>OKWI01000005.1_pt1 | contig 493277 bp, 458 predicted proteins | sample 1607141 | NCBI WGS metagenome assembly OKWI01 (sample SAMN07501048, study PRJEB24779) | human gut metagenome | reverse complement strand
CGATAGAGCGGTGGTCCCACCTGACCCCATACCGAACTCAGAAGTGAAACGCCGATGCGCCGATGGTAGTGTGGGGCATCCCCATGTGAGAGTAGGACACCGCCAGGTACTGAATGTGAACCCCGAGCTGAATGGCTTGGGGTTTTATTTTATATAAAATATTAGAATGCATATGTAAATGACTCTAATAATGATAAAATCTTCGCCTATTTTTAGATAGCAAGCATTATGAAAAAACAGATAAGTAAAATTTTTTCCAGTGATGGCGAATTGAGTAAGAATATCAAAGGATTTAAGCCACGAGCAGAACAGCTCGAAATGGCTCAATCAGTAGGATATGCTATCCAAAATAAGAGACCGCTTGTTGTAGAAGCTGGAACGGGTACTGGAAAGACTTTTGCTTATTTGGCGCCGGCACTTATTGCAGGAAAAAAAACAATCATTTCAACCGGCTCTAAAAATCTACAAGATCAACTTTTTTCAAGAGATCTACCTGCCATAAAAAAAGCCTTAAATTATTCTGGAAAAATTGCGTTATTGAAAGGACGATCCAATTATTTGTGTTTGGAGCGTCTGGATCAAGTTATTGCTCAAGGTGTGCTTGGGGATAAATCTGTTTTAGCCGATTTAAGTAAAGTAAGAAAATGGAATAATGCAACGAAAACAGGTGATTTGACAGAATGTATTGAATTGGCTGAAGATAGCCCAATTTTGCCTCAATTGACGAGTACGGTAGAAAGTTGTTTGGGAACAGATTGCCCTAACTATGCTGAATGCTATGTTGCACAAGCTCGTAAAAAAGCGCTAAATGCAGATCTCGTTGTTGTAAATCACCACCTTTTCTTTGCTGATATGGCGGTAAAAGAAAGTGGCTTTGGTGAGCTTATTCCCAAAGCAGAAGTCATCATCTTTGATGAAGCACATCAACTTCCCGATATAGCTAGCCAGTATTTTGGTCAATCATTAACCTCTCGCCAGCTATTTGATTTATGTAAAGATATCAATATTGTTTATCGAACAGAATTGAAAGATATGCCGCAGCTTGGCACTACTGTAGATACATTGCTTAAAGTTATTCAAGATTTCCGTCTTCTTCTTGGGGAAGGAAATCAGCGAGGAAACTGGCGTGAGCTATTTAAGCAAAGTGCGGTCAGAAAATCGGTTGAATTATTGCAAGAAAAAATAGAGTTTCTTTCTGAAGTTATCAAGATTGCATTAGGTCGCTCTCAGACTTTGGATAGTATTTTTGAACGCACTGAAAGTATTAAGAATCAATTAATTCGTCTTTGTGATACGGCCATTGTTGGTTATTGTTACTGGTATGAAAGTATGGGGCGACAATTTGGTTTGCATATTACGCCACTTACTGTCGCAGATAAATTTGGTGAACAGTTAAATAATAAAGAAGCCGCTTGGATTTTTACTTCAGCGACGCTTGAAGTCGGCGGCACTTTTAATCATTTCTGTCAGCGACTTGGTATTGAGCAAGCAGAACAAAAAATTCTTCACAGTCCTTTTGATTATCCTAATCAATCGCTACTTTGTGTACCACGTTATTTACCGGCAACAAATCAAAATAATACGTTGCAATCTCTTGGTGACGTGTTGTTGCCTATCATTGAAGCGAATAAAGGGCGATGCTTTGTGCTTTGTACTTCCTATTTAATGATGAGAGGCTTGGCAGAGTATTTTAGAGAAAATAGTGAGCTTTCTATCTTATTGCAAGGTGAAATGCCTAAAGCAAAATTACTCGAACAATTTATTCATGAAACCCATAGTGTATTGGTTGCCACCTCTAGCTTTTGGGAAGGCGTGGATGTCCGTGGTGACGCACTTTCCTTAGTCATTATTGATAAATTGCCTTTTACCGCACCAGATGAACCTTTACTAAAAGCACGTATTGAAGATTGCCGATTACAAGGTGGCGATCCATTTAATGATATACAAATCCCTGAAGCGGTTATTACGCTGAAACAAGGTGTAGGACGTCTAATTAGAGATGTAACGGATCGTGGTGCGGTAATTATTTGTGATAATCGTCTTGTGATGCGAAATTACGGTGAAACCTTTCTAAAAAGTTTACCTAATTCAACCCGTACCCGAGATCTCAACAAAGTGGTACAATTCTTACAAAATGAGAAAATGGATTAATAATGAAAAATATCACTTTATTAGCGCTTGATACTTCAACAGAGGCCTGTTCTGTTGCACTTTGGCATAAAGGCGAAAAAACATATTTAGATGAATTAGCACAACGTACACACACAAAACGTATTCTTCCAATGATTGATGAGTTGCTTGCCAATTCAGGTATTAATTTGAAGCAAGTAGATGCGTTAGCATTTGGACGCGGTCCAGGTAGTTTTACAGGTGTTCGTGTCGGTGCAGGGATTGCTCAAGGGCTTGCATTAGGGGCTGATTTACCTGTTATTGCGGTATCAAATTTAACTGCAATGGCTCAGGCTGCATTTGAATTACATCAAGCTGAAAATGTCGCAACGGCCATTGATGCGAGAATGAATGAAGTCTATTTTTCGCAACTAAAACGAGAAAAAGTGCGGTCAGAATTGGGGGAGTTTTACCAATGGAACTCAGTTATTGAAGAGCAAGTTTGTCAACCAGAAAAAGTGATTGAACAGTTTTCAGATTTAACCGCCTATCGGGTCGGCACTGGTTGGGCTGCGTATCCTCAATTTAAAGACAGTGGTTTAGAAGGGAGTGATGTTATTTTACCTTCTGCACAATATATGCTTGAGCTTGCTTTAACAGATTATGCTCAGAATAAAGTCATATCCGCCTTAGAAATTGAACCTGTTTATTTACGTAATGAAGTAACTTGGAAAAAATTACCTGGGCGTGAATAATTTTCAAAAAGGAGTTGAAGATGAATAAAAAAACGATTTTAGTTTTGACCGCACTTTCGGTCACATTAGTGGGATGTGTTAATGCACCGAAAGGGCTGGAAAAAGAGCAGTTTACTTTAAAATCATTATCTTCAATTCAACCGAGTGATTATAGCTGTCAGTGCAAATCAATTCGTTTAGGTGGAAAAGTATTAACCGCACAAGCTTTGCCGAATAAAACTAAAATTGAAGTATTAAGCTATCCGGTTTATTCAACCTCAGCAAAACCTATGATTGATGAACAGCCTAATGGACGTTTTATCACTTATCTTGATGGTTTTGTGGAGCCAGAAAGCTTAAAAGATCAATTTATTACAATTGGTGGTACCTTGCTGAAAACAGAACAAGGCAAGGTCGATCAAGCCAATTATATTTATCCGGTTATTAAAACCAATCATTATCGTGTCTGGAAGATTTCGCAAAGCTATTATTATCCAGATGATATGTGGGATGACTGGGGCTTTTTCGGTAGACGACCGTATTATTGGTATGGCGAGCCTGAAATTCGCTATTATCTCTATTAACTAAATGATAAAATTAAAAAAAATTTCCAAAGAATAAGGATAAAAATGGAAAAAGTTTGGTTTCAAAATTATCCAGAAGGTTCACCAACCACGCTGGATACCTCAAAATATGATTCGATTCTTGATATTTTAGATAAAGCAATTCGTGAGCATCCAGACCGTCCTGCTTATATCAATATGGGACAAGTGCTAACTTTTCGCAAATTAGAAGAGCGAAGCCGTGCATTTGCTGCATATTTACAAAATGAATTGAAATTAAAACGTGGTGATCGTGTTGCTCTCATGATGCCGAATTTATTGCAATATCCTATTGCGCTTTTCGGTATCTTACGAGCGGGCCTAGTTGTCGTAAACGTGAATCCACTTTACACCCCACGTGAATTAGAACATCAGTTACAAGATAGCGGCGCAACGGCGATTGTTGTTGTTTCAAACTTCGCTTCAACCTTAGAAAAAATCGTGTTTAATACTAAAGTGAAACACGTGATTTTAACAAGAATGGGTGATCAGCTTTCTTTTGGTAAGCGTAATTTGGTCAATTTTGTGGTGAAATACGTCAAAAAGTTAGTGCCAAAATATAAATTACCGAATGCAGTGACTTTCCGTGAAGTGCTAAGCATTGGTAAATATCGCCAATATGTTCGTCCACAAGTGGATCGTGAAGATTTAGCTTTTTTACAGTATACAGGCGGTACAACAGGTGTTGCCAAAGGTGCAATGCTGACACATGGCAATATTATTACCAATATTTTCCAAGCGAAGTGGATTGCAGAGCCATTTATTGGCGATCATGCGAAGCAACGCATTGCTGTACTGGCTTTACCGCTTTATCATGTTTTTGCCTTAACGGTAAATTGTTTACTCTTCTTAGAACTTGGCGTTACCGCGCTCTTAATTACGAACCCTCGTGATATTGATGGTTTTGTTAAAGAGCTTAAAAAATACCGCTTTGAAGCGATTACAGGGGTAAATACCTTGTTTAATGCGCTACTTAATAATGAAAATTTCAAAGAAGTGGATTTTTCACGATTAAAACTTTCTGTTGGCGGCGGTATGGCGATCCAACAATCGGTCGCAACGCGTTGGCATGATTTAACCGGCTGTAACATCATCGAAGGTTACGGCATGACAGAATGTTCACCGCTAATTGCCGCTTGTCCGATTAATGTGGTGAAACACAATGGTACAATCGGTGTACCAGTGCCAAATACCGATATTAAAATTATCAAAGATGATGGCTCGGAAGCACAACTTGGTGAAGCTGGAGAGCTTTGGGTTAAAGGTGAACAAGTCATGCGTGGTTATTGGCAACGTCCTGAAGCGACAGCTGAAGTGCTTCAAGATGGCTGGATGGCAACGGGTGATATCGTCATTATGGACGAGAGCTATAGTCTCCGTATTGTTGACCGCAAAAAAGATATGATCTTGGTTTCAGGCTTTAATGTTTATCCGAATGAAATTGAAGATGTGGTGATGCTAAATTATAAAGTCGCTGAAGTGGTTGCTATCGGCATGCCACACGAAGTGTCGGGAGAAACTATCAAAATCTTCGTTGTGAAGAAAGATGATAGCCTCACGCGTGATGAATTACGCCAACATTGTCGACAACATCTCACTGGTTATAAAGTTCCGAAAGACATTGAGTTTCGTGATGAATTGCCGAAAAGTAATGTAGGCAAAATTTTAAGACGCGTACTGCGTGATGAAGAAATAGCAAAACGCGCGCAACATTAATTAAATCAGGGATATGTACTCATATCCCTGTTTAGTCTGTACCTCTATTTGAAAATACATCCTATTACAATGATAAAAGAATGCCAAAATCAACCGCACTTTACGTTAATTCAAAATAATGAAGAACTGGCTCAGGTTTGTCAGTTAGCTCGTCAGCAAAGTGCGGTCGCTTTAGATACCGAATTTATGCGGATATCAACCTATTATCCTAAATTAGGATTAATTCAACTTTATGATGGTGAACGTGTTTCATTGATCGATCCTTTATCCATCACTGATTTTTCACCTTTTGTGGAATTATTACGCGATCAGCAGGTAACAAAAATCTTGCATGCATGTAATGAAGATTTATTGGTTTTCTTGCAAGAGTTTGATGCGCTTCCACAACCTATGATGGATACACAAATCATGGCGCGTTTTTTAGGTTTTGCTAATTCAGCGGGCCTAGCCAAATTGGTGTTACATTATTTAGGCATTGAAATGGATAAAGGGGCAACACGTACAAACTGGCTAAAACGTCCACTTTCCCCCGTACAGCTACAATATGCCGCAGGGGATGTATGGTATCTCTTGCCGGTCTATCAAAAGATGCAAATAGAATTAGCGCAATCACCTTGGCTTCAAGCGGTAATTGATGATTGCCAGCTTGCGATTTCGAAAACCAGTAAATTAGACGATCGCGATCCAAATAAAGCTTATTTGGATATTCCGAATGTTTGGAAATTGAATCCGCTCGAATTAGCGCGTTTACAGCTATTAGCTAAGTGGCGACAAGAAACGGCAATGGCTCGAAACTTAGCCCTTTCTTATGTGGTGAAATCGGATAACCTTTGGAAAGTGGCAAAAAATAATCCTCGTAATACATCAGAAATGTTAGCGCTTGGATTATCTGAAAATGAAGTCCGTGTGCGTGGTAAAAAAATGCTTCAATTGTTAGCACAAAGCCGCCGAATTTCCCCTTATGATTATCCTAAACGTTTAGTGCGTATTGTGGATGATCCTCGTTATAAAAAGGCAATTCGATTATTACAAGAAAAAGCTTATGAACTGACCCCAAAAGGATTAACCCTTGATATTCTGGCGAGTAAACGAAATTTAGAAGATCTCATCAAATGGGTTTGGCTAAAAAATGAAGATATGACAAAACTGCCTGATTTACTTTTAGGGTGGAGAAGAGAAATTGGCTTAAAGCTGGTTGAATACTTAAAATCTGTAGAATAGACATTAAAAACAAGTCTAAAAATAACCGCACTTTGAATCATTAAAAGTGCGGTTATTTTCTTTAGTGTTTTACAACGATGGCTTTAATTAAGCTTGGGTTGCTTGGATTGCGGTTAATGCGATGGTGTAGATGATATCATCCACTAATGCACCTCGAGATAAGTCATTAACTGGTTTACGCATACCTTGAAGCATTGGGCCTACAGCGACTAAATCAGCAGAACGTTGAACCGCTTTATAGCCGATGTTACCCGCGTTGATATCAGGGAATACAAATACGTTTGCTTGACCTGCTACTTTAGAGTTTGGTGCTTTAGACGCTGCTACATCTTTCATTACAGCTGCATCGTATTGTAATGGACCGTCGATTAATAAATCAGGACGTTTTTCTTGTGCAATACGGGTAGCTTCTTTCACTTTCTCTACAGATTGACCAGAACCAGAAGTACCGGTTGAGTAAGAAAGCATTGCCACTTTCGGATTTAAACCAAATGCTTTTGCAGATTCAGCAGATTGGATTGCGATTTCAGCCAGTTGTTCAGCGGTTGGTTCTGGGTTTACAGCACAGTCACCATACACTAATACTTGGTCTGGTAATAACATGAAGAATACAGACGAGATAATTGAGCTACCTGGTGCGGTTTTAATGATTTGCATCGGTGGACGAATGGTATTTGCAGTGGTGTGAACGGCACCAGAGACTAAACCATCTACTTCGCCTACTTCTAACATCATCGTACCTAATACAACGGTGTCTTCTAATTGTGCGCGAGCTTGTTCTTCAGTTAAGCCTTTAGATTTACGTAATTCAACTAAACGAGCAACGTAGTTTTCACGTACGTCAGTTGGATTGATGATCGTTACGTCAGCACCTAAAGTCACGCCTTGTTCAGCCGCAACTTTTTTCACTGATTCAGGATCCGCTAATAATACCGATTTTGCGATACCACGTTCAGCACAGATTGCTGCCGCTTTAACAGTACGAGGTTCATCACCTTCTGGTAATACGATGGTTTTACCTGCTTTGCGTGCTAAATCAGTTAATTTAAAACGGAATGCTGCTGGAGAAATACGAGCTTCACGAGCAAGTGGTGCAGCGATTGCCGCAGCTAATGCTTGTGCATCTAAAGCCTTAATTTTGCCTGCTTGTGCACCAAATACACCTAAGATGTCAGTGTTATTCACACCGCCAAACTCTGAAGCAACGGCTTCTACTAATGTGCCTTCTTCATTGTTTGCCACTAAGATAATTTGTGCATCTAAGGTTTGCGCAATCGCGAAGTTTAAGCTATTTGCAAAAGGCGCTTGAGCTGAAGGTTGAACACCTTTAACAATCACTAGATTTGCATTTAATGCTTGGAAATCAGCCACGATTTTTTCTAACAACACGTCTTTTTGATTATTTGCGATTAATGCTTGAGCTACTTTTACATCTTCTACTGCATTGAATACGACAGCGCTTGTTGTTTTAGCTGCGTCTAGTGCTGCTACTAAATTTGCTTCTGCGCTAGTTGGAATAAGAATAACTGCTTTAGTCATTTTGATATACCTTTTAATGAATGAAAAAACCTGCTGATTTCTCAGCAGGTTTGAAGGAAGTTGATTAGCCCGCTAAACGTGCTGTATCTTGTGCAATTACTAATTCTTCGTTAGTTGGAAGAACGATTGCTTTGAATGCAGAGTCATCAGCAGTGATCACGCCTGATTTACCAAAGCGAGCAGCAAGGTTGCGTTCTTGGTCTAATTTGATGCCGAATAATTTTAAGTGGCCTAAGGCTAATTCACGAACGTGAGCAGAGTTTTCACCGATACCACCCGTAAATGCGATTGCATCTAAGTGATCATCACCTAAAACAGCCATGTATGCACCAATGTATTTTGCTAAACGGTAGCTGTAAACATCTAATGCACGTTTTGCTTCTGGTTTAGATGCATCGTCGTAGTTATCTTCTGCATAACGACAGTCGCTTGTTACTTCAGTTAAACCTAAAAGACCTGATTTTTTTACTAAAGTCTCTTCGATTTGATCCATTGACATACCTAAGTTTTTGTATAGATAGAAAATGATCGCAGGGTCGATGTCACCACAACGTGTACCCATGACTAAACCTTCTAACGGGGTTAAACCCATAGATGTGTCGATACATTTACCGCTACGAACCACAGAAACAGAACCACCGTTACCTAAGTGACAGATAATTGCGTTTACTTGGTCTGCTGGTTTGCCTACGTATTCAGCGACTTCACGAGAAACGAAGTAGTGGCTGGTACCGTGTGCACCGTATCGACGTACGCCGTGTTCTTTGTAAAGTGAGTATGGAAGTGCATATAAGTATGCTTCTTCTGGCATGGTTTGGTGGAATGCTGTATCAAATACGACAACGTTCTTATCTTTTAAGTGTGGGAATGTTTTGAATGCTTCACGGATACCGATTAAGTGAGCAGGGTTGTGAAGTGGTGCAAATTGTGCAGCATCTTCAATACCTTTAATCACTTCATCTGTTACGACAACAGATTGAGTATATTTCTCACCACCGTGAACGATACGGTGACCAATCGAGGTGATAGAGTTTTTAAGCTCATCAGTCATAATGTTTGACGCAATGAAGTTAAGCGCTTCAGTATGCGCTGCACCAGCACCTAAATCTGCGCTACCTTTTTCACCGTTAAGTTTCCATTTTATACGAGCTTCAGGAAGGTAAAATGCTTCTGCTAAGCCTGATAATTTTTCTTCACCTGTTGCAGGATCAAGGATTGCAAATTTTAATGAAGAACTACCACAGTTAAGGATGAGAACAAGTTTTGACATAGGAACCCTATTTTTGATTGAGGTTAATAAAAATCCATTCAAAAGAACGGAGTATAAATCCTACATAGGATACACCTTTTATCGTATAAAATAAATTAACTGGAGGGCAAAAATACGATTTTTTATTAGAAAAGTTGAAAATTTCAACAGTTTCTAGTTAGGGATGACAATTAAACCTAAACTAGAGTATTATAAGTGCGGTTATTTTCAAGGATGTTTTTATGTCATCATTTTTTTCAACCTTAAAACAAGGGCAAATTTATTTGCAAACGTGGCCATTAGAAGCGAAGCTCGGCATTATTTTTCCCGAAAATCGCATTATTAAAGCCACAAAATTTGCACAAAAATTTATGCCTTTTATGGCGGTATTCGCAGTGGTTTGGCAACAGCTTTATGCTAAGATGGATCTTACTGCATTGGCGATTGCTATTTTGACCGCACTTTGTGCGTTAGTGATGCCACTTCAAGGCTTATATTGGTTGGGAAAACGTGCAAAATCACCGTTAGAACCGCAAAGTTCTCAGTGGTTTTATGAGATTAGTGAACGTTTAAGAAAACAACATGAAAGTTCGCCAACCATGCAAGATAAACCGACATATCAGCACTTGGCAGAAGTACTACAAAAGGCACAGCAAAAATTAGACAAAGCATTTTGGCAGGAAATCTAGCCAAGGGCCAAAATTTAATTGACGCAAACGTTTTCCTTTTGTTGTTTTTTATGTAAAATACTGCGGTCGCAATGGCGACCCTTTTTAATTGAGAGACTATTTAATGATTGATTACATTATCATTGGCATCATCGCATTTTCGATTATCGTGAGTTTATTACGTGGGTTTGTGCGAGAGGTGATGTCCCTTGCAAGTTGGGTCGTTGCATTTATTGTCGCTAGCCAATTTTATCCTTATCTCGCCACTTATCTTACTCAAATCGAATCTGACTACGTGCGTAATGGCACAGCAATCGGCATTTTATTTGTTTTAACCTTAATTGTAGGTGGCATTGTTAACTATGTGATTAGCCAATTAGTGGATAAAACAGGACTTACCGGAACAGATCGTGTTCTCGGTGCGGCATTTGGCTTAATTCGTGGTGCGTTAATCGTAGCTGCGATCTTATTCTTCTTGGATACCTTCACTAACTTTGAACAAACCGATTGGTGGAAAGAATCAAAATTAATTCCTCATTTCGGCTTCATTATTGAATGGTTCTTCCAACAACTACAAGCAAGTTCTAGTTTTTTAAACTCAACTTTTAAACAATAAGGTAGTCAATCAGTATGTGTGGAATTGTCGGTATCGTTAGCCAAAATCCGGTTAATGAATCCATTTATGCAGCATTAACGTTATTACAGCATCGAGGTCAAGATGCAGCGGGGATTGTCACAATCGATGATGAAAACCGCTTTCGTTTGCGTAAGGCTAATGGTCTTGTAAGCGATGTATTCAGACAAGAACATATGTTACGTTTGCAAGGTCATGCCGGCCTCGGACATGTACGTTATCCAACCGCCGGCAGTTCAAGCGTATCTGAAGCTCAACCTTTCTACGTTAACTCACCTTATGGTTTAACCCTCGTTCACAATGGCAACTTAACCAACTCAGCCGAATTAAAAGATAAATTATTCAAAGAAGCCCGCCGTCATGTAAACACCAATTCGGATTCAGAACTTCTTCTCAATATTCTTGCAAATCATTTAGATAGAGTGAATAAATACCATCTCGATCCGCAAGACATTTTTGATGCAATTCGTGCAACACACAAAGATATCCGTGGTGCTTATGCATGCTTAGCGATGATTATTGGACATGGCATGGTGGCATTTCGTGATCCGTTTGGTATTCGTCCACTCGTGTTAGGTAAACGAGAAGAAAACGGCTCTGTAGAGTATATGTTTGCCTCTGAAAGTGTGGCGTTAGATGTTGCAGGTTTTGAATTAGTACGTGATGTTGCGCCAGGCGAAGCGATTTATGTGACCTTTGATGGCCAGCTTTATGCAGAGCAGTGTGCAGAAAGTGCGGTCTTAAATCCGTGTATTTTTGAATACGTGTACTTTGCTCGTCCTGATTCAACAATAGACGGCGTGTCTGTTTATGCCGCACGTGTTCACATGGGCGAACATTTAGGTAAGAAAATTGCAAAAGAATGGGTTGATGAAGCAGATAATATTGATGTGGTGATTCCTGTACCTGAAACTTCAACAGATATTGCTTTACAGATTGCAAAAATTTTAGGCAAACCTTATCGTCAAGGTTTTGTGAAAAACCGCTATGTTGGCCGTACATTTATCATGCCTGGCCAAGCACAACGTATCAGTTCAGTCCGTCGCAAGCTCAATACGATTAAAGCAGAATTCAAAGATAAAAACGTGTTATTAGTCGATGATTCTATTGTTCGTGGTACAACATCCGAACAAATTGTGAGTATGGCTCGAGCGGCTGGGGCGAAGAAAATTTACTTTGCATCAGCGGCACCAGAAATTCGTTATCCGAATGTGTATGGCATTGATATGCCAACAAAACAAGAACTCATTGCCTATGGCCGTAATGTTGATGAAATTGCGAAATTGATTGGCGTAGATAAATTAGTTTTCCAAGATCTTGAAGCACTGACAGAATCAGTACGCCAAGAAAATCCAGCTATTCAAGGCTTTGATTGTTCAGTCTTTACCGGTGAATATATTACAGGTGATATCACACCAGAATACCTTGATAGCATTGCTTCTCAACGGAGTGATTCGGCAAAGAAAAAACGGGAAAAAGATGCAAGCAACCTTGAAATTCATAATGAAGGTTAATCGCGTTTAAGATCGTAAAAAAAGCACTAATTCAATGAGGATTTAGTGCTTTTTATTTTTGATTAAATAGAAAGAAAAATGACCGCACTTGATATATTCAAAGTGCGGTCATTTTTATATACGTTTTAGTCTTTATAAAGATCGTTATAAAGTGCGCTTTCAAATTGAACAAGTGGAGCACGCTTTGTTTTACTTTCTAAATCACCAGTTGAGTATCCATTGATAAATTGAACGAAAGCTACTTTTTCACCTCGTGCATTGGTCATAAAACCGGCAAGGTTATAGACACCTTTCAGTGAGCCAGTTTTAGCGATAACATTTTTCACCAGTGGTGGATTAATTAAGCTACCACGCCCACTGATTGTGCCGTCCACACCTGCAATTGGGAAAGTTTCCATTAAGTGTAATTTATCTTCGTTTTTAGCGATGTATTCCAAGACTGAAAGCATGGTTTTCGGTGCAACTAAATTATGACGAGAAAGACCCGAACCATCGGCTAAAATGCTGTTACCAAATTTAATGCCTTGTTTTTGTAATACGGATTTCACCGCTAATGTGCCTAATTGGAATGAAGCAGGGCGTTTATAGTAGTTGTAGGCTACGGCTCTAAATAAGGCATCGGCAATTTGGTTATCCGATTTTTTCATCATTTTTTTCAATAGCTCAGGCAACGGTTTAGATAAATGCTGAGCGAGTTTTTGTCCTTGCTGTGGTTTTTGAGGTTGTTTTACCTGACCGGTAAATTCAATACCAAGACGTTTTAATTGACGTTGAATAATGGCAGCAGCGTAGGCATCTGGATCTTGCACGGCGAAGCTAAGCCCAAATGGTTTAGTTTGGCGTGCAATACAGCCTTTTACCTGATAGCGATTATTGTCATGGACAACGACGTCTAACTGGCAATAACCGGCTTCTTGCTGATCAACAATATGAACTTGCCCGAAAACTTGAATAGGGAATTGAGCGGGAACGTTAATTTTGACGGTTTCACCCACAGGTTGATTTGCATCTAACTCTGCATAAAAACAGTTATTATCGATATTTGCCGCCGCAGGAGGGGAGTTAAAGCACATCGTAAGATCGTTCCAAATCCAACCTAACCCACGATCATGGCTAGCAAATACAGAGGTATCTAAAATAAGATCACCATTGATTTTCTGAATGCCTTGGTTTTTTAAATTAGCTAATAGGCTATAAAGTTGTCCGCTAGTTAGATCGGGATCGCCAGTAAATTGCACAATAAGATCGCCTTCTAAAACATTATTCTGAATTTTTCCGTTACTTAAAAGTGATGTTTCAAATTGAAAAGCATCACCTAATACTAATTTAGCCGCGACAGCCGTGAAAACTTTTTGCGTACTGGCTGGCAACATAAAGGTTGAACCATTGTAGTCTGCGATAATTTGATCTTTATTGAGGTTTTTGGCAATGATACTGGCAGAAGCACCTTCAGGTAGGTATTGGGTAATAGAAGCCACATTAACTTCAGCCATAGAGGAAAAAGAAAAGCCGAGTGTGATAAATGCTGCTTTAAGTGCGGTCGAAATAGAAGATTTTTTAGTCATTTTTAGTTCTGTTATGGTTGCTATTTTTCTCAAGACGAATAATAATAAGCTCCGAACTCAATAGAGTAAATCATTTTTTATTTTTCATTGACTGCGGCAAGGTTGCAAGACGTTGTCGTGGTTTTGTTTTTACCAAATTTCAAGGAAAAAGAATGAAACAAATTCCAATGACCGTGCGCGGTGCGGAGCTATTACGTCAAGAATTAGATTTCTTAAAGAATGAGCGTCGCCCTGAAATTATCAAGGCGATTGCTGAAGCACGTGAGCATGGTGATTTAAAAGAAAATGCAGAATATCACGCTGCGCGTGAACAACAAGGTTTTTGCGAAGGACGCATTCAAGAAATTGAAAGCAAACTTGCAAATTGTCAGGTTATCGATGTCACTAAATTACCAAATAACGGAAAAGTTATTTTTGGTGCGACAGTTGTATTAGTGAATACCGATACTGATGAAGAAGTCACTTACCAAATTGTGGGCGATGATGAGGCAGATATTAAATCAGGTTTGATTTCTGTGAATTCACCGATTGCTCGTGGCTTGGTAGGGAAAGAGTTGGATGATACCGTAAATATTACCACACCAGGTGGAACGGTTGAGTTCGAGATTATTGAAGTAAATTATATCTAAAAAAACATCCCCTCAAATTGAGGGGATAACAATTATTTACGAGGCAGCTGGATTTTACCTTCCTCGCTTGGTCGATAAAGCACCAAAATATGTCCGATGGTTTGAACTTTAGATGATTTGGTTTCACGAACAATCGCATCAATGATTAATTGTTTGGTTTCGCGATCTGCGCCAGCAATTTTTACTTTGATTAATTCGTGATGATTTAACGCATTATCGATTTCGGCTAATACACCTTCGGTTAAGCCGTTACCGCCAAGCATGACGACAGGGCTAAGGTGATGAGCGAGTCCTTTTAAAAATTGTTTTTGTTTTGTTGATAATATTGTCATAAGGAATCCTTTAAATAGATGAATATGAATCATAAAAAGACCGAAAAGAGCGGTCAGAAAAAACGTGGTTTTTCAGCACTTTTTGGTAAGTCTAGCCTTGAATTTGGCAGATTGTACCCAAATATAGACGAAACTACTACAAAAAATAGTACAAAAGAAAGAGATTATGGGAAAGAAAAAACGTTCGGCGAGTTCTTCTCGTTGGCTAAACGAACATTTTAAAGATCCGTTTGTTCAGAAAGCACATAAACAAAAATTACGCTCACGTGCTTACTTTAAGTTAGATGAAATTCAACAAACGGATAAATTGTTTAAACCGGGAATGACTGTGGTGGATCTCGGTGCTGCACCAGGTGGTTGGTCACAGTATGTTGTGAGCCAAATTGGTGGAAAGGGCCGAGTGATTGCTTGTGATATTTTGGATATGAATCCAATTGTCGGCGTGGATTTCTTGCAAGGCGATTTTCGTGACGAAAATGTGCTGAATGCATTATTAGAACGAGTTGGTGAAGCAAAAGTTGATGTAGTAATGTCTGATATGGCGCCAAATTTTAGTGGTATGCCATCGGTTGATATTCCGCGAGCAATGTATTTAGTGGAACTGGCTTTAGATATGTGTAAGCAAGTTTTGGCAAAAAAAGGCAGTTTTGTGGTCAAAGTATTCCAGGGAGAAGGCTTCGATGAGTATTTGCGTGAAATTCGTTCACTGTTTAGTATTGTAAAAGTACGTAAACCAGAGGCCTCTCGTGGACGTTCGCGTGAAGTTTATATTGTAGCGAGTGGTTATAGAGGCGAATAATTGCTTTGATAGCTTTTCATTGTGTCACGGATGAGATAGTATCTCGTTTTATTTTAATTAACTTAAGAAAGGCAGGTTAAACCTTGAACGATATGGTCAAAAATCTAGTTCTATGGGTTGTGGTTGCAGTTGTAATGATGACGGCTTACCAAAGTTTTAACTCCAATGGCGTGAGTGACTCAACAGATTACACAACTTTTGTGTATGATGTGAGTAATAGTCAAGTGAAAGAAGCGCGTTTTGATGCGAATGAAATCACAGTGACCAAAAATGACGGTTCTAAATATATGACCGTTATGCCACCGTTGGAAGATAAAAAACTCTTAGATGACTTATTAAATAAAAAAGTCAAAATCGAAGGTACGCCTTTTGAAAAACGTAGTTTATTATCACAAATTTTGATTTCTTGGTTCCCGATGCTATTCCTTGTAGGGGTATGGATTTTCTTCATGCGCCAAATGCAAGGTGGTGGTGGCAAAGCCATGAGCTTTGGTAAAAGCCGCGCTAAAATGCTGAACCAAGACCAAATTAAAGTCACTTTTGCAGATGTCGCAGGTTGTGATGAAGCAAAAGAAGAAGTGGGTGAAGTGGTCGATTTCTTGCGTGAACCGAAAAAATTCCAAAACCTGGGTGGTAAAATTCCAAAAGGGATTTTGATGGTTGGCCCTCCAGGTACAGGTAAAACTTTATTAGCTAAGGCCATTGCGGGTGAAGCAAAAGTACCTTTCTTTACCATTTCAGGTTCTGACTTTGTGGAGATGTTTGTGGGCGTTGGTGCTTCTCGTGTACGTGATATGTTCGAGCAAGCGAAGAAAAATGCACCATGCTTAATCTTTATTGATGAAATCGATGCGGTAGGTCGCCAACGTGGCGCTGGTTTAGGTGGTGGGCACGATGAGCGTGAACAAACCCTTAACCAGATGTTAGTTGAAATGGATGGTTTCGGTGGTAATGAAGGCGTAATCGTTATTGCTGCAACTAACCGTCCAGATGTACTTGACCCAGCATTAACGCGTCCAGGACGTTTTGACCGTCAAGTTGTTGTAGGTTTACCGGATGTGAAAGGTCGTGAGCAAATTTTAAAAGTTCACATGCGTAAAGTGCCTGTCGCTGATGATGTAGATGCCATGACACTGGCTCGTGGTACACCCGGTTATTCAGGTGCAGATTTAGCGAACTTAGTAAATGAAGCGGCATTATTTGCTGCACGTAGCAATAAACGTACTGTATCGATGCTTGAGTTTGAAAAAGCCAAAGATAAGATCAATATGGGGCCTGAACGCCGTACCATGATCATGACGGATAAACAAAAAGAATCGACAGCATACCATGAAGCAGGTCACGCCATTGTGGGTTACTTAGTACCTGAACATGATCCTGTTCATAAAGTGACGATTATTCCTCGTGGCCGTGCATTAGGTGTAACTTTCTTCTTACCTGAAGGCGATCAAATTAGTATCAGCCAAAAACAATTAGAAAGTAAACTTTCCACACTATATGCAGGACGCTTAGCTGAAGATTTGATTTACGGTGAAGAAAATATTTCTACCGGTGCATCCAACGATATTAAAGTGGCAACCAATATTGCACGTAATATGGTGACCCAATGGGGCTTCTCAGATAAACTCGGTCCGATTCTTTATACTGAAGATGAAGGCGAAGTATTCTTAGGGCGCTCAATGGCGAAAGCAAAACATATGTCTGACGAAACAGCACATGCAATTGATGAAGAAGTTCGTGCGATTGTAAATCGTAACTATGCGAGAGCAAGACAGATTTTGATCGACAATATGGATATTCTTCACGCCATGAAAGATGCGTTAGTGAAATATGAAACCATTGAAGAAGAACAAATCAAGCAATTGATGAATCGTGAGCCTGTTACACCACCATCTGGTTGGGAAGATAACAAAGACACGAAACCAACAGCAAAACCGCAAGAAGAGAAAACTGAAAGTGCGGTTAATCATTCAGAAGATCCTGAAGCATAAAAATAAAGCCTTCCTAATTTGGAAGGCTTTTTTATTTATTATTTCATTCTTTTCATGACTATATTCCGTTATAATCTAACCTTTCGAATTTGATTTAAAAATTGACCGTACTTTATGAAACTTTATGCTAACAACAAATGTCTAGATTTATCATTCCCTCAAATTATGGGAATTTTGAATTTTACACCTGATTCGTTTTCTGATAGCGGGCAGTTTTTCAGTCTAGACAAAGCATTATTTCAAGTTGAAAAAATGCTGAAAGAAGGTGCAATAATTATTGATATTGGCGGTGAATCAACTCGTTCAATGGCGGAAGAAGTGTCTGAAGCTGAAGAATTGCAACGTGTGATACCTTTGGTTGAAGCGGTAAAAAAGCGTTTTGATTGTTGGATTTCAGTTGATACTTCTAAAGCTGTGGTAATGCAAGAAGCGGCGAAGGTCGGCATGGATTTAATCAATGATATTCGTGCGCTACGTGAACCTGGCGCACTCGAAATAGCAGGACAGTTGAATTTACCCACTTGTATCATGCACATGCAGGGGCAGCCACGCACAATGCAAGCTAATCCACATTACAATGATGTGGTTCAAGATGTTTATCAATTTTTAAGCGATAGAACTCAAGCTTGTTTAGCAGTGGGCATTGCCAAAGAAAATATTATTTGGGATATGGGCTTTGGTTTTGGTAAAACAGTACAGCATAACTATAAACTTTTACAACAGTTGGCTCACTTCTGTGATAGTGGATATCCTGTTTTAGCAGGGCTTTCACGTAAATCGATGATTGGTGCTGTATTAGATAAGCCCGTGACTGAACGTGTTGTAGGAAGTGTAGCTGGGGCATTAATTGCTGCTCAAAATGGTGCGACAATTTTGCGTGTACATGATGTAGCTGCAACGGCAGATGCCTTGAAGGTATGGCAGGCAACGCAACAAGCGTAAAAAACTAACAGATTTTATATGTTGTAGAACTAATGATTTCTGCAACATCATTATTCAAATTTAATAAGGAATAAACATGGCAAATCGTAAATATTTTGGTACTGATGGTGTACGTGGAAAAGTAGGTACATATCCAATCACGCCAGATTTCGCATTGAAATTAGGTTGGGCTGCGGGTAAGGTTTTAGCCTCTCAAGGTTCTCGTACGGTGTTAATCGGGAAAGATACTCGCATTTCAGGTTATATGCTGGAATCTGCACTTGAAGCTGGTTTAGCTGCTGCTGGGTTATCGGCAGCTTTTACTGGTCCTATGCCAACACCAGCTATTGCTTATTTAACACGTACATTCCGCGCTGAGGCTGGGATTGTCATTTCTGCATCACATAATCCTTATTATGATAACGGGATTAAATTCTTTTCAGCACAAGGAACAAAATTGCCCGACAATATTGAAGAAGCGATTGAAGCCATGCTTGATCAGCCAATGGATTGTGTGGAGTCTGCTGATTTAGGTAAAGCAAGCCGTATCAGTGATGCCGCAGGACGTTATATTGAATTTTGTAAAAGTACTTTCCCTGCACATCTTGGTTTAGATGGTTATAAAATCGTGGTGGATTGCGCAAATGGTGCGACCTATCATATTGCACCAAATGTATTACGTGAGTTAGGCGCGGAAGTGATTGAAATTGGTACTGATCCAAACGGCATCAATATCAATGAAAAATGTGGTGCAACCGATGTAAAAGCGTTACAGGAAAAAGTGCTTGAAACTAAAGCGGATGTTGGTCTCGCTTATGATGGTGATGGTGACCGTATTATGATGGTGGATCACTTAGGTAATAAAGTAGATGGTGACCAAATCCTTTTCATTATTGCTCGTGAAGCTTTACGTTCTGGCCAATTAAAAGGTGGTGTAGTGGGTACATTAATGAGTAATATGAGCTTAGAGATTGCTTTAAAAATGTTAGGTGTACCTTTTGTGCGAGCTAACGTTGGCGACCGTTATGTGTTAGAAAAAATGGTAGAACATAGCTGGACGCTAGGCGGAGAAAACTCAGGCCATATCATTATTGCTGATAAAAATACGACAGGTGATGGTATTATTGCATCACTAGCTGTATTAAGTGCAATGGTTCAACATCGTTTATCTTTAAACGAGCTTGCAAGTGCGGTGAAATTATTCCCTCAAGTACTCATTAATGTTCGTTTTGCTGGTGGTGATAATCCATTAGAAAGTGAAGCGGTAAAAGCGGTAGCTGCAGATGTGGAAAAACGTTTAGAAGGCAAAGGTCGAATTTTACTGCGTAAGTCTGGTACTGAGCCTCTTATTCGCGTCATGGTCGAATGTGAAGACGGTGTACTTGCAAAACAATGTGCAGAAGAAATTGCAGAAGCAGTGAAAGCGAATTAATAAAGTGGGGGCTTGCCCCCATTTTTGATCCATAAAATTTATCTTTTATTATTTTTAGGAAAGCAAAGACATGAAAATTTTTATTATGCGTCATGGAGAAGCTGAAGTTGTCTCTTCATCAGACGAGGCTCGGCATTTAACCGACTATGGACGCAAACAATCAATATTACAAGGTCAATGGCTTAAAAACCATCTAAATTCAACCGCACTTTCAGTTCAGAAAGTGATTGTCAGTCCTTATGTAAGAGCACAAGAAACGTTTGAGCTTGTAAATTCAGCCTTAGGTAACACGCTTAATGATATTGAAATTTGGAGTGGGATTACACCTTATGGTAATGCTACATTGGTAGCTGATTATCTATCTGTTTTGCAAGAAGAAGGTACTGAAAGTGTTTTACTCGTTTCTCATTTACCTTTAGTAGGCAGTATTGTTTCAGAGCTTTACGGTAAGCGAAATCCAATTAGTTTTTACCCTTCAACGATTGTTCAAATTGAGTGGAATGGTGAAAAAGGCACCATTGAAGCTTTCCATTATCCAAAATAGAATGGCTAAAATACGAAAAACAAAGTTTATATGATTTACTTTTTAAAAGCAGTCAAAAATAAGCAACACCTAAAAATGTGTATTTTTAGGTGTTTTTTTAAAATTTTTTTGATAGACTGAAAATGAGCTATAAATGAATAGCTTAAATTAAGCCATCATAATGACACAAGGAGAGTAGCTATGAACAATAAAATCGAAGATAAAGCAACTGAAGTAAAAGATACGACAGTGAATGCTGCAACACAAGTTAAAGATGCATTATTTGCAGCGGCTAACTATATTAAAGATGCTGTGACACATAAAGCGTCTGAGGCAAAAGAAGTGGTTGAAGACAAAGCTACTGAAGTGAAAGATGTAACTGAAGATAAAGTATCTGAAGTAAGAAAAGCAGTTTCTGAAGCAAAAGAAGCAATCGATGATAAAGCTGCTGAAATGAAAAAAGCAATCGATGACAAATTTTCTGAAGTAAAAAGAGCCGTCGAAGATAAAGCATCAGAAGTGAAAAAAACAGTTTCAGAAGCTACAGATGAAGCGGCAGATAAAGCAGCAGAGCTAAAAGATGCAGCTGAAGACAAAGTTGCTGACGTAAAAGATGCGGCTGAAGACAAAATATCAGAAGCAAAAGAAGCAGTTTCTGAAGCAAAAGATACACTTGTAGACAAAGTAGTTAAATTAAAAGATGCAGTTGCAGATAAAGTTGCAGAAGTAAAAAATGCAGTTTTTGAAGCAAAAGATGAAGCAGCAGATAAAGCAGCTGAGTTAAAAGATGAAGCTGAAAATAAAGCTGCTGAAGTGAAAGATGCGGCTGAATATAAAGCAAAAGAAGTAAAAAAAGCAGTTTCACAAGCAAAAGATGAAGCAGCAGATAAAGCAGATGAGCTAAAAGATGCAGCTGAAGATAAAGCTGTAGAAGCAAAAGAAGCGGCTTCAGAAGCAAAAGATACAGTTGTAGACAAAGTAGTTAAATTCAAAAATGCAGTTGTAGATAAAGTTGCAGAAGTAAAACATGCAGTTTTTGAAGCAAAAGATGAAGCAGCAGATAAAGCAGCTGAGTTAAGAGATGAAGCTGAAGATAAAGCTGCTGAAGTAAAAAATGCAGTTTTCGAAGCAAAAGATGAAGCTGAAGATAAAGCTGCTGAGTTAAAAGATGAAGCTGAAGATAAAGCATCTGAGCTAAAAGATGCAGCTGAAGATAAAGCTGTAGAAGCAAAAGAAGCTGTCGAAGATAAAGTTGCTGAAGTAAAAGATTCGCTTTCAGAGGCAAAAGATGTGATGTCTTCTAAAGTTGAAGCTGCAAAAGATGCAACAGTAAGCGCGGCAGTACAAGTTAAAGATGCTGTGGTTGCAGCAGCTAACTATGTTAAACATGTTGCGGAAAATAAAATGACTGAAGCAAAAGATGCCATGTGCTCCAAAGCAGAGGAAGTAAAAAAAGCAGATTCTGAAACAAAAAATAAATCTGCAGACGTAAACAAAGTAACTGAAAAGTAAAAGCGATGGTTAAGGATTATCCAAAATAAAATGGTCTAGATTGATTAAAAAAAATACAAAAAAAATAATTTTTTATCTTTACAAAAAATAATTTTTTTATAATGAACTTTTTTAAAGGTCATTTAAGTTCAGGGGTTTATAGTTGTTTTGTTGAGATGTTATAAAGCAACTGTATCTCTAGAAATGTAAATTTTTTTGAAGATGTTTTATTTTAAGCTTTTTTTTCGTAGACTAGATCATACAAAGCAAATGGCTTTGGATTAATTCTTAACTATAAAATGGAGAGTAACAATGAAAAAATCAGTATTAGCTGTATTAGTATTAGGTTCGTCTTTAGCTGTAACAGGTTGTTTCGATAAACAAGAAACAGCTCAAAAAGTTGAAGCAGCAAAAGATGCAACAGCAAATGCAGCAACACAAGTTAAAGATGCAGCAAAAGAAGTTGCAACTGATGTTAAAAATGCGGCAATTGACGCAAAAGATTCAGCTGCAAATAAAATGGCTGAAACAAAAGAAGCAGTAGCTGATAAAGCTTCTGAAATGAAAGATGCGGCTGCAGATAAAATGGAAGCAGCAAAAAAATCAGCGGCTGAAATGAAAGATGCAGCAGCAGATAAAATGGCTGAAGCAAAAGAAGCAATGTCTTCTAAAATGGAAGAAGTAAAAAATTCAGCTTCTGAAGCAAAAGATGCAGCGGCAGATAAAGCGGCTGAAGCTAAAGATGCGGCAGCAGATAAAGCAGCAGAAGTAAAAGAAGCTGTAACTAAATAATTAAACTTATTGTAAAATGAAAACCTATCAGAGATTATCTGGTAGGTTTTTTCTTTTGGAGCAATAAAATGTTATGTGCAATTTATAAAAGTTTACGTAAGCCAGGCTGCTACCTCTATATTTCGAAACGAGATAATTTTTCAGCTGTACCAGACGTATTGATGCAAAGTTTTGGTAAGCCTCAGTTTCTTATGCCGTTTAATTTGAAAGGAAACAAACCGCTTGTTCATGCAGATAAAAACGAGGTAATGGAAAAAATTACTCAGCAAGGATTTTATCTCCAAATGCCAAAACAAGATGATGGCTTATTTAATAGTTTGAGTGAGATCAAATAAGCCTTTTATTTTTTCCTAAAAATCTCCAAATCTTGCTTTATCTCAATATTTTCTTCAAAAAACTCTTTTAGAATTGACCGCACTTTTAAAAGGAGAATAAAAATGAGTAGTTTCTTTGTGGCAGGTACAGATACTGATGTGGGTAAGACCACCGCCTGTCGTGCCATTATTCAGGCATTACAAGCAAAGGGCGTACGAATTGTGGGTTATAAGCCGATAGCTTGTAGCTGTGAAGCCGGTATCTATCCTATAGAAAATCAAGCCGATGAATCTGAAACAGATTATGATGCTGAAAATAATTCAGATGTGTTGGCTTTAATGGATGCAACAAATGAGTCCGTATCCTATCAGGAAGTGAATAGTTATACTTTTGCACATCCTATGCCAATGCTGACTCGCGATAAATCACGCATTAAATTAAGCAAGATTGATCAGGCTTTAACGATATTAGTGAAAAAATATCAATCCGTTGTAGTTGAAGGTTCATTTGGCTTACTCACCCCCATGGCGGAAGGTAAAAGCTTTGCTGATTGGGTTGTTGAGCATAAAATGCCTATTGTATTGGTTGTTGGCATTAAGGAAGGCTGTATCAACCATGCACTACTTACCGCTCAAGTAATTAAACAACTTGGAGTGCCTTTACTGGGTTGGATTGCGAATCGAATTAATCCTTGCTTGGGGCACTATAAAGAAGTTATAGAGATTTTAGAAGCTCAGATTGATGCGCCATTGTTAGGGAAAATACCTTATATCCATAAACCAGAATCCCAAGAGTTAGGACATTATTTAACGAATATCGATCGTTTAATGTATATGCAGACAGAATTAGTTAAATAGTCACTTTAAATAAAAAGTAAAAGTGCGATTAAAACTTATTAGATATTAACCGCACTTTTTTATTCTTCATCTTCAGAAAGTTCTTTTTTCAGAATATCCTCTTCCGCTAGGCTAGATAAACGAGAAATGGCATTGCGATAAGAGATTTCAAGGGTTTCTCGGCTTGTTGCAATTACACCTTGATCAACTAAGAATCCATCGTTTACGTCATATACCCATCCATGTAGAGAAAGATTCTGTCCTCGTTCCCAAGCACTTTTTACGATAGAAGTACGTCCAAGATTATAAACTTGTTCTGCCACATTTAATTTAGTTAACATGTCTGCGCGTTTTTCTGCAGATAGATTACCCAATAGGTGCCCATGTTTGAACCAAATATCACGAATATGGAGTAACCAGTTATTAATCAATCCAAGATCTTTATCTTGCATAGCAGCTTTAATACCACCACAATTTGTGTGGCCACAGATAATGATATGTTCAATTTTGAGTACATCAACGGCATATTGTACAACCGAAAGACAGTTAAAATCGGTATGAATAACTTGATTGGCTACATTACGATGAACAAATAACTCGCCAGGTTCAAGATTTGTTAGTTTTTCGGCTGGAACGCGGCTATCCGAGCAGCCAATCCAAAGATAATGAGGCGTTTGGTGATCGGCAAGTTCTTTAAAATAAGTGGAGTTTTCTTCTTTCATTCTTTGCGCCCAACTGTAGTTGTTAGCAAAGAGTTGTTTAATTTTGTCCATTTTTACTTTCCTTAATACGATGCGCTGAAAGATTGTTTTAAGCACAATAAATGAAATAGGGGATAAATTTATCGCCTAAAATGATGACCGCACTTTAAAGAAAGTGCGGTCAATTTAAACAATATTTTTAGAAATTTGCATTTCTTGGTGCGCGAGGGAATGGAATCACATCGCGAATATTTTGCACACCTGTTACATAAACAATTAAGCGCTCAAAACCAAGACCAAAACCTGAGTGTGGTACAGTACCGTATTTGCGGAGATCACGATACCACCAGTAATCTTCAGGATTTAAGCCCATTTCTTCCATACGTTTATCTAAAATTTCTAAACGTTCTTCACGTTGAGAGCCACCGATGATTTCACCAATTCCTGGCGCGAGAACATCCATTGCCGCAACGGTTTTACCATCATCATTTAAACGCATATAGAAGGCTTTAATATCTTTCGGATAGTTTTTCACGACAACAGGTGATTTGAAATATTCTTCCGCTAAGAAACGTTCATGTTCAGAAGACAAATCGATTCCCCAAGATACTGGGAATTCGAATTTCTTACCTGATTTTAATAACACGTCGATCGCATCGGTATAATCAATTTGAGCAAAATCGGAGTTTACGAAGTTTTCTAAACGAGTAATCACATCTTTATCTACGTGTTTTTCAAAGAATTTTAAGTCATCTTTGCGCTCAGCAAGCACGGCACGGAATACGTATTTCAACATGTCTTCTGCTAATTTAGCATTGTCAGCAAGCGTTGCAAATGCAACTTCAGGCTCAACCATCCAGAATTCAGCAAGGTGACGAGTGGTATTTGAATTTTCAGCACGGAATGTTGGACCAAAAGTATAGATTTTGCTTAATGCGCACGCATAAGTCTCGCCATTTAATTGGCCTGAAACCGTTAAAAATGACTCTTTTCCGAAGAAGTCTTGGCTGAAATCAACTTTGCCATCTTCACCACGAGGAAGGTTTTCTAAATCAAGTGTTGAAACACGGAACATTTCACCCGCACCTTCAGTATCTGAAGCGGTAATTAATGGGGTAGCGACCCAATAGAAACCTTGTTCATGGAAGAAACGATGAATAGCTTGTGCTAAGCAGTGACGAACACGCGCCACGGCACCGATAATATTCGTACGAGGGCGTAAGTGAGCGACTTCACGTAAGTATTCAATTGAGTGACGTTTTGCTGCCATTGGATAAGTGTCAGGATCTTCTACAAACCCTGTCACTTCTACTTTTTCAGCTTGAAGTTCAACAGCTTGACCTTCAGCAGGTGACTCAACAATGGTACCGGTTACGATAACAGAACAACCCGTTGTTAAGCGTAATACTTCACTTTCATAATTTTCAATATCGTTATTGACGATAACTTGAATAGGATCAAAGCAAGAGCCGTCATAAACAGCGAGGAAAGAAAGACCAGCTTTAGAATCACGACGGGTACGAACCCAGCCGCGTACGGTAACTTTTTCGCCAATAGCGATTTTACCTTGTAACACATCAACAATGGATGCAACTTTAGACATATAAACCTCTGTAATTCATTATAAATTAGGAAATAAAACTGCGTTAGTTTACCTTAAATCGCAAAATTTTCCATAAAAAGTTAGTGTAAATCAGGCTTGCACAGTAAAATAATGCCTTCACTTTATTTTAGGAGAAAACTATGTGGTCTGATATTTTGACCGGCTATGGCATTTTTATTTTGGAGATTTTAACGATTTTACTTGTGATTGCTGCTATTGTCGCAATGATCATTTCAGCAAAACAGCGTAATGCAACACATCATGGTGAATTGGTCGTGACAGATCTTTCGGAAGAATTTAAGGAAACAATAAAGCATTTACGCGATTTCCAGCTTTCAGAAGAAGAACTTAAACAAGCAGAAAAAGCGGAGAAGAAAGCGAAAAAGCAAGAGGCAAAGGCGTTAAAAGCGAAATTAAAAAATAGTGAGAAAGAAACGCCTAAACCTTGTGTTTATGTGCTCGATTTTAAAGGTGATATTTCTGCATCAGAAACAACCGCACTTCGAGAAGAAATTTCGGCGATTATTAATGTAGCAAAAGCCGATGATGAGGTCTTACTACGTTTAGAAAGCCCTGGTGGTGTTGTTCATGGTTATGGTCTGGCGGCCTCGCAGTTAGCTCGTTTAAAACAAAAAGGGATTAAATTAACTGTTGCAGTCGATAAGGTTGCTGCAAGTGGTGGGTATATGATGGCTTGTGTGGCAGATAGAATTGTTTCTGCGCCTTTTGCGATAATCGGTTCTATTGGTGTGGTTGCGCAAATTCCCAATATTCATCGTTTGTTAAAAAAACATGATGTCGATGTTGATGTGATTACAGCAGGAGAATTTAAGCGCACGGTCACAGTATTAGGTGAAAATACTGAAAAAGGAAAACAAAAATTCCAAGCAGAACTTGAAGAAACACATCAATTATTTAAACAATTTGTGGCTCAAAATCGACCGCACTTAGATGTGGATAAAGTCGCAACTGGTGAGCATTGGTTCGGTCAACAAGCCTTAGCGCTTCAACTAGTCGATGAGCTAGCAACCAGTGATGATATTATTCTTGAAAAAATGAAAGATAAGTCTGTGATCGCGGTGAAATATAAAGTGAAAAAGCCACTTTTACAAAAAATAGGTAAGCAAGCTGAAGAGTGTATTGAGGGAATTATCCATCGAAATTTAACAAAAAATGGACAGGATTTTATTCAATAAGAAAAAAATTTACTTATTTGACAACTCTTTACACAACTTTACAAAAAAAGTTCCATAAAAAATCATTTTTTAATGTTTTTTTATTTACAAGTTAAAGAATTATGACTACCATACGCCATGAAACTCTTATAGTTTTATTTGTAAAATTTATAAAGTTTAGTTGTGTAGGTTCTTCTTGCAAGGATTGCACCTTAACAGTAAAAAGGTAAAGAAATGAAATTATCTCGTATTTTATTATCTGCAGTAGCAGTAGCGACAGTTGCTGCTTGTGGTAACTTAAGCAAAGTTACAGAAGCTGGTACTCCAGAATATAAAGAAGTTGATGGTCAACAAGTACCACAACTCGTATGGCCTAAGATTGATAAAGCTGGTTTCAATCATGATGGTAGCCAATTTGGTTCATGGCCAAACTGGGATAACGTTCGTATGATCGAACGTGGTATGAACAAAGACCAATTATATAACCTAATCGGTCGTCCGCACTTCTCTGAAGGTTTATACGGTGTTGAAGAGTGGGATTATGTGTTCAACTATCGTGAAAATGGTGTTCACAAAATCTGTCAATACAAAGTATTATTTGACAAAAACCATAATGCTCAAAGTTTCTTCTGGTATCCAAATGGTTGTAATGGGAATTCATCATTTGCGTTAAGCGGTGATTTCTTATTTGATTTCGATAAAGATACTTTAACAGCACGTGGTAAAGAAGTTGTTGACAGTGTGGCTGCGCAATTAAAAGAAACAGGCGCTAAAGATGTAAAAGTCGCAGGTTATACCGACCGTTTAGGTTCTGACGCTTATAACTTAGATTTGTCTCAACGTCGTGCAAACCGTGTTAAAGCTCGTTTGCTTCAAGATGGGGTGACATCAGAAATCACAGCTATTGGTTATGGTAAAAATCCACAAGTTAAAGCTTGTGACGGCTATAAACATGGAAGTAAAGCAGAAAAAGATTGTTTACGACCTAATCGCCGTGTAGAAATAAATGCTTCTGGTTCAGTTTTAAAATTGCAAGAAGGTAGCCAGGCTAATGGTGGTACTCAAGGTCCAGCAGTTCTTTATCAAAAATAATGTATAAACCTAAAAAGAGCGTAATATGATTACGCTCTTTTTTATTTTTGATTTTTAAGAAATTATTCAAGTAAAAGTTCTTCAATTAGCTTAGTGGTTAAGTTGATATAACTTCCATTGAAGCGATGGCTAAAATTTAATAGATAATAAAGTTGGTAAAGATGTTTTCTTTCTTCAAAACCTTCTTTATCAAGTGGAAAAGTGCACTCATAAAGTTCATAGAATTCAGCTGAGAAAGGTTGGAAAAGCTCACTGAATGCTAAATCACATTCTCTATCCCCCCAGTAGCATGCAGGATCATAAGTAAAGGTTTGATTACCTACGATAGCGGTATTCTCAACCCATAAGTTACCATGTAACAAAGAAGGTTTAGGATTATGTTTTGAAAGTTTGTGTTTAACCTTTTCAATAATTAAATCAATGTCGCCAAAGTCTAAACCTTTATCTTTACAAAGTTGTAATTGCCATCCAATACGTTGTTCTGCAAAAAATTTTGCCCAACTTCCATTCCATTTATTCGGTTGATACTCAGGACCAAGCCAAGTATCAAAGTCTAAGCCATAGTTTTTAGTGCCAGATACTTGATGGAGTTTTGCTAATTCTTCAGCAAAATGTGGCGTTGCATTGGTTTGTTGAGTAATAGGAAGCGCTTCTAATAATAAGAAACTATGGTTTTGGGAACAGCCTACGCCATACACTTGTGGAAGTCTGATAGTATTGGTTTTGCCCAGTAGGTTTAATTGATCAGCCTCAGCACGAAACATTGAACGATAAGATCGTTCATTTACTTTAACAAAGACAGGTTGGATTCCATCCGTAATAAGCCAAGTTTCATTTACTTCGCCACCAGGTACTTTGTTTTTTTCTTTGATGTTATAGTAAGCACCAAATTGATCAGCTAAGACTTGAGAAATTGATTTCCACATAATACGCCTCCTAGACATGCTCGATTCTTCTTCATTCTATCCAAAATGTTAAAAATTACTGTGATATATCTCAAAAAATAGCAAAAATCTTTGTCATTTTTCACCTGAAACATCAATTCACTAATAAACGCGTGATTTTTTAATGAGTTAGTATTATCATTAAGCGTATTTTTAGTTAGAAAAGATAATCAGGGGAAACTATGCAACATCTGAAAGATCTTGTTGAGAAAGCAAAATCAGCGATTGAACAAATCGAAAATAAAAGTTTAGCCACATTAGATGAAATTCGTGTGGAATATTTTGGTAAAAAAGGGCATTTCACCCAACTTATGCAGGAATTGCGTAATGTTGCTGCAGAAGAGCGTCCAGCAATGGGCGCTAAAATCAATGAGGCAAAACAAGCTGCGTTAGATTTTTTAAATGCTAAAAAAGCAGAATGGGAGCAAGCTGAACTCAATGCGAAATTAGAAAAAGAACGTATTGATGTGAGCCTTCCTGGTCGTAAAACAGAAGCGGGTGGTTTACACCCCGTTACCATTACCATCAATCGCGTAACAAAATTCTTTTCAGAGTTAGGTTTTTCTGTGGAAACTGGTCCCGAAATTGAAAGTGATTATTACAATTTCGATGCATTAAATATCCCTAAACATCACCCAGCACGTGCTGATCACGATACATTCTGGTTTAATCCTGAATTATTACTTCGTACACAAACCTCCGGTGTGCAAATTCGTACCATGGAAAAAATGCAGCCGCCTATTCGTATTATGGCGCCAGGTCGTGTATATCGTAACGACTACGATCAAACACATACACCAATGTTCCATCAAATTGAATTGCTTTATGTAGATAAAAAAGCAAACTTCACCGAGTTAAAAGGTTTATTACACGATTTCTTACGTGCATTTTTTGAAGAAGATTTACAAGTTCGCTTCCGTCCTTCTTATTTCCCATTCACCGAACCTTCTGCAGAAGTAGATGTAATGGGCAAAAACGGTAAATGGTTAGAAGTATTAGGTTGTGGTATGGTGCATCCTAATGTGTTACGTAACGTAGGTATTGATCCAAATGAATATTCTGGCTTCGCAGTAGGTATGGGGGTTGAGCGTTTAACCATGTTACGCTACAACGTCACAGATTTACGTTCATTCTTTGAAAACGACTTACGTTTTTTAAAACAATTTAAGTAATTAACCGCTGGGTTAAATTGACGATAATGATTAATTTAGAACGTAACACGTTCATCAATAAAGGATATAGAGATAATGAAATTTAGCGAAAATTGGGTGAGAGAATGGGTTAATCCATCAATTTCAACAGAGCAGTTATGTGATCAAATCACTATGCTTGGTTTAGAAGTTGACGGCGTTGAAAAAGTAGCTGGCGACTTTACCGGTGTGGTTGTAGGTGAAGTTGTTGAATGTGCACAACACCCAGATGCAGACAAATTACGAGTCACTAAAGTAAATGTTGGTGGCGACCGTTTATTAGATATCGTTTGTGGTGCACCAAATTGCCGTCAAGGTTTAAAAGTGGCATGTGCAACTGAAGGTGCTGTATTACCTGGTGATTTTAAAATTAAAAAAACTAAATTACGCGGTCAACCTTCAGAAGGGATGCTTTGCTCATTCTCTGAATTAGGCATTGATGTGGATGCAGATGGTATTATTGAGCTACCGTTAGATGCACCAGTAGGCAAAAATCTACGTGAATATTTAGATTTAGATGATAAAGCCATTGAAATTAGCTTAACGCCAAACCGTGCAGATTGTTTAAGCATTGCAGGTATTGCGCGTGAAGTTGGCGTGATTAATAAACAAGTTGTTAATCAACCGCACTTTGATGCTGTGCCTGCAACAATTTCAGATAAAGTTCAAATTGAATTAAAAGCGCCAGAAGCATGCCCACGTTATTTATTACGCGTGGTGAAAAATGTGAATGTTAAAGCGCCATCACCAATTTGGTTGCAAGAAAAATTACGTCGTTGTGGTATTCGTTCTATCGATCCTATTGTGGACATTACCAACTATGTTTTACTTGAATTAGGTCAACCAATGCATGCTTTTGATGCATCAAAAGTGACTCAACCTGTTCAAGTACGTTTAGCCAATAACGGCGAAGAACTTGTTCTATTAGATGGTACAACGGCAAAATTACAACCGAATACTTTAGTGATTGCAGACCAAACCGGTCCACTAGCAATGGCGGGTATCTTTGGTGGCCAAGCAAGCGGTGTTGATGCTGAAACAACAAAAGATGTAATTCTAGAAGCCGCATTCTTTGCACCACTAGCGATTGCGGGACGTGCAAGACAATACGGTTTACACACCGATTCTTCACATCGTTTTGAACGTGGTGTTGATTTTACGCTACAACGTCACGCAATGGAACGTGCAACAGCATTGCTACTTGACATTTGCGGTGGTGAAGCAGGCGAAATTTGTGAAGTGGTGAGCGAGCAATATTTACCAAAAGTCAATGAAGTCACTTTACGTCGTGAAAAATTAGATAGCTTATTAGGTCATCATATCGAAACTGAAACCGTGAACGAGATTTTTGAGCGTTTAGGTTTTGCGGTGAAATATGCTAATGATGTTTGGACCGTGACTTCAGCAAGCTGGCGTTTTGATATTGAAATCGAAGAAGATTTAATTGAAGAAATGGCACGTATTTATGGCTATAACAGCATTCCAAATAACGCACCATTAGCGCATCTTCGTATGCGTGAGCATAAAGAAGCCGATTTAGAATTGAGCCGAATTAAGACCGCACTTGTTGATGCAGATTATCAAGAAGCGATTACTTATAGCTTCGTTGATCCAAAAGTACAGACTTTACTTCATCCAGAAATTGAAGCGCTTGTATTGCCAAATCCAATTTCAGTTGAAATGTCAGCAATGCGCGTTTCGTTATTAAGTGGATTACTCGGTGCGGTGCTATACAACCAAAATCGCCAACAAAATCGCGTGCGTTTATTTGAAACGGGATTACGTTTTATTCCTGATGCCAATGCAGAATTTGGTGTACGCCAAGAATTTGTGCTTGCAGGTGTGATTACCGGTACAGCAAAATCAGAATGTTGGACAGGTAAAGCAGAAACGGTTGATTTCTTTGACCTTAAAGGTGATTTAGAAAGTATTCTTTCTCTCACCGAAGTGGGTAATCGAGTTAGATTCATGGCAAAAGCATACAGTGCCTTACACCCAGGTCAATCTGCAGCAATTGAATTAGATGGAAAAGAAATTGGTTTTATTGGAACTATTCATCCACTTATTGCTCAAAAACTAGGATTAAATGGCAAAGCGGTTGTTTTTGAAATTTTATGGGATGCCATTGCAAATCGTCGTGTGGTTCAAGCCAAAGAGATTTCAAAATTCCCAGCGAACCGTCGTGACTTAGCTTTAGTCGTTGCCGATAGTGTGCCAGCAGGCGATATTATCGAAGCATGTAAGCAAGCCGGCGGAGAAAAATTAACACAAGTCAATTTATTCGATGTATATCAAGGCATTGGCGTTGCTAGCGGACATAAGAGCTTAGCAATCAGTTTAACCATTCAAGATAATGAAAAAACGCTTGAAGATGATGAGATTAATGCGGTAATCTCTGCTGTATTAAACGAAGTTAAACAACGCTTTAATGCAGAGCTTAGAGACTAAACAGGAGACTAACATGGCAACGATTACAAAAATTGATATTACTGAATACTTATTAGATAAGTATCAATTACAAAAAGCTGAAGCTAAGGCATTAGTGGAAGACTTTTTTGAGGAAATTCGTTTATCGTTAGAATCTGGTGGCGAAGTGAAATTATCCGGTTTTGGTAATTTTGAACTTCGTAATAAAGCTTCCCGTCCAGGGCGTAATCCAAAAACAGGTGAAAGTATTCCTGTTTCTGCTCGCCGTGTAGTGGCATTCAAGCCAGGGCAAAAATTACGTGCTCGTGTGGAAAACACCAAGCCAAAACAATAATAAGAAAAGTGCGGTCGTTTTTGACCGCACTTTTGTCAGGATTGAACATGAATAAGATTAAATGTGCTTTTTTAGTCGCAGGAAGTTTTTTACTTTTTGCTTGTTCAAGTGGTGTTCGTGAAGAGTATGCCATGAACTATAAAGGTCAGATTGGTGATCCGATTATAGCCATTGCCATGTTAAGTGAACAACAATATGAATGGGCGGGGACTCCATATGTTTTAGGTGGGCAGTCTCGTGGTGGTATTGATTGTTCTGGTTTTGTGCAAAAGACCTTTATTGATCGTTTTAATATCAACCTTCCTCGAACAACGAAAGATCAAGCGGGTTACGGAAAACTTGTTCGTAAAGAAGATATCCAAACAGGCGATCTAATTTTCTTTAAAACCGGACGCGGACCAAATGGCTATCATGTTGGGATTTATGTGAAAGAAGATAAATTTTTACATGCTTCAACCAAAGGTGGCGTGATTTATTCTTCGATGAACAGTCCATATTGGAAGAAAGCTTTTTGGCAAGTTAGACGAGTATAGTGAAATAAAAAAGTGCGGTTAATTTTAACCGCACTTTTTCTTTATGGATTTGTTGTAGGGCGAATGCCTAATGTGTGGCAAATCGCATAAGTGAGTTCACTACGATTTAATGTGTAGAAGTGGAAGTCATTCACGCCTTCACGAGAAAGGATTTTTACCATATCCATTGCCACACTCGCCGCGACAAGATTACGAGTAGTTGGATCATCATCTAATCCTTCATATGCTTTAGCCAACCATGCTGGAATTTTTACATTCGTAAATGATGCCATTTTTTGAAGTTGTTTGAAGTTAGTGACAGGTAGAATACCCGGAACAATTTCAGCCTCAATACCAATGGATGCACAGCGGTCACGGAAGCGAAGATAACTATCAATATCAAAGAAGAATTGAGTAATGACATGATTAGCACCTGCGTCAATTTTACGTTTCAAATTGATTAAATCGGCTTGTGCTGATTTTGCTTCAGGATGAACCTCAGGGTATGCTGCAACGGAAATATCAAAATCAGCTACGGAGCGGAGTAGTTTAACTAAATCAGCTGCATAGAAAGGTTTTTTCGCATAGCCTTTTGGCTCATCACCGCGTAAAGCCACAATGCGACGAATACCGCTATCCCAATAATCTTTTGCAATTTCTTTTAATTCTTCAGGTGTGGCATCAATACCCGTTAAATGTGGTGCAGCTTCTATACCTGTTTCTGCTTTAATGGCTTTCACGATGCTATGTGTACGATCACGTTCGCCAGAGTTTGCACCATAGGTGACGGAGACAAATTTAGGATTTAATACTTTTAAGCGATGAATGGAATCCCAAAGCATGCTTTCCATTTTTTCATTTTTAGGCGGAAAGAATTCAAAGGAGACATTGATTTTTTTGTTAGTATCAGCAAGATGTTGATTTAATGTGTTAATTTCGTTTGCGTAGCTCATAGCATGCCTTCTTACATTTTTTATTAGAATGCGCTTATCATAAGATAAGAAGTAATATGCGTCAATTTCAATGATTTCATCAAAATAATGAATGAAATTAATGATTGTTTGTTGTGCGTTGTATTTTAAAAGAAAATCAATTTATTTGCACAAAAAGTTAGCATTTTTTCTAAAAATAGGTATAATACGCCGACCCTGTAAATGCACGGATTCCCACCGTGCATTATTTTATCGAGATCACACTCGAAGGGGTGGAGATTAAGATTAATGGTTGTGTTTCAATCAATATGGAACACTGGGTATCAAACTTATATTTTGGTAATTAATTAATGAAAACTTTTGTAGCAAAACCGGAAACAGTAAAACGTGACTGGTATGTGGTAGATGCGACAGGTAAAACTTTAGGTCGTTTAGCTACTGAATTAGCACGCCGTCTTCGTGGTAAACACAAGGCTGAGTACACTCCACACGTAGATACTGGTGATTACATCATCGTTATCAACGCAGACAAAGTGGCAGTAACTGGTCGTAAAGAAACAGATAAACTTTACTACTGGCACACTGGCTATGTAGGTGGTATCAAACAAGCGACTTTCAAAGAAATGATCGCTCGCCGTCCTGAAGCGGTGATTGAAATTGCGGTTAAAGGTATGTTGCCAAAAGGTCCATTAGGCCGTGCAATGTTCCGTAAATTAAAAGTGTATGCGGGTGCAGAACACCAACACGCAGCACAACAACCACAAGTATTAGACATTTAATCACGAGGTTTAGGAAATGGCAGAGAATCAAAACTACGGCACTGGTCGCCGCAAAAGCTCTTCAGCTCGTGTATTTATCAAACCGGGCAGTGGTAAAATCACTATCAACCAACGTGAATTAGACGTATATTTCGGTCGCGAAACAGCTCGTATGATCGTACGTCAACCGTTAGAATTAGTGGAATTAACTGATAAATTAGACCTATACATCACTGTTAAAGGTGGTGGTATTTCTGGTCAAGCGGGTGCAATCCGTCACGGTATCACTCGTGCATTAATGGAATATGATGAGACTTTACGTCCTGCTCTTCGTGCAGCTGGCTTCGTTACTCGTGACGCACGTCGCGTTGAACGTAAAAAAGTTGGTTTACACAAAGCACGTCGTCGTCCACAATACTCCAAACGTTAATTTTTTTATTATCGTTTCAAGAAAGCAGAGAGCAATCTCTGCTTTTTTTATGTCTGTAAAAACAAATTAATTAAAAATTGCCGTTCTTTGATTTCTTATTATACGTTTGTAATTATTTGATTTTAAAGTAAAAATAAGAAATTGTTAGCAATTTAACTACTGGTTATGTTAAAATAATCGCCCATTTTTAGTAGAAGTATATAAGTTAGTTTGGATCTTCGGAGGAATAAATGTCCAATGCATCAAGTAAACGTTCAGTAATGACTCTTTTTTCAAATAAAAATGACATTTACTGCCATCAGGTAAAAATTGTTTTAGCTGAAAAAGGTGTCGCTTACGAAAACGAAGAAGTTGATCTGCAAGCATTATCAGAAGATTTAATGGAATTAAATCCTTACGGCACATTACCAACATTGGTGGATCGTGATTTAGTATTATTCAGCTCACGCATTATTATGGAATATCTTGATGAGCGTTTTCCACATCCTCCACTTATGCCAGTTTATCCCGTTTCTCGTGCAAAAAGCCGCCTTTTAATGTTACGTATCGAACAAGATTGGTACCCAACATTAGAGATTGCGGAGAAAGGCACAGAAGTTGAACGTGAAGAAGCATTAAAGCAGTTAAAAGAAGAATTGTTAGCGGTATCGGTTATCTTCCAACAAACCCCTTATTTTATGAGCGAAGAGTTTGGCTTGGTTGATTGCTATGTTGCACCATTATTATGGAAACTACGTAATATGGGCGTGGAATTCAGCGGTACAGGAAGCAAAGCAATCAAAGGCTATATGGATCGAGTATTTAGCCGTGATTCATTCTTACAATCTGTAGGTGAAGCTGCACCTAAAAATTTAATGGATGATAAATAATGACCCATACACCTTCTCCCAAACGCCCTTATTTACTAAGAGCCTATTATGATTGGCTAGTGGATAACGATTTTACCCCATATTTGGTGGTGGATGCCAATTATTATGGTACCAATGTACCTGTGGAATACGTGAAAGATGGGCAAATCGTCTTAAATCTTTCTGCTGGGGCGACAGGGAATTTGCAATTAACGAATGATTTTATTCAGTTTAATGCACGTTTCAAAGGTGTGGCTCGTGAGTTATATATTCCGATGGGCGCAGCTTTAGCTATTTATGCTCGTGAAAATGGTGATGGCGTGATGTTTGAGCCAGAAGATATTTACGATGACTTAAATCGTGAGCCAACATCAGAACAGCCATTAAGTTTTGCAGAAGCGGTAGATAAGCCTAAAGCTGAAAAGAAACCACAGAAATCAGCATCTCATTTACGAATTGTGGATTAATGAAAGAAAAACAAAAGTGCGGTTAATTTTAACCGCACTTTTTTATTTATTATTTTGTTGCTGCTTTCATATTGCGAACAAACTCGGTAAGTTCAGATAAGCATTGAGCCTGATTATCTAAGTTTCGCTCAATGATTTTTACTGTCGCGGATCCTGAAATTGCGCCTGCTGCACCCAGTTGAAGCGCTTCTTTCACTTGAGCAGGTTGAGCAATACCAAAACCTTGTAGAATTGGTGGAGCCTTATGGGCTTTAAGTTGTTCTACGAGTGTATCTAAGTTCGCAGCGTGAGCTTGGTTTTCCGCACTTGTTACACCTGCACGAGAAACTAAATAGGTATAACCTTCGCTATTTTCAGCAACGCCTTGTACCGTTTTGGCATCAGCATTTGGTGGGCAAATAAAGACAGGTTGAATGCCATGCTTTTTAGCGGCTTGAATATAGTCTTCTTTTGCCAATAGTGGAATATCTGCCACTAAAACCGCATCTACACCGACTTCTGCACAACGTTGATAGAAATTATCTAAGCCTTTTGCAAAAATTAAATTCGCACAAAGGAGTAAGCTAATCGGAATTTCTGGATATTTTGACCGCACTTTAGCGAGTAATTTAAAGCTGTCTTCAGTGCTATGGCCAGCATTGAGTGCACGGTTATTAGCTGCCTGGATAACGGGACCGTCTAATAGTGGATCAGAAAATGGAAAACCTAATTCCAACGCATCTGCGCCATTTTCGACTAACGTGCAAATAATCTCAAAAGAGCGATCAAATGTTGGATCGCATAATGTGACGAAAGGTACAAAAGCCCCTTCTTTTTTCGCTGCAAGTTCTGCAAATTTAGTTTCAAAACGGCTCATTATTGCATTCCTTTTTCTTTTAAAACTTTATCAACGGTGAAAATATCTTTATCACCACGACCAGAGAGATTCACCACTAAAATTTGTTCTTTATTCGGTTCTTGATGAATCATTTTTAATGCGTGTGCTAATGCATGTGAACTTTCCAATGCAGGAATAATCCCTTCATGTTTTGCTAATTCTTGGAAAGCGTTTAACGCTTCATCATCTGTAATACTTGGGTATTCGGCACGACCAATGCTTTGTAAATAAGCATGTTGAGGCCCTACAGAAGGGAAGTCTAATCCAGCAGAAATAGAGTAGGATTCTTCTACTTGGCCATCTTCAGTTTGCATTAAAGGTGATTTCATACCGAAATAAATACCGACTTTTGCATGACCTAATGGTGCACCATGTTCACCACTTTCAATGCCATGACCTGCAGGTTCCACACCAATTAAGCGTACACCTTTTTCATCAATAAAATCAGTAAACATACCAATCGCATTCGAACCACCACCGACTGCAGCAATGACAGCATCCGGTAGGCGCCCTTCTTTTTCTAAAATTTGACGTTTAGTTTCTTCACCAATCATTTTTTGGAATTCACGCACAATGGTTGGGAATGGATGAGGACCTGCCGCCGTACCCAATAAATAATGGGTGTTTTCATAATTGGCTGACCAATCACGCATTGCTTCACAACACGCATCTTTTAATGAGCAAGAACCTTTCTGTACAGGAATTACCTCTGCCCCCATCAAACGCATACGGAATACGTTTGGTGATTGACGTTCTACGTCTTTTGCGCCCATATAAACGCGGCAAGGCATATCTAGCATTGCACAAGCAAGGGCGGTCGCAACACCATGTTGGCCCGCACCGGTTTCGGCGATAATACGTGTTTTACCCATGCGTTTTGCTAATAAAATTTGACCTAACACTTGGTTGGTTTTATGGGCACCACCGTGAAGTAAATCTTCACGTTTTAAATAAATTTTTGCTTTAGTGCCTTTGGTCAAATTACGGCAAAGGGTAAGTGCAGTTGGTCTGCCCGCATAATTTTTAAGTAAATCTTGAAATTCACGTTGGAATTCAGGATCGTCTTTTGCTTCAACAAAGGCTTTTTCTAGCTGTTGTAGTACCAGTACGAGAATTTCCGGTACGTACATTCCGCCAAATTCACCGAAATAAGGATTTAAAAGGGTTTCTGACATAATATTTCCTTGTTATTTTTGAATTCTTGCGACATTAAGTAGTGCAAAGGTTTGTGCAGTAGGCATCACTTCAATGCGATTAATATTGACATGTTCAGGTTGTTGATTGAGCCATAGAACAATATTAGCAATATCTTGTGGACTGACATATTCCACATTTTCATAGAGTTTTTCTGCTCGGGCATCGTCACCTTTAAAGCGAACATTCGAAAATTCAGTTCCACCACAAAGACCTGGCTCAACATTGGTCACGCGAATCTGTGTGCCTGCAAGATCGGCTCGAAGATTTAAACTAAATTGTTTGATAAAAGCTTTAGTACCACCGTATATATTGCCACCAGGATAAGGATAAGTGCCTGCAATTGAGCCTAAATTAATAATGTGACCTGAATTGCGTTCTACCATTTGTGGTAACACAAGACGAGTGATGGTGACGAGACCTTTAATATTGGTATCAATCATTTGCATCCAATCGTCTAAATTCGCTTTATCTGCACTTTCTAAGCCTAATGCTAATCCTGCATTATTCACCAATAAATCAATGGATTGCCAACTAGCGGGAAGGGAATGGAATGCATCTTCTGTTGCCTGGCGATCTGAAATATCAAAGGCAAGAAAATGGAAATTTTCACCTAATTCTTGCTGTAATTGTTCTAAACGAGCTACACGGCGACCCGTGCCAATTACACGATAACCATTTTCAATGAGTGTGTGACAAATTGCCGCACCAAATCCGGCAGTTGCGCCGGTTAGTAATGCTGTTCTTTGCATAATGCTTCCCCTTAGCAATCAGATTAATTTGACAAAATCGTCTTAAAAACTGACCGCACTTTTTCGCTATCTTTCACGCCAGCGGCAGTTTCTACACCAGAATTGAGATCAACCCCTAAGCAACCTTGCTTAATAGCTTGTTCAATATTATCGGGTGAAATGCCACCAGCTAAAATAATTTTGTGTTTCAAGTTTTCAGGAATGAGTGACCAATTAAAGGCTTTTCCTGTACCACCTTGTTGATTAGCAGATTGGCTATCGAAAATATAGCGAGCAATATTTAAATTATCAGTAAAATCAACTGCACTTTGTGCCTCAGTACTCACCGAAATGGCTTTCCAAATTTGTATTTCTTCAGGCAGTTGGTGACGAAGTGCGGTAATAAATTCAGCGGTTTCTGAACCGTGTAGCTGAACAGCATAAAGCTGCAATTGTTTAGCGATTTTTACAATAAAATCAATTTCTTGATTCTGGAATACGCCCACAAAACGAAGTGGTGATGCTGTCACTAATTCTTGGGCTTGACGTAGGCTCACACAGCGTTTTGAATGTTCGACGAAAATTAAACCACCGTATAATGCCCCGTTTGCGTAAACCTCTTTGACATCTTGCGTGCGAGTTAAACCGCATACTTTATTTTCTCCAAAAATCACTTCACGCACAGCATTATTTAAATCTGCACTGCCCATTAGGCTACTGCCGATTAAAAAGCCATGTGCCACTTTTTGCAAATCACGAATTTGGCTGTGATTATAAATCCCTGATTCGCTGATAATACGTGCATCAGCAGGAATGCGATCGGCATATTTTTGTGTGAGTTCTACTACGCGGTTTAAATCAACAGTGAGATCGTGAAGATTACGATTGTTAACACCGATGATTTTTGCACCTAATGCAAGGGCTCGCTCAAACTCTTCTTCGTTGCTGGTTTCCGTCAATACGCCCATGCCAAGAGAATGCGCCAGATCAGCTAGTACTCGATAGGTTTCATCATTCACTACTGAAAGCATCAATAAAATAGCATCCGCTTGATAGTAGCGCGCAAGATAAACCTGATATTCGCTGATCATAAAATCTTTGCACAATACAGGTTGTGAGACAACGTCACGTACTTGCGGCAAATAGTCAAATTTACCTTGGAAGTATTTCTCATCCGTTAGCACAGAAACAGCTGATGCATAATGTTTATACACATTGGCGATTTCGTCTAAATTAAATTCATCACGAATTAATCCTTTAGAAGGGGACGCTTTCTTACATTCCAAAATATAAGCGGGCTTTTGATGTGTGCCTTTAGCCAACGCATCATAAAAAGAGCGGTCAGATTTTTGAATGTTTTCTTTAAATTGTGAAAGCGGAAATTCAGCTTCCTTTGCCTTAACCCATTGTGCTTTGTCTAAGACGATTTTTTGCAGTACTGTAGCAGAGTCAATTGGTTTAGTGAAATCTTGCGTGATCATAATCTTTCTTCTTATTATGGCTTATCAAATCAGCCTTTATCTTAATATCTTGTTAAATGTTGTAATGTCTCAAACGCTTTGCCTGATGCAAGATGAGCTAACACATTTTGAACATTTTGTTTTAAGTCATCATGACCAAATAATTTCAGCAATAATGCCACATTCGCCGCTACCGCATTAGCATGTTCCGCTTTGCCTTGACCTTGTAAAAGTGCGGTCAGATATTGGGCATTTTCTTGCGGTTCGCCACCACGTAAACTTTCTAAAGATTGTGTTTTTAAACCAAAATCTTCTGGGGTTAAAGTGAAGTAGTCAATTTTGCCGTTTTTAATTTCAGCGACTTGGGTTTCACCATGTAAGGCGACTTCATCTAGACCCGCACCATGCACAACAAAAGTATGTTGATGACCTAATGCAACAGCAGTTTCTGCATAGGTTTTCACTAATTCAGGGGCATACACGCCAAGCAAATGATAAGTTGGGCGAGCTGGATTGATTAATGGACCTAAAATATTAAAAAGCGTACGTGTTTTTAATGCCGCACGAACAGGGGCAACATGTTTAAAACCACTGTGGTATTGCTGAGCAAATAAGAAACATACCCCAATATCGTCAAGCGCTTGACGAGCTTGTTCTGGCGTGACATTCACATTTACACCGAGAGCAGTTAATACATCACTGGCACCTGATTTGCTTGATACGCTGCGATTACCATGTTTGGCTACTTTGGCTCCCATCGAGGCTGCAACAATAGCACTCGCCGTAGAAATATTAATTGTGTTTTGACCATCACCGCCTGTACCCACAATATCCGCAAAAGGGTAGTCAGGGCGAGGGAATGATTTGGCATTTTTCAAAGACGCAGATACCGCACCACTTAATTCATCAATAGTGGCACCACGTACTTTTAACGCAATCAGCATGGCAGCGATTTGTTCGTTATTCAGTTCGCCTTGCATAATAGCGTTAAAAATGACCGCACTTTCTTCTTTATTAAGTGTTTTTCCGCTGTAAAGTTGTTCTAATAATTGAGCCGTTTGCATAATCTCGTCCTTTATACGTAAATATCGTAATCTAAATCGCGTGCTTCATCGCCAGTCATACCACGGAAACCCCAACAATGCGCCGGTTGTTCTTTAATCGTAATTTCAACGTTGTGAGATTTAATCCCAATTTTGTATTCGAGTTCGCTGAAGAGCATTTTGATTAAACGTTTTTTTGTACCTTCCATACGACCTTGCATGAGGTTAATCTCAATAACGGTGTAATCATCGTTACGATCGATAGGATAAAGAAAATCTTCTTTATCTAAACATAAAAAACGAATTGCATGTTTTCCGCGAGGAATGTCTAAACCAAGGTTTAAACAGTTATAAATTACTTCAGCAATATCTTGACGACGAGGTGCAAGCACTTCTTTTAATCCATATACGGTAATCATTTTTCTTCCTTAATCTCTGTTTAATAACCATTCCACAGATTGTTGTAATAATTTCGAACCTTGTACAGTAAGAATGCTTTCTGGGTGGAATTGGAAAGCACAAATTGGCAAGGTTTTATGGCGAATCGCCATCACAATACCATTGTAATCTGCATTGACAATAAATTCGTCAGGTAGATTTTTACCCATTAAAGAGTGATAACGTGCCACAGGCATTGGGTTGGCAATATCTTTAAACATGGCTTGGTTATCGTGTTGAATGCGTGATACTTTACCATGTAATACTTCGCCTGCATGTACAACCTCTCCACCAAAGGCTTGAATAAGTGCTTGATGGCCCAAGCAAATCCCGATAATTGGCACATCATTTTTTAAACGTTCAATGAGCGGGAGTAAGATGCCAGCTTCTGCCGGAGTACCTGGTCCTGGAGAGAGCGCAAGAATCGTATCCGGTGTATTTAATGCCTCTTGCACCACTTGCTCTAAATTGGTGTCATTACGATAAATTTTTACGTTATGCCCAAGCACACGGAATTGATCCACTAAGTTATAAGTGAATGAATCAAAATTATCTAAAAAGAGAATATTAGCCATAATTTATCGTCCTTATTTTGCTTGGGTATTGATTTGTTTGATTGCTTTAAGCACCGCAGCCGCTTTATGGCGAGTTTCATCTGCTTCCATTTGAGGATCTGAATCTAATACTTCACCACAACCTGCTTGAATATGCGCAATGCCATTTTGTACAAAGGCAGAACGAATCACGATACAGGTATCAAAACGACCGTCAGAGGTGAGATAACCGACCGCACCACCGTAGCTATGACGTTTTTGTTGTTCAAATTGATAAATTAACTGCATCGCTTTAATTTTAGGCGCACCAGTTAAAGTGCCCATATTCATACAAGCTTGATAAGCGTGTAAGGCATCAAGTTCAGGACGAAGTTTACCCACCACGCGAGAAACCAAATGCATGATGTGCGAATAGCGATCCACTTGCATTAATTCGGCGACTTTACGTGTACCGCTTTGGCAAACACGAGCAATGTCATTACGTGCTAAATCTACCAACATTAAATGTTCAGCTTGTTCTTTATGATCAAGACGTAATTCTAATTCCAAGCGTGCATCCAATTCTGGGTCAATATTACCATGCGCATCAAAACCACGTGGGCGAGAACCTGCAATTGGGTAAATTTCTAATTGGCGATTGTCTGGCGCATATTTCAACGCACTTTCTGGTGATGCACCGAATAAAATGAAATCCTCATCGTTCATGTAGAACATATAAGGGCTTGGATTGTTATGTTTTAATTGTGCATAGCTCGCAAGGGTATTCGGGCAAGTTAATGAAAAACGGCGGGATGGCACGATTTGGAACACATCACCAATATTAATGTGATGTTTTAACGCTTTAACGATACCTGTAAATTCAGGATCTTCAAAGTTGGTACTGACATCATCACTTGCTGCTTTAATGGAAAGTACGCCATCAATATTTTTTAATTTTTGTGCAATAGAAAGTGCCGTTTTCGCGACTTCCACTTGTTCTTCTTGACTAAAACAGAAGCTTTTTAATGTGGCTTGTTGGCTTTGGTGATCGATGGTAATTAAGTTTTCCGCGAGATAGAAACTGTAATCCGGGCAGTGAATACCATCATCTTTTAATTCAACACCTTGCATTGGAATAAAATTTGCCACCAAATCATAAGCAAATAAACCACCTAAAAAGACTGGCGTACTGCTATGTTGATAATGGTTAGAAATTACACGAAGACCATCAAAGATTGTTGCAGATTGTAATTTACTGTCTTCATCTAATTGATTATCGAGCGGCGCAAATTGTACAGAAAATTCATTCTCAAAATTGACCGCACTTACAGTGCCGAGTTGGCTTAATACGGGATGAATTTCGTTTAACACTTGTTTTCCGTTCGAATTCAGTGCTCTAAAGGTCACCTGATTGCCTAAGCAAGTAATTTTAACGGCTGCATTAATTAGAATAAGACTTTGTAAGCTATTTTTGCTACCAATTTCTGCAGAGTCGAGGAGGAGAGAATTTGAGTTCTGTTGGCATAATGTATTAAAAATTGCGGTAGTATCGGCATGGTAGGGAACCGGTTGAGAGGTCACCGCAATAAATGGGGTGTTTTTCATAATGAATCCTTTATTCTGAACTTTTGCACTATTAAACTAGTACATAATGCATAAGTCAAGAAAATAATCAAAAAATTGGCGTAATTTTACAATATTTTTTTAATTTTTAACCAATAAGATTAGAAATAGAGATTTTCAATCAGAAAAAAAGCCATTTCGAGGCATATCTCAAAATGGCTTAATAGAGGGAGCTGATTCAGGAATTAGAGAGAAGCAACGATTTCATCAATTTTATTTCTTGCTGAACGTTGTGCGTTTTCAATTGCCTCAGCGCCTAATCCGATACCTTTTGCATAAGCAAACTGAACATCGGTAATACCAATAAAACCTAAAATCGCTTTTAAGTAATTTGTCACATTGTTATTTTCATCATACATGCCACCAAAGCTCGCTAATACAATCGCTTTTTTTCCTTGAAGTAAACCTTTAGGGCCATTTGCAGTGTATTGGAATGTCACACGAGGGCGAGCGATAAAATCAAAATAGGATTTAAGTTGTGTTGGGATGCCTAGGTTATACATTGGCGCACCAATGACGATGATATCTGCTGCTTTTAATTCAGCCACTAACTCATCTGATAAGGCTAAAAGCGCATTTTCTTCTGCTGTTTTAGGTTCGCCACGTACCGCAGTTGCTGCCGTTGCATCAAAATGGGGAAGGGGTTGTGCTGCTAAATCACGTACCACAATGTTGTGACCTTTTAATTTTTCAATGGTGTAATCGGCTAATTTATTGCTTTGAGAGTTATCTGCAAGGATGCTGGATTTTAATACTAATACGTTCATAGAGTTTCCTTTAATTTGTGTTTATCAAAAGTGCGGTCATTTTATCGGAAATTTTGAATCGATAAAGTAGTTATCAGGAAAATCATTGTTTACTCATTGGAAAGAATTCAGTGAGATATTAACAAGCGTGGTGGAAAGTGCTAAAATTCTCCGCCGCACTTGGTTTGCTCGATAGTGGGAGTGAATGAAAGTGCGGTTTGTTTTTAATCATTATTTGCATGTTGCCTTTCGTATGGGCGACCACTGTATAAGGAAAAATTATGCCTATTATTACTTTACCGGACGGTTCTAAACGTGAATTTGATCGTCCAGTTTCTGTGTTAGAAGTGGCTCAAGATATCGGAGCCGGTCTTGCCAAAGCAACTATCGCGGGCCGTGTAAACGGCGTACGTCATGATGCTTGTGACATCATCAATGAAGATGCCAACCTTGAAATTATTACAGCAAAAGATGAAGACGGTTTAGAAATTATTCGTCACTCTTGCGCACACTTGCTTGGTCACGCAATCAAACAATTATTCCCCGATGTCAAAATGGCAATCGGTCCAACGATTGAAAATGGCTTCTATTATGACGTGGATTTAGACCGTTCTTTAACGCAAGAAGACATTGATGCTATCGAAAAACGTATGCTTGAATTGGCGAAAACCAATTATGACGTCATCAAAACTCCGGTAAGCTGGCAAGAAGCAAGAGATACTTTTGAAAAACGCGGCGAGCCATACAAAATGGCTATCTTAGATGAAAATATCGAACGTACCGCAACGCCTGCGCTTTATCATCACGAAGAATACATTGATATGTGTCGTGGACCACATGTGCCAAATATGCGTTTCTGCCACAACTTCAAATTAATGAAAGTTGCAGGTGCTTACTGGCGTGGTGATAGCAAAAATAAAATGTTACAACGTATCTATGGTACGGCTTGGGCAGATAAAAAACAATTAGCGGAATACTTAACTCGCTTAGAAGAAGCAGCAAAACGTGACCACCGTAAAATCGGTAAAGCGTTAGATTTATATCATATGCAAGAAGAAGCACCTGGTATGGTGTTCTGGCATAACGATGGTTGGACAATTTTCCGTGAATTGGAAACCTTCGTTCGTACTAAATTAAAAGAATACGATTATCAAGAAGTGAAAGGTCCGTTTATGATGGACCGTGTGTTATGGGAAAAAACAGGTCACTGGCAAAACTACGGCGATTTGATGTTTACTACACAATCAGAAAACCGTGAATATGCGATTAAACCAATGAACTGTCCAGGTCACGTTCAAATCTTTAACCAAGGTTTAAAATCTTACCGTGATTTACCAATCCGCATGGCGGAATTTGGTTCTTGTCACCGTAATGAACCATCGGGTTCTTTACACGGTTTAATGCGTGTACGTGGTTTCACTCAAGATGATGCCCACATTTTCTGTACTGAAGATCAAATTGAAAGTGAAGTAACCAGCTGTATCAAAATGGTTTACGACATTTACAGCACTTTCGGTTTCCAAAATATTCAGGTGAAATTATCTACTCGTCCTGAAAAACGTATCGGTGCTGATGATATGTGGGATCGTGCAGAAGCAGGTCTTGCAGCAGCATTAGCGCATAACGGTCTTGAATATGAAATCCAAGAAGGTGAAGGTGCATTCTATGGTCCGAAAATTGAGTTTGCATTACGCGACTGTTTAGATCGTGAATGGCAATGCGGTACCATCCAATTAGACTTTGCATTACCAGGTCGTCTAAATGCGTCTTATGTGGCGGAAGACAATGATCGTCGTACACCGGTTATGATTCACCGTGCGATTTTAGGTTCGATTGAGCGTTTCATCGGTATTATTACTGAAGAATATGCGGGTTTCTTCCCAGCATGGTTAGCGCCAGTTCAAGCGGTTGTGATGAATATTACAGATAGCCAAGCAGACTACGTGCAAAAAGTCGTGAAACAACTTTCTGATGCTGGATTACGTGTTAAAGCAGATTTACGTAATGAGAAAGTCGGCTTTAAGATCCGCGAACACACCTTACGTCGCGTACCTTATATGCTCGTTTGCGGTGATAAAGAAATCGCAGAAGGAAAAGTGGCTGTACGTACTCGTAAAGGTGCAGATTTAGGTACTTTCACGATTGAAGAATTTGCTGAAATCTTAAAATCTCAAGTAAGACAACGTGAGTTGAAATTATTGGGTGAAGAGTAATTGACTCTTTAAAATCTTAATTAAAAATGACCGCACTTTGATGTGCGGTTTTTTATATTCACGGCATAAAAATAAACTCAAATATCCCTTTCTTCTATATAATAGCCTTATCACAAGGAGGCGAATATGACAGCTCAAATTCAACAATTAACATCAGAATTAACTTTAGAACGTATCAATGAAATCCCTGTTTTAACCTTAAATCACCCTGTGGGTTCAGCTCGAATTGCATTACAAGGGGCACAGCTATTAAATTGGCAGCCTAAAGGGGCTGAGCAGGATATCTTTTGGCTAAGTGAGATTGAACCTTTTACACAAGGTGTCGCGATTCGTGGCGGTGTACCGCTTTGTTACCCTTGGTTTGGTGGCGTAAAACAACCTTCACACGGTACAGCGCGTTTACGTTTGTGGAAATTGAGTGATTATGATCTGCAAGCGAATGAAGTGCGGTTAGAATTTTCGCTCTTTTCTGAATATGGTGTGATTGAAGCCAAAATGAAAATGGAATTTACCGATAAATGCACAATGACTTTAACGCATTTAGGCCAAGAACCAGCTCAAGCAGCATTACACAGTTATTTTAATATTGGTGATATTTCACAAATTGAAGTCCAACATTTACCAAACCATTGTTATGACTCATTACAAGGTAAACATACTGATGTTCCTTCAACTCGTAAAATTGAGCAGGGCGTCGATTGTATTTATACATTAGAGGAAGATAAAACATTCTTGGTTGATAAAGCATTTAATCGACGTATTCAAATTACCCATCATCATGCCGATTCAATAGTGCTATGGAATCCTTGGGAAAAAACACCAAGTGCAATGAAAGCGGATGGATATCGAAATATGGTGTGTATTGAAACTGCGAGATTAGAGAAATTACTTCAATTTGGTGAAAGTATTTCTGCTGAAATTAGTGCTTTATCCGCTGATATTTAAAGGAATAGAAATCCTTGTTGCATAAACGTGGCAAATACTATAAAATTTTGCCCGTTTTTTGTTTGTTTTTATAGCAAATGATTTAATAAATCTTCTGTTTGAAGACAGTCGATTTTTTCTTAAATAAATAGAAGGAATAACATTATCAAAACCGTAAAAAAAGCTCCGGCAGCTAACCGCCCGAATCGCATTAACGATGAAATTCGAGTAAAAGAAGTTCGTTTGATTGACCAAGATGGTGAACAAGCGGGGATTGTATCAATTCAACAAGCCTTAGACATGGCAGAACAAGCAGCGCTTGATTTAGTTGAGATCAGTCCGAATGCCGAACCACCGGTTTGTCGTATTATGAACTACGGCAAGTTCCTCTATGAGAAGAGCAAAACTGCAAAAGAACAGAAGAAAAAACAAAAAGTCGTACAAGTGAAGGAAATTAAATTCCGTCCAGGTACAGACGAAGGTGACTACCAAGTTAAATTACGTAGCTTAATCCGTTTCTTAGAAGATGGCGATAAAGCGAAAATTACCGTACGTTTCCGTGGTCGTGAAATGGCTCACCAAGATATCGGTTTAGACGTATTAGAACGCGTTAAAAACGATTTGGCTGATATTTCTGTGGTGGAATCAGCACCAGGTAAATTAGAGGGTCGCCAAGCAGTAATGGTGTTAGCACCAAAGAAGAAATAATAAACAATAAAAAAGCAACCTGAAGGTTGCTTTTTTTACGTTTTTTACTTGGCTATGTCTTTATTTTAGCTTTTTTAATGCCTCACAGCCTTCTTTCCTTCCCCATTCACAAGCTTTTTGATAATAAAATTTGGCTTTTTTATGATTATTTTCATCTTCATAAATTGCGCCTAAATTATAAGCCGCTACCGGGTGCTTATATTCAATTGCTTTTAAATACCATTCTTTTGCTTTAGCAACATTTTGTGGAACCTGATCACTTTCATAATAAATTAGTCCAGCCATAACTTGGCTATCGGTATCTCCTGCCTTGGCTAATTTTTCAAAGAGTTCTAAGGCTTTTTGATGTTCACCGTTATTAAAGTATTTTTCGGCGACACTAAAATACTGGTTAATATGTATTTGGTCAGAGGAATATGGCATTCTATATTTTTCTTCATAGAGTTTACGATAAAGTGCTTCTGCCTCTTCTGATTTTCGTTTTGTCTCCTGTTTTGTATCCATCATAATATGTAAGATTTCTAGTGCCATATCATGATCTTTTACTACGCCCTTGCCTTGATAATACATTAAGCCATAATAATAGGTTGCTTTGCCATATAATTCTTCAAACCCGACGATATCTCGAGAATTTTGTTGATGTGCGTTATCCAGTAAATACTTCGCTTTTTCCCAATTTTGTGTTGTTCCTTTGCCCTCTGCATATAGTATCCCCAGTAAAGGAGAAACCACTCTATAAAAATTATTTTTTGCTCCCTGTACTTCGTAGGATCTTCTTGCCCATTCAAAGGCTTTTTTATCATTTTTAGTGGTTAGTTTGCCATCATAATAGGCTTTGGCAAGTAAAAATTGTGCATAATATGAATCTGTTTGTTCAGCTGTTTGTTGCAACACTTGGAAGCTTGGGTAATCATACTCTGTCCTATAATACCAAGATTGACGCTCTAATGGATTTTGAGGTGCCCAATATTTTACATCCAGCCCACCATTCGTATTTTTCTCACCATAAAAATAGACTTTCTCACCTTCAACGGGAAGAGGACTTACACCACAATATACATCATTACTAAGTTGCACTTGGAGCACATCTTTCTTATCTTTTAAAAAAAAACTCATCCATAATAAAGTGTTCGACTATTCCTGCTTCTCTGTAGGACGCCTCACCAGCCACCTTTAATTTTGTTCCTTTAGGAGATGATTTTGCTTGGTTAATAGTGGAAGTGGATAAATTAACATAAGGTGCTTTAACCTCCATCGCATTAAATTTTTCATCAGCAAAGCTACATTTTGCTTTGTTTATTGTGCCTATTGCGACACCAGCGCCCATCAAAATACCTGCACGAATAGGATCTGCTTGACTTGGTAGTGCAAATAATAGCCCCGCTACAATCATAAATTTAGTTTTCATAAACTGTACTCTCTATAAAGAAGAATCATCAAAATTATATTGAAAAAAAAAAACAACAAAGTATAATTTCACAGTTTTTCTTTGTAAATAAGAAAAACTAAAGCAAACAGGCAAACTCAGCAGCCTGAGTTGCTTTTTTAGATTGCGATGTAAATCGCAAAGTAGTGTAATCAGTGCTAGCAAGTAATTCGCAAGAATTCGCCTGATTATTCATTTAAACCAAAAACAATGCGGAGTTTTTTAACAATGCCTAAAATTAAAACAGTACGTGGTGCTGCTAAGCGTTTCAAAAAAACAGCTTCTGGCGGTTTCAAACGTAAACAATCTCACTTACGTCATATTTTGACTAAAAAGACAACTAAACGTAAACGTCATTTACGTCATAAATCAATGGTTGCGAAAGCTGACCAAATTTTAGTAGTAGCTTGCTTACCATACGCATAAGCCGTTATTTAAGCAAAACGTACGATTAGTTAAATTAGTTAAAAATATTACATAGGAGATTAAATAATGGCTCGTGTAAAACGTGGTGTTATTGCAAGAGCACGCCATAAGAAAGTTCTTAAGGCTGCTAAAGGTTATTATGGTGCACGTTCACGCGTGTATCGCGTTGCTTTCCAAGCGGTGATCAAAGCTGGTCAATACGCATATCGTGACCGTCGTCAACGTAAACGTCAATTCCGTCAATTATGGATTGCACGTATCAACGCTGCGGCTCGTCAAAATGGTTTATCTTACAGCAAATTCATCAACGGCTTGAAAAAAGCGTCTGTTGAAATCGACCGTAAGATCCTTGCTGATATCGCTGTATTCGACAAAGTGGCGTTCGCTGCATTAGTTGAAAAAGCAAAATCTGCACTTTAATTTTTTAAAGTTTAGATTCAAAAAATTAGGACGCTAAAAAGCGTCCTTTTTTATTACCACTAAAAAAGAAAAAACCGCTATTCAAAGCTTGAATAGCGGGGAGGTCTTAATTTATAAGAAACTTCAAAAGATAACTGCAATATGCAGTGCACTAGCAATGTATCAGACTGTGTATTTTTGAAATAGTTCGATATTTTTGAAAAAAATTTTAAAAATATCAAAATTAAACGAAAATGAATGAATTTAGCCCTTTATAAAGGCAATAATTTGCTCTTCAATCCCTTTTTCATCTAATTGAATTTCTGCAAGCGCTTCTTGTTGTGTGCCTTGAGGAATAAAAAAATCAGGTAAACCAAGTTGTAAAAGTGCAGTTGTTTTTCCATGAGAATTTAGTACTTCTGAAACCGCTGAACCTGCACCACCATGAATCGCATTTTCTTCTAATGTCACAATGACATCATGTGTATCCGCCATTTCAAGAATGCGAGCTTCATCAATTGGTTTCACAAAGCGCATATCGACAACAGTTGCATTGAGTTTTTCTGCCACAGATAAAGCGGCTGGTAAGAGTGTGCCAAAATTCAGAATCGCGACTTTTTCACCTTGACGAACCATTTTGGAACGGCCAATTTCTAATTCAGCAAGTGGGGTTAATTCTACGCCGATTGCATTTCCACGCGGATAACGTACCGCAGCCGGTTTACCACATTTATAACCAGTGTAAAGCATTTGGCGGCATTCATTTTCATCACTTGGTGTCATAATGATCATATTTGGAATGCAGCGCATAAAACTTAAATCAAAAGCACCTTGGTGAGTTTGACCATCAGCACCTACGATGCCAGCACGATCGATGGCAAAGAGAACAGGTAAGTTTTGAATAGCGACATCGTGAATAAGTTGATCATAAGCACGTTGTAAGAAGGTAGAGTAAATTGCCACAACCGGTTTATAACCGCCAATTGCAAGACCGGCTGCAAAGGTGACCGCATGTTGCTCAGCGATTGCCACATCAAAATATTGTTGCGGGAATCGTTCTGAAAATTCTACCATGCCAGAACCTTCACGCATTGCGGGAGTAATACCCACTAATTTATCGTCTTGTTCCGCCATTTCACATAACCAATCACCAAAGATTTTTGAATAGGTTGGTTTGGCGTTTGATTTAGGCAGTTGTCCACTGATTGGGTCAAATTTGGGTACACCATGGAAACCAATTGGGTCTTTTTCTGCAGGTTCGTAACCTTTTCCTTTCTTCGTTTTGATGTGTAAGAATTGCGGTCCTTTGAGATCACGCATATTGCTTAAGGTGGCAATTAATTCATCAATATTATGCCCGTCAATTGGTCCAATATAGTTAAAACCGAGTTCTTCAAACAGCGTACTTTCTGGCGAGAATATCACACCTTTCATGTGCTCTTCAGTTTTCTTCATAAAGTTTTTAACGGTCGGTACTTTATCTAAGATTTTTTTACTGCCGTCACGAACGGTTGAATATAATGAGCCCGAGAAAATACGCGCAAGGTGATTATTTAATGCTCCCACATTTTCAGAAATAGACATTTCATTATCATTTAAAATAACCAACATATCAGTATGCAAAGAACCCGCATGGTTTAAAGCTTCAAATGCCATACCCGCAGTGATTGCACCATCACCAATTACACAAACGGTTTTACGACCCGCATTTTCACGTTCAGCCGCAACAGCAATACCGAGCCCCGCACTGATAGAAGTAGAAGAGTGGCCAACACTTAATACATCAAATTCACTTTCTTCACGCCAAGGGAAAGGATGGATTCCGCCTTTTTGGCGAATGGTGGACATTTGATCGCGACGACCCGTCAAAATTTTGTGTGGGTAAGCTTGATGTCCCACATCCCAAATTAATTGATCAAAAGGAGTTTTAAAAATGTAGTGTAGCGCAACAGTCAATTCAACGGTACCAAGACCAGATGCCAAATGGCCACTGGTTTGACTAACGGATTCTAATAGATAACTTCGCAATTCCTGACAAAGTTGCGGAAGCTGATCTTTATTTAAAAGACGCAAATCTTCCGGCGAATTAATTAAGGATAAAAGAGGATAATTGTTCATATATTCCTTAGTCCTAAAATTTAAAAAAGTGACCGCACTTTAATAAATTAAAAATAAGTGCTGTCACCATTAACTTTTACGATTGACAATAAATTCAGCTAATGCACGCAATGCAGTGGTATCAAAAGGTAAATTGTCTAATTCATGTAAGGCGGTTTGATAGAGTTCTTGCGCTTTTTGTTTCGCGCCCTCTAATCCTAACAATTTTGGATAAGTACTTTTATCTAAGCCTAAATCAGATCCCACCGGTTTACCGATCTCTGCACTGTCACCTTCAATATCTAAAATATCATCTTGTACTTGGAAAGCTAAACCAATAGCTTGTGAATAACGTTCTAGTTGTTTCTCTAATTCTTTGTTTTTAAAGTGAGGCGAACAGATAAAACCCAGTTTTAATGCGGCCGTTAGCAAAGCACCAGTTTTATTGCGATGAATAAGCTCTAATTCGGCTAAATTAACTTGTTTGTGCTCAGAAATTAAATCTAAGCTTTGCCCTAAACACATACCTTGAACGCCAGATGCTTGAGCCAATACTTTTACTAATTGCAATTTTTGTTCTGCTGAAAGAGAAGGGGCTTGTGTAAGAATTTCAAAGGCAAAAGCTTGTAATGCATCGCCAGCTAAAATGGCCGTCGCTTCATCAAAAGCAATATGACATGTTGGTTGACCGCGACGAAGTTCATCGTTATCCATGGCAGGCAAGTCATCATGGATTAAAGAATAAGCGTGAATTGCTTCAATGGCTGCTGCCGCGTAATCTAAAGCAGACGTTTCTGCACCTAGCATTTTACCGGTTGCATAGACAAGAAAAGGACGAACGCGTTTGCCGCCTAGTAATAAACCATATTTCATGGCATCACGCAAAGGGGCATTATAAGAGTCAATTTCTTCAAATTGATTGGCTAAGAAATGATTAATGCGATCTTGAACTTGTTTGAGTTCAGTGCCGAATTGATAACTCATGGATTATTCGTCCCCTTGATAATCACTTAATGGGGCAGTTTCGCTTTTTTGTAACAAAATTTGAATACGTTGTTCTGCTTGTTGTAAGCGTTCTTGGCCAAGTTGAGCTAATTTAATGCCATTTTCAAATTCTTTCAGCGCATCTTCCAATGGTAATTCACCGCTTTCAAGTGTTGTCACAATGGTTTCTAATTGTGCAAGCGTTGTTTCAAAATCAGGTTCAGCATTTGCTGGTTTACGCGCCATTAAATTATCCTTTTCAGATGAATAAATTGCTCCGTATTGTACTTGATTTTTATAGGGATGTTAAAAACTTATTTCAAAGTGCGGTCAGTTTTTCGTGAGAATTTGAACTTTGTGGGATCTGGAATTTAGCGTACAATACGGCCATTTTTTATTATTCACAGATTATTATGAAATTTATCGTTAAACTTTTTCCTGAAATTATGATTAAAAGCGAAACCGTGCGTAAGCGTTTCGCGAAAATTTTGACCTCTAATATCCGCAATATTTTACAGAAGTATGATGAAGAAACAGCGGTTCTTCGTCATTGGGATTACATCGAAGTGCGCTCAAAAAATGAAGCCAATCGTGAAGAGTTGATTGCGCTTTTACAACGCATTCCAGGGATTCATCATTTTTTAGAAGTAGAAGAAAAACCGTTTACCGATTTACATCATATCTTTGAGTTGACTTTAGCGGATGTTGCTACTCAACTTGAAAACAAAACCTTTTGCGTGCGTGTAAAACGTAAAGGTAAACATGATTTCAGTTCCATTGAAGCAGAACGCTATATCGGTGGTGGCTTAAATCAGCATATTGAAAGTGCAAAAGTACGTTTAAAAAATCCTGATGTGACCGTTCGTATTGATATTGAAGATGACAAAATGATGCTGGTGAAAGCCCGTCATGTTGGCCTTGGTGGTTATCCAATTGGGACACAAGAAGACGTGCTTTCATTGATTTCAGGGGGCTTTGACTCTGGCGTATCCAGTTATATGCTTATTCGTCGTGGTTCACGTGTGCATTATTGTTTCTTCAATTTAGGTGGGGCAGCCCATGAAATTGGCGTGAAACAAATGGCTTACCATATTTGGAGCCGTTATAGCTCATCTCATAAAGTCCGCTTTATTGCCATTCCTTTTGAAGGCGTAGTGGGCGAGATTTTAGAGAAAGTTGATAATGGCCAAATGGGCGTCGTATTAAAACGAATGATGGTGCGCGCAGCAAGTAAAGTCGCACAACGTTTTGATATTCAAGCTATTGTTACGGGTGAGGCACTCGGGCAAGTATCTAGCCAAACTTTAACCAATTTACGTTTAATTGATGAAGCATCCGATGCATTAGTCTTACGTCCACTCATTACTCATGACAAAGAACAGATCATCGCGATGGCGAAAGAGATCGGCACAGATGATATTGCCAAATCAATGCCGGAATTCTGTGGGGTGATTTCTAAAAATCCAACGATTAAAGCGGTACGTGAAAAAATTCTTGAAGAAGAAAATCACTTTGATTTTGGTGTGTTAGAAAGTGCGGTTGAAAATGCACAATATTTAGATATTCGTCAAATTGCAGAAGAAACTGAGAAAGAAGTGGTGGAAGTGGATACCATTTCAGTGCTTGGTGAAAACGATATTATTTTAGATATTCGCAGCCCAGAAGAGACAGATGAAAATCCATTTGAATCAGACGAGCATCAAGTGATGCAATTACCATTTTACAAATTATCTTCGCAATTCGGCTCATTAGATCAAAGTAAAAACTATGTGCTTTATTGTGAACGAGGTGTGATGAGTAAACTGCAAGCGCTTTATTTAAAAGAAAATGGTTTTACAAATGTAAGAGTTTTCGGGAAAAAATAAGCCAAAAAATGACCGCACTTTAACGTGCGGTTTTTTTATTTGTAATCTAATTCACCAATTAATTCATCGATAGCTTTGGCAAGTAACGTGCGGTCATGACGATAGCTGATATCATCCGCATTCAAGCGTTTAGCCAAGATTTTAACGGAAGAAATGACAGACAAATCGACCGCACTTTTTTCACGATAAGGAGTAATGACACCATCAATAATGGATTCGCCAACAATTTCATGAATTTTCTGAATGCGATCAGCCAGTGAAAGATGAGATGCCGCGCCAATTTCTATACCTAAATTATTAATAAAAATCACTTTTGCTTTGCTGTTACGAAGAGCAGTCGCTAATTCAGGTAGCAATAGTGGCGGCATAATACTCGTCATAAAGCTTCCAGGTCCAAGTAAAATGACTTCTGCTTGTTCTAATGCACTAATCGCTTCCTGTGCAGCTTTAACCATTGGCACTAAGAAAAGTGATTGGGGTAATTCTGTTAAATTATCAATGCTTACTTCACCTACGATACTTGAACCAGAACCTAAACTCGCAGCAAGATGAACAGGCTCTTCTGACATGGGAATAATGTGAGATTTTACTTTGAGTAATTCACGAATTAAGTTAATGGCTTCAATAGGGCGAATATGCATATCTTCTAAAGCTTTAAGCATTAAATTGCCTAAATTATGTCCAGAAAGTTCACCTTCGCCAGTGAAGCGGTATTCAAATAGTGCAGATGCCGTGCTTGGCTCAATGATGATCTGGTTTAAGCAATTACGTAGATCGCCCCATGCAATACCACCTTGTTCTTGACGGATTCGACCTGTTGAACCGCCGTTATCTGTGGTGGTGACAATACCGGTTAAACGTTCTTTCATGAAACTAAGTGCCGATAATACACGCCCTAATCCATGACCACCACCAATGGCAACAATATGTTTGATTTCGTCTAAATGTTCATGACGGCTGTGACGAGATAAATCAGACATTTTTCTTCCTTTTTTACCTATAAATTATTATAAAAAATAATGTTATATATTTTTTTATATAAGTTAATTCTGTTATTTTTATCAATATAGTCGGGTTATTCTACCAAATTATTGCTATTAACCGCTTGCTTTTATTACAATATCAGCACAATTTATTTTTAACGCATAACTCCGAGCTTGTTTAGCCTAAGTTTCACAGGAAATACGGCGACAAGCCAATAACGCGGTACGTTATTCAGGGATACGCTGGAAACGGTTTATCCTCTCCATATTTAGAAAGGTGTAAAATGCAATCCATTCCTATCAAGAACGTAGGAGAGTCTCGCTTAGTCGATCCTTTCCAACGCCAATATTACTATCTACGACTGTCGATTACCGATCAGTGTAATTTTCGTTGTACCTATTGCTTGCCTGATGGTTATCAACCTGAAGCTAACAAGCCAAGTTTCTTAACGTTAAAAGAAATTACCCATCTTGCTCAAGCGTTTGCTGAAATGGGCACAGAAAAAATCCGTTTAACGGGTGGCGAACCGACTTTACGCAAAGATTTTATTTCTATTGCAGAAAGCATCGCTAACATTGATGGCATTCGTCAATTAGCTGTTACAACAAACGGTTATCGCATGGCAAAAGATGTGGCTGATTGGAAAAAAGCAGGGATTACATCTATTAACGTCAGTGTTGATAGCTTAGATCCGAAAATGTTCCATCAAATTACAGGCATCAATAAATTTGATGACGTGATGCGTGGTATCGATCGTGCATTTGAAGTAGGCTACAACAAAGTTAAAGTCAATTCAGTTTTGATGAAAAATTTGAATGACAAAGAGTTTGAGCAATTCCTTGTTTGGGTGAAAGATCGCCCAATTCAAATGCGCTTTATCGAACTCATGCAAACGGGCGAAATGGATAGTTTCTTTGATAAATTCCATCTTTCAGGACTGGTATTAGCGGATAAATTGCTGCAAAACGGTTGGCAATTACAACACAAATCTCATACTGATGGTCCGGCTAAAGTATTCACGCATCCTGATTATGCTGGCGAAATTGGCTTAATTATGCCTTATGAGAAGAATTTCTGCGCAAGCTGTAATCGCCTCAGAGTGTCAGCAAAGGGCAAACTTCATCTTTGCTTGTTCGGCGAAGAAGGCATTGAATTACGTGATTTATTACAATCCCACGAACAGCAAGATATTTTGCAAGCCCGTATTTTCGCTGCACTTCAAGGTAAACGTGAACATCATTATTTACATATCGGTGATAGTGGCGTAAGAAATCATTTGGCCTCTATAGGTGGCTAAAAGTAAATAAGTGAATAAACTATTCACTTATTTTGCTTTTGTCACACATGTAAAACATTCAATATTTTAACCGCACTTTATTTTATTATGACTACATTTACGCATATCAATTCTCAAGGCGAAGCCAATATGGTGGATGTTTCTGCAAAGGCAGAAACTGTTCGTGAAGCTCGAGCTGAAGCCATTGTGACTATGTCAAAAGAAACGCTTTCCATGATCGTGGAAGGCAAACATCACAAAGGCGATGTATTTGCTACAGCACGTATTGCAGGTATTCAGGCCGCGAAACGTACTTGGGAACTTATCCCGCTTTGTCATCCCTTATTACTTTCTAAAGTGGAAGTAAATTTAGAACCGTTACTTGAAACCAATCAAGTTCGTATTCAATCCCTTTGTAAATTAACCGGAAAAACCGGCGTAGAAATGGAAGCATTAACTGCAGCAAGCGTAGCAGCCTTAACCATTTACGATATGTGTAAAGCCGTACAAAAAGACATGGTGATTGAGCACGTTCGCCTGTTAGAAAAGAGCGGTGGAAAATCTGGTCATTTTATTGCGGAGGAAAAATAAGATGTTAAATATTTTATTTTTTGCTCAAACTCGCGAATTAATTGGGGAAGATTCTATTCAGCTTGAAGGCGATTTTGCGACAGCAGAAGCGGTGCGTGAACATCTTGCTCAAAAAGGTGATAGATGGGCGTTAGCGTTAGAAAAAGGGAAGCTTTTAGTCGCTATCAATCAAACTTTGATGCCATTAGAAAGTGCGGTCAAAAATGGTGATGAAATTGCGTTTTTCCCACCAGTAACAGGGGGCTAAATGACGGATATTCAGATTTCAGTACAAGAACAGCCTTTCGATCAAAATGCCGTTTACCAATGGCTTTCCGAACAACATTCAGTTGGTGCAACGGTAATTTTTGTGGGTAAAGTGCGCGATCTTAATTTAGGCGATGAGGTATCCAGCTTATACTTAGAACATTATCCCGCCATGACAGAAAAAGCCTTACGTGAAATTGTAGAACAGGCGAAAGCCCGTTGGGATATCCAACGAGTGTCGGTGATTCATCGTGTGGGACTTTTACATACTGGCGATGAAATTGTTTTAGTCGGCATCAGTTCTGCTCACCGAGGTGATGCCTATCATGCCAATGAATTTATTATGGACTTCTTAAAATCCAAAGCGCCGTTCTGGAAAAAAGAACAAACCAATCAAGGTGAACGTTGGATTGAAGCAAGAGAGAGCGATAAAGAAGCGTTAGAGAAGTGGTAATAAAAAGTGCGGTCAAATTTAACCGCACTTTTGCTTTTTATGAATTAAAGTACTTTCACAATACTTTCACACAAATAACGAATATTATCTTCAGTGATACCGGCCACATTGATACGACCAGAACGAACAGCGTAAATCGCAAATTCTTCTTTTAAGCGATCAACTTGTTCAGGCGATAAGCCGCTGAAAGAGAACATACCGTTTTGTTCCATGATAAAGCTGAAATCTTGTTCTGCACCGTATTCTTTTAATAACTGAACAAATAAATGACGCATTTTTTTGATGCGTTCACGCATTTCAGTTAATTCATTTTCCCATTCTTGACGAAGTTGAGGAGCATTTAACACCGTTGCTACGGTCGCCCCACCGTGAGATGCGGGGTTAGAGTAGAGTGTACGAATAATTGATTTCACCTGTGTTAAAGCGGTGGAAGCAATTTCTGCATTTTCAGCCACAAGGGTAAAGGCACCTACACGCTCATTGTATAAACCAAAGTTTTTAGAGAATGAACTCGCCACTAATAATTCCTTATGATTTGCCGCAAATGCACGTAAACCGTAAGCATCTTGCTCTAAGCCATTTGCTAAGCCTTGATAAGCAAAGTCAAAGAGTGGTAACCAGCCATTTTTCGCTGAAAGTGCGGCTAATTCTTGCCATTGTTCAGGGGTTGGGTCAATACCAGTGGGATTATGGCAGCAACCGTGTAACAGCACCACATCCCCTTCGTTTGCTTGGCTTAAATCTTCAAGTAAATGTTCCCAGTCAAGGGCTTTGAGTTCAGCATCATAATAACGATATTCACGAATCGTCATGCCTACCGCATTGAAAATTGCATTGTGGTTTGGCCATGTTGGCGTACTGATCCACACATTTTGAGCCTTGGTTTGGCGTTTAATGAATTCCGCAGCAATGCGTAATGCACCTGTGCCGCCTAAGCTTTGTACCGTTCTTGCACGATTCGCTTTAATGACTTCTGAATCTTTACCGAAAAGGAGTTCTTTTGTACGTTCGTTATAATCAGCAATACCATCGATAGTGAGATAGTTTTTCGTTTTTTCGTTATCAAATAAGCGTTTTTCGGCTTCTTTTACCGCACGCATAATTGGCGTTGTACCTTGTGCATCTTTATAAACGCCAATACCTAAGTTGATTTTATTTTCACGCGTTTCAGATTTGAATGCTTCGCCTAAGCCTAAGATAGGATCGGCCGGAGCAGCTTTGATATGTTCAAACATAGCTTTTCCTTATGTATGTGTTGTGAGATGAGTAATTTTATACTTCAGTCGATGGATTTTATCAAGAAGAACCTAATAAAAATCAACCGCACTTTGATGTTTTTAGATATTCATCAAAAAGTACGGTTGTTTTTTCAATTATTTTAATTTTTCAATCGCCCAATTTAAACCAGATTGATAGTCTTCAGGGAGTTCGTGACGAAGTTTTTCGAGCTGTTGAATAATGACCGTTTTATCAGGATGCGTAATATTGATATGACCTAATTTCCGACCTGGACGAACTTCCTTACCATACCAATGTAACTGGGAGAAAGGCGTATTCAACCATTGCGGATTATGTTCTGTACCAATTAAATTAACCATGACACTTGGTGCAATAGGTTGCAATGACGGTGTGGGTAAATCTAATAAAGCACGTAGATGCAATTCAAATTGACTAATGGCACAACCTAGTTGTGTCCAATGGCCACTGTTATGCACACGAGGGGCAAGTTCATTAATTAATAATTTATCGCCCACCACAAAGCATTCCATTGCCATTACACCCACATATTCAAGTTTATCCATGATTTTCCCAAGCATAGATTCAGCCTGAATTTGTTGGCTTTCTTGTTGTGGAAATGAAATGTCTGTCACACTGTAACGTAAAATGCCATTTTGCTGTAGGTTATGTGTCACCGGATAGAAACGTTTTTCACCGTTTTTAAATCTTGCGCCTACGATAGACACTTCATAATCAAAAGGAATGAATTTCTCTGCGATAACTTCACCGAATAAATCGTCTGTAATATCATTTTGATTACTTTCAGTGATAATCCATTGGCCGCGACCGTCATAACCACCAGTACGACGTTTTACCACGACTTTTTCACCTACGTTTTTAAATACTTCAGTCCACTGATTCTTATCTTTCAATAAACACCATGGCGAGGTAGAGAGATTAAGTTCATCCAGTAAAGATTTTTGGGTAAAACGATCAGCCAATAAGCCAAAAACATTCTGATTAACGAAATTTTTATGATGACCTAATAATTCGGTTAAAGGTGTTTTTTCCCAACGTTCAATTTCTGCGGTGATGATGGCATCTTTAGGTAAATCAAATACAGGCGCATTAAACTCAAGCGGTTGAACATGAATGTCTAATGGTGCACCAGCGTAACGTAACATTCTGCCGAGTTGACCATTACCGAGTACATAAACAGTAGGATATAGGGTAGAGTTTTGCATAAAATTTCTCATCAAATCTAGCTAAAAAAACAACCGCACTTTGAAAAGTGCGGTCAAATTTTAAGGTATTTTATGTACGTGGATCAGGATTATCCAATACCATATTAGTTTGATTTTCGCGGAATACTTGTAGGCGAGCGAATAACGCATCATCCCAACCAGCAAGAATTTGTGCGGCGAGTAATCCTGCATTCGCTGCGCCAGCAGGGCCAATTGCTAAGGTACCAACAGGAATACCTTTAGGCATTTGTACGATAGAATAGAGACTATCTACACCGCTTAATATAGAGCTTTTAACAGGTACCCCAAGTACTGGCACAAGTGTTTTGGCTGCGATCATACCCGGCAAATGCGCTGCACCACCTGCACCTGCAATAATCACTTTGTAACCATTTTTTTGTGCATTTTCGGCAAATTCAAACAATTTGTCGGGGGTTCGATGTGCAGAAACGACTTCAACGTGATATGCCACATTGAGTTCATCTAAAATTTGAGTTGCTTCTTGCATGGTTGCCCAATCGCTTTTTGAGCCCATAACAATGGAAATTTGTGCGGTATTTGACATATTTTTAAAAATTTATCTGATAAAAAACGATGCGTAGAATAGCATATTTACCCACTTTTAAGCAAACGTTTGCTATATGGTAAAAACTGAAAATTCCATTGCAAGTTTTGTCATAAAATCTTATCCTAATATGAGTTTTTTTCTTAGAAATAGAGCAGATTATGTTAGCTAAAGCGAAATATAGAAAAGATTACAAACAACCTGATTTTACAGTTACGGATATTTTCCTTGATTTTCAATTAGATCCTAAGCATACCGTTGTCACTGCAAAAACAACCTTCCAACGTTTAAATGATGAAGCAACCCATCTACGATTAGATGGTCATGGATTTCAATTTGCCTCCATTAAATTCAATGGCGAAGATTTCAAACATTATCATCAAGACCATGAAAGTTTAACGTTAGATTTAACCAATCAAAGTGCGGTTAATTTTAAACTTGAAATTGTGACGAATTTAGAGCCTGCACAAAACACCTCTTTACAAGGGCTTTATCAATCTGGCGAGGGGATTTGTACACAATGTGAAGCAGAAGGTTTCCGTCAAATCACTTATATGCTTGATCGCCCAGATGTATTGGCGCGCTATACAACCAAAATTACCGCAGATAAAACTAAATATCCTTACTTACTTTCTAATGGTAACCGCATTGCAAGTGGTGAATTAGAGGATGGTCGTCATTGGGTTGAATGGAATGACCCTTTCCCGAAACCAAGCTATTTATTCGCTTTAGTGGCAGGTGATTTTGATTTATTACAAGATACCTTTACGACAAAAAGTGGTCGTGAAGTAGCCTTAGAGCTTTATGTTGACCGTGGCAATCTTGATCGCGCTTCGTGGGCAATGGAAAGTCTGAAAAAATCCATGAAATGGGATGAAGACCGTTTCAATTTAGAATACGACTTAGATATTTACATGATTGTTGCTGTGGACTTCTTCAATATGGGCGCCATGGAAAATAAAGGGTTGAATATTTTCAACTCTAAATTTGTGTTGGCAAATCCACAAACAGCAACCGATGATGATTATCTCGCTATTGAAAGCGTGATTGCGCATGAGTATTTCCATAACTGGACAGGAAACCGTGTAACTTGCCGTGATTGGTTCCAATTAAGTTTGAAAGAAGGTTTAACGGTTTTCCGTGATCAAGAATTTTCATCTGATACGGGTTCTCGAGCTGTTAATCGCATTAATAACGTGAAATTCTTACGTACGGTACAATTTGCCGAAGATGCGAGCCCAATGTCACACCCAATTCGCCCTGAAAAAGTCATTGAAATGAATAACTTCTATACCGTGACTGTATATGAAAAAGGGGCTGAAGTGATTCGTATGTTGCATACCTTATTAGGTGAACAAGGTTTCCAAAAAGGAATGCAACTTTATATTGCAGAAAATGACGGTAAAGCAGCAACTTGTGAAGATTTTGTTTCCGCAATGGAACGTGCGAATAATGTTGATTTAGTACAATTCCGTCGTTGGTATAGCCAATCAGGTACGCCAGAATTATTGATTAGTGATGCCTATGACGAACAAACTCATACTTATCGTTTAACTGTTTCGCAATCTACGCCACCAACAGCAGATCAAATGGAAAAAGTAAACTTACATATTCCATTGAAAATTGCGCTTTATGATGCCAACGGCACCAAACAAATGTTACAGCATAACGGTGAATTGTTAAGTGATGTATTAAATGTAACAGAAAAAGACCAAGTGTTTGAGTTCCATGGTATTTATGGTCGCCCAATTCCTGCGTTATTATGTGATTTCTCTGCACCGGTGAAACTGGATTATGATTACACCACAGAGCAGTTATTAGGTTTGCTTAAATTCGCTGATAACCAATTTGTTCGTTGGGATGCAGCACAAATGCTGTTTACTCAAGAATTGCGTCGTAATGTGGCGCATTTCCAACAAGGTGAAGCCTTTGAGATTTCACCTGATGTTTTAACCGCACTTGCGCATGTATTGGAAAATTACGAACAGGATATCGAATTAGCCACATTAATTCTAACCTTACCAAAAGACATTGAGTTTGCAGAAAACTTTAAAACAATTGATCCAGATGGTATTGCTGCTGCTAGAGAATTTATGTTGGTGCAAATTGCAGAATACTTAAAAGAAGATTTATTGCGTATTTACACCCATATTCGTCTTGAAGATTATCGAGTGACGCAAGAAGATATTGCCTTACGAGCAATGCGTAATCTTTGTTTAAGTTATTTGGCTTACACCAATCTAGGCAACAATGTAGTTCAAAAACATTACAATAATGCCAATAATATGACAGATACGCTGGCTGCATTAAATATGGCAACCAAAGCCTCGTTATCTTGCCGTGATACCTTGTTAGCGGATTTTGAACAAAAATGGCAACATGATGGCTTAGTCATGGATAAATGGTTTGCTTTACAAGCAACTCGTCCTGATGAAAACGTATTGGAAATTGTACAAGCATTAATGGATCACCCAAGCTTTAACTTCAACAATCCAAACCGTTTACGTTCATTAGTGGGTAGCTTTGCAAATCACAACTTAAAAGCGTTCCATCATATTAGTGGTTCAGGCTATCGCTTCTTAACGGATGTTTTAATTCGTTTAAATGAAAGCAATCCACAAGTGGCAGCACGTTTAATTGAGCCATTGATTCGTTTCTCACGTTTTGATGCACAACGTCAAACCTTAATGAAACGTGCCTTAGAACGATTAAGTGCTGTTGAAGATCTCTCAAAAGATTTATTTGAGAAGATTGAAAAAGCCTTGCAATAAAACAAAAAGTGCGGTTAATTTTGACCGCACTTTCCATTTACAGTGAACTATCCTGAGATATAAACGAGTATGTATTCTTTAATCCGTAAAGCCATCTTTTCCCTTGACCCTGAAACTGCCCATGATTTAGTGATTAAATCATTGTACTTAGCGGGTAAATCGCCTTGCCAATTTTTATTAAAGCAGCTTTTGGCTTGTCCACAAGGCACACCTAAGCAAGTAATGGGCATTACCTTTAAAAATCCTATTGGGTTAGCAGCGGGCGCAGATAAAAATGCCGAAGCCATTGATGGATTTGGTGCGATGGGATTTGGTTTTATTGAAGTAGGAACGGTTACGCCTTTAGCGCAAGAGGGAAATGCGAAACCTCGTCAATTCCGTTTAGTGGAAGCAGAAGGGATTATTAACCGTAACGGATTCAATAATTATGGTATTGATTATGCGATTGAGAATGTTAAAAAGGCAAAATTTGATGGCGTAATTGGGATTAATATTGGCAAAAATAAAGTCACACCAATTGAAAAGGGTAAAGATGATTACTTATTTTGCTTAAACAAAGCTTATAACTATGCGGATTATATTACGGTAAATATTTCATCACCGAATACGCCAGATTTACGCCAATTACAGTATGGTGATTACTTTGATGATTTATTGCAAAGTATAAAACAGCGTCAAGAAGTATTAGCTGAGCAATATAACAAATATGTACCGATTGCAGTAAAAATCGCACCTGATTTATCCGAGAGCGAGCTGGTTCAAATTGCAGATACCTTACTTCGTCATCAAATGGATGGGGTAATTGCGACTAATACGACGATTTCACGTGATAACGTCGCAGGTTTGAAAAATGCTGAGCAACAAGGTGGCTTAAGTGGAAAACCGTTACAGCATAAAAGCACAGAAATTATTCGAAGATTGCATCAAGAACTGAAAGGACAAATCCCGATTATTGGGAGTGGTGGTATTGATGGTGTACAAAATGCACAAGAGAAGATTGAGGCAGGGGCAGAATTGCTACAAGTTTATTCGGGTTTGATTTACCACGGTCCAAGCTTAGTTAAAGAATTAGTGAAAGCGATTAAATAAATGACAAAAAAATATGATTTACATTGCCATAGTACGGCTTCAGATGGTGTTTTAACGCCTACAGAGCTTGTGCAACGAGCTCATGAAAAAGGGGTTAATGTGCTTGCTTTATGTGATCACGACACCGTGATGGGCATTGATGAAGCTAAACACGAAGCAGATAAATTAGGTATTGAGCTGATTAATGGCGTGGAAATTTCAACGAATTGGGAAGGTCGTGGCATCCATATTGTTGGATTAAATTTTGATAAAACACATCCTAAAATGACCGCACTTTTAGCCGAACAAAAATCACTGAGAGAAAAAAGAGCGGTTGAAATTGGCCATAAATTAGAAAAAGCAGGCGTTCCCAATGCCTATGAGGGCGCAAAAGCGTTAGCCAATGGGGAAGTGACTCGTGCGCATTATGCGCGTTATTTGGTACAAATCGGAAAGGTTTCAAATGATGGGCAAGCCTTTAAGCGTTATCTAGGAAGTGGTAAATCGTGTTTTGTCAAAGCTGAATGGGTTGATATTCCAACGGCGATTGATACGATTCATGCAGCAGGTGGAGTTGCTGTCATAGCTCATCCTATGCGTTATAACATGACAGGAAAATGGATTCGTCGATTAATTGTTGATTTCAAACAATGGGGTGGTGATGGTATGGAAGTCTCGGATAGTGGACAAACTAAAGATCAGCGTCAATATCTTGCGCGTTTAGCCAATGAATATGACTTAGCCGCCTCTTTAGGCTCGGATTTTCATTTTCCTTGCGGATGGATTGAATTAGGAAAGAATTTGTTTTTACCTGAAGAGGTTAAACCGATTTGGACGTTATTTGAATGATAAAGGGCGGTTAAATCCGCCCTTATTTTTTATATTTGGCTGTTTTCACACAAACCAAGACTCGCGAGAAATTCAATAAATGCGCGAACTTTTGCCGGTAAATGACGACGATTAGGGTAAACCACATAAATATCTAAAGGTTTTTGTTTATATTCAGACAAAATTTCAACTAATTCACCTGAAGCAAGCGCATCTTTTACAAAGAAATCCGGTGCATTACTGATGCCTAAACCCGCTTTCGTCATTTCTAACAACGCCATACCATTATTAGAAACCACTTTAGATTGAATCTTATAACGTTGAATTTGATTGGCTTTTGTTGATTGCCAATGCACTTGATTCAACGACGATTTATAAAGTAAACCTTGGTGATATTCTAAATCGTCAGGTGTAAGTGGTGTGCCTCGTGCTTCTAAATAACTTGAAGAAGCAACAAAATGCATAGGGGCGCTGCTAATTTTACGCGCAACAAGCGAGCTGTCTTGCATATAGCCAATCCGTAATGCTAAGTCGTAGCCCTCAGCAACAAGATCAACACGTTTATCTTCAAACTCAATTTCAACGTGTAAATTGGGATGAAGTTCAATAAATTTAGGTAAGTTAGGCGAGATATAAAGTAAGCCAAAATCACGTGGTACAGAGATTAATAAATTACCTTGTAAGCTGGTCGACATATTACTAATGCTAGAATCAGCCTCGCTTAAATCTAATAAAATAGCTTGGCAACGTTGATAATAAAGCATACCAGCTTCAGTTGGCACAATTTTTCGTGTTGTACGTTGTAATAATCGTGTTTTTAAATGTTCTTCTAATTGTGAAACTAGTTTACTCGCCATCGCCACAGAAATATTCTGTTGGTTTGCGGCTTGTGTAAAACTTTGCGTTTCGATTACTTTACAGAAAACCGAAATTGCATTGAGTTTATCCATTTATAAATCCTTTTTGAAAAAAAGCTTGATTTTATCGGCGTAAGTTTGCAGTATATCGCCAATTTTAAAGAATTCTAGTTATATTTTAGGTAAGCAAATGAGCAAATCTTTAGTGATTGTGGAGTCGCCAGCCAAAGCGAAAACCATCAATAAATATTTAGGTAGCCAGTATGTGGTGAAATCCAGCGTAGGGCATATTTGTGATTTGCCTACTGCAGGGAGTGGCACAGGCGAGAAGGCTAAACCAGTTTCCACTAAAGGATTAAGTGCGGAAGAAAAAAACAAAATTAAAGCAGAAAAAGACCGTGCGGCCTTAGTGAAACGTATGGGGATTGACCCCTATGACGATTGGAAAGCCAATTACCAAATTCTACCAGGTAAAGAAAAAGTGGTAGCCGAATTAAAATCTCTCGCTAAAAAATCAGATCATATTTATCTCGCCACCGACTTGGATAGAGAAGGAGAGGCTATCGCGTGGCATTTACGCGAAGTCATTGGTGGCGATGATAGTCGTTTTAGTCGCGTTGTATTTAATGAGATTACTAAAAAAGCGATTGAAAAAGCGTTTCAGCATCCTGCGCACATTAATATGGACCAGGTTAATGCTCAGCAAACCCGTCGTTTCTTAGACCGCGTGGTAGGCTTTATGGTGTCGCCATTATTATGGAAAAAAGTGGCGCGAGGTCTATCTGCCGGACGAGTGCAATCTGTTGCCGTGAAATTGGTGGTAGAGCGTGAACGTGAAATCAAAGCATTTCAACCGGAAGAATTTTGGGAAATTGAAGCGCTAACCCAAACGAGTAAGAAAGAAGACTTACGTTTGGATGTGGTGCAGTATAAAGGCAAGAAATTTGAGCCGAAAACTGAAAAAGAAGCACAAAGTGCGGTCGATTTCTTAAATAAATCACATTACGTTGTCACAGATTTAGAAACAAAACCAACAGGTTCTAAACCAAGAGCCCCATTTATTACTTCAACCTTACAACAAACTGCAAGCACGCGTTTAGGTTTTGGGGTGAAGAAAACCATGATGTTAGCACAACGTTTATATGAAGCCGGTTACATTACTTATATGCGTACTGACTCTACCAACTTGAGCCAAGATGCGTTAAATATGGCACGCTCTTATATCGAAAGCCATTTCGGTAAAGATTATTTGCCAGCTAAACCGAATTTCTACTCGAGTAAAGAAAACGCTCAAGAAGCGCACGAAGCGATTCGTCCTTCTGATGTAAAAACGCTCGCAGATCATTTAAGTGGCATGGATAAAGATGCTGTGCGCTTGTATGATTTAATCTGGCGTCAATTTGTAGCCTGCCAAATGCCGGCTGCACAATATGACAGCACAACGGTTACCGTAATGGCTGGCGATTATGAATTGAAAGCTAAAGGCCGTATTTTACGTTTTGATGGTTGGACAAAAGTGTTGCCACAAGTAGGTAAAAATCCGGAAGACCAAATTTTACCTGCTGTGAGTTTGAATGAAACATTGGCACTAAAAACGGTTTCGCCAAGCCAACACTTCACTAAACCGCCCGCTCGTTTTACCGAAGCTGCATTGGTTAAAGAATTGGAGAAACGTGGTATTGGTCGTCCTTCTACTTATGCGGCAATTATTTCAACTATCCAAGAACGTGGTTATGTGCGCATTGAAAATCGTCGTTTCTATGCCGAGAAAATGGGCGAAATAGTTACTGATCGCTTAAATCAATCCTTTACTGATTTGATGAGCTACGATTTCACTGCCAACATGGAAAACGTATTAGACCAAATAGCATCAGGTGAGAAAAATTGGAAGGCTGAGTTAAATCAATTCTTCAAAGATTTTTCTACTCAACTTTCTACGGCTGAATTGGATGAATTAGAAGGTGGAATGAAGCCGAATAGCCTTGTACTCACCAATATTGATTGTCCGACTTGTAGCCGAAAAATGGCCATTCGCACAGCAAGTACAGGTGTATTTCTTGGTTGTTCTGGTTATGCTTTACCACCGAAAGAGCGTTGTAAAACGACGATTAATCTCATTCCTGAGGCGGAATTACTCAATGTATTGGATGAGGCTTCTGAAACTAAAGCCTTAATGGATCGTAAACGTTGTCCGAAATGTGGTACAGCGATGGACAGTTACATCATTGACCCTCATCGTAAATTGCATATTTGTGGTAATAATCCGAATTGTGATGGTTATTTGGTTGAACAAGGCCAATTCAAAATTAAAGGCTATGATGGTCCGATTGTAGAATGTGATAAGTGCGGTTCAGATATGCATTTAAAACTCGGTCGTTTTGGTAAATATATGGGCTGTACCAGCTGTGATAATACCCGTAAGATTTTGAAAAACGGCGAAGTTGCACCACCAAAAGAAGAGCCCGTTCATTTCCCTGAATTGAAATGTGAAAAATCTGATGCGTATTTTGTATTACGTGATGGTGCAAGTGGCGTGTTTATGTCAGCACATAACTTCCCTAAATCACGTGAAACACGACCGGCAAAAGTGGCTGAATTAGCGCTTTATCGTGATCGTTTACCGGAAAAATTACGTTATTTAGCCGATGCGCCACAAAAAGACCCTGAGGGTAATGAAGCCATTATCCGCTTCAGCCGTAAAGAAAAACATCAATATGTGACATCTGAAAAGAATGGCAAAGCCACAAAATGGATTGTGGATTATATTGATGGAAAATGGGTAGAACGGAAAAAGTAGGATGAACATCACGGTTTATTGCGGTGCCAGTTTAGGTAATGATTCTGCCTATCAGGCTGCCGCAAAAAAATTAGGAAAATGGATTGCCGATGGTCAACATACTTTAGTCTATGGTGGCGGAAAATTGGGATTAATGGGCGTGGTTGCAGATACTGTACTTGCTCATCAAACTAAAGTAATTGGCATTATCCCTCAATTTTTACAAGACAGAGAAGTTTCACATCCTAATTTGACCAAGACCGTGATTGTTGAAAGCATGTCTGAGCGAAAAAATAAAATGGTTGAGCTTGGCGATGCTTATATTGCTTTGCCTGGCGGACCAGGCACTTTAGAAGAGATTATTGAAGTGATTTCTTGGGCTCGAATAGGGAAAAATAATAATCCTTGTATTTTGTTTAATGAAAAGGGGTATTTTGATTCACTAAAGTCCTTTTTTAGCCATATGGTGAAAGAAGGCTTCTTTACTCAAGGTGATTTTGAGAAGATTTTATTCTCGAATAATCTTCAAGAAATCGAAACCTTTATTGAACATTACCAACCTCCAGCGTTAAGAACATATTAAAAAAGTGATCTGCCCCCAAAAAGTTGGACAGGTAGTTAACTTAAATATTGAGCTCGGTATTGCACTGGGCTCAATCCTTTTAAACCAAGTTTAATTCGTTTTTGGTTGTAATACACTAAATATTCTTCAATGTCAGCCTGTAATTCAGCAATTGAATGATAAGTCCGAGAGTAAAAGCACTCTGATTTTAATATGGCAAAAAAGCTTTCAATCACCGCATTATCATAGCAATTTCCTCGGCGACTCATACTTTGCACCGCTTTACCCTTCAACATCTTTACCCATTCCGCCGAGCCATACAATACACCTCGGTCGCTATGAATAATCGGACATTCTGTTGGTTTAATCCTACTAAGCCCTTGTTCTAACATCTTTTTTACCAATGAAAACTTCGGGCGTGTCGCAAAGTTATAGGCAATAATTTCTCGGTTAGCCAAGTCCATTAACGGTGAAAAATAAAGCTTTTCTTGCCCAACCTCAAATTCCGTTACATCCGTTACCCATTTTTGATTGAGTGCCGTCGCTGTAAAATCACGATTCAGTAAATTCGGGGCTATATGCGATGTTTTTCCACGTTTCCCATGTCTTTTTTTGCGTAAAATGGAATGAATACCTAACTCGTTCATCAGCTTTAACACCGTTTTATGATTCAAATTAAAACCCATTTGGCGTAATTTAAACGTCATGGGGCGATAACCATCTCGTTTTCTGTTTTTTTTATACAGCAATAAGATAGCTTCTTTAGCTTCGTGATAATTTCGCTTAATCTCTTTATAGTAAAAGCTTGAGCGAGGCATTTTAGTCACACGAAGTAAATCATTTAACGCGTGGTCTGGCTTCAATCTTTCAATGATTTTTCTTTTTTCTGTCGTTGTTTTTGACGGTCGAGCTTCTCCAACTCCTTTAGGTAAGCAATCTCCGCTCGAGCCAAGGCGAGCTCTCACTGCAGCTTTTTAAACGCTTTAGGTGAAAAGTCTGTGGTTTCTGGAATTTCAATGTCTTTCTTTTTCATCTTTGGCTTCACTATTTTCGGGGGGTGAAGGTTTGTATGAGGCGATTTTACGCCATCAAGCCCTCTTTCCCGAAATGCTTTTAGCCAATAAATGACGAGAGCGTGGGAAATTTTATGAAGTTTAGCCACCTCACGGATACCATAATCCTGTTCAGTGACGAGTGTGATAATTTTCAAACGAAATTGATAAGAGTAGGACATAATCTGCACCTCAAATTAGGTGTCCAGGTTTTGGGGTGCAGATCAAAGTGCGGTTAAATTTGACCGCACTTTTTTATGATTAATGATGATGTTCTGGTTTTGGTGGGAGTTTAGCTCTAGCTTTACCAACAGGGAGAATTAACGTCGCGTAATTCGCTGAATGTTGACAAACTTTTTGATCTTCAAATGGTTCTTTATGAATCACTTTAAGTTTCCAAACACCTTCAATTAATGGGATAAAATTAACTTTACCTTCACTATCTGTTTTACCTGAAAACGCTTGTGGTTCACGATGAGATGTCGCCGCTTCCATATCTTTCACGACAAACGTATCAGACGTTGCAATAATCGTTTCACCCGCAAGTGGTTTGTCTTTATAGAAAATTTGAAGTGGGAAAGCTTCGCCAGCTTTGATTGTTTTTGGATCTTTGAGTGGCACAATTTCAAGTGGTAAACCGATGCGTGTCATTGCCATCTCCGCATTCAATGGTTTTTTACCTACCACAGTAAAAGCTTTACCAAACATTTGAGTTTGTTCGCAATAGAATGCATTTGGTGTGCCTTGTAAGTTATCCATTTTCCAGCCTTCATTATTTTGTGACCAGAAAGTTGGTTTATAAGTCGCCGTTACCCAATATGAACCGTCTTTTAACGGTTTTTCTGATTGATATTGGTAGTTCTCACCTTTTTGTACTAAGGTTTGCATTTCGCCATCTTGATTGATGAGTTCCATTGGGGGGAAAATAGCAAGACGTTTTTCGGGAATTTTTTCAACGTAAGGGTAGTCACCATAAGCTAAATCAGCTTTTAAAACGCTATTAGAAGCAATTTGTGCCGGTGTTGCAACCCAAACTTCATGAGCTTGCGCGAGCGCAGATAAGCCAATTAGTGCCGCAATTAATGTTTTTTTCATTCTCTTTCCTTTTTAATTAATAAATCAATTTATAGAAAGTCTTCGATAGGGCGGATGAGTATAGCGAAAAAGAAATAATGAGACGAATAGAAAAAGTTGATTTTGTGAGAAACTTCACATTTTTTTAACAAAAAAGCGCGGTCATTAAAACAATTGTTTTTTTGACCGCACTTAATTTTAAATTAAAGGCTAAATTGGCTTATTTTTTAGAAGGTTTAATAGCTAATAGGTTACAACTTAATTTACTAATCACATGTTCCGCTGTATTACCTAATAACGCTGCAGATAAACCCGTTCTTCCCACTGTACCTAAAATCACTAATTCAGCTTCAATTTCTTTCGCCACTTCAGGAATCACTTCTTCAGGGAAACCTTCACGTACGTGGGTATGATCTTCATCAATGCCAAATTTTTGACGCAAGGATTTCATATTGATGAGGTGTTGGCCACGAATACCATTTTCATAACCTGAAGTATTAAATTCAGGTAAATCAATTGCCATATTAATTGGTGCAACAGGGTAGGCCGCCACTAAATGTACGTTACCACGGTTTAAGTTCTCCGCTAAATTCATCCCTGTTGAAACTAATTCTTGGTTGAATTCATCTTGATATTCTTGTTCACCCGATACATTCACGGCGACTAAAATGCGGCGTTGGTGTTTCCAGTCACCATCACGCACCATTAATACTGGAATTGGACATTTACGTAATAATTGCCAATCTACTGGTGTAAAAATTAATGAAGTGAAACTTTCTTCATCTTTGGTGTATTTTACAACGAGATCGTATTGATTTTTTTCAACTTCTTCACGAATAGCATCCGCTTCATTGCTGCTCCAGACGATGTGAGATTCAAACTCAATTTCTGGATCCGCATATTTATCTAAATAAAATTGGACGGCTTGACGTTGTTGTTCAATGGCTGTTTTATGCATTTGGCTACGTTCTTCCGAAGAAAGAAGCGCAGACATTTCATAAGATAAGTCATAGACACTCAGCAGAGTGGTGATTTTTACTTTTGTCTCATTTTGCTGTTCTTTAACAAGACGAACAGCACGAGCAAGCGCATATTGTTTTTCGTTATCAGGGTTGAGTACAACAAGAATATTATTAAATTTCATAAAGCCTCCAAGATATGGGATATCAATAGGATAGAAAAGATTTTAAGTGATGACAAGAACCGATTGTAAAAAAAGTGATCTCGTGCAAATTTTTTTTCAAATACTAAAAAAGCGTGAATGTTCACGCTTTTTATCTATTCGGCTAATTGGATTTTAGTTTTATGTACGCCAGTTAAATCAACTAAGGCATTTATATCATTAATAGTAATGTATTTCCCTTGAACAGAGAGTACACCTAATTTTTGGAAACGTCCAAGCAAACGACTGATCGTCTCAACCGTTAGGCCGAGGTAATTACCAATATCGCTACGAGTCATAGTTAAACGGAATTCTTTCGCCGAGAAACCACGAGCCGAATAGCGTTTGGATAGGTTATGGATGAATGCGGCTAAACGTTCTTCAGCATTCATTTTAGACAGTAATAAAATCATTTCTTGATCACTTTTGATTTCACTACTCATTAAACGCATAATTTGTTGACGAAGTTTCGGCATTTTGCCAGATAAATCATCCAAGATATCAAATGGAATTTCACATACCATAGCAGTTTCCAACGCTTGAGCAAAACTGGGGTGTTGCATATTGGTGATAGCATCAAATCCTACTAAATCGCCAGGTAAGTGAAAAGAGGTGATTTGTTCTTCACCTGCTTCATTAATGGTGTAAGTTTTAATGGTGCCAGAACGGATCGCATAAATAGAATTAAGCGTATCACCCGCTTTAAAAAGGACTTGAGATTTTTGTATAGGCTTTTTACGCTCAATAATATTATCAAGCTGATCGAGCTCATGTTCGTTTAATGTGAAAGGAATACAAAGTTGACTAATGCTGCAATCCTGGCAATGAATCGCACAACCACCAGATTGAACTCTGCGCCCTGATTTAGTTTCTGAAACGAAATTATTCATTAGTTCCTCAAATCGATAAATATAGTGTAAAATTGATCTAACGCAATTATTCTACCACTAAATAGTAAATTAAAGAAGTTATCTACGAGTAAATAGGTATGGCAGCAGAAAAATTAACCAAAAAACGTTTAATACAAATTATTATTATGTTGATTATTTTAGTCAGTGCATTTGTTTGGCGATATATCTTGTAATAAGTGCGGTCAAATTTTTCATTGTTTTAGAGGATAAAAAAGAGCCACAACACAATTTGTGGCTCTTTGTTTTTAAGTTTAAGTCAGATTACCATTCGTAACCAACACCAGCCCCAACAGTCCATTGACCTCGAGTATCTGCTGCACCGTTTACATTTGATGACCAATGACCATTATCTGAATTGCGAGAGGCTTTGATTGCAATTGCGCTTTCGCCTCGGTGATGAGCAACACCTGTTGAAATCATGCTCTTACCATCCTTACGTGCAGATGGGGCAGAAGCAATCGCTGCAACGCCAGCAATTCCAGCACGAGATTTGCGATCAACATCATTTACTTTCTTATTTAAATTATTGATTGCTCTCGTATTGTTTGAAATAGCTTGAGTGTTATTTGTAATACTCGATTTTACTTTATTCAATTGTGATACATTCACAGCATCCGTTGCATTTGTTCCTTCCACAACATTGGTAATGTTCTTATTACCTGCATTAATTCCATTTTTATCAATTTTAATATTTGAATTGTTGACACTATATGAATCTGCTTTAAGGTTTTTTGATGTACTTACTTTAAATGTTTTTTGTGGATTAGTTGTGCTAGTCGTTTTTTCAACAACAATGTTATCGCCAGCTGTTACTTCAACATCTTTGCCATTTTGAGCACTTTGTTTAATGCTCTCAATAGCTTCATGTATTGTGTTTTTTCCAGTATTACCAATATTAGTTGCATTAATAGTGCCGTTTGAATTAATAGCTGCATTTCCTCCGATAATATTTTTCATTGAGTTTGCTATATTACCGACGGTATCCGTAACGGAATAAAGTTGTGAGCCATTAATTGCATCTGTAGATGTTTTAGATATTTCACCAGCACCAACATTCACAATTTGACGAGTGTATTGTGCATTTTGTGTTGCACCGACTGATACAGTGGCAGTTGCATCAGTTCCTGCAAAATTATCATAAGAAAGATTATTAACAGTTGCATTTTTAACACTTTTAGCTTGTTTGGTCTCTGAACCATTACCTAATGCTACACTTGAGCTATGTTCCGCTTTTGCTTTTGCACCGATAGCTAAACCATATCCTGCAGTTGCTTTTGATTGTTCACCAATAGCAACAGATCCTGTACTTGAAGCTACGGCGTTTGAACCGCTTGCTATAGAGGATAAACCAGAAGCTGATGTTTCGACACCTGTTGCAATGGAACCAATACCAGAAGCATTGCTTTTATAGCCGACAGAAATGCCTTGATGATATGCTGAAGCTTCTGCCCCAATAGAAATTCCTCGAACTGTTGAGCTTGTATTTGCACCGATAGCAATAGAATCATCTGACTGAGCATTAGAATTTAAACCAGCTGCAAAACTACGCACACCAGAGGCCGTAGCGCTATCTCCAACAGCAGTTGCAAAAATAGCAGTTGCATTTGTAGATTCACCTAAGGCAACAGAAGATTTAGCTGTTGCATTTGAATCATTACCAATTGCGACAGCAGAATCCTGTTTGGCTTGGGCTCCTGTTCCGACGGCTAATGAGCTAGTTCCCAAAGCATTTGCTTGTGATCCAAATGCATTGCTATTTTGACCGCTCGCTTTCGCTTTTTGGCCAATTGCAATGGTTTCATTAGCAGAAGCTTGAGATTCAGTGCCAATTACAATGGCATTAGTCGCATTTGCTGTTGAATTAAATCCAATAACAGTTGCATTTGTTGTTGAAGTATCTGTAATTTTATTATCTTTGCCTAAAGTAAGGATATTGTTTCCAACCACTGTATTATTTAAACCAAATACAGAAGCTGAATTTGTATTTGTATCAGCTTCTCGTGTTGCTTTAGGCGATTTAGCATCAGACGGTTGTGTACCAATTTGATTCTTGATGCCATATCCAATAGATTCATTTGCATAAACTTTATTGCCGTCTCCAAAGCTTTGAGTTTGTTTACCATATGCATCATTACCATCGCCAAAAGCGTTAGCATGTTGACCTTTAATTGTATTTTGGTTACCGAATGCAGAACTAGATCCTTGATCTTCAGTAGGGTCATTTGATTCAGGCACTGAATAAATTAAATTGCTTTGACCGATAGCTGTATGGCTAGGTTCATCAACATTAGTTGCGTCTGCATGATTTAGGAATACTGAACCGCCCGAATATAGTACGTTTTGATTAGGCTCAGGATTTGTGGTTCTTGCCGCATGAGCTGTTGCTACATTTAATCCTACGACTAATGCTGTAATTGCATTGATTTTAAAGTTTTTCATTATTTCCTCGCTTTAAAAGAATGTTTTTTTGACACAGCAATTGTGTAAAAACTAGAGTTGGGTAACTTGGTGAAATCTATAAAAAATAGATGGAAATGCAGCAAGCGAGTAATGAACTGATACTGATTAAGAAAATCATATTAGTAATAATATTCTTCATTTAAGAGAATAAGTGCGCGCTTGCATGCTTCAGCATTGTAGTTTGTTTAGTTCTGGTAGTGAAGTAAATAGTTGACTTCTTTTGTAAAGATTTGTAATTGAATGTAAATTTATGTAAATTAATGTATGATTTGTAAGTTTTTAGGATAGCTAAAGTACGTTATAAATAAATTATCAAGCAGTATTAAATACAAAAAGTGCGGTTAATTCATGAGAAGATTTTCAAGATTGAGAAAAAATCCTGTATAATCTCAGAAATTTTTTGTTCAATTTTAAGCTTTTGTAACCGAATGATCGAAACCTCACAAACCATTCCTGAGCTCGTCTCATGGGCGAAAGAGCGGGAATTTTCGTTAAATCTGCCGACAGAGCGCTTAGTGTTTTTACTGGCCATCGCTATCTATAACAACGAACGCTTAGACGGTGAGATGCTAGAAGCCGATTTAGTGGATATTTTCCGCCACACAACCAGTGCCTTTGACCAATCAACGGATGCGATTGCCACCCGTGCGAATAATGCTATCAATGAATTGGTGAAGCAGCGTTTTCTTAATCGTTTCAGTAGCGAGTTTACTGAAGGGCTTTCCATTTATCGTCTCACTCCATTAGGTGTTGGCGTATCAGATTATTATATTCGTCAGCGTGAATTTTCTGCGTTGCGTCTTTCTGTACAGCTTTCTATTGTGGCTGATGAAATTCAGCGTGCATCTGATGCTGCAGAAGAAGGTACAGCAAAAGGGGAGAATGAGCATTTTTGGCGTCGTAATGTTTTCGCTCCGTTAAAATATTCAGTCGCAGAGATTTTCGATAGTATCGATTTATCACAACGTGTGATGGATGAAAATCAGCAGAGTATTAAGGAAGAAATTGCGAATTTACTTACCAAAGATTGGCAGGCAGCAATTTCTAGTTGTGAACGTTTATTAGATGAAACTTCAGGCAATTTACGTGAGTTACAAGACACCTTAAATGCAGCAGGTGATAAGTTACAGGCACAATTATTACGTATTCAAGATTGTGTGATAGGCCATGATGAGCTCTACTTTATTGAACAATTAATTACTGATTTGCAATCCAAGCTAGACCGCATTATTAGCTGGGGGCAACAAGCCATCGATTTATGGATTGGCTATGACCGTCACGTGCATAAATTTATCCGTACCGCCATTGATATGGATAAAAACCGTGTATTCTCACAACGCTTGCGTAATTCTATCCATAGCTATTTCGATCATCCTTGGTTCTTGTGGACTGCTCAAGCGGAACGTTTGGTCGATCTGCGTGATGAAGAAATGGTATTACGTGAAGATGATGCATTGGGGGAATTACCTGAAGAATTGCAATACGAGTCTTTGGCTGATTTACATGAGCAAATCGTCGAGCATATGCAAGGCTTATTAATTCAATATCGTGAAAATAATCGTCCGATTGATTTAAGTTTAGTCTTAAAAGAACAATTAGAAGCTTATCCGCTTTCCCGTCATTTCGATGTGGCGCGTATTATAGTGGATCAAGCTGTGCGTTTAGGTATGGCAAATGATGATTTAGCCGGTATTTATCCGCAATGGCAGGAAATTAACGATTACGGCGCAGAAGTGCAAGCGCATGTGATTGATAAATATTAATTTCGTGGCTTACCCAAAAACGAATTCATAAAATGAGAAATTAACCATGACAGATATTCAAGATGTAATTTCCCCGAAATTGGCAAATGCCATTGCAAATCCTATTTTCCCGACTGTGGACAGCTTATTGCGTTCAGGTCGTCATATCAGCACAGATCAATTAGATAACCATGCTTTTTTAATGGATTTCCAAAATGAGTTGGATGGTTTTTATCGTCGTTACAATGTGGAATTGATTCGTGCACCGGAGGGCTTTTTCTATTTACGTCCGAAAGCGACGACATTAATCGCCCGTTCAGTGCTTTCTGAATTAGAAATGTTAGTAGGGAAAGTGCTTTGCTATTTATATTTAAGCCCAGAACGTTTGGCACAGCAAGGTATCTTCAGTACGCAAGAAGTCTATGATGAATTGCTGAATTTAGCGGATGAAGGCAAGTTGTTGAAAGCGGTCAATCAACGTTCCAGCGGCTCGGATTTGGATAAACAAAAATTAGCTGAAAAAGTGCGTGCTGCGATCGGTCGTTTACGCCGTTTAGGTATGATTCATACCGTGGGTGAACAACACAGCGGTAAATTTACTATTTCAGAATCAGTTTTCCGTTTTGGTGCTGAAGTGCGCTCCGGTGATGATCCGCTAGAAGCGCAAGCCCGCTTAATTCGTGATGGGGAAGCGGCAACACCACAATCTCTCGAATTGGAAAAACAAGCAAAAGCGGCAAATCATGCTGATGATCTCGATGATGAAGAAAGTGCGGTCGAAATTGATGAAGAATTTGATGATGCAGGAGAACAAGAATAATGTCTGATGTATTAGAACTTGAAAACGAAATCTATCAAGACGAACCCGAGCAATCAACCGAACAGGTTGAAGAAGAATTTATTGCTCCTGTATTAAACCAACATAATGGGGTAGAACGTGGTAAATTCCGTTCACTGACCTTAATTAACTGGAATGGTTTCTTTGCCCGTACCTTTGATTTGGATGAATTGGTGACCACACTTTCGGGTGGTAACGGTGCTGGTAAATCCACAACCATGGCAGGTTTTGTGACCGCGTTAATTCCAGACTTAACCTTATTACATTTCCGTAATACCACAGAAGCCGGCTCGACTGGCGGCTCTCGTGATAAAGGCTTACACGGTAAATTGCGTCCGGGCGTTTGTTACGCGGTATTGGATACCATCAATTCTCGTCACCAACGAATTCTCGTGGGTGTGCGTCTGCAACAAATTGCGGGTCGAGATAAGAAAGTGGATTTAAAAACATTCTCGATTCAAGGTGTAGAATTATCCTTAAATCCAACCGCACTTTTCACTGAAACAGTCGGTGAGCGTCAAGCACGTGTACTCAATTTAAATGAATTAAAAGACAAAATTGAAAACCTTGGTGCACAATTTAAGCAATATCATTCCATCACCGATTATCACGGCATGATGTTTGATTTGGGCATCATTCCAAAACGCTTACGTAGTGCCTCAGACCGTAGCAAATTCTATAAATTAATCGAAGCTTCTTTATACGGTGGTATTTCCAGCGCTATTACCCGTTCTTTACGTGATTACTTATTGCCAGAAAACCTTGGTGTACGCAAAGCTTTCCAGGATATGGAAAGTGCGTTACGTGAAAACCGCATGACCCTTGAAGCAATTAAAGTTACCCAATCTGACCGTGATTTATTTAAACATTTAATTACCGAAACCACTAATTATGTGGCATCAGATTATATGCGTAATGCCAATGAACGCCGAGGCAATATTGAAGCGGCTCTAGGTTTCCGTCGTGATTGGTATAAAGCAAAAGCTGAGCAAGAGTTATCACAACATCGCTTAATTGACTTAAGCCGTGGAGCTGCAGAATTGGCAGAAAATGAACGTACTTTAGAAGTAGATCACCAAAGTGCGGCAGACCATCTAAACTTGGTATTAAATGCGTTACGTCATCAAGAAAAAGTATCGCGCTATCAAGAAGACGTAGCTGAGCTTACAGAAAAATTAGAAGAACAAAAAATGGTTGTGGAAACCGCAACCGAACAGCTTGAAGAAAGCCAAGCACAATTTGAGCAAACTGAACTTGAAATTGACCAAGTACGTGCGCAACTTGCGGATTATCAACAAGCATTAGATGCACAACAAACCCGTGCATTGCAATATCAACAAGCAATTGCCGCGCTTGAAAAAGCGAAAACCTTATGTGGTTTAGCGGATTTAAGCGTGAAAAATGCGGAAGATTACCATGCGGAATTTGCTGCCCATGCAGAAAGTCTTACCGAGCAAGTGCTTGAGTTAGAACATAAAATGTCTATTTCTGAAGCGGCTAAATCGCAATTTGATAAAGCCTATCAGTTGGTGTGCAAAATTGCTGGCGATATGCCACGTTCAAGTGCTTGGGAAAGTGCTAAAGAATTATTGCGTGAATATCCAACACAAAAAATTCAGGCACAACAAACACCTCAATTACGTGCAAAATTACATGAGTTAGAGCAGCGTTATGCTCAACAACAAAGTGCGGTTAAATTATTGGCTGATTTTAATCAGCGCGCTGATTTATCTTTAGAAACCGCTGATGAACTCGAAGCATACCACGCTGAACAAGAAGAACTCATTGAAAGTTTGAATGAAGAACTTTCAGAGCAAGTGGAAAACCGTTCAACCTTACGTCAAAAACGTGAAAGTTTAACAGCACTTTACGAAGAAAATGCTCGTAAAGCACCGGCTTGGTTAACTGCTCAAGCCGCTTTAGAACGTTTACAAGAGCAAAGTGGTGAAACCTTCGAGCATAGCCAAGATGTAATGTATTTTATGCAATCACAATTGGTGAAAGAACGTGAGCTGACTATTCAACGTGACAATTTAGAGAAACAACGTCAACAATTAGACGAGCAAATTTCTCGTTTAAGCCAACCAGATGGTTCTGAAGATGCTCGTTTAAATGTGCTTGCAGAACGTTTTGGTGGGGTATTGCTTTCTGAATTATATGATGATGTACCAATTGAAGATGCACCTTATTTCTCGGCACTTTATGGTCCTGCCCGTCATGCTATTGTTGTGCGAGATCTCAACGCGGTACGCGAACAATTAGCCAATTTAGAAGATTGTCCAGACGATTTATATTTAATCGAAGGTGACCCAAATGCCTTTGATGACAGCGTACTTTCAGCTCAAGAGCTTGAAATGGGCGTTGTGGTGCAAGTGTCTGATCGTGAATTGCGTTATTCAAAATTCCCGCAAATTCCATTATTCGGCCGTGCTGCACGTGAAAAACATTTAGAAGAATTACAAGCTAAACGTGATGAGATTGCGGAAGAATACGCACAAATCGCCTTTGATGTACAAAAATGTCAACGTTTACACGAACACTTTAGTCAATTTGTTGGCTTACATCTAGCCCTTGCATTCCAACCAAACCCTGAAGAGGTGATGGCGGAAATCAATCAAGAACGCAATGAAATTGATCGCGAGCTCAATCAATTCTCCAGCACTGAACAACAAATTCGCATTAAATTGGATAATGCCAAAGAAAAAATGCAATTGTTGAATAAGTTAATGCCACAGCTTAACTTGCTTGCTGATGAGGAATTACTTGATCGCATTGAAGAGTGCCATGAACAACTAGATATTGCAGAGCAAGATGAAAGCTTTATTCGTCAACATGGCGTTGCGTTGTCACAATTAGAGCCGATTGCAAATACCTTACAAAGCGATCCAGAAAACTATGAACGCTTAAAAGCTGATTTAACCCAAGCGATTGAACGCCAAAAACAAGTACAACAACGTGTATTTGCTTTAGCGGATGTGGTGCAACGCAAAAATCACTTTAGTTATGAAGATGCAGGGCAAGCGGAAACCTCAGAGCTTAATGAGCAACTTCGTCAACGTTTGGAACAATTGCAGTCACAACGTGATGCTCAACGTGAACAATTACGTCAAAAACAAAGCCAATTTGCACAATACAACCAAGTATTTATTCAATTGCAAAGTTCTTACGATAGTAAAAATCAATTGTTGAAAGAATTAATTGCTGAGATTGGTGAATTGGGCGTGCGTGCTGATGAAGGGGCAGAGGAACGTGCAAGAAATCGCCGTGATGAGTTGTATCAACAACTTTCAACTAGCCGTCAACGTCGTTCTTATGTCGAAAAACAATTAACACTCATTGAGAGTGAAGCGGATAACTTAAATAAACGTATTCGTAAAGCTGAACGTGATTATAAAACTCAACGTGAATTAGTTGTAGCTGCGAAAGTCAGCTGGTGCGTGGTTCTCCGTTTATCTCGTAATTCCGATGTGGAAAAACGACTCAATCGCCGTGAATTAGCTTATTTATCTGCTGATGAACTACGTTCAATGTCGGATAAAGCATTAGGTGCGCTACGTACTGCAGTGGCTGATAATGAATATCTCCGCGATGCATTGCGTATTTCTGAAGACAGTCGCAAGCCGGAAAATAAAGTCCGCTTCTTTATTGCCGTGTATCAACATCTTCGTGAACGTATTCGTCAGGATATTATTAAAACGGATGATCCGATTGATGCAATTGAGCAAATGGAAATTGAGCTTAATCGCTTAACAGAAGAATTGACTGGCCGTGAGAAAAAATTGGCAATCAGTTCTGAAAGTGTGGCGAATATTATGCGTAAAACCATTCAACGTGAACAAAATCGTATTCGCATGTTGAACCAAGGTCTACAAAATATTTCCTTCGGTCAGGTGAAATCGGTACGTTTAGTAGTCAATATTCGCGATACACATGCGATGTTACTTGATGCGCTATCAGGTAAACAGGAAGAATATCAAGATTTATTCAGTGATAATCGTATTACCTTCTCTGAAGCCATTGCGAAACTTTATCAACGCATTAACCCGCATATTGATATGGGCCAACGCACAGCACAAACTATCGGTGAGGAATTATTGGATTACCGTAATTATCTCGAGCTAGAAGTTGAAGTATTCCGTGGTGCGGATGGCTGGTTACGTGCTGAAAGTGGCGCATTATCGACAGGTGAAGCGATCGGTACGGGTATGTCAATCCTATTAATGGTTGTACAAAGCTGGGAAGAGGAAAGCCGCCGTATTCGCGGTAAAGACATCGTGCCATGTCGTTTGCTATTCTTGGATGAAGCTGCACGTTTGGATGGTAAATCCATTTCCACCTTGTTCGAACTTTGCGAACGTTTGGATATGCAATTACTTATCGCTGCGCCAGAGAATATCAGCCCTGAAAAAGGGACAACCTATAAACTGGTGCGTAAAATTGCCGGCAACCAAGAACAAGTTCATGTGGTTGGTTTGCGTGGCTTTGGCGCAACAGAGTAGTTTTTTAAAGCGGTCAAAGCAATTGGCCGCTTTTTTCATTGTTATTTTTATGAGAATTTAGGACGAATTATGCATAACCTTATTTTAGCCATTCTATGTAGTGTTGCCGTATCGGTGTTACTCAAAGTTGCTCGCAAGAAAAATATCATTATTGAACAAGCAATTGCGTTTAACTATATTGTCGCCATTTCATTAAGCTATTTCTTACTCAAACCTGATTTTAAAGGATTAGAATTTACCGAATATTTGGCACAAAGTGATAGCACACCTATCTTCCTAGCATTAGGTATTTTATTACCAACCGTATTTATCATTATGTCTAAAGCCGTTGAATTTGCGGGTATTGTGCGTTCAGATGCAGCACAACGCTTATCGTTATTTCTACCGATTGTTGCCTCTTTTATTATCTTCCATGAAACATTAAGTCAGCCAAAAGTTGTTGGCATTATTTTGGCATTCATCGGTTTATTCTGTATATTGAACAAATCAAATGAACAAAGTGCGGTCACTTTTAAAGGTATTTTAGGCTTAATCGGTGTTTGGTTTGGCTATGGCACCATTGATATTTTATTCAAACAAGTAGCCAAAAGCGGGGGAGCATTCCCAACTACATTATTCATCGCTTTCTCATTAGCCGCTTGTGTCATGTTCCTATATTTATTCCTAAAACGCACTCAGTGGACAGTGCCAAGCTTTATTGGTGGAATTATTTTAGGTATATTGAATTTCTTCAACATCCTGTTTTACATTAAAGCGCACCAAAGCTTCGGACAAAACCCAACCTTAGTTTTTGCGGGAATGAATATTGGTGTTATTTGTTTAGGTACCATCACCGGCGCATTTTTCTTCAAAGAAAAAATCAGCAAAATCAACTGGTTTGGTGTTCTTGTCAGCCTTTCAGCAATTTTCTGTTTATATTATTTAGATAAAATTTTGGCTTAATTATGGCAAACAATTTTAGTTTTTTTATCTACGATTACGAAAGTTTTGGTATCAATCCGGCAAGTGATCGTCCTGCTCAATTTGCTGGTATTCGTACCGATGCAGATTTTAATATTATTGGCGAGCCTGTTATGTTGTATTGCAAGCAAACCAATGATTATTTGCCTGCCCCGGAAGCCGTAATGGTCACAGGAATTACACCACAAGAATGTAATGAAAAGGGGATTCCTGAACCTGAATTTGCCGCAAAAATTCTAGCTGAATTTTCACAACCTAATACTTGTGTGATGGGTTATAACAACATTCGTTATGACGATGAAATGACTCGTTATACCTTTTACCGTAACTTCATTGATCCCTATGAATATAGTTGGAAAAATGGTAATTCTCGTTGGGATTTACTGGATTTAGTGCGCGCCTGTTATGCTTTGCGTCCTGAAGGCATTAATTGGGCCTATGACGATGATGGAATGCCAAGCTTCCGCTTAGAAAAACTAACCAAAGCAAATGGCATTGAGCATGAAAATGCCCATGATGCGATGGCTGATGTGTATGCAACCATCGCCATGGCTAAATTAATTAAAGAAAAGCAGCCTAAATTATTTCAATTCTTCTTTGTGCATAGAGGTAAAAAGGAAATTGAGAAACTGATCGATACCGCAGAAATGACAGCATTAGTGCACGTTTCAGGCATGCTGGGTAATTACCGTGGCAATTGTGTTTGGGTAGCGCCATTAGCATGGCATCCAACTAATCAAAATGCCGTCATCGTCTGTGATTTATCAGGTGATATTGATAATTTGATCAGTAAAAGTGCGGTTGATTTACGACAAGATTTATACACCAAGAAAAGTGAGCTAGAAGAAAGGGGAGTTTCATCAGTCCCACTAAAATTGGTTCATATAAATAAATGCCCAATTTTGGCGCCTGCAAAAACATTGCTGCCGGAAAATGCGGCTCGTTTAGGGATAGACAGACAACATTGCTTAGATAATTTAGCAAAATTGCGCCAATCCTTAGATATTCGCGAGAAAGTTATTGAAATCTTCTCAGAAGAACGAGAATTTGAGCCGAGTGATAATGTAGAAACGGAACTTTATAATGGTTTCTTTAGCAATGCTGATAAAAACAATATGGCTATTTTACGCGATTTACCGCCTGAAAAATTAGCTGAGCATGGTTTAGCATTTGAAGATAAACGAATTCCTGAACTGTTATTCCATTATCGAGCAAGACATTTCTACAAAACTCTAAATCGTGCAGAGCAAATCAAATGGCAAAAATATCGCCAACGTAAATTAGAACAAAGTGCGGCTAAATTTGAAGAAAGTTTACAACGGTTAGCAGAGGAATATTCGGATAATCCAACTAAGCTAAATTTACTACAACAGGTTTATGAATACGGTGCAAAACTGTTATCTTAATCTTATATATATCGTGACATAGTCACACAAATGCCAATCATCAAAAACGTAAATCTTAATCCCTGAGATTTACGTTTTTCTTTTTTAAATCTAATGATATTCACCTCATAAAATAACGCAGAATTCACGTAGCGTTGTCATTATTTTGTCAAATATAAACCTCTTTATTTTTTCCTTACATAACAATTTTAGAGTGTATAAATCATTATTTAATCTTGTTACAAGGTATTACCAATCCAGATTTCACATTGCTTGAGCAGTATTTGTGACCTGTGCATAACTTTGTGATTTCATTAATACGTAGCCCTCACTAACCTTGTAATTTATTTCGTATAATGTATATTATGTTAAATTGAATGTATAAATACGTCACAAATCAAAACGGATAACTATCCTATCTTTATGCACTGGTTAAAATAAGGTGATTTTGGGTTATGGATATAAAAGAAATAAATAAGATGTCTTTGAAATGGAATAATTAGAATTAGTCTGAAATTTTGAGATAACGCTACGTAAATTTTGAATACAATTACGTACATCAATTCACCAGATTTCATCATTCTTGATCTGATAATGAGAATTGATTTTACGAAAACCATATAAATGAGAATAATTAACATTGATTTTTCTTTTATTATTAGTGAGTTATAAAAAATATTTTAAAAAAATACTTGATTATTCTCATTTGTGAGATTAGAATGCACACCGATGACAAGTTAAGCAGTCTTGTTTTTATTTTTAATCTCTACTTAATAAGGAAAGGAGTTGGTTTATGCTTAATAAAGCAATCGCAGATAAGTTAAATGAACAAATCAATTTAGAGTTCTACTCTTCTAATGTTTATTTACAAATGAGTTCTTGGTGTAGCAAGCACGGTTACGAAGGTGCTGCAGCATTCTTACTTCGTCATGCTGATGAAGAATTAGAACACATGCAAAAATTATTCAAATATGTGAGTGAAACAAGTGGTATGCCACTTTTAGGTAAAATTGATGCACCTAAAAATGACTACAAATCACTTAAAGAAGTGTTTGAAACCACACTTGAACACGAAAAATTCATTACTTCTAAAATTAATGAATTAGTTGAAGTGACTTTTGCAAACAAAGACTATTCTACTTTTAACTTCTTACAATGGTACGTTGCAGAACAACACGAAGAAGAAAAATTATTCAATAGCATTATTGATAAATTTAACTTGGTGGGTGAAGACGGTCGTTCGCTTTACTTTATCGATCGTGATTTAGCAACATTATAATTTTAAAAGGAGAATACAAAATGTTATCATCAAACGTAATCAAATTATTAAATGATCAAATGAACCTTGAGTTCTACTCTTCAAACCTTTACTTACAAATGAGCGCATGGTGCGAACAAAATGGTTTTGAAGGTGCAGCTAAATTCTTATCAGCTCACGCTGCAGAAGAAATGCAACACATGCGTAAATTATTCACTTATTTAAATGAAACTGGTGCATTAGCGGTAATCACTACAATTGAAGCGCCTGCGCATGAGTACAAATCATTAAAAGAAATCATTGAATTAACTTACGAACACGAAAAATTGATCACAAGTAAAATCAATGAATTAGTGGGTAAAACTTTTGAAGAAAAAGACTACTCTGCGTTCAATTTCTTACAATGGTATGTTGCAGAACAACACGAAGAAGAGAAATTATTCAGCGGTATTTTAGACAAATTAAATCTTCTTGGCGAAGATGGCAAAGGTTTATTCTTAATTGATAAAGATTTAGGTAACCTTGCTGGTCAAACCGCTTAATTAGATAATCATAAAGCTTAGTAGAAATACTAAGCTTTTATTTTACCTATAATTTGTGACAACGTATCAAATTATTTTAAACTTCCCTTTTCTTTTTGAATACAAGTTGATGAAATTTAAAACAATCACACGTTTTTAATGAAATTTTACTTGCAACGAAGTAAGATAAACGTATAATTCAGAACAACCCAGATGCCTGGGTGGCGAAATTGGTAGACGCAGCGGATTCAAAATCCGCCGGTGAATAACCGTGTCGGTTCGAGTCCGACCCTAGGCACCATATTATAATCCTCGTTCATTGGACGGGGATTTTTCTTTCCCGATTTTCTACATTTAAAATCAATCACTTATGAGCTTATTTAGCTATAAATTCTAAGTTTATTTTTTGCCTGTATTGCTATTTTTTATCTGATTTTATATATTTTTATCTGCTGACTGCACCAAAACTGCACCACTTTTTAAGGAACTGCACCAGCTAAAATATAAAGGTAAAAATATGGCTACTATACATAAGCGTGGCAATAAATGGCGTGCGCAAGTTTATGACAATGGAGGGCGTAGATCTAAATCTTTCAACACTAAAGGCGAGGCAACGCAATGGGCTTTAGAAGAAGAGCGAAAGTTAGACCTACAAAAGAAAGGATTGCAACCTGAAACGCTATTATCGGATGTTGTTGAGCGCTATTTAAAAGAAATTACACCAACTAAACGAGGCGTGCGGCACGAAACTTTAAGGCTTAATAGGTTTATGCAACACCCTATTTGCAGTAAATATATAGGTGATGTTACAAGGAAAGATTTTGAATTATGGATTGCTGAAAGGGAAAAATCAGTTAGTGGTGAGAGTATCAGACGAGAGCTATCAACTATCAAACATATTTTTACCGTTGCTGTTGAACGCTGGGATTATATTGAAAGAAACCCTACCGCTGGGCTTGTCTTACCAAAAGGAAGTCCACCAAGAACGCAGCGATATTCTGATGAAGAAATAGAACGGTTGCTATATGTTAGCAGCTATCATGATACATTAAAGACTGTTAGAGCAAGAACTGGCGCAGCTATGCTATTTGCCATCGAAACGGCAATGCGAGCCGGTGAAATTTGCGGACTAACTTGGGATAATGTTGATTTTGAGGATAGAACTGCATATTTACCGATAACTAAAAACGGTTCTTCTCGAAGAGTACCTTTATCGAAAAAGGCTATCGCAATTTTAGAAAGGTTAAAAGAAGAAGTTGGCAATACTGGAACGTGCTTTCAAATTGAATCAAAGTCACTTGATGCAACATTTAGAAAATTGAAAAAAATGGCGATGTGCGAGCATTTGCATTTTCATGACACCCGAAGAGAGGCTTTGACAAGATTGGCTAAAAAAGTTGATGTAATGACTTTAGCTAAAATTTCAGGCCATAAAGACATCAGAATCTTGCAAAACGTTTACTATGCGCCTAATATGAAAGATATTGCTGGATTATTAGATTGATAAAAAATATATTGACAAGATATTTTTATTAGGATTAATACAATCACGACTAAGAAATTAGTCATTCAATCGAAATATTATTTCGGTTGTGTGTTGAAACAAAATTGCTACTTCAAAAGTAGATAAAATACAGATTATCTTAAATGATAACTGAGCTGTCGAATAGACAGATGGGCGAGATTAATTTCTCGCCCTTTTTATTTGGTTAGAATGTTCTTGGCGTAAACATAGTTGATTTATACTGATTTTGTTTCGCCGCCCATTCTTTTGCCTCTTCCGATGCCCTTGCAAAATTCTGACGAGCAACTTCTTCTCGTTTTTCTCTTGCAATTTGAGCGGCTTGTTGTAGCGAAATACTGTTTACATCAACCATATTTCTTGCCGGCGCTGCAACGGAAGATACTGTTGCCTTAACTTCTTTTGCAACCTCTTTCGGTTTAGGATCGTATAAATCCATATCGCCGCCACTGGTAACATAAAGCGCACGCCCCATTTGTTCGCCACCTTTGAACGCAGATATAACACCAGGGCTTTTCAGATAATTAGATCTCTCATTTGAAAGATTATCAATCTGTTTAGCAATTACTTCTCTTTGAGCGGCATCTTCTGTTGAGGATAGTTTATCTTTCAGCGCACCTAATTGAGCATCATAAACACCTAACACTTGCACTGCACCAGTTAGATTTTTTTGAGCCTCTTTCATTCCATCGCCACTGCCGCCACTTGCTCTAGCGTATTTAGCTTTAATTCGAGCTATGGCGGTTGCCTCAGAAATATTATTGCTGAGTTTAATGTTCTCTAACTCAATATCTTGCTGATGTTTTTTATCAAGTTGTTCGCTTTCAAAGGCTCTCTGTTTATCAGATTCTTTTCCTTTCCAATCTAATAATTTTGCAGTTTCCTCATTTTTCCAGGCTTGCTCTACATTTTTAACAACACCAGTGCCAAGTCCTTGAGCCATCGCAGCTAAAATGCCACCTAATCCCATAATTATGCCCCTTGTTGCATTGATTGCGGTTTATTACCTTGCATTTGTGATTGGCGTTGATTTTCAAGCTCTGATGCTTTACCAATCATATCAACATATTGCTGTTCTTCTTCAGGCGGTAAAATGCCGTTTGTTGCCTCGCCAAATTGATCTAACGCATCCATTAGAATGTCGATAAGGATGTCATCAATTTGTTCTCCAGGAACGCCAATTTGTTGCAATAATTGCATTGCTAAATCTTTTGCAACTTGCATCATCACTTGAGGCGGGATTGTTTTGCCATTTTGTTGAGCGGCTTGAATGTTTGTAATCATTGCCGTTGCCACTAAATCCGCAACACCTTTTTCAACACCTTTTTGCTCAATTCGCTCTTGTGCAACGTTAGCGATAGCATTAACGGAATTTTCCATTAGCATTTTATACATTTGAGCTTTGCCGCCTTGTTGCTCCTGATTTTGCATCATACCACCAGGCTGACTTTGAGCCATAACATCTTGATTGCCACCTTGAGTTTGTTGAGCCATTGAATCTAGAATACCCATCTTTTAATCCTTTTATTTGATTGAAATGTTGTTCCAAAGGTTTACAAGTTGAGGAATTTTGTAAACCATACTGTCGCTTGATTTAGTGCCATTATTAGCGCCAAGTTGTTTTTGCATTCTGTCTAAAATGCCTTGGCTTTCTATTGGCTCGCTATTCCCCGCCATTGCTCGCATAGCCGCCCAATCTTTCATTGCTTGCGCTTTTTTAGCTTTATCCTCGATAATCATTTCGTTCAGGACAGGAGAATTAACTTTATCGGCTGCATGCTGCATCGCTGAATTATAACGAGAGTTATCGGCAATAACCTTGGCCGCCGTGCCAATAGGAGCTGTACCAACTCCACCAGTTGCAGCTCCGCCAACAAACCCAAGAGCAGTCGCCCCCCAGCCTTTGAGCTTAGAACCCCAACCGTCCATATCTTCACTAAAAGCATCCTTGACTTTTTGCGATTCTGTTTGATATACAGCTTTTTGTCCTGGCGTCATTCTCCCAAGAATTTTATCCTCTTTATTTAATAAGGCATCAGCAGCCGTGCCAGTTTTTGTTAATCCTAATTGCGTTACCCCAGATGCGATAGCTTCAGCCATAGAAGTTGGCTCAAGCGTTGAACCAACTATTGATGAAACAACGCTACCAATAGCATTACCCTTATGCTCTCTAGAAAGACTTTCGCCGACATAATGATGAGCTATATCCCTAATTCTATCCTTTGGTGTGAGTGCATTGATATTATCCCAATCTTGTCTTGCAGAATACGGCGCTTGCACGCCACCTTTACCAAACAATCCACCTGTAAGATTTTTCTGATCAACAACTGGATTATTGTATTGGCTCAATGATTTATTAGCGTTGCTTTGATAGTGAGAATTAACGCTTTTACTAATAGCACTTTGCCCACCAAAACCACTTTCGCTGCTTAAACGATTACCACCACTAAAACCACCATTTCTAAAGGTATTGTTGAAGTTGTTGGTATATCCGTTATTTTTACCATACGAATCAAGATGACGATTCATTCTGTCTGTCGTGCTTTCGTAGTTATCGCTGCTCTCATGCTCTTGCCAACCGCCTCGGCTATCATTAGCACGCTCATAGCCGGCTCGCTCCATGCTTTCGCCAAAACTATCGCTAATTGATTTAGATTCTGATCGAGCCATAATTAAACGCCTTTATTTTTACGTTCTAATTTACTTTGCATTTCCGTTAAAATTCCACCGTTTGCCAAGCCTGGTGAATTATCAACGGTTAAAGTTTTGTAAGAAATATCAACATCTGGCACTGCTGAATACTGAGATTTAAGTTTATCTTGCATATTCAATAGCTCTCGCTGTTGTTTCATTAAGTCCTTATTAGCCTCTTTTTGAGCCAAATAACCACCAACACCAAGCAAGGTCGATCCAATTAGGTTTGTTGCCTCTTTATGATTACTCATCCAATCTGCGGTAGAACTAGCTGCATCGCCAAGCCAAGATGCCGCATCACTAACTGCACTCCAAGCACTATCCCAAAATGACATAATTAGCCTCCTTATTTCATTTCGATTGTTGGTACACCAAGATTAGGGAACGATGCCCAATTTTGTTTCGTTGTCGGGATTCCTTGCATGAATTTTGACATGAAATTAAGCTCCGAATCTCGGCTCGCTTTTAGCTGATTGATAGCTTTTTCTTTATCTTCAGCTTTCATTGCAGTGTTATTCAACACGGCAGCAATCTGCGCATCAAAGTTATTAGTGATCTGCATTGTAAAATCAATCGATTTGCCAATAGTATTTGCTGCAACTTGTGCGTTGAGATTTTTCATTTCATTCGCATGATTTAAGTTGGCTAAATCACGTTGATGACTTCTGTCTAACGCTGTTTGTGATGCGGTAAATTGATTTTGAGCTTGATTCAATCGACTTTGATTGTTGTAATTCAAGTCTGATTGTAATTGAGCTAAAGTACGTTGATGACCACGATCAAGATCCGCTTGAGATGCCGCAAATTTATTTTGAGCCTGATTTAAACGACTTTGATTGCTGTAATGTAAATCAGATTGCAACTGAGCCATTCCACGCTGATGACCACGATCCAATTCCGCTTGTGATGCGGCGAATTGATTTTGAGCTTGATTTAAACGACTTTGATTTTGATAATTTAAATCAGCCTGTAATTTCGTTTGCTTTTCAGTAAAAGCATTTTGAGTATCTTGGCTTGCGATTGGCATTGCCGCATCGAGCATTGCACGTTGAGCAGCCTCAGCGCCAATAGTTGAATTTTGTAAACCACGATTAGCCGCAATTCTCTCCCCTTTCGCCGCTGCACTATTCATCAATAATGAATTACCATTTAGAATGTTGGCAACATTGCCCGCCATTGTTTGAGAATTATCTTTCTCAGGCGTTGGCGAAATAGTTGGCGCTTTAGGCTGTTTTCTTAACGCATCAGACATTGATCCTAGAATTGACATATATTCTCCCAAGAATGAAAAAAGCCGCTATTTAGCGGCCTCTTGTTGAAAATCATCGGTATATTGTCGGCGGTAAACCTCACTGAAATAGGAATCCTTGCAGTGATTGCGATCAAAGAATACCGCATTGATCAATATATGAATTACACGCCATCGTTTACGAGGATGCTCTGATAATACTGCACCTCTATAAGCTCGGCTTGATAATGTTTCATCAGCAGCGCCACCAGTGATAGCGTTAAACAACTGATCGATTGCAATAATGACATGGTAAAACCATTTTTTGACTTTCTCTTCACTAAACATTATTTATCCTCCAAATGCTCTTGATACGTTTTCGACCAGCCGGATGACCAGTTATAATCTTTCGGATTAGCTGATTGCTCTAATAGCAGTTTGTGTATATAGGCATTTTCATACATTTTCTCTTTGAGTGTTTTTGCAGCGTTCCATACTGCCTTAAATTCCTCAAAATTAATCACTTGAGCAGTGTTATCCGCACAAATTAAAGTATAAGTATTATCCTTGCCGTTTAAGTCAAAATCAGCCTTAATCTCAACCAACGTACTGCGCCCTTTATCATCTGTATCAACCCATTTATTAATGGATGGTACAAATACCCCACCATTTACACACTCATCACGTTTTGCATTTATCTCCGCACGAATATCATCTTTTTGCTTTCTGATTAACTCAGCTTTTTTCTCAGCCGGGATAAACCACTCAACACCATTCCATTCATGAAATTTGCTTGGTTTAGGAATGTTTACAAATTTCCCGTTGATAACGTACAAGCCATTTAAGCTATCTTCTTTAGTGTCAATCTCAAGCACACCACAATTAAGCGGGAATAGCGATGATACATCACGAGAACTTGAAATAATCAGTCCACTATCATCAAACATCACTTTAAGCGTATTCGCTGAGAATTGAGATTGCGATTCATACCAATCTAGCCCGCTTTCATCTTTAAGATAAACCGCACTATCACCGAAAGGCTTAACATCTGGAGTATAAGGAGTGAATTTTTGAATATATTGCATTATGTATATCCTTTAAGCGTTATGGACTGTGATCCATTGTCCGTTTATGTTTTTTTGAATTGGTCTTAAAAAAATATCGGAAGTTTTAACATTAATGCCTTGCCCTCTAATTCCTGTCATAACGTAACCCACACCATGCGAATCAAATCCATTGCCAACCTGTCTGCTAGCCAATGCCCCCAAGCGAATATCAGAAACAACATCAGAAGTTAAAGCAACAGTACCGCCTCGCTCAGGGAAATTGATTTCATATCTACCCTCAACCCATAATTTAAAGTGATAGCCATTTAGCTCAACACTTGCGCCTTTCCCATCTTGTCTATTGATGTGTAATCCGCCAATCCCGCCTGATTGTTTAACGCTTACAAAATTAAAATCATTTTGATGCGTTTTATTTAGTGACCGACTACCTGTTTTTACATCGCCTGTGCTAACAAAGTCACCATTATGCTCAAAAGACCATGTTAGGAAGTGTCCGTTATCCTCAATTAAATGGATAATACCTCGTCCAAATCCATAGCCTCCACTTTGAGATGTTGTGTAACCCAATGAAAACGCAGCGCCATAAGCCCCAGCACCATTAACTAATCCTTTAATAAATGGATGGTAAGTATCACGACTAACTGAGCCGGCTGCCGTAACAATATATGGCGCATCAAATGAATATTGTCCAGCATAAGATCCATGCCCTCTTTGCCCGGTAGAAATAGAAGTGTCAGCAATAAATCTAGAGCCATCATATCCAAATTTCTTACCAGCAGTACCAAAAGCAATATAACCTTGTTTTTTATCTGTATTACCTTTTAAGCCAACGGAATTTGCAATATTAACATCGCCAATATAAGCATCATCGCCGATTTTAATACTTTCACCTGTTGCATTTTCTGTTACTTCAATGCTTGGCAATTTAAGTTTGCCTGTCATTGTGTCGCCTGATTTATTAACCACCCAACTTCTGTATGCAACAGTATCGCCATCTCCTGATATTGCTGGAAATGATAGATAAACACGTTTTCCCGTATTAGGATTGAATAGCATATTAAATCGGCGATTTGCATCTTCATGCGAATTAGGATGAACTTCTAATTGCCAATAGCCTTGCGATGTTTCAAGTTGAAAAGCGCTCCATCCTCCCGATGAACTGTTTTTTGCTCTTAGAATGCCGTTTATTGTTGTATTGCCATCTTTTGGAACTTTGTTATCTGCATTATTGTTAGCCTCAACGGCTTTATCATACGCTTTTTTAACCGCTAGGCTTGTTGCTACATTATCTTCACTTGTTGAATTAATGTTGGATGAAAGTTTAGATACAAGAAGATATTTCGTTAGTGATGTTTGCACTGTTGCAATCATCTGTGCTAGTTTTTTACCCGCTTTTGCGGTTAAACCTAGGCTTTCACTTTCTAAACCAGTATCGTTAGTAAGCAACACAATGCCTTTAGTTTGAGTGTCGGCACTCGGAACATGAAGTATTTTAGTGTACTCCACTTCTCCATCTGCTAGACTTCTGGCTTTTTCAGCCGATTGCGCAGCCTCTTCAGCTTTACTTGTGGCTATATCGGCATTGTTTTTGGATGTAATTGCGGCTGATGATGCAGTTGTTTCAGATTGTGCCGCTTTAGTTGCATAGTGATAAGCCGAATATTGATTGTCTTGTACGACTTCATTAACTGGATTGGCCGCCCATTTGTGAGCCATGTTTTCAGAATTACTAGCCGCTTGCTGGCTGCTTTGTGCGGATGTCGCCGCTTGTGTTGCCGTATCAGCTTTTTGAGTTGCAGTTAAAGTATTTGCAGCAACAGATTGCGTATTTTGAGCGACTTGTTGAGCTTTATCTGTTACATCATCTCTCGCATTATTAACGCTCTTTTCTGTTTCAGTGAGCATTTTTAGCGGCACTGGGTGCATCGGATCAGTTGGCTCGGGGATTAATGGACTTTCTTTAAACCCTCTCCCATCATCTCGCATCTCAGGGATGCGCTCAAAACTCGTTTGAATTGCATCAAATTCATCAGATACGGCTTGTCCGTCAGCTTTTGTGTATGGAGTAAATTGATGTTTGCGTTTATACCAGCTTTTTTTAGACACGATAATTTCTCCGGGTGATATAATTTAAGATAAGTCCACTAATTTCAAATTGTGGAGAGTAGATTGATGAGCCAGCAAATGATAAGGCAATATTTCGGCTATACCCTGATAATTGTAGTGTAGGCGTTGAGTAATCTTCAGCAGACCAAAGAAAATTATTCCAAAGAGAATCATTCCAACGACCGCCGCCGCCGGCAATTTCTAAATCTTTACTTAATGCGGCTGAATGATAGTTTGAATTGTAATCAAGATCGAAACGGAAACTTATTTTTGATTTTCCATCGGTTGTTGCTTGCAATTCAGCGCTATGCCAGCTTTTTATTAATGTTGGCGATCCGCAATGGTTAAATGCCATTTTTACAGTCCAATCTATGCTTTTACCCGAAAAGGAATAGCATTTATCAGACTGGCGATAGACTTTACCATCGCTAAAAGTAATATAAACTTGATTAGGCGATTGCCAAAGACCTTGTAACGGCTCAGGGTAAATAAAAGATGTACTTCTCGTTGTGCCGTCAGGTTGCACCATTACGCATAAGTGCCGCCCCTCAGACGAATAGAATCTAACTTGGTTTGATTTGGCTTTGGTGGAGGAATAAACAATGTTATACGACTGTTTATCAAAGGCAAGTTTGCGGTTTGCATCCATTTCGCTTAATCTAAAGTCACCAAATTGCTCGGTTTGATCTATTCTAGTGATACCGTTTTTTGTAATTGCAATAGGTATAAATGATGTTTGCAACGTATTAGGATTTATGCCAACCGCTGAGATGTCTTTTAGCACCCAATCTTCACGACCCGAACCATAAAGCCCTGATGTTTTATTTTGACAACCAATAATTAAAACGCCGCCGGTGGTGGATGATAATGCAGTTATTTCATCCCCTAAACCGAATTGCTCTGAGCCTAATAATACCGCCCAACGATTAGGATGCCCGACTAATGAATGCCCTAATTGACCGCCAGCGAATGATGCAAATAGATGATTTCTGTGCGCACAAATATATTGTGGACTATCATTATTCACTAAAATTGGAATGATAATCCCATTCGGACGAACCTCAATAATCTGCTCGCCATTACACCCATAGGCATAATGCGTATTAGAACCGCCATAGAAATTGTGGTAGATAAATTGCCAGTCTTTCCCTTTGGTTAGCGAAACCCTGTCACATTTTTCTATTGTCGCAACGGTTGTGCTATTTACCTGTAATGGTTGATTAGCTAAAACAGATTGTGACAAGACAACATAGCCCGATTTACTATCAGGCTCTAAAGATACCGAATGAATCACACCTCTAACATTGCCCGATGTAAAGTCTGAGTTATCCAATAGATTTTCAGGTTTAACTAGGTTTTTTAACTTGGCAATATACGTTGCTTGAGCGGTCGTCCAACTATTATCAGAACTGATAAATACACCGCATCTATCACCATCATCACGAAAAGCGATCAGATTATCATTCAACTCTACAACGCCACGAATATTTCCAGTTCCAGGAACAGGAAATACAGCATCAACGCCTAACTGAAATGCTTTTCCCCGATAAACTAAATCATCAGCAAAATCGCCATCAATAGAACTATTCACATAACTTGCAGTAAAGCTAACGCCGCTAACAGAAAAACTTGCTCCGTTGGTCATTGTTTCAGGCTTTAAAAAAGCAACAACAAAGGCATCATCTAACACATCAATAATGCGGTATTGTTTACCGTTATGGGTAAATGCTTTATTGTGAAATTGCTCTTTATTGGCGATATTCCCAACGTGCAGCACGGCATAAGTCATTTGAGATGGAATTGTTTTACCATCCAAACATTCATACCCCTCAATTCGAGAAAATCCACCGCCATAAATAGGCTGCACATTTAGCGTACTAACCGCATCACTACTAGCCTTTGCGATTGGAGGAGTAGATAGATCCATCCCGCCACTAATAGCGATAAACTGTGATTGATTTCTCGGTAACTGTGCCATTTATTTATTTGCCTAATGATGGAGTTGGTAAGAATTGAGTGCAAAGTAAGTGCAAATATTTATCCCATTCGTTTTGCCCACGCAAAATTAACTCCTGAGCATTTTGCGATAAGGCTTTGCCTTGCATTGCATAATAAACAATAGCAACATGGAATTTTTCAGGAATGAAAGGAGTATCAGCAGATTCTTCAAGAACTTGAGGATTTTTAGAAGAGAATCCCTCTCCCCAAAAATCCTCATTCCAATCACGCAAAGATTGAATATCTAGCCACGATTCACGAATTGCATCAACATACTCTAGACTACGACCTTTCTGATTGGATACGCCGAATGGGCCTTCACCTGTATCATTCATTTCACGGCGTAACCGTTGAGCAAGTTGAAGATAATTCATTATTCATCACCTAATACTGTAATTGAGAATCGAGGTGCAAAGTATTCTTCTAATTTACCATCATCAACAAGTTTGAAACGATGATCGCCAGCTTTAGCCAATAATTGATATGCAGGCTCTGGAATTGATACCTCTTCTCCACGTTTGATTAGCGCATCCCAATCACCGAGACCTACATAAACATCACTATTGTCAGTTTCGCTTGGTGCAATAATAATTCGCACACGCTTATGCGCTAACAATGGAATATCGCCTTGTGTTTCTTGTGCCACTTGCGGTTGTAATTCCACTTCCGCATTAGGGCGTAAAATGCCATTTGCTGATTCAAATTCAAGAATTGCTTGAACTAATTCTTCTTTTTTGCCGTCTTTTTCAACGCCGCAATAATCACGCAAATGAGCAACTAATTCTTCTTTTGTTGCTTTTTTTAAATCAATAAATGGATAAGCCATTGTGTCCTCACTAAAAAAATAAAGCCCTCGCAAGGAGGGTTTTTGGTTTACGAATTAAAACTAAAGTGATGATGCAGCCACTTCTAAACGAACTAACCAAGCATCGTTTAGGATTTTACCTGCCCACCAAGTTTTCCATGCAACTGAACCTTTTTGACCTAAAGGGTCGCCTTGCTCTGCCTTACCAGGATTGCGCACTAAAATTTGTGCGGCATCTTTACCTTTTAACGGGCAAGTTGCGTAAGCATCTTGACCAAATACGGCTATTTTATACACGTCCGCTTTAGATCCAGCAGTAGATAACACTTTATTGCCCGTTGGTGTACCACCTTTGTTGATTTCAGGCGTAAATAAAGGCGATGTAATAAAGCGCACGTTTTCCACTGTTCCAAACTCTTGTGGGACAATAGGCTGACGAGAGCCGTATTCTGCAACTGGAGTAAATCCAGGCAAGCTGCGAATATCAGCCTCTAAGTCAGTATGACATACCGCAATATATGCGGCTTCAATCGGTTTAGTACCGTATTTGATTGAGCCATCAAGGATAGATGTTTTTTTCTTCGCACGATTGCGCTGCAACTTACGAACAGCCGCTCGAACATGATTAATGCTTAATGCAGTGTTTACATCGTTTGATGATGTACCGTTGGCAAAGATTACATTTGTACCACCACTAATCGCGCCCCAAGCCAAAAGCTCGGTAGTCTCAGCGGCTTGTTCGCCAGAAATCAACACCAAGTCACTTAAAACCTGATCTTCGTGCGTATCTTGAATTACATCTGTAATTTCAGACCAAGAACCATACTGCCCCAATGTTGCGGTCACATCCTCATACACCATTTTTTGAGAGTCCGGAGTAACACCCTCAGTTAATGGAGTTGTTGCCGGCGCAAACGGTTTAGGACGGCGGAATTTAATAGTTTGCGTCTTGTTTTGCGGGATTGGCTTTGTTTGTCCAAGCTTATTTAAAATCAATACAGGCTCAGCATGAGCAAGCATTTTAGCTTCTGCATAAACTTGTGTACGTGGTGAAATATCTGTATATGTAGTTGTAGCCATGATAAATTTTCCTCAAATGAACTAACTTACTTATCGCTGTTTAGCAAATTCAGCAGCGAATTGGTTGAACAACGATTCTTCATCAACTTCACTGCCACCTTTTGGACTTGTGCGACCAGTAGGGAGTGACAATGCTGAAAGCTGCTGAGAACGTTTATTCCGTTGCTCTGAGATTGATGTGGCAGTCTTTTTGTATTCATTGAGTAAGTAGATAGCATCTTGCGGATCGTCTGATTTAAACAACGCTTTGATGCCTTTTGGTTGATTATCTACCCATCTATGGAACATTGGATCGCCTAAAATGTCGTTTGCATCAGGAACGACTTGAGTCACTAAAGAGATTGAGCTATCAAGTTGTTGCTGCGCAAAATCTTGCATATTTGCATCGACCATCTGAGCAATCGGCGCTGAAATATCATTAAGGCGTTGATTTTGTCCGGCAAGAATGCGGGATAACGCATCAGCAACTTCAGGATAGTCCGCACGCAAATTGTCTAACTCACCATCAAAGGTAGTTTGACTTTGCTCGAGCTGTTCTAACGCTGCCTTAGCCTGTTGATATTTCTTAGAGAGAGCGCCAACACGACCACGTTGAGATTTAGCCATGTGTTCGTATCTCTCTTTTTCTGCTTTCATCAAACGGAAATGATCTTTCACTTCATCTGTGGCATCAGATAACCATTCAGGCAATACTTCCTCTTTTTCATCCGGCTGTTGCGGGATATTTTCGTGAGTGGTATCTTCCATGCGCTGATCGGGCGCTGGCTGTTTGGTTTCATCTGCGACTGACGGTTTAACTTCAGCAGTTAGTCCACCTGATTCAAGTTGATTAGCGGCCTCATCGAAAGCGGCATCAGCATTAAATTCTGTGGTGTCTTGATTTTCCATTATTACCTCATTAAGCGGCATATAGCGGCTTGTGATAATTCGTTGATAACAAAAAAGCCCACTCATTGAGCGGGCTTGTATTTAACCGTTTAGATCTGATACTAAACTTCTTAATTCTTTAATCTGACCTCTTAGAATATTGTATTGCTGCGGTGTTAACCCCTCAGCGCATAAATCCTGACAATACTCATCGATCCGTTTATTTAGGTAGGAGATTAGAGAATTTCTATCTGTTGAGTTTGATAAAATTAATTTCTGCATAAAATCCACAATAAAAAACCGAATTGCATTTCTACAATTCGGCTATTTTGTTGAATTTTACTGCAAATATTTTTAAATGTCAATGGATTAGTGTGTATTTAATCCCTCCATTTGTCGATATTTACGCAATAATCGTGCTTGTACGCCACTCATTTCTTTGTTGTATCGTTTAATACCACTTTCATAAGCGACCGCACTGATTTTACCTGAACGCAATGCACGAGTAAGATTAGCTTTTTCACTTCTTGCCTTTTTGATGATACTCTCTTCTTCCTCATGGAATTTGATAAGTTTAATTTTATCAGCATCTAACCAATCGCCTAATTTATTACGCTCTTTGCGAGATTTGTATTCGTTATAAACGCTTTTTGCCTCTTCACTAGCCTCATAGTATCGGCTTTGAATTGCAAATTCGTTTGTTGTACCGATGAATTGATTTAGAAACGGTGTGCGAGTTTTGCGGCCTAAATCTTCACGGTTCGGATTTTCAACGAATATAGTATTTAGCTCTTTAAGACTACCAAGCATTGAACTGTACCCATCAAACAAGTTTTTAATTTGCTCAGGGTGCATATCAATGCCTAATGTATCATTAAGCTCGATAGCAGTATCTTTCCAAAATTGAGCGGTTGTCGCCTTAGATTGCTCGGCTTTTAATTTATCATCACGCACATAATTGGTTGTGATTTTATTACCAAAAGCGGAACGATTTAAAACGTTTTGCATCACTGGCTGCAAGATTGATGGCGTTGCAGTTAAAGTGATTTTTTCCATAGGATATTTCGCTGCTGAAATTTCAGATGGAGATACTGGCGAAAATGTTTTCAATGAATGAACGAGCATATTTGTACCCGCCTCAGTCAATGAAATATCGCCAACCGCACCTTTCACAATATTTGTTGAGAAATTCCATGCCATTTGCGCCATACCAAAACCAACCGGGATTTTGAAGTATTTTCCCCCGCCAAGTGGAATCGGGATATAACGAGTGATGTCACCAAGCTGATCCATTTTATTACCGCCCTCGTCCTCATCATCCATTGAGCGCAATACAGTGTAAAGCGAAGTCATTACAGCCATGTATGCAGCAAAGCGGATTTGACCTTTACGAGTAGATAGGTAACGCATTAAGTTGGCCGCACCCATTACAGTTGGTTGCGAGAACATATACAATGCTTTAATGCCACGCATTTTTGAGCCAGTTTTGCGGAAGTTGGTTAATTCTAACGTTGTCGCCGCCGCTTGTTTTGAATCAATGCCGTTATCAACTAACGCTTTATAGGATGCTAACGCTGATACTGTATCAAACATCTTATTATAACCCTCAAACACTTTGCCAACTTTCTCAAGTTTGCCGGCTAGTGGATTATTTTCTTTTTTCAAGCGTTTAACTAAATCAACCTCTGTTTTATCTAGGTAAGTACCATAGTTTGATACTCCCCCCTCTTTTAGAAGTTGTTTTAACATTCGCTCTGCTGGCACGCTATCACGCAATTCCTGACCGAATCCAAGGCGTTTAGTTGCTTGCCATACTTCCTTATCAGTAAAGGCATTTTTAATGGTATCACGACCGATTTTATCCATTGTTTTGCTATCGACTAAACGATTATTTTTATCGTAAAGTTTTTGCACTCGGATAAATTCTGATTTTTCCCAAGTATCACGCATCATGTTCATTGGCGCAAACGTAACAGTCCATTGAGTAACGCCTCGTGCATACCATCTTGTCGGTTTAGAGATAACTTTCAAGAAAGCGTTGGCGTGTTCAACGTTGTCATTGCGCAATGATTCCATTACTTGAGTTGGCAATTCATACTCATAATAATCACTGCCCTCTTTACGGATAAGTACGTTATCGCTTGAGCGTGTTAAACCTTGCATTTTACGTTTACTAATACCTAAATTTGCGGTTGCTTGTTCTCTTGCCTCAGCATCGGAATAGCCTTTATCTTTCAATAAAGCCACTTCTGTTTCAAACAAGTCATCAATTCTAGATTTAAACTCAGCAAAGCCAGCATAGGTGGTGGATTTACCGATTGACTTCCAAACAGCATCAATCGCATCTTCAGCCTCAGAACTTGTACGACCTTTCAATGTTTTATCTCGAGCAATGTTAAGTGCATTTGAGCCAGCGCCTGAGATAATATCAACATCTACATCGGCATTAGGATCGCCAGTTAAAGGCACATAATGGCGATTAGCCTTGTATTCTTGATACTCAGCCTCAGTGTATCGACCACTCGCACGATCAACCTCTAATCTTGATTGGTTAAGATCGTAAACTAGATCAGCAACATATTCCAAATTAGAGCGGCTGATATGTTTTTCTGTATTGCTCATAATCAATTCAGCCTCAGGAATTGACCAACCGCCAGCAACCCCGACTTTAAAGCGATTGACTTTGTTTTTGTAATCCGTGTTATAAATATCAGCCTTACGGTTATCGTATTGCTCTTTTGCTTTTAGATAAGCCTCATGTAATCGGCGCACTTCTGCACTTGTACCGTTTTGTTTAGCGTTATCCAATAAGCGTTTTGTATCACGCATTACTTTTTCATCACGATTTAGTAAATCAATGTTTTTCTCAATGGAATAGCGAGCTGAAATCCAGTTGCCAACCATTCTTTTCATTGTTAATTCATCCATCGGATGACTTTTATTTTGGCTTTGTTTAGAAAGTGCGGCAATTTTTGAAAGAATTGGTTTCAAATATGCTTGCTCCAATTCTGAGTTAATTGCATCACGTTTTCCCTTGGCCACATACATTGCATCTTTTAAGCGGCGTTTTTCATGGTCACGGCTGCTAGTGTTGCCTGTTTGATCTTCAAAGTGCATTGAATCAATCCAATCATTCACCGGGCGCAAGCTATCAGCTAACCATTCATCAACTTTACCCATCGCACGATTAAAGCGCTCTTTAAATCCTGAGAAGTCTTTGGATTTTAAGCTATCCCATGCGCTAGGCTCACTATCAGCCACGCCTGTCATCGCTAAATCAAGAGCGGATTGCATTGTGTTCGCACGAGAGAATCGAATATCATTATTTTCTTTGGAGAATGCGCCTGTATTATCGGTTGCGGATTTTATTTGGTTAGAATCAAAGGCAACAATTTCTTGTCTGTTAGGATATAAAACGCCATCATAACCGGCATCTTTTAGGATTGAACTAAAAGCTCCGGCATATTGGTTTCTCACCGAAAATGAATTTCCTACGTTGAAAATAAAAGGATCAACTGTGTAATCTTCGTAACCTTGTTCAGAGAGTCTATTGGTTAAATGCTCCGCGACTTCCTCAGCAGATGTAAAATCACTAGGTCTAAATGGGTTCTTTAATGATACATACGCACCAATAATTTTTTCTCCATACGACTCCGAGGTTGTTCTATTTGGAGATAAGTAGAACCCTTTTCCTCTTAACCCTTTATCATTTCCTGCGCCCGCTTTATTCTTGTCAAATACATTAAATTCCGCACCTGTTCCGTGATACGCAATCAATGGCTCACCCGTTCTTTCATTCACGACCTTACTTGCGTTTTCAGGATCGTTTTCCCAATCACCGAACCACGCTTTAAACTCAGGAGAGCGCACTTGTTGCCATTGTTTGAATGTCAGCTCGGTTTCGCCTTTTGCTTTCGCTTGGTTATAGCGTTCTTCAGTTAATTCTTCATTTCGGCTAAAGCGCAAATTATCTGCACTATCTGCATTAATAGATAGCTCATCATTGAAAGAAATTGCACCATCTCTCGTTTCTATGATTTCCCATCCATTAGGAGCTAATACTTCTTCGCTAAAATAGCGAACCAATTTTTCGTTATCCCAAAAGCCAGCAGAATCAACTATATCATCAGGATTTGCCTCTTCAATTAAACTATCAATAAATTCCTCATCAGATCTTCCAAATTCACTTTCAAGTAGAGGTTTGTTATCGTTTAGCCAGCCATTTAAAACATTCTTAAATTCGCTAGAACCAGCGTAAATTCTTTTTTCGTTATTGCCCTCAGGTAAAATCCAGTGGCTATTTCCGTAATGCTCAACAGAATGCTCATCTTCTGCAAACATTGAATACCCAACTCCATTATCAGGTGAATCAGAATTATTATTTCTTCTATGATAAATACTATACCGAACTCCATTATCTACTGATGAAATCTCTGTATATTTCCCAATCGCTTTCTCCTTAATTCGAGCAATAAGATTCAATACATCTTCATCAGAAAACTGCGCTGCACGTTCTACACCAAAGAATTTTGATAAGAAGTCTTTGATGCGTTGTGCGGTCATTGCTAACCATGATTTAGTAGATTGTCTTTGACCTTTCTTAATCTCTACGCCGTAACGGCTTTCAAGCTCATGCCATTTACCTGTTTCGTGTGCGGCCATCATTTCTGCAATAGCCTCTTCAATCGCCACTGCACGATTTGTTGCAGCTAAATCATCTGTGCCTTTGCGTTGATTCTGAATTGCATCGGCTATTTGGCTCACTACTTTATTCTTGCCAACTTCTTGCATTAAGTTGTCATAAGTACCTTTATATCCAACATTGATTCCACGGTGGGCCATCTCATGCCATGCAACGAACTGTAAGCGTTCTTCTTTGCTCATTGTTTTGGTTGCATTGATACTGTCTGCGATTAATGTAACCTTGCCAGTTTTAGGATTAAACCAACCCTCTACATCGGAAGTGATTAGGTTTTTCACATCTTTAGGCGGATTGGCGAGAGTTGTCACCTCAATATGTTCTGCCGCTTTGCCAAAGGTTTTGCGAATAATGTCTTGAGCGTGTTGAATTTCTGGATTAATTTGTGGAATCTGATTATTTTTTGCGGCTTGATATTGACTTAGATCGGTTTCGGTTTTAATATTATCCACAGATAGGCTCATCGTTTTTGAATCGATTTTTGAGGGCAATTGGAGCCCGAAAGATTCAATAAATTGTGAGCCTTTTGTTTTATTCCAATATACCAAATCATGATTTAGCATATTTTGTAAGCCACCAAGATTCTTACCGTACACGCTGGCAATATTAATCACCTCAATTCCATCTTTAGTTTTCTTCAGATGTAATGCACTAATTACTGGCTCGTCCTTTCCTGTTGAGATATTTCTTTCCAATAGCTCTGTTAAGACAATATAGCCATTATGTGTTGCTCTTGGCGCTGATTCCATTACAGCAACAGGATTATTAATCTGTTTCGGCAATTGTTTCAATGTTTCGGAGGTAACATTATGCTTATCTAACATCACTTTTCTTAATACATCTCTATTAACTAAAACTTTAGTATCTGGCAACCCAAGCATTTTTAGAACACTTGGAGTGGTTCCCATAGGGATGTATTGTTTTGATGGCTTACCACCCTGAACAGTTGTATCTACCGCTTTCGCAAAGTCAGAATTAGCGGATTCATTTAGGCTTAATCTAATAGTTTCATCAGTGTTTTTCGCTTGCTGCAACGAACCTAATTTATCAAAATCTACATCGCCGAACATACTGGATTGTGATAGATTGCCTTGCGTTTGTGCCTGATCAAGGTAAGCACCCAATACTTGCGCAATGCGTTTACCACTTCTGCGGTTTTCATCAAAGATTGTCAGAATTTCTCGAGCCTCAGGCGATAAATCCCCCACAAAATCTTCTTGAGCGAGATAATCGCTGATTTTGAATCCTTGTGCATTGAGTTGGTTGTATTTCTCAACGGCTTGGATCACATCTTTTGAAATATTTACATCGCTTGATAACTTGCCGCTGTCAATACCTTGCTGAGTTTGAGCAACTTTAGGTGCAATAGAGGTTAAAGCGTTCAATACGTTTTTTGCGCCCTGATCTGTATTTTCAATTAAGCGGGATAATGTTTGACTGTCGCCATACGCCTCATACAACATTGCATTGCGCATACGTTGCACGCCAGTTTGACTGAGATTACCTCGACTATCTAATAATTCATTACGCACGTTCTCAGGTTGATTTTTAATAAACTGACCAATGAAATATTGGTTATCTGCTGAGTTAATATCACCGTCATCGTTTGCAACAAAATTATCCATACTTGGCAAGCGGCGAGCATCTACTTTCGCTTGCTCTAAATCTGACATTCGCATACCGCCTTGCTCGTTAGAATTGATGGCCACTTGAGCAATATCAACTGGAGAAGTTAAACGGCGAACCAATACAGGATTTTCCATTTCGCTTAATTGAGCCTGGTCAATGCCAAATTGTGCTGAATTATCTTGTAAAAATTGGCGATAACCATCAGCGCCACCCTCTTGATAGGCTTGGCGAATTGCCATTGTACGACCATTGCCGGCAATAATTGTTTTACCATCTAAGGCTAATAACGGTGCGCCAACATCCATTGTTGGACTTGCGGCAAGTTTGCGAGGATCTAAATTTCGTGCAATGTTATTAATTTGAGCTTGGCTTGATGCTCTATCACGGTCACGGAATTGGTTTTCATTTTTTTGTTGTGTAGGCGCAAGCGTGCTTGCATCTACTACTTCATATTGGAAAGGTTGATAATTACCATTGCCAACATCAATCTCATCGTTAGCGCCGCTTATAACGCCATTTCTGAACTCGGGTGCAATGTTAGCGGTAGATTGTAGATTAACTACTGGTGCAACGGCTTGTGGATCATCGTTAGCGTATTCTTTCGCTTTCTCAGCATAATCCTCTAACCAATGGCGCATAGCTTTGCCATCTTTCGGATCAATGCCGTATGATTGAGCAATGTTGCGCACTTCATCAAACGCACGACCAATTACATAATCTTTTCGAGCTTGTTTATCTGCAAAAATGGTTGGTGTATCAATAAACTCATTCGCACGAGATAAATCATTTTTTCTGAATTGCCCAAGAATTGAATGCAATTCAAGCGCGCGTTCTAAATTCGGATCGACTTTGAAAGTGGAAGTTGTTTCTTGTTGTGGTTGTTCTTCATCAAAGAAGTCTGATTCAAATTTTGCTTTCGCTTGTTGTTCTGCAAGTGCCTCTTCTGCCGCTTGTCGTGCTTTAGCGGTTGCGATACCGGCATTATTGAGCGCTTGTACTCGACTGGCTGATACTAAATCGCCTAATTCGGTTGCGCCATTATTGAGCATATCAACATAGTTTCTTAACTGGCTATCAACTGCCTCATTACCAGTATTGATATGATTTAAGAGTGTGCGTTTTTGATTATTGAAAGCGATTCTATCAGTGTGAGTATCAAGTCCACCCATAGCCGAACCAAAGACCGCACCAAGCACTGCACCATTGATAGCATTATCAGCCATGCCTTCGGTTAAATCTTTATTCGGATTAAAATAGTCTTGATCTGCTTTGTTTAATGCGTATTGTTCGCCAATGCCTTGAATAGCCTCAGTGCCACCCTCAACTGCCGCACCTTTTAATAAACCGCCTTTGATTGTTTTAGCCGGCGAACCTAAACCCCAAAATCCACCACCAAGACCACTGACTGCATTTGTCACTAAATCTGTTGCAATAGCTGTTGGATTGAGCGCTGCATCACGACCAACTTTATCAGCAAAGGATTTTTTCGCCATTGTGTAAAGCTCGTCTGTACTCTTACCTTTGCCCTCATCACTATCTGCAATGGAATAATATTCATCTGAGAATTGCGGGATCTGAGCTAATTGCTCATTGGTCATACCCATGACTTCATCACGTTTTTGACCGTAACGGCCACCACCTGACATCGCTGACATTGTCGCTGTAATACCAACCATGTTCCAGTATTTTTGAGGAATACCACGTTTAGCGGCTTGCTCTACTGCTGTTTTCCCAACTTCTTCAGCAACTTCTTTTTTAAGCAATAATTTACCGGCTTGTTTTGCACCAATCGTTGCAACTTTACCCGCACCAAGAGTTAAAGCAGTATCAAGGTTTTGACCGATTAATGAACCTAAATTACCAGCCCACCAACGCAAATTGCGTACACCCTGCCCCTCGCCATCAAACGCATTTTGATTTAAAGCGGCTTTCATTTCATCTGACATTGTGGCTAGATTTTCATCAGCGCCTTTAGCTGCCCAATCACCAACATCATGCAACCAATCTGCACCAGTTAAAGCACCGATACCGTGCGCAATATCACTAACGCCTTTCCATGCACCCATTTGCACCGCATCAACGGTATCAGCAACAATGCCTTGCTGTTTTTTAGGCTCTTGCACTGTTAATTCAGTATCGAGGTAAGTGGTTGATGCGCCATTTCCTTTCTTGCTACCTGTATCGCCACTGATAATGCCGATCATTTCTTTGTAGTCTTTATTGGAAAGGTAGAAACTCATATATATTTGCCCTTAAAATTTAGTGATAAAAAAAGACCGCACTTTTTACGTTGCGGCCTGTTATTTGTCTAATCCATAATTACCGGCTGGATTAGCGAGCGGCGTACTCTTCAATGCCACTTCTGTTTTAAATTTCTCTAAATCTATTGCTTGTTTGCCTGTTTGAAGTTGTAAATCAGTTGTGAGTTTTGCCGTACTTAGTTTTTCGTCTAAATCTAGGCGTGCTTGTTGTGATTGTTGTGTCATTTGCACTTCGAGCATTTTGATTTCAAGCTCTTTCTCTTTGATTTGAACTTTCATTTGCTCAATCTGAATTTGACTTTGAATTTTCATCTGTTCCAACTGCATTTCGTGCTGTTGTTTTTGTTGTGCAATCTGCATTTGCATTTGAACTTTTAGAATTTCAGGATCTTGCGGTTGTGATGCTTGCGATTCTTGAATTTCCTGTAATTTTTGTTCGTACTCATCACGAGGGATAAGCATGGTTTGCGTCCCCATACTCATTGATTGCATTAATGTTTTAGCGCCATCGTACCAGTCAAAGGCATACATTAATTGCGGATGCTGACCGAATTTTTGGAAAATATCGATAATCTGTGCTGTTTGAGTTTCTTTAACCAATAGCGCTGATGTACCACGAGCAACAATCTGCATATCGCCTTTGATATTCGGATCATCGCTCATTGCCATGTTATATTCATAGAATCGGCGAATTAATGGTTTAGTGACTGCATCATCCCACTCTTTCACTTGTCTGCGGCGTACTGCATTTGCGGCATTCATTAGCATAGACATACCACCTAGCGTTGGCGTAACCTGACCTTGCTCGCCTTGTGAAATCATTGGCAATCCGCTTTCTTCGTCCATGAATGATTTTGAAAGCTGAATGATATTCGCAAATTCTTGCTGACGACTGCTAATATCAAAGATGCCGAAAGCTCTTTGAGCCTCAATCGTTGCGTTGGCTGTTGCTCGGTCATTAGTGCGCCATAGTTTATATGGAGATAATTCCCAAGAGCCATCCACTGGAGTTAATACACTGCTATTAACGACCGCTTGTGGCCCGATACCTAAAACGCCGTTATCAATCATGCCACGCCAAGCGGTATTTAAAATCTCTTGTGCATCACGGCAAAGGTAAGGAATACCAAAGCCAAATACGCAACATACATCAGGCTCGCAAGTGTAGATTGAGTAAGGATATTCGGCTGAATCTAACGGATTGAGGTTTACGCTTAAAATCTTGCCGTTACCCGCCATCACGATCACGCCATCAATTTCAAGATTAGCCGCCTTTGATTCCTCATCGGTTGGAATATTGAGCTTATTGCCCTCGCCCAACTGAGAATTGGCGCTCTCTAATACGCTCAATGGAATACCGCCATGATAAGTCCATAGCTCATAGCGGTTGTCTTTGCTCTGTGTTTCTAAGCCTGACAACGTTCTCAATGTATCAACATAGCCATCCATATCTGAGCTGGCTGTTTTCGTATCTGAGCCGTCTAATTCGCAAAGCTCAAGCACGTTATTTTTCAAGTAGTATGGATTTTTAGCTAAAGCCTGTAATTGTTTTTTCGTAACGTAACTACGTTCAAAGACGAATTGGCAATCTTTGATTGTGGATGCGGTCATATCCGGCACAAAATCCCACGGCAACACTAAACGAGCAGCCGGAATTGTTTTGGTGATAATCTCGCCATTCCATTGCCCCATCGCATCTTCTGACCATACTTTCGATTCCACAACATCAACGATAGGCGCACGCAAAATACCCGTGCCTAATACAGCGGCATAATGTAAACATAAACGAGCCTCAGCAGCGTAATCGCATTCGAGCAACTGATCGTCAATTAGCTTTTCCATCGCCTCCGCACGCTCTTTTGCTTGTTGCATAATCGCACGAGCATTATCAATTTGAGCAGCCATTTGCGGATTGTCGTTATCAGCTTGTTTTGCCATATTGGCAATGCTAGGCATAGGCGTTGGCGAAATACTGTAATTCTTGTCATCGCTCGGGAATAACATATCTGTCATTTGAGCCGTCCAAGCATCGGTTTTCGCACGGGTATAACCAACAAACACTTTAGATTTGCCCGTTGTTGTAGAGGTTGAGTATTGGTTGCGATATTGATACATATCTTTCACCCAACGTTCTACAACTGGTTGGCGTTGTTTGATTTGCTCTAATAATTTTGCTTTTAGCTCTGAACCGAAAGCGGTAATCGCCTCGAGTAATGCGGATTGTTCTTCTGCCATTGTTAATATCCTGTGACTGAACTGATTGCTTGATGTGGTTTAACGTTGATGATTTGTTGTTTGAATAGGTCAGGCATAGCGCCTAAACATAAATATTGATTTGCATCATGTGGATGCGAATAACGGTTTTTATCCGGCGTTTCTGTATATTTATCTTCCCCACTGATATTTAATAGGCGGTATGAATAACCTGTTTCATAACCTTTGATAAGTGTTTTACAGTGTGGACTAATAAGCATTGCCGGCTGTCCTTTGCCTACTAAGCGAGATAACCACCAACGAACTGCCTCAAGACGAGCTGTTGTGTTATTTGATTCAGCCGGACGAGCATTAAAGCCATTTTCCAATAGAATTTGAAAGCACGTTTTCTCGTTGGTTTGCGCACGTTGCACACCAGCCGGGTCGCCTATTACTTCAATTTCACAACCGTTGTATTTTGATTTAAGTAGAATTGAAAGTTGATCACGAATGAATCGTTCAATACCCATACCCGTTGCAACGACTTCATCAGTGATACGTAACTGTCCGATTGGCGCAACCTGACCGATAATTGCGGCTGGCGTTAGACCAAAGTCAAGACCGATAAATGTTGGCCATCCTTTAACCGGCAATAATTTATCTTTTGATACGTGTAATTCTTTATTGAAGTGATCCATATAAACTGGTTTACCTGTTTGTACTGTCGCAAATTCATTACAGATGCGAGATTTAATCCAGTTGAGCGTTTGACCTTGCAAGTTACCGAACCAGTACCCATAACCTTTCTTATGGTTTTCAACGTTCTCAGCAAGTGGATTAGCCACGAATTTATGCCCTTTATATTCAACGTATAAGCCAGCCTCAATATTAGCTTTGACTTCATTGGATAAAGAGCTATACGGAATGCCTGTAATATCAATTAATGCGCCAGGTTGAGTGAAGAACTCCCATCCTTTAGGCGTTAGACTTTCGCCTGTTTCTTCATCAATAGCGGTTTCAAATTCATGCCACCAGTGATCGTCATCAGGCGAGTTTGTATCCATAATCATGCCGTTCCAGGTTGCGCCATCAAATCCCTCTAATATGCTCTTTTTCGGGTAACGCCCTGTACGAGTAACAGCCTCAGTAACAAGCATCACTGGCAAGAATTGAGCCTCGTTTATCCAAATCCCTGTAAGCTCAAGTGACATCAATTTCTTAACATCTTTTGGCTTATCCATAGATAGGAACATAAATTCAGCCTCAACCGTTGTTTGACCATCAGGATGATTGATTTTCATCAGTCCTGAGATTGGGCTGTCATATTTAATCGGGCAAATACTGTCAGGAATCCAGTCTTGGAATGTTTTGATCACTGTACCCTTTAACTCAGGGTAAGTATTACGCACGCAAGCCCAACGAGTACGGCGAACACCATCAGAATTAGGCTCTTGGTTTAAGCAAATGCGGAACATTTCCATTACACACCCAACCGATTTACCACTACCAATCGGGCCACGAATTGCCTTTACTAATGCGTTTGATTTATGTACTCGGCGAAAGGTTGGCGAGGCGATATAATTAATCTTCATTATCGCCGCCTGTAAAATCCATTGTGTATTCCACTTTGTGTTTGTTTGCTGCTCTTGCGCCTAACTCTTGTGCGAGCTTGTCAGCTTTAAGCAAGGTTTCTTTCGTTTGCGCTTTTCTCAATTCAATTGTTTCAAGAGTAAGCGCAATATTGTTGTTTGTGCTATTCAGGCTCTCGATACGCCCCACTGCTCTATCTAGTGCAGCTTCGGAAGATTTGATTAGCTTAAATGTAATTTCCTTATCTTCTGCTGTAGTACACCGCGCTAAATCAGCCGTAAATTTCTCAATGCTTTCAATCGCCGAGATGGCCCGTTGCCGCATTAAGTCGATTTCGTCTTTTAAGCTAAAATCAACTACAACATCAAAGGCGGATTTGTCCTTGAAGAATCGTGCATAACCGCCATGAATTATCGGTCTCCCCTCTAAAACTTTCGTAGTTTTTTTCGCAGTTTCATTTGTGACATTCGCACTTTTCGCAGTTTGTTTCGCACTTTCGCAATTAATTTCGCAGTTTTCCTCTAAATCTTCTTTAGATTCAACAACTTCCAACTCAGCAATTTTATTCGCATTGTTTTTAACGGCTTTCTTAATTGCTTTTACTTCTCGATTATCACCCTTTTGGATTTCATCTAACTGTGCGAATGCTGTTTCAGGCTTTTTGATATAGCGTTTAGCTGTGGCAAAGTTTAGTCCTTTCTTTCTGCACCATTCCATTACAGATACACCAGTCTTTGCATAAGACTTGATGTATTCTATTTGAAGTGCGTTCCAATTCTTTCTTGCCATAAACGATATATAAAAAAAGCCCGCAATTAAGCGGGCATATTGATTTAACTATTCTTATTTACTTAACTTCTCAGTTTGCCATTCACGGATCTTGTCGATGCGGTTTAAGCACATATCACGCTCTCGTTTTAAAATCACTGAGTATTGCGCAATGTCACCGTATGTTTCACCGGCAAACTGTGTTTTATCTAAATGAGATAAATAAGCAACTGGCAATCGAGGGCAAGTGACCACCTGAGGTTTACTTGCGCAAGAAGTCAATAATGCCAACAGGAGCATTGGCGTTAAACGCACTACTTTGCTTATCAGATTTCGGAATTGATTTAATAATCGCATTGGTTTCCTCTCTTGTTTTGCTATCTGCATTTGATAATTCAAACGTTAAGCGCTCGTTTTCCTCAATGTCTGCTTTTAGCTGCTTAATTGAGTTGGATTGAGTTTCGATTGTTTGGGCTTGCTCTGCATTAGTTAGCTCAAGGCTTTTAATGGTATTTGCTTGATGTCCTAACACAGTGCATAGTGCAATAACTAAAACACCTAATCCGCAGTAAATATATTTTTGCATGATTTAATCCGCCATTAGCGCACGAAATAATCGACATCTGTCATCTAAACCATTGGTGCCACCATTGATCCTAATCGTTACCTTTTGGACCGAATCAATAGATGCCAAGTCGTTAAATATCCAGTACCATACCGCAGCTTTTACCGCTAAGTCTAAATTACTTGATACTTCTTTAGGGTTGATCGTATCGCCTAACCAACGGGAAAATCGGATATAGTTATCTTTACCAGTAATTTGAATTAATCCACGACCACGATAATTCCAGCCGTCCATTGTTTCTTCTGGGCCATTACCCATTCGGCCTGCGTAAACTCGGCTTGCAATCTTTTCTGGCTTGCGCTCGTATTGGCGAGCAGTATTAAGATTTGGGAAATATTTGCGGAAAACTCTCATCAATCCATCTGCTGAGTAATTTAAGTTTTCGCTCAAAGTGGTAAATCCTGCCGTCTCATGCCCGCATTGAGCAAGAAACATTGCTTGTTGTTGTTTGTTATAACAGCCAGCTAAATCAATATATTTTGATATCGCCTGATAAACTCCCTTGATTGCTTTTGGGAAAACTTTATTGAATGTCGTTTCTGGAATAATCATTGTCATCTTTGTCAATCCTACGATTAATAAACTTAAACAAGAATTCGCGTATTTTTTCGGTCCCGATAAACCCAATCATTGTGCCGAAAAAAGCTGAAAAATCTGCGTGACCGAATATATGGGTACAAACTGGAACAGCTACACCAGCAATAGATGCGCAAATAGCTGCATCAATCAACATATAGCGGAAGGATGGTTTTTTTCGCATAAAGCCAATTCTTAAAAGCGACATTGCAACAGCGGCGCCGGCGCTTTGAACTGACCCATTCCCAATGTTGACCTGTAACCACGCCCAAATTAAAGCCCATACATCTGGATCTTTCATAGGCATTTGATGTCCCTCATCGTTTGATAGGTAATAAAAAAGCCCGCATAGATATGCGAGCTTATTTTGATAAGGAGATAGCTTTTGCAATTAACATTTTGAATTAAAGCCAGTTTTATCTTTTAGGCTATCCCACGATTGATAATAAAAAACCGAGATGTATAAATACACCTCGGTCATTTTTATGAATAATACTGCAAAACTTATTAAAAGTCAATGAATCTTTATATATTACAACCGTTTATCTATTAGTATTTATTATCTAAATCATCATAGATATTCCAAGTATTTCCTCTATTATCTCTACCTCGATATATATCATCGCCTATGCGGTGAGTTGTTGCTCTGTAACCGCCTGATCCACTTGTAATATAAGTATCGCCAATTCTATGTGTTGTACTTGAAAACCCACTTGAATCACGGCAAATTCGAGTGTCTCCAAAGTTATTGCAAGTGGTATAATTCGCCATCGCAACGGATGATGTTAATGTTAAAGCAATTAATAATAATTTTTTCATAGTGTTTCCTTAGATAATAATTAGTCAGCCATATAAACCAACTCTTTGCATTCAGCGTAACTTTTATGCAAATTAACCATACAAGATTCAATCTCTCGCATGGCCTTTGTTTTATTTTCTGATTCTTCTTTCTTGTTCATTCCGTATGCAAACGTAAAAATGAAAACAATAAATCCAGCCCAAAGTAATGCCTCTCTTAAATCCTTACTCATGCAGCCTCCAGTATTACCAATTTAGTTAATTATAGAGGGGGATTTTAAGGATAACTGTGATCTACTTCACATTTTTGATAAGTTGTTCTTTTATTTTTTCGATAGCTAATCGGGATTTAGATCTCATTAGACTTGGCAATAATTCTGGATTTGTAAACTCAATTTCTCTTATTGAGATTGTATAAGTATAATTAAATCTCTTATTACCTTTTGCAATGATAAATGATGTAGAAACATCGTAAGGTGTTGAACCAAACATTCCAACAAAATCAATATTGGCAGCATTCAGCTCATCTTTTGAATCAAGTATTAACCCAATAAACATTTTCACTGCCGTATCAACTTTCTGCTCCGCATCTGTTGTTTTTAAATTAATCATCATTGTAATTCCTTTTTTAAGTATTGCTTGATCACATCTTCAGCACAATTCATTTCATTATAACAATGGCGCTCAAAGTCCACCACTAAAGCTAAAAGATAGCGTTTAAAATAAGCCTCAGTGCAATCAATGGACTTCATTAAATGGTAGATTGTTGCTTTCAGTTTACCTGTTCCATCGCATTCAGGGCATTTATGTTTTTGCACTCTACCAACTTCACCCGTGCCGCGGCAGCGAGGGCAAGTGTTGGATTTACGCAAATCGTTTAATTCTCTAATTCTTAATTGGCGAGCCTCAACGCTATTTGCTGGCAATCCATTTTCTTCCGCAACCTTGTTCGCTCTATCCAAAGCTGATAAATGCGCATATTGTGAGCGTAAATAGCGTTTTCTTAACGCTTTAATATGTCTTAACTGACTAGGCAGCGGCAAATCACATACCATATCAACAATATACTTTAAAGCATCTTTTGAGTGTTCAGGGCAGCCAAATTCTTCACACCACGCATCAACATAACTATCTACAAAATCTCTTGAGGATTTTTCTTGGCGGTATTTGCTCATCAGCAAATGATAACCAAGCATATATTTATTTTCAGCCTGAGCAAAAGCACAAATAATTTGCTCTTTATAAAGCAATGCAACGCCGCCACGACCGGCAGTTTCAACACTAACACATTTTGGATCATGCAACTTAATTAACAATTCGATTGATTTACTCATTTTCAAGCCCTTTAATTTTTACTACAACCATTCCACCTTTTTTGATTCCGCAATTTTTACTGCGAAAATCTTTTATCACTTTGTTGTTGTCGTCTTGTATTAATCCTGAGGCGACTAAACTATCGAAAAGCCCTTTGTTTATATTATCGGGATCACGGTTTCGGTTATCGGGATAGTACACATCAAGGCAAATCGCTACTGAACCTGTAAATGGATCAAATTGTTGTAAAATTCTCAAAGCCTCCGTTTTGAATTTTCTACCAGCCTCGCTGATATAATGCCGTCCGTTTCGTGTATGCCGCCAATAATGATTCACTGACGGCGGATAAGGTAATGCAACTTCTAACCAATCAGACATATTTTCCCCTCCTTGAGTAAAATGTTGATTGTTCTTAATACTCCCTCAGCGTGCATAAGTCTTAATTGCTCTCGTGAATAACTTGTTCTTACTCTCCCATCGATTGCGTTGTGGCAAGCAGCACAGCAATAAGCTCCAAAAATATCATGTGGCTTACTTCCCATACCTCTAAGCCAAGAGCTTGTATAGTGCGCCAATACCACTGTTTCGTTTTCACCTGTGCAAATGCCAGGGATTCTTACCTGACATTCACGCCCTTTCGCCTCCTTGCGTAAATTAGCCATTTTATTTTCCTCTTGAATACACCGCTCTTTTGTTAAATCGCTCTACCGGATAAGATGCTTTCAGCATGGTTGTTCCAAAATTTTCTTTAGCTATTATTGCTAATGCTGATGCTACTGCCGCCGCCACAATAGCTTTGCCATGATCAACGTGTCCTATTGTTCCAACATTCACTATTGGTTTAGTACGCTCAAATTTTTCCTTATCATTCATAACCAACACCATTTCTTATCCAAGATATTTCACTAGCCAATAACCAAATCCGATCACTATCGAAAGCCAAGAACCGACTGCACAAACGCAAGATACCCATTGGAAAAATGCTCTCGTGATGTTATTTTGAAAAATAACTGCGATGACAAACGCTGAGGCTGGTGCAGCAGCAAGGCTTAATAGTAAAATGATGTAATTTAGCGATTCCATTCGCTTATCCTCCAAATGCCATTAATTGATCAATTCTGTTATCTAAATCAGATTCACTTTCATAAATGTTGCATAGTGTTTCATTCCAAATTACGCCATAAACTCCTTTGTAAACACTGTTGAACTTTTCTTGGCTCATATTGGCGAATGATATTGACCATCTCTCTTTGATTGTTCCACCATCTTGAACCGGCTTAATATCGTAAAAGCCCGCTTTTTTCATAACGTGATCTAAATACGATTCAAGCGTTTTCATCCCCTCATAATCGAGCTTTGATTCTCGATTTAATCGCACATCTGCAAGCACGCTATCAGCTATTGGCTTTGTTATTCTTTGATAAAAATCTTCATCGTTTGCGGCAATCGCTATCTTTTTTGCAACCGCTTGAGCAATCCATTCTTCTGCTTGCGTAAGCACGCTAAATTCAGGCTGCCAATACTCAAATCCACAATCTAGCAATGCAAAAAATTTCTTATGATGTTGATAATTCCGATTGTTGCTAATTGGTATAATTTTTACCGCACTTCCAACTGGCAACCCCTTGAGTAAATTGCGGTCATAATCTGTTTCAGCTACAACCGCACCACTGGCATATTTAACTGCAAAAATTTCCGTTTTTTGCTTACGTTTACTTTTGCCCATCTTCCTGATGTTCCGTCTAGTGGATTTACTTTTTTTTACGCCACTCTAAATTCTCGAATGAATCAATATGAACGTGTCGGATAACTTGATTCATCGCTTTTTGATATGGATTAAAAATTGCAATTACATTTCCACGGCAAACATCAACATATTTGCCTGTTTCACCATTTAGAAATTTAACTCGGCCACCAACGATAAAACGGATTTCAGTTGCTTTCTGAGTGACCAAAGTGAACCATTTTGTAGATATATCGATAGGGAGCAGCATAACGACTAGGCAATTATTGTTTTCAAAGAGGCTTACTGCTCTTTCAATAAATGGCAATGGTTTGCTATATGGAGGATTTACAAATACGCTTTCATCATTGAGTGGATAAGTTAAAAAATCCTGTTCTTTTGTGATAAAAAACTCAGGCACTTTTGCATTTTCAGCGCTGGCGCAACCATCACAAGTAAAGACGAACTCATTATCAAGCGGATTAAAAATTGATAATGGAGTTGGATAGGTATCTTTATCAAATTTTTGTTCCATCATTTTCTGTAACTCTCCCAATCAAATTTAATCACTGCACCTTGACCCTCTTTCATTCGGTCGATAATGCGGTCGCCAATGTATTTGCCTAATTCTTCCTCGGTCAGATTGCTAATTAGAATTGTTGGCCGCATTTGTTCGTATCGCTCATTGATGATTTCAAACAAAATGATTTTTTCTGATTCCGTACCGAACTGAACGCCTAATTCATCAATGATTAATAAGCTCTTACTGCAATAAAATTTAATTGCATCTTCCTCGGTTAAATCTGAATCTTTGCCCCATGTTGATTTAACTTTTCGGATGATCCGCATTACAGTGGTTAGATACACATCGGATTGATGATTCTCGATCACGCTATTAGCAATGGCACAAGCTAAATGATTTTTCCCTGTTCCTGGTTTACCGCAAAATACCAATCCACCGCCTAATTTGAATCGCTCTAACCATTTATCTGCATAGCGTTGGCAAATCTTCTTAGCCAAGCGATTTTGAGCGGTTTCGATATAGCTATCAAAGTTAGCTGAGGCAAATCTTAGTGGAATACCTGATTTATCTTTTAGCTCTTTGATTTTTGCTTGTCTTTCCTCGCTATCAAAATCTCTAATTTGCTGCTCAACTAATTCAATTTCTTCTTTGATACAGTGTGGGCATCTTGTTTCAAACGTTTTACTGAAAAATTCAACTTTTCTTACATACTTAGTAAATTCGCCGTGTTTCGGACAATACGCCTTAACCTGTTGGCTTGGCAGTAGATTTTCGGCCACCGGCAATCCGTTGATTGCGTTTTTGTACTCTGATTTAAGACTGATTAGCTTTTCTTGTAATTCTCTTTTATCCATGATTACACCTCGATTTCACCGTCTAAAGCCCAACTTGGAACTTCTGTTTTCCCAAGATCTCTATCTCTTAAACCATTGTGAGCATCAAATTTACCTGTTTTGGCTTTTTCATTACGCAATGAAGAGGCGGTTGATTGCCAATTCCAACTTGCATCAAACGTAACCCAAGTACCTCTTGCCAAGATAATTTCAATCGCAAACGAGGTTTCAATTCCAGCTATGCGAGCATTGTTAGCGATTAAAGTCATCACTCTTTCAGTGATTGGCGCTTTTTTGCATTTACGATGGGCAATAAATTCATCTGCAAGCTGACCAGTAACACCATATTCAGCAAGCAGATCTTTTACGTTTGTTTTTGCAGTGCGTGTATTATTATTTTTATTTTTAGTAGTGTTATTTATATTATTGTTTTTTGTATGTTCACTTTCTGAACTAGTCACTAGTTCACTTTCCGAACTAGTGCTGTTCACTTTCTGAACTAGTTCACTTTCCGAACTAGTTCGTTTTCCGAACAGGTTAATGGAAAAAACTGATGTATTTCTTGAGCCTGTTTTCTTGGTTAAAAGACCTAAATCAACAAGTTTTTTCAGCGCATCTACTACTGCTGTTTTACCTGCTCCCGTGAACTTGATAAATTGTGATAAAGAAATGGCATCGCAGTCTTTATTCCAGCCTTTTGTTTTACGAACAACGAACAAGTAGCATTTGAGTTCTATGCCGCTCATTTCTGCCATTAATTCATCAACCAAAGCATTCGGAACCTGGAAAGAATTTGGGATAAAACTATTGTTACTCATGCTGCCGCCTTGTTTAACATTGTTGATAGTTTGGCTAAACCCCTTGCAGTTACTAATACTTGAGGATAGATTTTTTCTGTTCCGTCAGGTTGTGTGACAGGGTGCGCTTTATGCTCTAAATAACCGCGTTGTAATTTGTCTTGATAAGCAATCCAAGCAGATCCAACAGTGCGCTTATAAATCCACCCGTGAGCAAATAAAAATTGGTTAAATGCTCTCGGTTGCATTTGGAGGTGTTTTGCAGCGTTGGTTAGATTCATTGCGCCTTCGGTTGCTGTCGCTAAACGATCAAACGCCTCTACTTTCGGTGCGTTTTGTTCTTTTTCTGCTTGTAATTGCGCGGCAAGCATTAATGCCTCAGAAAAAGATTGAGGAATAAGTGTGGTCGTTTTTTGTTGATTTTCCAACTCTTCCAAACGGTCAATAATTTTTGCCCGAAGGTCGATTCGGTAACCGCTAACTAAAATCATTACTTCGCGCTTTGGCAGGTAAAAACATTGATACTCATTGCCTTGACTAGTTTTATACGTTCCTAAAAAATCAGGAGCGTTAAGATTTAGTTCGGTAAGCATTTTTTTTGCGTCCGTCATCACGTTGTCGTGTCGCTTTCCGCATAATTGAGCAATCTCAACAGTACTCATCGTCAAAATGCTTGTATTTTTTGGTGAAATAGTTAATAATCTATCCATATCTTGATAACTCCTTGCGAGTGTAATTAGCCACGGTTGCCGCCGTGGTTTTTTATTGCCCCATTTCTTCAATCGCTTTCTTTGCTAAAGTGATTAAAGCCTTGTGTTCATCTTGCGGAATAACACAAGACTCCCCTTTTACGTGTACGCTTAACCCAATTTCATCGAGATAAGCACACACCATTTCGAGATAGTTAGTTTGGAATCTGCCAAGGTTGCTTGGGTCAATCCCAATCTTTTCCGCTATCTCCTTGTTCGTCTTTTCGGACGATTTCTTGTAGATCAAATCCGCAATCTTCATTGCGTCTTTGCTTAATTCATTGCGTGCCATTGCGCTTGCCTATTGGTAAATTACAGTCATGCGCCAAGCGCATGACCTGACTTAATGGGATTACTAAAGTTTCTAATCTCTTCCGCAGAAATAACATTTTCCAAGGCTTGAGATAGAATCTCTGAATATTTGGTTTCTCCTGTATATTCAGTTCGTGGTAGCGAATTTGATGTCCGCCATTTGTAAACTGCACGCACAGAAATACCGCACAAACCTGCCACTTTAGCTGCTCCCAAAAAGTCAATAATATGTTTTAAGCTTTCCATATATAATCTCTTAGAATGAACTTTGAGTACATGATAAACCAGAACTGAAAGTACTTCAAGTTTTATTTATAATTGAACCAATAGTTCAAAGGTGAAAAAGATGATTACTGAAGAAAAAATCAAACAAGACTTTGCAGAAAGATTAGATGTAGCTTGCAAAATGAAAAATTTGCCAGAGAAAGGCAGAGGAAAAATTATTGCAGATATACTGAAAATAACACCAAAGGCCGTGAGTAAATGGTTCAATGCCGAGACGTTGCCAACTCAATCGAATATCTATGTTTTGGCCGATTTTCTGGGCGTTACAAAAGAATGGCTAAGTTATGGTGATAAGAATGCCTCAATAGAGCAAATTGAAAAGCAAAGAGCATATCCACTATTAAGCCCTATTCAAGCTGGATTGTGGGCTGGCATAAGTTCCCTTGAAGGCTTTGATGGCTACGAAATGATCCCAAGTACAATTATCGCATCAGATGATTCATTTTATTTGCGAATCACTGGAGATTCAATGAGACCACGCTTCAATGAAGGTGACTTGGTACTAATTGATCCTAATATTTACCCCACCCCAGGAAAATTTGTTGCTGCAATTAACGGTAATAACGAAGCTACATTCAAACAATACAAAGAGCTTGGCACAATGACAGGAGACGGATTACCACACTTTGAATTAGTACCTCTCAATCCAATGTTTCCAACATTAAGCTCGTTAGAGCAAGAAATTCGGATTATTGGTGTGGCAAGAGAAAGAATTGAAGTTTTGTAATTAAAATGCCGGTCAAAAAGTTGACACCAAATATTATGATTTTTTTAATAACAACCAACCTAAGGAGAAAACTATGGAAAACTTTATTTACGTTCCTGTTTTGAAAACCAAGCAAAATGAATTTTTAGCATTGAGCGAACTAGATGAGAAAATAAAAAACAAGATAAAACCGTTATTTATTTTAACTCAAGATAAGTGTCGAGAGAGGGCGACATCATTATCCAATAATTTAAATAATAAATGGGCTTCCAGAGAGGTTTTTATTGATATATGTCAAGTAACTAACTTCAATATAAATCAATTAGATCACGTTACGGCCATCTTTTCCGATCTTGTTAATCATAATATCCCATTCACTCCTGTAATTCACTTGGATAATCCTAATCAAATTGCTATAAATTACACGATCCAAAATAGAATATCATCAGCTGTATTAGTAAAAATAAGAAATTTTTCACATTCCACACCAAGTGATTTGCAACAATTAATTAGCTCATTATCAAATGTAACAGATGTTATATTGGACTTTGGAAGTGACATAGAAACAAGCAGACAGAACCATTCATTTAATATATCAACATATATTAGCCATATTTCTAGTTATATATCGCCAAATATAAATATAATTATTACAGGCTCATCTATCCCAAGTGAGTTGCCAAGAGATAACTATATGCCATTTGGCATAGAGCCAAGAATTGAATGGCTTGGTTTTTATGATTACTATATTTCAGCACCACAAAAGAATCCTATTATTTTTGGCGACTATTCAATAACACACCCAGACGAAGCGGAGCCTATGACGTTTGTAAACCCAAATGCAAAAATACGATATACTATCTCAGATAGTTATCTTTTTGCGGTAGGTTACCAAGTCCACTCGCATTCATCTGGATTTGGGCAATATCACGCAATGGCGGGGTATATAGTTAATTCTCCATACTTTATGGGGGATAGCTATTCACGGGGGGATAAATACTTATATGATTGTAGCACCCAGGTTTGCGGGCCAGGTAATATGGGGGTTTGGGTTAAGGTAGGTCATAATCATCATATAACCTTTGTTACTCGCCAGATTAGCGCCAATTTATACGGGATTTCAATATAGCCCTAGTATTATCTCTTATCTCATTTAAAGAAAAGGTATCTACGATTAATTTGTAGATGTCTTTTCTTGTAAGTTTACGAATGCGCCAATCAACCTTAATCTTTATCGCTAGTAAAGCTAACGCCTCTTCTTTCCAGATGAGTTTTGATAATTCAAGCGGGTCAATATCTTTATTTTTTTTATTGCGACGATAAGTAACAATATTAACTCCTCCTCGAGGATTCATCGTAGCAATCTTAACCCCCCACCAGTCAGGAATAATATTAATTGCTTCCTGAACATGCTTTTCTCCTACAACTAGAGTGACCTTGTCCATAATAGACGAATAAGCCATGGATTGCTGTGGTAAACGTAAAAGATTGTCGGAATCGCTTTTTAGTTCATAGCCATGTAACTCACCATTAATTACGGCAATATCTACTCTATTGCGACCATGATCTAGCCCTAATTCATCAATTACTAATGTAGATGGATCATTAATGTGCGCCTTTAATATTTTATCTTTTACCGCTTGGCGAACGTCTTTATCAAGCATTCGATTAATTGACATTTATTTATGATTCTAATTTTTAGTTAAAAGTTAACATTATTATAGACAAAAAATATAAAAGACTCATCAAAAAACCTACGTTTTCATATCAATAATCAATTCTCTCATCCAAAATTTGTGATCTATGTCACAAATTCAACAAAAAGTAGAAAAAAATTTCAAAATTATTTCTTTAAAAATCAACAAAATATGAACTGCAAGTACATTTATTTATAAAATTGTACTTTTTGTTCTTGACTTAGATGAACTGTGAGTACATAATTGACTCATCAAAACGAGATACACATAAACATCTCGATGCTCTTTAAAAATTTGTGATGAAAAAAGCCCCTTTCGGAGCTTTACTAATTAGGCTTCATAGAATGGTGTTTTGCGAGTAGTATCCATTACTAGATTAACTGCATGCACGCAATCATCTCTATTACGATACCCTTCACCATGAGCTACGATTTCATGATTGGCTGCTTTTAAATGCCAATACCATTGGTTGTCAGTTTTACTTTTAAAAATTTCAAAATACATAGAGGTAGTTCCTTATGCAAGAAGAAATGAAACGCTATGCAATTTCTTATTACTTCGACGGCAAAAGGTGGGCGACAGATGTTTACGCCCATTCATTCGAAGAAGCGGAAGAAAAGCTAAAAGCAATGTCCCAAGGTACTGTTGACGGCGAGATTCACCTTTCAGTTTACATTCCTGGAAATCCGCTATCGAAAGTATCAAGGTTGATTACAAGAATAGCTAAAAAGTTTATGTAAGTCAGTGACTTTCATCACAAATTTTAAACAATTTGGTTAAAGAAACTCACTCGGCGGAAGCGCAGACGGAAGCCCAACGGTGCTAAGCGGTCGTTAGATTGAAAGCCCTAACCTACTTAGTTAAGAGTGAGTTTTAAAGTCTGCCCATGCAAAGCCAGTGAAAAACGGTGCAGTTGCCGAAAGTGGAGCTCAAGCAGGCGAATATCCCAATGTGGATATTTCAAAGCACATTTGAAGTACAGAGACACAATGGCAAGTGAAACCGTTGCGAATGATAGATAGAAGTGTGTTTTGAAATGGCTCTTTGTTTGGCCGGTTGTGGAAACTGATACGGTACAAAAACACGGTAGCGTTATGAAAAATAACACTGGTTCGAATCCAGGAAGAGCCTCCAGCTAAAGCCGTTCTCAAAATGCGAATGGAATCGCCCAATCTTCTTGAAAATTGATATGGAAATCGAGAGCGGCTCTAGCTGGGGAACAGCGTTAGTCATAATAAAAAAATATCTCCTTTTAGATTGGTTATACCCCTAGTTGCTTATAGCTGGCTCTAGGGGATTTTTTTAAGACTAAATAATCTGTTTGACAACCATAATTTCTTATACTACTATTCGCCTCAAGGTGTCAGAACCTTTTTCAATCAGGCGGTAGTAAACGGATCGCCAAAGTGCGGTCTTTTTTTTATGCCGAAATCTCGCAAAGTCGAGAGGGCGACTAATACAATACCTTCGGGGAATAAGTCCACCCTTACCTGATTGGAGGGTTCTGAACCTCTCGGCACCAGTGTCAGAACTGGTTATTTCAGAAAATCAATCAGGAGGCATGTTATGTCTAATTTATCAATTCTTAATACATCAATTCGTACTCACGAAAGTCTTTTTTCATTAAACGATCTTCATAAAGCAAGCGGTGGCGCTGAAAAGCATAGACCGTCTTTATTTATTCGTTTAGATACAACTCAAGATCTAATTTCAGAAATTCAAAAAGAAGTTAAAAGCACAGATCTGATCTTTAAAACTACTGGTGGTCGTGGGTTACGTGGAACTTACGCTTGCGAAGAATTAGTGCTTTCCTATGCGATGTGGATTAGTCCTAAATTCCACTTGATTGTATTGCGTGCATTCTTGGCTATGCACCGTAACCAACCACAACAGTTATCTTTGCCTGAGCCTGAAAAGAAATACACGTTTGAATTTACTGAGTACGAATTACAACAGCTTGCCTGGTTATGGTTTGCTTTCAAGCGAGGCGTAGGTACATTCCAGCATATCGAAAAAGCCTTCAACGTTTTAGGCTCAAATATGAGTTCACAAATCTACGGACAGGCTTACGAATATTTAAGCGTGTTACGTTCTACCAATCAAATCTTAAACCGCATCACAAGTGATTTTGACATCGACCCAATGACAAACTGGCGTGTATTAAAACACTTGCGAGACTTTAATCCAAAAGCAGTCAAAATCGACTTCTAAAAACAACGGAAAATCCGACCGCACTTTACCGTGTGGCGGATTTTTACACCCTAAATTCACTAAATTGATTAAAAAGGAATCAAAAAATGGAAAAATTTACTGATGTGTTTGCTGAAATCACGCGCCCTTTAGCAAAGATTGCCTGTGCGATGTTTATCGCCTTTTTGATTGGTGGAATCTCCTATTGTTTTGCAAGCGAGCCAAAAGCATTAGAGCGTGAACAGGCTCGCATACAATGGATTGCCGAACACGGCGAATACCAACCGAATCTTACAGAGTCAGCTAAACAAGAGGCTCTAGCTTACACAAACATCAAACAAAAGGAATTAGGCCGTGGGAAAAGCGAAAGTAAAAATTAAGATTGAGCCTTATCCGAAAGGTGGCTGGTATGTTGTTGAAAGAGTTGGTAGCAAGGTATGGTGGCAATCATCAAATTACCAGTCAATAGAGCTTGCGGAAGTGCGGTTAAAAGAACGTAAAGAGCTAAAGGCTAATATGGCTAAATGGCTCGATAACAAGCTCGCTCGCCGCTCGAAACCGAAAACTGGACTAGCAACTAAGCCAACATTAGTTAAGCGCATTTCAAAGGCTAAGATGCGTTATTTAAAACGTTTTGATGAGTACAACGAAATGCGCAATCAACAGCCTGAATCTGAGCGCCAAGCTGAATTCCAACTTACAGAGATTCATCGCCTTTTTGGCGTACACGCAACCACAATCGAGCGAGCGATTTATTATCGCCAAATCAAGCCTCGAGGCAAAAAATTAATCAGAGGTCATTGGGTGAGAACATTTAAATACGAGGATTTATGCTCTTACTTTGACATATTGAGGGGTATTCCAAATGGAAACGATGCAACGACAATTTGAAATGGCTAGTTTTACTGCTTATGACAAAGCGCAAGAACAATATGATGCTTATGAGCGTGCAGTAGAAAATGAAATTAGCGATATAGAAAGAGAAATAAAAAGTGGAGATAGCCAAACCTTATGCGAGTTTTCTGAGCTTATGGAGGAAAACGAAAATACTTGGCTAGATATTTTCTTATGTGATCAAGCATCGCTCAAAAACTTGAGAGATAAGGCAGTAAAAAAACTTGCTGAAAATCGCATAGCGCAAAACGAAGAAGATTATAAACGTGGTTATATTTAAATTTAAGGTAAATAAAAATGACAGAAAAATTTGAGTTGATCCTATCAACAGAAAGCAAAGTTTTAACAACCAATATTGCTGACTTTGAGAAACAAGCGAATGAGTTTATCTCTACCCTAACAAGCAATTTTGAAACCGATGATGACTTCTTGGCAGCTAAAGAAGAAGTAAAAATCCTTAAAGAATTAGAGGATAAAACAAGATTGGCTATCAAAAATGCCGTTGGCGGTGATATTAAAAAACTCATTGAAACAGCCGAAAGCATTGCTGAGCGTTTTAGACGAGAGAGATTGGCTCGAGATAAATTAGTCAAAATTAAAGAATCTGAAATTAAAGCTAAGATCGTAGATGATGCGGTTGCCGAAATCTCAAATATTCGCCACAAAATAGCAAAAACAAGCGATATATCACTTGCGCTAGAAGAGAACATTCCAAAGCATAAGATCGCAAGCCGGATTGAAGAAAGCACAAAACACAAAAGCTCAATCTCAGGCTTAACGAAAGCCGTAAATGCTGAGAAAACCCTAATCATTAGCGAGATCACTATTGAAGTCGCTCGCTTAACTGAACGCCTTGAGCAGCTAACTGCTAAATCAAGCTATCTATTCCCTGATGCAATCAAATTAATTGCAAGTGAAGAAGATTTAGCACCAATCATTAAACAACGAATTGATGATGAGCAAAAGCGTGAATTAGAAATCAAGGCTAAGGCGCAAGAAGAGGCAAAAGTAAAAGCTGAAACGCAAGCCGTCCAATCTTCTTGTAAAGAAAAAGACATGGGAAGTGAAACGTTAAAAGCACAAGAATTGTCGCCTGGTGATGCTATTGAGCATTTTGAAGTCAGAATCGAATTCTCAGGAACGTTGAACGATGCCGTATCATTCGCTCGCAAAATCAAAGAGCAATACGGTGACAATGTAACACTCAAGAAAGTTAATTAAAGGAACAACAAAATGAATACATTACCGGCGAACATTCAAACAGCCCTAACCGAACGCAATATTGATACCGCAGTTTGGACAACTTTGCAAAATAGCGTTTTTCCTGGCGCAAAGGATGAAAGTATTTTGCTTGCCGTAGATTATTGCAAAGCTCGTAAGTTAGATATTCTTAAAAAGCCTTGTCATATCGTGCCAATGTCAGTGACAGATGCAAAAACAGGCAATAAAAACTGGCGTGATGTCATTATGCCAGGTATTTACGAGCAACGCATTACAGCATTTCGCACTGGTCAAATGGCTGGTCAAGATGAGCCAGTTTTTGGTGATACGGTTACATTCAGAGGTATAGAGGCTCCTGAATGGTGCAGAGTTACCGTTTATCGATTCATTAATAATGAACGATGCGCATTTTCCCATACAGAATATTTTTCTGAGGCTTGTGCAACAACAAAAGAGGGCAAGCCAAATTCTATGTGGAGTAAACGCCCTAGAGGCCAATTAGCGAAATGCGCTGAGGCTGGCGCATTGCGCAAAGCATTCCCCGATGAATTAGGTGGCGTAATTACTGCTGATGAAGTAAATGAAGAGCCTATCAATCAGCATAGCGCTGCAACGCCTGATAACGGAACAACGGTGATTGACGCTCAATCAGTAGAATTGATCACTCCTGAACAAATCAAAGAAATTGAAAATTTGGTTGAAGTTACAGGCTCAAATCTTGCGGGATTGTTGGCGGCGGCTGGCAATGTGCCAAGCATTGAAAAAATCACAAAATCAAATGCTGAACACGCAATTAATAGATTGCTTAGTAAGCTAAATGAGCAGCAAGCCAAAGATGAACGTAATGATGAGGATATTCCCTTATGATAGACGGACTAATAACACTTGATTGCGAGCAAGGAACTGAAGAATGGCTAATCGCAAGACTTGGTATTCCAACTGCAACAGGAATCGAGAATATCGTTACGCCAACAGGTAAAAAATCAAGCTCGCAAATCAAATATATGTCTGAGTTGATTGAAGAAAGCATCCTTGGTTTACAGGATAGCGGATATAGATCAGCTTTTATGGAGCGAGGCAACCAGCTTGAGCCGCTTGCCCGCTCTGCTTATGAATTTCTTACTGGAAATGCCGTCAAGCAAGTTGGCGGCGTATATCTAAATGAGAAAAAAGAATTGATGGTTAGTCCTGATGGATTGATCCCCGAACTCAAAAAAGGGCTTGAGATCAAATGCCCGAAAATGAGTACGCATATTCAATACATCATCAACGGCGGCGTGCCGTCTGAATATGTTATCCAAGTGCAAGCAAATTTGTGGGTGACAGGATATAAAACATGGGATTTTGTGAGTTATTGCCCTGAATATCAAAAACAACCGTTTTATCTGTTTACGGCTGAGCGAGATGAAAAATTAATGGCAGCGTTTGACAAAGAAATACCCGCATTTATCAAAACATTAAAAGCATATAAATCTATGGAGTAAATATGGCTGGAATTAATAAAGTAATTATCGTTGGCTTTTTAGGTAATGATCCTGATGTGCGCACAATGCCTAATGGTGAATTAGTGGTAAATATCAGCGTGGCAACAAGTGAAAGCTGGACGGATAAAAACTCAGGCGAGAAAAAAGAAGTGACTGAATGGCATCGCATTGTTATTTATCGAAAATTAGCTGAGATCGCCGCTCAATATCTACATAAAGGCTCTCAAGTATATGTTGAGGGTCGTTTAAAAACTCGCAAATGGCAAGACAATAATGGTCAAGATCGTTATTCCACTGAAATCCAGTGCGATAACTTTCAAATGCTAGGCGGTCGAAACCAAGATGCAGCACAAAATCAACCGGCTAAACAGCAAGATAAACAACAAAAAGCACAATCTAGACCTCAACAATCCGAGCCGCCAGTAGATGCTTTTGATGACAATATTCCATTTTAGGGGGGAATATGGCTAATTTTATTAAATTAACACTTTTAGATGAACGAGAAATATTCATCAATGCTGAAACTATCGTTAGTTTAAATACTTATAATGGTGCAACCGTAATAACAACATTAAATTTAAACGATGATGATTGCATAAACGTGAAAGAAACGCCTGAAAGAATATTGCACTCTATACAGTGCGGGCAACTATTCCGATAATTGGAGGTGAAATGGATAACGAAAATGTAGAGCAACAACTAAAAGAGCTTTACAAGCAAGAGCAAGCTCTCTACTTAGAGATTGAGCGTGTTCGTGAGCAAATTAGAGAAATAATCAACTACACTAACAAAAATAAGGCCGCTGGATAGTGGCCTTTAAATTTACAAGGAAGGGTAAAATGAAGTTAAGCAAGCAAGTTAAAGAAGTGATTTATTTTAAAATTGTGAATACTTTAAACATAAAAAAAGCAAGACAGTTTGCAGAAGAATTGCAAGTAGATATTGATAAGGAGCAAGATCAAAAATTTGTTAAATTCTACAAAGGGGTTTTAAAGCAAATGCAAGGACAGCGATTAACTTTTGCCTCACATGTAGGATGTAGATTACAAAATTACACATATAACCTCTTTGTTGATGCAGATTTTTACAAAAGCGAAAGATTCAAAGAATTAGTGGGAAATACTCAAAAAGAAATCCATCAAATTGAAATTGATTTAAAACAACTTAAAGAAACAATTTTATCAGTCGATACTGACAAAACATTCTTAACAATGTTTCCTCAATGGGAAAAACAACTATTAGATAGCCTGCCAAAAAATAAAATGAAACTACCGGCAACCGTAGCTGATGTTTCTTATTTAGACAAGTACAAAAAACAAGGAGAGTGACTATGTATTGGTTTAAAAATGCGATGATTTATCGCTTAACTAAATCACTTAATTTAGACGACTTACAAGACAAGTTAAATTGCGCAGTGTTTACTCCTTGCGAGCCATCCGATAGTACGCATTTCGGTTGGACGCCCCCGCTTAAAGATAGCGGATTGTTGCACCACACAGCGGGTGAAAATGTGCTTTTAGTTGCCAAAAAAGAAACAAAAATCCTGCCGGCGGAGGTGGTAAATAAAGAATTAAATGAGCGGATTGAAAAGCTTGAAAAAGCCGAAGGTCGCAAACTTAAGAAAGTTGAAAAGCAAACCTTAAAAGATGATGTTATTACTACTCTACTACCGCGCGCATTCAGTAAATATCAGCACACCGCACTTTGGATTGATACTAAAAACGACTTAATTTACGTTGACGCGGCATCATCCAATCGCGCGGAAGATGTACTGGCTTTGTTGCGTAAAACTCTTGGTAGTTTACCTGTAGTTCCGCTGGCATTTAAAAATGAGCCTGCAGTCGTTATGTCCCGATGGATTGCTGACGAGAACGCACCGGAATGGCTGATCGTAAAAGAGGACTTGGAGCTACGAAGTAAAGTAGATGACGGCGTTATTAAATGTAAAAACAATGACTTAGCTCAAGAGGAAATTTTAACGCTGGCTGATCGTGGATTTGTTACAAAATTAGCACTGGAGTGGGAAAACAATCTATCGTTTGTGCTTAATGATGATTGCACTTTAAAACGGCTAAAATTTGAAGATCAAATCCGTGAGAAAAATGACGACATCTTAAAAGAAGATGTCGCACAGCGTTTTGATGCGGATTTTATCTTGATGACGGCCACACTGTCCGAACTTGTTAAAAATCTGATTAATGAGTTCGGCGGCGAAAAAGAACATCTATAAAACAACTTCCACCAACAACGGCCCTCACTACGAGGGCTTTTTATTATCCAAAATAGAGAGATAAAAAATGAAAGAGCAACAAAAGAAATATGAACTAACCGATGAATTTATCGAAATCTTTGGCGGTAAAAAATTATATCGAATCAAAGCGCTAGTTTCGTTTGGCGTAGTAGTGGCGGGACAGCTTGGCGGATTTATTGAGTCGGAAAAAAATTTAGATCAATCTCTGTCCGGTAACGCTTGGGTGTCCGGTAACGCTCGGGTGTACGGTAGCGCTCGGGTGTACGGTGACGCTCGGGTGTCCGGTAACGCTCTGGTGTACGGTAACGCTCGGGTGTACGGTAACGCTCTGGTGTACGGTAGCGCTCGGGTGTCCGGTGACGCTCGGGTGTACGGTGACGCTTGGGTGTACGGTAGCGCTCGGGTGTACGGTGACGCTTGGGTGTCCGGTGACGCTCGGGTGTACGGTAACGCTCGGGTGTACGGTAGCGCTCGGGTGTACGGTGACGCTTGGGTTAGATCTCATGCGGTAATTTCCGAGCATAAAATGATTTTTTGGGCGTCAAATGTCGGTTCGGAAAACGGCACACTAACCGTGTTTAACGGTAAAGATGGGTTAATTGTAACGCGTGGTTGTTTTACTGGGACAGTTGATGAGTTTTTAGCAAAATCCGCCGAAGTGCATGATGATAAAACAAAAAATGAATACAAATTGCTAATCGAAGTGGCAAAAAGTCGAATCTTAGGTGTTAAAGATGAATGAAATTAATATCAATATCCCACTGCATAAATTCCAAGATTTAATGATTAGTCACGTCCGATACAGCTTGCCACGACATACTTATATCGTTAGCGAAACTATTCACGATGTGAAAACCTACTGGAGCGTGTTAAGCAGTAACACTCGAGAGGTAATTACGCGAGATATTAATGAGCATTTAAAACGCTGGGAAAGTGACCGAAATAACGCATTCCACAAACTTGACTACGATTCGTGGGAGGAATTAGCTGACTGGATAAATGAAAACCGCAGTAGCGCATCAACAACTGGCACAACAGCAAGACCACTGGTTGATGTGTTGCCGGTGGTGGATTTAAAACCGTATAAGGGCAGTAAGAAATGGAACAAAAATTAATTCTTGATGCCTGTTGCGGGTCGCGGATGTTTCATTTTGACAAGCAAAATCCACACGTTTTATTTGCAGACAATCGCACTTTTGAAGGTACGCTATGCGACGGCAGACTGCTAAAAGTGGAGCCTGATGTAATCCATGATTTTACAGATATGCCGTACCCGGACAAATCATTTAAGTGCGTTATTTTTGACCCTCCTCACTTAATAAAAGGTGGTGACAAATCTTGGTTAGTCAAAAAATACGGACGGCTTGACGAGGATTGGCGAACGCAGCTTAAAAAAGGTTTTGATGAGTGTATGAGGGTGCTTGATGATTTCGGCGCACTTATTTTTAAGTGGAACGAAACTCAAGTGTCAGTTGGCGAGATTATTTCAATCTTAAATAAAACTCCAATTCTTGGGCATAAATCGGGAAAAGCGAACAATACGCATTGGATGTTATTCATGAAAATTGAGGAGAAAGAAAATGAAAGAATTTAACTTAGATGCAGCTTTGAATGGTGAGCCTGTGATGCTGAGAAACGGAAAAAAAGCTTACATTGGTTATAAAATGCCTGATTGCTATGTTTATGATAATGGTAGAGAAATCAAATTCCCATTATGCGGCTATATTGTTAAAGCGAGTAACATAATTGAAGTCCCTTATATGTTTTGGAATATAAATGGAAGAGCATATAAAGATGGCATTGATAATGCATCTGACATAATCGCAATGTGGGAAGATCCAAAGATTAGCATTGAAGATTTACCTAAGCCGTTTTGTCCAGAAGAATCTAACGGTTATTTTTACATTTCGGACGGTAAAGTGGCTTATAACCTATATCATTCTAAGTACAGCGAATCTTCAGTGCAGATAGCTAGCAATGGTCAATCTTTCCGCACAAGAAAAGATGCTCAAAAATGGCTTGATTTTATGAAGAGTATGATGGAGTAAGTATGAGTGAGAAAGTTTATGAGTTTAAAACTGTTATGGATTTTTTACAGCTAACAGAAGAACAATTTAAACGTTTTTTGCCTGATTTTGCTAGTTGGTTCGCTATCCGAAAAAAACTTCAAGCAGAACAAGCCGCACTCAATGATAGATTAGGAGGTGTTTTAAAAATCACTCCCGAGCCTGTTATTAAGTGGATAGACGATGGCAAAGTTGGAGAAGTAAATTACATTGTAACAATTAAACAAAGCGGAGACCGAGAATGAAAGGATTTATAGAATGGATATTATATCTATTAACTGGCGCTTTCGTCATTGCGATGGCTGGAGCTGGAATAGACTTATTTTTTGGCGTGGCGTGGAAAGCGTTTTGTTTGGTGGTGTGATATGAGCAGATGGCTTAAATGTAGTGAGCGAATGCCTCCATTCGTTGGCGAGCAATCAAAACCAGTATTGGTATGGGGCGACGGATATGAAGAGCCTGAGATTGGAATTTTTCATGAATATGATGGATGGGATGCTTGGGGCGTTACCCATTGGCAACCACTTCCACCACCGCCGGAAGATGAATAAGTAAATCAAGATAAGCCGCACAAGGAAGTGCGGCTTTTATTTTACATGGAGGTTTTATGGAACAAATCACTCTATCAAAAAAAGCAGAAGAAGAAATTGTTAAGGCCGCAAAAATGGCGGCGTTCGCTGCTTTCACTGAAAATAGCAAAAATCTCATGACTATTGGGGATATTGCGATCTATATCAATAAATCCTATAATTTTACAGCGAACAACATTATCACAAGATCTGATTTTCCATCGGCAAGATATTTAGGCTCAGAAAACGAGCAAAAAAGATACGTTGCTGGAGAGATTGTGAAATGGGGAATTCGTTACATGAAACGCTTATAAAGAATTTATACACTACACCAAAACTGCACCAAAATGAATATAAATAATTGATTTTATACCCATTAAAGGTGCTGACCCTAGGCACCACAGAATTTATAAGCTCTGAAGTTGATTCAGGGCTTTTTTATTAGCTAAAGTAATCAATATGACAGAACAAAACCAAGATAAAAAACAAACTTATAATTTCAATAAACTGCAAAAACGTCTTCGCCGTAATGTAGGCAACGCAATTGCTGATTTTGGCATGATTGAAGATGGCGATAAAGTGATGGTTTGTCTTTCTGGTGGTAAAGACAGCTATACACTTCTTGATATTTTGTTGAATTTACAACAAAGCGCACCGATTAAATTTGATATCGTTGCAGTCAATTTAGACCAAAAACAGCCCGGTTTTCCTGAGCATGTTTTACCTGAATATCTGCAAAGTATTGGTGTGGATTATAAAATCGTTGAAGAAAATACTTATGGCATCGTAAAAGAGAAAATCCCAGAAGGTAAAACAACGTGTTCTCTCTGCTCTCGCCTACGCCGTGGTATTTTATATCGTACAGCAACTGAACTTGGTGCAACAAAAATTGCACTTGGTCATCATCGTGATGATATGTTAGCTACCCTGTTTCTGAATATGTTCTACGGTGGAAAATTAAAATCGATGCCACCGAAATTAATTTCAGATGACGGCAAGCAAATTGTGATTCGTCCATTGGCTTATTGTAAAGAAAAGGATATTGAAAAATATGCCATAGCCAAAGAATTCCCAATTATCCCTTGTAATTTATGTGGTTCTCAACCTAATCTACAACGTCAAGTGGTGAAAGAAATGTTGAATACTTGGGACCGTCAATATCCTGGACGCTTAGAAACCATGTTTAGCGCCATGCAAAACATTACGTTGTCACACTTATGTGACCCAAAACTCTTCGATTTCAAAGGCATTAAACATGGTCAATCACTTGATGGCATAGAAGGTGATACCGCATTTGATGAAGAACGTATCGAACCAATGAAATTTGATGATGAAGATGCGTCTGACTATTCCGATAATGAAATGATCAGCTTTAAAGAAGTGAATTAATATGATTACCGTACAAGGAAAACAAATCGAAACCGACGCCTTTGGCTATTTACTTAATATTGCTGATTGGAATGAGGATGTAGCAAAACACATCGCTCAGCTAGAAGGTGTAGAACTGACCGAAGCTCACTGGGAAGTGATTTATTTTGTGCGTGATTTCTATCAAGAATATAACACCTCCCCTGCGATTCGAATGCTGGTAAAAGCAATGTCAGAAAAATTAGGCGCCGATAAAGGCAATAGCCGCCATTTGCAACGACTCTTCCCTGACGGACCTGCTAAACAAGCAACCAAACTGGCGGGTCTGCCAAAGCCAGCTAAATGCTTATAGAATAACGTAACCGCGCGATAAAGTGCGGTTATTTTTTTAGAAAAAATTTAAAAGAATTCTTATATTGAAAAAAAGGGCGTTAAACGCCCTTTCCATTATTCATCACAGATTTCTTGCTGTACTGGTTCCATTGATTTCTTAATGGCTTCAGTTAATTTAACTTGATTCGTCATATCACCGTTTAGAATTTCACCACCAGTTGTCTTAGCTAGGCAATCCGTATTATGCCAAGGCGAATTAATATTAACGATATTAATTTTTAATTTTGGTCTTTCTTTCGCTTCTTTTTTAATGAGCTCACAGACGTTTCTATTAGTGCAATCACCATTACCTTCGGTAATTAACACAATTAACGCTTCACGTTCTTTACCATCAATAATAGTTAAGGCTTTTTGTAACCCTTCATAAATTGGTGTGCCTGGAACCTGATTTTCCCGCACCTGCATTTTATTAAGTTTAGCTTTTAATGTACTGCGTTGTGCCGCAGTAAATATGCCATGATTGGTAGCATAAGATGCTTTTTTCGAGGTAGATAAACAACTTTTTAGTTCGACTAAACCAATATCCACTGCTGTTGGAATATTATTAATTAATTCCGCTACCGATTTTTTAGAAGCTACGGACCGATTTGGTTTACGGTACATATAATAGACATCTTGTTGCGTGATGCCATATTTTGCTGGATTTCTTAATTTTTCGTCAAAAATCGCTACTTTTTTGGCGCTTTCTAATAAGGTATAGCGCATCCCTGAAGCATTATTAAAAATAATAGCCAGTTGCGGTGCATCAGTTGGTTTTTCCACTACTCGGCAGTTTTTCTTCGGTTCTGGTTTGGGCTCCTCTACTTTCGGTTCTTCTTTTGGTGGTTCTTGAACCGGCTCCGGTTTTGGTTCTTCTACTTTAGGCTCCTCTTTCGGTGGCTCTGGTTTAGGCTCTTCTTTCTTCGGTTCTTCGACCTTAGGTGGTTCTACTTTAGGCGGTACAACCGGTTCGCGATTGAGCCACCACCAAGCCAATAAGCCTAGTAGTAATAAAAGAAGCGGTAAAAGCCAATAGCACCAACGGTGTTTTGGTGCAGTAAGGGGAACAACTGGTGGCGGAGCCGGTGGTTCTACTTTTTTTCCAATACCCCAACCAGTAATAACTGGTTCATTATTTACTAAATAAATTTGACGGGTATCATGAGTCGCCCCTTCCACCAATTGAGCTAACCAAGCACTTTGTTCGGGTGTCAGTACACCTTTAGTCATAAGCTCCTGATTCAATGTCATAATCGCATTTAGGCGCTGTTGAATCAGTGAAATTGTTGGTTTAAATCGCTTATCTTCTTGCATTTCTTGAGTAATCAAGACTGGCTGGCCTTCTAGCTCGCTATACCATTCCACTGTAACCTGATCGGCTTTTATTTCTGGTTTTGCAAATAAAGTGGCGGTACTTGGTGGCAAATGGCTACGCAAGATTTTAATTATTTCATCATAATGGACAAAAAGTGCGGTCACATTTTGATTAATTTCTTGCAATTTAAAACGAGCTAGACGTTGCATAAGCGTTCCTTATTCACACTCATCAGTTTTAGTCATAGGTTTAATAGCTTGATTCACCATACTCACAACTTGTTTCTGATTATTTGCGGTAAATACTTTTCCGCCAGTAGCGCTGGCTACACAGTTGGCAGCTCTAGCCCCACCAATATCAACCACATTCACTTTTAAACGCGGTTTTTCTTTGGCTATTTGATTGGCTAGGCCACAAATATCTGCTGTAGTACAGCTATCTTTGCCATCACTTAGAAGCAAAATAAAGGCATCGCGTTTTACACCATCAATCATGCTGCTTGCAATTTGTAATCCATTATATAGAGGAGTTCCGCTATTCTCTTCTCCTGGTTTCATTGCTTGAATTTTGGCTTTAAGTGCATTACGTTTACCTGGTGAATAGAAACCATGGTTAGTTGCAGCCGGACAAGTTTTTAATGAGACTAAGCCGATATCTACATTTTTGCCAATGCTATTAATAATATTGGAAGAGGCTTTTTTGGCAGTGGCTAAGCGATTTGGTAAACGACGCATATACTCAAGCTCCTCATTACTTACACCATACGCATCCCAACGCTGTTCAAAATTACTTATAGTTTGTGAGTTCTCTAACAAACTATAAAGCATTGATGCAGAATTATCAAAAATCATTACCATCTGTGGTGTTTCACCTGGTTTGTATTTCGGCTTACACACTTTTTGTGGTGGTTGTTTAGGCTCTTCCTTCGGTGGCTCAACAACAGGAGGTTCTACTTTCGGCTCTTCCTTAATAGGCTCTTGAACAGGCTCTGGTTTAGGCTCCTCAATCTTTGGTTCCTCCTTTAGAGGCTCCGGTTTAGGCTCTTCAACCTTTGGCTCTTCTTTTGGAGGTTCTGGTTTAGGCTCCTCAATTTTTGGTTCTTCTTTTTTCGGTTCTTCTACCTTAGGCGGTTCCACTTTAGGGGGAACAACAGGCTCACGATTAAACCACCACCAAGCCAATAAACCGAGTAGCAATAAAAGAAGCGGTAATAACCAATAGCACCAACGGTGTTTAGGTGTTGCCACAGGGACAATCGGTGGCGGAGCCGGTGGTTCTACTTTTTTTCCGATACCCCAACCAGTAATAACCGGTTCATTATTTACTAAATAAATTTGTTTGGTATCATGACTAGCACCTTCAACTAATTGTGTTAACCAAGCGTTTTGTTCAGGCGTAATTAAGCCTTTCTGTGTAAGACTTTGCGTAAGACTATTAATTGCATTTAAACGCTGCTGAATAAGTGGTGCTATTTTCTGTAATATCGTATTTCCAGATTCATTACTGGATACAAGATAAGGCTGACCCTCTAATTCGCTATACCATTCCACAGTAACTTGATCTGATTTTATTTCTGGTTTAGCAAATAAAGTTGCTGTACTTGGTGGAAGATGAGATCGTATTATTTTGATTATTTCATCATAGTGTTCAAATAACACAATGGCATTTTGATTAATCTCATCTAGTTTAAAACGTGCTAAACGTTGCATAAAGTCCTCTATGTTTGAGTCTGTATTATTAGAATAAAAACGAATGATATTCTTATTCTAATAACAAGAGCTGACCTGAAAAGATCAGCTCTTAATCCTTATGATTACTTGATAGCAAGTGCTTTTTTATAAGCTGCTAATTTACGCTGTAACGCTTGCAACTCTTTCGCTTTTGCCTCATCAGAAGCGTCAGAAGTATTTACTTGACTCATCTGTTGTTCTACTTCTTGAATTTTTGCTAATACTTCACTATTACCTTTTGCTTTTTGTTTAAGTAAAGCTGCATTATTTTGCAAGTCTTTATTTAAATTAGCTAATGCGGCTTTCTTTTGATTAAGTTGTTTAGCTGATTTATTTTTAGCTTCTTGGGCATGCTTGTTTTTAGCCAATAATTCCGCGTTCTTAGCTTGCTCTTGTGATAATTCACTTTCTTTACGTTGAACGCGAGCATCATAACTACCCGAATTAACACAAGCCATTTTTCCCCAAATGCTTTGTTCTACATTGGGATTACATTCTTCTGGTGTTGCAGAACAAGATGCTAATAATGCTGTGGCTGAAAGTGCGGTTAATAATTTAATTATTTTCACATCCCCCTCCCCTTATTAGCCAACTTGAATTGCTGAACGTTGTTTTACTTGAGCTTGTAATGCTTGCTCATAAGTTGAAACTTGTTTTTTTAATTGAAGAATATCTTGATCTAATCTTTTGCTTGCACTACCAGAAGAGCGTTCAGATCTAGCGGCTTCGCTAAGCATATTTAAATTAGATTTCATTGCAGTTAAGCGCTCTTGGGCAGCTTTAATATCAGCATCAACTTGGGCTAACTGTTGTTTTGCTTCAGCTTTTTGGATTGCTCCTGATTTTAATTGACTATTCACTTTTGCGATCAACTGGTTATTTTTAGCTGTTGCAGCATTTAGTTTTGCAGTAGATTTTTGTACCATCTGTGAATTTTGACGAACATCAGCAATATAAGCATTTAGGCGATCTTCTTTTTTCGCATAAGTTTTACGTTGCTTTTCTAAATAGTAGTTTGAAGTCATACCAGCTGCACAGCCTGCAGCGCCACCAATTACGGCACCCGCTACTGTACTTTCAGTATCACCACCAGTCAATAATCCTGTTAAAGCACCTAATGCAGCACCTCCTGCAGCTCCCCAAGCACAAGAACCCCAGCCTGATGAGCTAAAAAATTTAGCATCATCACCGCTATCTAAGCTGCTTGAACTACTACCTGTACCAGCACAGCCTGCAAGGGCTAATGAACTAGATAAAATTAGTACACCAAAGGTCTTTTTCAATTTCATAAGATTTTCCTTATTTATCATTAGTGAGTTTGAGGTTTAATTTGATTACATTGCTGTAACCATTGTTCTCGGGTAATTTTGCCATTCTGATAATATTGGCTTAAATGTTTCCAATATAAATCAAGGTACTGGCTCAAATTCGTCGCTTGTCCATTAGCAAGTTTTTTCTCATTCATCATGGATTTTGTTCTTTCTACTTGTTCTTTTACATTAGCAAGGCTATAAGTGTCAAATGTACTAGTAATTGTGCCTGCATAATATTGCACAACAAAATCTCTAGCCTTTTCAGCTTCTTGTAATCGTTGTTTAAAATCAGATTCTTTTTGCTGATAAATTTGTTTTAAATCGGTATCCTGTTCATTTTTTATTTCCTCAGCAAAAGCTTTTACTGCTGTTTCTTGCTGTTCTACTTCTGCCTGTAAATCAGAAACATTAGCACAAAGGAATCCACCTAATTGTAAGGCCGAACGAATTGCGGCATCTCGCTGTTCATCTCGTGCCAGGTTTGCTGCTCGCAATTCATCTTTGGTCTTAGTAATTTCTTGTTTAAGTTTTTCATCTTCAACGTTCGACGCTAATTTTTCCAGTTTACCGACAATATTTGGATCATTACTTTCTTTACTATCTGAGCCTAAAGCAGACCATTCTTGACGTAATTGATTAATACGATTATTTGATGTTAATAAAGGTGCGGTAATTGCTACACGGAATCCCATATCTTTTTTCTTCATCGCGCCATTATTATCGTAATAAGGAACCTCAATACGTGAAGTATTGTTGACTTCACTTTCTCCTTTAATATAGCTTCCACCTCGGGCAATCATGCCTCCCTCTTGACCATGATAGCGACTTAGCTTATTAGCACGAAAACCGTCAAATACCATTTCAGAAACATTCCCCAATGTATCAAATAAACCAAGTGGATTCGGCTCAAGTAAACCTATAACTTGCAAACGACCATTAGCATTTTTAGATGACCATGCATAACGAGCAATACCATCTGGCATAGGAAAGGTATTTTCACGGAATGCAGCTTCATCAACCGCAACCCCACCTCGAGAAGCAAATTCCCATTCAGCATTAGTTGGCAAACGGACAAAACCTTTACTTCCATCTTCCGTTGGAAGTTTATCTGCTGCATTTTTAAGTAGCCATTCATTATATTTATGGGTAAATTCTACCGCATCAAACCAACTCATATTAATTGCGGGTAAACTGGTTTTCATATTTACTGAAGGACATTGCTCGCCTTTCATTACGGCATTAAACTGAGCTTCTGTCACCTCATATTTTCCCATTAAGAAATAGCGTTCTTGTTTTTCATTGGCAAAACTACCCGAAATATAATTTGGCGTAGCATATTGCGCATAACCATCTTCATCATTGCTATTGCCACCGAGAGTGACTTTAATATCTTCTAATGGTTTTTTGGTGTTAGTTTTAATTACTCGAAAAACCATATTTCCATCACAAGGCATAGGTAATACAACATCACCATCTAATTTTTTCGGATTAAAAAATTTTTCTTCCCAAGGTTGGGCTGATACAGTTGTACTAGCAACAATTAATGCTAATAAAGAAAATTGGTATTTAAACATCTCGCAGACTCTCCGCTGGTTGAATTTTTACTGCGCGAATTGCGCCTATGGCTGCAACCACGCCAGCAAGTAGAAAAGAGAAAATAAAAGCTAAACTTAAATGTATTGGAGCCAGACGGCTAACAAAATGGGCGTCACTTAAGCTTGTTCCTAGAATTTGGTTAAATAATTGGCTACCCAATAAATACAATACATAAGATAAAAGAAAGGCAATACTACTTAGAACGATTGCTTGAAAAATTAAATAGATAATTACCGCACTTTGCTGAAAACCAATCAAACGTAACATAGCAATATCTTTTCGTTTTCGATCAATATTCGCAAGAAATGCCCCAATTAGAGACAACACGCAGCCTATAATTGAGGTTGATGCAATAACCAGAAAAATGATATTTAACACACTATCAATTGCCTTGACATTTTCAATTGCTCTAGACTCAGTTCTAGTTTCGATATGATATTGTTCACGGAGTTTCAACGCTAAAGGTGCCACATCATCTAAACTCTTCGCATAGATTCGAGCACGAGCAAAATTCTCACGAGAGTATTCATTTAATTTTCCATTTGCCTCAGGGAAAACCGGTGTTTTTATACCATCGCGATAATCTTCCACACCAATCAATAAAGGAATTGGTACAAAAATTGCAGCCCGAGGAAATTGCTTTTCATCTAAAACGGCTTGTACTTTCAATTGTAATAATGCTTTCTCTTCCTGTCCGTTTTCATTACGGGTTGCGATTAAAGTAATGTTCTCGCCAGCTTTAACATGTAATTTTTCGGCGCTTAATGCACTTAAAATAGCAGATTTCTCATCTTGTAAAGTTTGTTGGATGATAGGATCGCCAGCATCAGTTGGAATTAATTCCACGTTACGAATAAAATTTGAGTCCTTTTTAAGATCAATAATGGTATTCAGAGAACGGGTTAATGGAATAGAGAACTGAGTTTCTGGTTGTTGTTTTAGCCAATTAAACCAATCTTGAGAAAGATTTAAATTACCTACTATTTTTACTTCTAAATTCGTTGGATCATTAATTAATTGATGACGTAGTTGGGAAATAACACCATATTTCAAACTAAATAAAAGTAATAAAGGTGTAATTACTGCAACTAATGAAGCGATAATACAAAAAGAAACTTTTCGATCATAAGATAAATCACTTAATGCTAATCTTGCCAATAATGTCATTTTACTTTTCATTAAAATGTTTCTCTGTTATTGCTCATTGAGTTGTTCTGTAAAATTGGATTGATGTAAATTTTTATCCTGTTTTACACTAAAAGCACGGAGTTCGTTACGTTGTACCAATTCTATATCATGAGTAACCAACAATACTGCTATTTTTTGCTGTTTCGCTAAAGTTAGCATCAATTGAAAAAGAACCTCGGAGTGATGGGGGTCTAAAGCTGATGTTGGTTCATCAGCTAATAATAAAAGAGGTTTATGTGCTATTGAGCGAATAAAAGCAACCCGTTGTCGTTCACCAATTGATAGCTGTTTTGGATATTTTGTCAATAAATGAGTAATATTTAGACTTTCACACAAATGGTGTAACCAAGTCTCATCAGCTTCAATGTTATTTGTTTGACAAGGCAGTAAAATATTTTGCCACACGCTTAAAAAAGGTAATAAGCCACCATTTTGTAACATAAATCCTAGTTTTTTTGACCGCACTTTAGCTAACGTTTTTTGCTCGTCATGTTGGATAAGCGTAGATAAATCCACGCCCTCCAATTCATATTGTGTTAGAACATCAGGTTTTAAAATTAATCCGATTACTTCTAATAATGTGCTTTTTCCACAACCACTAGAACCACAAAGTGCAACGATTTCACCCTCATTTAAAGATAAATAGGGTAAAGAAACGGTAAAACTTTGATCACCTTGTCCACGAGTTACGGATAGATCTTTAATGGTTAGCACGTTTTGTCCTTTTTAAGGTAATGCATCCAGTGGCACAGGATAAACATTATCACGAGGGTCAGCCCCTTCTGATAAAGGAATCCAACGAGATTGATCTTCATTGAAAATACGATAATGACGCAATTTACTATGTAGATCACGAATAAATTTCTCTTGTTCCTGTACACTCATTCCCTTCCAGGTTTCCTCATCAATTCCTGTAACCTGACTTTTATAAGGAATGCCATCCAAATATTCACCTAGTAAGCCTAGATCAGCTAATTTAGTCGATTTATCTTCTTTGATTTTATTTGGGTCTTGCCCCATCGCTGCGGCAACAGAGCGAAGCTGTGCAAACATATCTGTTGGTGAAATTAATCCACTATTTGCTGCATCTGCAATTTTCTTAACAACGTCACTTAAGTCACTTAATTGTGCTTTAGTCAGCAGTACACGAGCCTCTGCAGTCGGCATGGTTGGTTTGGCAAAATCACGATCACTTACCCAGGCTTTAAATACTGGTGGTGCTTTTGTACCCTTCACATCCCCTAAATAGGCTAATTGCATTGCTTTACCTAATAAAGCAGCATCTTCTTCAATTTCTGATTTTTTCTGTGTGCCACCTGTTTTAGGTGTCGCAGTTAATACACTACCTGCTGCCTCTTCACCTGAATAAGCTTGTTTGACTTGAGCAGTTAAAGCACTGGCAAGAGTATCAACTTTTTGTCCGAACTCATTTACATCACCAGCATTTACTGGATAGTAAAGTGGTTTATTCAAATAATTGTTGAAGGAGAGTTCATTATACTGTGCTTGAGCTATTTCATGGTTATTTTTACCAGATGGTGTTTTAAGATGTAATGTATAAAGTGCGACGCCACGATGTTGAGCTTCTAAACGTAATTGTTTAGCATCCAAACCTGTTGTAGAAATTGGGTTATCACCTTCAATAGCACCTGCATCAGTAATCAACACCAAATAGCGACCACCAAAATTATTCCAATTAATTTCGTTTAATGCTTGTGATACTCCTGCATACGCATCTTCACTGAATTCTTTTGAAGAAACAGTAGCTTGTTTTAAATTTGCTACTTTTTCCATGAAATCTTTGCCGTCTTTTACAGTACTTGGATCAACGAACATCTTTGACGTATATTCCAGTCCTGGGACTGCTTTAGTGCTTGAACGGAATGCTACTAAACCAAATTTAACCTGTTTACCAAGGTTCTCTTTTTCGATTTTTTCATAAACTTTTTTAATCGCATCACGAGTTCTATTGATGTAAGGGTCCATTGAAATCGTAGAATCTATAACAAATACGACCGCAGCACTAAATCCAACGATTTCCTGTGGTTGGTTCTGTCCTGGTTTATTGGGTTGATTTCCTGTTGTCAAAGTTGTTGGTTGAGTTACAGATTTCTCTGTTTTACTCACGGATGCAACCTCAAGTAGACGTTCATAGAATCCTTGGCTATCCATGACTTCCTCACCTTGCAATACGGGTAACAAATAGAAGTTTTTCTGGAAATCTACGAATTCTTTAGGCTCTTCAGCTAATACTTTATCGCTGCTTTTCTTTTTAGCAAGTTCAGCACGAATTGATTCCACGGCTTTAGCTGGCGAGTTATCATTAATGATGGCTTCAAGTGTTGATTTATCTTTAAAAAATAATAATGAACCTCGATCAGATGGATTGGTAAATACCATTGTCATCTGCATATTCCAAGGCACCGCACAATTCGCATCTAACCAACCGACAGTTTTACCAAAACTATCTGGCCCAACTTGTAATAATTCCTTATTGCTGACTTTCTCTCGTTTATATACATAATAACGAGAAAAAGCAGGGATTTTTTGACCGCTCTTAGCATCACTTTTTTCTAATAATTCACAACTCGGAGTGCTTAACACTCGTTGATAAAGTGTAGTTTTGCCTTCTTGTAGTAATGGTTTTATCTCTTCAGCGAAAACTGATGGAGACATGATTGCCGTTAAACAACAAAGAGATAAAGTAGAAAGTCTTAACTGTTTCATTATTTTTTCAACGCCTCTAATTTTTCTTTAGCTTTCGCATTATTCGGATCATTACTTAATGCAGTTTCATACCAATAAATTGCTGTTTCCTTATCAGCTTGGAAACAAGAACTACCTTTTTCATATTCCTCTGCATAAGTCAGTGCAATCTCCACATTGCCACCTTGTGCCTGATTCGCATAAAGTCGTTGAGCAATTGCACATTTATTTGCTTGTTTAGCTGAAGCAATAATTTCTAAAATTTGTTTTGACTCAGGTTTGGTTTTTAAACAGCTCTGAATAAACGCTAATTCATCATTGGTATTTGTATCCACTGTACAATCAGATTTTGCAACTGGCTCATCTTTCTTGTTTAAGAAGAAATAAGCGCCTGCACCACCGCCAATCAAGAGAGCCAGAATTAAGGCGATTAAGCTTCCTTTACCTTTTTTCTTTTGCTCTTCTGGAACTGTTTTTTCAGAATTATCTACAATTTCAGCTTGTGTTTCACTTTGTGTCAGATCTTCAAATTCAATAGTTGGTTCTATTGGTTGCGCATCTTCAACTACAGTAATGGGCTCTTCTAAAGGTACCTCAAGAACAGAATCAGTTTCAGTTTGCAAATGGCTTTGTATGTTGTCTTCTCGACTAGAATCACCGCCCGCAAGAGAGGCTAAAATATTTCCCACCATTCTGACAGGACCGTTATCAACAATCGAACTATCTTGCACATCACGGATAGACATCATATAACGTACATTACCAATTTGCTGAACAAGACTATCAATTAACCATTTACCGATAACACCTTGAAGCACGTCATTTTCTAATGTTAATCCCTCTACCTTATGCCATACTGGTTCAGGGTTCCATGGGTTATTATTGCCATTAAAATAGCAGCTATCTTGATTTCGCTGTACTGCAATTTCTACTTCTGGACTACCGTTCCATTTCATCGCAGTAAATTTTGCATACCCTGGTCGATCTTCTTCTAATTGAATTCGTAACATTTTCTCAATTCCTTAACATTGCGCTGAACGATATAGCTCTAATACAGCGCCTAATTTTGCATTACTAATTTGATCAATTTCCCGTCCAGCGCTGTGTCCGGCATTTCCTTCAGCAAAGTGACCGAAAGCCACAAACCAGTCAAAAAGATAATTTTTAGTATAATTATTAGTTTGCTCATCTAATTTAGGCAAACCGTTTACCTTTTCAACTTCTCGATTTTCAAATATCACACGGTCATTCATCACACGACTAACAGGACGTTGAGTCAATGGTTGATTAACAAAATCTAACCACGCAATGAAATCGGCAATTTCAGTATTAATCGAAAAAACTTGGCGTTCTACTAATTGATCGCGTTTGCTTCCTGCATTTTCATTGCGGAAAACAACCTTAGAAAGCTTATCCTGTAGATGAAGACGATTTGCACCAGTAATCAATTCACCCACTAATCCCTCAACACTTTCTTTAGTAAAACCAAAAAATTGCATTAGATGCTGATCGGAAGAAATCGAGCGTAGATGCTCAATCCAAGACTTAAATGCAGCCATAGCAAAACGAGACTCTACAATCTTCTCAGTTGGCTTTTCTTCTACAACTGCAGGGACTGGCTCTGCAAACAAATCAAAGCCTTCTGAGCTAAAACCAAAACCAGCATCAAAAGTATTTGCTGAATTTTCTTGCACTTTAGATTCTTCTTCACCTTTATTTAACAATGCCTCTTCATAATCAGAAAAATATAAAGAGCGAATTGTCTCTTCTGGTAATTGAAGACAACGTAAAAATTCACCAACTAAAAGTCCTTTTTTACTAAATTCTCCGACAATCATTTGAGCTAATTGACGCTTTTTATTGACTTCTTCAGCACCTTCACTTTGGTACCAAGAGGAAAAACGATTCTCCACAATATGATGGATAGATTCATTAAGTTGCTCAGTTAGACGCTGAGCTTTCACTTCTGGTAATGCAATTTTTTTTAAATAATCACTGATTCGTTGCATCCCACCATCGTTCAATTTCATCATCGCATCCCAAGCTTCCAGAGGTTGAGCAACATGTTTTTGAATATCAGGGTCATTAGTGAAAGTACTACGTAAAAGATTAAGCTGATTAACTTCTTTTGGATTAATAGCCAATTCTTCCGCATTATCCATCTCTAAAAAAGCGACTTTGAAACCAGGTTTACGTACTAAAAAGACATTATCAAAAGGTTTACTATTAGACCATTCATTTAACCATGTATAGTTTCCGAAACGTTCTAGAATTGTTTGTTTTAACAATCCCCCCTGTCCCCAAGACATTTTTAGCATATCTTCATCTTTAGTGAGATCACTCGTAATGCGCATATCAAACATGGTTATCGCCCAAAGGAGCCCTGGTTTACGTTTAGCACGATCAGTTGGATTATCTCCTTGCGTTTTGTTAATCCAACGTTCTAATACAGGACCAACACTATTTACATCAGACTGTTTGGTTGATGGTGTACATACCACCAAAATATTCATTTCTTGGCTATCGGTGTAACGTTCAAAAAGATAAGCAACTTTACCACGTAGAATAAGTTGTGATACTGGATTACCCTCTTTCACCTCACTTAGAGACGTAATAGCCAAACGTCCTCGGTAACCAGGAAAGTCTAATAAATCAACTGTTTCAACTGCCGGTACACGGGTTGGGTTAATGAGTGGAAATACTAGTTCAGCAGTAAGTGCGGTCAATTCAGCCAAAGAAATTGAAACTGGCTCTCCTATATGTCCCTCTTCAATAAAAGGACGAACAGAAATTTGTTCATCTTTATCAGTCCCCAAACGTTCAAGCATATCAACGTTCATAATACTGTCAGCTTGAGAAAGCCCGCCACTGCCATTGTCTTTTACTACTGCGCTAAGTGGTGCGTAAACTCGCTCGGGATTGCCTAATTGAGCGAGCGTTTTAGCAAATTGAATATAGATTTGTGTTAATTCAGGAATTTCTGCCCATAAGATTGAAAATAATGTAGCACGATCTTCAATATTCAGTTTAGGTGCCATTGCTACAGCTCTAGCCCAATAATTACCCTGCAATACCGATAGTGATTTTCCAAAGCTTTCCTGGGCGTAATCTTGTAAATCAACAACATCATCTTCATTCACGCCTTTAACAGCTTGAATATTTAGTTTGGCATTTAAAGATTTGATAATTTCATTAATTCGAGATTGTTCTAATTGATAAGTTACTCGTTCTTTATCAAAATCATTGAAATAAGCATTAACTAAAATTTTGGCTACTTCAATTTCGTGGAATAAACGAAGTTCTAAAGGATAACCACTCACTGCAGCTTTAGCTGAACGAGTAAAACGTGTCACTAATCCTGTCGCTTCTTTTCCCCCGCCTGGCGGGTTGATATGTTTAATGAAATCTAGCTGTTGACCGTCAAAATTTGTTTCTAAATTTCCCTTTTGATCGGCTGCTAATGCTGAAATTAAGAATGATTTCCCTGCTTGTGATAAGCCAAAAAAACCTGTAGTAATCGGTTTAGAAGAGACAGCACCAAGGCGTTTTGCTGTATTACGCAAACGTCTTAATTCAAGAATTAAACCATCAGCCTCATTATTTAAACGGGCAACATTTGGGCGAACATCATTTACCCAGTCAATTGCTTGTTGTGATGCTTGGAATACTTTATCCCAAGATGTTGTTAATTGATTATCTGTCATTTTCTTCTACCTATTATCGTTTCACGCAGCCAGTATCTAGCCAGTATAGTTTTTGATCACCAAGCCCTGCATCTGTCATCGTATTTAAATGTAGAGTAATGTCTCTTTCACGTACGCAAGAACGGCCATTAGATGCAGTTACATTTTTAATATAGAAGTTTTCTGCTCTTTCCTTACTATTACGGCTATTTTTGATACCCAACGTTACCTGAAGCACTACACCTTCATTATTTAACATTGCTTTCCATTCTCGGCTTTCAATAGAAAGCATATAAAGTGGTGAAGCAACCCAACGCTCTACATTTAATTGACGGAAACCTAATCGGGTATCTCCTCGCACTTCAAAAGATGTGTCAGGAAAATCATAGTCTTCATTATCTAAATCAATATCACGATAATAAACATTACTGTCTTTAATCACGTTATTGTTATCGAGATAACCAATATATTTAACCGTAGAATATGCCGTCATCGCCATTGAGCGTAAATAGAAGTTAGTTAAACGCATGTCTTTACATAAGAAGCAAAGCATAGCTCCTACTGCGGCTGTTGTTTTCGGGTCATCTATACGACCTTGTTTATGGAATGGATACCAATTACCTGTACGATAATGATGCAGTGGCAGAATACGCCCTACCGGCAATGGTAAGCGAGATCGGAAGAATGATTGCACGCCTGGTAAGCGAGATGGTCGACCAGTTAATAATAAAACATCACATTGATAACTATTAATTACTTCACATAAAGCATTAAAGGTTTTGCAAATATCAAAATAGTCGCCTCGAATAAATAGGCTATGAATTCGCTCTAAATTTACCTGTACAGGTAAATCTAAAATATTAAAATTAGCATTTCCTAAAGCTCGACGAATTGGTTCATTAATATAATCCAATACGCTTTCAGTTGGTTTTTCTACATCCTCTAATAATTCGCTAAAAGTTTTTCCGTTTAGCGTATTATTTTTTTGCATTGGATCGTAGCCTTCATATTCTTTTAAGACTCTCAAACCAATCGGGCTAAAAACCTGTAAAGTCAATTGTTGACGTAATAATGCATCTTGAACTTTTAATGCTTGATCACCAATTAACTCAGAAAGAATTGGTTCAGGATCTCGTAAACCTGCATTTTTTAAACCAACAGTTAAAGACTCTACGACAACATCTCGAATCATATCTAGCAAGATATCATCACCGGCAACTTTAAATCCATCACGAAAACGTTGGGTTGGAATGATATAAGCATTACTACCTGAGCCACCATTCTCACCATAATCGAGAGAATAATCATTAATAACTAAATCAGTTGTACCTCCGCCAATATCAACGGTAGCAATCGTAATTCTATCTTTCTCTTTTTTATCGGGACGTTGTAACGCGGCAATAAATTCTTCTGGACGACCACCATAGTTATTTTGTGTTTCATTAAACAAATAGACGACTTGACCGCAAGTTGCTTCGTCCCATTGAATAATGACTTCTGGTAAAATAGGCCAATATTTTTCGCGAGCACTTTGTGACGTAAAATCAAAGTCATCATCTGATTTATCCCAACCAAGAGATTTCCATACCAAACCAATAGCTTGATAAATAGATTGTCGGAAAATTTCTCGCTCAGGCTTTGGCATTGCTGGAGGTACAGTCAAAATAATTGAACGTAAAAAACGCGGTGCTTTAGAATGCTCTAATTTAGCTCGTTGTGCAGGACTATTAATCTGCATTAATGCCTGCATCAAAACCTCCGATAACATAAACGTCATCAATGAACGACGAGAATATTTAGGCTGAAATACGGGCATTTTACGTTCAAATTCTTCATCAATATCATCTCGCAGAATATGTAATGCCTCGCCATACTCATTGATTAATCCAGAGAGCGGATCGGCCGTCGCATAAGGTTCATAATCTGTTTTTACATAAGATGAATTAAAACGCCAACCTTGTTCATAACGAGCATCATCCCATAAATAACGTTTAGGGCTAGATAAACCTGTTGCCCCTTCATTTCCCTCTCGTCTGCTCGCTAATCTTGCTGCCTCTTTTCCTACGCGAGCAATAGTCGCCCACTGGAAAGCATCACGACGCCCACTTTGTACAGAAAAATGATCTTTACCAAAAAACGCTTGTGCAAATTCAACTCGGCTTTCAAATGGCTCAGAATATACACGTTCTGGACGAGTTAAATCACGTAGCTCCAATTCATAGCGTTTTTTCAAACCGTCTTTTTCCTGCACATGATCTTCAATTAAAATGCCACAAGTACGAGAATTACCAACATCTAAAACCATATCGACAGGAATTGCACGGTTAATTTCATCGGAACGATTAGAAATCATTTTAATCCGAGGAATATCAATTTCTTCACCTAATATAGCCAAAATATTCAAATAGTGACCTTGATGGAATTTAGCATTAATATCAGTTTTTAAATCATCAGGATGAATTTTTAATCGATCACTTTCAGGCGCTAATTCAGTAAAAAGTTCTAATAACCATTCATTCACCCATTTATAGTCTAAAAACCATGACATTTGGTGAGATTGATAAGCAAGCCCAAAAACAGCTCCAGAACGAACATCTTCTTCTGTTGGTGCGAGATAAGCTACATCAGCTCGATTAGGAAAAATTTTAGTATCAAAAGCTAAGGTAACACGATAAGTATTACCTTCCACGTCAGGTTCTGTTAGTTTTACAATTCGTGCTCTAGCCCAGTTATAAGGGCCGTCATCGAAACCTTCTGTAGAAGCTACAGTACGTAACACAGGAATCGGCAACCAAACACCATCCAATAATTTAAACGACTGCTCTACGCTGATCTCATGTTCAACTTTGACCATACGGCTTAAATCACTGCTATCACAATAACCTTCTCCGCTTCGATGCTCAACTAAACGACGAATTGGATGATTCTCACCACCAGAGGCAAAGTTTCCCATACTCTTGGTTCGCCATTCTTTGTCTTTCCAATCTATTTTTAAACCGAAGTCTAAAAATTGCACTCCACTATTCATAATGAGTGAGATTTCTTTTCCGTAATGATGTAAATCCGGTAACATTTTTATTCTCGCTTCTATTTGTTGTTTATTGGTTCACTAATTCGATTTCATTGTCATTGGAAAACGTTGGCCTGAGCCATAGCCACCTTGACAATCAGCAATACTTTTTGCGCCTGGTTTACAAATTACTTCAGGTAATTGATAGGTTGAACCATCGGTACATTTAGCAACGCCTTTATTCGCAATATTTAAACCGCTACCTTGCATTTTGGCTGAAACATCACCAACACATTGCACGCCATCACCACGCTGTACTTTTACTTGACCGACTCCATCAGAAAAAGCATAACTTAAGCGTAAAGGTTTACCTGTGGTTTTATCTTGAATTCCAGCTCCCGCATTCCAACTCCCATTTAAGAAATCAACATTACCATTTTGTGTACTAGTTGTTGGAATTTGTAATGGTTTTGCATCTGCTGTTGTTTGATTATTAGTCTGGTTATTTTTATCCTCTTTAGAGGATTCTAGATTATTTTTCTCATCAGTTTTATTCTGCTCAGCCTTCGTATCTTTATTTTCTGTTAAAGGATCTATAGGTGGTTGTGATGTTTTTTCATCGACTTTATTTTGATCCTCTTTAGCATTCGGTTTACCCTCTGCTAGAGGGTCTACAGGAGGTTGTTGTTTATTTTCATCTTTACTTTGATCTGTTTTAGCATCATCAGTCCCCGTTAATGGCGTGTTAAGACCTTCACCTTGTATATTTCCTTCTCCAATAAGCGGAGCATCGCCTAGTTGATTTAAAACAGAAGGATCTGTCACTGTCATACCCTTTCCATCAACCCAGCGTCCATTCAGGTATTGGTAAAGAACATCTTTCAATTTACGTAATTCTTTTTCTTTCGGTTTTTTGAGGTTTTTTGTTTGTGGTTCAGAAACTGTGACAGGGTCATTTTTCACTGTCGCTTCCTCTTTTGGCCACCATAAATCCTTAAACCACCAAGCCAATAATAAAAGTAATCCAAGTAATAACGGCAATACCCACCAAAACACACGACAAGGATGTTTTTTCACAACGACAGGTTCAACTGGCGTTATAGGTAAAGCGGGTTCAATTGGTTTTGGTGCAGCAGCTTGTAAAGAAAGGAATGGGTTACCGTGCGCAGCTGCATGTTTTTCTAGAAATCCCCAGAAAGTGATCACTGGACGATCATTGACTAAATAAACATGTTCAGGATTAGGAAAGCGCAAGGCTTTGAGATTTTCAGGATCGGTAATATCATCAGGATTGCCGCCACAGAGTAAACGGGCAAATAGCAGTTGATCGCCTTTGGAAGAGGGAGATTGAATGAGTTCTTTACCTAACTCCAGTGCAGTTCGTTCAAAAATTTTCAATTCTGCACGAGCATTTTCACGCTCTTCTTCCGTAGCCGAAGTCCAAGGGATAATCATATATTGCCCATCTGCACGAGTGGAATCAAACGGTACATACCAATCGATTTTATCCCCCTGTTCATTACGCTGTGGAATCGCTAAATATTCAGCAAAGGAACGACCTCGCTTAAACTTAAGTGCATCTCGCAACTGGGATGCTACCGTATAAACTGCCATGCCATCTTGGCCTAATGGCGTATAGTTTTTGATTTCACCACTTCTCAATAATGCACTTAACATAAAAAAACTCCGCAGGCTAAAACTTATTAAAATAGCTACTATTCTATAAAAGTTGGGATGAAAAATGAAGACATATTTATATGTTTTGTAAAGAAATATAACTTTTAAATCATTAAATTTTATATGGGATAAATAAATTTCTTAATACTATTAAGTGATGCTTCATAGAAACACTCTTAATTAACGCAAATACTATAAAATAGTTTTACGTAGCACTCTATTTCATCATTCTGCCGTGCTAAAGTGCGGTTATTTTTTTACTCAATTTTCGCTATATACAAAAAAATACAATCGCTATATACTTATAAAAACAACGAATTTTAAGTATATGAAGAAATCCTCTCTTACCTTTCCCCTTTTACTTTGCCTACTTATTGGACTCATTTTATGTTCACTCTCTTGGGGACGTTTTGCGATTCCGCTTGAGAATGTCGTACAAAGTCTTATTGGTAATAATGTCAATGATGTTCAAAATAACATTATTTTTAATCTTCGTTTGCCTCGTGTAATTGCTGCCATGCTTGTCGGTGCTTCATTGGCTATTGCGGGTGTGGTATATCAAGGTATTTTCCGCAATCCTTTGGTTTCACCTGATATTTTAGGGGTATCTAATGGCGCTTGTGTTGGTGCGGCATTGGCGATTTTAATCGGTTCAGGGATGCTGGGCATTCAAGCCTTTGCCTTTGTCGGTGGTTTGATTGCCGTCTTACTCACCATGAATTTACCACGTTTAATTCAACGCGACTCCACCATTGTTTTAGTGCTTTCCGGCATTATCGTTTCGGGCTTTATGATGGCAACATTAGGCCTATTGAAATATCTCGCCGATCCCGAAACCCAGCTAGCTGACATTGTGTATTGGCAATTAGGTAGCCTAACCAAATCCAACTACGACAACTTGCTCATCCTTTCACCAATTATTTTACTTACTACTCTTGGCTTATTTTTAATGTGTTGGCGTATCAATGTGCTTTCATTGGGGGATCGTGAAGCAAAATTAATTGGGGCAAATATTCGATTAGAACGAGGATTAATGGTGGTTTGTGCCACGTTGTTGACCGCTTCATCCGTTTGCTTAAGCGGGACAATCGGTTGGCTTGGTTTAGTGATTCCGCATTTAGCGCGACTTTTTATCGGCGATAACAATGTCAAAAGCCTGCCGCTTGCTGGACTTATTGGCGCGATTTTCTTGCTCGTTATTGATACCCTCGCCCGTAATTTATACATTCAAGAAATTCCACTTGGCATTCTCACCGGCTTTATCGGTGCGCCATTCTTTGCTTGGGTTCTGATTAAACAAAAGGTGGTGGACTAATGCTGAAAATTGACAATCTGTATTACTGGCACAACGTTGAACATTCACTACTCAACGGCATTGATTTAACCTTACAAAAAGGTGAATTACTGACGATTCTTGGGGCCAACGGTCGTGGCAAATCAACGTTATTAAACTGTATCGCGGGGCTTTTGAAACCAAAGAGCGGTCAGATTTTGCTAGATAATTGCAAATTAAGCGACATGAGCAGTAAACAAATTGCTCAAAAAATTGCTTATGTCTCGCAACATAGCCCACAAACCTATCAATATCGTGTACGTGATTATGTGGTGCTTGGTCGTGCTGCGCATTTAGGTGTGCTTGATAAGCCAAATGAAGCGGATTTTGCCTTGGTTGATGAAGCCTTAAATAAACTGGGTATCAGTCATTTTGCTGACAGAATTTATATGCAAATGAGTGGTGGTGAAAAACAACTAGTCAATCTTGCCCGTATTTTGGTGCAACAACCTCAACTGATTTTGTTTGATGAACCCACTTCGGCATTAGATTACGGTAATGTCTTTAAGACCTTAAGCCTAATAAAAGAGCTCTCACTACAAGGCTTTACCATTATCATGACAACACATAATCCCGATCATCCCATGTTGTTACATAGCGCACTGCCCCACAGCCGAGTAAGCATCTTAAACGAGCATGGCAAGTTACAAACAGGTTTGGCACCGGAAATCATTACCGAAGCCAACTTGAAAGCACTTTATCAAACAAATTTGCGCCTGGTCGATGTACCTGCTCTGCAACGACAAATCTGTGCGATTACCCATTTATAACTCCACTAGAAGGACATTCATATGTTAAAACACTCTCTGAAAAAAGGCTTAATTGCACTTTCCCTTGCTGCCGGCTTTGCACTGCCTTTGCAAGCAAAAATCGTGACGGATGTTGAAGGTAATAAAATTGAATTACCGGATAACGTACAACGTGTTGCCGATCTTTGGCATGCGAATAACCAAATCGTATTGTTATTAGGCGGTGCCAATAAACTGGTCGGCACGACCACATCTATCGCAGCCAATCCTTGGTATAGCGAAGTATATCCAAATATCAAAAACGTACCGGTATTAACCAATGGTGAAACCATTCAAACTGAAGAACTATTAAGCCACAAACCTGATGCGGTATTGCTCTCGAAAAAATCCATGTTAACTGAAGTGGAGCAAGCAGGCTTGAAAGGCGTGCGTGTAAGTTTCCAAGATTTTGATGGTTTGAAAAAAAACGTACGTATCACGGCTGAAGTATTAGGTGATAAAGCCCCTGAAATTGCAGAAAGCTATATCAAAGAATTAGAAGGCAACATTCAATTTGTGGAAAGTCGTCTCAAAGGTCTCAAAGATGAAGAGCGCCCTACGGTGTTACATATCACCAAAGGCTCTGACTTATTGATGATTGACGGCGGAAAATCCATGATTGGTGAATGGATTAAATTAGCTGGCGGTAAAAGCGTGTTACCTGATGAAGCCAATATGGTGACCGTGACGGTAGAAAGCATTATTCAAGCAAATCCTGATGTCATTATTATCGGAAGCAGCGGTAATAAAGTGCAAGCAGCAATCGAAAAAATTAAAGCTGACCCAGAATGGCAATCAATAAGTGCGGTCAAAAATAATCGTATTTATGCTAACCCAACTGGCACGTTCCCATGGGATCGCTACAGTGCAGAAAAAGCCTTACAAATTCTTTGGGCGGCTCAGCTCTTCCATCCTGAACAATTTAAAGATTTAAACATGGTAGAGAAAACACAAGCTTTCTATAAAAAATATTATGGTTATGCTTTAAGCAAAGAAAATGCTGAGCAAATATTAAAAGGCCAATCCCCTATTAAGTAGTATTTTCAACTTATATATTTACCTATATAATACTTACTCTTTTTTAACTTAAACATAAGGAAATGCTAAATGAAAATTAGTGCAAGAAACCAACTTAAAGGTACTGTAAAATCAATCGAAACTGGTTCTGTGAACGCAATCGTACACATTGATATCGGTAACGGTAACATCATTTCTTCTACCATCTCTATCGATGCGGTAAAAGAATTAGGTTTAGCAGTTGGTAAAGAAGCATATGCGATTATCAAAGCAACTTCTGTAATGGTTGGTGTTGAATAATCTCAACTGAACTGTTCAGAATTCTCAATAACCGCGCTTTAAAGCGCGGTTATTTTTTTGTCTTTTTTCTCTCTAATCTCTTTATTCCCCTCCTAATAAAATGCATTTTATCCTTAACTAAAATGAAACGATTTTTACTCTATTTTGTTATTTATTGACTTTTAATTAATTATATGTTATAATTTTTAAATATTATCAATTATTAGTTAATAATCTAGTTTCGGATTATTCTGTTAAACTTAGGAGAGCAAATGACAAATCAACGTTTTATTACCATTTTAGGCTATGTCGCAACATTTACTTCAGTTTGTATGTATGTGTCTTACTTGCAACAAATTGGTCTAAATTTATCGGGTCAAAAAGGTGGTTGGTTACAACCTTTTGCCACCATGATTAACTGTAGTTTATGGGTGGCTTATGGTTTGTTAAAAGAAAAACGCGATCTGCCTATTTCATTAGCAAATGCGCCTGGTGTCATACTTGGTTTAATTACTTTCGTCACCGCTTTATAACAGCATAAAATCTCATACAAAAAGACCGCACTTTTTAGAAATCTTAAAGTGCGGTCTTTTTATTTATTAATTTAATTCATTTAAAAATTGAAAATTATGAAGTTGTGTAATTTTCTTTTCTATTGCATTCTATAAATGAACAGACGTTTAGACGTCTAAACCAAATAAAACAATAGAAGGATTAATTATGACAACATTTCATTTAGCAGGATTTCCGCGTGTAGGCGCAAAACGTGAACTTAAATTTGCTCAAGAACGTTATTGGCGTGGCGAAATTGCAGAAGCGGATTTATTAGATATCGCCAAAAGATTACGTGAACTAAACTGGCAACACCAAGCCAAGGCAAATGCTGATTTTGTCGCGGTGGCTGATTTTACACTTTATGATCATATTTTAGATTTACAAGTGGCAACTGGTGCGATTCCTGCACGCTTTGGTTTCGATAGCCAAAACTTAACACTCGATCAATATTTCCAGTTGGCTCGTGGGAATAAAACCCAATTTGCGATTGAAATGACAAAATGGTTCGATACCAACTATCACTATCTTGTACCAGAATTCCATAAAGAGACACAATTTAAAGCCAATCCCGCACATTACGTGACACAAATCCGTGAAGCTAAAGCACTTGGGTATCAAGTTAAACCAACAATCGTTGGTCCACTCACCTTCCTTTGGTTAGGGAAAGAAAAAGGCGCAGCATTTAATCGTTTTGATTTATTAGCAAAACTCGTGCCAGTTTATATTGAAATTTTAAATGCGTTAGCTGCAGAAGGCGTAGAATATATTCAAATTGATGAACCTGCTCTCACCTTAGATTTACCGGTAGAATGGATTGCCGCTTATAAAGCGGTTTACGCCACTTTTGCTGAACAAGTGAAAGCGAAATTATTGCTTGCGACTTATTTCGGCTCAGTGGCAGAACATGCTGATTTATTAAAAGCCTTACCTGTAGCCGGTTTACATACTGATTTAGTACGTGCACCTGAACAACTTGTTGCCTTTGCAGATTATGACAAAATCTTATCTGTGGGCATTATTGATGGCCGTAATATTTGGCGTGCAAATTTAAATCAAGTATTAGATGTGGTTGAACCATTAAAAGCGAAATTAGGCGATCGTTTATGGATTGCGCCAAGCTGCTCTCTCCTTCATACACCTTATGATTTAGAAGTCGAAACACAGCTACAAGCTAATAAGCCTGAACTCTATCAATGGTTGGCTTTCACGTTACAAAAAATTCAAGAATTACGTGTTATTAAGACTGCACTAGAGCAAGGCCGTGAAGCGGTTCAAGCTGAATTAGATGCTTCTCAAGCAGCTGCGGATGCACGTAAAAACTCGCATGAAATTCACCGCACTTGTGTCGCAGAACGATTAGCAAACTTACCGAAAAATGCCGACCAACGTAAATCGCCATTTGCGGAACGCATTAAATTACAAAATGCGTGGTTAAATTTACCACTTCTGCCAACCACGAATATTGGTTCTTTCCCACAAACAACTGCCATTCGTCACGCTCGTGCAGCCTTCAAAAAAGGCGAACTTAGCTTAGCGGATTACGAAGCTGCAATGAAAAAAGAAATTGAATTCGTTGTACGTGAACAAGAAAAATTAGACTTAGATGTATTGGTACATGGCGAAGCTGAACGTAATGACATGGTGGAATATTTCGGCGAATTACTCGATGGTTTTGCGTTCACTAAATTTGGTTGGGTACAAAGTTATGGTTCACGTTGCGTGAAACCGCCGGTTATTTACGGTGATGTTACTCGCCCAGAGCCAATGACAGTACGTTGGTCACAATATGCCCAAAGCCTTACCAATAAAGTGATGAAAGGCATGCTGACTGGTCCAGTCACGATCTTACAATGGTCTTTCGTACGTAACGATATTTCTCGTGAAACGGTCTGTAAACAAATTGCGGTTGCGCTTTCTGATGAAGTATTAGATTTAGAAAAGGCAGGCATCAAAGTCATTCAAATTGATGAGCCAGCTATTCGTGAAGGTTTACCGTTAAAACGTGCAGATTGGGATGCTTATTTGAAATGGGCGGGCGAAGCCTTCCGTTTAAGCTCAATGGGTTGCCAAGATGATACACAAATTCATACGCACATGTGTTATTCCGAATTTAACGACATTCTACCGGCTATTGCAGCCCTAGATGCCGATGTCATTACTATCGAAACCTCGCGTTCTGACATGGAATTACTCACCGCATTTGGTGATTTCAAATACCCGAATGATATTGGCCCAGGTGTATATGATATTCACAGTCCACGCGTGCCTGCAGCAGAAGAAATTGAACATCTTCTTCGTAAAGCATTACAAGTGGTGCCGAAAGAACGTTTATGGGTAAACCCAGACTGTGGTTTGAAAACACGCGGTTGGCCAGAAACGATTGCAGCATTAAAAGTGATGGTTGATGTCACGAAAAAATTACGTGCTGAATTAGCATAAAATCAGTAAAAAGAAAGGCGAACATGAGAGATTATCTCTGTTCGCATTTTCTTTTAGTTCAAAAACTAATTCATTTTTGACCGCACTTTACAAGCTAATATATTCCATTTTCACCTTGCAGAGGCTCTTCAATAACTGCTCTGCCATCTTGCGGTGACTTAAACGCAAAGGCTTCTCTGCAAATACCACTCGCTCAATTTTCGATACATCCAATTGATTTAAATAAGCAAAATTAATTGCTGTTTGCATAGCCGGTAAGCTTGGGTTAAATGCTGCATTTTCTGCATATCGACCACAAATCATTTCCCCATTTTTAAATAAAATGCCAACACCATGAGGGCTTTTAGAATAAGGTGAATGTGCTCGGTTTGCCCCTAAAATCGCTTTATTTGCCACTTCATCTTCTGTCGTCAATGTGAAACCTTGTTCTTCTTTGTTTAATAGAAGCAAATCAACGCCTAAATCTTTTGGGCCAAAGCTATCGGGTAAATATTGAGGAAGTGGATTATTTTGGCTGTGTGGCAAATGGATTTTCAAATCTTGCGCTTGATAAAGCTCATTCATAAATTGACGACAGTGACCACAAGGCGTGTAATTCACCACGATATCCGTGATGCGAGGTTCATTACGTAACCATGCGTGGCTAATCGCACTTTGTTCAGCATGGATGGTTTGAGCCATACTACCCCCCTTAAATTCTTGATTCGCACCAAAGTAAAAATCACCACTTTCACCAATCGCAATCGCGCCAACATGAAATTCTGAAATTGGGGTGTGGCTATAGCAAGCCGCTACGGGCAAAAGTGCCAAACCTAGTTGAACAGGCGTAAGCTTAAATTCATCACCAATTGACCGCACTTTTTCAGCTGGTAAAAAACCTTTCCATTCTTGTTCTTCTAATGCAGAAAGAATTGCATTTGAAAGTGGCGAATCGGCTAATGCTTGTTGAATTTTTTGTTGCATATTAAATCTCCTTATTTTTATATGTCCATTCTACGCTATTTGAGAAAAAACCTAAACGCTAAAAGCATTTCGAAATATGTTTCCAATCATTTATCAACATTAAAAATAAACAAAAAAATAACCGCACTTTAAAAGTGCGGTCATAAATTAAGATGTTTTATTCACTTGTTTTATAACAACGATGGTGCAACACCAAGTAATTTTCGGGTGTAATCCACTGTTGGGTGGTTAAAAATATCTTCAGTGCTACCTGTTTCCAAAATTTGACCGCCGTACATCACGACAATGCGATCAGATACTTGGCGTACGGTTTGGATATCGTGAGAGATAAACACCATGGCAAGATTGAGTTCTTTTTTCAAATCCGCCAATAAGTTTAGCACTTGAGCACGAACAGATACGTCTAATGCAGAAGTCGGCTCATCCGCCACAATCAGTTTTGGATTCAGCGCTAAAGCACGTGCAATCGCCACACGTTGTTTTTGTCCACCTGATAAACGAGTTGGCTCAACTTGTGCTGCAGAACGTGGTAAACCTACGCGTGAAAGCAAGTCATACACGCGTTTTTCCCGTTCATGGGGTTGTAACACATTGTGAATATCCATTGGATCACGCAAAATATCCAACACTTTCATGCGAGGATTCAGTGCGGTTGCTGGGTCTTGGAAAATGACCGATACTTGGCGACCGAATTGTTTTCTTGCTTCTGAGCTGCCATATTGCATTTGTAAGCCGTTGAATTTCACTAAACCTGATGTTGGTTTAAGAAGGCCAATAATCACGTTGGCTAAGGTAGATTTCCCGCAGCCAGACTCCCCAACTAAACCAATGGTTTCCCCTGCTTTGATGCCAAGACTCACATTGTTCACCGCAGTGAATTTTTTACGTCCAAACAACGAACCGTCACGAGAAGGAAATTGCACCACGATATTTTCTAAATCGATGATGTTTTGTTCTTTAATGACTTTAATACTACTGCTCATATTATGCTCCTTTCGCTTCCGTTACAGGCTTAGCTAGATGAGAAGCCCACAAGTGAGACGGCTCGCCTTCCACAGCGGTTAATACCAATTTTTGTTCTGGATTTGCATCTGGTCGCAATGAACGACTTGCAAAACGGTCACCTGTAGCAAAATCGTAAGGCGATGGTACGCTGCCTGGAATTTGATATAGGCGTTTCGCACGGACTTCAGTTGAAAGTACAGAGCCCAATAAGCCACGGGTATATTCGTGAGTTGGATTAGCAAGCAATAAGGATGTTGGTGCCATTTCAACCACTTGCCCTGCATACATTACCGTAATGTGGTGGGCTAATTGAGCAACCAAGGCTAAATCGTGGCTGACAAAAACCATTGCAAACCCCAGTTTTTCACGTAGTTCATTCAATAATTTCACTACTTCAGCTTGAACGGTTACGTCTAATGCAGTTGTTGGTTCATCGGCGATTAATAATTTCGGTTCACGAGTTAATGCCATTGCAATCACCACACGTTGACGTTGACCACCAGAAAGTTCGTGTGGATAACGATTCAACACTTTTTCAGGATCAAGGTGTACCCATTCCAACAATTTTTCTGCGGTATGGTGACTGCCACGTTTGATGAGCTGTGCCATTTGATCTTTAATACGCATTGATGGGTTTAACGCACTTAAAGAGTCTTGGTAAATCATTGCAATTTCAGAACCACGCAATTCACTTAAATTGTTAGAATTAAGTAAGCTATGTTGTTTGCCACTACGGTCGGTGAAAAGCACTTCCCCGGTAATTTTTGCTGTTTTTGGTAACAAGCCCATGATAGAGAATGCGGTAATAGATTTACCACAACCAGACTCACCTACTAACCCCATGGTTTCCCCTTCATTTACGGTGAAGCTGATATTATCGACCAATGGAATGTCACCATAACGATTTGGGAAACGAATAGATAAGTTTTTCACTTGTAAAATCGGTTTTGCATTTGGATCTAATTGCATACGATTAGTACGTGTGATTTCTTTTTCATGTAATTTGAGTAAGTAACGTTTTAACGCAAGACCTTCAGAAAGCGCTTCTTGTACGTCAGTAGAAAGACGTTCATCTGATTTGCCTTCTGGTTTTTTACCGCCTTTTAAGCGCGGGTTAACCAATGCATCAGTAAGACCTTCCGCTAAGATATTTAAGGCTAACACGGTTAAAAGAATCATCACACCTGCAAAGGTTGTCGCCCACCATGCACCATTTAATACGATGTTACGACCTTCAGAAAGGATGTTACCCCATGAAGGATGTGGTGGTTGTACACCTGCACCCAAGAAAGAAAGTGAAGCTTCGAATACTATAGCATCTGCCACCATTACGGTTGCGAAGACTAAAACCGGTGCAGCAGTATTGCGTACAACGTGTTTGAGAAGAATATAAGTACGGCTACCACCAATCACGCGTTCAGCACGCACATAGTCTTCATCCCATTGTGATACCACGTTCGCACGAACCACTCGAGCAAGTTGCGGGGTATAAACTACGGCAATGGTGATGATAATGACCGGTACAGAGTTACCAAAGGTTGCTAATAACACTGCCGCTAATGCGATACCCGGGAAAGCCATTAAAATATCCATTAAGCGCATAATAATTTCATTGCCCCATTTATCAGATGTCGCTGCAGTAGCCCCTAAAACACTACCGAAAAGAATGGCACAAGCTACCGCACCTAAACCGATAAATAAGGACGTTTGGGCGCCGTAAACAATACGAGAGAAAATATCACGACCAAGTCGATCAGTCCCAAACCAATATTCCGCACTTGGAGCACGCATACGTGCGATCACTTCTAATGGATCATGTGTTGCGACCCAAGGGGCAAACACCGCCACTAAAGCAACGAAAACTAAGAATAATAATGAAATTTTTGATGCGGTGGAAAGTGCTCGGAATCTCGCACCGCTTGCAGCTAATCGATCTGCTAAACCTTGACGAAACATTATAGACTCCGAATTTTAGGGTTAATCAATACATAGAGAATATCAACGATAATATTCACTAAAACGAAGGTAAAGGCGATTGTTAGTACCACACCTTGTACTAAGTGCAAGTCATGGTTGACGATACCGTTAAAAATCAATTTACCCATACCTGGTAAGTCAAAGATTTGTTCGATAACTACCGCACCACCAAGTAAGTAACCTACACGTAAGCCTAATACAGTCACAGGTGTAATTAAGGCATTACGTAATACATTGTGACGCATAACGGTTGCATAAGGCACACCGTTACCAATCGCTGTTCTCACATAGTCTTTATCCATTTCTTCAACCATGGTTGTACGCACCACACGAATTAATGACGCACATACTGGCACAGCAAGTGCAAGAGATGGCAAAATCATGGAATTGATATACCCCATTGGGCTTTCGCTGAATGGTACAAAACCACCAGAAGGCAACCAATCTAATTCCAAAGAGAACCATTGAATAAGTAAGATACCTAACCAGAATGATGGGGTCGCAACCGCTGCAACAGAGATTAAACGAATCACTTGGTCTACCCAGCTATCACGATAAAGCGCTGCAAGTACACCTAATGAGAAAGACACTACTGCCGCAAACACCACGCCAATTAAGGTAAGTTGTAATGTGATTGGGAAAGATTTCGCTAGCATGCTACTGATGGGTAATTCTGGTGGCATCGTCACACCAAAATCCAATACAAGTAAGTTGCCTAAGAAACGAAAATATTGAACAAAGAGTGGATCATTTAAGCCATGTGATTCGCGGTAAAGTTGTTTTGCCGCTTCACTAGCACTTTCGCCTAATGCCACTGTAGCAGGATCACCCGGCGTGAATTGAAGCACGACAAAGACGAGTGCTGTTACACCAAGTATCATGACCGGCAAAGCCATCAATCGGCGTAACAATAATCGAAGTATCATTTCCATCTGACCTCTCCTATTCTATTTTGAGAAATTCATTAAATTAAAAATGAAGTGAAACAATCAAATTAAAAAACAAAATGATTTATACAAATCATAATATCCGCTCTATACCCTGTCAATCCAAGTACCTAGGGCAAAGTTCAAATCTGTGATCGGCTTCACAAAGATTTTTTTGAAATAAAATAGAGAGCAAAAATGATTGAAAAACAGGGGAAAAAATGACCGCACTTTGGTGTTAAAAAGAAAGAAAAAAGGCTGTTGATTGCTCAACAGCCCAAACATTAAAAAGTGCTTTTATTTACGGCCCACACCGAGGAAAGATAAACCGGTTGTCGCTAATGGTTGATAACCTTCAAGGCTGCTATCATCCCATGCTGAAGGGAGTTTACGGTGAACAATCGGATAAAGTGGTACTTCAGCCGCAATAATGTTAATCGCTTCTTCCCATGATTTTTTCGCTTCAGCGTGATCTTTTGCTCTCACAGCTGCATTGAGCAATTCTGTCACTTTCGCAAATTCAGGGGTGTTGCTCCAGCGGAAACGACGTTTCGGCCATACATCACCACGATACCACCAGCTTAAAAGCAAGTCTAAGTCGTTACCAAACACGGATGGGTCACCCGGCGCGATGGCTACTTCATACACACCTGGATCCACGTTGTTGCTATATAACGCACCCGATTGTAAGTGTTGTAAAGTGACTTTCACACCTGGAATCTTGTTCCAAGACTCTAAAATCAATGGTGCAGATTCTTTCACCCAGTCGTGGTCGGTTGCGAGCAATTCAAATTTAAGCTCAGTTACACCGGCTTCTTTTAATAATGCCGAGGCTTTATCAGGATCATAAGGATATTGAGTTGATGCCTTAATATAATCAGGGTGAGTCGTTTGTAAGTATGATGTTGCAGCTTCCGCATTACCATCAAATACAATATCAACAAGTTTTTCAGTGTTTAAACCATAGTGTAATGCTTGACGTACTTTCGGATTGTTAAACGGTGCTTTTTCACAGTTAAACATTAAGAATAGCAAGCCGAAAGATTGAACAGATTGCACTTGTTGTTTTTTATTTTTCAAACGGCTAATGTCTAAATAAGGCACACTTTCCATTGCTTGAGTACGTTTAGACTCTTGTGCTGTTACACGAGCGGCTGCATCAGAAAGTAATAACCAAGACATTTTTTCAACTTGTGCTGGATATTTACCATTGTAAGGTTCATAAGCTTCAAAGACGATTTTGTCATCTTTCACTGCTGAAACAAATTTGAATGGGCCAGAACCAATTGGGTGTGCATCAAATGCAGATTGTCCCACTTTATCGATCACATGTTTCGGTACAATTTTCACGCAAGTTAAGCGGTTAGCGAATAAAGCAAATGGATATTTCAATTTAAATTCCACCACTTTATCGTCTACCGCTTTCACACTTTCAACGAAATCAATAAACATCACAAATAGTGATTTATTGGCTGGATCCATAATGCGATTGAAAGAATACACAACGTCTTCAGTGGTGACGGGGGCGCCATCATGGAAAGTTGCACCTTCACGTAAAGTAATACGCCATGTTGTTTCATCAACTTGTTCTGGCTCTTTTCCAGCTAAAGCAAGATAAGGTTCACGAGTTGCAGGATGTAAATCCACCAAACCTTCAAAAATATGCAAGTTTGCTGCATAAGGTGAAGCACCACTTGATGTCATTGGGTCAAAACCGGTAGAAAGTGGATAAGCAATCCCCGCTTCAATGGTTTTACCTTTGATGTCTGCAGCAAAGGCTTTTGGTGTAAATGTGCCTAGTGTGCCACTAAATGCAAGACCTGCCCCCACGCCAGCCATCAGCTTCATAAAATGACGACGAGATTCATTTGTTTCAAAGGAAAAATGCTTTGTCATACTAAACTCCTGATGAGTAATAAAATCACATTTTGGTTTTTAAACCTAGCCAAACATTTCATTCGAAAATGAAGTAAAGCAATCAAATCTTAGAATAAAATGATTTGTATCAATCATAATCATCTTCGATTCATTCTGTCAAAGGGGAAATATTGAATGTGTGATCTACTTCACAGAGTTTTTTTGCAACTCACAATGAGAGTTTTTAACTATACATAAATTATTATAAATAGTTTTTACCTATTTAATCACTAGGTAATATGAAATAGCCATCAGAAAAAATGACGCTTATAATGACCGCACTTCCCAAGCAAGGGAACAACATTTTAATCAACAATAAAGAGGAAAATACTATGTCAAAAACATCAATCGGTTTAGATAAAAAAGCATCTGAAAAATTAGCAGCAAAATTAAACGAATTATTAGCAACCTATCAAGTCTTCTATACTAACGTGCGTGGTTACCACTGGAACATTAAAGGCGTAAACTTTTTTGAATTACACGCAAAATTTGAAGAAATCTACACTGATTTAGTAGTAAAAGTAGATGAAGTGGCAGAACGTATCTTAACTTTAGGTTACACACCACATAACGGTTATTCACAATACTTCCAACACTCACGTATTAAAGAAGATTTAGGTGTATCTAATGCGCAATCTTGCTTAAAAGGCACATTAGAAGGATTAAAAGTATTACTTGAACAACAACGCGAAATCCTTGAATTAGCGGGCGAGTCTGATGATGAAGGTACGGCTTCTCAAATGAGCGACTACATCAAAGAACAAGAAAAACTTGTTTGGATGTTCCAAGCTGCTTGCCAAACTTGCCATGGTTAATTTGGCATTCATATAAAAGAAAATCTGCTGAAAAGCAGGTTTTTTTATTTTCTATAGAATACTTTATCTCTTTCTAATATTAATCCGCATAAAATCATTTCGATAGCTTATCTATTCTAAATTCAGTAGAATTTTAATACTTATAAAATTAAGCGTATTCTGTGGATAATTATATAAAAGGATAAAATAATGCTAGAACAATCGATTGATGAACAAAAATGTCTCTTACAGAAACTGATTGAAGACTATGAATTGTCTGAAAATCCAACACCAGAAATACTTAAAAGCATGAAAAGTGTTTTTAGCCCTTATAAAAACTTGGGGGCATTTTATGAAATGAATTGGCATTTAATTTCACCAATCTTAAGTCGTGCTAGCTGGTTAGAATGGCTAAGTGAAACTGAGCGTGAAAATTTATATTATCATCAGTTAAGAACAGACAATGGTAATTACATCCACAATGAATATGAATTTAGCTTATTATTACGTGCACATCAACGACTTATGCAAACTGCAATTTGGAAAAATAAGGATGTAACGCTAGAGAAATGGGTCAACAATAAAATTAAATATCAAGCAACATCGGATTTCCCTATTACTTATGAGAATTGGAAATTGATCAATGTCTGGCTAAATCAAGATGGAAAATACACTACAATTCCAAATCGAATGAAGAAAGCTGTAAAATTTCAGATTTATGTAGAAAATAAACATTTATGTAATCATATTGCTGAAATCTTCAAAGAAAATCATTATTTTTCAGATTGGGATACAGAATATCTTTCAATGTCTTCTACTTATTTAGCATCATTATTTTTAATGTTTCTTTCACCTAAGTGGCATCAATATGTCGAGCAGGATGTACAAAATTTAAATAATACAGATATTCTAAATCTTTGGAATGTCTTCAAATCTCATGCAAACAAGTTAAATATTCACATCGATTAAATTGCTAGATAAATTTCTCACTGTCCCCCCAATAGTTGAGGGGACACCTTTATGTAAATCACAAATAAGGCTATACACTAAGGGAGTATGAATTCATTTTTTCAGTTCTCATAAAAATACGCTATAAAATGACCGCACTTTCCTTCCTATTTATTTTTCATCAGTTTCCTGCATTTTTTTAAACATCTCTAAACTTTTTTCTTGTAGCTTATCTAATTCTTTAAGTATTTCTTCCGTATAGCCTGCTTTTTTAATCCAATACTCTGCTTCTTTAGCATCCATATTGCCTTGCCCGTTCTGAGCTCGAGAAGCTAATGCTTGAGCGGCTAACTCCTCAATCGCCTCTTGGTTACCTAATTCTGCGGACTTCTTAAGGAAGAATAGCGCTTTATCCTCATCTTGTTCAACAATGGAACCTTCATCATAGATATAGCTTAACTCAAGTGCAGCATCCGCATGATTAAGCTCAGCTGCACGTTGATAATATTTAATAGACTTAGCTAAATCATTCCCTTCTGAATAATACACCCCTAATTGAAAAAGTGCTTCTGGCTCGTCATGATTCGCCGCTTTTTCTAACCAAAATAATGCTTCTTTGTTATTTTCAGAATAAAGATCAAAAAAATTCATTGCGAGTAAATACTGCGCATAGCCATGTTCTTTTTCTGCAGCTTTCACTAATAAAGGCTTTGCTTTTTTCAATTTATCTTCTTGAATATAAAGATCGGCAAGATTCGTCATCCCTAGCGTATTATTTTGTTTTGCTGCCATTTCATAGTATTTCATCGCTTCTTTGATACTCAATGACGTGCCGATTCCAAATTCATAAGCATAGCCTAAAGAATTCACATAATGCATATCGCCAGAATCTACTTTCTTTTTAAGGGCATTGAAACCTTCTTTCATCAATTTTTCATCTTCTTGAATTTCACCTAATTTAATTTTGGCGGCTTCATTTCCTAATTCAAGCGATCTTTTCGCTGCTTGAGTAGCCTCCTTCAAATTGTCATGATTTTGTTGATGAATAGAGAGGAAAAATAAAGCATCCGCATTCTCTAACTTTCCAGCTTCAAGAAAATACTCTACCGCTTTCGCACGATTCACGGGGCGCGTAATACCGTAGAAATAATCATATCCTTCTTCATAAAGCGCTTTTGCTTTTTCAACGCGCTGGGCTTGTGTCATTGGTATCTGTTCAATTATCACCAAGTCTGTTAGAGCTTCATTCGATTTCACAGGTATAAGATGAGTTTGTAGATTTAATACAGTTGCTGCGATTAATGCGACGATATTTGTCATTTGGATTCCTTTTATTAGAGAATTATTCTGATTCCATTAAGAATGACAAGCGGTTAAATTTCTTCCTTGTATTTGCAAAATTCGGTGAAATTTAACCGCACTTTCATTATTTTTTCTTATTTAATTTTGCTTCTAATGCTTTAATTTTTGCTTTAATTTCTTTATTATCTCGTTTGGTTTCTTTCTTTTCAATTTCGTACCCTTGTTTATAAGCTTCTAATGCTGCATTATCATCTTTGGCAAATTCTTCATAACGTTCTGCAAATTGATAATATAAATTATATGGCGCTTTTTCTTTCTCACTTAAACTTTCATCCAATGCAATTATGTTATTAAATAACGCTTCTGCCATTTCATAATTTCGTTCTACACCTCTACCTTCTAAATAGCGAATAGAAAGCTCATTCATCGCTTCTACATTCTGTAATCGAAACGCTTCTTCTAATAATTCAATGGCTTTCTTATCATCCTTTTCTACACCTTCGCCATTTTCATATAAATAACTTAATTCAAGCATAGCCTGAGAATCATTCAATTCGGCAGCTTTTTGATAATAATAAATCGCTTTGTTTATATCCTGATTATGATAATAACTAGCTAAATACATGATGGCTTGGAGGTTATTATTTTCAGCAGCTTTATTTAGCCAATAAAGTGATTCTTCTGAGCCTGCTTCATAAATGCTATAACCTAAATTGTATTGTGCCACATCATTATTTTTTTCAGCCGCTTTTAGCATCAGCTGTTTAGCTTTTTCAATTTTATCTTGTTCAAGATAAAGTTCACTTAAATGTCCTAATGACATCGCATTACCTTGCTCAGCTGAAGGGGTAAAAACTTTAATTGCCTGTTTAATATTCTCTTCAGTGCCGATACCGAAACGGTAAGCATAGCCAAGTACATTGGAATAATGTAAATCGCCCTGTTTAACCTTTTCTTTTAATGCTTTAAAACCAGCCGAATATAGTTCTTCAGAATTCCCTAAATCTTCCTGTTCGGAAATTTCTCCCAATATAAATTTTCCTGCCATGTTTCCTAGTTCAATAGCAGAATCAGCATATTTTCTAGCTTGTTCAAGGTCGCCATTATCTATCGCATTCATCCCTAAGAAAAATAGGGCATCAGCGTCATCTAAATCAGCAGCATCTTTTAAAAATTTATCCGCTAAAGTACGATCAACCGTTTTGGTGATCCCATATTCATAATCAAAACCTTTCTCATAAAGCGCTTTTGCTTTTTCAATACGTTGTTCCTGTGTCATTGAAGTTATATCACTAGTATGTTCTTGTGATAACTTAGGAAGTGAGTTTAATGTGCTTGCGGCAATAATAGTTGCAATGATAGTTGCAGTAAGATTAAGCATTTTTATTCCTTCTATTTTAAGAGCGGTTATATTTCTACTTTATGTTATAAAAACATCGTGAAATCTAACCGCTCTTTATTTGAAATTAATCTTGTGATAATTTTTGAATACCCTTAACTGGCAACATTAAGGTATCGCCAACGAAACTTAATGGAACATCAATAATGATAAATGGATAAAAAAGAATTGTACCAAAGGCCTCACCAACATCTCCTGCTGGAGCGGTTTTAGAAAAGGTAAGACGAGAAACATCTTCTTGAACACCACTATAAACCTCTGGTTGATCTAAAGTCATTAAGGTACCACACCCAGTTAAAGGCAACATCATAGCCAAAAGAAACGATTTATTTAAAATTTTCATAAATTAAATTCCCAAAAGATAATGTTTATTAAATATAATAGGGGTGAATAATATAGTTGTTTACTCAACTACTCAAGAAGAATAACAACAAATTCAAATATAAAATAAAAATGGACGAGTTAATGAGCTGATTATAAAAAGATAAGGGCATGTTAAACATGCCCTTATACTAAAATTATTCGATCTCTTATCAAAACACTTCACTTTTATACGACAGGCTTTTGTCTATAAAACAATAATCCTGGCAAGGCTAAACCAAAAACAAGAGCACCTAAAATAAAACTGGTATTGATAAAAGAACTAATCATTTGCTCAAATAATTTATCGGAAAATCCATAATGATGAATTTGTACAATCGCAATCATGGCTTTATAAGCCTGAACACCAGGAATCATTGGAATAATTGCGGCAACAGTGAAAACCTTTGGGTGAGCTAAATAACGATGAGACAAATGTACGCCAATAAAGCCAATGACACAAGTTGCAAAAAAGGTAGAAAAAACAATAGGCAAACCAAAGTATAGTAATAAGGTTCTTGTGATATGTCCAAGTGCTCCTAAAATAGCACAGTACATTAAGGCCTTAGGGGGAACATTAAATACTAAAGCAAATCCTACTGCCGGGATAGCTGCAAAAAACATATCATCGAGTAAATTCAGTAAAAGCATCTAATTACCCCACCCAAGAAACAATATTTAAAAGATTTAATGCAAAGACGATACCTAAACAAGCACCAAAGGTGAGAACGGTGGCTATGGTCCATCGACCTAATCCCATATTGACATATCCTTTCAAAATATCCGCAAGTGAATTAATTAATGGGAATCCTGGAACGAGCAATAAAACGCTAGAAGCTAATGCGATATGGGGATCGTTGCCTAAACTATATTTCAAACTCATACCTGAAATAAGTGAGGCAACAAATGCGGTAATAGCAAAAACGATGAGTGGATTGTAATGACGTTTAGAAATTTCTTGTCGAACAAACATGGCGATGGCGGAAGCAATAAAGGTAATTATACAAATTGTCATATCACCGCCAGAAAGGTGAGCAAAAGAGGCGCAAGATAAACCAATCATAAAAACCACCAAATAACGGTTATATCTTAGTGGTTTTAATTTATCCAGTTTCGTTTGTGCCATCGATAAATCATATAAACGACGTTCTACCGCAATCACAATACGTTGAACATCTGTAACGATTTGCATATTAATGCCTTTATCAACATTCTTACGTATAGTGGTAATACAATGTTGTTTGGAAAGTGTGGTAAGTAATACGGCATTTGCCGTTAAAGCACACTCCACGCTTTCAATGCCTAAGGCAACTCCCAATCGCTGTGCCATTTGCACAACAACTGCACTTTCTGCTCCATGTTGTAATAATAACAAGGCGGTTTGCACACAAATTCGGGTAACCGCACGCTGATATTCTTGCTCCATATCTTTACGCTCTTATTAAAATAGACGTAAAAGATTATAGATCGATAAATAAAAAATACTGAAAAAATGACTGTACCTATGATCCAAGTCAAAGTTAGGAAATATTACAATTCACCTTATTTTAATTTTTTATAATACAAACAACCTTTTTTATCACCATTATCGCAAGCCTTGCCAAACCATTCTTTGGCTACGGTTCTATTTTGTTTTACACCTTCTCCATCGCGATACATCAGGCCCAAATTAAATTGAGCCATTGTATATCCTTTATCCGCCGCTTTTCGGTACCATTTCGCTGCTTCAACATAATCTTGTTTTACACCTACTCCATTATAATACATCACGCCCAAACTATATTGAGAACGTAGCCCCCCTTGATCCGCTGCTTTTCGGTACCATTTCACCGCTTCAACATAATCTTGTTCTACGCCCTCTCCTTTCGCATACATCATGCCCAAATTATGTTGAGCTTTTACATCCCCGTTTTCCGCTGCTTTTCGAAACCATTTTGCTGCTTCAACATCGTCTTGTATACCATTTCCATTACGATACATAAGGCCTAAATTATATTGAGCTCTTGCATCCCCTTGATCAGCCAGAGGCTTCCAAAGTTTCAACGCTGTTTGGTAATCTCCTTTTTTGACCGCTTCAAAACCTTGATCAAGCTGTTGGTCCGGTGTATTTGTCAAACCTGTTGAATGGCAAGAAGCAAGTGAAAAGCCTAGAATAGCTGTAGTGAGAAGTGTTTTTGTCAATTTCATGTTGGTTTCCTTATTTAATGAAGTCATTTTTAATATTCTGTTTTTTTCACAATAATTGAAAGTGTAAAGTTGGAAATATTTTGTCATTTTAGCATGTAGATGTCGAATAGATGAGGCTTCAATCATTATTATCTAAGTTTTGCACTGAGATCTTTCTTCTGAGCAAAATAAGTTTGAAGTTGAGTTAAATAAACACGGTAATTTTCGACCGCACTTTTCACCACTTATCAAACAGATTCTTTAACATTTTGCTCTTCATCAAAATGATGGGAAATTAAAATGAACGTTAGAGGTTATAAACCGATAAATAAAAATACTGAAAAAATGACCACACCTATAAACCATAGTCAAAATTTCAGTATTTCCAAAGCTTATGTATCACCAAGATTAAACAGCTTTATCAAAATATAATGGCACATCACTTAATTTAGCCATATTCGTGATATAAGCTAAAACTGCTGGTGGGAATTCGATGTCTTTCACACAAGTCAGATTTCGTAATACAGGGAAAACGATAATATCTTCAAGAGAAAGTTGGCCGTTTAAGGCACTTTCAGATTGAATTAATCCCGCTAATTTCTCTAAATCGCCTTTTAAGCGAGCGAGATAGGTTTCGGTCTTCGCAATATTTTCAGCAAAATCACCAATAAATTCCGTTTTCTTTTTAGTGAAATAATCGACCGCGCTTTGGGTTTCAAATTCAGCTAAACCAATTTTCGTAAAGCGTGCTGTTGTAAGATGACCATAATAACTGCCGACTTCTTTTAACCATGTTTCAATTTCAGGACGAACGTGTTCAGATAAAATTTTTTCACCAAAATATTCATCTACATAATGCACGATATCCAAACTTTCCGGCATCGCAGTTCCATCTTCTTTGACAAGAATCGGTACAACTTTTTTACCCACTAAACCAATCGGTGTTGCTTCATCATCATTTGCGAGCACCACAAGTTCTACCGGCAGATTTTTTAAACCGAAAATCATGCGGGCTCGCACACAAAACGGGCAATGATCATAAACATATAATTTCATTTTTTACTCCTCTTTTTCCTGTAATAACTTTCCTAATCCACTTTGTCTTTTTACCGTATTTCTGACCGCACTTTGCCAGATTTTTTCATTGGCAAATACGGAAAGTTGATTTTTCGCACGGGTAACACCGGTAAATACCAGCTCTCGTGAAAGCACTGGATTAGGTTCTATTGGTAATACCATGACGGTATGATCAAATTCCGAACCTTGGGATTTATGAATCGTCATCATAAACGCAGGCTCGTGAGCGGGAATACGACTGGTCGAAACTTCTCGATTGACGAACCACACTTTGCCCTTAGCTAAACACAAGCCAATATCACCGTTATACAGTTTCACGTTATGATCGTTTTCGGTAATCATAATTGGCTTACCGATATACCAATCATCCTCTTGGCGGAACCAAAGTAGTTTTTCTGCACGCAATGCTAAAGCAATTTCTCGATTTAACTCTTCCACACCTAATGCTGAAGCTCGAAGTGCGGTCAAAAATCTCACCGAATTAAAACGGTCTAAAATTGCTTCCGCATAAGTTTTCTCATTGCCCTTTTCATCTATAAATTTTGCATTGAGATCTTTCTTCTGAGCAAAATAAGTTTGAAGTTGCGTTAAATAAACACGGTAATTTTCGACCGCACTTTTCACCACTTGACGAACAGATTCTTTAACGTCTTGCTCTTCATCAAAATGATGGAAATGCAACTCTTGTGAATATTCCGCAAAGGTTGCCACACTGCTCTCGTCTTTTCCTTGTTGAATTTGCTCAGCAAGTTGTTTAATGCCCGAATCATCTCGGAAACGACGACTAAAGGTTAAATGGCAAATGGCATCACGCAACGGACTATGTTCATCTGAAGTTGGAACGGTATAGTCTGTTGTTGCATGGATATAATCGGCTTGAGCTGGGCTATAATCTAGCGTTAAAAATTGTGCGATTTCCCCTAATACTGCCCCCGCTTCCACAGAAGCCAATTGAGCTTGGTCACCTAATAAAATCAAACGTGTTTCGGGTTTCAAGGCTTGTACAAGTTTCGCCATCATCGGCAAATCGATCATCGAGGTTTCATCCACCACTAGCACATCGATTTGCAGTGGATTATGTGCATGATATTTCACGCTATCGGTAAAAGGTCGAACGCCTAGTAAACGATGCAACGTTTCTGCGGTTTTAGGAATGGATGCTCGTAACTCATCTGAAATCGGCATTTGTGCCAAGGCATTTTCAATGGATTCCGTTAAACGAGCCGCGGCTTTTCCCGTTGGTGCGACCAATTTAATGTGAAGTTTGCCACCAAATAATTCCTGTAATACGCATAACAAGCGAGTGACTGTCGTGGTTTTTCCTGTTCCCGGTCCACCTGTAATCACAGAAAATGGACTTTTTACCGCCGTTGCGACAGCTACTTTTTGCCAATCAACTTGCGCTTGTTGTTGAGGAAAATAACGATCTAATAATACCCGAATTTGTTGCGGTTCTACCGATAAAGTGCGGTCATTTTTCAATGCGTTTTTAATATATTGCGCAACGCGGAATTCATCTTGCCAAGCTCGATAGAAATAAATCGCCCCAAATTGAAATGCAAGAGGCGCAATATGATTTTCAGGATCTTGTGTAAAGGCAATATGCCCCGCCAATGCAGACTGCCATTTGGATACTGGAAGCGAACCGATCTTTTCATTGATAAGCGGCAAAAAATCCGTTTTAGTATGACGATAAGCCAAACCGAATAAATTACGTTCTAAAAAGCGATCTAGCACACAACAAGTATTACCTTGCGTATAGCTCCAGTTGCAAAGTGCGGCTAATAAAATCGCTAAATTTTGGACGGGTTCGGCATAGCCTTTATCTTTTTGTTTATCTGCAATTAATTGAGCAAAATAATAATCGCCTTGAGTAATCACACCTTGTTCTTGCAAGGATTTTAATAGGCTTAACATTAAAATAATTCCTCTAATTGTTGGATTAATTGCCAATCTGGTTTATCAAAAAAGATGCCTGATTGTGGCGAACCATTCATTCCTCGTAAAAAGGCATAGACCACACCACCAAAATCTCGGTTGTAATCGTAGTGAGGCAAACGTGTTTTTAAATAACGGTGTAATGCCACCACATACAACAAGTATTGCCAATCATAATGATGTTCTAACATGGCTTTTTTCAATGCGGTTTGATCGTAATCCTTTAATGTTTCGCCCAAGAAATTCGATTTGTAATCAAGCAAATAATATTTATCTTGATGACTAAAAACTAAGTCCATTGTACCTCGCACCATACCTTGAATATCATCAAACTGTAACGGTTCTGACGGCAAATGATGTAAGGTTGATAACGCTCGGTTAAAACCAGTGACATCAAAATGGCTTGTGATATTGAGATAAAACGCCAATTCTTTTAAGCATTGTTTTTCGTTAATCTGAGCAAGGGTAAAATCATCGTTTGGCAAAATTGGCGTGCTGAGTATTTGTGCAAACCACTGTTGAACTGCTGCAAACTGTTCTTCCGCAAGATTCAAATCCTGACATAATTTTTCAATATTTTCTTTCTCAGCCAGTTGAGCAAAAGGCACCTTTTCAAAATAACGATGCAATAGCGTACCGATTTGTGTTCCCCGTGGAAAATCTAGAACCATTTCATCGTGATCATGAGCAAGTGCGGTCAGATTCTCAGGGATATTTTCTATTGAAATCGACGCATCATAATCTTTCGCATCATCAAAAATGAGGGATTTTTTTACCGCACTTTCATTCAAATAAGCTTTGCGTTGATGAGTTTGTTCTATGCCACTAAAGCTCGTCACTCGCCAATCTTGTTCAATTTCACCTTGGAAAATTTCTGCACTTAAATTTTCTTGAGAAATATTTAAGGTAAGTGGTTCACTGGCTTGTAACACATCGGTTAATTCAATTGCTACATCATTTGGTAAAAGCTGCTTAAATTTTTCCAATAACGGTTGGGTATCCCAATTATTTGGCAAATTGAGTTTTCGACCAATTTCACCTTGTGTTAACACATACAATAAAGCATTCCATTTTTTATCAAAGGCTTTCGGTAACACAAAGGCCATTTGATATTTTGCTCGGGTTAATGCCACATAAAGCAAGCGCAATTCTTCCGCAAAAACTTCTTGGGTTAAATCATCCAAGTGTTGATCTTGCATGTCCCACAAGGTTTTCTCTTCATCACTGTCGTAATATAAATTAAACAGTTTCTTTTTAGTTGGGTCTTTTGCTGCATTTCCTAAAAATGGCAACCAAACTAAATCATATTCCAACCCTTTCGATTTATGGATAGTCACAATCTTCACTAACTGACGTTCGCTTTCTAAACGAATTTGTGCTTCTTGACGACCTTCATCTTGAATTTGCTTTTCAAACCAACGCAATAATGCCGCTTCACTTTCATTTAATGCAGCTGCTTGCTGTAAAATTTCGGCTAAATGTAATAAATCTGTCAGTTTTCGCTCACCATCAGGCCGAGATAAGAGTTTTTCTGTGATATTTTCAGCTAAAAGTAAATGGTGCAACATCGGCAATACGCCTTGGCGTTGCCAAATTTGTTGATACTCTGCGAATTTTTCAGCCCAACGTTGCCACTGAATTTCATCATGATGAATTTGGTTAATTTCAGCTGCATTTAAGCCGAAAAGTGCGGTCGCAATTGCATTTAAAATTGGGCGTTCCGTCACGCTCAAACAGGCTTGCAAAATCAAGGCCAGTTCTTTTGCTGTGTTACTCTCAAAGACATTTCCTCTATCCGAAAGGTACACGGAAGCAATACCAAGTGATTGCAATTCTTTCTTCACGAGATCGGCTTCGGTATAACCACGCACCAAAACAGCAATATTTTCTGCTCGCAATGTTTGATTTTCCGCTTTGCTTTCATTTGGAAAAACAACCGGATTTTCAGCTGCACTTTTTAACCATTTCTGAATCGATATCGCGCAAGCTTTCGCATAATCTTGCTGGGTGGATTCGTCTTTATCATTAATGTAAAAACGGAAGGCGGGTTCAGGTTGATTATTCAACTGAAAAACAAGATTTTTCTTGGCTGCGCCGACATTTAAAAATTCAATGTTTTCATAAATAAAAGGTGAATTTTTAAAATCAAATAATCGATTTACCCCTTCCACTAAAGGTAGAGAAGAACGGTAGTTTGTGCCTAAGTTAAAACGCTGACTCGCCTCTTCTGCTGCTTTTAAATAAGTGAAAATATCGGCACCACGGAAACGATAAATCGCCTGTTTTGGATCTCCGATCATCATAAAGCCAACATTACCAGACGCGGTTTCATTGTGATAAATTTTCGAGAAAATTTGATACTGCAATGCATCCGTATCTTGGAACTCGTCAATCATAGCAAAAGGATATTGAAAACGAATTAATTCCGCTAACTGTTCTCCGCCCTCACCATGTAATGCTTCTTTCAATAAGCGTAATAAATCATCAAAGGATTTTTCAGGATGATTCGCTTTGTATTCAAGAAGTTTCTTTTGAATACCTTGACGATAGTGATAGAGAATGATTTTTTTAAATAAATCACTTGGTTGAATTTCTTCAATTAAAGCTTCAATCTCTTCAAAGGCAGGATGTGTTATTCTCACCCCTTTTTTCTTAAAATCTGCTTTGACGGCGTTATCTAAAGCCGATTGCGTAAATTTTTTTACTAATGTTTCATTTAAGGTGATATCTGCTCTATTTTTTGCCCATGAGGTGACTTCATCCACAAAAGATAAAATTGTTTTACTTGAATATGTTTTACCATTTAAACAAGATTTCTCTTTTTTTACGACTTCTTCATCAAAAAGATCGCGAATTTCAACCGCACTTTCTAACCAAGCGTCTTTAATCTTTTCAATAATTTCCGCATTTCTAGTGATATCTTTTTGCAAAAATTCTTTTAATGGCAGTTCTAACAGTTCTGGTTCATCAAGTTGTACAGAAAAATCATTTCCAATATTTGAGCCTAAATCATTCAATACCTCTTCTGGCGACTTTAATTCTTTTGAGATAAATGCAGCCAAATGGAAAGGTAAATCATAAAAATGCTCCCGCCAAAATTCATTTGCAAACTGTTTGAGTAAATCAGACTGATCTTTGAGAAGTTTTAAATTGAAATGCACGCCTGAATTAAAAGCATGTTGCATCAGCATTCGGCGACAAAAACCGTGAATGGTATAAATAGAGGCTAAATCTAAATTTTGTTCAGCTAGCTTTAAGCGACGAAGTGCGGTCGGAATATCCTCTAAATAAGGCAACAATTCCGCTAAAAATTGATGTTCCCCAGTAAAAATCGCCTTATCTTTTGTCTCATAATATTCAGAAAAAACCGAAATTGCCGCTGTTAAACGTTCCCGAATTTTGCGTTTTAAATCTTCCGTCGCCATTTCAGTAAAGGTTACGACCAAAATCTCTTCCACATTCAACGGACGAGAAAAACAATTCTCACCAGCCTGCAAAAGTAAACGAAGATAGATAGAACCAATAGTATAGGTTTTCCCAGTACCTGCAGAGGCTTCAATTAAATTGACTTGATTTAAGGGTAACGAAATGGTATTAAGTGCGGTTGATTTTTGGCTCATTTTTTATTTTTCTGTAAACATTAGAGTGTCCCTATTGTAGGGATTTAGCTGAGGGATTTCCATAAAAAATGCGGTGAATTTTCACCGCACTTTATTCTTTATCTTATTATTTTAGAACGTTAAAACTTTATCCGCCCATAATGTCCACTCGGATACATCATCTAAGGTACCAAGGGTCACGCCATCAATTAATTTAGCCTCTAATAAACCACGTGCTTTTACGCAGCTGGTGCATAATTTAATTTCAGCACCTTGTGCCGCTAAAATATCGATAAGTTGTTGAATATTGAAACCTTCATTTGGGTTTTGCCCAGCAATACCGCATAAAATCGCATCAGAAAAGCAGAATAATTTAATATTTACATCCTTGCTGTGCTCTTCTTTCATATTGATGGCGAAACGAACAGCGTTGAAGGTTTTTTCTCCGCTATATGTGGAATCATTGACGATAAAAAGAATATTTTGCATGACGCACTCCTTGTTGCAATGCTATAAAACGAAGGCGTAATAAATTACGCCTTTATGAAATCAGCCAACCCAAACGAACTTGGCCACAAATAATAAAGACACCACCCACACAGGTGCATTTACTTCTTTAATTCTACCTGTAGAGGCCTTCATGACGCAATAGCTAATAAAACCAAATGCGATACCTTCAGTTATTGAATAGGTAAATGGCATCATGGCGGCGGTGATAAAAGCAGGCGTAGCTTCGGTTAAATCATCCCAGTGTACACGAATAAGACTAGATGCCATTAAAATCCCTACATAGACTAATGTTCCTGCGGTTGCATAAGTCGGTACCACACTCGCTAATGGTGAAAAGAAAATGGTGAGTAAGAATAAAATACCAACTGTTACTGCTGTTAAACCTGTTCTACCACCGACTGAAACCCCTGCACCACTTTCGATATAGGTACTAATAGCGGATGTTCCAATATAAGAACCTACTACCGCACTCACGCTATCTACATAAAGAGCTTGTTTCATTTTTGGAAAACGACCTTTTTCATCGCTGAAACCTGCTTTATCAGTTACACCTAATAACGTACCTGATGAGTCAAATAGATTTACTAAAAGGAAAGAGAAAATAATGCCTAGCAAAGCCGTATCTAAAGCACCAGCAATATCCACTTTACCCACAACTGCACCTAAGCTTGGTGGCATAGAAACAATGCCATGGAAAGTAACTTGGTCATCAATTAAAAGCGCTAAGCCAGTTACTACCGCGATAGAAATTAAAACACCAGAGAAAATATTACGAGCCGCTAAAACTACGATAATGAAGAAACCTAATACTCCAAGTAGAATTTTCGGATCATGTAAATTGCCTAATGCCACTAAGGTTGCAGGATTTGCTACAACCAACCCCATATTTTTAAAGCCAATTAAGGCAATAAAAAAGCCGATACCTGCGCCGATTCCCACGCGCAGTGAAAGCGGAATCGAGGCCATTAACCAATAACGGATTTGGAATAGGGTGAGAACAAATAAACCAATCGAACCCCAGAAAATGGTGCCCATGCCTACTTCCCAAGAATAACCAAGCTTACCAACGACTACATAAGCAAAGAACGCATTGAGTCCCATAGCTGGCGCAAGGGCGATAGGTAAATTACTGAATAATCCCATCGCAATGGTGCCGAGTGCGGCAATTAAACAAGTGGTCACAAAAACAACTTGCTTATCCATTCCCGCATCACCTAATACGGATGGGTTCACAAACACAATATACACCATGGTAAAGAAGGTGGTAATACCGGCAATAATTTCGGTTTTAGTGGTACTGCCCTTTTCTTTAATCGAAAAAAGGCGTTCAAGTAAAGATTGTTGCATAGTCTTCCCCTTAACTTAATAACCTTGGTGATAAATCGACTCAAGTAATTTCACACCTAATAAGGCGATATTGAAACGTTGTTCATCGGCAACCGTCCAAAATTCAATGCTATTTTCAACCGCACTTTGTTGGCTAAGATGCAATTTGACGCTTTCTTCACCGTTTTCGTTTTCACCGTTAATCACGGGGGTAACAAGGCTATCGTGTAATTCAATTAATTCGCTTTGTTGTGGTTGGAAATCAAATTCATAATCTGAAAGTGCGGTCACTTTTTGTGCCATGCCGTAGAAGACAGGCACTTGAATTTGATGGAAAATCACATTGTCTAACTGTGGGAAGATTTTTTGTAATTGCAGATTTAAATTTGCCGCTTGTTGTGGAAAAACATCAAAGGCAAAGCGGGTTTCACCTTCTTCTAATGGCATACCATTCAGTAAACGAGCGGTTTGTCCCGCAAGTTTATTCACGGCTTCACCATCCGTATAAGAAGCGGGTAAAAGTGACGTCGCAAAGACTTGAGTTAAATTTGTTTGTTGAATAATTGGTAGTAGAGATAAGGCTAATTGACTCACTTGCGGATCAGGCAGACTCACAATGTTACGTTGTCTTAATTCAGTCAGATTTTCTTCATTGATTGTAGGAACTACGACAGGTACATCAGACAATGCAGAGCAAATCCCTTTTAAATCAATCACCACACAGCCACTTTCTGCAGCTTGAGCTAATAGAGGCGCTTGGTCAATTTGGCCTGCGAAGAAAAGATAATTAACGCTGTCCCACTCAGTCTCATCAGTGGCTAATTGAGCAACCGCTTTATTGCGAAAACGTACCGCTTGCTCTTCTTCAAAAGGATAAATTTCTACAATTGAAACCTTGCCTACATCAAGCTCACTTTGTTCAAGGGCTTCGGCAATTTTTTCACATAGATCAAATTCTGCTGCAATAGCAATATTTAGGCTTGCGTCCATTTTTCTCTCCGCTGTAAAATGTTCTGAACCGATTTATTCTACAGAAAAAAGACGTATAAATACATAAGGAAATCAGATGACACCGGCAATTGATTTACTAAAGAAAAATAAAATTCCTTTTACTCTCCATACCTATGATCATGACCCTAACAATACGCATTTTGGTGATGAAGCCGCTGAAAAACTTGGGCTTGATCCGCACCAATCCTTTAAAACACTTTTAGTCGCTGAAAATGGTGATCAGAAAAAATTAGCGTGTTTTGTACTTTCCACGGCAAATATGTTGAGTTTAAAGAAAGCGGCAAAAGCTATTGGTGTGAAAAAAGTTGAAATGGCCGATAAAGATGCGGCACAAAAAAGCACGGGATATTTAGTCGGTGGCATTAGTCCATTAGGTCAAAAGAAACGGGTAAAAACAGTGATAAATTCAACCGCACTTGAGTTTGATACGATTTTTGTTTCTGGTGGAAAACGTGGATTAAGCGTCGAATTGGCCCCACAAGATTTGGCTAAATTATTGAATGCCGAATTTGTCGATATTATTGATGAAGAATAGAAAAAGAAAAGCCCGAATGAATCGGGCTATTATTTTTATATGATGTTGTGTTTATTTGAATTAAAAGCTTGATGTATCTTGGAATAAGCCAACTTTTAAATCGGTTGCTGTATAGATAACGCGACCATCTACTTCCACTTCACCATCAGCCATTCCCATTACTAATTTGCGATTAATTACGCGTTTCATATTGATGCGATAAACCACTTTTTTCGCGGTTGGTAAGATTTGTCCAGTAAATTTCACTTCACCTACGCCTAATGCACGACCTTTACCTTTACCGCCAACCCAGCCAAGGAAGAAACCGACTAACTGCCACATCGCATCTAAGCCTAAGCAACCTGGCATCACTGGGTCACCAATAAAGTGGCAACCGAAAAACGGTAAATCTGGATGAATATCTAATTCCGCTTCAATATACCCTTTACCAAACGCACCGCCGTCTTCGGTCATTTTTACAATGCGATCCATCATCAACATGGTTGGCGCAGGAAGTTGCGGGCCTTCTTTACCAAATAATTCACCACGACCAGAAGCTAATAAATCTTCATAGGTATAGCTACTTTTGATGTTGGGTGTACAGGTGTTTTCCATTTTTCATTTCCTTGTATATGTAGTTTTGCTTGGTTACAAACAATAAGTGCAGATTCTATGGGGATTTATAAGAAATGTAAACAGCGAACACTTGTTAGCTTAACTTGTCGGATCAGTCAGTAAAATTCACATAAAAGAAAAGCGAACCCAAGGTTCGCTTTAAAGAAATTAAGATTTAAAGAAATCTAACCAGTTTTTTTTCGGCGTTTCTGAACGGAAAGCAATTCGATTTTGAATTAAACGCGCAATTGGCTCTTTGCCCTTCACATATTCTTCTTTCTCTTCCAATAAATCACGGTCAAATAGAATTTTAGCTGTTTGATAAATATCTTCGACTTGATAGATAAAGAACTGCTCATTTTTCACCGCCTCAACCACTTCATCAGATAAACTTAATTGCTGAATAGTCGTCGCGGGAATAATCACCCCTTGTTTACCCGTCAAACCACGACGTTGGCAAATGGTGAAAAAGCCTTCAATTTTGTCATTCACTCCGCCTACTGCGTGCACCAAACCAAATTGGTCAATGGTACCGGTAATCGCAATATTTTGTGGTAACGGCAAATCAGATAACGCACTGACTAATACGGAGAAAATAGCTAAAGATGCACTATCGCCGTCAATTTCACCATAAGATTGTTCAAATACTAAAGAAGCCGAAAATGGTAACTGTGATGGTAACTCTAAGATACTGGCCAAGCACGCTTCTGAAATCATCATGCCTTTCCCGTGGAGATTACCCGCTAATTCGTTTTTACGCTCCACATCCACGACTTCACCATCACCAAACTGCACTAAACAACTGATACGAGAAGGCTCTCCGAAACAAACGGGGGTGCCTGGATATTCAATCACAGACAAGCCATTAATCTGCCCAACAATTTCACCGTTGGTTTCCACATAAATTTGTTCGTTAAGAATATCTGCATAAGTGCGTTCACGTAAAAAACCGTGCTGTTCGTTCTTTTGTTTAAAAGCTTGCTCAAAATCAACCGCACTTAAGGTTTGTTTTTGTGACAACGTCGCGGCATTAAGCAACATTTCTGTTATTTTTAACGGTGAAATATTAATTAAAAAGCGATCTTCACTCTCACGTACCAATAACTGATAGAGTTTATTTAATGCGGTTAAATCTAAATCGAGCTCATATTTTGAGGCTAATGCCAACACATAATTGGCCCAATTTTCTTGTGCTTTAGGTTGTGCAACAGAATAATAACTTTCAATTTCAGCATAATTAGCCAAGCTATAAAGATCTTCTTCTAACTCACCTAAGGTCGCAATTTCAGTGCGGTTGCCTAAAATCACCACTTTTAAATTAAGTGGATAACTTGGAATATCACAAGGCAAGGTTTTAAATGGATGGGCTGAATACCAATTAAAAGTTTGCGTTTGTAAAATATGTTTTAAGCGTTGCCATAAATCAAATTGGCTTAACATCGTTGCTGCATTTAAAATCAAAACGCCCCCATTGGCTTGATGCACTAAACCTGGCGTAAGCAAAATATCTTGCGAACTTGGATGAACACGTACACTACCAAAAAGGCTAAATTGATCAGCGTGTAATGCTTTCAGCACATCACCTTGTGCGGCAAAATTATCAGATGGTGATCGAGCTGGCTCAGTATAAATGCGAGGGAAAGAAAAAGAATCCCCCTGCTCAACCACATAATTCACCCCAAAAACTGACCCCTCTTTTGGCTGTTCTTGGCGAATAAATTCTGCTAATAAATCAGCATATTCTACTTGATCATCTGCTTTTAAAACTAACAAAGAACGACGAGGTTGTTTTAAAAATAACGAAATCGCTTTTGTGGCATGTTTTTGTAATGACCAAAAATCAGCCTTTTCAGCTGAAAGTTCAGTAATCGATAATTCTGGTTGTAAGGCTTGCCAATTTAAGGCTTGTTCCGAAGATGTTGAAGTCACGACATATCTCGCTTTAATTAAATTGGCGGTATTATCGCACACTTCACCCTGAGTGGAAATCCGTTATAAAAATCTACTGGAAAAATTTATTTAAACAGCGTATATTTACGAGGTTACCACGTCACTAAAAAGTATAATAAAACGATGAAATACCAAAAATTAGAAAACCAAGAAGCAAACTGGAAATGGATTTATCTCATTCGCAAACATCGCGAAGGGGAAAAAATCACCCGTTACAAAGAAAAAAGCTTAGAAGAAAGCAAAGTTCAAGAATTAATAGAATGTCAGAATTATCCTGAAAAAATCGAGGAATGGATTAAAAATCACCTTTCTCTTGATTTACCTATTAAGCTTGATCAGGCTATTCGTGCAAGACGTAAACGCTTTTTTAATGCTGAAAAACAATCAACGAAGAAAAAATCTATTGATTTAGAATATGGTGTTTGGCTTCGTTTGTCTAAATATTCAAGAAAAATGAAAATGACACTTTCTGAAACCATCACTTATATGATTGATGAACGTGAAAGCAAAGCATTATATGAAAGCCAAATGACAGCAATGAAAGCCGGTTTGAAAAATTTGCTCAATAAATAAGATGAAAAAAAGCCAAGGCCGAAACCTTGGCTTTTGATTATGCTAAATAGAGAAGATTTTGAAACGTTTTAGCGTTTCGCCTATTCCGCAATCGGAATAATTTTTGTGGCGTGAGATCCTTTGTCGCCGTGAATCACTTCAAATTGTACACGTTGTCCTGCTTTCAATGAACGGTAACCATCCATTTCAATTGCTGAATAATGTGCAAAGATGTCTGTATCCACGCCTTCTGCAGAAATAAATCCAAATCCTTTTGCGTTATTAAACCACTTTACTACACCAATTTCCATAGTAGACCTCTATAGGCTTCGCCCTTAATACTTAAAAACAATAAGACTCATGCCTTATCACCTCAATTGGAAATATATTCAAACATTTTATTTTTTTATGCAACAAGGAAACTTTAAAAATGATACATTGATCACAAAAATTTTTATTTATTTACTGTCTGAAGCCTCTTTCTCACCTTTTTGATGAATTTCACGCAATGCTTTTGCCACAATTTGAATGGCTTCACCACTACTAATTCCTTGTGCCATTAATTCCTGAATTTGCTCTACTGCTTTTTGTTGCTGTTCGTGGGTTAAATTAATATCTAACATGATTTCTTCTCGTTAAATAGACCAATTAAATAATTCCATCACTTTCATCCATTGTTCATCTAAATTAGCTTTAATTTCTATTTTTTTTAAATCAACCGGATGCTCAAAAATAAGTATATCTGCGTGTAAAAATAAACGCTGACAGCCTGAATGTTCCGTCAATGCACGATTTTGATGTAAATCCCCATATTGTGTATCCCCTAAAATAGGATGAAAGATATGTTTCATGTGACGTCGTAACTGATGTTTTCTGCCTGTTTGGGGAATTAACTTAACTAAAGAGTATCTTGTTGTTTGATAACGTCCTACTGCATAAGGCATTTCCACAATGTTTAAGCCCTCATAATCCGTCACTGCCTCTTGAGGGGCTTTATCTTCCTGGGCAAACTTATCTGCAATCTTATCTAATTGGATTTTAAGAGGATAATCAATCTGTCCTTTGCCTTGTAAATACCCTCGCACAATCGCTAAATAAGATTTTTGCACCGTTTTTTGTTCAAATTGCTGACACATTAAATTCGCTATTTCACTATTTAAAGCAAACAGTAAAACACCTGATGTGGGGCGATCTAATCGATGAATAGGAAAAACATGCTGCCCGATTTGATCGCGCAAGGTTTGCATCACAAACTGCGTTTCATGAGCATCTAGCCAACTACGATGTACCAACATACCCGCAGGTTTATTGACGGCGACAAGATATTCATCTTGATATAAAATTTCTAACATTTATTGATTTTGTAATAAGGCTTCTAATTCACGTAACGGTGTTAATAATTCAACTAAAAAATCTTCTTCTGCTTCTTTAAACGCTTCCTCTAAATAAGGAGACACCGCAATTTTTGAGGGTAACTCAGCGCCACTTTCAAGTAAGGCAAACATTCTTGGAATAAAAATCCATTGCAACCATTCTTCTGGTGACATGGTATCAATGGCAAAAGGCTCTTCACTTAAAAAAGCGTCTTGTGAGGGCGGAACCGCTTGCCATAAATCAAGTTTTTGCATGGCGAGTTGTAATTGTTGAAGATGAAGTTTTGTTTGATTACGCATAATTTTTCCTATTTATAAACAAGCGGCGTATTCTACGAGCATCAATTCACACTGTAAAGTGCGGTCAATTTTAGCGATGAATAATCGAAAAGTCAGAATAGCGTTTATCTTCAATATTATCGACTAAGACCCGTTCAACAGTTGCGGTTCTTGGCCCGACTTTTAACCAATCATAAAAGTATTGCAGTTGGTCATCGTTGCCTTCCGCAATGATTTCGACACTTCCGTCTGTACAATTTCTTACCGTGCCTTTAATACCAATTTTCTCTGCTTCTTTCCACGTAAAATAGCGAAACCCGACACCTTGAACTCGACCATATACGACAAATCGTTTTGCCATGATTTGCTCCTTTGTTACAAAAACTTTTTAAAAATTAACCGCACTTTCCTATTCCCATTTTTTTAAATTTAGCATAGCATTACAAGCATCTAATTTCATTCAAAAATAAAAGGAGTAATTATGAAATTATGTAAGTTTGCTTTAGGTGTTGTTGCCCTTGCAGTCAGTGCGAGTAGCTTAGCCGGCATGGTCACCACCTCATCAAACCTTGAATTTCTTGCTATCAACGGCCAAAAAGCTAGCAAATCCCTTCTAAAAGAAAAAAAATCATTCAATGCTGAAGCTGACCAAACACAACAAGTTGTAGTACGTTTAGGTGAGATCGTCGGTACTGGTTCTAGCCAAGGACTTTTTGAGTCTAATCCTATTATTGTGACCTTCAAAGGTACGGCTGATGATGTTGTGTTATCTGCAGAAAAAATTCGTTCTCAAGAAGATGGTGAAAAATTTAATGCGCAACCACAAATTACCGTTAAAACAAAATCAGGTAATGTGATTGATGCTAAAGTGGATACCTTAAAACAAGAAGGTTTATTCCCATCAGCGAATATTGTGAATGATCTTGCTGAGTATAATGCATCTAACGCACCCGCAGCGGTTTCAGCTTTAGCGGCACCTACAGTAGGTATGATGCCTGCTGCATCAGGAAAAGCAGCGAAAGGCAAAGTCGTTGTGCAAGGTGAAAACGTTGCTGAACAACAATTACAATACTGGTTCCAACAAGCCGATAAAGAAACCCAAACTCGTTTCTTAAACTGGGCGAAAAAACAAAAATAATCGTTTTTTTAACCGCACTTTGATAAAGAAGTGAGCCTTCCCGCTCACTTTTTTATCATCCATTTTTTAGTCATAAAATAATAAGCAAGGATATCACATGAATCAATGGCTTAATGCAAAAGTAATCGCTTCAATACCTATTTTTATTGCAGTGAATATCGCAGCGTTCGGTGTCTGGTTTTTTGATATTTCTACGCAATCTATGCCCTTAATTTTAGGGATTATTGCAGGCGGTTTAGTTGATTTAGATAATCGTCTTACCGGACGATTAAAAAATATTTTTTACACTTTAATTGCCTTTGCCATTTCAACCTTTATCGTTCAACTCAATATTGGTAAACCCATTCAATACGTATTGCTGATGACCATCATCACCTTTCTATTTACGATGATTGGTGCGGTGGGAGAACGTTATCGTACCATTGCTTTTGGTACATTGGTGGTGGCTATTTATACTACCCTCACTTATATACCGGGAAATTCTGCAAGCTGGTTTATCAATCCGGTGATGATTTTATTAGGCACTTTGCTTTACAGTATTGTGACCATCATTGTTTATCTCTTTTTCCCAAACCGTCCTGTACAAGAAAGCGTGGCAAAAGCGTTTTGTGCCTTAGGTAATTATTTAGATGCAAAATCAGAATTTTTTGATCCTGATGAGATTGATGAAATCGAGAAAAAACATCTTAATTTTGCGATGAAAAACACCAATGTGGTGGAGGCTTTCAACCAAGCGAGAACAGCACTTTTCTATCGTATTCGAGGACAACATCGCCATGCTCGTACACAACGCATGATTCGCTATTATTTTGCTGCGCAAGACATTCATGAGCGTGCAAATTCGACACATTTTGATTATCGACAAATTGCGGAACAGCTTAAAAATACGGACTTAATTTTCCGCATCCAGCGCTTGCTCGAATTACAAGCGCAAGCCTGTCACGATATTACGGCTTGCCTGCGTCAGAATACGCCTTATCACTATAATATTCGCGTAGAAAAAGCATTGATGGGCACAATTCAATCCCTTGAGCTTTATAGTAAAGAACATACCAATCAAAACAATGTGTTACTAGCTCTTCAAACACTGATTGATAATCTGCAAAGCATTAACTGGCAGCTACGTCACCTTGAGCAAGAAACCAGTGAAAATGAGCAAACTGCACAGATCCATACTGAACAAATTACGGGATTAAAAAATATTCTTTCTGTTATTGGAAGTAATTTCACTTTTGAGTCACCACTTTTCCGTCATGCCGTGCGTTTGTCTATCGTGGTGTTTTTGTGTTGCGCAATTGTTGAATTTTTCCAATTTAATTTGGGTTACTGGATTTTGCTTACTGCGGTCTTTGTGTGTCAGCCAAACTATTCTGCAACCAAAGTACGGTTACGCCAGCGTATTATTGGTACGATTTTAGGGGTAATTATTGGCTCCTTATTACCATATCTCAACCCAACATTAGAGATGAAACTTGGTTTAATGGTGGTAACCAGTACGCTCTTTTTCTTTTTCCGCAGTAATAATTACAGTTTCTCCACGTTCTTTATTACCTTGCAAGTATTGATCAGTTTCGATGTAATGGGATTTGACACACAATCAGCGCTCTTCCCTCGCCTCATTGATACTGTATTAGGTTCAGCCATTGCATGGTTTGCCGTTTCTTATTTATGGCCGGATTGGAAATATCTCCAACTCGATAAAGTGAGCCGTCAAGCGATTCAAAGTGATGCACAATATTTCTTGCACATTATTAGCCAACTTCAATTCGGTAAAAGCGATAATTTAAAATACCGCATTGCACGCCGTAATGCTCATCAATATGCGGCGGCATTAAGTACGACGCTTTCCAACATGAACAACGAACCGAAGAAATATCAAGCTTATTTGCAGGAAGGTTTTGACTTGTTAAAAATGAATTATTCCCTCTTGAGCTATATTTCTGCTTTAGGGGCATATCGCAATAAAATGGCACAATTACAACAAACTACCGAGTTTTTATCAGATTTTTATCCTGTTGCGAAAAAGGTTTTATATACGCTGGAAAATATTGAAAAGCTTCGTCCTGAAATCTTCGCCAAACTACAAGGTAATATCGAGCAAAGTCTAAAAGAAATTCAGTTGGATGAAAATCAAACCAAAGCAGATATGGCTTTTGCGTTACCATATCAGCAGCTTAATTTGATTTCTCAATTGCTACCGCAGCTATATCGCTATTTCCAACATAGTCAGAAAGAATCGATTACCAAATAAAAAACAAAGGAAAAACTGACCGCACTACCCCAAATTTTTTATTGTTCTCAGTGCGATAAATAGAGATAATACGCCACTTATGTAAAATAAATTTAGACGCAATGACACATTACATTCTACTCATTATCAGCACCGCATTAATCAATAACTTTGTTTTGGTCAAATTCTTAGGACTTTGTCCATTTATGGGCGTATCCAAAAAGATTGAAACGGCGATTGGTATGGGGCTTGCTACGACGTTCGTATTAACCGTCGCATCATTGTGTTCTTATTTAGTCGATAATTATATTTTAATGCCACTAAATGCCACCTTCTTGCGCACATTAGTGTTCATTTTAGTGATTGCCGTCGTGGTTCAATTTACCGAAATGGTAATCAATAAAACGAGTCCATCACTTTATCGCTTATTAGGGATTTTCTTACCACTGATTACCACAAACTGTGCCGTACTCGGCGTGGCATTATTAAACGTCAATTTGGCACACAATTTAACCGAATCTGTCATTTATGGGTTTGGCGCCTCTTTAGGTTTTGCGCTGGTTTTAGTTTTATTTGCCGCATTGCGTGAACGCCTTGTTGCAGCAGATGTCCCTATTACGTTTCGTGGCTCGTCTATCGCATTAATTACGGCCGGTTTGATGTCTCTCGCCTTTATGGGCTTCGCCGGGTTAGTAAAATGATTTATCTCTTGATGTTTATTACTGTAACAGTGATTTTTCTCGGCTTATTTTGGAATAACACTAAAAAATAATGTTTATCTTAATTTCAGTAACCATTCTCGCTTTAATTTTTGGTGCGATTTTAGGCTTTGCTTCGATTAAATTAAAAGTCGAAGCTGATCCCATCGTCGAAAAAATTGATGCCATCTTACCGCAAAGCCAATGTGGGCAATGCGGCTATCCTGGTTGCAAGCCTTATGCTGAAGCAATTGCGAATGGTGACGTTATCACAAAATGTGTGCCTGGTGGTCGCCCAACGGTAGTAAAAATTGCCGAAATCATGGGCGTTGATGTGCCCGCAATGGATGATGTGGCTGAACCAGAAGAAATGGTTGCCTTTATTGATGAAAATATGTGTATCGGCTGTACCAAATGTATTCAAGCCTGCCCTGTTGATGCCATTATTGGCACGAATAAAGCAATGCATACCATAATTGCCGATCTCTGTACAGGCTGTGAACTTTGCGTAGCCCCTTGTCCGACCGATTGTATTTCCATGATTAAAGTGAAAAAAGATATTGATAATTGGAACTGGAAGTTTGATCCTAAATTAGTCATTCCGGTTGTAAACACCACAGAAATCGAGAAAAAATTAGTGGTTGGGGAGTCGGAATCACATGGCTGATGTATTAACGAGATTTAACTCAGGTAAGATTTGGGATTTTAAAGGTGGCATTCATCCACCTGAAATGAAATCTCAATCAAACCAATCCCCTATTCAACAATCAGAACTTGCTCATGATTTTTATGTGCCGATTAAACAGCATGCCGGCACTGCAGGAAATGTATTAGTTAAAGAAGGCGATTATGTGCTTAAAGGCCAACCTTTAACACAAGGTGATGGCTTAAGAACCTTGCCTGTTCATGCCCCAACTTCCGGTACCGTAAAATTTATCGGAAAACATGTCGCACCTCATCCTTCTGGTTTAGCCGAAGACATGATTCATATTCAAGCGGATGGCTTGGATAAATGGCGTGAGCAATTTCCACTTGAAGAATTTTTCATACAACCTGTCGAACAACTCATTGAGCGTATTTATCAAGCAGGGGTTGCCGGCTTAGGTGGTGCGGTATTCCCTACTGCAGCGAAAATCCAATCAGCTGAAAAGAAAGTTAAACTTTTAATTATTAACGGTGCGGAATGCGAACCTTATATTACCTGTGATGACCGCTTAATGCGTGATTACACGGATGAAATGATCGAAGGGATTCGTATCTTACGTTATATCTTACGCCCTGAAAAAGTGGTAATTGCAGTTGAAGATAATAAACCTGAAGCCATTCAAGCTATTCAACAATCGCTACATGGTGCAAATGACATTGAATTGCGCGTTATTCCGACTAAATATCCATCAGGTGCAGCCAAACAGCTTATTTATTTACTTACTGGAATGGAAGTACCAAGCGGTGGACGCTCTTACGATATTGGCGTATTAATGCATAATGTCGGTACAGCTTTTGCGATAAAAAGAGCGGTCATTAATGACGAACCGTTAATTGAGCGTGTCGTCACGCTTACGGGTGATAAAGTTTCTGAGAAAGGCAACTACTGGGTTCGCTTGGGCACACCAGTTGATCACTTATTAGCGCAAGTTGGCTACCAATATGACGAACGTTTCCCTGTTTTCGCAGGTGGACCGATGATGGGATTGCAACTTTCAGATCTCAATGCGCCCGTCACTAAATTAATTAACTGTCTATTAGCACCCGATCATTTTGAATATGGCGAGCCGGAACCAGAGCAATCTTGTATCCGCTGCTCTGCTTGTTCTGATGCTTGCCCTGTCAATTTAATGCCACAGCAACTTTATTGGTATGCTCGCAGTGAAGATCACCAAAAATCAGAAGAATATTGCTTAAAAGATTGTATTGAATGTGGTGTGTGTGCCTATGTTTGCCCAAGCCATATTCCGCTTATTCAATATTTCCGACAAGAAAAAGCCAAAATTTGGGAAATTAAAGAAAAAGCGAAGAAAGCAGAAGAAGCCAAACTCCGTTTTGAAGCCAAACAAGCTCGTATGGAGCGTGAAGAACAAGAGCGTAAAGCTCGTTCACAACGTGCGGCAGAAGCTCGTCGAGAAGAACTTGCAAAACAAAAAGGTGAAGACCCCGTTAAAGCCGCGTTAGAACGCTTGAAAGCAAAACAAGCGGGTTCAGCAGCAAATAAAGAAACGAAAACTATCGTATCTGAGAAAGGGGAAATCTTACCGGACAACCATGAACTCATGGAGCAACGTAAAGCCCGCCGTCTTGCTAGACAACAAGCACAAGCAGATACAAGCACTGCGTCGGATGCAACACTGTCACAAACTGATGAAAAAGATGCGAAGAAAGCAGCTGTTGCTGCAGCTCTAGAAAGAGCAAAAGCCAAGAAAGCTGCTGCTCAAGGTGAAACAGTTGCGACAAATGCAACTGAAAGCGCGGTCGAAAAAACAGATGAAAATCCAACCGCACTTGATCCGAAAAAAGCCGCAGTAGCTGCAGCCATTGCCAGAGCTAAAGCCAAGAAAGCCGCCGCTCAAGGTGAAATGGTTGCGACAAATGCAACTGAAAGCGCGGTCGAAAAAACAGATGAAAATCCAACCGCACTTGATCCGAAAAAAGCGGCTGTAGCCGCTGCTATTGCAAGAGCTAAAGCCAAGAAAGCCGCTGCTCAAGGTGAAACAGTTACGACAAATGCAACTGAAAGTGCAGTTGAAAAAACAGATGAAAACCCAACCGCACTTGATCCAAAAAAAGCCGCTATCGCAGCAGCCATAGCAAGAACTAAAGCAAAAAAAGCGGCTGCTGAAGCTGTCAAAGAAACTGAATAACGCAGGAAAAGATTATGTTTAAGAAAATGGTGAGTTCGCCTCATACTCATTCAGGCAAATTAACCGCCCGTATTATGTTATGGGTGATTGCAGCCATGCTGCCTGCTCTGCTCACACAGATTTATTATTTTGGAATGGGTGTTTTGGTGCAATCCGCTTTGGCTATTTCTTTCGCATTATTGCTTGAGTTTATTGTGACCAAATTGCGCAATAAGCCCAACCTAGTCTATATTTCAGATTTTAGCGTGGTGCTTACCGCCTTAATTTTAGCGATGGCGATTCCGCCTTATGCACCTTATTGGGTGATTTTAATCGGTACGCTTTCCGCTGTTATCTTAGGTAAACATGTTTATGGCGGTTTGGGACAAAACCCATTTAATCCAGCTATGGTGGGTTATGTGGTGCTATTGATTTCTTTCCCACTACAAATGACAAGTTGGATGCCGCCTATTTCATTATTGAATGAACCCCCAACATTTGCGGACTCTCTTTCTTTAATTTTCACTGGCTTAACCACTGACGGTTTTAGCTTAAGTCAACTTGTTCATTCCATTGATGGAATTACACAAGCTACGCCATTAGACAGTGCCAAAATCTTCTATAACTTGCATCAAGGCGATGAAAGCGTATTCCATGATTTTGTAAAATTACCGATTTTATTACAAAACGGGACTGACTTTGCTGAAGGTTGGTGGCAAGTTAATCTGGCATTCATGCTTGGTGGAATTATATTAATCTTAAAGAAAAAAATTCATTGGCAAATTCCCGTTTCAATGCTCGTGACCTTTGTGACCTTAGCGACTATCACTGCGATGTCAGGTTATCATCATTTAAGTATGATTAGCCAACTCTTTAGCGGTGCGATGATGTTTGGTGCATTCTTTATTGCGACTGACCCTGTCACAGCGTCTATTACACCTCGCGGCAAGCTTGTATTTGGTTCCTTGGTCGGATTATTGGTCTACCTCATTCGTTACTTTGGAAACTACCCTGACGGCGTGGCATTTGCGATTTTGTTAAGTAATATTTGTGTGCCACTTATCGACTACTACACCCGTCCTCGCGTAGCGGGGCACTTTGCAAAAGGGAGAAAATAATGGGTATTTTTAAAATCACCTCCCGTTTTGGTTTGTTATTAGGTTTTATTGCGCTTGTATGTACCGCTGTTTCTGCAGGCATTTATATGCTGACAAAAGATAAAATTGATGAAGCCATGACTGAACAACAAAAAGCGCTATTACTCCAAGTTATCCCTCAAGATTATTTTAATAATAACTTGCTTGAAAGCGTAGAAACGCCTGAGCAAGATAAACTCAAAGGCATTCAAAAACTCTATTTTGCCATTAAAAACAATGTACCAACTGCCTATGCTTATGAAACAACGGCACCAGATGGTTATTCAGGGAATATCCGTTTATTAGTGGGTATTACACCAAAAGGTGAAGTTTTAGGTGTGCGTGTCATCGAACATCATGAAACCCCAGGATTAGGCGATAAAATCGAACTTCGCATTTCTGACTGGATTTTAAGTTTTACAAACCAAGTTATTGTACCGGAAAGCCTAAAAGATTGGGCGGTCAAAAAAGATGGCGGTAAATTCGACCAATTTTCTGGTGCAACCATTACGCCGCGCGCGATTGTGAATCAAGTAAAACGCTCTGCTCTCGTGATGCTTGAAAATAAGACATTACTCAACGAGATGGCAAAAAAATACGCGCAATAGGATATTTATTATGACTGATTTAACCGAAAAAACGACCGCACTTGATGAGCAAAGTGCGGTTGAAAATTCAGAAGAAATAACGCAAACGCCTTCTGTTTGGAAAGAAATCTTTATTCAAGGCGTCTGGAAAAATAACTCAACCCTCGTCCAATTATTGGGGCTTTGTCCGCTGTTGGCTGTTTCAAGTACTGCAACAAATGCATTAGGTTTAGGTTTGGCGACTATGTTGGTTTTAACCTGTACAAACACGGTTGTTTCGCTCTTTCGTAAGCAAATCCCTCATGAAATCCGTATTCCGATTTATGTGATGATTATTGCCACCACCGTAACCGTGGTGCAATTATTGATGAATGCTTATACCTATACACTCTATCAAGCTCTTGGGATTTTTATTCCTTTAATCGTGACTAACTGTATCGTCATCGGTCGTGCCGAAGCCTTTGCCTCTAAAAATAGCGTAGCACATGCAGCCTGGGATGGTTTTTCGATGGGATTAGGTATGGCTTTAAGTATCACGGTATTAGGTGCGCTACGTGAAATCCTAGGCCAAGGTACCCTTTTTGAAGGCATTGAAAACCTATTTGGTCAAGGCGCAAAATTCCTGACATTACATATTTATCACGCTGACAGCAGCTTTTTACTCTTTATTCTTCCGCCTGGTGCGTTTATTGGATTAGGCATCCTACTGGCGATTAAAAACCGAATTGATATGAAAAAATGAACCAAGCTAAACGAATTGAAATCCTCACTCGACTTCGAGAGCAAAACCCGCATCCCACCACGGAATTAGAGTATAATTCGCCTTTCGAATTACTCATCGCTGTGATTTTGTCAGCTCAAGCCACCGATAAAGGCGTGAATAAAGCGACAGCAAAATTATTCCCTGTGGCAAATACCCCACAAGCTATTTTAGATCTCGGCTTAGAGGGATTAAAAGAATACATTAAAACCATCGGGCTTTATAACAGCAAAGCAGAAAATATCATTAAAACCTGCCGTGATTTAGTTGAAAAACACAACGGCGAAGTACCTGAAAGCCGTGAAGCCTTAGAAGCCCTTGCGGGTGTCGGCAGAAAAACGGCGAATGTCGTGTTAAATACCGCTTTCGGTCACCCGACTATTGCAGTGGATACGCATATTTTTCGCGTATGCAACCGTACAAACTTTGCTCCGGGCAAAGATGTGGTGAAAGTGGAAGAAAAACTGCTCAAAGTTGTGCCAAAAGAATTTAAAGTGGATGTGCACCACTGGCTGATTTTGCACGGGCGCTATACTTGTACCGCGCGCAAACCTCGCTGTGGAGCTTGCATTATTGAAGATCTCTGCGAATACAAAGAAAAAACAGAATATTAAACGAATAAAATCAAACGGAATAGATTATGACAACAAACAATCAATCTCGCCAAACGTGGTCTAGCCGACTAACTTATGTGCTCACCGTTGCGGGTGCGACAGTTGGCTTTGGGGCAACGTGGCGCTTCCCTTATTTAGTGGGTGAAAATGGCGGCGGTGCCTACGTACTCCTCTTTTGTATCGCGATGATTGTCATTGGTATCCCGATGATTTTAGTAGAAAATGTTATCGGACGCCGTTTGCGTGTGAATTCCATTGATGCCTTTGGCGACAAAATCCAAGATAAAGGTAAAAACATCTCCAAATATTGGAAGATTCTTGGTTACATGGGGCTTCTTGGCTCATTTGGTATCATGGCTTATTACATGGTATTAGGTGGTTGGGTGATGTCTTATATCATTAGTCTGGTGAATAACACCCTTGATATTAGCGCCCCAATTACAAAAGAAGTGGCCAAAGATTTCTACGATTTACACATCAGCAACAGCCCATGGGAAATCATGCTTTACACATTCCTGTTCGTGGCGGTGAATTACATTATTTTGGCGAAAGGTATCATTGGCGGGATTGAACGTTCCGTGAAATACTTAATGCCATTACTCTTTATTTTCCTAATTGGCATGGTAATTCGTAATCTTACCTTACCGGGTGCAATGGAGGGTGTGACTTTCTACTTAAAACCAGATTTCAGCAAAATCACACCTAAATTATTCATTTTCGTATTAGGTCAAGTATTCTTCGCATTAAGCCTTGGTTTCGGTGTATTAATTACCCTCTCCAGCTATTTAAACAAAGAAGAAAACCTTATTCACACAGCCGTTATTACGGGTTTCACCAATACCATTATCGCTGTGCTATGTGGTTTTATGATCTTCCCATCATTATTCACTTTTGGCATTGAACCTAACGCTGGCCCAACTTTGGTTTTCCAAAGTTTACCAATTGTATTCTCACACTTATGGGCGGGTAAATTCTTTGCTATCGTGTTCTTCGGCTTATTGCTTATTGCGGCATTAACCACATCAATTACGATTTACGAAGTCATCATCACCGCATTACAAGAAAAACTCAGAATGCGCCGTGGTAAAGCGATTTTTGTGACCTTGATGGGAATTTTCTTATTAGGTAATGTACCTTCTATTCTAGGTGACAACCTTTGGAAAGATTTCACTATCTTCGGTAAAAGCATTTTCGATGCCTTTGATTTCGTCAGCGGCAATATTCTCTTTATGTTGACCGCACTTGGTTGTGCTATTTTCGTGGGTTTTGTGTTAAAAGACGATGCAAAAAAAGAATTATCACCAACACCAAATTCACGCTTCACCACAATTTGGTTTAACTATGTTAAATTTGTGGTTCCTGTGATTATTTTGGTGATTTTTATCAGTAATTTAATCTAACAAAATAGACCGAAAAGCAGTGCGCAAGCGCTGCTTTTTTTATACGCTAAAATTATAACATCTTCTCGCTAAACAATTGTTTGTAAAGAATAAAAATTCTCTATAGAATAGACAAAATTTATTCAAATATTTTACTAGGATCCATTTTATGCAACAGCAAGAAACCACTAAAAATGCGCTTGATAATCCCGCTTTACAACAAGCCTTCCTAAACGATCTAGATGAAAAACTTTGGTCATCTGCCGATAAACTGCGCCAGCAGCTTGATGCTGCCAATTACAAACACATCGTACTCGGCCTCATTTTCCTGAAATACATCTCCGACAGCTTCACCCATCAGCAAGAAAAAATTCAGGCGGAGCTTAGCGACCCCGAAAATCCACTCTATCTTGACCGCACTTTTTACGACACCGAAGAAGAATATCAAGAAGCCTTAACCGCCGAACAGGAAAACCGTGACTACTACACCGCCGACAATGTGTTCTGGGTGCCGCAGCAAGCCCGCTGGGACGAGATTAAAGCTGTTTCCATCTTAAACATCGGGGCTGAATTACCTTGGGGAGGGAAATTTTCCGGCGTGGCGAAACTCATTGACGATGCCTTCGATGCCATTGAAAAAGACAACGAGAAACTCAAAGGCGTCCTCCAACGCATCAGCGGCTATGCTGTAAACGAAGACACCCTGCGCGGGCTGATTATCCTCTTCTCCGATACCCACTTTACCAACCCGACTTACAACGGTGAGCCCGTGCATTTAGGCGCAAAAGACATTCTCGGCCACGTTTACGAATACTTCCTCGGTCGCTTTGCCCAAGCCGAAGGCAAACGCGGCGGCCAATATTTCACGCCCAAATCCATAGTTTCCCTGATTGTCGAAATGCTCGAGCCATACTCCGGCCGCGTATATGACCCGGCTATGGGCAGCGGCGGCTTTTTCGTGCAAACCGAACGCTTCATCGCCGCCCATCAAGGCAACATCAACAACGTTTCCATCTACGGGCAAGAATTCAATCCAACTACATGGAAACTCGCGGCGATGAATATGGCCATCCGCGGCATTGGTTACGACTTCGGCAAACACAACGCCGACAGCTTCACCCAGCCGCAACACATCGACAAAAAGATGGATTTCATTATGGCAAACCCGCCATTCAACATCAGCGATTGGTGGAGCGAATCCCTGGCCGATGATCCACGTTGGGCATACGGTACGCCGCCTAAAGGCAATGCCAACTTTGCTTGGCTGCAACACATGATTTACCACCTCTCACCTAACGGCAAAATGGCATTATTGCTTGCCAACGGCTCCATGAGCAGCCAAACCAACAACGAAGGCGAAATCCGTAAAGCCATCATCAATGCCGACTTGGTGGAATGTATGGTTGCCCTGCCCGGCCAACTCTTCACCAACACCCAAATCCCAGCCTGTATTTGGTTTTTAAACCGCAACAAAAAGCGCAAAGGCGAAGTGTTATTTATCGACGCCCGCCAAATCGGCTATATGAAAGACCGCGTATTGCGCGATTTCACCGCTGACGACATCGCCAAAATTGCCGACACCCTCCACGATTGGCAAAAATCAGATGGCTATGAAGACCAAGCCGCTTTCTGCAAATCCGCTACGTTAGAAGAGATTGCCAGCAACGACTTCGTCCTCACACCGGGGCGCTATGTCGGCACCGCAGAACAAGAAGACGACGGCGTACCATTTGCAGAAAAAATGCAAAATCTGACCGCTCTTTTAAAGGAACAATTTGCGAAAAGTGCGGAATTGGAAGCGGAGATTAAGAAGAATTTAGGGGGATTGGGGTATGAGTGATAACTTTAAAACTGATACTTTAGATAGTCTATGTGAATTAATCGTGGATTGCCCACATTCAACACCAACATGGACAACTAACGGGTATGTAGTAATTAGAAATCAAAATATCAATGATGGTGTATTAAATTTATCATCACCAAGTTATACGGATTTCTCAGGGTACAAAGATAGAACTAAAAGAGCTACTCCACAAGAAAATGATATTGTAATCACTCGAGAAGCACCCATGGGAAGAGTTTGCTTGATTCCTAAAGAACCAATATGTTGTCTAGGACAAAGACAAGTATTACTTCGTGCTGATAAAAATAAAATAAGTGCTGAATATCTTTACTGGTCTTTACGCTCTCCATTTGTTCGACGTCAAATTCTAGTAAATGAAGGAACAGGGGCTACTGTTAGTAATATGAGAATCCCTGTATTAAAAGCACTAGAAATCCCACGTTTAGAATCTATTGAAATAGAAAATAAGAAAGCTAGAGATTTATCTAATCTTCAAAACAAAATCCAACTCAACACCCAAATCAACCAAACCTTGGAACAAATCGCCCAAGCTCTGTTTAAAAGCTGGTTTGTCGATTTCGATCCCGTGCGTGCCAAAGTCCAAGCGCTTTCAGAGGGCCTTAGCCTTGAACAAGCAGAACTGGCAGCCATGCAGGCAATCAGCGGAAAAACACCCGAAGAACTGACCGCTCTTTCACAAACACAGCCTGACCGCTACGCCGAATTAGCTGAAACCGCCAAAGCGTTTCCGTGTGAGATGGTGGAGGTTGATGGGGTTGAAGTGCCGAAGGGGTGGGAGGTTAAACCACTACCTGAAATCATTGATTTCCTTGAAGGGCCTGGCATTCGTAATTGGCAATATACAGATGAAGAAGATGGTATCAAGTTTATCAATATTCGCTGCATCCAGAATGGAGACTTGACATTAACAACCGCAAATAAAATCACGAAGGAAGAAGCTTTTGGAAAATATAAACACTTCCAGCTTGAAGAAGACGATATTGTTGTTTCAACATCTGGAACATTAGGACGATTTGCTTTTATTAGGAAGGAACATTTGCCTTTATCACTCAATACAAGTGTTATCCGTTTCCGTCCTATTAAAAATAAAAGCACATTAGGCTTCATTGCTGGTTTTGTTGAGAATCAATTACAATATGAATTGGAAATCCGAGCTTCAGGTTCTGCCCAGCGTAACTTTGGACCTACACATTTGAAACAAATTTCTTTATTAGTACCCGATTTTAAATTACTTGAATTACATCAAAAATATGCTTCTTCTTTATTTGAAAAAAGAAAACAGCTTCTATCTGAAATTGATGTATTGAAAGATACTAGGGATTTGTTATTACCTAAATTATTAAATAGAGAATTTATAAAATGGAAAACTCAAAAAGAAATATAGACTCCGATGAAATTGAAATCCTTTGCGTAATAGAAAACTTAGATGAGTTAAAAACGTTCATTAAAAATTTTGAATATGAATTTGATGATGAAACACCACCAGTGTTTAAAACTAGAACTACATCGAGAGAAAATCACTCCTATTTAAAATATTTTAGAGGACATAGCAAAGAAAGTTATAGACTATCATCAACACTAGAGCGTTATTTAACTGATATTTTTGGTAAGAATTACGTTCAAAGAAACTTTGAAAAAATACAAGAAATATATCTAAAAGAGTGTAGGAAAGTTTTATTAGAACAAAGTATTGATGGATTTTATTCTTTACCTATGGAATTAACTGATAATGACATTTGGGCCTTTGGGCGACATTACCATCTAAAAACACCATTATTAGATTGGTCTCGCTCATTCTTTGTTGCACTTTATTTCGCCTTTGAGGACTTAGAACCAGAACAAGAAAAATATCGTGTAATATATCAATTAAACGATTTTATCCCTCCAGAACAGAACGTCATCATTACGCCCAAAATAAAAATTGGTGCAAGGATAAATGCTCAAAATGGAGTATTTACTAAACTACCATCCTATCAACTAGAAAAATTGGCATCACATAACGAATTAAAACCTTTAGGAATAAACATTCCATTCATTGGCAAATATTTAATTTCTAGTAAATTAAGAATGGATGTTTTAAATTTCTTAGCTAATATCAATATAGATCCTTACACCATTTATCCTGATTTATTAGGAAAAATGAAGGCATGCGAGGTTGGCATTGATAAGGCTATTGTAGATATCCTCTCGGAGAATATCTTGGAGAATAGTTAAATATTAAGTAGTTTTATAATACTGCAATCCCCTCTTTCGTAAAAGAGAGGTTAAAAGGGATTTAAACCAATATACTAAGGAACCCATCATGCTCAACGAAAACGACATCGAACAACTCACTCTTCAACGCCTGCAATCCCTCGGTTGGGAGTATCGCTACGGTAAAGACTTACCTGTTCATGAAGGCGAGTTTGCCCGTGGCGATTTGAGCGGTGTAATCTTCATTGAACAACTGCGTGAGGCGGTGCGTAAACTTAATCCACAGCTGCCGGAAAGTGCGGTTGATTCTGTGGTCAAATCGGCGACGAAAAGCGATATTGGCGACTTGGTGGTGCGTAATCAGGCGTTTTATAAACTGCTGCGTGATGGCGTGCGGGTGGAATATCAGGCTAACGGTGAGCAAAAAATCGAGATGGCGTGCTTGGTGGATTTTGAGCATGTGGAGAACAACCGCTTTGTTGCCGTCAATCAGCTGGAAATCCGCAGCCGTAAAGGGGGAAAGCGGATTCCTGATATTATCGGCTTTGTAAATGGTCTTCCCTTAGTGGTGTTTGAGCTGAAAAATCCGCTGCGTGAATCGGCGGATTTGTTGCAGGCGTTTAATCAGTTTGAAACCTATAAAGATGAGATTGCCGAGCTGTTTGTTTACAACCAAGCCCTGATTATTTCAGACGGCATTGCTGCTCGTTTGGGCTCGCTTTCGGCAGATTTCCAACGCTTTACGCCGTGGAAAGTGGTCGATGAAAAAAATAAAAGCGCGCGCTTATATTTTGATGATGAATTGCAAAGCCTGCTCAGTGGCTTGCTGAAACCTGAGGATTTATTGGACTATATCCGCTATTTCGTCTTATTTGAGCGGGATTCCAGCGGTAAAACCATTAAAAAAATCGCGGCGTACCATCAATATTACGGCGTAAATGAAGCGGTCGATTCCACGCTTTTTGCGACTTCGGAAAAAGGCGACCGCCGCATTGGCGTGATGTGGCATACGCAGGGTTCGGGTAAGTCGATTTCCATGTTGTTTTATGCCGGCAAACTGCTTGCGCAGCCTGAATTAAAAAATCCGACGATTGTGGTGGTTACCGACCGCAACGATTTGGACGGTCAGCTTTTCCAAACCTTTTCTTCAGGCAAAGATTTAATCAAACAAACGCCGCAACAAGTGGAAGACCGCGATCAACTGCGCCAACTGCTCGCGCAAAATGAAGTCGGCGGCGTGTTTTTTACGACGATTCAAAAATTCGCCCTAAATGAGGAAGAAAGTCGCTTCCCTGTTTTAAATGAGCGCAGCAATATTATTGTGATCAGCGATGAGGCACACCGCAGCCAATATGGCTTTACGCAAAAATTGCATAAAGGCAAATTCCAGGCAGGCTACGCCCGCCATTTGCGCGATGCGCTGCCTAATGCTTCGTTTATCGGTTTTACCGGTACGCCGATTAGCCTGGAAGATAAGGACACGCAAGATGTGTTCGGGCGTTATGTGTCGATTTATGACTTGCAAGATGCGGTGGAAGATGGCGCAACAGTGCCGATTGTGTATGAAGCGCGCCAAATCCGCTTAAACGAAAAAGAACACGATGAGCTATTCAAAGAAATTGATGATTTGCTGGAAGAGGAGCAATCCCCTGCCCTGCGTTTGCAGGAAAAATTGCTGGGTTCGCAAGCCCGCCTGGCTGATTTAGCTGCGGATTTTGTGCAGCATTTTGCCAAACGCAATGAAGTCGTCGACAGCAAAGCAATGATGGTGGTTTCCAGCCGTCAGATTTGCGTGGACTTATACAATGAAATCATCAAACTGCGTCCTGAATGGCATTCGGACAATATTAACGAAGGGGTGATTAAAATTGTGATGACGGGTTCGGCTTCCGATGCGCCGGAAATGCAGAAACACGTTTACAGTAAACAGGAAAAACAAACGCTGGAACGCCGCTTTAAAGACCCAAACGATCCGCTGAAAGTCATGATTGTGCGCGATATGTGGCTGACGGGTTTTGATGCGCCTTGTTGTAATACGATGTATATCGACAAGCCGATGCAGGGGCATAACCTGATGCAGGCAATTGCACGGGTTAACCGTGTATTCCGCAATAAAAGCCGAGAAAATGGCGGCTTGATTGTGGATTATGTCGGTATTGCTGAAAAACTCAAAGAAGCGACCCAGCAATACACCAATTCACAAGGCAAGGGCAAACTGACGGATAGCGTGATTGACGTGTTCTTTAAAATGAAAGAGCATTTAGAGTTTGTCCGTAGCCTGTTTGCAACGCCGGTTGAAGGGAAAACCTTTGATGTTCAGACGGCCTTAGAAAAAGATGATCCAAAGGATCTTTTAATGGCGATTCGTTTTGCCGCCAACCATATTTTGAGCCTCGATCAATTACCCTTTGATGGCAAAGCGCACGAGCAACATTGGTTTAATAAAAAAGAAACCGAGCCACGCAAAAAAGCCTTTTTGAAAGCGGCAGGATTGGTGAAAAAAGGCTATATGCTATGCGGCGCATTGGCTGAAGTTGAGCCATACAGCCAAGAAATTGCCTTTTATGATGCCGTACGCGCTATTCTCACGAAGCGTGGACAAAATGGTACGGGTTCTAATGAAAGACAGATTTTATTGAAAAAATTGGTCAATCAAGCCGTCTATTCCGAAGGCGTGATTGATTTATTTGACCTGCTGGAAAAACCGCAGCCTCAAATCAATCTACTTTCTGAAGAGTTTTTGCAGACCATTAAAAACAGCCCGACTAAAAATTTATGGGTCAGCGCGATGGAGCGTTATTTGGCAAGCGAAATCAAAGCCAAATCAGGCGCAAACCTCACCTTGCAAAAAGACTTCGAGCAGCGTTTAAAAGAAGCCCTAAATCAATACCACAACCATAATTTAAGCGTGGTAGAAATTTTGGATGAGCTCTTCAAAATGAGCCAAGACTTCCAAGAACGCTTAGCTTTAGGTGAAAAGCTGGGGCTGAAAAAAGAAGAACTCGCCTTCTACGAAGCCCTCGCCCAAAACCAAAGCGCCCGAGAGCTCATGGGCGATGAAGTATTGAGCAAACTTGCCAAAGAAATTACCGATACTTTAAGACGCTCGGTTACCATCGACTGGCAATACAAAGAAGGCGTTCGCGCCAAAATGCGTATTCTTGTGAAACGAGCTTTACAACGTTATAAATACCCACCGGATAAACAGGAAGAAGCCGTGAGCTATGTGATTAAGCAAGCGGAGGAAATTGCAGAAGATTTAACCGCTGAGAAATCACTATAGACGTTAATTACATGTAATAAAAAACCGAGCTATTTCGCTCGGTTTCTTTTTACCTATACCCTATTTTGTTTCAGCTTGAGTCTTTTTCTCTTCAAGTTCTTCCCATCGCATAAATGCAGTTTCAAGCTCCGCTTCCGTATCCGCTAATTCCTTAAGCTTCGTATCCGTTACATCATGGGCTTGTTGGAAAAAGTGAGGGTCACCAATTTCAGCTTGAAGTGCGGTGATTTTCTCTTCCAATTCTTCCAATAATTGTGGTAGCTGTTCTAACTCACGTTGTTCTTTATAAGAAAGTTTAACAGATTTCGGCTTTTGAGAAACAACGTCATTTTTGACCGCACTTTCTTGTGCTTTTGGTGCTTCTTTTTTAACTTTTTGAGCCTCTTGCTCAGCTTTCATCGCAAAGTAATTAGCTTGTTGTCCTTTTGCATCAAAGAAACCACCCACATATTTATTCAATACGCCGTCGCCTTCAAAGAAATAACACTCCGTCGCAACGTTATCAATAAACTGACGATCATGGCTGACAATCAACAAGGTGCCTTGATAATCCGTGAGAATTTCTTCCAATAATTCTAAGGTTTCTACATCCAAGTCATTGGTTGGTTCATCGAGAATCAGTAGATTATTCGGTTTCAGTAATAATTTAGCCAATAACAAGCGATTACGTTCACCACCAGAAAGGGCTTTGACAGGTGTCATGGCGCGTTTTGGTGGAAATAAGAAGTCCTGCAAATAGCCTAACACATGGCGTTTTATACCATTGACCTCGATATCCTGTTTACCATCGGCAACGTTATCCATCACCGTTTTTTCCGGATCAAGATCAGCACGATATTGGTCAAAATAAGCGATGTCTAATTTTGTACCACAATGAATGCGACCGCTGGTTGGCTTAATTTCACCTAATAAAAGTTTAATAAAGGTGGTTTTTCCACAGCCATTTTGCCCGACTAAAGCAATTTTATCGCCACGTAAAATAGTTGTGCTGAAATCTTTGAGCAGCTGTTTGCCTTCAATCTCATAGCTTACATCTTCCATTTCAAATACGATTTTGCCTGAACGACTTGAGTTATCTAATTGTAACTTAGCAGTCCCCATCACCTCACGACGTTGGCGGCGTTCTTCACGCATGGCTTTTAAGGCGCGCACTCGCCCTTCATTACGCGTACGACGCGCTTTAATACCTTGACGAATCCAAACCTCTTCTTGGGCTAAACGTTTATCGAAAAGCTCGTTTTGTAACGCTTCGACACGTAAGTTTTCTTCTTTCGTGGTGAGGTATAAATCATAATCACCAGGATAAGACACTAATTTCCCGCGATCTAAATCCACAATACGAGTCGCCATTTTGCGGATAAAAGAACGGTCGTGGGAAATAAACACAATACTTCCGGTGAATTCTAATAAGAAGTTTTCCAACCATTCGATTGCATCCACATCCAAGTGGTTAGTCGGTTCATCTAATAACAAGACATCAGGATTACACACCAACGCACGAGCAAGGGCGGCTTTACGCAACCAACCGCCAGATAAATCGGCTAATTTAGTATCAGGATTTAACTCGAGCTTTTGCAGAACTTCATTGATTTTATTTTCAAACTGCCAGCCATTGGCATGCTCTAATTTAGCTTGCACTTGTGCCAGTTGATTAAGAATTTGTTCACTGTAATTTTGTGTCAACTCTTGTGAAATATGGTGATATTCCTTTAACAAATCCGCTAAATGCTCAATGCCTTCTGCCACATAATCAAATACATTACCTTCAGCATGGCGCGGCGGGTCTTGTTCTAAACGCGAAACCACTAAATCTTTTTCATACTGCACTTTACCGTCATCCATGGTGACTTGCTGTGCAATAATTTTTAATAAAGTCGATTTACCTGCCCCGTTACGTCCCACCAAACATACGCGCTCATTCGGTTCAATATGCAATTCGGCATGATCAAGTAACGGGTGATCACTAAAAGAAAGATAAGCGTTAGTTAAACTAATTAATGCCACAAAATTGTCCTATAAATTCAAAATATCAATAAAAATAACCGCACTTTAGAGTTGATGATAAACCTTTAAGGCATAAGCATCTGACATGCCTGCGATATAGTCACAAATAATGCGTTTTTTACCCTGCTCCGGTGCATTTCTCCAACGATTAGCCGTATTCGTTGGCAATAAACGTTCTGGGTCAGACTCAAAAATCTGGAACATTTCCGTGAGAATACGTTGACCTTTATATTCAATACGTTGCGTTTCGACATGACGAATCACATATTTCCATACAAACTTTTTGAATACATTTAATGCGGCAATCACATCTTGCGGTAGTTCTGTGTTATAACGTAACAAAGGCTCATCAAAATTATCGGTGACTTTCCAACGCACATGTGTAATAAAGAAATTCACCAATGCACCAATGGCATTTTTACGTTCAAAATGATAATTGGAAAATAATCGTTGGCTGACTTGCTCTATATTTTTTGCCAGCCAATCTGAAGGAATCGTTTTAAGTTCATCTAAGGCTTCTTGCCACTGATGTTGATTTACTACGCCGGTCACAATTGCATCTTCTAAATCATGCACGCCATACGCAATATCGTCTGCTAATTCCATAATGCTGCAATCTAACGATTTAAATTGTGTTTTTAAAAACTCGGCAGGATTTGACCGCACTTTTTGAAATGAACCAAATAAAGTGCGGTCATTTTCAGAAAGATTTTGCAACAGCCAATCAAACATTGTGACGTCATCACGGAATAACCCTTTTCCTGGTTTCCAATCACTAATTTTGACATAACGCGGATCAGCGTTTTCAGCATGCGGCAACTGGGCATATTGTGGTGAAGATAAGTCTAAAATATTCGGGTATTTCACTACGCCTAAAATGGCACGACGCGTTAAATTCATCCCTGCCGTTTCAGTATAAGGCTCAAGTTTAGTAATGATACGAAATGTCTGCGCATTGCCTTCAAAGCCGCCATGATTCCGCATCATATAATTGAGGGCTACTTCCCCACCATGACCAAAGGGTGGATGACCAATATCATGCGCAAAGCACAAACTTTCAATTAAATCATTGCTTGGCAATAAAGGCTTGAGTTGTTTCTGTAATTCACTTTTTTCAATATGAAGCTGGTCTGAAATAGCAACATAACTTTCCGCAAATTTTAATTGGGAAACCAGACTGCTACCGATTTGTGCCACTTCAAGGGAATGGGTTAAACGAGTGCGATAAAAATCATTTTCGCCCACCGCATGAATCTGTGTTTTGGCTTGCAAACAACGGAAAGCGGCAGAATGTAAAATCCGCCCGCGATCACGACGAAAGGGAGGTCGGTGATCTTTTTCGCGAGGCGGATCAGGAAGGAAACGTTCAGTCCAAAAATCAGCTAATTGGGTTCTCATAAAAATAGACAAATAACATGGAATACTAAGGGCGCTAAAATGGAACTCATAATACCGCAAAGTACCAAAGAAATCGAACTATAACTCCCCGCTTTCGGATCAGCTTCCATACAACTTACTGTGCCTAATGCGTGAGAAACCGCACCAACAGATAAGCCAACCGCTTCTTGTTGTTTAATTCCGACTTTTTTCAAGATGAGATAACCAAAAACGGAGCCTTGTAAACCGGCAACAACCACACCTACCGCAGTCACGGCGGGAATACCGCCTAAATGCGAAGACACTTCCATCGCAATAGGGGTAGTAATCGATTTTGGTAATACTGTTGCTACCATTTCAGGACTTGCGCCTAAAATAATAGCAAAAATAACCCCTGTAAACATTGAGAATATCGAAGCCAATGTGACGACTGAAAGGATAATTTTCCACTGTTTGGCAATTTGACGAAGTTGTTCATACAACGGTAACGCCAGTGCAACAATACTCAATCCTAATAAATTATTAATAGGCGCATTTCCTGCCATATAATTATCATAAGGAATACCTCCTACCTCTAAGATAAAAACGAGAATAGATACAGTAAGTACGAAAGTATTGAAAATCATGGACTTCCAACGTTTACTAATTTGTAATGCGAGCCAAAATCCAAAAATCGTTAAACCAGTATAAAGATAAATTGCATACTGCATAATAAAACCTTAGTCTGCCTGAAAATTACGTTTCTCTAATACTTTCTGACGTTTATGAGTAAAAGATTGCTTGTAAAACAAATAATTACCCAAAAATGCGATAATAAAGAGCGTCAGAAAAGTACTGAGAATATTTGGAATGAGTAAAATTTTCCATTGAGAAACAAGTAAATCATAATATTTGATAATGCCTACACTCACCGGCACAAAAAGTACTGCCATATACCGAATTAACAAACTAGAACCCAAATAAATCCATTCTAAACGAATGATACGAGTGGTTAATCCAATAAAAAGTATTAACAATCCCCAGATGCTGCCAGGAATTCCAACAGGCACATACTGCGAAATCAAATTGCCGAGTAGCAATATAATGTATAAAATTACGAGCGAGCGAACAAGTTGAACGCCTTTTTGGAGTAACATATTTCCTCTTTCAACTTATTTAACAATAATTCAAATTTATTTTACGCTTTTTTTGTTAGAATTACCCTCTCTTTTTAGTTAAATATTGCGATATAGATCAAAGAAATTCCAAATGATTAAAAATGCTTTCTTATTTTTAGCCCTAATTTTGACCGCACTTTGGACGCAATTTTCAGTCGCTACTGAACGCCAAATGGCATGTTGGGTTGTAGGTGTCAGCGATGGCGACACCTTAACTTGCCTCTTACCCACTAAAAAACAACTCAAAGTGCGATTACAAGAAATTGATGCACCGGAAAAAGGCCAACCATTTGGAAAGAAAGCCAAACAATATCTTTCACAACTGGTTTTCAAACAAAATGTGACGTTGTCCGTTTCTGGTTACGATCGTTACCAACGTATTTTGGCAACGGTTTACCTGCAAGAACAAAACATCAACTTAGAAATGGTAAAAAATGGTATGGCATGGGTTTATCCGCAATATGCTAAAAATCCACTCTACTTTCAAGCTCAAGATTTTGCCCAACAACAAAAAATTGGCTTATGGCGCGATCCCTACCCAGTTGCCCCTTATGAATGGCGTAAACAGAAAAAAACAGTTAAACACGGAGATAACCATGGCTTTTGATTATCAATCATTTAAAAATGAATTTCCTTATTTTAAATCGCCAAATGCTGTAGTTTATTTGGATAATGCGGCGACAGCACTAAAACCTCAAGCATTAATTGATGCAACGAGTACTTTTTATCAATCGGCAGGCTCCGTGCATCGTAGTCAGTACGAAGCCGCACAAACAGCACAATATGAAAATGCCCGTCACTTAGTCAAAACCTTAATTAATGCAGAAGATGAAAAAGCCGTAATTTGGACTTCCGGAACAACGCATGGCATTAATTTGGTTGCCAACGGTTTACTCCCCTCTTTGCATGCAGATGACGAGATTTTAATTAGCCAAGCAGATCATCATGCTAATTTTGTTACGTGGCATGAGACAGCGAAAAAATGCGGGGCAAAAATTCAAGTGCTGCCTATTTTGGATAATTGGCTAATTGATGAATATGCTTTAATTGCAGCCTTAAATGAGAAAACTAAATTAGTGGCGCTCAATTTTGTTTCCAACGTAACGGGAACGGAACAACATATCCAGCATTTAATTCGCCTAATCCGTCAACATAGCAATGCGCTCGTTTTAGTCGATGCGGCTCAGGCTATTAGCCATATACAAATTGATTTACAGGCATTAGATGCGGATTTTATTGCCTTTTCTGCACACAAAATTTATGGGCCAAACGGCATTGGCGTATTAAGCGGAAAATTAAGCTCACTTTCCCTGCTACAACCGCTTTTTTACGGTGGAAAAATGATTGAGCGCGTATCCCATGAATGTATTACTTTTGCCGATTTGCCTTATCGACTAGAAGCCGGCACACCAAATATTGCGGGCGTGATTGGCTTTGGTGCAGTGCTAGATCGGCTCAAAAAATGGGATTTTCAGGCCGCCGAAACTCATGCCATTGAGCTTGCCGAGCAAAGTAAAGTGCTGTTAAAAAACTATCCAAATTGTCGTTTATTCAATTCACCGCAAGCAAGTTCTGTTGTATGTTTTGTTTTTGATGGTATTGCAGCATCCGATCTTGCTACCCTCTTAAGTGAACAAAAAATCGCATTGCGTGTTGGTGAACATTGTGCCCAACCTTACTTAGCCCGCCTTGGCGAGCGCACCACATTACGACTTTCTTTTGCGCCTTACAATAGCCCGCAAGATGTGGACGCTTTTTTTGCGGCATTAGATAAATCCTTAGAGTTATTAACATGCTAGAAAACATTAAACAGGCAAAAAATTGGGAAGATCGTTACCGTTTCATTATTCAAGCCGGTAAACATCTTCCTCAACCTTCTCCAGATGAATTGGCTCAAATGCAATCAATTCAAGGCTGCGAAGCGGGACTTTGGTTTATGACCATTCTACAAAATGACGGTACGTTTCAATTTCAAGCTTACAGCGAAGCGCGCATTATGAATGGTTTGTTATGGTTGTTGTTACAACACATCAACGGTAAAACCCGAGACCAATTACAACAATTTAATATTCGTCAATTTTTTGATGAGCTTGGTATTGCCTCTCGCTTAAGTGAAACCCGCTTAAATGGTTTAAAGCAAATCGAAGAAATCTTGCACAATCTGTAATTATGTATCTGATCGAACCTTTTTTTAAATTAACCGCCTTAGAAAATGATATTGGGCAACAAAGCCGTTTACTCAATGCAGTTATCGATCAATGGCGTTATAACGGACAAATTATCGGCCGTGAAATTCCGCTTTATTTAACGGAGGAAGACAGCGAACAAGGTTTTTCGATGCGCGTTATTTGCCCTGAGCAAGATAGCCTCTTACCCGATAATAATAACCGAACTGTGAATCTGGCGATGGAAAATGCTGAAAAGTGCGGTCTACATTTTCAAGGTTTTCAAATTATTGCCGATGATTTAAATGCAGACAGCACCGCAGAATGTAGCCAACCAGCATGGCAGATTCTCTATACTACACATTTGCAATCTTGCTCGCCATTACATAGTGGAGAAGATTTTTCCCCAATCCCACTTTATAAACAGCTAAAAAATCAACCGCACTTAAGCCAAGATTTGATTAAATGGCAAGAAAATTGGCAGGCCTGCGATCAGTTGCAAATGAATGGTTCGGCTTTAGAAAAAGAAGCATTAAACGAAATCTCTGAGGTTAATAGCACGCTTACTAAACATGGACGATACCTTGCTGCCAAAATTAAAAAAGAAAGCGGCATACCAACCTATTATTATTTATACCGTGTCGGTGGACATTCTTTAGAATCGGAACAACAACGCTGTTGCCCGCAATGTGGTGGCGATTGGACATTAGACGCACCACTATTTGATGTAATTTACTTTAAATGCGACCAATGTCGATTAGTCTCGAATGTGTCGTGGAATTTTTTATAACGCTTTCGTCATTCAGGAAAACAAATGAACTATCAAGATAAAAGCCTTCAATCTTTAAAACTCGGTCAAGCAACAGAATATGCTGCGAATTATGACCGCACTTTGTTACAACCCGTGCCTCGAAAACTCAATCGTGATGGCTTAGGCATAACTGAACAGCAGCCATTTTCCGAAGGGACGGATATTTGGACAGCCTACGAAATTTCTTGGTTAAATCCAAAAAGTTTGCCACAAGTAGCTATTGCCGATGTGGAAATTGATTATCGCAGTGAAAATTTAATTGAATCGAAAAGCTTTAAACTCTACTTAAATAGCTTTAACCAAAGTAAATTTGCTGATTTTGCTAGCGTAGAACGCACTATGCGTGAAGATCTAAGTGCTTGTGCTCAAGGCGAGGTCAAAGTACGTTTGCATCCTTTATCCCATTATCAAGGACAAAGTATTGATACTTTACCGGGCGATTGCATTGATGATCAGGATATCGAAATCCACAACTACGAATTTGATGCAGACATTTTGCAAGATTGTACATCCGATAATGCGGTAGAAGAAACCTTAGTGAGCCATTTATTGAAATCTAACTGTCTTATCACCAGTCAGCCGGATTGGGGAACCGTGCAAATTCATTATGTGGGTAAACAAATAGATCGCGAAAAACTTCTCCGCTACATTGTGTCTTTCCGTCAACATAATGAGTTTCACGAGCAATGTGTCGAGCGTATTTTCTGTGACTTGATGCATTACGCCAAACCAGAAAAACTCACCGTCTATGCGCGTTATACGCGCCGTGGTGGATTGGATATTAATCCATTCCGTTCTAACTTTGAGGAAATTCCGCAAAATTTACGCTTGGCAAGACAATAAATCACAAAAAAAAGTGCGGTGAAAATCAACCGCACTTTGGGCTTTATACGTGACGTAAATCATGCGCTTGTTGCAATAACTGACGACTTTCCTGCAAGAATTGATCGGAATATTCCCCAAACCATTTTCTCACTTGATGGAAAGCATCAATAAATCCTTGGCGATCGCCTTTTTCAAAGAATTGTAACGCCTCCTCATAAGTTTGTTTCAAGCTTTCAATCACATCTAAATTTTCTGGCTTATCCATAATAATATCGGCATAAAGTGCCGCATCTTGGGCAAATAGACGACCAATCATGGCTAATTCCAAACGATAAATCGGAGAAGATAACGCCAATAAATTGCTTAAATTAACAGGTTGTTTGGAAAGATGCAGACCATTCGCGAAGGTAGAAAAGTGACGTAATGCTTGAATGTATGTCATATTGTGGTCATGCTCCGCTGCATCAATTTGGTAAATTTTTGCACCCCAGATTTGAATTTGCTCCAGTAGCCATTCATAACGCTCACTAAAGCGGCCATCACAACGCACGACAACTTGTTTTGCCATGCTGGCAATATCTGGGCCAAACATGGGATGCAGCCCAACCACTGCTCCTTTATGTACTTCTAACATTTTAGCTAATGGTGCTCGTTTCACGGAGGTGAGATCTGCCAGTAGCATATTTTCCGTTAAATAGGGTTTTAAACGTTCTATGGTTTCTAACGTGTGATCAATCGGTACTGAAACAATAACAACATCCGCATTCGTTAAAATACGTTCTGCTACATCCCAATCATTGCGGTCTAAAATAGAAATAGGATACCCAGAGGCACGCAAATAGCGGGCAAATAACTGCCCCATTTTCCCGTAACCACCGACGATAACAATTTTGTTAATGGCTGGATTCAGGGTTTTAAAACCAAATTGATTTTCATTGGAGTAAGATTCTCGCATGAAACGACGCAGCACATCTTCGATGAGTTGTGGAGAAATCCCCGCTTTAGCCGCTTCTTCTCGGCGTGCTTGTAACATCTCTAATTCACGTTCTGGCGCATAAATCGGCAAGCCTTTTTCGTGCTTTACTTCGCCGACTTGGGTCACAAGTTTGAGGCGTTTAGCAAAAAGTTGAATCAGTTCGAGATCGAGCGCATCAATTTCCTGACGTAAATGGTTAAGAGCATCCATAATTCACCTATAATATCTTATTTACATAGATTGCAATTAAAAGGTTACAGGTGAGATTACTGGAATTAAAAAAGAAAGGCAAATAGTTAGAGAGATTGCGTAATCAAGCGTTGCGGACGAATTACATTGTTATCATCTACAAAAGCCACGCCTAAAAAGATATTCTCGTCAGAAAACAACCGCACTTGACCATGTAATTTGGCTTCATTAGCAAATTTGACACGTTGTCCAAAGCCAATACCTTTACTTTGTTCAGCATTTAACTGTAATGCAGGTAATTTACTGACTGCGGTATCTGTCGGTAAAAGATATTGATCAAGTTGTGTAAGATCACCTTGCTCTGCAAGCGCCTGCAATGCATCCCATGTCATCATCTTTTCTGTTGGATAATCCGTAACCGCAGTTCGACGTAACATTGTCACATGAGCACCACAACCTAACACTTCACCTAAATCATCCACTAATGTACGGATATAGGTTCCTTTCGAACAATGCACTTCTAAGGTTAGAAAAGGTGCTTGATACTCGATAAAGTTTAGCTCAAAAATCGTGATAGGACGTGCTTCTCGTTCTACTGTAATGCCTGCGCGAGCATACTCATACAACGGTTTTCCATTATGTTTTAACGCAGAAAACATGGTTGGTACTTGCAAAATATCACCACGGAATTGTTCAAGTGCGGTCAAAATTTGTGATGTTTCCACATTGACAGGGCGCGTTTCGACCACTTGCCCTTCAGCATCTGAGGTATCCGTACGTTCACCTAATTTTGCTGTAACCACATAGCGTTTATCTGCATCTAACAAAAACTGAGAAAACTTTGTAGCTTCACCTAAACAAATAGGCAGCATACCGGTTGCTAATGGATCGAGCGCACCGGTATGTCCTGCTTTATTCGCTTGGAATACGCGTTTCACCTTTTGCATAATGTCATTCGATGACATGCCTTGTGGCTTATCTAATAAAAATACGCCATCAATATCACGTCCACGCTTACGAGGTCTCGACATTAGTCATTTTCCTCAACGTGTTTTTTCTCGTCTTCACGTACTACGTTTGTTACTAAATTAGACATACGCATCCCTTCAACTAAGGATTGATCGTAGAAGAAACGAATTTCCGGCACAATGCGTAAGCGCATCGCTTTACCCACTAATGAACGGATATAAGGTGCTGCTTTTTCTAACCCTTTCATGCCTTGTGCGATCGCTACTTCATCATGATCAAACAAAAATGTGACAAACACTTTTGCATAAGCTAAATCGCTTGATACCTCCACATCAGACACGGTTACCATGCCAATACGGGGATCTTTCACTTCACGTTGCAAAATGATGGCGATTTCTTTTTGTAATTCCTGTGCAACGCGATCGCTGCGTTTAAATTCTCTTGCCATAATATTTCTCTTATTAAAAAGCGGTCAAAAATACGTTGAATTTTGACCGCTCTTTTTATCGATTAGATTGAACGTTTAACTTCAACGACTTCAAACACCTCGATTTGGTCGCCGACTTTCACGTCATTGTAGTTTTTAACGCCGATACCACATTCCATACCATTACGGACTTCAGAAACGTCATCTTTAAAGCGACGGAGAGATTCCAATTCACCTTCAAAAATTACCACGTTATCACGTAATACACGGATTGGGTTGTTGCGTTTTACTACACCTTCGGTCACCATACAACCTGCAATTGCACCAAATTTCGGATGTTTAAACACATCACGCACTTCAGCCAAGCCGATAATTTCTTGTTTGAATTCAGGTTGTAGCATACCACTCATCGCGGCTTTCACATCATTTAATAGTTCATAAATGATGGAGTAATAACGAAGGTCAATGTTTTCTGCTTCGATAATACGACGAGCAGAAGCATCCGCACGTACGTTGAAGCCGACCATAATCGCATTAGAAGCAGCTGCTAAGGTTGCATCAGTTTCAGAAATACCACCTACACCAGAACCGACAACTTTCACTTTCACTTCATCAGTAGAAAGGTCTTGTAACGATTGAATAATCGCTTCTACAGAACCTTGTACGTCCGCTTTCACAATGATGTTCAGTTCAGCCACATCACCTTCAGTCATATTGCTAAACATATTTTCAAGTTTCGCTTTTTGCTGACGAGCAAGTTTCACTTCACGGAACTTACCTTGACGGTGTAATGCTACTTCACGTGCTTTTTTCTCATCACGTACTACAGTTGCTTCATCACCCGCTGCTGGCACGCCTGAAAGACCTAACACCTCAACAGGAATAGATGGGCCGGCTTCATCGATTTCTTTACCGTTTTCATCGCGCATTGCACGAACACGACCATATTCAAAACCGCAAAGTACGATATCACCTTTACGTAAGGTACCAGATTGAACAAGAATGGTTGCAACCGGACCACGACCTTTATCAAGGTAAGATTCAATCACTACACCGCTTGCCATGCCGTCTTTTACAGCTGTTAATTCAAGTACTTCTGATTGAAGTAGGATGGCATCTAATAAGTCATCAACACCGGTACCTTTCTTCGCAGAAACAGGAACGAATTGCACATCACCACCGAATTTCTCAGAAATCACTTCGTGTTGAAGTAATTCTTGTTCTACTCGGTCTGGATTTGCTTCTGGTTTATCAATTTTGTTCACCGCAACCACTAAAGGCGCACCTGCTGCTTTCGCATGTTGAATCGCTTCAATAGTTTGAGGCATTACACCATCATCTGCCGCAACCACAAGAACTACGATATCCGTTGCTTTCGCACCACGTGCACGCATTGAGGTAAATGCGGCGTGTCCTGGTGTATCTAAGAAGGTGATCATTTTGCCGTCATCCATTTCTACGTGGTATGCACCGATGTGCTGAGTAATACCACCCGCCTCACCTGCTGCCACCTTCGCTTTACGAATATAGTCAAGTAATGAGGTTTTACCATGGTCAACGTGACCCATAATCGTTACAACTGGTGCTCGAGTCACTTTTTCTGCGTTAACATCACGATCGCCTAATACTTCTTCTTCAAGTTCATTCTCATTACGAAGAATCACTTTGTGACCTAATTCTTCAGCCACTAATTGTGCCGTTTCTTGGTCAAGCACTTGGTTAATGGTTACCATTTCGCCCATCTTCATCATTGCTTTGATGATTTCAGTCGCTTTGGTTGCCATTTTGTTTGCTAATTCTGCAACGGTAATGGTTTCACCAATAACAACATCTTGTTTCACAACCTGAACAGGTTTTGTGAAGGCTTGTTGTAATGCTGCACCTTTCTTACCATTTTTACCTTTACCGAATTTACCGTCTTTTTGATTTTTACGGTTAGATTCGCGCTCATTTTTATTGCCGCCTTTCACGTCATCGCGTTCTTTTTTCGCTTTAGCGACTTTATTTTTGCCGCGACCGCGATTTTCATTACGGCGTTCTTCTTCGTCTTCCGCTTCTAAAGCATAACGAGAGCTTAAATTGTAATCAGTATAATCTTCTGATGCGCTTTCATTGCTTGACGTATCCGCTTCAGCATAACGTTTAGCATCCTCAGCTGCTTTACGTGCTTGCTCTTCTGCCTTTTGGCGAGCCAGCTCTTCCGCTTTGCGACGAAGTTCTGCTTCTTCCGCTTTACGTTTTTCTTTTTCTGGATCAACAGATTTAGGTTTATTTTCAACCGCACTTTGTGCTGGTTTCGCTGCCTTTTCTGCTTCAACCTTCGCTTTTTCAGCTTTCGCTTTTTCTGCTGCAGCTTTTTCAGCAGCTAAACGTGCTTTTTCTTCTGCCGCTTTCTTCTCTGCTTCTTGCTGTGCTTTTAATTTTTCTGCCTCAGCGGCTTTTCGCGCAGCATCTGTTGGCACAGTGCGTTTTTTACGAACTTCAACTTGTACCGCTTTTGCTTTACCGCCAGCTGTTGTACTGCTTACGGTTGTTTTTGTTCTGCGTTGAATACTTAGTTTTTTCGGTGCATTCGCATCCGCATTTTTTACATCTTCAGTCATTATTAAACTCCTTACTCTTCGCTAAACCAGCAAATATTACGCGCAGCCATAATAAAGTCAGCGGCTTGCTCTGCGGTTAATTCTTCGATATCAGCTAAATCATCTACACCTTGCTCAGCAAGTTCTTCAAGCGTAGTAATTTGTTTTTCAGCTAATTTAAAGGCAATGTGACGATTCATCCCTTCAAGATTTAATAAACGATCTTCAATATTCGCTTTTTTCAAGGCTTCTTCTTCAGCTGCAGCAGCTGCAGTAATGGCATCTTTTGCGCGACCTTGTAATTCTTCGATAAGATCTTCATCTTCTAAACCATCAATTGCACTCAGTTCGCTCACAGGAACATAAGCCACTTCTTCTAATGAAGTAAAACCTTCATCTACTAAGATTTGAGCAAACTCTTCATCAAGACCTAATTTATCCATGAATAAATTTAATACTTTAGTATCTTCTGCTTGATGTTTCTCATTTAATTGTTCGGTAGTCATGACATTTAATGTCCAACCGGTTAATTGTGTCGCTAAACGTACGTTTTGACCGTTACGACCAATTGCTTGTGCTAAGTTGTCAGCATTAACCGCAATATCCATTGAGTGATTATCTTCATCTACGATAATTGAAGTCACATCAGCTGGTGCCATTGCATTGATCACATATTGTGCTGGATTGTCATCCCAAAGTACGATATCCACACGTTCGCCACCTAATTCATTGGTAATCGCTTGAACGCGTGCACCGCGCATACCCACACACGCACCAACTGGATCGATACGTTTATCATTTGATTTCACCGCAATTTTCGCTCGAGAACCAGGATCACGTGCCGCACCACGAATTTCAAGCATTTCTTCGCCGATTTCTGGTACTTCAATACGGAATAACTCGATTAACATTTCAGGTTTTGCGCGAGTCACAAATAATTGTGCGGTTTTGCTTTCTGGATTCACTTTATAAAGCACACCACGAACACGATCGCCAGGACGGAAGTTCTCACGAGGAAGCATATCTTCACGCATAATCACGGCTTCAGCTTTATTGCCTAAATCTAAAATAATGCTTTCACGGTTTACTTTTTTCACCGTACCCGTAACAATCTTGCCTTCTTCAGAACGGAATTGCTCAACTACTTTTGCACGTTCTGCTTCACGGATTTTTGTACTGATAACTTGGCGAGCGGTTTGCATTGCAATACGGTCAAATGCGATAGACTCAATTTGATCTTCGACATAATCACCAAGTTGAATATTCGGCTCTTCAAATTGTGCCGCTTCTAATGTCATTTCTTTTGTTGGCACTTTAACTTCATCAACCACCAACCAACGACGGAATGTATCAAACTCACCTGTTTTAGGATTGATAGATACACGAATATCGGTTTCATAGTCATATTTTTTCTTCGTTGAAAGTGCAATCGCACTCTCTAATGCTTCAAAAATCTTTTCGCGTGGTAATAACTTCTCGTTAGATACTGCTTCAGCAGCTAACAAAATCTCTTTACTCATTTTCCTTTTTCTCCTTTAAAATTTTGCGATTACATTGGCTTTTTGAATGTTGCCAAAAATAAGAACTTGCTCCTGACCATCAACAATAAGTGTCAACATGTCATTTTCAATTTTTTCCAACTTACCTTGCCATTTACGACGATCTAAAACAGGAATACGTAAATGCACGGCGATATCCTCACCCACATAACGTTGGAATTGTTCAAGCGTAAATAATGGACGATCGAGACCTGGTGATGATACTTCTAGGTTATATTTATCCGCAATCGGATCTTCCACATCTAAAATCGCGCTCACTTGACGACTTACATCAGCACAATCATCAACGCCTACGCCACCTTCTTTATCAATGAATAAACGCACGGTCATAAAACGCCCTGCACGTTGGCATTCAATTCCCCAAAGCTCGCAGCCTAAGTCTTCTACTGCACCTTGAAGCATCTCTTGCAATTTTTGTTCTAATGTTGCCAATTTTTGCTCCTAATCTTAAAATTCAGACATAAAAAAAGGGTTAGGTTCGTCAATGAACCTAAGCCCAGTTTCTAAATTTCTCGTACAAAAAAACCCCAAACTTGGGGTTCTTACTACTGAACTTGTTATTGGTTGCGGGGGCCGGATTTGAACCGACGGCCTTCGGGTTATGAGCCCGACGAGCTACCAAGCTGCTCCACCCCGCGTCCGAAATATGGAGTGTATTATAGTGATCTAAATCAAAAGATCAAGCGATTTCTGCTAATTTTCTTGAAAACGTAAGATTTTTTGACCGCCCTTTGCTTTATCTAAAGTGAGAGTTAGAATCCAAAGCCAGTGCCAAGACCTACTCCAACGCCCACACCATTACTGCCGCCGCCAGCACCTACACCAACAGAACAAGCACTCACTAAAGCACTTAATACAGCCACTAAAAATAATTTTTTCATAGATTTTCCTTTGTTAAATGTTCAAATAACCGATAAACGGCCAATAAATCCGTTCGAGCAATTGGTTTGAACGGAAGTAAAAGATAATAAAGCCAACGAAATCTTCTCACATAAGACAACATATCAGTCCAATAAGTTGTCGGGCAATGAGATTTATAATAATCAAATAATTCATCAAGCTTTTCATCATCTAAGCTTTTCACACGACATAAACTGTCTAAAAATGCCAGCATATCACGTGTAATCAACCAGTGCTCATTATGGCTTTTTGAATGTGATTCAAAGTCCATAAAACTAATCTTGCCTTCTTTCCATGCGATATCTCGTATGGCTGGTCGACCATGAATAATGCCTTGTTGATGAAGACTAATCAATATCTCCATCGCTGAATGCAAAATATGTGATTTTTCTGCCCAAGACAATTTTTCATCATTCAGCCAGATGTTTAATGTTGGCCCCGCATCTTCCAATACTAAATAATCATCTCCGAAATCACATAATTTAGGTACTGGTGCACCAATATTATTCAGGTGCTGAAGAATCTCACATTCTTCTTTAAAATGTTGTTTTGGATATGGTTTTAATAATAACCATATCCCTTTTAATTGCTCGGGTTGCTTTAACCAATAATGTTTCCCTAAATATTTAAAGCGGAAAACACGTTCTCCACGATGTTCTTCAAGAAGCTTTTGCACATGGTCTTTAAGTGACGAAGTCATAATCTCTACTTAAATTTTTATTGTGTATTGAAAAGATAAGCGATACATTCTACAAAATTTTCATTCTTTTTCAATCAAGGAGAAAAATATGCATTTTTTGAAAAAAGTGCTTACCATACTGACCTTAGGTTTCTGTACGCTATCTGTACAAGCCTCTCCCTTCAGTATCAGCGAGCAACAAATTAACCAATATTTAAGTGAAAAAGGCACGATTAATGACAAACTCGGTATTCCAGGATTATTTTCTGTGGATTACTCACTGAAAGATTTAGTAACTCAAATCGGGCAAACTGAAAGTAATCGTGTTGAAATGAGTGGTTTGGCTGATACGCTTATTCGTTTATCCGGTAAAACCTATCCAGCTAAATTGCATTTAACCTTTGATGCCGTTCCAGAATATAACGCACAGGAAGGAGCGCTCTATTTAAAAAATCTGCGAATTTTACGCTGGTCTGGCGAACCTAATAGTGCAATGGAGCAACTCCAAGATGTGATGCCACTATTAAGCGATGGTGTAGCAGCCTTATTAAGTCGTATGCCGGTTTACACCTTAGATGAAAGTGATATGAAACAAATGCTAATTAAAAAATTTGCTAAGGAAATTAAAGTTGAAAAAGGTCGATTGGAATTAATTGGTGGAATGTTTTAACAAAAAGGGCGTATTAAACGCCCTTTTTTTATAACTCAATGATAGCTCGCAAACCTTGAATTTGCCCGTTAGATTCAATGTTTTCTAATCGGAAACGATAGTGATGCAATTCCGCTATTCTTGCCACAATAGACAATCCAAGCCCACTTCCCTTTTCATTTTGTCCTGCAGGACGATAAAAACGCTGCCCTAATTTTGCTAATTCTTCTGGCACAACACCACCGCCATTATCTTCAATAAGAATTTTACGTGGCTGTAAAATCACACGAACCAGAGTGCCTTGAGGACAATATTTAATGGCGTTATCCAACAAGTTTCTCAACATTTGGGCAAGTAATAATGGCTGCCCTTGCTTAACGGCAGGATCTCCCTGATGATCAAACTGCAATTCGATTTGGCGTTGCTGTGCACTGAAATACAACTCACCGATAAGTGAAGTTATAATTTCTGACCAATGAATAGGCTCCTGATGATTTAATTCTTTAAGATTATCCAATCGGGAAAGCGTAAGAAGCTGTTCGATTAATTGGGTTGCTCTTTCGATACCTTGGGTTAAATGTGCTAAGGCCGTTTCACGTGTTTGTGCATCATCGCCAGCCAACTGTGCGACTTCTGTTTGAATACGTAATGCCGCTAATGGACTACGTAATTCATGCGCGGCATCAGAAACAAAGCGGCGCTCCCGTTCCAACTGCTCACTAGTACGTGTAAAAAATTGATTTAAGTTTTGGACTAACGGTAAAATCTCTGTTGGCACATCATCGGTTTCTAATAACGATACATCTCCAGGGCGACGAGCTTGTACGTTTCGACTCAATCGATTAATTGGTTTTAATGCACGATAAATCACAATAAACGCAACCAATAATAGTATTGGTAATCCAGCAAACCAAATCCCTGTTTGGCTGAAGACCATTTTATTGACCAACTCTTCGCGGTATTCCAATTCTTGTCCTACGGCGATCACCAATTCACCATTACCAACAGGTTGCCAATAAATCAACCATTCATCGTCATCATCTAAAATATGCGCTTTACTAAATCCGGTTTTATTTTGGAAAATAAATTTGTCGCCATTATCACCATCGGTTAATAATCTTTCACCTTTGTTAGAAAATATGGCAAAGGCCAATGCATCATTATCATAATGACGTTTCTGTGATTTAAATCCACCACGTGGAAAGTTCGCATTTTCGCCCAATAATACATTTTTCAAATCAGAAGCTGCCAAACGCTCGGCAAAAAGTACTTGTTGTGCATTAAACACATCTTTGACTTCTTTTTTAACAACCGTCCAAGCAACAGCCGTGGCAACGCACCACACACAAAGTGCGGTCAAACTTAAACCGATTAAGAGACGGAAACTCAGTCGTTTATTTTTCATTAACTTGTCCTAAAGCATAGCCTACACCATGTACAGTACGAATAAATTGTTTACCCAGCTTTTGACGCAAATTATAAATATGTACGTCCAATGCTCCGCTACTTAATTCTTCATCCCAATTTGACAGTTTTTCTTCAATGGTCGCACGTGAAAGCACTCGTTCTTTATTCAGCATAAAAAGCTCGAGTAATTTATATTCACGTCCAGTTAATGTAATTTCATCCTCATTCAACCAAGCCTTACGCTGTGCAGGATCGAGTTTGACATTGCCATGCTCAATCTGTGGTTTAACTTGCCCATAACGACGACGAATTAATGCTTGCAATCGCACCACCACTTCAGCCAAGGCAAAGGGTTTGCAAAGATAATCATCCGCACCTTGTTGAATGCCTTTAATGCGTTCATCCAATGTATCACGTGCAGTTAAGATCAACACTGGCACATCTTGATTATTTGAACGCCATTGTTTTAATACCTCCAAACCATCTAGTTTAGGCAAGGTTAAATCCAATACCACTGCATCATAAGGCGCGCCGATTAAGGCGTTTAATCCACTTTGCCCATCAGTAAACCAATCTACAATAAAGCCTGATTTCGTTAAACCAATTTGCAGACCATTGCCGATGAGAGGATCGTCTTCTACTAATAAAACTCGCATAATATTGACCGCACTTTTCTTAAAACGAAAAAATGGCGGGCTTTTGCCCACCACTTCAAATTATATGAATTATTGCGCTTTTTCAACGCTAATGACTTCAAGCTCTGCTTTTTCAAAAGCGTCATTATCTAATTTACCGTAAACGCGGATTTTATCCTGAGGTCCCACATTTAAACCATTCCAAACACGGTTTTTAATTTCCAATTTGATTTGGTCTGTACCATCGGTGAAAACATATTCATCACCATCAATTTGTTGAGTGATGTTACCTACTAAGGTAATCATAGAATTATCTTTCGCAGATAATGCTTGTTTAACAGTAAGTTGTTGACCTTGATCACCACCTTGGAAGCCACCTTGTGCAGTGTTGCCATTAAAACCAGCAAATGCCACTGAAGTAGATAAAGCTAAAAGAGTCGCTAAAGCAAATTTTTTCATCATGTTCTCCTAAATAGAATTAAGCATAAATTAATCATGTTTCAAAGCGAAGGATTATCCTCATTGCCGCCTTGTTGATGCTTATTAAACACAACAAATCTTAATGAAATCTTAAGCAACCTTAAGATTTTTAAATTTTTTTAAAATCACCAACAAAATCGCTCATTCACCAAGTTATCTTGGCGTTCTTTCTCCCATTTTGCTTTATTTTCAGGATTAGCAAAATAGCGGTCTTGCTCAACTAGGCGCGCATCAAGTTTTGCCTCTGCTTCTTTTAATGCCTGTTTTCTATCTGGATGTTTGCTTGGTAATTGAGGTAAAAATACAGTCTGATATGGATGATTTTTCGCCCAGTCAATCGCATCTTGCGATGCCTTGTGTTGCTTATTCAAATCACAGAACGCATAGGGATTAACATGCTGTCCCACTAATTGCCCAAATGCTGTATTATTCGATACTGTTAATTTATCTAAATCCAACACATATAACGCGGTGATTAAACGGTTTTGCCCACGATAAAACCATTTTACTGCTTCATCACGTAAACCAAAATCATAAGCACGAGCAGAAAGTGCAAACATTGTCATCGGAGAAACAAAATCCACTTTTTTCTCAATAATATTGACCGCACTTTCAAAATCTTTTTGTGTATTTTTCAGTAATAACGCATCAATATCTTTGTTCACATTAATCTGTTCAAGTCGCCCATCTCTGGCATCATAATAAGGCTTTACATACATATCAATATGCTTAACCGGCTCTTTTGAAATGGTGCTACAAGCCGTTAATAAAAGCGCGGTTGAAATTAACGTTAATTTTAGAAAGGTTTGCATGTTCTTCCCTTATGATGAATATTAGCTCGCTATATTACAACAAAAGAGCCGTGAGTTTTACTTCTCTTTCTTCTATAATGAGCAAAATTTTGTTTTATTTTGTTTCATGAAAATTCATCTTATTCAGCGCAAAATCACCTTAGATTTCGATAACCAAACTTCTCTGCTTAACTTTTTAGAACAACATCAAATTCACCATGAATATCAATGTCGTTCAGGTTATTGTGGTTCTTGCCGCGTGAAGATCAAAAAAGGCAAGGTATCTTACGCCGAAGCGCCCCTTGCCTTTATTCAACCCGATGAGATTTTGCTGTGTTGTTGTCGAGTGGAAAGTGATTTAGAAATAGAATTATAAATTATTCAAATCCAACACATCTGTCATATCAAACAATCCGTGAGATTGTTTTTCTAACCATTTACCTGCACGTACTGCACCATTGGCAAAGGTCATACGGCTTGATGCTTTGTGAGCAATTTCAACGCGCTCACCGATATCAGCAAACCAGACACTATGTTCACCCACTACATCTGAGGCACGAATGGTAGAGAAACCAATTTCATCACGTTTGCGTTCGCCTGTAATGCCTTCGCGACAAAATACACCATGCGTTTTCAAATCACGACCTAGGGTTTTCGCAATATGTTCGCCCATAGAAAGAGCCGTACCCGATGGTGCATCCACTTTGTGGCGGTGGTGTGCTTCAATGATTTCGATGTCGCAATAATCGCCCATCACTTTGGCAGCTTTTTCTAATAGTTTAAACACCAAATTCACCCCTACGCTGAAGTTGGATGCAAATACAACGGCAATTTTTTCTGATGCGGCTTGAATTGCGGCTTTGCCTGCATCATCAAAACCTGTGGTACCAATTACCATTTTTTTATTATTAGCGACACAAAATGCGATATGCTCAAGCGTGCCTTCTGGACGCGTGAAATCAATCAGCAAATCAAAGTTGTCTTTTTCTGCATTTAAATCATCTGAGACTTTAATACCTAATGCACCAATCCCCGCAAGCTCGCCAGCATCTGCACCGACTAAAGAGGAACCTTTACGTTCAAAAGCCGCACCTAATTCAGCGCCTTCTGCATTATGTACAGCTTGAATTAATTGACGCCCCATTCTTCCGCCTGCACCGGCGATCGCAATTTTTAATGTCATGTTTTGTCCTTTTTAATCAAATTAAAGCGTGTTGAACGCCACTATAAATTAAATAGATTCCGAAGAAAATAAAAATCAGCCCTGCTGCATTATCAATATAGCGACTATATTGGCTATAAAACTGTTTTGCAACAGAACGCGAAAAAAGCACCGAAATGACGTAGAAATATAAAAAGGTTTCTACGGTAATCACGGCAAGTGCGGTCAAAATTTGTGATGTTTCGGTAATATTCACTAAAACCAATGACATCACACTGCTGAAGTAAATCACCACTTTAGCATTAGACAAATTGACCAATAAGCCTTTCATAATGTTCGTTAAAGTCGATTGATTTGATGTATTTGCATTCTGCTTTTCATCAAAAACCGCATTGGTTTTTACTTTTGCCATTTTAATGCCGAGATAAACTAAATACGATCCTCCAAGCATCATCACAATACCTTGAACAATTGGCATCGTGGCAAAAATAATGGCAAGCCCTAAAACAGCAGCCGTAGCCCAAATTAATACGCCTATGGTAATTCCAATCACGCCACCAATGGCTTCTCGACGAGAACTCATGGCAGAAATTCGGCTGACATAGAAAAAATCTGGACCTGGCGAAAGTAAACCAACAAGATGAATAATCATCAAATTTAGCATGACAAGCCTACGATACGTAATATTACAATCACGATAACAGCATAGATTGCCGCTAATACATCATCCACCATAATGCCAAAACCGCTTTCCAGTTTTTGGTCAAAATAACGAATCGGATAAGCTTTTAAGATATCAAAGAAACGGAACAGTACAAAGGCAATGACAATCCAAGGCAAGGATAACGTTGGAATTGCAGCTAGCACAATAAATACCCCAACAAACTCATCCCAAACAATGGAGCCATGATCATGAACGCCCATATCATCTGCAGTTTTTTGACATAGATAACAGCCAAGTACAAAGCAAAGTGCGGTCAAAATTAAGAAGATTTTTAGCCCAAGGCAAGCTAATAATGCTGAACCTAAAATCGTTCCAGCTAAACTTCCCCATGTGCCCGGTGCTGGACGAATTAATCCTGAACCAAAACCTAATGCAAGTAAATGAACTGGATTTTTTAAGCTGACTCTATCAAGTGGTGAACTATTCATTATTTATCCTTAAAATGATCAAAACCTGACGGCGCTCGATAATTGATTACGCGCCCATCTTTTAAAAAAGTCATCTGATTGTTATTTTGCGGAACAATTTTTCCGATACAAGTACAAGGTACATTCAACGATTGAGATAACGTCTCAATCTCAGATTTTTTATTTGCAGGAATCGTAAAGCAAAGCTCATAATCTTCCCCGCCACTTAATGCAAACGCTTCTGCTTTTTCTAAGCTATATGTTTTTTTGAGTGATGTAGATAAAGGCAAGAAGGATAAATCAATTTCCGTAGAACATTGGCTTCTCGTTAAAATATGCCCTAAATCAGCGACAAGACCATCTGAAATATCAATGCATGAATGCGCTACATCTATTAAGGCTTGACCTAATTCAACGCGTGGCGTCGGGTGCAAATGGCGTTTTACTAAAAATTCAGTATCAAAATCGACTGCACTTTTACCCTGTAAGATCCAATTTAAACCCGCCGCGCTATCACCTAACGTGCCCGATACATAAATTAAATCGCCAACCTTTGCCTTATGTCGGAATAAAGCCTTTCCTTTTGGTACGAAACCTTGTGCCGTAATAGTTACAGAAAGTGGGCCTTTTGTTGTATCGCCACCAATTAACGTCACATCATATTGATTTAATGTATCAAACAGACTTTGACTAAATTGATTTAACCAATTTTCATCAACTTCAGGTAATGTCAGTGCAAGAGAAATCCAAACAGGTTTAGCGCCCATAGCAGCTAAATCACTTAGATTTGTCGCGATAGCTTTATACGCTAAATTTTGGGGAGAAATGGAAGATAAAAAATGCGTTCCCTCAACCATTGTATCGGTGGTAATCGCAAGCTGATAGCCTTCTGGAATATGAGTGATCGCACAATCATCCCCAATACTGAAATCAATAAAGTGTTGATTGCCTTTTTGTATTGAGAAATATCGCCCTATAAGATCAAATTCACCCGTACTCATTTTATCTGCGCACCAAAAAACAAAGGGCAGACATTTGTCTACCCTACATTTGAATAATTATTTGCGACCTAATGCAGGAGCGACTTTATCCAATACACCATTAATGTATTTATGGCTTTCATCTGCACCAAACACTTTCGCCACTTCAATTGCCTCGTTAATCGCCACTTTATACGGTACATCTGGCTCAAATTGAAGCTCATAAACTGCTAAACGCAAAATTGCTTTTTCAATCGGATCTAATTCATCCAACGTGCGATCTAAATAATGGCTCATTGAAAAATCAACAGCGTCTACATTCGCAACGGTTTGACGGAAAAGGCGGCTAAAATAAGGTTTATCCACACCTTTTAAATCTTGATCCACAACGAACGTGAGTTCCACTTGTTCTGGTGCATTACCAGAGAGTGCCCAAGAATATAATGCTTGAACCGCACATTCTCTCGCTCTACGACGTGGCGATACTTTTTTTACAGGTTCTTTTTTTTCTGTCATTTGAATTATGCCGCATCAATTTGTTGTAAAAGGTTCACCATTTCAAGTGCAGTTAATGCTGCTTCTGCACCTTTATTACCCGCTTTAGTACCTGCGCGCTCGATAGCTTGTTCAATGTTTTCAGTTGTTAAAACACCGAATGCTACTGGGATTTCAGCTTGCATTGCCACTTGACCTAAACCGCTGCTTGCTTCGCCAGCCACATATTCAAAGTGAGCGGTACCTCCACGGATTACTGTACCTAGTGCGACAATTGCATCAAATTTTTTGCTTTCAGCTAAACGACGTGCTACTAATGGAAGTTCATACGCACCTGGTGCACGAACGATTGTGATATTCTCATCTTTCACTTGGCCGATACGTTTTAATGCATCTACCGCACCTTCTAATAAACTTTCATTAATAAAACTGTTAAAACGAGCAATCACCACTGCGATTTTAGCATTTGGCGCCGCTACCGCACCTTCTAAAACTTTCATACTTTTTCCTAATCTGAATGAACAATAAATTTGACGGTGGATTTTAGCATAAAAAGAAACCCTGTGGAAATAATCCGACAGGGTTTTCTATGAGTAGAAAAGAACTTACTTCTCGAGTTTTAACGGTTCAATTTTCCAGATGTTTTTCGCATATTCAAGAATCGTACGGTCTGATGAGAAGAAGCCCATATTCACCATATTTTGAATGGTACTTGCTATCCATGCATCACGATCTTGATATTTTTTATCTACCGTTTTTTGCGCTTCCACATAACTGCGGAAATCAGCAAAGGATTGATAATAATCGTGGTATTGTAAACCTTGAATTAGAGAGTGATAACGGTTCGGTTCTTCTGGTGAGAAATCACCACGAATGATTTGGTCAATGACTTCACGTAACTGCTCGTCATTTTGATAATAATCAAACGGACGATAACCTTCGCGACGTAAGGCTTCCACTTGTTCAACCGTATTACCAAAGATAAAGATATGATCCTTACCAACGTTATCTAAAATCTCAACGTTCGCACCATCAAGTGTACCCAATGTTAACGCACCATTTAAGGCAAATTTCATATTACTGGTACCTGATGCTTCTGTTCCTGCAAGAGAGATTTGCTCAGAAATATCTGCTGCCGGAATAATTAATTGTGCAAGACTTACGCTGTAGTTCGGGATAAATACAACTTTTAAACGACCTTTTAAACGCTCATCGTTATTGATGACATTCGCTACATCGTTAATTAAACGAATGGTTTGTTTTGCCGCATAGTAAGCTGAAGCTGCTTTACCTGCTAAAATAAATACGCGAGGCTGCCAATCTTTTTCTGGGTGAGCCAACATTTCGTTATAACGAGCAATAATGTGTAATACATTAAGCATTTGACGTTTGTATTCATGAATACGTTTTACTTGAACGTCAAATAATGCATGCGGATCTAAATCGATGTTAAGTGTTTTCTTCACATATTGAGCTAATTTCACTTTGTTATCGTATTTGATATCTGCGACAGCACGCTTAAATTCACCTTTATCTGCAAACGCTTTAAGTTTTTCAATTTGGCTTAAATCGCAACGCCATTCAGAACCAATATATTGATCAAATAAAGCCGCTAATTTCGAATTCGCTACTGCAAGCCAACGACGCGGTGTCACACCGTTTGTCACATTGGTAAAACGTTCTGGATAGATACGAGCAAAATCAGCAAAGGTTGATGTCACCATAAGATCTGAATGAATTGCCGCAACACCGTTCACTTTATGTGAACCGACAACCGACAACCATCCCATGCGCACTTTACGTTGATATCCTTCCTCGATAAGTGAAACGCGACGGATAAAGTCCATATCAGTCGTGACATACGTTTTCACATATTCAAGGAAATGATCATTAATTTCAAAAATCATTTGTAAGTGACGAGGTAAGATTTTCGCCATCATTTCTACCGGCCAGGTTTCTAATGCTTCTGACATTAAAGTATGGCAAGTGTAAGAGAAGATACGACGAGTCACATCCCAAGCGTTTTGCCATGAGTAACCGTGTAAATCGATTAAAATACGCATCAACTCAGGGATGGCTAATGCTGGGTGGGTGTCATTCAAGTGAATCGCGACTTTATCAGCAAGATTATCCAATGTGCCATGGGTTCTTAAATGGCGACGGAGAATATCTTGCAAAGATGCAGATACTAAGAAGTACTCTTGACGTAAACGCAATTCACGACCATTCCAGGTAGAATCATCCGGATAAAGGACACGAGAAAGGTTTTGGTTAGCTGAACGCGTTGCAACTGCGGCTAAGTGATCTCCACGGTTAAACTCGGCTAAATCAAACACCTCACCACCATGCGCAGACCATAAACGTAAGGTTGATGCCGAGTCATTTTTATAACCAGGGATCATTTGGTCGTATGCAAGTGCGGTCACTTTTTCAGCTGGATTCCAAATACATTTTTTATCTTCAAAATAAATATGACCACCAAAATCAATACTGAAACGTTTTGATGGACGCATAAATTCCCAAGGGGCTCCTTTTTCCAACCAATCATCCGGGCGTTCAACTTGTTGACCATTTTCAATTTTTTGACGGAACATACCGTATTCATAACGAATACCATAACCCATCGCTGGAATTGCTAATGTTGCCAGTGAGTCCATAAAGCAAGCAGCAAGGCGACCTAAACCACCGTTACCTAAACCTGGATCCACTTCTTTTTCAATAATCTCTTCCAAATCAACATTTAATTCAGCCAGGGCTTTTTCTGCCACATCATAAACACCTTCTGCGATCATCGCATTAGAAAGTGTACGGCCAATTAAGAATTCCATAGAAAGGTAATAAACACGACGAGTTTCTTCTGCACGAGATTGACGAGCGGTGGTAATCCAGCCTTCAGTCACTAAATCACGCACTGCATGAAGTGTCGCATTTAGCCAGTCGCGTTGACTCGCCTCTTTTGGTGAACGACCAATTAAGAAAATTAATTTATAAACAATTGCTTTTTTCACGCCTTCGACATCAAGACTTGGTCGATTGTAGAGAAATGGCGAATCAAAATTGTCCATGATCATAGAAAGTAAAACCTCAATAAAAAAATCGCGCAAATTTTAAGCTTTTTTACGAAAAAAACAACAAAAATCCCCCCTTCAAAGGCGATTATTTTGAAGAGGGAGTCAATCCATTGAATTATGAATTTAAAATGCCTAAATAGAGCTGCTCATATTGAGTGGCCGCATTTTTCCAACTAAAGTCCTGCGCCATGGCATTATTACGTACCATCGCCCAAACACGTTGTTTTTGCCACAAGGCAAAGGCATGCTGGATAGCACTTCGTAAATCATCTGCTTCGGCTTTCTGGAATACAAAGCCTGTTGCAGTGCGCGCTTTAATGGTTTCGCTTGTACTGTTGGTCACTGTATCAGCTAATCCTCCTGTCGCACGAACAAGCGGCAATGTGCCATATTGCAACCCATATAATTGAGTTAATCCACAAGGTTCAAAACGGCTTGGAACTAAAATTACATCACCACCAGCAACCATTAAATGTGAAAGCGCTTCATCATAACCAATTTTTACTGCGATATTTTCTGGATAACGTTGTGCTAATTGGCAAATTCCCTCTTCCAAATGTTTAGCACCGGAACCGAGAATTGCTAATTGACCACCTTGTTTCACAATTTCATCCGCTGTCGCAATCAGTAAATCCACGCCTTTTTGTTCTGTTAAGCGCGTTACCATCACAAATACTGGAACATCTGGCTGTTGTGGTAGATTGAAATAAGCTTGTAAATCAGCTTTATTTTTCTTCTTACCTGCGATGGATTTTAATTTATAGTGATGCTGAATATAAGGATCACAGCTTGGGTGCCAAATTTCTTGATCTACGCCATTTAAAATTCCCACCAACTTACCTGAGTCACGTAAGCCCGTGAGTAAGCCTTGCAAGCCATAAGCAAAGTCCGGTGTGGTAATTTCTTTCGCGTAAGTAGGACTCACTGCTGTTACCATATCAGAATAATAGAGACCGGCTTTCAAATATGAAATTTGACCAAATAACTCTAAACCATCAACATGGAACATACCTTCTGGCAATCCAATTTCATGTAAATGGCGATGAGCAAATTGTCCTTGATAAGCCAGATTATGAATCGTAAATACCGATTTTGCTGGACGACCTTTATTGAAGAGATAAGCGGCGGCTAAGCCCGCATGCCAATCATGGGCATGAACCACCTCTGCTCGCCACCAACTATCTAAGCCTGTCGCAAGCTCTGCGCCTACCCAGCCTAATAATGCAAAACGCTTATAGTTATCGGCATAATCATTGTAATCTGTATCATGATAAGGATTTCCTTCTCGCCAATAGAGATGTGGCGCATCAATTAGATAAATCCCTACGCCATTGTATTCGCCATAACGTAATACGGCATGGCCTGCAAAATTATCAAATTCTGTCACGACATGCGTGTTCTCAATGCCCGCAGAAATTTTTGGATAAGCCGGCAATAAAATACGCGTATCAATACCAATTTCTTTTTGTGCAAAAGGTAACGCCCCTAAAACATCGGCAAGCCCGCCAGTTTTGAGTAAGGGATATAGCTCCGAGCAAACATGTAAAACTCTCATAATTTTCCTTTTATACTTAAAATTGTGCTGTCATTGATAACAGCACAATCTTTTTAGTTCACTTAAAACACTGTCAAAATTGACCGCACTTTAGTCCAAATGTTCTTCGTTAGTGACTTCTTCACCTTGCAATTTTTTCAACATTGTTGAGGTTACAAGTACAACTTTACCGGTAGAACTTACACGGAAACGTTTACTGTCTAGGGCTTTGTCCACACCGATTTCCATACCATCTGGAATAATACAATGGCGATCAATAATACAATCTTTCAATGTACAATTTTTACCAATTTGTACTTGCGGTAACACGACACAGTGATCCACAGAAGAGTCTTCATCAATTTTGACTCTATCAAACAATACTGAATTACTAATAGATGCATCGGTAATCACACAGCCACCACCGATAAGCGAGTTATCTACCGGTTTAACATTCGCTTTTTTATAGAAGAATTTAGATGGATAAGCCTGCACTGGATTACCACGAATTGGCCAGCTTTGATCATAAATATCTAATTGTGGATGCTCTGAAACTAAATCGATATTCGCTTGCCAGAAACTATCGAGCGTACCCACATCACGCCAGTAAATTTCACCTTCAGTGTTTCGGCCCATACAAGAACGGCTGAATGGATGCGCATAAAGCACGCCTTCTTCCAAGCATTTTGGCAAGACATCTTTACCAAAGTCATGAGATGTGCAAGGGGTATTCACTTCTCTATCAAGCATTTTATAGAGATACTCAGCATCAAACACGTAGATCCCCATAGAGGCTAGCGACGTATCTGGTTTACCCACCATGGCAGGTGGATCTTTCGGTTTTTCAACGAAGGCTTTCACTTTAAGGTTTTCGTTTACCGCCATGACACCAAATTCACTGGCTTCAGAACGTGGTACCTCAATACAGCCTACTGTACATTTTGCTCCACTTCTCACGTGATCCATCAACATGACACTGTAATCTTGTTTATAAATATGGTCACCCGCAAGAATCAAAATGTATTTTGGACGATAGTGATTACGGATAATCGCCATATTTTGATACACCGCATCCGCTGTACCACGGTACCACGTAGAATCATCAATTTGTTGACGGGCAGGTAACATATCAACGAATTCACCACGCTCTTGCGGTAAGAATGACCAACCTGTTTGTAAATGGCGTAATAAAGAGTGAGCGGCATACTGGGTTACAACACCGATACGATTCAGGCCTGAGTTAATACAGTTGGAAAGCGCAAAATCAATAATGCGACGATTACCACCAAAATATAACGCAGGTTTAGCACGTTTATCGGTTAATTCATGTAAGCGAGAACCACGACCACCAGCCAAAATAAGCACTAAAGTATCTTTAACTAATTCATATTTATTAAGATCACTTTTCATAACAAACTCCATCGTTTTCATCATCCATATGTTCCAACACTTCAAATGCTATACCGCTCACATCACATTGTTGAATCACGCTATTTTCAGTTTCGGCAATCTTTTTCCATTTACCATTTGGCAAATAAAAAGATTGCGGTTCAGTTTTTGCATTAATTAAGAAAAGATATTTGCCGTCCAACATAACTTGTAGGGCTTTGCTTTCCCGATTATGCCAATCGTCTAGTGTCATCGGGTTTCCCCCAGTATTCAACCACGCGACATTTTCATCCGACCACCAAGCCTCCTGTTGCAAACTTTGAATTTTTTTTCGTAATGCAATGGTTTGCTTGGTAAAGTCAAATAAGGTTTGGTTAAAATCATTCCACTTTAACCACGTAATTTCGTTATCTTGGCAATAGGCGTTGTTATTGCCATATTGGCTGTTGCCGAACTCATCCCCAGCAAGCAGCATGGGGACACCATTTGCCAGTAATAAAGAGCCTAACAAGCCTTTTTCTGATAAAACACGGTTATTTTCGACCGCACTTTGCCATTCATCAGATAAATCCAGTTGAGAACCTTCTATGCCATGATTGTAGCTATAATTTTCATTGCGTCCGTCACGGTTCTCTTCACCGTTAGCGTCATTGTGTTTATGGTTATAGCTCACTAAATCTCGTAACGTAAAACCATCATGGGCAGTAATAAAATTCAAGCTACCATGTGGTAATCGTCCTTCTCGTTTAAAAATATCGCTCGAGCCAGCAAAACGTTCTGCAAAAGCACCCACTTCACCACTTTGCCATAACCAAAAACGACACATATCATCGCGGAAACGATCATTCCATTGAGAAAAATAGGCTGGGAAATAACCAACTTGGTAACCGTAATGCCCTATATCCCAAGGCTCTGCAATTAATTTAATTTGTTGTAGAACGTCATCCTGTTCCATTTCCGCAAACAATTTTGCATTTGGATTGAAATCAGGCGTTTCACGACCAAGTACCGTGGCTAAATCAAAACGGAAACCATCTACATGACATTCTGTTACCCAGTAACGTAAACAATCTAATACCCATTTGCGAGTGACGTCATTAGCAAGATTGAGCATATTGCCGCACCCCGTCCAGTTGAGGTAATCACCATGCTCGTTTTGCCAGTAATAGGTTTTGTCATCAATACCACGCTGGCAAAATGTCGGAAATGATTTTTCGGATTCAGCCGTATGGTTAAATACGACATCTAAAACCACTTCAATGCCCGCTTGATGCAGGGCTTTCACCATGCTCTTAAATTCGTTCAATGGTTGTTTTTGATCTGCCGCATAACTTGGTTCTAAAGCAAACATAGCTAATGGGTTATAGCCCCAATAATTGCGTAATCCTTTTTCTTGCAAATGTGGTTCATCAATGAAGAAATTCACTGGGAGCAATTCAAGGCTGGTAATACCCAATGATTTAAAGTACGAAATGTTTTTGGGGTGAGCCAATGCCGCATAAGTACCACGGATATTTTCTGGAATACGGGAATTTAATTGGCTAAATCCTTTAACATTTAATTCATATACAATGGTTTGAGCCCAAGGAATAGACGGTTTACAATCCCCTGACCAATCAAAATGCTCGTCAATAATGCGGCCTTTAGGTGCAACGGCGGCATTGTCTCGTCCATCATTTAACACGAAAATTGAACGAGATTCTGGTGAGCTCAAATCCGGTTTATGGCTTACTGCTTTGGCATAAGGATCAAGTATTAACTTTTGCGGATTAGCTAAAGTGCGGTCATTTTTGCCTGTGATTCTGAACGCATACTCATCATTTAACTTAACGCCTTCGATTGCTATATGCCAAATATTATCGGTTCTACTCATGGCAAAACGGCTTTCTTTGCCATCACGGAACAAGCAAAGTTCAATAGCATCCGCCGCACTAGAAAACAGCGCAAAATTCGAAATTTTTAGGCCGTTTTCCAGCGTTTGCGAATATCCCATTGGGGAAGGTTTACCATTGTTATAAATATTAAACATTGTGCCCTTCACTATTGTTATGCTTTATACTTCAAATAGATAGTTGCGAGTGGCGGAATGGTCACGCTAATCGAATTTTCACGTCCGTGACTTGCGATCGCTTCGCTTTCTACCAAGCCAAAATTACCCACGTTTGAACCTTGATAATACATTGAGTCAGTATTCAAAATTTCTTCGTATTCACCCGCGGCATTGACCCCAATGCGATAGCCTTCGCGTGGCACAGGTGTGAAGTTACTGATTACAATAATGCGTTCGCCATTACTGCTTTTACGTTCAAAAGCAAAGACCGAATTTTCCGCATCATCCACCACTAACCAATCAAAGCCTTCCGGTTCACTGTCTAATTCAAAGAGCGGTGCATTTTTTTGATAAATTCCGTTCAAATCTTTGACTAATTGCAATACACCTTTATGCCATAGGCCACCATGGTTTTCGTCAAGTAAGAACCAATCCAAACTTTCTTCATAATTCCATTCGCGACCTTGAGCAAATTCATTGCCCATGAATAATAATTTCTTGCCTGGATAGCCCCACATATAACCGTAATAGGCACGTAAATTAGCGAATTTTTGCCATGTATCGCCCGGCATTTTGCCGAGTAACGAACATTTGCCGTGTACCACCTCATCGTGAGAAAGTGGTAATACAAAGTTTTCGCTGTATTGATAAATCATCCCGAAGGTCATTTTGTCGTGATGATAACGACGATAAACGGGATCGAGTTTCATATAACTTAGGGTATCGTTCATCCAGCCCATGTTCCATTTGAAATTAAACCCAAGTCCACCATTTTCTGTCGGATGAGTTACACCACCAAAAGAAGTAGATTCTTCGGCAATGGAAATCGCGCCAGACATCTCAGAATGGATTTTCCAATTGGTGTGTTTTAAGAATTCAATCGCTTCTAAATTTTCACGGCCTCCATATTGATTCGGGATCCATTCGCCTTCAGCACGACTATAATCACGGTAAATCATTGACGCTACTGCATCTACACGGATACCATCTACACCAAAGCGTTCAAGCCAATACAGTGCATTGCTGGATAAGAAGTTTTTTACTTCATTACGACCATAGTTATAAATCAAGGTATTCCAGTCTTGGTGATAGCCCTCACGCGGGTCAGCATACTCATATAACGCTGTGCCATCGAATGCCACTAGACCATGAGTATCACTTGGGAAATGTCCTGGCACCCAGTCTAAAATCACATTAATGCCTGCTTTGTGTGCTTTTTCGACTAAGCGTTTAAAGCCTTCTGGTGTACCAAAGCGACTCGTTGGTGAATACAGACCTATCGGTTGGTAACCCCAAGAGCCATCGAATGGAAATTCAGAGAGGGGCAAAAACTCAATATGGGTAAACCCCATATGTTTGACATAAGGAATGAGTTCATCGGCAATTTGGTCGTAATCAAGCCAGAAATTATTTTCTAAATTACGGCGCCATGATCCCAAATGCACTTCGTAAATAGAAATGGGTTGGTTACGTTGGTTCGCCTTACGACGCTCTTCTGTCATTTCTACCACATCAGGCAACATGCTGATTTCTGATGCGGTATCTGGACGTAATTCAGAGCTAAATGCATAAGGGTCAGCTTTTAAACGAAGGTTGCCATTAGAATCAATCAATTCAAATTTATAGCGTTGACCAAGGCTAGCTTTTGGTAAGAATAATTCCCATACACCACTTGCAGGATGAAAACGCATTGGATGACGGCGACCATCCCAATAGTTGAAATCTCCAACCAATGAAACGCGTTTAGCATTTGGTGCCCATACACGGAAATTCACACCCGGTACACCATCACATTCGGTAAAATGAGCACCTAATACTTCATAAGGACGCAATAACGAACCTTCAGCCAATAACCATTGGTCTAAATCATTAATCATTGGATGGAAACGGTAAGGATCTTCAATAATTTGGGCTTCTGCGCCCCAATACACTTTTAATTGGTAGGCAAAGAAATGATGAATCTCTGGCACAATCGCAGTAAAAAATCCGCGGTCATCCACTTTTTCAAGTACAACAACGATAGATTGATTTTCTTTATCAATCACTTCGACTTTATCTGCATCGGGTAATAAAGCACGAATCTCAATACCATTATGAGTTTCATGCATGCCTAATACTGCAAAAGGATCGGCATGTTTGCCATCAAAAAATGAATTAATTACTGATTGGGCGACTAATTTCGTCATTACATACTCCTTTATGCTTTCAAGCTTAATGAATTTACAAACGATAGTATTTTCTCGTTTGCTTAGCGACAAAAAGCATTAAACGATAATAGATAAAAGACAAAGCAGGCAATAAAAGTGCGGTTGAATATGGAATTGTTTTTTCAAACTGAATTTGGTTTTGCTCATCGAGCAATTGATAACGCAAAGAAGCATCAGGAGGAGAAGAAAACGCGGTTAAATCATCACGAATGGGTTTGTTTTCAAAGGCACATATTACATTTGGGAACGGCTGATTTTGTCCAATATTCGGCGGGAATTGCAACTGCTCGACAAAATAATCAATACGGGTTGGCGATGCATCAATCAAATGCCCATTAATATCATAATGGGAAAACGAAATGCCAAGTGTTTCGGCAGATTGTTTAAGTGATAAGGACATTTTCATACAACAAATGATACATCTATATAATACTTATTAAGTATTATAAGTAAGCACAATTGAAATACAATTGCCAATCTCGCAAATTGTGACCTAAATCAAAAAACGAAGTTTGAAGAGAATAAAAAAGCACCTAAATCAGAATTATTCGGTTTCAATGACAAATTCAAACCAATCAATGACATCTTCTTCGTGCACGCCATCTTGAATTAAAATGCCTGCTTTTTTCACTGAATTAGGATCGCCGCTGATTAAGGGATGCCATTCTGGCAAAGGTTTCCCCTCATACAATAAACGATATGCACAGGTATTCGGCAACCAACCAAAATCAGGTAAATTCTTTTTGGTTAATTTCGTGCAATCACTTTCGATTTTAAAACGTTCAGGATAATTACGACACTTTCCTGTTTCTACATCTAATAGATTACAAGCAATGCGTGTGTAATAGAGTTTTTCACGCTTGCCTCGCCCTTGAATGTATTTTCGATAACAGCATTTTCCGCAGCCATCACATAAGGCTTCCCATTCGGATTCCGTCATTTCAAGGAGCGATTTTCTTTGCCAAAAATGAGATTCAAATTGCATAGTGAAACCAATAAAAAAGTGCGGTCAAAATTTACGTAATTTTTGACCGCACTTTGTTGTTTAGAATTAGAAGCCTTCTTTTAAGCTTACGGTTAAGTTAAACACTAAGTGCTCTGGGCGGCTATCTTTGTTATCCGCACAGAAATAACCTTCGCGTTCAAATTGGTAACCTTTTTCTGGTTCCGCATTTGCGAGGCTTTGTTCTACAAAACCGTGTTTTACCACTAAAGAGGTTGGATTCAACACGCTTTCGATTTCTTCTGCTGCACCAGGGTTTGGTACGGTGAAGAGGCGTTCATATAAACGGAACTCCGCTGGGTGATTATGCACTGCAGATACCCAGTGAATGACCCCTTTCACTTTGCGACCATCTGCTGGATTTTTACCTAAAGTTTCAGGATCGTAAGTACAGAAGATCGTGGTAATTTCACCATTTGCATCTTTCTCGACACGTTCAGCTTTAATCACGTAAGCGTTACGTAAACGCACTTCTTTACCTAATACTAAACGTTTATATTGCTTGTTCGCTTCTTCACGGAAATCTGCGCGATCAATATAAAGCTCTTTCGTAAACGGTAATTGACGCTCACCTAATTCAGGACGATTCGGGTGATTTGGCGCCGTTAAGGTTTCTTCGCCTTCAAAGTTTTCAATCACAACACGAACAGGATCAATCACTGCCATTGCGCGTGGTGCGTTTTCATTTAAATCTTCACGAATGCAGACTTCAAGTGCAGAATACTCTACGACGTTATCTTGTTTAGTCACACCGATACGACGGCAGAATTCACGTAATGAAGCCGGTGTATAACCGCGACGGCGTAAACCTGAAATCGTTGGCATGCGAGGATCATTCCACCCATCAACAATGCCATCATTCACTAATTTCAATAATTTACGTTTAGACGTTAACGTACCTTCTAAGTTTAAACGAGAGAATTCATATTGATGCGGTAATGGACGTTCAATACTGATATTTTCCAACACCCAGTCATATAAACGACGGTTGTCTTGGAATTCTAATGTACATAGAGAGTGTGTAATACGCTCAATCGCATCAGAGATACAGTGAGTGAAATCGTACATTGGGTAAATGCACCATTTGTCACCGGTTTGATGATGGCTCGCAAATTTAATACGATAAAGTACAGGATCACGCATGACCATAAATGGTGAAGCCATGTCGATTTTTGCACGAAGACTTAATGTACCTTCGGCAAACTCACCGTTTTTCATTCTTTCAAATAACGCTAAGTTTTCTTCTACGCTACGATCACGATATGGGCTGTTTTTACCTGGCTCGGTTAAGGTACCGCGATATTCGCGCATTTCGTCTGGAGAAAGTTCATCTACATACGCTAAACCTTTTTCGATCAACTCAATCGCATAGCCATAAAGTGCATCGAAGTAATCAGACGCATAACGCGGTTCGCCTTCCCATTTAAAGCCTAACCATTCCACATCCGCTTTAATGGAATCCACATATTCCACATCTTCTTTCACCGGATTGGTATCGTCAAAACGTAGGTTACATAAACCGTTATATTCTTTTGCCAAGCCGAAGTTTAAGCAAATCGATTTTGCGTGGCCAATATGCAAATAGCCGTTCGGCTCAGGCGGAAAACGAGTATGAACGCTTTTGTGTTTACCAGAAGCTAAATCTTCATCAATAATTTGAGTAATGAAATTGTGTGTGCGGGTATTTTCCGCATTTTCTAGGGTGTGTTCTGTATTGCTCATAAATTTCTCAATAAATTGAAAATAATTACTCCATTCTATACGAAAAGTCTGGCGTTGTGAATTTGATCCCAAAACTAACCGCACTTTCATCGAATTAACACTGAATTTTTTGAGATTTTTAGGTCTAACTTGAAGATTTTTCGTGCAAACTGAAAAGTTTATCTTTAGAATACACTCTCACTGAACAAACGTTCATTTTTATTTAGGATGACAAAGTCTTTATGAAAAAACGCTTTTTTATTTTACTTGGATTAGCCGTTGCTGCTGGCGCAGCTTATTATTTTTTCTCAAGCAATAGCAAACAAGAAACGACTTATCTGACGGAATCCGTTACACGTGGCAATGTGGAAAAAATAGTTGTCGCCTCTGGTTCAGTTGAAAGCGTGAATGAAGTTGATGTTGGTGCCCAAGTTTCGGGTAAAATCACCAAACTCTATGTCAAACTAGGGCAAGAAATCAAAAAAGGCGAAATGATCGCAGACATTGATTCCACAACTCAAATTAATACCTTAAATACAAAAAAAGCCGCATTAGTTAGCTATCAAGCACAATTAAAAGCGAAGAAAACTGCTTATGATGTTGCCCTTTCAAGCTATAACCGCTTATCAAAACTCTATACACAAAAAGCGACATCTTTAGACAGTTTGAATACAGCTAAAAGCACCCTTGATAATGCAAAAGCAGAAATGGAAGCGATTGAAGCTAATATCAAACAAGCTGAAATTGAAGTGAATACCGCAGAAACCAATGTGGGCTACACCAAAATCACCGCACCAATGGACGGTACTGTTATTTCCGTGCCCGTTTCTGAAGGTCAAACCGTCAATGCCAACCAAACGACGCCGACAATTGTAACCATTGCCGATTTAAGCAAAATGAAAATTAAACCTGAAATTTCAGAAGGTGACATTACCAAAGTTAAAGCGGGTCAAGAAGTCAGCTTTACTATTTTATCGGATAGCCAAACGGTGTATCACTCTGTCATTGATTCTGTTGATCCTGCCAATACGACAACAACTGATAGCTCTTCAACGTCATCTTCGACAAGTTCAAGCAGTAGTAGCTCCACAACCAGTGCGATTTACTATTACGCTAATGTATTGATTGATAACCCTGATCGCACTTTACGCATCGGAATGACAACAGAAAACAACATCAAAATTGCCAATGCGAAAGACGTGTTATTGGTTTCCAATATGGCTATTCAAAAACGTGATGGCAAAAGCTTTGTAAATGTATTGAATGACAAAAATCAGTCTGAACCGCGTGAAGTTGAAACCGGTGTACAAAATGATTTCCACACTGAAATCAAATCGGGTTTAAACGAAGGTGAAAAAGTCATTGTTTCGCAAGTCGCGAATGGTGAACAAGTTGGCTCTATGCCTCGTGGTCCAAGAATGTTCTAAAAGTGCGGTAGAAAATTAATGAATATTATTGAAATTAAAGATCTCAACCGTTACTTCGGTGAAGGCGAAAATCGTGTCCATATTTTAAAGAATGTCTCTTTAAATATAGAAAAAGGCGATTTCGTCGCGATTATTGGGCAATCGGGTTCCGGTAAATCGACCTTGATGAATATCATCGGATGCTTGGATACAGCAACCAGTGGTTCTTACAAAATCAATGGTAAAGAAACCATTGAATTAAGCAAAGATCAGCTTTCAGATTTACGTAGCCAAAAATTCGGCTTTATTTTCCAACGCTATAACTTATTGTCGAGCTTGACTGCAGCAGAAAACGTCGCCTTGCCTGCTATTTATGCAGGAATGTCGCAAGAAAAACGTCTTTCTCGTGCGAAACAACTTTTAGAAAAATTAGGTTTAGGCGATAAATGGCAAAATAAACCAAGCCAGCTTTCTGGTGGTCAGCAACAACGTGTGAGTATTGCGCGTGCGTTGATGAATGGCGGTGAAATTATTTTAGCCGATGAACCCACTGGTGCATTGGATTCACAAAGCGGTCAAAATGTGATGGAAATTCTGCGTCAATTACACGCAGAAGGCCACACTATTATTATGGTAACCCACGACCGAGAAATTGCTGCCAGTGCGAATCGAGTAATTGAAATTAAAGATGGTGAAATCATTGGCGATACGCAAAAAGAAGCAGTAAAAAGTGCGGTCGAAAATCCAACCAAATCTAAACCGCACTTTGGGTTCAGCAAAGATCAATTTGTCGAAGCCTTTCGTATGTCTGTGAGTGCCATTATCGCCCATAAAATGCGTTCTCTTTTAACCATGCTGGGGATTATTATCGGGATTACGTCTGTGGTTTCTGTCGTGGCATTGGGAAATGGTTCACAACAAAAAATCTTAGAGAATATTAAAGGCATTGGTACAAGTACCATGACTATCTTTAACGGTACTGGTTTTGGCGATCGTCGTGCAGAACAGATGCAGAATCTCACAATTAATGATGTCACCGCCTTAAATCAGCAAAGCTACGTACAAAGCGTCACCCCGAATAGCTCATCAAGTGGCACATTGATTTACGGCAACCAAACTTTCTCCTCGACCAGTTTAAAAGGTGTCGGCGAACAATATTTTGATGTCGATGGCTTAAAATTAAAATCCGGTAATTTATTTTCTGCTCAAGATGTTGCTGATAACAACCAAGTAGCCTTAATCGATGAAAGTGCGAAAAAGTCGATTTTCCCAGATGAAAATCCCATCGGCAAAATTGTAATGTTTAATAAACGTCCATTACGTATTATTGGCGTGGTATCTGATAAACAAATGGGCGGGGCAAGTAGTTCACTTAATCTCTATGCGCCTTATACCACCGTGATGAATCGTATTTCGGGCAGCAAAAAAATTGGTTCGATTACCGTAAAAGTAGATGATTCGGTGAATACAACTGTCGCCGAGAAAGGGATTACTGAATTGCTGACCATGCGTCATGGTAAAAAAGATTTCTTTATCATGAATAGCGATACCATTAAACAAACCATTGAAAGCACAACAGGCACGATGAAATTGCTCATTTCTTCCATTGCCTTTATTTCGTTAATCGTTGGTGGTATTGGTGTGATGAATATCATGTTGGTTTCTGTTACTGAACGAACTAAGGAAATCGGTGTGCGCATGGCTATTGGTGCAAGACAATTTAATATTCTGCAACAATTTTTAATTGAAGCCGTGTTGATTTGTTTAATTGGCGGTGTGACGGGGATTCTGCTTTCAGGTTTAATCGGTCTGCTCTTTAACGTATTTATGACTGACTTTACGATGGCATTCTCAACTGGCTCAATTGTTGCGGCTGTGGTCTTCTCTACTCTGATTGGTGTGATCTTCGGTTATATGCCGGCAAAACGCGCGGCACAATTAGATCCAATTACAGCTCTTGCTCGAGAATAAAGAAATTTTGTAAAACACAAAAGAGCGGTTAAAATTCTCACTAATTTTTGACCGCACTTTAATTAAAAAGAAAGGAAAAAATCCATGTTAAAAATGAAAAAATTAACCTTAGCAATCGCGATGGCAACTGCTCTTGCAGGTTGTGCTAACATCGGCGATTCTTATAAAGCGAGCCAGCAGGATTACCAAAATTATGCGGAAATCACCAAACAATTTAATGTAAAAGAAAACTGGTGGGCACTTTACAATGATTCACAATTAAATCGTGTGGTAGAACAAGCATTAGTTAATAACAAAGATTTAGCCAAAGCGTCTGTTGCCGTAAACCGTGCTCTATATAATGCAAACCTTGCAGGCGCGAATTTAATTCCTGCATTTAGCGGTTCAACCCAATCTTCCGCAAGTAAAAATGTGAAAACAGGTGGCAACTCAACCATCAGTCATAAAGGTGCATTAAATGTGAGTTATACGTTAGATTTATGGCAACGCTTAGCGGATACTGCAGATGCCGCAGAATGGTCACACAAAGCAACGGCTGAAGATTTAGAAGCAACGAAACTTTCACTCATCAACTCTGTTGTGACAACGTATTATCAAATTGCTTATTTAAATGACGCTATCAGCACAACTGAGGAAACCATTAAATACTACAACGACATTAGCAGCATTATGCAACGTCGTTTATCACAAGGTGTCGCTGACAGCGCTAGTGTGGATCAATCACAACAAGCCGTATTAACCGCTCGTAACAACTTGATCAACTATCAAACACAACGCAAAACAGCGGAACAAACTTTACGTAACTTACTAAACTTAAAACCGGAAGAAGCATTAAATATCAACTTCCCACACATTCTTAATGTGAAAAATGTGGGTGTGAATTTAAATGTGCCTGTTTCTGTGATTGCGAATCGTCCTGATGTGAAAGGCTATCAATATCGCTTAAGCAGTGCGTTCAAAAATGCCAAAGCAACCGAAAAAGGCTGGTTCCCAGAAGTGACTTTAGGCGGCAGCTTAACATCAAGTGGCACTAAAGTCGGTAACGCATTGCACAATCCAGTTGGTACCGGTTTAATCGGTATTAGCCTACCATTCCTCAACTGGAATACGGTGAAATGGAACGTGAAAATCTCTGAAGCCGATTATGAAACTGTACGTTTAAACTACGAGCAAAGCATCACTAAAGCTTTGAATGATGTAGATACCAACTACTTCGCCTACACACAAGCACAAAGTGCCTTTGCTAACTTACAAAAAACACACAGCTATAACCAACGCATCACCAAATACTATCGTGATCGTTACAATGCTGGTGTATCTGAATTACGTGAATGGCTCGCTGCAGCAAACACAGAGAAAAGCTCTCAACTTTCTATCTTGAATGCGAAATACAACATCATTCAAGCAGAAAATGCCGTATATAGTTCAATGGCAGGTTATTACTCCCGTTAAAATCATGATTAAGGAAGTTTCGGCTTCCTTAATCTTTTTTATGGACATGAAAAATGAAAAAACAACTGACTTTTTATTTCATTCGCCACGGTAAAACTGTTTGGAATACAGAAGGTTTAATGCAAGGTCATGGCGATTCCCCTTTAACCGAAGAAGGCATTAATGGTGCGAAAAAAACAGGTGTGACACTTAATCATATTCCTTTCATTGCCGCTTATTCCAGCGTATTAAACCGCACTATCGCGACCGCTTCTCATATTATTGGTGAACGTGATATTCCACTTTTCCATCACCAAGGTTTAAACGAACAGTATTTTGGTTCTTGGGAAGGCAAAGTTGTTGATACGTTAAGAGAACACACTGAATTCAAACAACTGATTAAAGATCCTGCCAATTACAAAGCTCAAGTAAATGGCGGCGAAACGTTTGAACAATTAGGCGAACGTGCAATGAAAGCATTGCAGGATATTATTAAGATCCACGATTACGGTAATATTCTCATTGTGTCACATGGCCATACCTTGCGTTTATTGCTTGCCTTATTAAACGGTGCAACGTGGCAAAATCACCGTGATGAAGATAAATCGGTATCGCTTATTAATACATCAATTAGTGTTGTACATTATGACGATGAGAACGGTTTTTGCGTTGAGAAAATGAATGATGCGGATCATTTGAAATAAGCAAACTTAGCTAAAAAATAACCGCACTTTGGATGACCTAAAGTGCGGTTAATTTTTTATGATGTTTTTGTGATTATTTCACTTCGCGGAATAAAATCTCGCTTGGAATCACAGAACCTTGCCAGTAAAGCTCGGTTGATACTTTCTCCGCTAAATCTAAGAAAGATTTCGCAATTTCACTGTCTGGTGCTGCAACTACGGTTGGTTTACCAGCATCCAAATCTTGACGAACTTGGATATTCAACGGTAACTGACCTAATACTTTCACATTGTATTTTTGTGCCATTTTTTCTGCACCACCAGTACCGAAAATTGCTTCGTGATGACCACAATTGCTACAAATATGCATAGACATATTTTCCACAATACCTAACACTGGTACTGACACACGTTCAAACATAGATACACCTTTCACCGCATCTAATAACGCAATATCTTGTGGTGTTGTGACCACTACCGCACCCGTTACAGGGATTTGTTGTGAAAGCGTTAATTGGATATCACCTGTACCTGGTGGCATATCGATCACTAAGTAATCTAAGCTATCCCATAAGGTTTCATTTAAAAGCTGACTTAATGCACTACTCGCCATTGGACCACGCCAAATAGTTGCATTATCTTCATCCATTAAGAAACCGATCGAGTTTGCAGATAAACCATGTGCTTTAATCGGGGTGATATGTTGGTTATCTGGTGAAGTTGGGCGTTGATGTGGGGCGCCTAACATATGCGGAACAGATGGGCCATAAATATCCGCGTCTAAAATACCCACACGAGCCCCTTGAGCTTGTAAAGCAAGCGCAAGATTCACCGAAACAGAGGATTTTCCTACCCCACCTTTACCTGAAGTCACCGCAATGATGTTCTTCACGCCTTTAACAGCAGGTTGATTATTTGCACGTTTTAAGGTTGCGATTTGATAATTCACCACCCATTTGATTTCTTTACTATCGGTCGCTTTTAATAAGGCATCCGAAAGCTGTTGTTTCACTTGCTCCACGCCAGTGTTCCATGCAAAAGGCAATTGTAATTCAATACGTAATACGTCACCGCCTTTTTCAACTTTCTTCAAAGTTTTTAATTCGATTAAGTCTTTTTGTAAGGTTGGGTGTTGAAATTGTTGGAAAAGTTGCAGAACCTGAGATTGTTGTTCTGCCGTTAAATTTTCAGAAAAAGCAGTTGCCATAATATTCCTTTAATAGTAGTAGGTAGTAGAGTAAATTTATCAGGGATATTCTACCCTTTTTACACCTCAAATGTTAAGCTAAAAGTATAACTAAACTAGAAAAAATCACACTAATCGGGTAACATACTCGCAATTTTTGCAAAAAGAATAAGAGAAAAATAATGACAACTCAACCTCGTAAAATTTTAGTCACTTGTGCATTACCTTATGCAAATGGCGCCATTCATTTAGGCCACATGTTAGAACATATTCAAGCGGATATTTGGGTGCGTTTCCAACGTATGCGTGGTAATAAAATTTATTTTGTGTGTGCTGATGATGCACATGGCACACCAATTATGCTTAACGCTGATAAATTAGGTATCACACCAGAAGAACTAATCGCAAAAGCAAAAGCCGATCACGTACGTGATTTTGCAGGTTTCAATATCAGTTTTGATAACTATCACTCTACTCACAGTGAAGAAAATAAAAAACTCACCGCTGATATTTACAATAAATTAAAAGCTAAAGGCTTCATTAAAACGAAAGTGATTTCTCAGTTATTCGATCCTGAAAAAAATATGTTCTTACCGGATCGTTTCGTCAAAGGGACTTGTCCAAAATGTAAAGCTGAAGATCAATACGGTGATAACTGCGAAGTTTGTGCTTCGACTTATAGCCCGATGGATTTAATTAATCCTCGTTCAGCTGTATCAGGTGCAACACCAATCATTAAAGAATCTGAACACTTCTTCTTTGACTTACCCGCTTTTGAAGGGATGTTAAAAGAATGGACACGCTCAGGCTCACTTCAGCCTGAAATTGCAAACAAAATGCAAGAATGGTTTGAAAGTGGTTTACAACAATGGGATATCTCTCGTGATGCACCTTATTTTGGTTTTGAAATTCCAGGTGCAAAAGATAAATTCTTCTATGTTTGGTTGGATGCGCCAATTGGCTATATGGCTTCTTTCAAAAATCTCTGCGATCGTGAAGGCATTGATTTTAATGAATTCTGGGGAGAAAACAGCGATGCTGAGCTTTATCACTTTATAGGTAAAGATATCGTGTATTTCCACAGCCTATTCTGGCCAGCAATGTTGGAAGGAAGCGAATACCGCAAACCAACCAATGTGTTTGCTCACGGTTATGTCACCGTAGATGGCGCCAAAATGTCAAAATCACGTGGTACATTTATCCAAGCTAGCACCTATTTAAACCATATTGATCCAGAATGTTTACGTTATTACTACGCAGCAAAATTAAACGATCGTATCGAAGATCTTGATTTCAATTTGGAAGATTTTGTTCAACGTGTCAATACGGATATCGTCAATAAACTAGTCAATTTAGCTTCTCGTAATGCTGGATTTATTGCGAAACGCTTTGAAGGCAAATTAGCAGATAAATTAGAAGACGAAGCACTTTTTGCTGAATTTACTGCACAAGCTGAACAAATCGCTACTTATTATGAAAGCCGCGAATATAACAAAGCAATTCGTGAAATCATGACATTAACCGATAAAGCCAATAAATATATCGATGAAAAAGCCCCTTGGGTCATTGCAAAAGAAGATGGCAAAGAGACAGAATTACAAGCGGTTTGCTCAATGGGTATCGAGCTTTTCCGTGTATTAATGTCTTACTTAAAACCGGTTCTCCCAAAACTGGCTGAACGTGCAGAAGCGTTCTTACAAACAGAACTAACTTGGAATAATATTGCACAGCCTTTATTAAGTCATCAACTTACTCCATTTAAAGCGCTTTTCTCTCGTTTAGAGAAAAAACAAATTGATGCTGTTGTAGAAGAAACTAAAGCACTTTTCGCCGAAGCAAACAAAGCGACAGAAAAAACAGCGGCAAAAGCGACCGCACTTTCAAATGTTGAACCAATTGCTGACACTATTACCATTGATGATTTTGCTAAAATCGATATGCGTGTGGCAAAAGTACTGAAATGCGAAGCAGTACCAGAATCAAATAAACTCTTACGTTTTGAATTAGATTTAGGTGACCATACTCGCCAAGTGTTCTCTGGTATTAAAGCTGCTTACAACAAACCTGAAGAATTAGAAGGTCGTTTTGTTATTGTGGTTGCAAACCTTGCACCGCGTAAAATGAAATTCGGCGTATCAGAAGGGATGATTCTTTCTGCTGGTACCGGCGGAAGTGATTTATTCTTACTTTCAGCTGATAGCGGTGTAACTGCCGGTATGCAAGTAAAATAATTTAATATTTAGGCGACTTCGGTCGCCTTTTTTATTGCCAAGTAGAGTTAAATACCCTACCATATCAATCAGTTATTTATCACGCAAATTAAAAGGAATTCATTATGACAAACGAACTTATCTGCTATAAACAAATGCCGGTTTGGACAAAAGATAAACTACCTAAAATGTTCCAAGAAAAACACAATACTAAAGTGGGCACTTGGGGCAAACTTACAGTATTGAAAGGTAAGCTTAAGTTTTATGAGCTAACTGAAGATGGTGATATTATTACTGAGCATATTTTCACGCCAGAAAGTAACATTCCGTTTGTCGAGCCACAAGCCTGGCATCGAGTTGAAGCCCTTTCTGATGACTTAGAATGTACGCTTGGTTTTTATTGCAAAAAAGAAGACTATTTCAGCAAAAAATACAACATGACTGCAACGCACGGTGATGTGGTTGATGCCGCTAAAATTATTAAGCCTTGCAAAGTGTTAGATTTAGGCTGCGGACAAGGTCGTAACTCCCTTTATTTAAGTTTAAAAGGTTATGATGTGACTTCTTGGGATCACAACGAAAACAGCATTGCCTTCTTAAACGAAACTAAAGATAAAGAAAACTTAAATATCAAAACTGCTGTTTATGATATTAACACCGCTAATATTCAAGAAAACTACGACTTTATTGTATCAACCGTGGTATTTATGTTCTTAAATCGTGAGCGAATTCCAGCTATTATTAAGAATATGCAAGAACACACCAACCCAGGTGGTTACAACTTAATTGTAGCCGCAATGTCTACACCTGAGGTGCCTTGTCCACTTCCGTTCTCATTTACATTCTCTGAAGGTGAATTGAAAGAATATTATAAAGATTGGGAATTCTTAGAATATAACGAAAATATGGGCGAATTACATAAAACCGACGAAAACGGCAATCGCATTAAGTTAAAATTTGCGACAATGTTAGCAAGAAAAAAATAATTCGCTAATTTAGAAAAGAAAATGACCGCACTTTGTCACATAAAGTGCGGTCATTTTTTATAGTATTTTAATTACTCTTCAATAGAACGTAATAACTCATTGATACCCACTTTACCTAAAGTTTTTGCATCAACTTTTTTCACGATCACTGCACAGTATAAGCTGTATTTACCACATTTTGATGGAAGGCTACCTGAAACAACCACAGAACCCGCAGGAACGCGACCGTAGAACACTTCACCCGTTTCACGATCATAGATTTTAGTTGATTGACCAATGAATACGCCCATAGAGATCACACAACCATCTTCAACAATCACGCCTTCAACCACTTCAGAACGTGCACCGATAAAACAGTTATCGCCAATAATGGTTGGGTTTGCTTGTAATGGCTCTAATACACCACCGATGCCTACACCACCAGATAAGTGTACATTTTTACCAATTTGCGCACATGAACCAACAGTTGCCCATGTATCAACCATGGTACCTTCACCCACATATGCACCGATATTGACATAAGAAGGCATCAATACACAGTTTTTAGAAATGTATGCGCCTTTACGTACTGTTGCAGAAGGTACGACACGGAAACCTTCTTGAGCAAAACGCTCTTCGGTATAGTCAGCAAATTTTAATGCTACTTTGTCATAGTATTTGGTTTCTGCACCATCAATGATTTGGTTATCATTGATACGGAAAGATAATAATACTGCTTTTTTCAACCATTGGTGAGTCACCCATTCACCATCAATCTTTTCTGCAACACGGTATTTACCGCTATCTAATCCTTCGATCACTTCTTCGATTGCTGCACGAGTTTGTGCATCAACTGTTTTAGGGGTAATTTCCGCACGTTTTTCAAATGCAGCTTCAATAACTTGTTGTAAATTTGACATTTTGCTTCCTATTGTTGATGTGAAATAACGGTTGATAGTTGTATCATATTTTTGACTTTCAAGCAAAAAACAACCGCACTTTCTTTTGATTTAAAACATAAAAAAAGCGAACCTTATTATGGCTCGCTTTTTTTCTATTTCTAGCTTTAGTTAGTTGATAACAGAAACATTTAATGATGAACCGCCAACGATTCTTACGCGACGACCAGCTTGAAAACTTGGATCGGCTTTTTGAACCACAACGATCTCTTCTCTATTATCTTTTCTGATAACAAGCTCTGCACCATTAACTTGGCTCATTTTCTCTTCAGCTTTGCTACCAATAATCGCCCCACCAATTGCACCTACTGCAGTTGCAATTGCTTGTCCAGTGCCACCGCCAATTGTACTACCAGCGATACCACCTAAAGCACCACCACCAACTGTACCGATTACACCTGGATTATCCGCTTGGATTTTAACAGGACGAACAGAAACAATAGTACCATAGCTAATTGAACGCGCTTCTTTTGCTTGTCCAGCTTCATACACATCACCGCTAAAAATATCAGTGTTTGCACAACCGGTTAAGCCGATAGACATCATAAGTGCTAATGCTACTGTTACTTTTTTCATAAAACTAACCTTCTAAAAATGAATTAGATTGGGTTTCTTGGAGACCAAGTTGAAACGTTTTTCACGCCTTGACCGTTGTCAGATACTTTCACACAAGCACCAGTTACTAAAGTTGAATCGTATTTGTGAACGATAACTTCTGTTTCACCTTCTTGTTTGTATGAGCAGTCGTTTTTACGAACGGTTAATTTTACATCATCACCTTGGAATTCGGTGAAAATAACTTGACCTTTATAAGCGCTTTCATCTTTTTGTGATTGAGATGAACAAGCTGATAAACCTAAACTTAATAAGACAGTTAATGCTAAGGTAATTTTTTTCATTACACTAAACCTCGAGTATTTTCTTTATTGTATAAGGATGAACCTTTATGCAAACGTGATTTTCTGTTTTATCAACAAAACTCACTGCAATGGATGGATTGGGCAATTGCTCCCCTTCCACCTTAGGTTCGCTCACCTTCATGGTTAATTGAGTTAGTTCCTTCCATAAAAATGTATTGCAAATTCGATTAACCCAATCCTCAACAGATTCATGAGATAAAAGCGGCATTACAATTTCAATATGTTCCCAAGTTTCTTGGGGATATTGTTTATTTTTAGGAAACGGTAATTCAATAACATCGACAGGCTGACCAATGAAATCAACTGGCTCATCTAATTCAATCAAATAGATAGGACGCCCATTGACGATATTATCGCTTAAAATTCTACCGCACTTTAATAACTCTGTCAGCCAATTTTTTGCTTTTTCTTCAGTATTTGCTCTTAAAGCTAAATGATCAATTTGATAATCCGCTAAATTCACTTTCATGACGGCAGCTAATTGCTGAATTTTTTCCTGAAATAAAGGCAACTCCTGATAAAGTGCGGTCGATTTTTCCATTAAATTTGACATTTTCTCCTGCTCTTACTTTGAGAAATCTATAAACAACGGTATCATAGCCGATTATTTTCATTATTCAATTTCAAGATTAGGAAAAACCGTGAATATTCAATCTATTTTATCCGATAAAATTAAACAAGCGATGATTGCTGCTGGCGCAGATGAACAATGTGATGCGCTTATTCGCCAATCAGGTAAACCACAATTTGGCGATTACCAAGCAAACGGCATCATGGCTGCTGCTAAAAAACTAGGTTTAAATCCACGTGAATTTGCACAAAAAGTATTAGATCATGCTGATCTTTCTGATGTCGCAGAAAAAACTGAAATTGCTGGTCCAGGTTTTATTAATATTTTCTTAAATCCAACTTGGTTAGCGAATAACGTTTCTGCTGCATTAAAAGATCAAAATCTTGGTGTCAGCGCAAATGAAAAACAAACCATCGTGATTGATTATTCTTCACCAAACGTTGCGAAAGAAATGCACGTAGGTCACTTACGTTCTACCATAATCGGTGATGCCGTTGTTCGTACCCTTGAATTTTTAGGTCACAACGTTATTCGTGCGAATCACGTGGGTGACTGGGGTACGCAATTTGGTATGCTTATTGCTTATCTTGAAAAAATGGAAAACGAACACGCAAGCGAAATGGAACTTCAAGATCTTGAAGCATTCTATCGCGAAGCGAAAAAACATTATGATGAAGATGAAGCTTTCGCTGAAAAAGCCCGTAACTATGTGGTGAAATTGCAAGGTGGAGATGAATATTGCCGTACAATGTGGAAAAAATTAGTCGATATCACCATGCAACAAAACCAACGTAACTACGATCGTTTGAATGTCACATTGACTGAAAAAGATGTGATGGGTGAAAGTCTTTATAACCCGATGTTACCTGCTATCGTTGAAGATCTGAAAAAACAAGGTTTAGCAGTTGAAGATGAAGGTGCATTGGTCGTTTATCTTGATGAATTCAAAAACAAAGAAGGCGAACCGATGGGCGTTATCGTTCAGAAGAAAGATGGCGGTTTCCTTTATACCACTACCGATATCGCGGCGGCTAAATATCGTTATGAAACCTTAAAAGCGGATCGCGCATTAGTGTTCTCTGATACACGCCAAAGCCAACACATGCAACAAGCGTGGTTAATTACGCGTAAAGCAGGTTATGTGCCAGACAGCTTCTCACTTGAACATAAAAACTTCGGTATGATGTTGGGTAAAGATGGTAAACCATTCAAAACTCGTACTGGCGGCACCGTAAAATTAGCAGATTTATTAGATGAAGCGATTGAACGTGCCACTGTATTAATCAACGAGAAAAATACCAACTTATCTGATGAAGAAAAAACTGCGGTTATTGAAGCGGTGGGTATTGGCTCGGTGAAATATGCGGATCTTTCCAAAAACCGCACAACTGACTATGTGTTCGATTGGGATAATATGCTCAGTTTTGAAGGTAATACCGCGCCTTATATGCAATATGCTTATACGCGTATTCGTTCAATCTTCAATAAAGCAGATGTGAATCCAACCGCTCTTGCAGAAGCGAAAATTCAGCTTTCAGATGAAAAAGAACGTGCATTAGCGATCAAATTGCTTCAATTTGAAGAAGCGGTTCAAACGGTGGGCAAAGAAGGAACACCGCATGTGCTCTGTGCTTATTTATATGAGTTGGCGGGGATATTCTCTTCATTCTATGAACACTGCCCAATCTTAAATGCAGAAGATGAAAACGTAAAATTAAGCCGTTTAAAACTCGCTTCTCTTACAGAGAAAACCTTAAAACAAGGTTTAGCGTTATTAGGCATTAAGACAATCGAAAAAATGTAAAAAAAGTGCGGTCAATTTCGACCGCACTTTTTCTTTATACATCCACTAAAATGAGTATCGCCGCTTCTCCGCCCCATTCTTTGGGAGCTTGGTGTAACGCTCGTACTTTAGGATGCTGAACTAACCAACGTGGAATTTGTTTTTTCAACGTAAACGTGCCATAGCCGGTCATGATGCTCGCACAATAAACATGCTCATCTTCACAAGCTAACAACAGTGCTGCCAATTCCATTTTGGCTTGTTCACGGGTTAAACCATGTAAATCCAAAAATAATTCAGGTGAAAAATCGCCACGACGAAGTTGTTTCAATAAATGGCTATCTTCCCCTTCGCGTAAATATTTGATGACACCATCATGTTCATTTAGCAAGGGTTCATACTCATCAGAAAAATAGAAAAGCGTATCTTCTTTTTCTCGAATATCACGTAAATGGGATTTTTTTTGACCGCTCTTTTGACGAGGTGCCACAAAGGTATCTTGCTTAATAGGTTTGATCCCTTTGGTTTCTGCCCGAAAAAGATCAAAATCATCTGGTTCTGTCATTATTTTTCTCAATTTGTTATTTTGCTTAATGATAGCACATCTCTTCTATGGTATAACTAGCCAAAATTTTTATTGAGGCACAAAATGGAAACCTTACACAATCAAGAACTTGTTGCGACAATTTTAGAAGATAATGTGGCAAGTGAATTAACAACTATTCAAGATTTTTTACGCTGGACATACAGCACATTTAACCGTTCTGATATTTACTACGGGCAAGGCCATGACAATGCGTGGGATGAAAGCCTTCAATTAGTCCTTGCGGGGCTTCAATTACCGCTCGATTTACCACAAGATTTGTTTAACAGTAAACTTACTCATTCAGAAAAAGAAACTTTAGTACAATTAGTTTTAAGTCGTATCGAACAACGTGTGCCAGTCGCTTATTTAACGAATAGTGCGTGGTTCTGCGGATTAGAGTTTTATGTGGATGAGCGCACAATTATTCCTCGCTCGCCAATTAGCGCATTAATCCAAGATAAATTTGCTCCGCTTTTAAAATCTGAACCCAAACGTATTTTAGATCTTTGTACTGGCAGTGGTTGTATTGCAATCGCAACAGCTGAAGCCTTTCCTGAAGGGGAAGTAGATGCGGTCGATCTTTCTGTGGATGCATTAAATGTGGCTGAAATCAATATTGCACGCCACCAATTAGAACATCGTGTTTTCCCGATTCAATCAGATTTATTCCAAAATCTCTTCGGTCAACAATATGATTTAATCGTCACCAATCCGCCTTATGTGGATGAAGAAGACTTGGCAGATATGCCGGAAGAATTCCACTATGAACCTGAGTTAGCTTTAGGTTCCGGTGTTGATGGGTTAGAAATTACAAAACAAATTTTAAAACAAGCACCAGATTATTTAACGCCAAATGGCATGCTCATTTGTGAAGTGGGCAACAGCATGGTAAGCCTTATCGAGCAATATCCAGATGTGCCATTTGAATGGGTTGAACTAAAAAATGGTGGCCTGGGTGTATTTGCTATTAGCCGCGAAGATTTAGTGAAATATCACGATTCTTTTTAATCGCAAGTGTGGTTAAAAATCGTCGTGAATTTTGACCGCACTTAACAAATTGCTGGCGCGCGTGCTTAACGCGTGCTTTTCTTTTTTAAATAAAACCAATGAATTTACAAAAGCTTTTACTGACTCGTCGTTTCTTTTCTACCCTTGCATTCTTTTCCATGCAAACGGTATTTTTTATCTATTTACAAGGCAAAGGATTAAGTAACAGTGAAATAGCCTTTTCACTCTCGTTGCTTTTCTTCTGCAACCAAGCATTAGCCATTTTAGCCGGTATTTGGGGTGACCGTTTTGGACTGGCTAAAATGATGTTGCTCGGGTGCTTTTTAGATGTGATTGCCTATATTTTCTTTCTATCTGTCGACAATTACATTCTACTTTTAATTGCCACTACCTGTTTTGGCTTAGGCAGCTGTTTGTTTGGTACCAATGCGAAAGCCTGCCTATTGGTGCTCGCGGGTGAAGAATACAAAGAGAAAACTCGATTACAGGGAAAATATTTAAAAGTCTCCTCTATGTCGTCTATGTTTGCGCCTTTGTTAGTGATTCCATTTATCAAATATAATCACATTGAATGGTTGATTTGGGTCTGCTTTGCGATGGAAGCGGTTCTCTTTGCCCTAATGGTTAAACCGTTTTATCAAATCCAAACTTTGCAAACCTTAGTGAAATTTCGCTTTGCCCAAATAAAAGAAATCATCACCAAAGAATTTTTATTGGTGCATTTGATGTTGTTTATTCCTCTTTCCATTTCAACATCATTCTTTGTAATCTTCCCGTTTCTTTTTGATAACAAATTAGGCATGCCGGAACACTCCCCCATTGCACTTTTTGTGAATGGTTTACTGACCATGTCATTACAAAGTTATTTTTCTCGAAAAATTAATTTAACGATTAAACAAACCCTATGGGTGGCACCAATCTTGACCATTGGCATTATCTTACCTTGGTTCATTACGTTGAAATATATTTCTTTGCTTTCTGCTTATATTTACTTAGTCATTTTCACAGTGATTGAAGTCTATGCTTTAACGGCAATGGCGAATTTATTAGTAAAATTTGATAATGGTACAAACCGAGGGTTTATCTTTGGTTCATCACGCTTATTGCTTTCTATCGCAACAGTTATCGTCATGAACTTAGTGCCACATTTATTTTTATTGTAAAAAAAGAAACGGTCAGAATTCACATTAAATTCTGACCGCACTTTTATATTTTTCTATGCTTATTTCACTTCTAATTCAACATTATCAAACAATTTCTTCACCGCGCTGTTATCACGCAACTTCTCCGCTTTTTCAACCATTGGTCGGGTTAAGTGCGGTGAGAAAAATTCAATAAAGTCATACATATAGTTGCGTAAGAAAGTACTGTGTTTAAACGCAATTTGCGTCATACTCGCACGGAACAAATGCCCTGCATCAATTGCCACTAAATCCTTATCTGCTGGTGTATGTGCCATAGAGGCCATAATACCCACACCTAATCCTAAACGCACATAAGTTTTAATCACATCAGCATCCGTTGCAGTAAACACAATATTCGGCAGAATCCCCGCGCGGTTAAAGGCATAATCCAAATCAGACACACCGGTAAAACCGAAGGTATAAGTGACTAACGGATATTTGCCTAACTCCTCAACAGTAAGATTTTTCACTTTTGCTAAAGGATGATCGGGTTTAACAATTACCGAACGATTCCACAAATAACAAGGCAGTTGAATCAAATCATCAAAAAGATATGGCGCTTCTGTTGTGATCGCTAAATCCACTTCACCTGAAATCAATGCATCATGGATTTGCGTCGGTGAACCTTGATGAATATGTAAACTCACATCCGGATATTGTTTAGAGAAACGCTCCACCACAGCCGGCAACATATAACGCGCTTGCGTATTGGTTGTTGCAATTCGTAACACGCCATGATTCGGGCAAGTATATTCATTGGCCACTGATTTAATGCTTTGGGCTTTCACTAAAAGCTCACGAGCAATAGCGACGATCTTTTTACCCGCAGGCGTAATGGATTTAATGTGTTTACCATTACGCTCAAAAATCTCTAAACCTAATTCATCTTCTAACAAACGAACCTGTTTGCTGATACCAGGTTGAGAGGTGTAAAGCGCATTCGCGGCTTCAGTCACATTTAAATTTTGGTTTACAATCTCAACAATGTAGCGGAGTTGCTGCATTTTCATCGCGAATACCACCTATTTTTTATAGCGTTTACTTAACTCAGTATAACGTTTTACTGCTTTACGAATTTGACCTGATTTTGGTCGACGACGAGGTTTCGTCACGTCTAATTTGGTTTCAGTTTCTGGTGGCAAGCCCACTAATTCACGTAAATAGTTGACATTTTCCAGATTCATTTCTTCCCAGCCACCACGCGGTAAACCTTTCATCAGCTTAATGTTGCCGTAACGAATACGAATTAAGCGGCTCACTTGAATACCTTGTGATTCCCACAGACGACGCACTTCACGGTTACGACCTTCCATTAAAGTCACATCGTACCATTGATTCATCCCCACACCGCCCGCAAATTTGATTTCTTTGAAATTGGCTGGACCATCTTCCAACTGCACGCCTTTACGTAAACGCGCTAACATGGCATCATCCACTTGACCAAATACACGCACAGAATACTCACGCTCAACTTCACGGCTTGGGTGCATTAAACGATTCGCTAATTCGCCATCTGTCGTGAAAAGCAATAAGCCTGAAGTATTAATATCCAAACGGCCTACCGCAATCCATCTTGCGCCATTTAAGCGTGGTAAACGATCGAATACGGTCGGACGACCTTCGGGATCACTACGCGTACAAAGTTCGCCTTCAGGTTTGTAATACATTAATACACGGCATACTTCTTTTTGTGCTTGTTGAAGGTTGATAATGCGACCATCAATACGCACTTTTACACCGGAATGTACATCAATACGATCGCCAAGAGTCGCCATTTTGCCATCGACACTCACTCGATTTTCAGCAATCATTGCTTCAATTTCACGACGAGAGCCTTGTCCTGCTCGCGCAAGCACTTTCTGTAATTTTTCACCTTCTACAGTAGATTGACGAGATGGCTTAGCCACCTTAGCCTTAGGAGTTGATTTGATGTCAGAATTGACCGCACTTTTACGATCTTTACGCTCAAAGTGCGGTTGTTTTCCTGCTTGTTTTTCACGTTCTTGTCTGACTGGTTTTTGAATAGGTTTCATCTGTTTTCCTTTGTCGCTTTCCCAAGCGTCTAAAATAAGTTAAATGAAAGGATCGGTACTACCACTTCCTTCACGTAAAATGACTGGCGATTCTTCCGTTAAATCTACCACCGTTGTTGGCTCTTGACCTAAATAGCCACCATGAATAATTAAATCCACTTGACGTTCTAAGCATTCGCGAATCTCTTCGGGATCGGAATAAGTCATATGTTCATTATCAGGCAACATCAGTGAGCAAGATAAAATTGGTTCGCCTAATGCCTTCAATAAATCTAAGGCGATTTGATTATCTGGTACACGCAAGCCAATCGTTTTGCGTTTTGACGTCATTAATCGACGAGGAAGCTCTTTCGTTGCTGTCAAAATAAAGGTATAACGCCCCGGTGTATTGTTTTTAATTAAACGATAAGCCGAATTGCTCACCGTTGCGTAGGTTGAAAGCTCGGATAAATCGCTACATACCAACGTAAAATTATGCCCTTCCGGCAATTTACGAATTGCAACAATGCGATCCATCGCATGTTTATCGCCGATCATACAACCTAAGGCATAGCCTGAATCGGTCGGGTATACAATGACACCGCCTTGACGCAAAATTTCTACCGCTTGATTAATCAAACGCGCTTGCGGATTTTCAGGATGGATATAGAAAAATTGGCTCATAATTTTGTCCTTAAAAAACTGATGAGATTATACACCGATTTAGATGCAGGTTATAAGAATTTGTTATAAAAAACGACCGCACTTTGAAACTAATCTAAAGTGCGGTCCATTTTTTAGGTATTTTATTTCAATAATTCATGAAGGGCTGAACCGATTTCAGCGAGACTTCTCATCGTTTTCACGCCAGCTGCTTCAAGTGCAGCAATTTTATCTTCTGCCGTTCCTTTTCCACCGCTGATAATCGCTCCTGCGTGTCCCATACGCTTGCCTTTTGGTGCCGTCATACCTGCGATATAAGCCACTACCGGTTTCGTCACATAAGATTTAATAAACGCTGCCGCTTCTTCTTCTGCAGAGCCACCGATTTCACCAATCATCACGATAGCTTCAGTTTCAGGATCTTCTTGGAAACGTTTGAGAATATCAATGAAGTTGGATCCTGGGATAGGATCGCCGCCGATCCCTACGCAAGTAGATTGACCAAAGCCTTCATCTGTTGTCTGTTGTACCGCTTCATAGGTCAAAGTACCGGAACGGGAAACAATGCCTACTCTGCCTTTTTTATGGATATTGCCTGGCATAATACCAATCTTACATTCATCTGGTGTAATCACGCCTGGGCAATTCGGCCCGATCATCACAACACCCGTTTCATTTAATTTTTGTTTTACCAACAGCATATCCAATGTTGGGATGCCTTCTGTAATACAGACCACTAATTGAATGCCTGCATCAATGGCTTCTAAAATAGCATCTTTACAAAATGGTGCAGGCACATAAATCATGGTTGCCGTAGCCCCTGTAACTTGCACTGCTTCACGCACTGTATTAAATACCGGCAAACCTAAATGCGTTGTTCCGCCTTTATTTGGTGAAACGCCCCCCACTAACTTGGTGCCATAAGCCAATGCCTGTTCGCTGTGAAATGTTCCTTGAGCACCAGTGAAACCTTGGCAAATTACTTTTGTCTCTTTATTAATTAAAATCGCCATGATTATTCTCCTTTTGCCGCTTTCACTGCCGCTTGTGCTGCTTCTTGTAAACTATGTGCAGCAATTAAATTCACACCACTTTCGGCTAAAATTGCTCTGCCTTGTGGGGCATTGGTTCCTTCTAATCGAACCACAACAGGCACTTTTACACCGACTTCTTGAATCGCTGCTACGACACCTTCAGCAATAAGATCACAGTGTACGATTCCACCAAAAATATTTACTAAGACTGATTTCACATTTTTATCGGTGAGAATAATCTTAAAGGCTTCAGCCACACGCTCTTTCGTTGCACCGCCACCAACATCAAGGAAGTTTGCAGGATTACCACCATATAATTTCACGATATCCATGGTACCCATAGCAAGCCCGGCGCCATTGACCATACAGCCAATATCACCTTCCAAAGCAACATAGTTAAGCTGATATTTTTCTGCTTCTGCTTCACGTGCATCACTTTGACTTAAATCGCGTAAGGCTAATAAATCAGGATGTCGATAAAGTGAGTTATCATCAATGCTCACTTTTGCATCTACGCAAATTAAATTGCCTTCTTTTGTCACCACGAGCGGATTGACTTCAACTAGAGAAAAATCTTTTTCGATAAAAAGTTTAGCGAGTTTTACAAAAATCTCGGCAAATTGTTTATTTTGTTCGCCACTTAAACCAAGTTTAAAGGCTAATTCACGGCCTTGATATGGCATTCCACCCACGAGAGGATCAATGGTCACTTTATGAATTAATTCAGGCGTCTCTCTTGCCACATCCTCAATGCTCATCCCCCCTGCTGAAGAAGCCATAAAAACCACTTTCTGCGAAGCACGATCAATTACTGCACCAAGGTAAAGTTCTTTCTCTATCTGGCAGGTTTCTTCAATATAAATGCTATTAACGGGTTGGCCTTTTTTATCAGTTTGGAAGGTGACTAAATGCTGGCCAAGCCATTTATCTGCAAAAGCACGCGCCTCTTCTGCATTATGCACGAGCTTCACACCACCAGCCTTTCCACGTCCACCTGCGTGAACTTGACATTTCGCTATCCAAACATCACCATTCAGCTGAAAGAGTGCCATTTCAGCTTCATCTGCCGTTTGGCACACGACACCTTCACTCACCGGCAGAGCATATTGCTTAAAAAGCTGCTTAGCTTGGTACTCATGTAAATTCATATTTCCTTCCTATTTTTGATATTGTTTAGCGAAACAGACAAAAATTTGACCGCACTTCTTACTTTATTTCAATACGGAAAATAAAAAAGGCTTTTTCCCTCAAAAGAGAAAAAGCCTATGTGCTTAAATTTCTAATAATAAACGAGTTGGATCTTCCAATAAGTCTTTAATCGCCACTAAGAAACCGACGGATTCACGACCATCAATTAAGCGGTGGTCATAAGACAATGCCAAATACATCATAGGGCGAATCACCACTTGGCCATCTACCGCAACTGGGCGTTCTTTAATGGCGTGCATGCCTAAAATCGCGCTTTGCGGTGGATTGATAATTGGTGTGGACATTAAAGAACCAAATACGCCGCCATTAGTAATGGTGAAGTTACCGCCTGTTAAATCTTCAACCGTTAATTTACCATCACGGCCTTTTTCAGCTAGCAATTTAATTTGTTTCTCAATATCTGCCATGCTGAGTTTATCGCAGTTGCGTAATACTGGTGTCACTAAACCACGCGGCGTTGAAACGGCAATGCTAATATCAAAATAGTTGTGATACACAATGTCATCACCATCAATTGAAGCATTCACTTCGGGATAACGTTTTAATGCTTCAACCACGGCTTTAATGTAGAAAGACATAAAGCCTAAACGTGCACCATGTTGTTTTTCAAATTTCTCGCCGTATGTTTTACGTAATTTCATAATCGGCTGCATATCCACTTCATTAAATGTGGTGAGCATTGCGGTGGTATTTTTTGCTTCCAATAAACGCTCAGCAATACGTTTACGTAAACGGGTCATTGGTACACGTTTTTCTGAACGAGAGCTATATGCCACAGTGCTAATCGTATTTTGCTCTGTCGCTACATCTTGTTTCGCTTTTTGAGCATCTCGTTTTGCTACTTCACGTGCAACATCTTCACGAGTAATACGGCCACCCACACCAGAACCTTGAATTTTCTCTGCATCTAAATCATGTTCAGCTAATAAACGACGAATAGCAGGGCCTTGATCCGCTGAATTATTATGGCTATTTTCAATTGATGCTCTTTGACGATCCGCAGGCGTTGGTTCATTGTCTTTCACTGTTTCAGATGAAATATCGCCAGCCTGTTGGGTTGAAAGCTTACCTAAAAGCTGTTTACTTACTACGGTTGCGCCTTCTTCTTGAAGAATTTCAGCCACTACGCCATCACTTAATGCAGGCACTTCAAGTACCACTTTATCTGTTTCGATTTCCACTAAAACTTCGTCACGTTTTACCGTCTCACCGACTTTTTTATGCCATGTTGCAACAGTTGCATCCGCAACGGATTCCGGTAAATCTGGAACAAGAATTTCGATTGTCATTTTATTTTCCTTTAAATTATTCTTTACTTTAAAAATTACTAAAATTTCGACCGCACTTTTACAGTGTCAGCGCATCTTCTACTAATTGTTTTTGCTGTTTGGTGTGTAAAGACATGTAACCTACTGCTGGTGAAGCTGAGGCTGGACGACCTGCGTATTTTAACTTCACATGCTCAGGAATTGAGCTGTCAAAGTTATGTTTACTGCAATACCAAGCCCCTTGGTTTAGTGGCTCTTCTTGACACCACACAAAATCCGTCACATGAGCATAAGGCGCTAACGCTTTCTTCACATCTTCATGTGGATACGGATAAAGCTGTTCAATACGAATAATCGCCACATCTGTTTGGTTATTCGCACGACGTTGTTCCAAGAGATCGTAATACACTTTACCTGAGCATAGGACTACGCGTTTAACTTGTTTTGGATCGATATTATCAATTTCACCAATGACCGTTTGGAATGTGTCATTTACTAATTCATCTAAACTTGAGACGGCAAGTGGATGACGTAATAAGGATTTTGGTGAAATACCAATTAATGGACGACGCATTTTACGGATCGCTTGGCGACGTAACATGTGGTAAACCTGTGCGGGTGTAGATGGAATACACACTTGCATATTCTGCTCAGCACAAAGTTGTAAATAACGTTCTAAACGAGCGGATGAGTGTTCTGGACCTTGGCCTTCATAACCATGTGGTAATAACATCACCAAGCCACACATTCTGCCCCATTTTTGTTCGCCAGAACTAATAAATTGATCAATTACGATTTGTGCACCATTTGCGAAGTCACCAAATTGAGCTTCCCAAATAGTTAATGTTTTTGGATCCGTTGTGGCATAACCATATTCAAAAGCCAATACTGCTTCTTCGGATAATACAGAATCCCACACCTCAAAACGACCTTGGTTGGCGTGCAAATGAGTTAATGGCACATAGCCTGTCCCGTCATTTTGGTTATGCACAACTGCATGGCGGTGGAAGAACGTACCACGTCCTGCATCTTCACCAGATAAACGGACATTAGCGCCTTCATCTAATAAGGTTGCGTATGCCATAGTCTCTGCCATACCCCAATCGAACAATTTCTCACCTTTTGCCATTTCACGGCGATCAGCATAGATTTTTTCGACACGAGGATGTGCACGTAAGGTTTCTGGGTATTCACTGACACGCTCCGCTAAAGTTTGGAAACGTTCTTGTGGGAATTTACTTTCGTAAGGGGATGTCCAGTCATAGTTGAGATATTGCAACCAGTCCATTTGGGCGATATCCATTTCTCGCCATTCTTTCACTACACGATCGCCATTATCTAAGGCATCACGATAGAGATTCATCATCTCGATGGCTTCTTCTTCGGTGATTACCCCTTCAGCAATTAAACGATCTGCATAGACTTTGCGTGGCGTTGGATGTTTTTTGATGATGCTATACATCATTGGTTGAGTCGCTAATGGTTCATCTGCTTCATTATGACCATGACGACGATAAGAAATCAGATCAATGAAAATATCGCGTTTGAATAAATTACGATATTCCACCGCCATTCTCGCGGCAAACGCGACCGCTTCAGGATCATCACCGTTTACATGGATAATCGGTGCCTGAATCATTTTCGCGATGTCCGTACAGTATTCTGTTGAACGCGTGTCATTTGGGTTAGAGGTAGTAAAACCAATTTGGTTATTGATCACAATACGGATTGTGCCACCAACGGTATAACCACGTGCATTCGACATATTCAAGGTTTCTTGTACAACACCTTGTCCCGCTACCGCTGAATCCCCATGAACAGTTACTGCTAATACTTGATTACGTTCTGTATCATTCTTTTTGGTTTGACGAGAACGTACCGCACCAATCACTACTGGGCTGACAATTTCTAAATGGGATGGGTTAAATGCAAGGGTTAAATGCACGCGACGATCACCGACTGCGAAGTCAGAAGAAAAACCTTGGTGGTATTTCACATCACCTGTACGCTCGCCTGAATGTTTACCTGCAAACTCATCAAAAAGATCTTCGGGTTTCTTACCAAGCACGTTAACTAACATGTTTAAACGGCCACGGTGTGCCATACCAAACATGACATCTTGTACACCTTGTTTGCTCGCATGACGAATAATTTCTTTCATCAATGGAATAAAGGCATCACTTCCCTCTAAAGAGAAACGTTTTGCCCCCGGGAATTTCGCCCCGAGATAGCGTTCTAAGCCATCTGCAGCAGTCAATTCACTTAATAAATTAATTTTTTCTTCTTTAGTAAAGAGCGGTTTATTTAGTTGGCTTTCTAATTTGCTTTGTAGCCAACTTTTCTGCTCCATATCTTGAACATGCATAAACTCAAGACCAATTGAGCCACAATAGGTCTCTTTCAGCATTTTAGCTAAATCACCTAATTTGATGTTATCGCGATGATAAACGTAGTGATTAATATTGAAGGTTTCATTAAGATCCTGCTCGGTAAAACCGTGATAACGGTAATCCAACTCAGGTACACTGGAGACTTTCCAACGATAATAATTGATTGGGTCTAGTTTCGCTTCTAAATGACCACGGAAGCGATAAGCATTGATAAATTGGAGGACTTTGACTAATTTTGCGCTGGCTTCAGGATCAATAACCGTCACGGCTTCTGTTGTATTTTCTCTTGCTAAACGACGGAAATAATCACGCACTGGTGAATGTGGTTGCTCTGCGGCGGTTGTTTTTGGCAATGCATCAAATGTGGCACGCCAGCTTTCATCGACTGATGATGGATCTTCTAAATAACTTTCGTATAACTCTTCAATATACGATTGATTCGCCCCACCTAAAGCGGTTGAAGCCAACCATTCATCAAAGGCATTATAATGCTGCATATCTACCCCTTGTATTACATGATGTTGTTCGCTCATTATACATAGGATAAAAAAAGAAATAATCCTCAAATCACACTTTGTTACAATTTTGTGATCTACTTCAATAAAAAAACCGCACATAAAGTGCGGTCTGTTTTATCCGAGTTTTCTTAGAAACTTAAGAATGGAGTAATTTTTTCAATTGTAGCTTCACCGATACCATCAATATTTGAAAGTTCGGCAGCACTTTTGATTTTGCCCACTTTGTTACGGTAATCAATGATTGCTTGTGCTTTTTTCTCACCAATACCTGAAAGTTTTTGTAACGTTTCAGCATCTGCTTTATTGATGTTTACTTTTGCAGAAGAAGCCACTTTCTCTTTGGCTGCATCTTTTGTAGAAGCCGCTTTTTCTTTCACTTCTTTTACTTTATCTGCGGCTTTTGTTTTTGCTTCAGATGCTTTTTCTTTCGCATTATCTTTAACTGAATTGAATTTTTCAGTAGCTTTATCTTTAATTGACGGTTGATTATTCTCAGTCGCCTTTTCTTTTAAAGCGGACGCCTTCTCTTTTACCGCATCTTTTGCAGAAGTGGCTTTATCTTTCATTGCATCTTTCGCGGAAGTCGCTTTTTCTTTAGCTGTATTAACTTTATCTAATGCGTTTGATTTTGTTGAGCTCGCGCTATCACTCATTGATTTAAGCTTATCATTTGCCGCATTTTTCACGTCAGCTTTTGTGCTTTCAACCATTGATTTTGAATTGGTTACAACATCTTCTTTTGTTGGCAATACGGAAGTATTCGTTGCTAATGCAGAACCTGATACCGCTAATGCGAGTGATGTTAATGTTAAAAGTGATCTTAAAGATTTCATAAAAACTCCTGTTTTATTATCAATAGGTTCAACTAGCGAACCTGTATGCTAAGACTTCTCTTCAGAAAATTAGTTCAAAACAAAAAACGCCCCTAATAAGGAGCGTCTTTAAATTTAATACTGACTAATCATCGCTTGAGAAGATAGAAAGTAATCTTAATAAGCTAATGAATAAGTTGTAAATTGACACATAAATACTCACCGTTGCACGAATATAGTTTGTTTCGCCACCGTGAATAATATTGCTGGTTTCATAAAGGATTGTCATTGTTGAGAACACCACAAACAATGCACTGATCCCTACCGCTAATGCTGGAATTTGGAAGAAGAAGCTTGCCACAATTCCTAACAATAACACGATAAATAATGAGAAAATCGCGGTAGAAAGGAAAGACATATCTTTCTTCGTTGTTAGCACATAAGCTGAACATGCAAAGAAGACGATAGCGGTACCTGCGAAAGCAAGCATAATCAAATCTTCCATTCCTCTCGCCACATAGATATTTAAAATTGGCCCAATGGTGTAGCCCATAAACCCAGTGAACGCGAATGCAGCCAAGATTCCCCACGCGCTATTTGCTAAACGGTTTGTGACAAAAAGTAAACCGTAAAAGCCCACGAGCAATACGATAAGGTTTGGATAAGGCAAGTTTAAGCTCATAGAAATATAAGCAACAACCGCCGAAAATGCCATCGTTAATCCCAATAAGAAATAGGTATTACGTAGCACTTTATGTGTGCTAAGTAGTGATTCTTCCTGTGAATTAACCACAATGCGAGATTGCATAAAAGCTCCTTATTTTACAAAGAATAAATTTGATGAAATCATCAGTTCGTAAAGTAAGGGCTATATGGAAAAAAGTCAATGGTAAATAAAGAATCCGTTTCGATTTTTTTAATTTATTTGGTCAACTCTTAAAGCTATTTTTTATAGCCCGCTATAATGAATAAATAAATTAATTTACTCAATAAGATTGATTACATTATAATAAGCTTCCTATTTATTCCACATCACGGACATTATATGAACAACAAAAAATCTTATCTCGCTATTTTTGGCATCATTCTTGCCGTCGGATTGATGGCGTCAGCATTTATCCTAGGTAATCAATTTAAAAATTTACGTCAAACTGGTTCTATTTCAGTTAAGGGATTAGCAGAAAGCCACTATACGTCAACACAAGGCACATGGGTTATCCGCATAAATGGTTGGGGAGCAACTTATAATGATGCCATGGCAGCTAATCAGAAAAACTTAAATGAAGCGGTTCGTTTTCTTAAAGCACAAGGTTTTGCTGATGAAAATCGAGAAATCACTGAATTGGATGTATCTACTCATACTGACTATTATGAAAATGAAAAAGGTGAAACCAAAAGTAAAGACAATGGCTTTGATGCATCTAGATCAATCCGAATTTCGACCAAAGAACTCACTAAGTTACAAAAAGCACTCACCAACATTCACCAATTGGTTTCTAACAATCAAGACATTAGTTTTGGTGAACCTAATTATTATTTAGAAAATCTTGAACAAATTAAACGTGAATTAATTTCAAAAGCAACACAAGATGCCCATGTTCGTGCTGAAGAATTTGCGAAAACCAGTAATGTAAAAGTTGGCGTGTTAAAATCTGCTTCACAAGGGCCATTCTACATTCAAGCGCCAAATCCTGATGCGGATGACTCTAGCGATTACACTGGTAGCTACGATACAAGCACTATTGAGAAAAAAGCACGCTTAGTCGTCACCATTGAATATGCAATTGAATAATCATTTAATATTTACTCAACATTCATAAAAAAGTGCGGTCAATTTCATCATTAAATTCGACCGCACTTTCTTTTCAAAAGGAATAAGCTATGCAACTCCCCACTCTACAATCTGCAAAATTAATTCGCCGCTATAAGCGTTTTTTGACTGATATTGAATTACCAAATGGTGAAGTAATCACTATTCATTGTGCAAACACTGGTGCAATGACTGGCTGTGGTGAAAAAGGTGATACCGTTTGGTACTCTCATTCTGATAGCCAAACGCGCAAATATCCACATAGTTGGGAATTAACTCAATTAGCAAATGACCAACTTGTTTGCATTAATACGCACAGATCCAACCAGTTAGTCTTTGAAGCCTTGCAAAATAAACAAATCAAAGAACTGGCTATGTATGATGAAATTTATCCTGAAGTGAAATATGGTGAAGAAAATAGCCGTATCGACTTCTTACTTAAAAGTGAAGGCTTGCCAGATTGTTATGTTGAAGTGAAATCCATCACCTTTGTAAAAGGCACATTAGGCATGTTTCCCGATGCGGTTACTACTCGTGGGCAAAAACATGTTCGTGAACTTTTAGCCATGAAAAAACAAGGACATCGCGCGGTTGTTCTCTTTGCTGGATTACATGATGGCTTCGATCGTTTTAAAATCGCTGAGTTTATAGATCCTGAATATGATCGTCTTTTAAAGAATGCCAAATCACAGGGCGTTGAAGCTTACGCTTATGCGGGAAAATTTGAAATCTCAGATGGAATTCCGACCGCACTTTCTCTTACGGAAAGTGTACCTTACATCGATTAAAAATAATTGAGAATTATTTTCATTTTTCTATTGACATAACATTTGAGAATGGTTATCATCTAAGCATTCCAAAAACAAATAGATAATCACTCCAACTTCACGCCTATTTCCCCACAAATAGGCGTTTTTTTTCATCTCAATCTTTTCATTTCAGCCATATTCTCTATAATGTAGCCTTTAATATTGAAATAACATTAGGAAATAGAATGACTGATATTAATACCGTTCTCGCAGAACTAAAACGCGGTACTGATGAGATTCTTTCTGAAGCAGATTTAATCGAGAAACTGAAAGAAAATCGCCCACTTAAAATTAAACTTGGTGCAGACCCAACTGCTCCGGATATTCACTTAGGGCATACCGTGGTATTAAACAAACTTCGTCAATTCCAACAATTAGGCCACGAAGTCTATTTCTTAATCGGTGATTTCACGGGTATGGTCGGTGACCCATCTGGTAAAAATACCACTCGTCCACCGCTTAGCCGTGAAGATGTACTTCGAAATGCAGAAACCTATAAAGAACAGATTTACAAAATTCTAGACCCTCAAAAAACAAAAATCGTATTCAACTCTGAATGGTTGGGTAAATTGGGTACTGAAGGGATGATCCGTTTAGCAAGCAACTATACTGTAGCGCGTATGCTAGAACGTGATGACTTCAAAAAACGTTTTGGTAACAACCAACCTATCGCAATTCATGAATTTATTTATCCTTTATTACAAGGTTATGACTCTGTTGCATTAGAAGCAGACGTAGAACTTGGTGGTACTGACCAAAAATTCAACTTACTTGTTGGTCGTGAATTACAAAAATCAGCTGGTCAAAAACCACAAGTAGCGATTACGCTTCCATTACTTGTTGGTTTAGACGGTGAGAAGAAAATGTCTAAATCATTAGGTAACTACATCGGCGTGACAGATGAACCAAGCGATATGTTCGGTAAAATTATGTCAATCTCGGATGAATTAATGTGGGATTGGTACAACTTGCTTTCTTTCCGTCCACTCACTGAAATTGCGGAATTAAAAGCTGAAGTGGCAAATGGTAAAAACCCACGTGACGTGAAGATTTTATTAGCCAAAGAAATCATCGCTCGTTTCCATGATGAAGCGGCGGCAGAGGCGGCTGAGCAAGAATTTATTAACCGTTTCCAAAAAGGTGCAATGCCAGATGAAATGCCTGAATTCACCTTTGAAGGCGAAATTGGTTTAGCAACCTTGTTAAAAGAAGCAGGACTGGTTCCTTCTACTTCTGAAGCGATTCGCTCAGCGAAACAAGGTGGTGTGAAAATCAATGGTGAAAAAGTCGAAGACATGAAAGCCAACGCACCGAAAGGCACGAATGTTTACCAAGTCGGTAAACGTAAATTCGCACGCGTAACCATCGCATAAAACACCTATGAAAATGACCGCTCTTTTTAAGTGCGGTTATTTTTTAACTGATATCCACAATAGAAGGAAAATATATGAGCCAAAAAATCTGGGTAACCGGTGATGCGGTTGTCGATCTTATTCCTGACGGTGAAAATCATTATTTACGCTGTGCCGGTGGTGCGCCTGCAAATGTGGCCGTGGGTGTCGCACGTTTAGGCAGCCCGAGTGCCTTTATTGGTCGTGTAGGTAACGATCCGCTTGGCCAATTTATGCAAGATACCTTAAATGCGGAAAATGTGAATACACAACATATGATTTTAGATCCGCAACATCGCACCTCTACCGTTATCGTCGGCTTAGATAATGGCGAACGCAGCTTTACCTTTATGGTAAACCCAAGTGCGGATCAGTTTTTACAAGCTAGCGATTTACCCCCATTCCAACAAGGTGAATGGCTGCATTGCTGCTCTATCGCGCTGATTAATAATCCATCACGCGAAGCGACTTTCGAAGCCATTCGTCGTGTTAAAGCTGCTGGCGGTTTCTTCTCTTTCGATCCAAATCTACGTGAGTCACTTTGGTCAAGCTTAGAAGAAATGAAAACCGTAGTAATGGAAGCGGTTGCCTTAGCTGACGTATTGAAATTCTCTGAAGAAGAATTAACGCTTTTGACTAATACTGATAGCCTTGAAAAAGCCTTTGAAAAAGTGACCGCACTTTATCCTGAAAAATTGATTATCGTGACCTTGGGTAAAGATGGTGCACTTTATCACTTAGAAGGTAAGAAAGATGTGATTTCTGGAAAAGCCTTACAGCCGGTAGATACAACAGGTGCTGGCGATGCTTTCGTTGGTGGCCTACTTGCTGGACTTTCACAGCATCCAAACTGGAAAGAAAATGATGTGCTAGTGCAAATCATCCGTCAGGCTAATGCCTGCGGAGCCCTGGCTACGACAGCAAAAGGGGCGATGTCTGCTCTACCAAATCAAACACAATTAGCAGCATTTTTAGCGAATTAGCGTGCAAAGCTGCGAATAACCACACCTTTTATTTATGAAGATAATTTAGGAGATATTTATGAAACTTTGGTATTCCAACTCTAGCCCTTATGCTAGAAAAGCTCGTGCTGTAGTGCAATATCATCAATTACAAGATCATGTTGAATTACTCCTCGCAACCAGTGGTTTAGATAAGAATTCCCCCCATAATTTAGACAATCCTCTTGGACGTTTACCAGCATTACAACAAGAAAATGGCGAATGGCTTTATAATAGTTCACTTATTGCAGAATATCTCGATCACCTCGCTACACAACCTTCACTTTATGGAAACAGCGAGACACGTTGGGAAATTCTTCGTTTACATTATTTAGCCGATGGTATTTTAGAAAATGAAATCTCAGTCGCACCTGAAAAACACCTTCGTCCACAAGAGCAATGGTGGCTTGAACGTCATCAGCAAATTTTTGACCGCACTGAGCGAAGCTTAATTGAACTAAAAAAAGCCATTGATAGTTTTGGTGAAGAATTAAATATCGGCACATTGAATGCCGTGTGTGCAATTGATTTCCTACTGTTCCGCGATGCTTGGACTCATGCTTCACAACATGCAACCATCAAATCATTAAAAGCATGGGCTGAAGCAATGAATCAACGCTATGATTGCTTAAAAAATACTTTACCCAAATAAGATTAAATTATGATTATTTTCAATAATGGCAAATACAAAAGTATCCTAGCCGCAGAAGCGGGTGAACTCACAAAAATTACTGAAACTGTGCAAAAAGACAAGGATTTTCGACCGCACTTTCATATTGCCCCACCAACTGGCTTGATGAATGATCCGAATGGTTTGATCTTCGATGGAGAGAAATATCATCTGTTCTATCAATGGTTTCCATTCGATGCAATTCACGGGATGAAACATTGGAAGCATTTAATCACGAAAGACTTCCAACATTACCAATCAGCGGATGATCTGATTCCTTGTGAGCTTTTTGAGTCTCACGGCTGTTATTCGGGTGGTGCTTTAAAAGTCGGTGATAAATTGGCCATGTTCTACACTGGCAATACTCGTCGTCCAAGTGATAATCAACGCGTGCCTTATCAAAATTTAGCGATTTTCGATCTTAACGGGAAGTTGCTTAGCAAACGTCCGTTAATTGAAAATCCGCCAGAAGGTTATACAGAGCATGTTCGCGATCCTAAACCGTATTTAACTAAAGGCGGCAAAATCCGTTTTATCTGCGGTGCACAGCGAGAAAACCTCACCGGAACAGCCATTATTTTTGAAATGGACAATCTTGAAGATACGCCTCGCTTATTAGGTGAACTTTCCTTGCCTGCTTTTGATAATAAAAACGTGTTTATGTGGGAATGCCCTGATCTATTGAAGCTCCGTGATAAAGATGTGTTTATTTGGTCGCCACAAGGTAAAGATCGGGAAGCACATCAATTCCAAAATAATTATCATGCAACTTATGCAGTGGGCAAATTAACGGATTTAACCTTTGAAGCAGAATATATCGGCGAATTAGATCAGGGCTTTGATTTCTATGCACCACAAACGTTTGGTGGCTTAGATAATCAAACTTATACTGTGCTTTTCGGTTGGATTGGTTTGCCAGATTTAACTTACCCAACAGATAAATTTAAATGGCATTCTGCTTTAACCTTGCCAAGAGAATTGCGCTTAGAAGGGACAAAAATTTATCAACGTCCGATTGCTAAAATAGACGAAAATCTAACCGCACTTTCAGCGCTTCATCTTGATGAAAAAGCGGATATTGCTAATTTAGATCGTGCTTATGTAAAATTTGAGGCAAATAACCAAGCCTTTGACTTAACCTTCTTCCAAAATGAAAAAGGACAATCACTGCGCCTATCTTATGAAAATGGCTTGATCTGCTTAGATCGCAGTCAAAGCGAACAAACGGAATTAATGGAGAAATTCGATACAAAACGTTTCTGCGAAATTGAAAATCTGCAGACGGTTGAAATCTTCTTTGATCGCTCGATTATTGAAATTTTCTTGAATCATGGTGAAAAAGCCATGACATCAAGATTTTTCATTGAGAACAGAGAGAATACAATAGCCAGCAATCGTCCGTTAGATTTAATGATCGGTTATTTACCGGCTATTCAATATATTTAAAAGGTTTTTATGAAACAAACTCATTTCAATTTATACAAGATGAGCAAAAATGTCCTTTTTGCTTTAACAGCTTTTTCATTAGTTGCCTGTACGACGGCACCAAGTGAACCGCCAAAAAATACTGAACATTGGGCTACTCTAATCAGCGAACAGGAAAATTTATATCAGATTGATAATAAATTTTATCGTAGTGAGCAATTAGAAGCCCAATCTGAAGCGTTATTAAATAAATTGAATATTCACACTATTGTGAATTTACGCTTTTTTGACCGTAATGATGATAAACAAGCATTTGGTCATACTAAGATCAATTTGATTAATACCCCATTACTTACTTGGTCAATCAGCCCAGACGAAGTAGCTGATATTTTGTGGCAAATTAAACAACATCAAAAAAATGGTGCGGTTTTAGTACATTGTTATCATGGAGCTGACAGAACAGGCTTAATTGTTGCAAGCTACCGTGTGATTTATCAAAATTGGGATCTCAATGAAGCCAAACGTGAAATGCAACAAGGTCCTTACGGCTATCATTCTGTTTGGAAAAATATTGATAATTTCTTCACGCAAGAAAATATGGCTAAGATCAAAGCCGAATTAGATAAACGTTCTAACACAACAAAATAGAGAACATGAATGAAAGTGCGGTTAAAATTAACCGCACTTTTATTTCCCACTACGCTCTTTTATTAAAATTAATGACTATGTTTGTTCAACAACAAAACTCAACACCATCCAATATTGTGGCGTTCAATTTTCTATTGATTGCCTTTTTAACGGGAATTGCATCTGCGTTTCAAACGCCGACCTTAAGTTTGTATCTCTCTCAAGAGATTCAAGTTTCACCTTTTTTTGTGGGCTTATTCTACTCAGTGAATGCCATTATTGGCATTATCTTGAGCCAAATTCTGGCGAAATATTCTGATAAGCAAGATGATCGTCGCAAAGTGATGATTGTATGCTGCTTAATTGCCGTGCTTGGCTGTCTGATTTTTGCTTATAGCCGAAATTATTATGTGTTAATTATTATCGGCACAACGCTATTAGGGCTAGGTTCATCCGCTAATCCGCAATCTTTTGCTTTAGCGCGAGAATATGCTGAAAGTAGTCATCGTGAAGCCGTGATGTTCACCACAATTATGCGAACTCAAATATCTCTTGCTTGGATTGTTGGGCCGCCGCTTTCCTTTTTCATTGCACTAAACTGGGGCTTTGATTATATGTATTTGGTGGCAGGTTCTGCCTTTTTACTTTGTGCTGGCGTCAGCAAATTATTGCCGAAAATTCCTCGTCAAAGTGCGGTTAAAAATCAAGAGATTTTAGACAATACGCCACCAAGAAAAAGTGTGATTTACTTGTTCATCGCTAACCTATTACTTTGGACCTGTAACAGCATGTATCTCATCAATATGCCATTATTTGTGATTAATGAGTTACATTTAGGCAAAGAATTAGCAGGAACATTAATGGGAACTGCTGCGGGATTGGAAATCCCTGTGATGATTTTTGCGGGCTATCTCACCAAATACTTCAGTAAAAAACGCTTAATGATGATTGCTTTAGTTTCAGGTCTTGCCTTCTATTCAAGCTTATTATTCGCAGAGCAAACTTGGCAGCTTATCGTATTACAAATGCTTAATGCGATTTTTATCGGTATTACAGCCACGATTGGGATGGTGTATTTCCAAGACTTAATGCCGACTAAAATGGGCACAGCCACTACGCTATTTAGTAATGCAGCGAAAAGTAGTTGGATTATCGGAGGACCGATTGCGGGTATTATTGCGGAAATCTGGCATTACAATTCAGTTTTTTATGTCGCAGTGGCTTTAATTTTTATCAGCGTAGGCTGTATGTGGAAAGTTAAATCAGTTTAGTAAAAATAAAAAAGAGCGGTCAATTTTGACCGCTCTTTTGTTTTCCATTATCTTATCGCCACGCTTTAAATTGATTAATCAATCCATTGGTTGAGCTATCATGGCTTGAAACATTCTCTTTGTCTGCCAATTCAGGAAGAATTCGGTTCGCTAGTTGTTTACCTAATTCCACGCCCCATTGGTCAAAACTGAAGATATTGAAAATCACACCTTGTGTAAAAATTTTGTGTTCATACATCGCAATTAATGCGCCAAGAACAAATGGTGTAATTTTTTGCACTAAAATAGAGTTGGTCGGTTTGTTACCGGTAAAGACTTTGAATGGCACAATGTCTTTTACCTCATCCAACGATTTACCCGCTTTCACAAACTCGGCTTCGACTTCTTCTTTGGTTTTACCGAAAGCAAGTGCTTCAGTTTGTGCAAAGAAGTTTGATAACAATTTGCTGTGGTGATCACCTAATGAATTATGACTTTGTGCCGGCGCGATAAAGTCACAAGGGATTAACATCGTACCTTGGTGAATCAATTGGTAGAACGCATGTTGACCGTTTGTACCTGGTTCGCCCCAAATAATTGGGCCGGTTTGATAATCACGAATAACATTGCCATTACGATCGACATATTTACCGTTTGATTCCATGTTACCTTGTTGGAAATAAGCCGCAAAACGGTGTAAATATTGGTCATAAGGTAAAATTGCTTCAGTTTGTGCACCAAGGAAGTTGGTATTCCATAAGCCTACTAACGCTAATGTTGCAGGGATATTTTTTTCTAATGGCGCAGTACGGAAATGTTTATCCATTTCATGTGCACCACTTAATAACGCTTCAAAATTATCAAAGCCGATTGAAAGTGCGATAGAAAGACCGATTGCAGACCATAAAGAATAACGGCCACCAACCCAATCCCAGAACTCAAACATATTGTTAGTATCAATACCAAATTCCGCTACCGCTTTACCATTGGTCGAAAGCGCTGCGAAGTGTTTTGCCACCGCGCTATTATCTTTCGCTGCCGCTAATAACCAATCACGTGCAGAATTCGCATTGGTCATGGTTTCTTGTGTGGTAAAGGTTTTAGACGCCACTAAGAAAAGTGTCGTTTCAGGATTTACTTTTTTCAACGTTTCAGCGATATGTGTACCATCTACGTTTGAAACAAAGTGCATGTTCAAGTGGTTTTTATAAGGACGAAGCGCTTCGGTCACCATATAAGGGCCTAAGTCCGAACCACCGATACCGATATTCACCACATCAGTAATCGCTTTTCCGGTATAACCTTTCCATTCTCCTGAAATCACACGATCGCAGAATGCGCTCATTTTCGCTAGTACCGCATTCACTTCCGGCATCACATCTTTGCCATCTACATACACAGGTGTATTTGAACGGTTACGAAGTGCGGTATGTAATACAGCACGATTTTCTGTGCGATTAATTTTTTCACCTGTAAACATTGCATTGATAGCCTCATCTAATGCAGATTCCTTGGCTAATTGACGAAGCAATTTGAGGGTTTCTTGGTTAATTTTATTTTTTGAAAAATCCACTAAGATTTGATTTTCAAAAGTTAAAGAATAATCGTTAAAACGATTTTGTTCTTGTTTGAATAAATCAGCGATGGTGGTATGAGCCAGTTGAGATTGGTGAGCTTCAAGCGCTTTCCACGCTTGTGTATTGATTGGATTGATGTTTTTCATGAATATTTCCTTTTAAAAATTGAATTCTTTACATTTTTGCTTTATTGCAAAAACAATTAATCGACATATTCTGTTATAACACGCGGAGTTAATTTTGTAATCAATTCATAGCTTAAAATACCACTGTATTTAGCTACCGTTTCAATTGGTAATTCCTTACCCCATAAAATCACTTCATCACCTACTTTATCTTGGCTATCTTCGCCTAAGTCTACCGTTAGCATATCCATTGAGACGCGACCGACAATAGGAACAATACGACCATTTAGATAAACTGGCGTACCTTCTGGCACATCACGCGGATATCCATCACCGTATCCAATAGCGACAACACCAATTTTGGTATCTTTCGGACTGGTCCAAATGCCACCATAGCCAACAGGTTCACCTTTTTTATGTTCGCGCACCGCAAGCAATGAAGAAGTTAAGTTCATCACGGGAGTTAAACCAAATTCTGCACCGACAGTATCCGTTGGTGAAATGCCGTACATAATAATCCCTGGTCGAATACAATCTAAATGTGCTTCAGGCCAAAATAAAATCCCGCCCGATGCGGCAATGGTTCTTTCTCCACCTTTATCTTTTGTCGCCTGAAGGAAACGATCAAGCTGAACTTGAGTATAATCAGAATCTAATTCATCTGCTCGACTAAAATGACTCACAAAACCTAAGTGCGGTTGAATTTGAGGGAGTTTTTTCAGCTCTTGATAAAAATAGTCCACTTCATCAAGCGATACACCTAAACGGTGCATCCCCGTATCAATCTTCAACCAGACTTTGATTGGACTTGGCACTGCAGCTCGCTTTAATGCTTCAAGCTGTTCACGGTTATGTACCACCGTTTCAATGTTATTTACCGCAATAATCGGTAAGTCTTTTTCATCAAAGAATCCTTCTAGTAATAAGATCGGTTTGATAATACCGTTAGAGCGTAACGATAACGCCTCTTCTAAACGCGCTACGGCAAAGCAATCTACCATGCTTTCTAAAGCAGATGAAACAAATACCACGCCATGACCATATGCGTTTGCTTTTACCACGGCAATAATTTTGCTATGTGGCGCTTTTTCTTTAATAACTTGTAAATTATGTTTTAAGGCAAGCGAACTGATTTTCGCTGTTGCCGGTTTTACGTTCATTTTTCTAATCCGTTCTATCTTGCCTAATAATCATCTCTGTATTCACGCTGTTCGGCAAGGTTATCAAAGCGTGAGAATTGACCGTTAAATGCTAAACGTACACGACCAATCGGACCGTTACGTTGTTTACCAATAATGATTTCAGCAACACCTTTATCTTCAGAATTATCGTTATACACTTCGTCACGATAAATAAACATAATCAAGTCAGCATCCTGCTCGATAGAGCCTGATTCACGCAAGTCTGAGTTTACTGGACGTTTATCTGCACGTTGTTCTAAAGTACGGTTAAGCTGGGAAAGTGCAATAACAGGGACTTCTAATTCTTTCGCTAATGCTTTTAAAGAACGAGAAATCTCGGCGATCTCTAAGGTACGGTTATCTGAAAATGCGGGCGCGCGCATTAATTGAAGATAATCCACCATAATCATACTCAAGCCACCATTTTCTCGATACACACGACGCGCGCGAGAACGCAATTCTGTTGGAGTTAAACCCGATGAATCATCGATATAAAGATTATTTTTTTGCTTAAACATCCCAAACACGCTGGCAATTTTGCTCCATTCCGCTTCTTCCAAGTTTTGGCCAGTACGAATTTTGGTTTGGTCCACGCGAGCGAGAGAGGCAATCATACGCATCATAATTTGCTCAGCAGGCATCTCTAAACTGAATACCAATACAGGCTTATCACTTGCCATGGCCGCATTTTCACAAAGGTTCATTGCAAACGTGGTTTTACCCATGGAAGGACGTGCAGCCACAATGATGAGATCGGAAGGCTGTAAACCAGCTGTTTTCTTATCTAACTCAACAAAGCCCGTTGTGACCCCTGTCACACCGTTATGATTTTCAAGCTTACCTAAGGTTTCAATTCGAGCAATAGTGCTTTCCAACACGCTGAGCACGTTTTGAGGGCCCTCTGTTGAAGAACTCCGTTTTTCAGCGATCGCAAAAACTTCCCTTTCAGCTTCATCCAACACCATTTTGATGTCTTTGCCTTTTGGGGAATAACTGTTTTCTGCAATACGATTCCCCACTGCAATAAGCTCACGCAAAATCGCTTTTTCACGTACGATTTCAGCATAAGCCAAAATATTAATAGCATTTGGCGTGTTATTGGAAAGATCTGCGAGATAAGCAAAACCGCCTACGGAATCACTGATACCTTTGGCTTTAAGGGCTTGATCAAGGGTGATTAAATCAATCGGTGTTTGGTTACGCATTAATTCTTCCATAGTTTGGAAGATTGCTTTATGCGCAAAAGTGTAAAAATCCTCAGCAATGACTCTTTCAGCGATACCATCCCAATGCTGATTACTCAACATTATACCGCCAAGAACGGCTTGTTCAGCTTCAGTGGAATGAGGCGGGATACTAACTTGTTCAGTTTTCTGATCGGAAGATTGGATTTGTCGTTGTGATGCCATAAGGATTTCAATTTAAACTAAAAAACTGTGCTTATGATACCGCAAATACGAGGTGGTTTTAAGAAAAAAGTGCGGTCAATATTTTCAATATTTTAGACATAAAAAAACGGTGGAAAAATCCACCGCTCTTTTTCATTCAGGCATGTTGATTATTCAACAGTTAAAGTACGACAAACGTTAGTTGTACCTTCTGATTCATCACCTTGTGTTAATAAAACAAGATCACCTGAAACTAAATAACCTTTTTCTTTTAATAGGTTAATCGCTGCTTTTGCACCTGCAGCGCTACGAGATTCACCATCAAAATGAACTGGTGTTACACCACGGTATAATGCGCAACGGTTTAAGGTTTCTTGAACACGAGAAAGTGCAAAGATTGGTAAACCTGAGCTAATACGTGACATTAATAATGGTGTACGACCAGAGTGGCTTAATGTAATGATTGCTGCAATACCGCTTAAGTGGTTTGCTGCGTACATTGCTGACATCGCTACAGATTCTTCAATATCTCTGAATTCACGATCTAAACGGTGTTTAGAAATATTGATGCTTGGCATTTTTTCTGCACCTAAACATACGCGAGCCATTGTCGCCACAGTTTCAGCTGGATATTGACCTGCAGCAGTTTCTGCTGAAAGCATTACCGCGTCAGTACCATCTAATACCGCATTTGCCACGTCCATCACTTCTGCACGAGTTGGCATTGGGTTGCTGATCATTGACTCCATCATTTGAGTTGCAGTAATAACCGCACGATTTAATTGACGTGAACGACGAATTAATTTTTTCTGTACGCCAACCAATTCTGGGTCACCAATTTCAACACCTAAGTCACCACGCGCAACCATAATTACATCAGAAGCGAGGATGATATCATCCATTGCTGCTTCATCAACGACTGTTTCAGCACGTTCAACTTTAGCAACGATTTTCGCGTCTAAACCTGCTTGTTTTGCTAATTCACGCGCATAGTTTAAATCTGCACTTGAACGAGGGAAAGATACCGCTAAGTAATCTACACCAATACGTGCAGCTGTGATGATATCTGCTTTATCTTTTTCAGTTAATGCGTCTGCAGATAAACCACCACCTAATTTGTTGATCCCTTTATTGTTTGATAACGGACCACCAACTGTCACTTCAGTAAATACTTTTGCACCGTCAGTAGAAAGGACTTTTAATTGAACACGGCCGTCATCTAATAAAAGAATATCGCCAGGTACAACATCTTGTGGAAGTGTTTTATAGTCTAAACCAACGGCTTCTTGATTACCTTCACCTTTTGGTAATTCCGCATCAAGAATAAATTTATCACCAACATTTAAGAAAATTTTGCCGTCTTTAAAAGTAGAAACACGAATTTTAGGACCTTGTAAGTCACCTAAAATTGCCACGGTTTTACCTAATTTTTTCGCGATCGCACGAACACGCTCAGCACGCTCAATATGATCATCTGGTGTACCGTGAGAAAAGTTCATACGTACAACATTAGCGCCTGCTGCGATAATTTTTTCAAGATTGTTATCGCGGTCTGTAGCTGGACCCATTGTACATACAATCTTCGTTCTTCTTAATTTTCTAGACATTATCTAAACTCCACAAATAGTTACAATTTAAAAAAGCTTTTTTAATTTCGGCCCATCCGAGATAAAAACCGTCGCGCATTATACGCTTAAACCAGCGCAAAATCAAAACAAGCACTGAGAGTTTTTGCAACAAATTTTGGTTATTTTTTTAGCAGCTAAATTTAACTTAAAACAAATCCCCTTGTTTTCATCCTTAAAACTGTTTATCATCTGCCACATCTTTTACGCGACTATAGCTCAGTTGGTTAGAGCACCACCTTGACATGGTGGGGGTCACTGGTTCGAGTCCAGCTAGTCGCACCATCTATTAAAGCCAGTAGATTTATGCTGGCTTTTTCTTTTCTAAAATGCACTTAAAAAACAATCACTTATGAAGTGTTAATGCAATTAACCATTAAAATTCCAAGTCTAGAATATTGCTAATTTTTAGTTATTTTTGTATATTTCCCTCAGTTAATTACGCCAAAATTACGCCTTACTTGGTTTAATTACATCAAGATGAGAAGATATAAATAGTTACTACAGAAAACAAAGTGTTCAGTACGAAAATTTAGTCTGTGTCATTGCGGATAGGAAGTCAATAGAGCCAGTCATTCCAGATGATACAACTATTGGGATTGATTTAAGCAATAAAACCATTAGGGATGGAAAAATATACGTAATAAATCACGGTGGATTTTTGCGCTTAAAACTACTTTATAACATGCCAAACGAACAAGTAAAAGTTCTTAGTTATAACTTCAAAACATCTAGACGAAATAGCAAAACTACAAGGTATTTCAGTTCTTGGTAAAGTCTTTGGTATTTAGTATTACTATAAAACTAAGTCTTCTATCTTATTAAACAACAAGAATATTATAAATTACTTAAAACCTAAGGATATATATGCATTCAATCGCCCCATACGCCATAAGATGTTTTGATCGCAACTTAAAAACAAAGAAAAATCCAGGGTATTGTGATCTATCCAATATTAAAGGTCGAAAATTAATTGACGTAATTTTAGATTTTATGAAGCAACATACGTCAAATTATACTAGATACATAGCCAATGAGCAGGTTTATCGCTTTTCAGAAATTATGTCTGACTCTGAAAATATTTATTGCTGGATAGAAATAGGAGATTATGGCACAGAAAACGATATTATTGATATCGATACAGGTAAAATAAGTTTTACAAAAATTCAAAACAATGCTCTAATAAATAAATTCTATCTCCATTTTCACATACCTTCAAATAAAACAACAGGATTAATGTTTGTTCACAATTACAAATATGGCGGTGCAAAAAGCTTGTTTGAAGCAGAATTTAAAGGATTCTTTAAACAACTTATGCATTTAAATTTACAAATATTCCCTTTTAGCCATAAAAAGGCTATAGAGGCATGGCATAATGCCAATGTAAAAGCCATCAGAGTGATTGGATACGAACAATCAAAAGCTTCTAGCGACCCTGTTGATGCATTAAATAAACTCTCTAACGGTAATGAAATAGAATTGTTAATTAAGCCACCTCGCAACGGAGTTTTAGGGCAGCTATCTGACTTTTTAAATAAAGGAGATAAATATCAACTTATTCAAGATATATCTCCAGATACATTAGGTATAACTGCAGAAGTTGAAATGAACGGTACTAAAAGAACTTTTTCTGTATACTCCCCTCGTGGTTCAGGTCGCGCATCCTATGAAATAGAACTTGACCCTAATGTAAAAATAGAGAAGAATATGCCTGAATTTGAATCTATTAAATCTTGGGTCTCATCACTTTGTGATGATTTTAAAACGATGATTTTCTAATGGTAGGTTACAATGAGTGCAAAAATTAATGTCTGCGTGATAATCAAAGACCATTTTGATACTTTAAGAGATGATAGAGATAATAAACTGTCAATGTTAGATATTTTTACACTATTTGGAATTCCAATCATAATTGTTATTTCTGTAATGATGAGTAAATACATCATCAATAAAGAATTTGTTTCTTTAGTTGTTAATTTTGCTTCAATTGTGACATCACTTCTAATTAGCGTGTTGGTATTAATTTATGACCAATATTCCAAAGTAGATGTAGATTCAGATGCAAGCGAAAATGACATAAAAGTAAAAAAAAGAGAACTATTAGAGCAACTATTTAGTAATGTATCTTTTACCATTTTAATGGGAATTGTAACTGTTATTTTTTGCTTAATTTTAAATACTTTTACAATTACCGCAAGTGGCTATTACGAGGCAATTACATTTAGTGTGGCAGATTATCCTATTACTATGTCATCTTCGTTATTTATGCCATTTATTTTATTTTTCTTATTGGAGATGATTTTCACCTTATTTATGGGATTAAAACGACTTCATATTCTTTTCTTTATTAGATAAACCGCCTTCTGGTGGTTTTCTTTTATTAGGCTTTCATCAACTAATTTCAAGAAATCATTCTCTGATAGTCTTCTTATACCATAACCTTTAGAAATTAACTCTCACTCCTTTATTTCCTTATTACTTAATTCTTTTCTATCTAATCAGCTCTTATCTTAAATATCTTTGATAAGTAATATCTCTTTTCTAGAAGCGCTATCAGCTCCATCAAAAACAGCAGAAGCAACTTTTATTGCATCCTATTTACAATGACTACGCCCAAATAACGCTATCTAATTGATTTATCAAAATACAGCTGTAAGCTAGTCGCACCATATTACAATCCCAAGTTTTTTAGCTTGGGATTTTTTCTTTTTATCCCCTACTTAATTTGAATGGATACTTTCTGAACGAATCACTCGTACAAATGAAAATAATTTTCATTGATCAACGAAAACGTTTTCGCTATACTTGCGCCTCTTTTATTATCTATCGGGATAACGATTATGAATTTTAAATTAAGCCTCATTTCAACCGCACTTTTAACCAGTTTTTCAGTTTCAGCATTTGCGGAAACTGAACAACCAGTAAAAGCAAACACTGAAACGCTTGAACAAATTAATGTTCAAGATACAGGTATTAAACAAAATGGTTATCAAACGACAGGGACATCCGTCGTATCAAAAGCTGAAGTGCCTGTATTCGATACGCCAAATACTGTCAATATCCTTTCGACTAAATTATTAGAAGATCGTAAACCTGAATCACTCATTGATGCGCTTTATAACGTCAGTGGTGTAAGCCAAGCCAATACGCTAGGAGGTATGTTTGATGCCATCCAAAAACGTGGTTTTGGTGGAAACCGTGACAACTCAATTATGCGTAACGGTTTACAAGCTGGCCCAGCAAAAAACTTTAGTGCGACAACTGAAACCGTTGAAGTGTTAAAAGGGCCTGCATCTGTACTTTATGGTATTCAAGATCCAGGTGGTGTGGTTAATATCATTACTAAAAAACCACAACAAACACCACGCTATGTTATCGGAGGAACTTTAGGTAATCATAGCCTGTGGGGAACACAATTAGATTTCACTGGCAGTTTAGGAAATGGTTTTGCTTACCGCTTTATCTATGACAAACAAGAAAAAGACTACTGGCGTAATTTTGGCAAAGTGAAAAATACTACTTACGCGCCATCACTTTCTTGGGAAAATGATAAAACTAAAGTACTTCTTTCTTATGAGCACAAAGATATTCTTGAGCCATTTGATCGTGGTACAAATCTTTTAACGACGACGAATGCCTTACCGGATATCCCTGTATCACGTCGTTTAGATGAACCAAATAATGAAACTACAGCAAAAACCGATAACATTGATTTCAAAATTGAACACAAATTAAGTGACGGTTGGAAATTAAATGCGGGTTACAGCTATGCGCGTTACAAATATTTCTACGATCAAGCTCGTATTACAAATATTAACGTGAAAACACGTACAGCCCGTCGTGCGATTGAGCAGCAACAAGGTGACCAACGTGTTCATAGCGGTACATTAAATATTGTTGGTGAATTTGGTATTGGTGATATTGCCAACCGTTTTGTAGCCGGTGTGGATGTTATGCGTAATATCCGCGATATTGGACCTATTTATAATCAAGGTATTACAAAGTCAGATATCAATATTGATCATCCAAACTATACCAGCCCTGTTGCAGAACATAAAAATGGTAACGGCAACGCTTACCAATATAACCATCTCAAAACCGTTGGTGTTTATATTCAAGATACCGCTTACTTTACAGATAACTTTATCATGACAGGTGGTTTACGTTATGAGTACTTTGATCAATTTGCGGGACGTCATTGTTTAAATGCTGCAAACTGTAAAAAAGGCCAAAATCTAACAAGAACAGGAAATACTGATCAGCACGATGGTAAATTATTGTATCAATTAGGTGCCGTATATAAATTTACGCCACATATTGCGACATTTGCTAACTACGCTGAGTCTTTCCGTCCACAAATGAGTGTTGCAACACCTGTTAGCGGCGATTTAAAACCAGAACAAGGTAAATCTTTTGAAATTGGTGCAAAATACGAAAACTCTGGCTTCAACGCGACACTTGCATTATTCAATATCAGTAAACGTAACGTGGCTGAAACCGTTGGTTCAGGTTCAAATGCACAATTAAATATCGTCGGCAAACAACGTTCTCGAGGTATGGAATTTGATCTTAATGGTCAAATTACAGATAACCTAAGTGTAGCAGCTAACTATACATACACTAAAGTAAAATCACTTGAAAATGAGCTTTATCCTGATGCGATAAATCAACAACTTTCTGGTGTACCGAAACATCAAGCTTCTCTATTCTTAGCTTATAACGTAGGTGAATTTGATTTTGGTAACATTCGTGTTGGTGGCGGTGCTCGTTATTTAGGTTCTTGGCATGCTTATAACAGTGATTACACCAAAGCATACAAATTACCTCATGCCGTGGTATATGATGCCTTTATTGCTTACGATACAAAAATCTCTGGCAAGAAAGTATCCTTCCAACTTAACGGTAAAAACTTAACAGATAAAACTTACTATCCATCTACCTCTGGTAACGCAACAAACACGTTAATCCCTGTTGCATTAGGTTATGGACGTGAATTTATCTTCAACACGAAAGTTGAGTTTTAATTGAGCGCACAATATGAGGGCGAATATTTCGCCCTTTTTTCGTTTTTTACTTTATGGATAATCAATGAATTGGCAAACTGAACTTAACTCAAGTTTAAGCTGGATTTTGACCGCACTTTTCTGGGTAGTTTTATGCTTTAGCGTGGTAATGATAGTGCTAAAGCAAACCTCATTTGGTCAAAAGTTTTGGCATATCGCATCCCCTTCGATTAATCGTCGTAACAGCATCAAAATCATCCTTATGCTACTGGTATTGTTTACGATGATTTTGCTAGAAGTGCGCTTCAGCGTGCTCAACTCTTTTTTCTATAATGGGCTTTATAGCTCCATGCAGGAATTAGATGCGGATAAGTTTTGGTTCTTTGCAAAACTAAATGCTCTCTTAGTATTGGTACAAGTGATCCACTCCATTGCCGATTATTTCTTACGGCAAGTATTTGAAATCCGTTGGTTGGAAAGCTTGAATAAAATCTTGGTTAAACGATGGTTAGAAAATAAAAAATACTATCGTCTCAAATATGAAAAAGAGCTACCCGATAATATTGATCAACGTATTGAACAAGATGCGCGTGAATTCATCAGTAGCACTGTCACTATTGTACGTGGCATGATTAATTCTGTTCTGACCACCATTGAATTTACTATCATCCTTTGGTCTCTCTCAGGCGTATTAAGTCTTTTTGGATTAAATATCGAAAAAGGTGTTGTCTTCTTTATTTACGCCTTTATTATCCTGGCAACATTAATGTCTGTATGGATTGGTCACCCTTTGATCAAGTTGAACTTTAACAAAGAAAAACTCAATGGTGACTACCGTTATTCTTTGATTCGAGTGCGGGATAATGCGGAAAGTATCGCTTTCTATCAAGGCGAACTGCAAGAACAACACTTATTGAAAAACAAATTTGCTCAAATCATTCATAACCGTTGGGCAATTGTATTGAGAATGTTGGGATTAGACGGCTTTAATGGAAGTGTCACGCGCGTTGCAAAACTCTTACCGTTAATGCTGCAAGCACCTCGTTTTTTCACTGGACAAATCAAACTGGGCGATATGCACCAAACTGTGCAAGCATTTAACCGATTAATGACCGCACTTTCTTTCTTCCGTTTGTTCTATGAAGAATTTACGCTCTATCAAGCGCGTTTAAATCGTCTTTATGGTTTTATGACAAAGTTGGATGAATTAGATCATTTAGAGGTTCATCAACCCATGAAATGTTCTAACCGTGTTGCATTATCAAATTTTGGTATTAAAGATGACCAAGGCAGATTGTTGCTTAATAACTTAAATATTGAATTAAAAAATGGGGATGCTTTATTAATTCAAGGTCCATCTGGCACAGGGAAAACATCGCTATTAAAAGCGATGGCGGGAATTTATCCTTTTGAGACTGTTGGTTTGGTGGAACATCCTTGTGTGACCAGTTTATTCTTACCGCAGCGTCCTTATATGCCACAAGGTACGTTACGTGAAGCGATTTGCTATCCGGATATTGATCCTTATCATCCTGAATTGGAAAAAACACTGGCTGACTGTTGTTTGGATAAATATCTTCATAGCTTAGATGTAGATAACGATTGGCAGGCAATTTTGTCGCCAGGTGAATTACAGCGCGTAGCATTTATTCGGATTTTACTGACGAAACCTGAAGTGGTCTTTTTAGATGAAACCACATCAGCACTTGATGAGCCAACCGAGTACCTCCTTTATAAAACAATTAAAGAGCGGTTACCCAATATGATCATTCTGAGCGTGGGTCATCGTGGCACATTGCATCAGTTCCATAATAAGCAACTAGATTTGGCAGTCTGCATCGTCTAAATAATAAAAGGCTAAATTTATATTTAGCCTTTTCTTTTTTTTACTAAATACGATTGAACTTATAAGAAGTCTCTCAAGGCTTGCTACACATCCCAATCCCCCCTATAATTCCCCCAATTTTTCTAATTTCATTCTCACAATGTCAAATAAAACCATTGCCAAAAATACGCTATTTCTTTACATCCGAATGCTCTTCAACATGGGGGCGATGCTGTATATCTCTCGTGTGGTATTGCAGGTATTGGGTGTGGAAGATTTTGGTATCTACAACATTGTGATGGGTGTGGTGGTCTTATTTTCCTTTTTTAATGGCACAATGACGGCCACCACTCAGCGTTTTATTAACGTAGAAAAAGCCTCGAATGACATTCAACGTGTCAATAAAGTCTTTAATATTAGCATCTTAAATCACCTACTCATTATTTTTATCGTATTCGTGTTAGCCGAAACCGTCGGTTTATGGTTTTTAAATCACAAATTGGTGATCCCCGCTGAACGCTTGCAAGCCGCAAATATCGTTTACCAATTAGCATTAATTATTGCTCTTGTTGAAATCATCAAAGTGCCATTCAATGCCATGATTGTTGCCCATGAGAAAATGGGATTCTATGCTTGGTTGGGATTAGGTGAAACCATCTTAAAACTGACTTCTGTCTTTATCTTAAGTCATATCACACATTACGATAAGTTGGTTACTTATAGCTGCTTATTGCTTTCAGTCAGCTTAATTGTGCTCTCTCTTTATGTGTTATTCACTAAATATTATTTCAAAGAGGCTGCGCATTTCCGTTTATATAAAGATTTAAGCAAAACCAAAGAAATGGTGAGTTTTTCCGGTTGGATGCTCATGGGACAAGTTGCCTATGTGGGTTCGACCCAAGGCTTGAATATGGTATCAAACTTATTCTTTGGCGTGGCAGTCAATGCAGCTGTCGCCATTGCGACCCAGGTAGAAGGTGCGGTTTATAGCTTTGTGAATAATTTCCAAATGGCGGCTAATCCGCAGTTAGTGCAGTCTTATGCGGCAAAAGATTACGATCGCAATCGCCAATTAATTCTTGGTATTTCAAAATACTCACTTTATTTAATGGCGATTCTCTCTGCCCCTGTATTGTATTTCACCCATACCTTACTGACATTTTGGCTAGGTGATCATCTTCCGCAATATACTGAGCAACTCGTACAAGCTATTATTGCTTGCTTATTAATCAGTGCAATGGCAGGGGCATTTTGGATGAGTGCATTAGCCATTGGCACATCCACCGTAAAACAATACAATATCATCGTCGCATTAATCGATCTTTGTACGGTGCCTTTGGCTTATTATTTGTTCACACTAGGTTATAATCCAGTATTTGCCTTTGTGGGTAAATTTAGTACGATGGTCATCTCACAACTCTATCGATTATATTTTATTAATAAAAAAATTAAATTTAACCACAAAGAATTTGTCTCATATTTAGTGAATGTCGGCGTGGTGTTTGGCCTACTATTAGGTATCATCTATATATCCGATACCACCCGCAGCTATTCTTTATTGGAATTTATTGGACAATCCATCATTTTAGAAATGGTATTAATCTGTGTCATTTTAATCTTCGGATTAAACACAGCAGAAAAAAATTTCTTGTTTAGCTATTTAAAGAAAAGAGTAAAAAATGAATCAACTCCTTATTGATTTAAAAAACAAACTGAATCCTATTGTCGAACTGATCAAAGATAAAAACGACGTATTTTATTTCGACTACCCACTTCATTTGAACGTGGGCGATTTGCTGATTTATCACGGAACCGAGCAATTTTTTAAAGATCACCATATTAATGTGACCTTAAAACGTTGCGAATATGATTTAGATCTTGAAGAAGTTAAAGCGAAAATTACACCAAACACCACCATCCTTTTACATGGTGGCGGTAATTTTGGCGATCTTTATCCGCAGCATCAAAAAATCCGCGAAGAAATGGTGACGAATTTCCCGAATAATCGAATTATTGTGTTGCCACAAACTGCTTATTTTAAACACGAAGAAAATCTGCAAAAATCAGCCACACTGTTCCGTAGCCACAGTGATTGCCATCTACTGGCTCGTGACGAAAGAACAGCGAATCTATTTGCACAATTTTCAAATCATGTTTATTTGTCACCGGACATGGCGCATCAGCTTTATGGCACCATGGAAACGAAACAAGGCAAAACTGGTGAGCAGCTTTACTTCCTACGTAAAGATATTGAAGCGAGTGATATCGAGAAAAATATCCTTGCTCAACTGCCTGCTAACAGCAATGTAAAAGACTGGGAAGATATTCTTTCAACAGAAGACGATGTTGTTTTAGCAGTAAGCTGGCGAATGAGTAAAATGGCCAATAAATTTGGTCTGGGTTGGCTGAAAGATCTCTGCCATCAGTTTTGGTATGCCTATACTCAACGCATTGTAAAACGTGTTGCACAAGTATTCTTAGCGAATGATAAAGTCACCACAACTCGCTTACATGGTCATATTTTCTCTTGCTTGTTAGAAATTCCAAATCGTGTTTGCGATAACTCTTATGGTAAAAATAGTAGCTATGCCAAATTATGGACCAAAGAGCTAGATTTTGTTGAATTGGATAAATAATGTTTGAATTGAAAAAACTGATTACAGCCATGATTCTTCCCCCATTTAATATTTTAATTTTATGGGGACTTTCACTTATTCTAGCTAAATTCAATTTCAAAAAATTAAGCCGAATTTCGACCGCACTTGGTTTCTATCTACTCTATCTTTTAAGCATTCCTTACACGGCACAAGTACTTAAAGATAGTCTCATTACTGAAGATCATTTAACACTGCAAGATTATCAACAAGCTCAAGCGATCGTTTTACTTGGCGGTGGTTTACGTGATAGTAAAGAGCTTTATGCGCCATTAGCGTCAACAGGTATTCAACTTGAACGCTTACGCTATGCCGCATTCTTGCAAAAAGAAACGCACTTGCCACTATTAATTACAGGGGCGAGTCCAACTGGCGCCATTGAAGCAAAAATCGCCTCGGAAGAGCTCCAAAACTTCTTTAATGTGCCAACTAAATGGATTGAACCTAAAGCACTGACTACCAAAGAAAATGCGCTTTTCACCAAACAAATGTTGGAAAAAGAAGGTATTCACAAAATTATTTTAGTCACCAATGAATGGCATATGCAACGTGCAAAATTATTGTTCCAACAACAAGGTTTTGATGTGTTACCTGCAAGTGTAGGCGAAGGCATTACGCCTGACAGTTATGGACTCAATATGATGCATTTTATTCCACAAGGTGGCGCGATTACGAAAAATATGCAATTACTCAAAGAGTGGATTGGATATTGGAAAGAGCGCTAAAGTGCGGTCAAAAGATCACAAATTAGATAATGTTAAGAGGAAGAAAACATGAGTCAAATTACACGCGAACAAATGCTTCAAGTATTCGAAAATCGCTGCTCCACACGTTATTACGATCCGAATAAAAAAATTAGCCAAGAAGATTTTGCGGCAATTCTAGAATTTGCTCGTTTATCACCAAGCTCTGTTGGTTCTGAGCCTTGGAAGTTCTTAGTGATTCAAAATAAAGCATTACGCGATAAACTCAAACCTTTTAGCTGGGGTATGCAATATCAATTAGATGATTGTAGCCATTTAGTGATCATTCTTGCGAAGAAAAATGCACGATATGATACACCTTTCTTCCGTGATGTAGCGGTGCGTAGAGGTTTACAAGGTGAGCAGTTAGAAAAAGCCTTGGCAAAATATAAAGGCTTACAAGAAGTTGAAATGAAAACCGCAGAAAGCGAGCGTGCATTATTTGACTGGACAAGCAAACAAACCTACATTGCATTAGCCAATATGCTAACTGGTGCTGCCGCTATTGGTGTAGATTCTTGCCCGATTGAAGGCTTTAACTACGATAAAATGAATGAAGTTTTAGCCGCTGAAGGGCCTTTGATCCAAATGAATGGGGCGTATCTGTGGCAGCAACATTTGGTTATCGTGCGAGAGACATTACCAAAAAATCTCGTAGACCAATTGAAGAAATCGTTACTTGGGTTGAATAATCTATTTTCAAATAAATGGGCAGCAAACGCTGCCCTTTTCTTTACCCACCAAACAAGGCTGCGCCACCTGTTACAGCCTCCATCGTGCCATATAACAAGCTTAGTGCAAAAAAGATCATAATTGCGCCCGCAATACATTTGATCATGGCCTCACCTTTTTGATTAGACCCCGCTAAACCATACCAATGGCCTAATCGAATCGCAACATTTCTCGCATAGCGTACTAACACTGCAAAAAGCGAAAGCATTAATCCCGTACCCAAAGACATGGCAAACGTAGCTAAAATTCCCCACCAATACAGATCTAGCATATAGGCAAGAAAGAGCACGAAAATAGCCCCACTGCATGGTCGCATGCCAATAGTCAAAATCACTAATAACTGAGATTTTAAATCTCCCGACTGCTTAAGCTGTTGATGATTGGGCAAATGTTGATGCCCACAACTACACTGTGTCTGACTTACTTTTCCTTGCTCATATCGAAAAGGCGAAGCTGTTCCAATCTGTTTTGGTAATGATTGGATCGATGTAATACGAAAATATTGTTTTTTCTTTAAACCTTTCAAGCCTTGAGCAATCCAATAAATCCCTAACAACACTAATAAAATTAGAGCGCTACGTTCCAGCCATAACTGGCTAAGTTTAAAATATTTAGAGGAAAGATTAAGTATCACCACCACAATGGAGGTTGCAGCAACTGCGACAAAACCTTGCATGAGAGAGGAAAGCAAGCTTAAGCGTATGCTGGTCTTAAGTTGACTTTCGTGCGTAGAAAGATAACTAGCGATAATAAATTTGCCATGCCCAGGCCCTAATGCATGTAATACACCATAAGAAAAGGCGGCAAAAATCAACCACAATCCTGCCGTTGATGAATGTGCTTGAATCTGATGGAGATTTTCAGAAATCAACTGATTAAAGGCTTTTTGCCAATCAGCAACTTGCACAAACAACCAAGGTAATAATGCGAAGATAATCGCTAATAAACCAATAAAAAGTGCGGTCAGTTTTAACTTCATTTTTATTCACACTTAATTTTTACTTTCTGCGCAAACAATACACCAAGAGAATCATCTTCATTTTTTTGCGATTTATCCAATGATGATGCGTAAGATTGAATTTTTTCATCGACATTAGGTTCCAGCACCTCGCCTTTGCAGTTTGCAGGAAGTGATGAAAAATCAACCGCTCTTTTGCCAGTTTCTGCATACCGCATTGCCACATAATAAGTGCGGTCATAAGTCATCAGCGTAAATTCATTATTTTGCAAGGCCTGTGGCTGAGCTAAAAGAAAATCAAAATAATATTCCACCTCGTTCCCTTTCACACGCATACCGTAATTTTCAGGGTGTTTTGTGTATTTAATTTTATGATTTTCTTTATCAAAGACATAACTAAAGTAATGTTCATTCACAACGTTCGCCATGACTTCATCAACTAATTTCTGTTGGGCAGCCTTATCCCCTTTTGCCTGTTTCACATCATACAGGACAGCTGAAGAACTGGCTTCATCAAGTAACCACTGCGTCGAGAAACCAATTAATTTATTATCTTTCACTAAGGGTTTCGTTTGCATATCGATGAATGCGTGAGGATGCGCTAGCGCTGAAAAAGGCGAAATCAGCAATAATCCAAGAGGTAATTTTTTAAACATAAATAAGAAAAAAGAGTGGCTAAATGGTTGAATAGACAGATTTTATCACAAGCAGTTCCCAATCAAAATCGAATAAAAATCAGTCTAAAAGTAAAAAATCCTATGATTTTATTGATTTTTATCAAAAAATGATTCATTCGCATTTCCCTTATAACTGAAATTTATGTACTATCTGTTTCGTCAAGTGATTGCTTGATATTCATAAAGTTCCTAAATAAAATAATCATAAATATAGCTAAACTACTTTCCTACCACCCTATATGGGTGGTTTTTTTTGCCTTTCAAATAGCTTATTCCCTAAACATCAAGTAAAATAACCGCACTTTTATTCATAACATCGAGAGAATTATGTCAACGCAATTTGTATATACGATGCATCGTGTCGGCAAAGTCGTGCCACCGAAGCGCCATATTTTGAAAGATATTTCTTTAAGCTTCTTCCCTGGTGCAAAAATCGGGGTGCTCGGCTTAAATGGTGCGGGTAAATCAACCCTTTTGCGCATTATGGCGGGCGTGGATAAAGAGTTCGAAGGTGAAGCGCGTCCACAACCAGGTATTAAGATTGGTTATCTTCCACAGGAACCAAAACTTGATCCGCAACAAACTGTGCGTGAAGCGGTAGAAGAAGCGGTTTCAGAAGTGAAAAATGCACTGACTCGTTTAGATGAAGTGTATGCACTTTATGCGGATCCTGATGCGGATTTCGATAAACTAGCTGCAGAACAAGCAAACCTTGAAGCGATTATTCAAGCACACGATGGTCACAATTTAGATAACCAATTGGAACGTGCAGCAGATGCATTACGTTTACCAGATTGGGATGCCAAAATCGAACATTTATCTGGTGGTGAACGTCGTCGTGTGGCGCTTTGTCGTTTATTGCTCGAAAAACCAGACATGCTCTTATTAGACGAGCCAACCAACCACTTAGATGCGGAATCTGTGGCATGGTTAGAACGCTTCTTACATGACTACGAAGGTACTGTTGTGGCGATTACCCACGACCGTTACTTCTTAGATAATGTAGCTGGCTGGATCTTAGAGCTTGACCGTGGTGAAGGTATTCCTTGGGAAGGTAACTACTCTTCTTGGTTAGAGCAAAAAGAGAAACGATTAGAGCAAGAACAAGCGGCTGAAAATGCGCGTCAAAAATCCATTGCGAAAGAATTAGAATGGGTACGCCAAAACCCTAAAGGTCGTCAAGCGAAAAGCAAAGCTCGTATGGCACGCTTCGATGAGCTGAACTCTGGCGAATACCAAAAACGTAACGAGACCAACGAACTCTTTATTCCACCTGGTCCTCGTTTAGGTGATAAGGTTATTGAGGTAGAACATCTCACTAAATCTTACGGTGACCGTACTTTAATTGATGATTTATCATTTAGCATTCCAAAAGGGGCTATCGTGGGTATTATTGGACCAAATGGTGCGGGTAAATCGACCCTATTCCGTATGCTTTCAGGCCAAGAACAACCCGATAGCGGATCAATTACAATGGGTGAAACTGTTGTACTTGCTTCTGTGGATCAATTCCGTGATTCAATGGATGACAAGAAAACCGTTTGGGAAGAAGTGTCTAATGGACAAGATGTTCTCACTATTGGTAACTTTGAAATTCCAAGCCGTGCCTATGTTGGCCGCTTTAACTTCAAAGGCGTAGATCAACAAAAACGTGTGGGCGAATTATCAGGTGGTGAACGTGGTCGTTTACACTTAGCGAAACTTCTACAACGTGGTGGTAACGTACTGTTATTAGACGAACCGACCAATGACTTAGACGTTGAAACTTTACGTGCGTTAGAAAATGCGATCTTAGAATTCCCAGGCTGTGCCATGGTGATATCCCATGACCGTTGGTTCTTAGACCGTATTGCAACTCATATTTTAGATTACGGTGATGAAGGTAAAGTGACTTTCTATGAAGGTAACTTCTCTGACTACGAAGAGTGGAAAAAGAAAACCTTAGGTGAAGCCGCAACACAACCACATCGTATTAAATATAAGCGTATTGCAAAATAAGAAATTAAAGTGCGGTCACTTTTGACCGCACTTTCCTTTTTACATCTGGAGTGATTATGTTAGTTTATTTGCATATTGTTTGTGCATTTTTAAGTTTAGGATTATTAATAATCCGTGGGGGAATGCAATTAAGTGGGAAAGATTGGCGAGCAATTAAACTGCTAAAAATTTTACCGCACTTAGTTGATACACTTTTAATTGCAAGCGGTTTATCGATGTTTTTCTTGTTCGGCTATCAGTTACAAAGCTGGCTGGTCATGAAAATCATCATGCTTGTGCTTTATATCTTCTTCTCGGCTAAATATTTTAATCGTAAAGCAGTCAATCCAAACAGTGCATTTTTAGCATTTGCCTTGTTAAGTTTCTTAGGTGCAATGTTCTTTGCTTACCAACCAAACTTTATGGAAGGCTAATTATGAAAAAATCCATCTTCAATTGAAGATGGATTTTTTGTCTTATCTTAACCACCGGCTAATTTTACTTTAAACCCTTTTTGTTCTAAAAGTTGTTTAAGTAAATCGCGTTTTTCGCCTTGAATCTCAATATTGCCGTCTTTAACTGAACCACCACAACCACAACGTTTTTTAAGTTCAGTGGCTAATTTTTTTAATTCATCATCGGATAAATCTAGCCCAGTAATCACTGAGACGCCCGCACCTTTTCGACCACTGGTCTGTTTTTGGATGCGAACCACACCATCACCCTTAGGGCGTTGTACCGGCTCTTTTTGCGCTTTAATTCGACCAATTTCGGTAGAATAAACTAATGTACTCTCAGTCATATTACTCAATTGATGCATTAATTGAACGAAGCACTTCAGCTGGGTTTTCAGCTTGAGTAATTGGACGACCGATTACTAAATAATCAGAACCAGAACGAATAGCTGCTGCTGGTGTCATGACGCGACGCTGATCACCAAAATCACTACCAATTGGACGAATCCCTGGGGTGACTAATTTAAAATCAGGACCACAAGTATTACGTAAAATCTCCACTTCTTGTGGCGAACAAACAACTCCATCTAATCCCGCACGCTGTGTTAAATTTGCAAGACGCAAAACGTGTTCAAGTGGCGAGGAATTAATACCAATTTGCAACAAATCTAAATCTTCCATACTTGTTAATACGGTTACCGCGATTAATAACGGCGCATCTTTTCCATAAGGCTCGAGAATTTTCTTCGCCTCTTCCATCATTTTCAGACCACCGCTAGCATGGACATCAACCATCCATACCCCTAAATCAGCCGCAGAACGCACTGCTCTTGCCACAGTATTCGGAATATCATGAAATTTAAGATCGAGGAAAACATCAAATTGACGCTCGTGCAATTGCTTAACGAAACTGGTTCCTAGTGTAGTAAACATTTCTTTACCCACTTTTAAACGGCATAAGCTTGGATCAATTTGATCCACGAGGGATAGCGCTTGTGCTTCCGTTTCGTAATCCAATGCAACGATTACTTTGCTATTCATAATTTTACCTCACTGTGTCAATTAATTATGTTCTGGTTTGATGGATTCCCACTGTTTGCAAGAAGGACAATTCCACATTAATTTATGGGTCTGATAACCGCAATTTGAGCAACGGTAGCCAAAGCCTTGCTTAATTCTCTCACCGACCATTTTATGTAGCAAAATTAAGCTTTCTTTACCTCGTCCTTCCTCTGCATCATCAATTTGGAATTGAATAAAACGATGGAAAATAGATGTACTTGGATGTTTTGTGAGTTGTTGATAAAGCTTTGATTGCGCTGCACTCTTACCATCTTTCTCTTCAATCACACTCGCTAACATTAAATCGACTTTTGTATTGTTAATCTGCTGACTGGCTCGAATCAAGAATAACTCAAAGTTATCTCTTTCTCCTAATTCATCATAACAATATTTGAGTGTTTTCAACACTTCTCCAATGTAAATTGGATTTTGATTAAGAATATTCTCCAAAAAATGAATGGCTTGACGGTAGTTTTTATCTGCCATTTCTAAGTCAGCAAGAAGCATTGATGCTCTCACACTCGTTGGAGATACATTCAACGCTTTTTGTAAAATGCTGCGTTTTTCGACTGCACTTTCAAGTTCACCACTTAAGGCATATTCACAATAACATTGTGCTAATTCCACATTATTTTCTTTAGGGGAAATTTTAGCTAGTTTCTCTGCAATATTAACGGCTTTTTTCCATTCTTTTGTCTTTTGGTAAATCACTAAAAGCTGTTGGAGTGCATTTTCAGCAAACTCTGGTTCATCCACCATAATGATGTAAAGGGCTTCCGCACGGTCGTAAAAACCCACCGCCATGAAATCCTTAGCGAGTTGCTGTTTAGCTAATAACTTTTGTTCGAAAGAATAATTGGGACTACGATCAAGGGCTTGATGGATTCTTAAAGCACGATCCACTTCGCCTCGAGAACGGAAAAGGTTACCGAGCGTTAGCTCAGCTTCAAATTGAGAGTTGCTTTCAATTTCATTTTCTGTTTCTTGTTTTTGCAACATATCAAGAAACAAATCAACGGCTTTATCCGTTTGATTAGAAAGCAAAAAATTGACCCCCGTGACATAATCACGGGAGAGTTTATTACTCATATCTTCCTGATCTTTCTTGGCACTCCGATGCCCCATATACCAACCATAAGCGGCGGCTATTGGCAGAAGCAGAAAGAGTAATTCGAGCATTATACTGCCTTATCGCGAGTAGTCGTTAATTCGTTAATCTGTAATGTTTGACGTTTAACTTGACGCGCTAACGACATATTTTTGAATTTTAATTTTAAGTAAAAGAATCCGGTAATTAACCAACCTAAAATTAATCCAAAGCCAAATAAAATGGCAACTAATGTTGAAAGTTGGAATTGGCTTTCAGCAACAATGTAGTTAAAGGTGATTACTTGATCATTATTTGCTCCTATAGTTACCGCAACAAGTACGATAGCCAATACAATAATGAGCCCAAGAATATATTTAATCATCACAATCTCCTTTGTTAAGAATAGGTTCATTATGCCAAAATTTGTAATAAAAAACGACACCTAAGTGTCGTTTTATTGATATCGATTGAATGTTTAAGCAAAAACATTTACGCGATCTTTTAATTCTTTACCCGCTTTAAAGTGCGGTACAGATTTAGCATCTAATTTTACAGAATCACCGGTTTTAGGATTACGACCTACTCGAGGTTGACGATGGTGTAAAGAGAAGCTACCAAAACCACGAACTTCAATACGATTACCCTCTTCTAAAGATTGTGCAATGAGTTCAAGAATATCCTTTACAATACCTTCTACTTCTTTTGCGGATAAAGTTGGGTGCTTTGTTGATAGATTTTCAATTAGTTCAGATTTCGTCATCGTCAACTCTCCTTTAAATTTATACTTAAACTTGTTATTAAGACTTACAGGTAATGCATTAGTTCATAATAAATTACCGCTAAATCCTTGTTAATTATAGCTGGTAGTAATAAGGCTGAGTCAATGACCCAGCCTTATTGATGTGAATTAATTATTCACCTTTAGCCGCTTTGAAAGCTTCAGCCATTGCGTTTGGAATAGCAACATCTTCTTGTTTGTTATTCACATTTGCAACTGCAGCTGCTTCTTCAGCTTGATCTTTCGCTTTTACAGATAAGTGAACGATACGTGCTTTACGATCAACACCGGTATATTTCGCTTCAACTACATCACCTGCTGCAACTTCATTTGTTAAGTCTGCTGCACGGATATAACCTTCAACGCCACCTGCTAATTCAACTTTAGCACCTTTAGCATCAGCTTCAACAACAGTTGCAGAAACTACTGCGCCCTTCTTGTTAACAGCTACGAAGTTGTTGAATGGATCATCTTCAAGTTGTTTGATACCTAAAGAAATACGTTCTTTCACTGCATCTACTGCTAATACTACTGCAGAAACTTCGTCACCTTTTTTGTAGTTACGAACTGCTTCTTCACCTGCTACATTCCAAGAAATGTCAGATAAGTGAACTAAACCGTCGATACCACCTTCAAGACCGATGAAGATACCGAAATCAGTGATTGATTTGATTTTACCAGTAACTTTGTCGCCTTTGTTGTGAGTTTCAGCGAATTGAGTCCATGGGTTAGGTTTGCATTGTTTTAAACCTAAAGAAATACGACGACGTTCTTCGTCAACTTCTAATACCATTACTTCAACAGTATCGCCAAGGCTTACAACTTTAGATGGGTGGATGTTTTTGTTAGTCCAATCCATTTCAGAAACGTGAACTAAACCTTCAACACCATCTAAGATTTCAACGAAACAGCCGTAGTCTGTTAAGTTAGTTACTTTACCTGTTAATTTGCTGTTTACTGGGTGGTTTTCAGCAATAGCAACCCAAGGATCTTGACCTAATTGTTTTAAGCCTAAAGATACGCGAGTACGATCTTTGTCAAATTTTAATACTTTAACAGTTACTTCGTCGCCTACATTCACGATTTCGCTTGGGTGTTTAACACGTTTCCAAGCCATATCAGTGATGTGTAATAAACCGTCAACGCCACCTAAATCTACGAATGCACCGTAGTCAGTTAAGTTTTTAACGATACCTTTAACTTCTGAACCTTCAGCTAGGTTCTCAAGGATTTGTTCACGTTCTTGGCTGTTTTCAGATTCGATCACTGCACGACGAGAAACAACAACGTTGTTACGTTTTTGATCTAATTTGATTACTTTGAATTCTAATTCTTTACCAAGTAAGTGATCTGCTTCACGTGCTGGACGAGTGTCAACTAATGAACCTGGTAAGAATGCACGAACACCGTTTAACTCAACTGTGAAACCGCCTTTCACTTTACCGTTGATTAAACCGATAACGGTCGCTTTATCTTCGTAAGCTTTTTCTAATTCAATCCAAGATTCGTGACGAACAGCTTTCTCACGAGAAAGTTTAGTTTCGCCGTAACCATCTTCAACTGCATCTAAAGCTACGTTTACTGTGTCGCCAACTTTAACTTCAAGTTCACCTTGAGCGTTTTGGAATTCAGCAACAGGAATTGCAGATTCAGATTTTAAGCCTGCATCAACAAGTACAAAGCCTTTTTGAATAGCAACAACAGTACCGCTAACGATTGAACCTTGACGGGTTTCAAGGCCTTTTAATGATTCTTCAAAGAGTTGAGCAAAAGATTCTGACATATAAATAATCTTCTTAATTTAAGTTAATAACATCCACATTAAGATCCATAAAATGCGGGGTTGAGGATAAATGTCTATTCTTCCTTGAATAAACAGTTAAATCGAAATTGACGTTTTTTGTTGAATATAAACTAACGCTTGAGCAATAACCTCATCAATACTCAATGTTGTACTATCTAACAATAAAGCATCATCAGCCGGCTTCAATGGCGCAACCTCACGATTTCTATCACGAAAATCACGTTCTTGTATCTCGGCTAAAATCTGTGCAAAGTTACCATTAATTCCCTTATTTTGCAACTGTTTATAACGTCTTTTTGCACGTTCTTCCGCACTTGCATCTAAAAACAGTTTAACTTGTGCATTTGGGAAAACCACGGTTCCCATATCTCGCCCATCCGCAATCAGTCCATCATTTTTGCCAAAATCTTGCTGAAGTTGCAGTAAAGCTGACCGCACTTTTGGGAAAACCGCTATTTTTGATGCAGCTTCCGCTACTTCTTGCGTACGGATTAAATGGCTCACATCCATCCCTCCAAGAAGTACATTGACCTCACCATTTTTCGGGATGAACTGGATATCTAAATGACGTGCTAACTCCGCTAATCCTTCTTCATCGGTTAAATCTGCATGACGTTTCAGCGCAGCCAATGCCGTCACGCGATAAATGGCACCACTATCCAACAAGGTAAAACCCAACTTTTCAGCCAAGGCGTAACAAAGTGTTCCTTTCCCTGCTCCGCTTGGACCATCAACGGTGATAATTATCCCCATCATCTCTATCCTTTTACTTTTCAAAAACCGATATATTATAGACACAAATAATTTATTTCACTAAAGATTCTTTTGCCAAATGTTAAAAATAATCACCTATCACAATTCTAAATAAACATTGATAATTCATATAAAATTTAAAGAAAAAATATCAGCTCTTAATCCTCTCCTATAATGTCAAGGCAAACGCCACCGATAAAAAGAAAAACCTCAATAATCGTTATTATGTTTTCAACAAAAAAGGAGAATTAAAAATTTCATCATATATAACATGAAAATTATTCTTTAATTCTTATATAAATTTCATGATCTCATCCCTTGAATTCTCCCACATCAAAGAGGATAATGAGAATCTTTCTCAAAAAAAATAAGGAGGTAACAAATGAAGAAAGAAATAAAATTAAACTTAGTTACATTTTGCCTAATAAATGCAATGAATATTAATATTGCTGAAGCTCAAACAGAAGAAATACTCGATCAAATAAATGTGGTCGAAAAAAATGTGGCTAATGATAAAAAACCTTTTACGGAAGCGAAAGCAAAAAGCACCCGAGAGCATATTTTTAAAGAAACCCAAACTATCGATCAAGTTATTCGAAGTATCCCAGGTGCTTTTACTCAACAAGATAAAGGCTCTGGCGTAGTTTCTGTGAATATTCGTGGCGAAAATGGGTTAGGTCGAGTCAATACTATGGTTGATGGCGTAACGCAAACTTTTTATTCTACCTCAATGGATTCAGGTCAATCAGGCGGTAACTCTCAATTTGGTGCCGCGATAGATCCTAATTTCATTGCTGGTGTCGATATCAATAAAAGCAATTTCTCAGGTTCCAGCGGTATAAACACATTGTCTGGTAGTGCTAATTTTAGAACATTGGGGGTTAACGATATTATCACGGATGATAGACCTTTTGGTTTAGTTGTTAAAGGTATGGCTGGTAGCAATGAAACTAAGTCGAATTTTATGACCACAGCTGCAGGCAGAAAATGGCTTGATAATGGAGGGTATGTCGGTGTGGCATATGGCTATAGTCAACGTGAAGTCTCACAAGATTATCGTATCGGTGGAGGAGAACGATTAGCTACACTTGGGCAAGATATTCTTGCCAAAGAAAAAGAAGCTTATTTCCATAATGCCGGTTATACTTTAAATTCTACAGGACAATGGACTCCCGATTTAAACAAAAATCATTGGTCTTGCAATGCGCCAACCCCAACATTTAACGGAAATACAGATCCAATTACAACTACAGATGAATTGACTGGAGTGACTGAAACAAGAACACCAGGATGTATTACTCGAGTAGAAAGAAAAGAAGAAAATTATGATTATATTAGTGAAGAAGATACGCCTAACGAACCTCGTTACAATACATCTAGCTATCAACTTAATACTTATAAAAATGAAACTAGAAAAAAAATTCTGAGAGAATTAGAAAATGGTGTGCCTCCCAAAGATATCCCCGAATTACAAAATGATGTGGATTCAACAAATAACTCATTTGAACGTAATAAGGATCAATACAGTGTTGCCCCTATTGAGCCTGGCAGTTTGCAATCTCGTTCTCGTAGCCATTTATTAAAATTTGAATATGGTGATGATCACCATAATTTAGGTGCACAAATTCGTACCCTCGATAATAAAATTGGTTCTCGAAAAATTGAAAATCGTAATTATCAATTAAATTATAATTTTAATAATAATCGCTATCTTGATCTCAATTTGATGGTAGCACACAACTTGGGTAAAACCATTTATCCTAAAGGTGCATTCTTTTCTGGTTGGCAAGTAGAAGATAAATTAATTACGAAGAATGTGGCAAATATTATTGATATTAACAATAGCTATACTTTTTTATTGCCAAAAGAAATCGATTTAAAAACCACATTGGGCTTTAACTACTTTATTAATGAGTATAGTAAAAACCGTTTCCCAGAAGAATTAAGTTTGTTTTATAACAATGAATCACACTCCCAAGGAAACTATAGTTATTTAGGTCGCTTCCAAGGAAGCAAAAGCGGATTACCACAACGTTCAGTGATCTTACAACCTTCTGGTAAACAACAATTTAAAACTGTTTATTTTGATACCGCACTTTCTAAAGGAATTTACCATTTAGACTATAGTGTCAATTTTACGCATTATGCATTTAACGGTGAGTATGTAGGTTATGAAAATACACCAACACAAATTAATGAACCGATTTTGCATAAATCAGGACATAAAACAGCGATAAACCACTCAGCAACGCTTAGCGCGGATATCAATGATTATTTTATGCCGTTTTTCACCTATTCGCGCACACATAGAATGCCAAATATTCAAGAAATGTTCTTCTCTCAAGTATCTGATGTTGGCGTAAATACGGCATTAAAACCTGAGCGAGCAGAAACTTATCAACTAGGGTTTAACACCTATAAAAAAGCTGTTTTTACAGAAGAAGATGTTCTAGGTTTAAAACTAGTGGGATATCGTAGTTTCATCAAAAATTATATTCATAATGTATATGGTGTATGGTGGAGAGATGGCGTTGTTCCTGACTGGGCTGCTGATAATGGATTTAGATTTACCATTGCTCATCAAAATTATAAGCCTATTGTGAAAAAGAGCGGCGTCGAGTTAGAAATTAACTATGACATGGGACGTTTCTTTGCAAATCTGTCTTATGCATACCAACGAACAAATCAACCAACCAATTATGCAGATGCAAGTCCACGTCCTAACAACGCATCAAAAGATGACATTCTAAAACAAGGTTATGGTCTATCTCGTATCTCAATGTTACCTAAAGATTATGGAAGATTAGAACTTGGCTCTCGCTGGTTTGATCAAAAATTAACTGTTGGTATCGCAGCTCGTTACTATGGGAAAAGCAAACGAGCAACCATTCAAGAAGAATATATTAACGGCTCTGAATTTGAATTAAATACTAGTCATGAAAGAACTTATTATGCAATTAAGAAAACAGAAGAAATTAATAAACAACCAATTATTTTAGATTTGCATATAAGTTACGAACCTATCAAAGATTTGATTATCAAAGCTGAAGTACAAAACCTACTAGATAAACGTTATGTTGATCCTTTAGATTCTGGCAACGATGCGGCATCTCAACGCTATTATTCAAGCTTAAATGATTCCATTTGTAGCAAAAATGATACTTGCGATAACGGAATAAAAGATAAATCTGTGCTTTACAATTTTGCACGAGGAAGAACTTATATTTTTAGTTTAAACTATAAATTCTAATGGGTTTATATAAAAAGGCATAGTCAATTAACTATGCCTTTTTAAATAATGTTTATGATTCAATTTTAGAATTTATTATCTTATTAAAAGATTATTACTACAGTCTGTCTATCATCCCTAATACTAATGCCGAAGACTGTTTTGCAGCTAACGGTAAGAACTCTTCAAAAGACATACTCGCTTCGCCATCGCCTGCATCCGAAATTGCCCGAACGACCACAAAAGGTACGTTAAAGGCATGACAAACTTGCGCAATCGCCGTGGCTTCCATTTCTACTGCAGTCACATTTGGGAAATCAACTTTAATTTGAGCAATTTTTTCTTCGCTATTAATAAAACTATCACCAGAGCAAATTAAACCGCGTTTTACATTTTGTCCTTGTGATTGGGCAATTTCATCGGCTAAATCTGCTAATTGTTTATCTGAAAGAAAAGCAGCTGGATTTGCGGGTAATTGACCTTTTTCATAGCCAAAAGCTGTCACATCGGCATCGTGATATCGGGTTTCATCTGAAATAACGATATCCCCCACTTTTAAGCCTTTCGCAACACCACCCGCTGAGCCCGTATTTAAAACCACATCCGGTTTAGCCAATTGTAATAAAGCTGTGGTACCAATAGCTGCCGCGACTTTACCAATCCCAGATTGCAATAACGCGATCTCTTTGCCATTAATTTTGCCTTCAAAAATGACCGCACTTGCAACTTTTGTCTCTTTTTTATCTGTCATTAATTGGGATAAAATCTCCACTTCTTGTGCCATTGCACCAACAATCCCGATTTTCATTAATTTTTCCTTTCTTGTTCGAGTTTATTCACTAAGAAATCTAATACTGCCACTCCATAATCATCGTTATACAGCGTACTTGCGGTGAGAACATATTTCCCACCTATAACTACATAAGGAAAAGTAAAAACACCATATTCTTCCGTCAAATTAATAGCGTTACTTACATCCTTTTTCACTTCTGAAGAATGCACAACTTTGTTAAATTCAACTTTACTAATTCCTTGCGAGATTACCCATTCACGCATCTTATCTAATGTAGATAATTCGGTATAACGCGCCTTTTCAGAAGTTTCAAATAACAGCGTATCCGATAACTCGCCCACTTTTAAACGCTGTAATGTATAGAATATTGTCGCTGAAAATCTAGCCTCATTCGTGGCGACAGGATATTCTTCTAATTCCACCTTATTAGGGCGAATTTGGCTATAAAGTTGCAAGATATCTTGAGCTGAAGAACAAACCCGACAGTCGTAATCAAAGAAAAATTGGATAGGAATTCTACTATCACTTCTTCTAATCTGCTCAATAGGTTCTTGATATGAAAAATAATCTCTACCGTCTTCAAACTGTGTCACATTTGCAGGCGGTAAGTGTGGTGAATTTTTGGCAGAAAAATCCTTCGCATTGACTTCACCGAATGCGACATTTGTCACGCTCAGCAACATCATTGCAAATGATCCTTTAAATGTATTCTGCCAAAATTTTTTCATAAACTAACTGGCTCAATATAATCGACTAATAATTGGACGTTTCGATTTCCTCGAAACTCATTAATTTCTAATTTATAAGCAAACCTTGCCTGTTTAATAGACAAATCGGGATAATACCGAGTATCAATATTAAACGCAATGGCATCTAATAATGGACCGCCATTTCTAGGCTCAACAAGCATTTTTAAATGATTTTGATTTTGCCCAATAGTACGTTGCTCAAAAATTTTAAATTCACCATCAAAAACAGGCTCAGGAAAAGCTTGTCCCCAAGGTCCACCAGATTTTATCACTTCTGCCGTTTCAATACTAAATTCATTTGCTTGAAGTTCGCCATCCGTCCAAATCACTCCTTGTAATTGATCTTCATTTAACCAATCTTGCACCGTTTGATTAAAAATCTTTTGAAAATCAGAGAAAAAGCTTTCTTTAATGCTTAATCCTGCTGCCATAGCATGACCACCAAATTTTAAAATCATATCCGGATGTTGAGAATGGATGCGTTCTAATACATCGCGCATATGCAAGCCTTCAATTGAACGTGCAGAACCTTTTATAATACCTTCTTGATCTTGTGCAAAAGCAATGACTGGTCGATGGTATTGATCTTTAATACGAGAAGCTACAATGCCTAATACACCTTGATGCCAATCTTTCTGAAATAAGGTTATTCCCATCGGTAATTCATCAGAAAGTGCGGTGAGATTGCGGCAAATTTCTAAAGCCTCGAGCTTCATGCCTTGTTCAATTTCTTTTCTAGCCTGATTTAAGCTGTCCAAATCCAAAGCTTGTTCTCTTGCCTCTTGCATGCTTTCTGCAAGTAATAACTCCACACCGACAGACATATTATCTAATCGCCCTGCAGCATTTAAACGTGGTGCAATCGCAAAGCCTAAATCAGCCGAGCAAAGTTTTTCAACTTCTCGATTAGCCACTTCCGCGAGAGCAATAATTCCAGGGCGACAACGTTTCGCACGAATTCGCATCAACCCTTGATGAGCTAAAATGCGGTTATTTTGATCAAGAGGAACAACATCTGCAATTGTACCGAGCGCGACTAAATCCAGTAGCTCAGTAAAATTAGGTTGTGTTTCTGCCGTAAAAATACCCAACTCACGAAATTTAGCTCGTAAAGCAAGCATTAAATAAAATGCCACACCTACACCAGCTAAACATTTTGAAGGGAAATCACATTGTTGCAAATTTGGATTAACAATAGCATCAGCATTCGGCAGTATTTCTGGTGGCAAGTGGTGATCGGTAATCAACACCTTGATGCCCTGCTCTTTTAAATACGCTACGCCCTCAAAGGATGATACCCCGTTATCTACTGTCATCAATAACTGCACGCCTTTTTCCATTGCCATTTCAGCAACAGGCACACTCAAACCATAACCCTGTTCAAAACGATTCGGCACAAGATATTCTACATCAGTAAAACCAAGCATACATAAAGCCAAGACAGAAAGTGCCGTACTGGTTGCTCCATCGGCATCAAAATCGCCGACGATAACAATCTTTTGTTGCTGTTGATAAGCTTCAACCAATAAATCTACGGCTTGTTGAATACCGTATAATTGATTGGGATTTAGCATTGATTGCAAAGTGCGGTCTAATTCTTGACTATTTTTTATATGACGAGAACGATAGAGACGATCGAGTAATGTATTATCTGAAACAGGATTTCCGCCAGGAATTTCACGACGTTTAATGAGTTTTTTCACGGTGTTTCGTTATTTAAAATTACATTAAAGGAACATTCGATATGTACTTTGATGACATGAATATTTTAAGGGCGCATACAATACGCCCTCACTACTAATAATTATTGTGCTGATTCTTGTAACACAGCTAATAAATCTTGAGGTTTTAAATACCCGCCAAGCATTTCACCTGTTGAAGTCACAATACTTGGCGTACCTTTCACACCAAGTTGTATACCTAAATCATAGTGTTTTTTTACAATATTAGGGGTTTTCAATTCTTTCGGTAAGTTACCTTTTTCTGCTTCGTTCAATGCAAATACAGGATCTTTTGCCGTCCAAATTGCTTCCATTTGGCGAGCAGTTTCATTCATTCCTGCTCGAGGAAATGCCAAATAACGAATAGTAATACCTAAATCATTGTACTCTTTTATTTGTTGATGGAGTAAATGACAATAATGGCAAGTGATATCCATGAATACTGTCACAATATGTTTTTCATTTTTTGCCGGATAAACAATCATTTCATTTTTTAATGCGTTCACTTTATCCGCCAGAAATTTACTCGCTACATCAACAGGACCTTTATTCGTTAATTCATACATTTTACCTTGCAAAACATATTGACCATTTTCACTCACATATAAAATACCTTGATCTGTCACAGCAGTTTTAAGGCCTTTTACAGGCGAATCTTTTACTTCTATATTTTTCGCACCTAATGCCTGCAATTTTGATTTAATTGTAGCATCATCTGCCATTGCGTTAACCGAAACCGTAACTAAAAGTGCGGTCAGTAATTTATTCATACTCGTTGTTCCTAATTTATTATGAAAATGAGCCTGAATTATAAAGTAATTGATGATTTATGCAAAACTGTTATTTTTTCCAAATAGCATGCTAAAAAGATCAACTAAATACTTGATCAAATAACTATACTTTATTACAATGCCAATTGTACCCATTCTGGTGCAATTTTTAATTCTACTCAAAGAGGATATCTCAATGAAAAACTTATTAAAAATCACAGCTATTGCAGCATTAACTTTCAGCTCTATTAGTGCATTTGCTGCATCTCAACAAGCTGAGGAAGTGAAAAAATTTAAAGCGTGGGAAGAAACAGCTGGCCAAAAACTTGAAGCAAGTTTTGATGCAATTGCTACTGCCTCTTCAAGTAGCAATGTGACCGCAACTGAAGCTGCTGTTGCAGAATTTGATAAAAAAGCAGCTGAACATGTAGCCGAATTAGAAGCATTAGGTATTAAAAGTGAAGAAGTTTCACCACTTGTTTCTATGTATAAAGAATATGTAGATGCTGAAAAAGAAGTGGCTCAACTAATTTTATCTCAAGTCAAATCACCATCTGCTGACAATGCAGGTAAAGTTCCTGAAGCTGTCGCAAAAGCAAACGCAAAAGACGATGCTATTGACAAATTAGCAGATCAATTAGAAGAAAAATTCCCTGCAGAGGAATAACTTCATCCTTTTTAATTATATTAAGAACCTTATTTATTCTAATAATAAATAAGGTTTTTTATTGCTCAATAATCTACCCAATCCTCTGTAGTTCCTTTATAATTTCAATTTTAATTTAACTTAAAAGCTTATTTAGTCATTATGTTTGAAATTAATCCAATCAAAAACAAAATTGCTGACCTTTCCGAGCGCACTTCTGTGCTTCGGGGGTATCTTTGACTTCGATGCAAAAGTTGAGCGTTTAGAAGAAGTTAATGCCGAATTAGAACAACCCGATGTGTGGAACGATCCTGAAAAAGCCCAAGCACTTGGGAAAGAACGCGTTTCACTTGAACAAGTGGTTGATACCATCAAGAATTTAGAACAAGGTTTAGAGGATGTTGAAGGGCTTCTTGAATTAGCCGTTGAAGCTGAAGATGAAGAGACCTTCAATGAAGCCGTTGCTGAATTAGACGAACTTGAACAACAACTTGCCAAATTAGAATTCCGCCGTATGTTTAGCGGTGAACATGATGCGTGCGATTGTTATGTCGATTTACAAGCGGGTTCCGGTGGTACAGAAGCGCAGGACTGGACGGAAATGTTACTTCGCATGTACCTTCGCTGGGCTGAAAGTAAAGGCTTTAAAACAGAATTAATGGAAGTCTCTGATGGTGATGTGGCAGGTTTAAAATCCGCGACGATTCGTGTTAGTGGCGAATACGCTTTCGGTTGGTTACGTACGGAAACCGGTATCCATCGTTTGGTACGCAAAAGCCCATTTGACTCTAATAACCGTCGTCATACATCTTTTGCTGCGGTTTTTGTTTATCCTGAAATTGATGACAATATTGATATTGAAATCAACCCGGCAGATTTACGTATTGACGTTTATCGTGCATCCGGTGCAGGTGGTCAGCACGTCAATAAAACCGAAAGTGCGGTGCGTATTACTCATATGCCAAGTGGGATTGTCGTGCAATGTCAAAACGATCGTTCTCAACACAAAAATAAAGATCAAGCTATGAAACAATTAAAAGCGAAATTGTATGAGCTTGAGTTACAAAAGAAAAATGCGGATAAACAAGCGATGGAAGATAATAAATCGGATATCGGTTGGGGCAGCCAAATTCGTTCTTATGTGCTAGATGATGCACGTATTAAGGATCTGCGCACAGGCGTTGAAAATCGTAATACACAAGCCGTACTAGATGGCGATCTCGATCGCTTTATTGAGGCAAGCTTGAAAGCGGGACTTTAATCATCTCTTTTATACAAAAAAAGTGCGGTCAATTTTAACCGCACTTTTTTATTACACCTCTTCTTTTTCTTTCAGTTTATTCTTGCCTAACACTGCATCTTTCATCACTGTCAGCAATTCTTTTTGCACATGAGAAAGTTTTGGTCTTTCCGACTTTTCAAATGCTAATGGACGACAAAACTCCATAGCCTTAATGCCTAATCGAGCCGTCAATAATCCCACGCCAATCCCCTGTGCAGCTCTTGCAGAAAGTTTCGCGGTAATATCTTGCGAAAGCCAATCCATCCCTAAGTCTTGCACGATTTCAGTCGCACCGGCAAAAGCAAGATTTACTAACACCATTCTGAGCAAACGAAGACGGGTAAAATACCCAAGCTCAATTCCATAAATTGCTGCAATTTTATTGATTAAACGAATATTGCGCCACGCAATAAAAAACATATCAATCACAGCTAAAGGACTAATTGCCACAATCACAGCGGATTCTGCCGACATTTTCGTAATCAGTTTTTTCGCTTTGTTATCAAAAGATTGTAATACCGTCTTACTGAATAAATGGGTAACTTCGCGAGCAGAATAACTTTCATTCAGCTGTTTTTCCCATTGGACAATTGAGGGATGTTGCGAATCCAATTTTAAGGTATCGGCAATCGATAAACACAAGGCTTTTCCTTTCTCGCTATCCTGTTCTGAAAAAACTTGATGATTTTTAACCGCACTTTCACCTATTAATCGCTGACTTTGTTCTTGTAAATTCAAGCGTTTTTTGAGTTTCACTAAACGTCGCCATTCTGCGATGATTTCAGATAAACCAAACATCACCACAACAAAACTCACTAACGCAAAAGCAAGGTAAATCCATTGTTGATTTTGATAACTATCCCAAATCCATTGAACAGATTGCGCAACCGTCGCCCCTAAAAATAAAAGTGCGGTCAATTTTAAAGCCGTTTTCCAACCACTCGATTTAGGCTTCACAATTTGCTCAAATTGCTCGTCTAACAACTCCCCTTCTAAAGGTTCATTATCGATAGTTGTTTCAACATTATAAAATTCCTGCTTAGGCAGAATTTCTTCCTCTTCTGGCTGTTGAGATTGTGTGAAAATTTGTTTTGTCATTATTCTTTCCAATAAAAATAGAAACGGTATTTTACTTCGAATTTCTTTAGCAAATCTTAAATGGCTGAAATAAAAAAGCAATATTGACTAGAAAATAAAATGAGCTACTATAGTCATGTCCACAATTAGTTTATCTAATGTGTTAAGTTTTAACTGTTAACTAACTAGAAGGATCTTTTCATGAAGAAACTTATCGCCACTGCGGTGCTCTCCGCATGTTCTATGGCTTACGCCAATACCGACATTCCAAACTACAATACCGATTCTCATCTGTATGAATTCACTCAAACTTATGATTTAGTTGCGCCAAAAGGTTCGCAAGGACAAGCGAATCTGTGGGTGCCTTTACCATTTAATGGTGAGTATCAACAGGTAAAATCTATCCATTTTGAAGGTAACTATTTGGATGCCTATGTGACAGAAAACAACAAATATGGTGCGAAAACGCTCTTTGCGACTTGGGATAAAGATGCACAAAAACGCGATTTAAAAATCACAATGGTGATTGAAACCAAAGATCGTGAACCTATGGTTAAAGGTGCATTAGAAAATTACAAGCCACCAAAAGACATTCACTATTCTGTTGATGTACAAGAATATTTAAAACCGACTCAACATATTAAAACAGATGGTATTGTGAAACAGTTCGCCGATAAAATTGTGGGCACTGAAACTAATCCATTGAAAAAAGCAGAGTTGATTCACCAATGGATCGTCAACAATATGGAACGTGACAATTCTGTTCTAGGCTGTGGCGATGGTGATGTAGAAAAAATTCTGACCACCGGTGTGTTAAAAGGTAAATGTACCGATATTAACTCTGTTTTCGTTGCACTTGCTCGCGCCAGCGGTATTCCGGCTCGTGAAATTTTCGGTATTCGTTTAGGTGCAGCGGATAAAATGGGCAAATATTCCAAAGGTGCATTCGGTAGTGCGGACGAACATGGCGTAGCAAACGTAAGTGGTGGTCAGCATTGTCGTGCTGAGTTCTATCTTGCTGGATTCGGCTGGGTGCCTGTTGATTCTGCAGACGTGGCAAAAATGCGTTTAGCAGAGAAAAAATCCGTTGATGATAAGGATACACAAGCCGTTGCCAAATACTTATTCGGTAACTGGGAAGCAAACTGGGTTGGCTTTAACCATGCGCGTGACTTCGATTTATATCCGCAACCAGAACTTGCTCCACTCAATAACTTTGGCTATCCGTATGCTGAAGTGGGTGGCGACCCGTTAAATTCCTTTGACCCGAAAGAATTTAAATATGACTACGTCTCTAAAAAGCTCTAATAAATCTTTTTGGGTTGCGATTGCCACCGCGCTAAGTGCTGCGGTGGCATCAACCTTGTGTTGTATTGCGCCTTTAATCTACTTAGTATTTGGCGTGTCATCCACATGGTTAATTGGCTTAGGTGAATATGATTATTTACGCATTCCGATGCTTATCGTTTCATTATGCGCCTTTGCCTACGGTTTTTGGTTGCTGATGTTTTCCAAAAAAATCATTTGCAGCAAATACATTTCCCGTAAAAAGCTCATTGTTTTGTATTGGATTGTATTTATCGTCATGCTCTTTTTCTTAACTTATCCAACCATTTTACCGTGGATTTTAGAGCTTTCTAATTAGGAACAAAAAATGAAGAAATTAACGGCCGCACTTTTGCTCTCATTGTTCACCTTCTCTATTGCACAAGCGGAAGAAACAAAGCAAGTTGTGTTAAAAGTAAATGAAATGAATTGCCAGCTTTGTGCTTATTTGGTGAATAAAGAGTTACGTAATATTGATGGCGTGATTTCCACTAAAGCCTCCATTAAAGACAGAACTGTGACTGTTGTAGAAGATCCCAAAGTTGCTGATGAGCAGTTAATTAATGCAATTCATAAATTGGAATATACGGCGGAAGTGATTAAGTAAAGCGGTGAAACATAAAAGTGCGGTCAATTTTTGAGAAGTTTTAAAACTCATTAAAATTGACCGCATTTTATATCTGGACATTTAAAATTACATTCTACTCAAATATCAATCTATCCAATACTTTTAAACTCGTACTTGTTAAAATTACCATCGCTTATTTCTAGCTTCAATTATCAAAACTAAAGTCGCCATTGCAGCAGAGCCATTTAACCAAAAAGATGCCATTTTCTTAAAATCAGAAAAAGAATAACTATCAAGCTTTAGAAGCAGCTCAAATAAACTAAACGCTAACGTAGAAAATGTAAAACAAATAATAAATATAATTCCCCAAAATATAAGATATTGAAGTAATAGCTTAGTTTTCAATATTCCTCCCGATATATAGGCTCATTATTAAATATATTACTACTTTAGCTATGTTCCAAGCCACTGCTAATGGCTAGATATAATGTTGCATTGAGTTTAAACACAAAGTGCGGTCAAAATTGACCGCACTTTTTTGTCTTTAAGAATCGACTTATTTAATCACGCCACATGCCATACGTGGACCGCCACCGCCAAGTGGAGCTGGATGATCTGAGTGGTTATCGCCACCTGCGTGAATCATAATAGAGTGACCACGAACTTCATCTAATTTTTTAAGACGTGGCGCTAAAACAGGGTTAGTTGCTGTACCATCATGTAATACAGTTAAAGCAGGTAAGTCACCTAAGTGAGCATCATCTTGCCATGGGTAACCGTGTTGTTTTGCACCTTTAGGATCCCAGTGACCGCCAGCCGCTAAACCTGCAGTTAATTTACCGTCTTTTTCTTTTGGATCACAGCTTGGATTTTCATGAATGTGGAAACCATGTAAACCTTCAGCTAAACCTTGTAGATTTGGTGTAAATACTAAACCATAATTTGATTCAGTAATGGTTACAGTCCCTACATCTTTGTTACCATTTGCAGGATCTAATTGTTGTACTTTTACTTCGATTGAAGGACCTGCTGGTTTTGCCATATGGTCATGTGCATTTGCCACGCCAGCAGCACAAATTCCGCTGATTGCTAATGCTAAGAGAGTTTTCATTTTCATCATAAGCTCCTTTACTTTAGAAAGACTCAAATTAATTCTACCTAAATACCAATAAAAAAATAGTGGTTTATATTAAGTATTTGACAATTAAATCGATTTAATTTTTCTATCAATCAAACCTATCCGCCAATAAAAATTGCAAGACGGCATCCATTCTTAAATGTGGGATGCATTCACCTTGTTGTAAAACTTGAGGTTCGAAGGAATCAAAATCAAAAGATTGTTTTGACCAGAACTCTGCACTAGGTAGTTTACTTGGTACAGACCCCGGATAAAGCGTAATAAGTTGCTTATCTACAGAACGCACTCCTTGAATAGCTTTGATTTGTTTACCATTTTGATTAACTAAAACTTGTTTTGTCGCTCGAATCGCAGCAATTGCCGTGTATTCTGTATCAATCCCTTCAAATTCAACATGACGACCGCCCTCTTGCACCAATTGACGCATCAGACTAATTAAGTTTTGAATTTGATCGGTTGTGATATGATCGGCTTTTGTTGCCACAAACATGAGCTTATCAATATTCGGGGAAAACAAGCGATTAAGTAAATTGCGTTTGCCATAATGGAAATTTTTGAAAAGCTGATTAAGCCCTGTTTGCATATCAATAAAAGCTTGTTGGCTATGATTTAATGGTGTTAAGCAATCGGCTAAAATAACCTGGCGATCAAAGGTGGAAAAATAATTTTCATAAAAGCCTTTTACCACCTTATTACGATAATAATCATATCGTTTATTCAACACGGAAAAATAGCTATTGGATTTCGCTTCTCTTTTCAGTTTTTGCCATTGTTCTTCAGACAAATGCAATAACGGGAAAAATTGTAATACCGGTGCGCCTTCTAGTTCACCAGGTAAAACAAATCGGCCAGGTTGAATAAATTGCATTCCTTTTGCTTTGCAGGCAAGTAAATAATCGGTATAAGATTTTGCAATCTGCGCTAAAACATCTTCATTGACGACCGCACTTAGGTCGAGTTTTTTCAGTTTATCCAACCAATCTTGCGCAAACTGTTGACGAACACCCGATGTAATGTTGGCTTGTTCGAGCGACCATTGTTGAAAATCTAGATTTAGCAAAGGTAAATCCAATAGCCATTCACCAGGATAATCAAAAATATCTAAATATAATGTGCCGCGTTCTTTAAAATGGCGAAGTAAGCCCGATTGGCGTTCAAAACGAATAGCAAGGCGTGTTTCACTTACCCCTCGAGTAGATTGGCACCATTGTGGTGGATTATTCATTAAATCATTGAGATTCGCTTCATAATCAAAACGTGGAATACTTAAATCCTGCTGGGGCACACGTTTTACCGCTAAAATAGATTGATTTCGGGCAGCCTCAAATAAAGGAAGATGAGCATTTCCCTCTTGATTAATATGTAACAATTGATTAATCAAACTCGTAATAAAGGCTGTTTTACCGCTTCGACTTAGCCCTGTCACAGCCAAACGTAAAGTGCGGTCAAATCCGCGATTGATTATTTGATTAATTTCCCGATTAATTGATTTAAACATATCCTACAAATCCAATAACTAGCCATTTTTGCCAAGATATTTTACAATTCACCCAATTTATCACAAAACAGTCTTTAATAATAAAGCTATGTTACGTCGAAATGTCACTTTTTGTTTTTTATTGTGTGGGTTGAGCCAAATGAATCTAGCACAAGCCGCGCCAAGCATACCTAAAATGCTGACAGAAAACGGCTTAACCTACTGCACGAATGCATCGGGCTTTTCCTTTAACCCGCAAACTGCAGACGCCGGCACCAGTATGAATGTGGTGACGGAGCAAATTTATAACAAATTATTTGATATTAAAGATCATAGTGCAGCACTCGTTCCTGTGTTAGCGCAGTCTTATTCTATTTCGTCTGATGGTAAACAAATTCTTATTAACCTTCGTAAGGGGGTGAAATTCCATCACACTCCTTGGTTTACGCCTACGCGTGACTTTAATGCAGAAGATGTGGTCTTTTCGATTAATCGTGTTTTAGGACACGATACTTACCTGCCTACACTTTCAGATGATGTGGTCACCTACAAAAATCCACAATATAGAATCTTCCATGAGCAGGCTAAGAAGGTTCACTTTCCGTATTTTGAAAGTATTAAATTAAACCAAAAAATTAAAAGCATCACAGCAACGAACCCTTATCAGGTCAAAATTGATCTATTTGAACCCGATGCTTCAATTCTGTCGCATCTTGCCAGTCAATACTCTATTATTTTCTCACAAGAATATGCGTATCAATTAAGTGCGGATGATAACCTCACCCAATTGGATACGCATCCTGTTGGCACTGGCCCTTATCAAGTAAAAGATTACGTGTATAACCAATATGTTCGCTTGGTTCGCAATGAGGATTATTGGAAAAAAGAAGCCAAAATTAAAAATATCATTGTGGATCTTTCAGCGGATCGCACGGGACGTTTAATTAAATTCTTTAACAATGAATGCCAAATCGCCTCTTATCCTGAAGTTAGCCAACTCGGCTTGTTAAGTGAAAAGGACGACCGTTATTATCTACAATCTACGGATGGAATGAACTTGGCCTATTTGGCTTTTAATTTCCAAAAACCATTAATGCAGGATAAAACCATTCGCCAAGCCATTTCGCAAAGCTTGAATCGTTTTAGAATTGTGCGAAATATTTACCACAACACAGCAACGGTGGCGAATAACATTATCCCTGAGATTTCTTGGGCTTCTGCAATTAATACGCCTGATTTTCCTTATGATTATCAGCCTGCAGAAGCAGAAAAAACATTACGCGATAAAAAACTCACATTAGATATGTGGGTGATGAATGAAGAGCAAGTGTATAACCCTGCTCCCATTAAAATGGCGGAGCTCATCAAATGGGATTTAGCCAAAGCGGGCGTGGATGTTAAAGTGCGGTCAGTCACACGTACATATTTAATCGAACAATTACGTAAAGGCACGGAAGATTATGATTTAATCTTAACGGGTTGGCTTGCTGGAAACCTTGATCCTGACGGTTTTATGCGTCCAATTTTAAGTTGTGATACGCAAAATGAAATCACAAATTTATCAAATTGGTGTAATCCTGAATTTGATAAGATGATGAATCGTGCACTGACGACCAATCATTTATATGAGCGCTCTAAAGCATATAACCATGCGCAAGATCTTATTTTAAATGAGTTGCCGATTGTGCCGATTGCAAACGTCAAGCGACTTTTGGTCGCACGCGGCAATGTTAAAGGAATTGAGATGACCCCATTTGGTAGCATCAATTTTTCTACCTTGTATTTCATGAAGAATAAGGAGAAAAAATAGTGCTCATTTCAGCCATTCGCCATATAATTTGGGTAAGCATTTTATTATTGATTCTGTCCATATTAAGTTTTGTCATTTTAATGCGAGATCCACTCAATGCAGAACTTATCACAAATAACATTTATAGTGCCTATTATCATTACCTTACATCATTGTTACAGGGCGATTTAGGAATTACCTATAATGGCGGAGAATCGTTAAAAGATTTAATTTTTACGGTATTACCACCCACATTAGAACTCTGTTTTACCGCGCTTTTATTAGCTTGCATCTTAGGTATTCCTCTCGGTGTATTAAGTGCGGTCTATAATCAACGTGTTTTTTCACGTACATTACAAAGTATATCCAATGTAGGCTTATCTATGCCTATTTTCTGGTTTGCGCCAATTTTGCTTTATGTGGCAGCAATTCAAAGCTGGGAGATTGCAGCCATCGGGCAGTATAATTTACTGTATGAAATCAAACCTATCACAGGCTTCCCTACCATTGATATGTGGTTTGTTAATGTTCCTTACCGAACCAAAATCGTACAAAACGTTTTACAGCATTTAGCCTTACCGACATTAGTGCTTTGTATTCTGCCAACAATGGAATTTATCCGCATCATTCAGCAACGAGCTGATTATTTACTTCAACAAGAATATGCCAAAGCTGCTGTAACACGTGGATGGTCGAAATGGACGATTTTAAAACGTTACGTTTTTCGTAATACATTTCCATTATTGATTCCACAGCTTACTCGCGTATTTACCTTAGTATTAACACAATGTATGTTGGTAGAAAACGTTTTAGGTTGGCCAGGAATCGGGCGTTGGCTGATTGATGCCGTAACCCAACAAGATTACAACAGTATTTCGGCTGGTGTCGTAGTGATCGGTGTTTGCATCATCATTATTGATACCTTAGCCAAGTCGCTGATGTTTATGTTAGATCCATTTAATAAGAAGGGCTGGTATGCAAGATAGAGAACCTGATGAATTTCGTGAAAGCACCTCCTTCTTTCAAATTTGGTTGCTTTTCCGCCAAAATCGTGTGGCATTATTTAGTTTCTATTTATTTTTTATCCTGATTTTGGTCGCTATTTTCCCGAAACTCATCATGCCTTATAGCGAAAGCATGGAGTTTGTGGGAGAAGAATTAATGCCGCCATCTTGGGTAGAAAAAGGTCGTATTGCTTTTTTCTTTGGTACAGATGATCTTGGTCGTGATGTACTCAGTCGATTAATTATGGGGACACAATATACTCTCGGTTCCTCTCTTTTAGTGGTCATTGCTGTGGCAATTATTGGTGGCGCATTAGGTATTCTTGCCGGTATGTCGGAAGGGATTAAATCTCGTTTTTTAGGTCATTTTTTTGACGCCTTTTTATCTATCCCTATTTTACTGATTGCCATTATTATTTCGACGTTAATGGAACCGAGCTTAATAAATGCCATGTTTGCCACTCTGTTGGCTATTTTGCCGTATTTTGTACATGCCATTTATCAAGCAATTCAGAAAGAACTAAAGAAAGACTACGTACTCTTACTAAAATTAGATGGTATTTCAAACTGGGAATTATTAAAAACTACAATCTTGCCGAATATTAGTGTCGTCTATACACAAGAAATTTCTCGAGCATTTGTGGTCGCTATTTTAGATATTACGGCTCTCAGCTTTATTTCTCTAGGTGCACAACGTCCAATGCCAGAATGGGGCGCAATGATTAAAGATTCGTTAGAGCTGATTTATCTTGCCCCTTGGACAGTTTTATTACCGGGCTTTGCTATTATTTTCACCATTTTATTAAGCATTATTTTTACTAACGGATTGTGTAAAGCAATCAATAAATATTACGAGTAACCCATGGCGCTGTTAGATATTCGCAATCTTAATATTGAAATTCAAACACCAAACGGTCGCATGAAAATTGTGGACAGCGTCAATCTTTCGCTTAATGAAGGGGAAATTCTAGGGCTCGTCGGTGAATCAGGTTCAGGTAAAAGTTTAATCGCTAAAGTAATCAGTAATTCCATTAAAGATAACTGGATTGTCACCGCTGACCGTTTTCGTTTTAATGATGTTGAATTGCTTAAACTGACGCCTAATCAACGTCGAAAAATCGTTGGAAAAGAAATTTCAATGATTTTCCAAAACCCATTAAGCTGCCTTGATCCAAGCCGAAAAATTGGTAAACAGCTTATACAAAGTATTCCAAACTGGACCTTTAAAGGCCATTGGTGGCAGTGGTTTGGTTGGAAAAAGCGTCGTGCGATTGAATTACTACACCGTGTAGGAATTAAAGACCATCAAGATATTATAGAGAGTTATCCTAATGAGCTCACTGAAGGTGAAGGCCAAAAAGTGATGATTGCTATAGCGGTGGCAAATCAACCTCGTCTCTTAATAGCAGATGAACCCACTAATTCTTTGGAATCCATTACAGCATTGCAAATTTTCCGCTTGCTTTCAAGTATGAACCAAAACCAAGGCACGACAATTTTATTAGCTAGTAACGATCTTAAAAGTATCAGTGAATGGTGCGATAGCATTTCTGTCCTTTATTGTGGGCAAAATACGGAATCGGGGCCAACTGAACAATTATTGGAAACGCCTCATCACCCTTATACGCAAGCGTTACTCTATTCTGTTCCAAACTTTAGTCGCCCCTTAGGTTTTAAAAGCAAATTAGGCACATTAGAAGGTACTGTACCAATTTTGGAACAAATGCCGATTGGTTGCCGTTTAGGACCTCGCTGCCCTTTTGCTCAGCGTGAATGTATTCAAAAGCCAAGCCGATATCGCATTAAACAGCATGAGTTTTCCTGCCATCATCCAATTAATCTTCGAGAACGGCAGTTTAAGGATAAAATTGCAACTTCACCGCTTACGCTCAATACCGAATCAAAAGGAAACGAATAATGCCATTATTACAAGTGGAAAATCTCAGTAAAACCTTTGATGAACCAGCCAAATTTTTTGGCTCAGAGCAATTTTATGCGGTAAAAGACGTCAGCTTTACGCTTAACCGTAAAGAAACGCTTGCGATTATCGGTAAAAATGGTTCGGGTAAATCGACTCTAGTAAAAATGATTGCGGGGATTACTCCCCCAGCCTCAGGAAAAATCTTATTTAATGATTTACCGTTACAATTCGAAGATTTTCACTATCGTGCGCAGCATATCAGAATGGTTTTCCAAGATGCAAATTCAGCGTTTAACCCGCGTTTAAATATTGGACAAGCCTTAGATGCACCACTACGATTAATTACCGATTGGGATGAAGAGACTCGCAATGAAAAGATCTTTGAAACACTATCTCTGGTGGGGCTTTATCCTGATTACACCAATCTGAAAATTAAACACCTTTCGGTCAGTCAAAAACAGCGGATCGCCTTAGCTCGTGCGCTGATTCTTCAACCTGAAATCATTATTATTGATGATGCATTGAGTACATTAGATGCCTCTGTGCGTATTCAATTGCTTAATCTGATTTTAGACTTACAAGAACATTTAGGCATTTCCTATATTTATGTTGGACAAAATTTAGGGATTATCAAACATATTGCGGATCAAGTGCTAGTTATGGATGAAGGTGAAATTATCGAATCAGGTACACCAAGAGAGATCTTTGCCAATCCTCAAAATAACATTACTCGCCTACTTGTAGAAAGTCATTTTGGTCAATTGCTTGATGAAAATGCTTGGCAAACAACTACTTCCTAATTCTCTGTCAAACAAGTTAGGCATAGACATCTCAAAAAAACGTCTTTAAAATTGACCGCTCTTTTCATTCTTTTTAACAAAATAGGAAAGCAACTATGCAAGCGTTATTAAAACTCACTAACTTTGTGAGCAAAACTTTCGCATTATGGGCGATTGTTTTTGCTCTTCTCGCCTTTCTCTTCCCAGAGCAATTCAAAATTTTTGCACCATACATTCCTTACCTTTTAGGTTTAGTGATGTTTGGTATGGGGATTACCTTAACTTTTGCAGATTTCAGCGAGGTGGCTAAACATCCAAAATCTGTGTTCATTGGTGTAGCAGGTCAATTTATCATTATGCCAGCTATCGCATTTGGATTAGCAAAAGCCTTTGATTTGCCTGCTGATTTAGCGGTTGGTGTGATTCTTGTAGGTTCTTGCCCGGGTGGTACTTCATCAAACGTAATGACTTATTTAGCGAAAGGTAACACCGCGCTTTCTGTTGCTTGTACGACAATCTCAACCTTACTTTCACCAGTATTAACCCCTGCTATTTTCTATGTATTAGCAAGTCAATGGTTAGATATTGATGCCGGCGCAATGTTTATGTCTGTATTAAAAATGGTGTTGTTCCCAATTTTCTTAGGTTTAGTTGTTCGTGCACTCTTCAAAAAACAAATCGAACAAGCAAGCCAAACTATGCCATTAGTCTCTGTTATTTCTATCGTCTTAATCTTGGCAGCGGTAGTAGCAGTAAGTAAAGATAAAATCGTAGAATCAGGCCTATTAATTTTCAGCGTAGTGGTTCTACATAACTGCTTAGGCTATTTAATTGGTTACTTTGCAGCAAAATTATTTAAACTTAATACGGCGGATAGTAAAGCAGTAGCAATTGAAGTGGGTATGCAAAACTCAGGTTTAGGTGCTGCACTGGCAGCCGCTCATTTCAACCCAATTGCCGCAGTACCAAGTGCTTTATTTAGTTTCTGGCACAATGTATCGGGTCCAATTTTGGCGAATATTTTCTCCAATATCAAAAATGAAAAATAAACTAATTGGATAAAAATAAAGGGCGGAATTACATTCCGCCCTTTTTTATACTTTACGAATTACTTAACTGAACCACAATTTAAACAATATAAATACTGCCCTTTTGGATCATTAAATTGACTTAACACATTCAGTTGTTTTTTCACTTGATACACTTCCTGTGGCAATCCCAACCAATTTGTCAGTAGCGCTTGACCTTTTTGTTTAAGCTTGCGATCTAATTTAGCAAAGAAACTATTATCTTCATCAACCAACCATTGCACGCTGAAATTATCCATGTATTTATCGGGATGTTGATTGACTAGTGCGACTACTTTATCAATGGCTACATCAATATCGCCTAATTCATCCACTAAACCATTTTTCTGTGCATCTTGCCCTAACCAAACTTGGCCCTGAGCAATTTTATCCACTTTATCTTTTGATAATTGACGACCACGGCTTACCACCTCTAAGAAACGATCATAACCATTTTCGATACTAAGTTGATAAATATCCTGTGTATTTTTACCCAATGGACTTAAAGCTGACGTTTCCGCGAGATCCGTTGTCGCTACGCCATCAGTACTCATTCCCATTTTTTTGATTGTATTTTCAAAGGTTGGGAATAATGCAAAAATCCCGATTGAACCCGTAATCGTATTTTTGTCTGCCACGATATAGTCGGCAGTTGAAGAAATCCAATAACCACCAGAGGCTGCCATACCGCCCATAGATACCACAACAGGCTTACCTGCTTTTTGAAGATTTTCAGTTTCCTGGCGAATAATTTCAGATGCAAAAGCACTACCGCCCGGTGAGTTAACACGGAGAACAACTGCCTTCACTTTTTCATTATCGTGAGTCTGTCTTAATAATCTCGCGATGGTATCACCACCTGCAGATTCCTCATCGCTTTCACCATCAATAATCGTTCCCTCAACATTAACTATAGCAACGATATTTTTTTCATTTGGATCCACAGAGAAACGATCGGCTAAATCAGATAAATAATCTTCAAACTCGACTAATTTAGCTTTGCCTTCTTCACCTTGCCCGAAAAGTGCGGTCAATTTTTTATCTAAATCCAATCTTGTCGCAAAATGTGTCACTAACTGACGTTTTTTCACATAAGCCGTTTCATCACCCTTTAACGCTTTTAAATCACTAATATATTTTTGTGCATTCGGTAATACATCATTAGCGGTAATATGACGATTAACCATTAACGTTTGCATGTAGTTTTGCCACATACCCCCAAGCCATTTCTGCATATTCGCTCGTGCTTCTGGTGACATATCATCACGCAAGAAAGGTTCTACCGCGGACTTATATGTCCCCACTCGAAAAATATGCGGTGTAATTTCAAGTTTTTCGAGCATGGATTTGAAGTAAAGATTTTCATAACGTAAACCTTGAATACCGACTTGTCCAATCGGATTGAGATAAATTTCGTCCGCAAAACTCGCAAGAAAATATTGTGATTGAGTGTAATTGTCAGCATAAGCAATAACTGGCTTTTCTGATTCTTTAAAACTTTGAATGGCCTTTCCTACATACTCTAATGATGGAAGATCTCCCCCTTCAAAGTCATTTAAATTCAACACTAAACCACGAATTCGTTCATCATCTTTCGCAGATAAAATACTTTGCACCACATCAAAGGTTGAATATTTATAAGAGACTTTTTCATTATTTAAACGTTGGAGTTCCTTTTCCCAACTCAACATATCTTCCGTGTTATCCGCAAGATAGCCCGTTAAATTTAAATATAATGCACCTTGATCACCTGATAAGACTTGGCTTTTATTACCATCCCCAAAAAGACCGACAAGAAAAATCAACGCTAAAACAAATAATAAAAACACAAAATTCATCACAAGATTTCGGATAAAATTGAGCGCTTTACAACAAAATTTCAATACACTTAAGATGTTATTCATGCGAAATTAAACCTTTAAAATAGAAATAAAAATTGTGCGTAGCCTATCATAAAGTCCCATGAAAAACTATGCTATAATCAACCGCACTTAATTAGAAGAAGGAAAATACTATGGATGCATTAACTCTTTTAACACAACGTAAATCCAATAAAAAATTAACGGCACCAGCCCCTAGCCAAGTACAATTAGAACAAATGTTTCAAGCCGCTTTACATGCACCTGATCATGGTAAGCTTGAGCCTTATCATTTCGTGGTAATTCAAGGCACAGGTTTAAGTAAATTGGAAAGCTTGCTCAAAGCTGCAGTAGCTGAATTTGAGTTAGGTGAAGAGCGATTAAAAAAAGCAGAGAATTTTGCACGCCGTGCACCGATGGTCATTGCGGTAATTGCTAAAATTAATCATGAAGTGAAAAAAGTACCAGGTTGGGAACAAATGCTTACTGCAGGTGCAGCAACTTATGCGATTCAACTTGCGGGCAACGCACTGGGTTTTGAAAGTTTTTGGGCAACTGGTCCTCTCGTTGAAGGGCGTGAATTACGTGAAACGTTTGGTTGCGACAAAAATGATAAGATCGTTGCCTTATTACAAATTGGTACGGCCGCTGAAAAATTAGAAAGAGACTGTAAACCAAAAGATTTATCACGTTTCGTGACCCATCTATAACGATCAAAAAAGGCGGAGATTTCCGCCTTTTCTATTGTTCTTATTCAACCTCGCCTTCTAATCCACTTCGGATTTTATTTTCAAACGCTGTATAGTCCACTAAAAATGCATCGTGACCATAATCCGATGGGAATTCGTAGAATCTTAAATCCACGCCAGCTTGCTCTAAAAGCTGTTTACTTTTATGCAAATCAATGGATTTAAATAGTTGATCTGTTGTCACTGAAACCAATGTATAGCAGGCTTTAATTCGAGATAAGGCTTTTTTTACATCCGTATACCCTACGCTAGGATCATACAGATCGAGAGCTCGCAATAAATGCAAATAGGTGTTGGCATCAAAGCGCTCTAAGAATTTTTTACCTTGATAACTCAAATAGGATTCCACTTGGAAGTGATCACCCCAAAATTGTCCTTCAGATTTAGTCGCTCGTCCAAATGCCTTGGCTAACTGTACATCTGTCCGATAAGTTAACATTCCCAACATACGAGCAATAGAAAGACCTTGATTAGGCGGTCTCCCTTCATAATAATCGCCATTATTAAAATTCGGATCATTAATGACAGCCTGACGCATCACATGATTAAACCCAATGGCTTCTGCACTGAAGAAAATTGAAGAGCAAAGGTTCACAATGTTATCCATAAAATCCGGATAATCAATTGCCCATTGTGTGGCTTGCATACCGCCAAAAGAGCCACCCACTATAGCTTTTAAATGCGCTATGCCTAGATAGTCAAGTAACGCTTTTTGTACTTTAATAATATCTTGAACAATAATATTCGGGAACTGACTGCCATAAGGTTTTCCCGTAGTGGGATTAATTGAGCTTGGTCCCGTTGTTCCTTTGCATCCGCCTAATACATTTGAACAAATAAAAAAGTATTTAGATGTATCAAATGCGAGACCATCCCCCATAAAATTTTGCCACCAACCATCTTTATTCGGTTCATCAAAATAAGGTTCGGCATCTCCTGTTAAGGCATGACAAATCAATACAGCATTGCTTTTATCTGCATTTAAAGTACCGTAAGTTTGATACGCGACATTAATAGGCGAAAGCTGCCCACCCAATATTAATTGGAGGGGATTGTCTTGAAAAAGCACGGCATTTTGCACAGCCATTGAAATAATAACCTTTTAAATTGGTGATTCGCCAATTATCAACAGCTTATTTTTTTTGTCAAGAAATTTTAGCCGTTTAGACGGCCAAATTTCATTCTATCCATTTCCTAGATAAATTGCACTTGAACTTACTTTAATTTTTAAGTATGTTGGTTAGATGCAACTACTCTCTCAAATGCTATCAAAAATGACCGCACTCTTAGCTTCGTTACGCCTTCCTTTAAAAAAGCTCCTTAGCTATGTCTTGGGGTTCTCTTTGGTTGCATTAATAAGTTGTTTCATAATTGATCGTGCCGTGAGTTTCTATGTACAGGATCGCGTATATGAAGACATTGAAACACTCCCACATCGCCACTATGCACTAGTACTCGGTACATCCAAATATGTCGCCAAAGGAAAAACCAATAAATATTATGACTATCGCTTAGAGGCATCAAAACGCTTAATCGATCAAGATAAAGTCGATTATTTACTGCTAAGTGGCGATAACCGCACGATTCAATACAACGAACCACGTACCATGTTTTTGGATCTACGTAAAATGGGCGTGTCTGAAAGCGTCATGTTTAAAGATTTTGCAGGATTCCGCACTTTAGACTCTGTTGTGCGAGCAAATAAAGTTTTCCAAGTTCCTTCCTTTACGATCATCAGTCAAAAATTCCATTGTGAACGCGCGCTGCTTATTGCTAAACATTACGATATTGATGCCATTTGTTTCACCGCAAAACAGCCAGAAGTTTATTTTGGGACACGTGTCCGCGAAATGTTTGCTCGCGTGAAAGCCGTATTAGACTTAATTATCGGAGTAAAACCCTACTTTCTCGGCACACCAGAACCGCTACCAATACCTGCTGAATAGTTAACTATTCTTTAATTTTTACCCTATTTAATCAAAAAAGATCTAAATAAAAAGATTTTTATACGATTTTTTATCATATTTATTTGACAATTTTTACTTAAATCGCTATTTCTAATAGCTATCATAAAACACAACATCTTACTTTTTCATTTTTAGAGGATTATCTTATGTCTCATTTATCGGTAGCAAAATTTGGCGGTACGTCTGTCGCAAACTATTCCGCTATGCAAGCTTGTGCCAAAATCGTTATTGCAGATCCTAATACTCGCGTTGTCGTGCTTTCTGCCTCTGCTGGTGTAACAAACTTATTAGTTGCCTTAGCCAATGGCATAGAAGCTGAAGAACGCGCAAAATTAATTGGTGAAGTCCGCCAAATTCAAGAAAATATTTTAAATGAATTAAAAGACGACAGCCGTGTTCGCCCTGTCATTGAAAAATACTTAGAAAATATTACCGCACTTTCTGAAGCCGCTAGCCTTGCGACATCACTTGCTTTAACTGATGAGCTCATTAGTCATGGTGAAATGATGTCAACGCAAATTTTCATTGAAGTATTAAGAGAATTACAGACATCTGCAACCTGGGTTGATGTACGTACTTTAGTGGCAACTAATGATAACTTTGGTAAAGCCGCACCAGATGATTCACAAACTCAAGCGAACTGCGATAATTTATTAAAACCATTAATCGATCGAGGTGAATTAGTTATCACTCAAGGCTTTATTGGTCGTGAACCAAGCGGTAAAACGACTACTTTAGGCCGTGGTGGTAGTGACTACTCTGCTGCACTTTTAGCTGAAGTATTAAACGCAAAAGATGTCTTAATTTGGACTGATGTGGCAGGTATTTATACGACCGATCCACGTGTCGTACCAAATGCACAACGTATTGATACAATGAGCTTTGCTGAAGCAGCCGAAATGGCAACCTTTGGGGCGAAAGTATTACACCCTGCGACATTGCTTCCTGCCGTTCGTAGTAATATCCCTGTTTATGTGGGTTCAAGTAAAGCACCTGAAGCTGGTGGTACTTGGGTAACACGAGATCCGCAACCTCGCCCAACATTCCGTGCAATTGCATTACGTCGCGATCAAACCCTACTAACGCTTTCAAGTCTCAGTATGCTACATGCACAGGGCTTCCTGGCGAATGTATTCACTATCTTAGCGAAATATAAAATTTCAGTCGATACGATCACAACCTCTGAGGTAAGCATTGCATTAACCTTAGATAAAACTGGCTCAGCGTCATCTGGTGTAGAATTACTTTCTCCGGAATTATTAGAAGAATTAAGTCAATACTGCACTGTGAAAGTTGATACAGGCTTATCTCTTGTCGCATTAATTGGAAATGATTTACACCTTGCTTCAGGTGTGGCGAAACGTATTTTTGACACCCTTGAAGGCTATAACATCCGCATGATTAGTTATGGTGCAAGCACCAATAACATTTGTATGCTCGCGATGAGCGACAAAGCAGATGACGTGGTTCGTTCATTACACAAATCATTGTTTGAATAAAAAATTTACTGAAAGTGCGGTTTAAAATAACCGCACTTTTTTACGTTTAAAATTTGAGATTACGACCAAAAAAGAGTAAAGTAATCGTTTGTCTGATTTATAAACTTACGCAAACTTAAGGCGGAAATTATGGGAAAAAGTGTTGTTGTTCTTGGCGCTCAGTGGGGCGATGAAGGGAAAGGCAAGATCGTTGATTTATTAACAGATCGCGTTAAATATGTGGTGCGTTACCAAGGTGGTCACAACGCAGGTCACACTTTAATTATTAATGGTGAAAAAACCGTATTACGCTTAATTCCATCAGGTATTTTACGTGATAACGTGACCTGTTTAATCGGTAACGGTGTGGTGCTTTCTCCTGCTGCATTAATGCAAGAAATGGGCGAATTAGAAAGCCGTGGCGTAAAAGTACGTGAACGTTTATTAATTTCAGAAGCTTGTCCATTAATCCTACCTTATCACGTTGCAATGGATCACGCGCGTGAAGCTGCATTAGGCAAAAAAGCCATTGGTACAACCGGTCGTGGTATCGGTCCTGCTTATGAAGATAAAGTAGCTCGTCGTGGTTTACGCGTGGGCGATTTATTCAATCGTGAAGCCTTTGCTGAAAAATTAAAAAATATCCTTGAATACTATAATTTCCAATTGGTGAACTACTACAAAGTAGAACCTGTTGATTATCAAAAAACATTAGACGATGTGTTCGCGGTAGCTGATATTATTACTGGCATGGTAGCAGATATCACAACTATTTTAGATACTGCTCGTAAAAATGGCGACAACATCCTATTCGAAGGCGCACAAGGCACCATGCTTGATATCGACCATGGAACCTATCCTTATGTAACCAGTTCAAACACTACTGCAGGCGGCGTAGCAACAGGTTCTGGGTTTGGTCCTCGTAACCTTGATTATGTGTTAGGTATCATCAAAGCATACTGTACACGTGTTGGTGGAGGTCCATTCACCACTGAATTATTCGATGAAACTGGCGCAGAAATTGCTCGTAAAGGTAACGAATTTGGTGCAGTAACCGGTCGTCCACGTCGCTGTGGTTGGTTTGATGCCGTGGCCATTCGTCGTGCAATTCAACTTAACTCGATTTCTGGTTTCTGTATGACCAAATTAGACGTATTAGATGGCTTTGACGAAGTTAAAATCTGTACGGCTTATAAAATGCCAAATGGCGAAATCGTTGAATATGCACCACTAGCAGCGAAAGATTGGGAAGGCGTAGAGCCAATTTACGAAACCTTACCTGGTTGGAAAGAAAACACTTTCGGTGTGACTGATGTAAATAAACTACCGCAAACTTGCCGTGATTACATCAAACGTATCGAAGAAGTAACTGGTGTGCCGGTAGCTATCCTTTCAACAGGTCCAGATCGTGTTCAAACAATGATTTTACGCGATCCATTTGCGGCCTAAAACCGCATAAAAATAAACCGCACTTTGGCATAACCAAGTGCGGTTATTTTTTAAGGAGTTTTTGATGACTGAACAAGATATTGCTGACTACCTAAAAAATCACCCGGATTTTTTTACTCATCACCCAGAACTACTTCAACAGCTTACCATTCCTCATAGCCATGAAGAAGGGACGATTTCGTTAGTCAAAGCACAGCTTGCTCAGCAACGAGAACAAATCAAAACGCTCACTCAACTCCTCGAAAAATTTCATCAACTTGCTCATCAAGAAGCAGATATCTTCTTTGCTCTCTTGCCTTTGCAGAAAAAACTATTTCAAACAGAAGACTTTATTGCCATCAATGAAAAGCTTGATGACTGGGCAAAAGGCTATGAGCTAGAAGGTGCCAAAATCTTACTTTTCACTGACAGCTGGCAAAAAAAGGACAGCATTCCTGAACAATATTGTCTAGACCGAAAAGCTTTTGAACTCATTCGCTTAGAGCGTATGGGTTTACGCCAATTCTATTTAGGCGATCTCTCCAATAAAGAAAAAGCCCTCATATTCCTCCCTGAAGAACTCCCTATCGGATCTGTGGCGATTTGCCGTTTAGGCGGAACACCTCAAAAACCAACCGCACTTTTACTCTTCAAATCTCAAGACACAGACCGTTTCCACAATAACCAAGACACCACATTCCTTCGACATTTAGTCGATGTTGTGGAATTGCATTTGGGAAGATGGAGTTAAAGGTTACTAATATCAATTTATTGATCCCGCTCACAATTTCAAAAAAATAAACTTTCTTTATTTTTCAAGTCTTTCTACAATACCTTTGTTTTTATTATTAAAAACACACAATTCAATTTAACTTCAGATATCACAAGGGTCTAATTATGAAATTTTTAACTTGGCCTGTGGTTGCAGGTGCTGCACTTGGTATCGTTGCGCCACTTCTCACTTACAATGGCAATCCTGGTAATATGGGATTTTGTGCGGCTTGTTTCTTACGCGATACAGCTGGATCGCTTGGATTACATCACGCTGCCCCATTGCAATATCTTCGCCCAGAACTCATTGGATTAGTTTTAGGTGCACTCATCAGTGCATTCTTATCTAAGGAATTTAAACCTCGTGGTGGCTCGGCCCCACTTGCTCGTATTAGCTTAGGCTTTTTTGCGATGCTTGGTGCGCTCATTTTCTTAGGTTGTCCATGGCGTGCTTATTTACGATTAGGTGGCGGTGATCTCACTGCAATTGCAGGTATCGTAGGATTGTTTGCCGGTGTATTAGGCGGCATTTTCTTCGCTAATCGAGGATTCTCATTAGGTAAATCTAAGGAACAAAGCCAATCTTCTGGCTTAATCGGACCAATCTTTGCCGTGATTTTGCTTGTTTTAGCCTTAACCCAATTTAAATTTGGTGAAAATTTAGCAATTTACACCTCTGAAAAAGGCCCTGGTGCACAACATGCGGCTATTTGGATGTCACTTGCTGGCGGATTACTTCTTGGTGTGCTGATGCAAAAATCACGTTTTTGCACAATTGGGGCATTCCGAAACTTTGTCCTCTTCCGTGATGCACATTTATTAAATGGTGTGATTGCACTGATTGTCTTTGCGGCAATAACTAATGCCTTACTAGGCCAATTTCATTTAGGCTTTGAAAAACAACCTATCGCGCATAATGACTATCTCTACAATTTCCTTTCTATGGCGCTTTGCGGTCTTTGCTTTGCATTAGGCGGCGGTTGCCCTGGTAAGCAATTAGTCAATATTGGTGAAGGGAACAATGACTCAGCATTATTTGTGCTCGGTATGCTACTTGGCGCAGCTGCGGCACATAACTTTGGTTTCGCGGCTGCCCCTACTGGCGTTCCAACCTTTACGCCTTATGTTTTACTTGCCGGCTTTGTGGTTTGTTTATATATCGCATTCACTAATAAATCGGAAGCTTAATATTCATTCAGAATAAACAAAAAGGAAGTCAATCATGACTTCCTTTTTTCGTTTTCAAAAGTGCGGTCATTTTTAACCGCACTTTCTACATTATTAGAGAATATTTTTCTCACCACGGGAAAGGCTAATTAAGCCTGAACGAACAATCTCAAGTAATGTACTTTCTTCCTTCACTGCCTCAACAAAAGCATCTAATTTGTCTTTTGTACCCGTTAATTGAATCGTGTAGGATTTTGTTGTTACATCCACAATCTGACCACGGAAGATGTCTGCTAAACGTTTTAGCTCATCGCGTGATGAACCCGTTGCTCGCACTTTCACTAACAACACTTCACGCTCAACGTGCTCATGTTCACTCAAGTTAATAACTTTAAACACATCCACTAATTTGTGAAGTTGTTTTTCGATTTGTTCGAGTACTTGCTCATCACCCACCGCTTCAATCGTCATACGAGAAAGCGTTGGATCATCGGTTGGTGCCACAGTTAAGCTTTCAATGTTAAATGCACGTTGGGAAAATAAGCCGACCACACGAGATAATGCACCGGATTCATTTTCTAATAAAACAGATAAAATTCTACGCATTATTCTTTCTCCTCTTGTGGTTTGCTTAAAATCATCTCATTCATTGCCCCGCCGCGAACTTGCATTGGGTAAACGTGTTCAGTTTCATCGACGTTAATATCAACAAAGACTAATTTATTTTTAATGCTGAAGGCTTCTTGTAATTTGCTTTCCAATTCATCTGGCGTAGAAATTTGAATTCCCACATGACCATAAGATTCGGCTAACTTCACGAAATCCGGTAAAGAATTCATATAAGTTTGAGAATGGCGGCCAGAGTAAATCAAATCCTGCCATTGTTTTACCATGCCTAAGAAGTGATTGTTCAAACAAATCACCACTACTGGAATACCATATTGCGTTGCTGTTGAAAGCTCTTGGATATTCATTTGAATACTGCCATCACCCGTTACACAAACCACGGTTGCTTCAGGATGCGCAAGTTTTACCCCTAATGCAGCCGGTAAACCGAAGCCCATCGTACCTGCACCGCCTGAGTTGATCCAACGACGCGGTAAATCAAATGGATAATGTAATGCGGCAAACATTTGATGTTGGCCTACATCCGATGCCACATACGCTTGGCCTTTTGTAATACGATATACCGCTTCCATCACTTGTTGCGGTTTAATTACGCCTGAAGTGCGATCGAAATCCAAGCATTTTTTCGCTTTCCATTCATCAATTTGTTTCCACCAATCTTCTAATTGGTTTTGAGGACGCGAACCAATTTCTTCACCTAATAAGCTTAAGAACTCATCTAATACATTTTTCGCGTTACCTACAATTGGAATCGCAACAGGGACGTTTTTAGAAATAGAGGTTGGATCAATATCAATCTGAATCACTTTTGCATTCGGGCAATATTTATCTAGGTTGTTAGTGGTACGGTCATCAAAACGAACACCAACACCAAGGATTAAATCACTTTCATGCATTGCTGTATTGGCTTCGTAAGTCCCGTGCATCCCAAGCATACCTAAGAATTGTTTGTCAGTACTTGGATACACACCTAAGCCCATTAATGATGAGGTAACCGGTAAATTTAAACGTTGTGCAAATTGTGTTAATTCTTCATGACAGCCTGCAGCCACTGCACCACCACCGACGAATAAAACCGGTTTTTTAGCCACTAATAATGCTTTTAATGCTTTCTTAATTTGACCTTTGTGCCCATTTACCGTTGGATTGTAAGAACGAAGCTCAACAGATTTTGGATATTCGTAAGGATATTTTAATGTTGGGTTTACGGTATCTTTTGGAATATCTACGACAACGGGACCTGGACGGCCTGTTGAAGCAATATAAAAGGCTTTTTTCAAGATACCTGGAATGTCTTCTGCTTTTTTAACGATAAAGCTGTGCTTAACCACTGGACGAGAAATCCCCACCATATCACATTCTTGGAACGCATCACGACCGATTAAGCTACTCATGACCTGACCTGAAATGATCACCATTGGTACTGAATCAGTATAAGCGGTCAAAATACCCGTAATCGCATTGGTCGCACCAGGTCCTGATGTGACTAACACACAACCCACTTTACCTGTCGCACGTGCATAACCATCTGCCATATGTACCGCAGCTTGCTCATGGCGGACTAAAATATGTTCAATCCCACCAAGGGTATGGATTGCATCATAAATATCCAATACGGCACCGCCTGGATAACCAAATAAATACTCAACGCCTTCGTCACGCAAAGACTGAACCACCATTTCCGCACCAGATAATTTCTTCATATTTTACTCCTAAAACTGACCGCACTTTTATTACTACGATTCGTTGTCAAAACAATGGAACCATCATACCGAAAGAAAACAACTTGTCTAGCATTGCAAAAGTCTAAAAAAACAAATTTAAAAGCATTAAAATCTACAAAAATCAAAAAATAAAGTTTTTAATAAAGATTAAAAATAAAAAACATAGAGAATCGCGTTTTTATATAGATTTTTATAAAAATAAAAAAATTTTATTCTTTTATTCAAAAATTTGAACTAGATCACATTTTAAATGTTGTTCTCTTTTATGAGCGAGGAAAAAAGAAGCAATGATAAGAAAAAACCGCACTTGGAAGATCCAAAGTACGGTTAAATTTTAAGAGGTTTTTACTTAGCCGTTATAGCGTTTGAACACTAAAGTCGCGTTTGTACCACCGAAACCAAAGCTGTTTGACATGACAGTTTGTAAGCCTGCATTTTCTTTTGTTTCAGTCACGATATTGCAGCCTTCTGCCGCTTCGTCTAATGTTTCGATATTAATGCTTGGAGCAATGAAGTCATTGTGTAGCATTAATAAGGTATAGATTGCTTCGTGTGCACCAGCAGCACCTAAAGAGTGACCGGTCATTGATTTGGTTGAAGAAATCGCTGGGATTTTGTCACCAAATACATTTTTGATTGCACCTAATTCTTTCACGTCACCAACTGGTGTTGATGTACCGTGTACGTTGATGTAATCAATTGGGGTATCCACAGTTGCCATTGCTTGTTTCATACAACGCTCAGCACCTTCACCACTTGGTGCTACCATGTCGTAACCATCAGAGGTTGCGCCATAACCTACGATTTCAGCGTAGATTTTTGCGCCACGTGCTAATGCGTGTTCTAATTCTTCAACCACTACAACAGCACCACCGCCTGCGATAACGAAACCATCACGGTTTGCATCGTAAGCACGAGACGCTTTTTCTGGGGTGTCATTGTATTTAGTTGAAACGGCACCCATTGCATCGAATTCAGTAGCACATTCCCAAGATAATTCTTCCGCACCACCCGCGAAAACTACATCTTGTTTACCCAATTGAATTAATTCAACTGCGTGACCGATACAGTGTGCAGACGTTGCACAAGCAGAGCTGATTGAGTAGTTTACACCACGGATTTTGTAAGGAGTTGCTAAACAAGCTGATACGCTTGAAGCCATGGTTTTAGTTACTGCGTAAGGACCAATTGCTTTCACACCGCGTGGACCACGTACTGCATCACAAGCCACTAATTGGTTGTGAGCTGAACCAGTACCTGCACCGATTACAAGACCTGTGCGGTCATTTGAAACTTGATCTTCTGTTAAACCTGAATCTTCAATCGCTTCACGCATAGAAAGGTATGCATAAGCTGCCGCATCACCCATAAAACGATATACTTTACGATCGATGTGCTCGCTTGGATCAAGTTTGATTGTGCCCGCAACATGGCTACGCATTTTCATTTCAACAAACTCAGGCACGACTTCAATACCAGATTTACCTGCTTTTAATGAAGCCAAAACTTCTTCTTTGTTGTTACCGATACTTGAAATAATACCAAAACCAGTAATTACAGCTCTTTTCATTCTTTATTCCTTATGATTTAGGGGAAATTTAATTCAACTTACAGTTGTTAGCTGAACGCAATTTACTATGAAATGAAAATATTGCAAGCAATAATTCATTTGTTCGACCAGTTAAGTTTTAACCGACTCAAAATTTCCGTGCTATTATAAAAGAATTTGATAAGGCAAAAAAGGGCTAACACATGTTCACCATTCAGCACGCAAAAATTCATTTTAACGAAGAGAATACCCCTGTTTCGGATAAATTTGATGATGTATATTTTTCTAATCAAGATGGTTTATCGGAAACCCATTATGTGTTTTTAGAAGGTAATCAGTTGTGGAAACGTTGGGTTCATTACCAAGAAGCCCACTTTGTTATTGCTGAAACGGGATTTGGCACAGGATTAAATTTCTTTGCGGTGACCACGCTATTCCGTGAATTTCGTCAAAAATACCCAGATTCGCCTTTAAAACGCCTTTATTTTATCTCTTTTGAAAAATACCCTTTGCCACTTGATGCATTACAACAAGCCCATTTAGCCTATCCTCAATTTTATAACCTTGCTCAGCAGTTACAGCAGCATTGGCTTAATCCCATTCAGGGTTGCTACCGTTTTCATTTTAATGAAACCACGTTAGATCTTTGGTTTGGTGATGTGGCTGAAAATCTGCCACAGCTTGGCGATTATATGAATGATAAAATTGACGCGTGGTTTTTAGATGGTTTTGCCCCGAGTAAAAACCCCGATATGTGGAATGAGCAGCTTTATCAGCAAATGTTTCGTTTTACTAAACCACAAGGCACCTTTGCGACTTTTACTGCGGCAAGTGCGGTCAGAAAAGGCTTAGAAAATGTAGGCTTTGATATGACGAAACGCAAAGGCTTTGGTAAAAAACGAGAATGTCTTTCCGGTCAAAAAACGCACGAAAAGCTGCCCGCACTTTCTACGCCCTGGTTTCATAGTCAGCCAGCCAATCTCAAAGAACAAGATATTGCCATTATTGGTGGCGGTATTGCTTCTCTTTGCACAGCTATTTCATTGGTTAAACGCGGAGCAAAAATCACAATTTATTGCGAAGATGAACAAACTGCCCTCAATGCATCTGGCAATAAACAAGGCGCTTTTTATCCGCAACTGAGCGATGATAACGAACGCAATATTCGTTTTTATATTCATGCCTTTGCCTATGGCCATCAATTTCTACAATGGGCAATTCAGCAACAAATCGAATTTGAACATGAATTCTGTGGTGTCGCACTTTGTGCTTACAATGAGAAAACAGAAAGTAAATTAAATAAAATCGCTGATCTGAATTTGCCTTCTGATTTATATCAGTCACTAAACCAATCTGAATTAAGTGAAAAAGTGGGCTTACCGTTACCTTTTGGGGGCGGTTTTATTCCTCAAGGCGCTTGGCTTGCACCACGTCAGTTAGTTCAGCATGCTTTTGCCTTTTTAGAGAAGCAAGGCGTCCAAATTAAAACATCACAAAAAGTAATCGCACTTTCTCAAACAAAAAATGGTTGGCAAATCACCACAGCTGAAAATGAAACTTTCTGCCATGAAGTGGTTGTTTTAGCAAATGGGCATAAACTCACGGAATTCGAGCAAACACAAAAACTCCCACTCTATCCTGTCCGCGGACTAGTGAGCCAAATTCCGACATCAGAAAACTTGCTTAAACTCAAAACCGTGTTGTGCTATGACGGCTATCTTACGCCCGCAGATCAAGCAAAAACCAGTCATTGTATTGGCGCAAGTCATGTTCGTGATAATGCGACTCGTGAATTTAGCCTAACTGAACAACAAGAAAACCAACAAAAAATTCAGCAAAATATCCCTGAAGAGTGGACAAAAGAAGTGGATACATCGGGTAACCTTGCTCTAATCGGCGTGCGTTGTTCAGTACGTGATCTCACCCCAATGATGGCGGCGGTTCCTCATTTTTCTGCTCAGCAAACACAATATCAAAATTTGTTTAATTTACGACGCCGTAAACAACCAGTAGAACAAGCTGAAAACTACCCTAACCTCTATTTAATCGGCGCATTAGGCTCACGAGGATTAACCTCTGCGCCACTTTTGGGTGAAACACTGGCTTCCTTAATTTATGGCGAGCCCTTACCAATGAGCGAAGATCTGATTCACAATGTGATGCCAAACCGCAGTTGGGTCAGACGCTGGTTGAAAGGTGCAGAGGTGAAATAAAAAAAGTGCGGTTAAAATCAACCGCACTTTTTCTTAATACAAGCTTAAACGTTGTAATCGCTGTCTGGCGATTTCTTTGATTTCATCCTTTTTCGCCGTATTCATAATTTCCAAATAAAGCAATTTGGCCAAACCAATGTTGACTTGTGTTCCAATCCCTTCTTCATACAAACGAGCTAAACGGAATTTTCCTTCATTACTACCCGCATTTGCAGCCTTTTGAAACCATTCAAAGGCTTTGGTAAATTCTTTCTGATTGGTATAAATTTCCCCTAATGTAAGCATGGCATCAGGATCTTTTGTTGCACTGGTTTCAAATAATTTAATCGCTTGAGCGGTATCTTGTTTTACATAGTTGTTACCGTTGAAATACATCACTGCCAAATTATTGATGGCTTTGATGCTGCCTCGCTCAGCAGCTTCGCTAAACCACCAATAAGCCAACTCTTTATTTTCATCCACTCCACGGCCTAAATTATAAAGCATCCCTAAATTGCTTTGCGCTTGTAAATTACCTTCCAACGCAAGAGGATACATGATTTCAAAAACGGCTTTCCAATCTTGTTTCTCAGCTAGTTTTTGCGCCAGATCCATTTTTTGCTGATCCGTCATTTGTGCTTTATCGACCAAATCAATGGTTTTCATGGCAAATGCTGAACTGCTTAACGTGAAGGTGGCTAGGAATAAAAGTTTGGCTAATGTCTTCATCTTATAATGTCGCTATCAATAAAATAATCAAAAAAATGGCGGATGTTCCGAATTCTATTAGACCGACTTGCTTAACCGAAAGTTTCTTGGTTGGCAAATAAATAGCACGAATTAACGCTGGCACAAAAGCAAGTGATAAGACATATTGTTGGGTAAACAAGCAACCGAGTACACAAAGCACGTGGAAAATAATAGAGGCTTTGAGATAAAGCGGATTTTTACGTTCACGCATCATTGATTTGACGTAAAGCGTCGTGCCAATAAAAAATAAGCTTGGATACAATGCTACCCACCAGATTTTTTCATCAAAAGTGCGGTCAGAAAAATAATAGGATCCCATACCTGCAAGGGCAAAAATCGCAATACCCGCTAAATCATTGAGAAGGTTACGTTCATCTTTTTTCTTGGTGTAATAGATACTCACCAACACAAAAGGAAACATGGCGGCAATAAAGAAAAGAATTTGCCAGTTATAAAAAATGGCAGGAAGCGCAAATAAAAAAGCCGCAACACCATAGATGATGGTCCACTTTTTATATTCCGCCATATTTTTGCCTTTAAAGAGACTAAGCATGGGGTAACTCAGCAAATACATGGTGAACCAAGCTAAAAGCAAAAAGAAATGCGCCCAAACAGGTGAGGCTAATAACATACCGTAAACAAAAGGCAATAATGCCATGACAATGGCGCCATATTGATTCGAAATCAGGAGTTTCATAGTTTTCTTTAGTTGATAAAAATTCTCAGTTATTTTATCCCACAATTTCTTGATTTACAAAGTCTAAAACCGCCTTTAGAATGGAATTATCTTCATCAAAAAGGAGCCATTATGTCGATTCAACGCATTCAACCAAGCAAACGCTTTTCTGAAGTGGTCATTCATAACAATACTGCCTATTTTGCTGGCCAAGTACCGGAAAAAACCGTTAAGCAAAATGCTTACGAACAAACCAAAGAAGTCCTTTCTCTGATCGATAAATTATTGGCTGAAATTGGTTCTAAAAAAAGTAAAATTCTTACCACGCAAATCTTCCTTGCTGATATGACAGATTATGCTCAACTCAACCAAGCATGGGATGAATGGGTCGATAGCCAAAATCCACCAAGCCGAGCAACGGTAGAAGCAAAACTTGCAGATCCTGATTGGAAAGTTGAGATCGTTATTATTGCGGCTGTATAAACAAGATTTTTCAAAATGTGATCAACCGCAAAGAACGTTTTTCGGTTTTCCTTTACACTAAATACTGAATTCAAAAGAAGGAGTAATGTATGCAATCATGGATACCAGAAATATGGCAAGCCGCTGTGATTGGACTTGTAGTTGGCGTAATCTTAGGCTATTTGCTGTTACGTTTAACAAAAGGTTCTGTTAAAAAACAAGTTCAAACCGAAGCTGAACTAAAAGAAGTCAAAACACAATTAAGCGATAAACAAGCACAACTTGAAAAACATTTCGCTGAAAGTGCTGAATTATTTAAAACCTTAATTGGTGATTATCAAAAACTCTATCGTCACTATGCCGTTTCATCTGAAACCTTGCTTGGCAATAAACCAGCCGACAAAGGGTTATTTACCCAGCAATTAGTGACCGCCTCATCAGAAAGCAAATCTGAAGAGCCACCACGCGATTATTCCGAAGGTTCATCTGGCTTATTAAAAACAGATAAAGAAAACCAGTAATGATTAACGGTTGAACAATAAAAAAATCAGGGATTAAATGCTTAATCCCTGATTGTTTATTAATGATTACTCAATACTTGAGCCGGTTGTAACTTCGCGGCTCGACTGGCTGGATAAAGACTGGCAAGTAAACTCAATACCAATGCCGCCACAAGAACTAATACAACATCGAACCAATGTAATTCGCTTGGTAAGAAATCAACGAAATAGATGCCATCTGATAACAGTTTTTTACCGAGTAATGTCTCGATGCCTTGAATAATCGGAGTGAGATTAAGAGCAAGTACAACGCCTAACACAATACCAATCAAACACCCTTTCATCCCTGCAAGCAAACCATACCAAATAAAGATCTGCTTAATAAAACCATTATTCGCACCGAGAGTCCGCATAATCGCGATATCACCTTGCTTGTCTTTTACCGCCATAATTAAGGTAGAAACAATATTAAAACACGCCACCCCAATTACAAGCACCATCGCGATATACATCACAGTACGGATAAGCTGAATATCACGATACATATAACCAAATTTTGCCACCCAGTTTTGAATGTAAAGCAGTTGTGGATAATCATTTAGCATCGAATAATCCATTTCTTGTACTTTGAATGGATCATCAACTTTCAATTCGACACCCGTAATTTGATCTTCGCGATACCCCATTAATTCTTGCGCTTGAGGTAATGCCAGTAAGGCATAGCTATGGTCTAACTGACCATCTAAACGTAAAATAGCGGTCACTTGAACACGCTCACGATTAGGTTGCGCCATTTGATCTTCGCCATTCGGTTGAGAGATTAATAAAGACACCCAATCGCCTGCTTTAACATCTAACGCTTTGGCAATACCAGAGCCCAGCACCAATCCGCCTTCTTCTGCGAATTTTTGCCAGCCATCGCCTTCCACAAACTTACTAAGAGAACTCACTTGATCTTCAGCTTGTTTATCGACCCCTTTCACTTGTACAACTTTAAGTTTATTGCCATTTTCAACTAAGGCAGTAAAACTCACAAAAGGTGAAAGTGCGGTAATTTTTTTGTTCGTTTTTAGACGTTCGGCTAACTTCTGCCAATGATTTAATGTGGGGTCATTACCCTGTGGATTTACTGTAATTTCTACATGCGGCACGACAGCCAAAATGCGCGAGTTTAATTCACGCTCAAACCCATTCATGGCACTTAACCCCACAATCAACACTGCTACACCAAGGGCGATACCAATTGCAGAGAATTTTGAAATTAACGCAACTAAAGGATTTTTCTGCTTACCACGTTGATAACGCCAGCTAATAAAAAATGGCGTATTCATTATACACCTTCCTTCAAAATACCATCTTGCATGACTAAACGACGTGATAATTTTTCAGCAAGCCCCATGTCGTGAGTGACTAATAAAAAAGCGATATTTTGCTCTTGGTTAAGTTGTTGAATGAGTTCAAAAATGCTTTCTGTAGTCTTGTGATCGAGATTCCCTGTGGGCTCATCCGCTAAAACTAACGATGGATTATTCACTAAAGCACGGGCAATCGCGACACGTTGACGTTCACCACCCGAAAGTGCTGATGGACGGTGAGTAATGCGATGACTTAATCCCACCGCACTTAGCATTTTTTCGGCACGATCTTTCGCTTCTGTTTTATTTTGATGACCAATCAACATCGGCATCATCACATTTTCAAGTGCGGTAAAATCCGCCATTAAATGATGGAATTGATACACAAATCCTAAATAACGATTACGCAAAGCAGATAATTCATTAGCCGATGTTTTTTGTAAGGATTGTCCATTAATAAACACTTCCCCGCTACTTGGCTGATCAAGTCCCCCTAAAGTATGCAATAAAGTACTTTTCCCTGAACCTGAGCTTCCTACAATCGCAACCAACTCTGCGGGTTCCATAGAAAAAGAAACACCTTTTAACACTTGCGTTTGATTTTCACCTTCTTGATAAAATTTATTGATGTTTTCGCATTTTAATAAATAGTTATTCATTTTTTACTCTTTTTAACCGCACTTTAGCAGCAAATCATCTCATTAAAAACTTGCGCGAGTCTATCACACTTTTTCCTGAGCTTAAATTTCAATACGCTCAAAGCATTCAAATCCCGTCTCAGGAAAATATTTTTTAAGATAACCCTTTAAATAACCTTGCGTCTCTTGACTAATGATAGAATCGTATTCTGGATAACCGTTATACATTACGCTTAGCACTGGCACACCATGAGAACGACAGGCCTCTAAACTTAATAATGTGTGGTTAATACTACCTAATTTTCCCGATGTCACTAAAATCAACGGGTAATTGTTTGACTGGATATAATGTAACGTCGTCGCCTCGTCACAATAAGGCACCATTAATCCACCAGCCCCCTCCAGCAGCACATAATCATATTTCTCTGCCAGAAGTGCGGTGGATTTTTCAATAATTTTTTCATTAATTTCTCGCCCCTCGAGCTTTGCAGCTAAATGAGGAGAACAAGGGTATTCAAAAAGATAAGGACAGGTGTCGCCTTGTAAATCTTCTGCTGTCAAATCAATCCCTTGAATCTTTCGATGTACAAGCAAATCATCAGCGATATTTTTACAGCCTGTTTGAATCATTTTTTGTGTAATAACGGAAAAGCCTTGTTCCATCAACTTTTTAGCATAAATGCCTGTTGCAACCGTTTTACCTACATCGGTATCAATGCCCGATACAAAAATAACCTTGCCCATAAATACGCCTTACTAATTTCCAGCATGAGAATAACGTGCGATAAAAAACAATGGATGATAAGTTAAGCCCACTTTACCCGATGGCAAACTAAAAGCCTGTAAGTAATCATCAACAAATTTGTTGAGATTTTTTCTTGTCCAATTTTTCTGGTTAGTCGCTGTTACACCTGTATATTTCAGATGTTTGAGTACATCCAATGGCGTATCAAAGTCTAGTATTACATTAAAATCGTCACACCATAAAAGCTCAAAATCATTGGCTAACCAATTTTGCCATTGAGATAAATTCGGATAACTTAACCCCACATTCGTCATTTGGCGAATCTCTTTTAAATTATCTTCACCAAAGCTCGTCATCGCCAATAAACCATTAGGTTTCAATCCTGTTTTACAATGGGAAATAAAATTGTCAGGATGATGGAACCACTGTACAGCTGATGCACTTGCAATCAAGTCAAATCGTCGTTGAAAAGGAAAGTTCTCTGCATCACTACAATAAAAATCAAAGGGTTGAATTAGTTTTTCAGCGAGTAGAGAATGCACATCGCACAAATCATTAAATAACCAATAATTGGCTGAAATCTGTTTTTGCAACAACGTACTCAACATACCAGAACCGCAACCGAGTTCCAAAACGCTATCTAGTGACCCATTTGGTAAATAGTCTTGCAAATGCATCATTAACTTAATATTCATTTTTTGTTGAATTAATGCATGTTCATCATAGCTATTTAAGGCTTTTTGGAAGGCGTGTTTAATGCGCGATTTATCTACGGAAGTTAATGATTCCATAATGCCGACCAGTGGGTAAATCTTGAAAACACATAATGCTCACCTTCTATTTCCTGAACCGCACAACGCGATGCCCAATATTGGTGCTGATTAGCTGGTATAAAAATTTTATCGCGAGAACTAATCCATGTATTTGTCCAGTGAATAAGATCTGTGCGTTTATCTTGCTGAATCATCGCAAAAAGTGCGGTGAGTTCTTGATGAATTTCGTTAAATGGTCGTGCAGAAAATTGTTGATAACGTTCAAAAGATACTTTATCACCACAGATTCTACGTTCAAACTTTGAACGAGTATTTTCTTCGAGATTCTCTAGCGTACCTTTAAAAATAGCGTAAGGAATACCGAAGCTATCATCACAAGGTAAACCTGTACCATTCACTGCTGTTGCAGATTGTAAGGTAATTCCTTGTAATACTCGCTCTGCCACCCAAACCCCCATTGACCATGCAACTACACGAATTTGCTGATAAGCAGAAAAATCAAAATCTAACGTCAAATCTTGATAATCGTAGCAAATTAATAAATTGTGATTTGTTGGCAAAATCAAATGAGCCACAGCATCAAGAGGTGTCCCCCAACCAGCAAAATAAACTATTAAATGCTCACCTTGATGATCATAAAATTTCGTTTTCACATTATTTCCTTATAAGCATGCCACAAACTGTTTTACTTCATCCATTGTCATATCTGCCGTCAAAGATAATCGTATTCTGGATGTACCTTTTGGTACTGTCGGTGGTCTAATCGGCAAGCAATAATAACCTTGCTCTTGCAGAGCTTTCGCCTTAGCGAGGGTTGCTTCGTTCTCACCTAAAATATAGGGAACGATGCAAGTTTGGCTTGGCATTATTTGCGTTCTATGCTCCACTTCTTGGCGTAAAAATGCACTTAACTGCTCAAGATGCGTTCTTTCTTTTGAAAGTTGTGGTAATCGTTCAAAAATAAAATGAGTCCAAGCCACGTTAAACGGCGGAAGTGCGGTTGAAAAAATCAATGGACGCATTTGATTAATCAAACATTCTTTTAATATTTGATCACAGACGACATAAGCGCCCATTGAAGCTAAGGCTTTACCAAAAGTGCCAACCAATAAATCTATATCAGCTATCACATTAGCTCGTTCGGCAATACCTAATCCGTTTTTACCGTAAACACCTATTGCATGGGCTTCATCCACATAAAGATAAGTATTTGGAAACTGTTTTTTTAATTGAACAAGATAGTTCAAATCAACTACATCGCCATCCATACTAAAAACCGATTCCGTTACAATAAAAGTGCGGTCAAATTTTCCGGCATTTTTTTCGAGCAGATTCTTTAGATGTTCATAATCATTATGACGATAACGAAAGAACTCACATTGGCTTAAACGAATACCATCAATCATACTGGCATGCACTAATTTATCTGCCAAAATTAAACTTTTTGTTGTCGTCAACGCCGGTAAAATACCAAGATTGGCGTGATAGCCACTGTTAAATAATAAAACGCTTTCTCGTTGGAAACGTTGAGCAATAAGCTGCTCAAGATCGGTATAAACAGGAAAATTTCCCGTTAATAAACGAGACGAAGAACTGGTAAAAGAAGGAAAATTATCGCCATATTGCTGTAAAAAAGACTGGCGCAAGTTTTCATTCGATGCCAAACCTAAATAATCATTCGATGACATATTCAACATTTTGCAATTTTCTCGCATAATATATCGTCCTTGATGAACTAAATCTGGAATTGAACGATATTGATTTTGTGCGCTAAGCTGTTCCAGTTGCTGTTTGAAAGCATCCATTTTTTATCCTAATGTTCATATTCCTGAGTTAAAGCCAGAATCATGCCTTCCGTTAATTTCTGAAGTTCATCATCTTTAATCACAAATGGAGGCATCACATAAACCAATTTTCCGAAAGGTCGAATCCAAACACCTTGTTCCACAAAACGTGGGACTAAAGTTTTCATATTTACCGCACTTTTCATTTCAACCACCCCAATCGCCCCTAATACGCGAACTTCTTTGACATAATCTTTTTTAGCTAAAGGCAAAAGTTGTTGTTTTAAGGAAGACTCAATTCGCTGAATATTTTGCTGCCAAGGGCTTTCCAATAATAAACGGATAGATTCTGCCGCAATTGCACAGGCCAACGGGTTTGCCATAAAAGTGGGTCCGTGCATAAAGCATTTAGCCTCACCGCCACAAATAGTTTTCGCGATTTCAGTGGTCGTAATGGTTGCAGATAAAGTTAAATAACCACCTGTTAAGGCTTTACCGATACACATAATATCTGGCGAAATTCCAGCATGCTCGGCAGCAAATAATTTCCCTGTACGGCCAAAACCCGTGGCAATTTCATCAAAAATTAGCAATACACCATATTGTTTACAAAGCGCTTGTGCTTTCACTAAATAAGTTGGCGAATAAAAATACATACCGCCCGCGCCTTGCACCACAGGCTCTAAAATAAGTGCGGCAATTTCGCTACCTTTTTTCTTAAGTAAATCAGCTAAAGGTTCAATCGCACTATCATTCCAAGATTCATTAAATGGAATATTGGGTTGAGGAAGAAAATATTGTATGGGCAGACTATGATGAAATAAATGATGCATCCCTGTGGTTGGATCACACACTGACATCGCATTCCAAGTATCACCATGATAACCAGAACGGATGGTAGCGAATTTTTGCCGTTGTACTTCCCCTTTAGCGTGCTGATATTGAATAGCCATTTTCATCGCCACTTCTACTGCAACAGAACCACTATCAGCAAAAAAGATCTTATCTAATCCATTTGGCAAAATTTTTACCAATAATTGAGCTAATTCCACCGCAGGTTCGTGGGTAAATCCTCCAAACATAATATGGCTCATTTTTGCCAACTGATTCTGTGCAGCCGCATTTAAACGAGGGTGATTATAACCATGTAACGCCGCCCACCAAGAAGACATGCCATCAATCAAACGACGACCATCTTTTAAGGTTATCATCACGCCATCTGCACGTTCTACCGCATAAAGCGGCATATCAGAAGAAACTGAAGAATAAGGATGCCAAATATGTTGTGTATCAAGCGCTAAAAGTGATTGTTCATCCATCATTTATTTACCATTAAAACTTATTCGTATCTCAAGGCGGCGGCAGGTTCTACTTTTGCCGCACGATAAGCGGGGTAAAGTGTAGAAAGTAAAGAAAGCAACAAGGAAAATCCAATGACAAACATCATTTGAATAAAGGACAATTCTGTCGGCAAGAAAACACCGTTCGGATTGACCGCACTTAAAATTGCCCCAAGGTTTAAGGTGATTAATACGCCCAGTACAGCACCAATCAATGTGCCCACTAGTCCAACCAATAAACCTTGATAAATAAAGATCGAACGTACTTGGGATTTAGTGACACCTTGTGTTTGCAAAATGGCAATTTCCCCTTGTTTATCCACTACCATTAAACTTAATGAGGTCACAATATTGGAAATCGCCACAACAATAATTAGGCTAATCAACAAGCCCATCATATTTTTTTCCATACGAACTGCTTGGAAAAACTCCCCTTTTTGGACACGCCAATCGCTGATATGACTCTCTTTAAAATAACTTGGCAATTCTGTGATTTGGAAAGGATCATCTAGGAATAAACGATAGCCTTGTGCCTCACCTGGCTGAATACGCATTAGGCGGCCAATATCCGCTAAATTAGCAAAAACTTCATAACCTGATGCTTCGCCATAATCATAGTAAATTTCACTCACAGTAAATAAACGCTGCATTGGCACACGACCAAATGGCGTATATTGGCTATTTTCAGTAATCATTAAGCGAACTTTATCGCCCACTGCTAAACCTAATTTTTGCGCCAGATTATCGCCAATAATTAGCTTGAACTCACCTTGCGGTAAAAGTTGATTAAATTGGCTAAGATCGAAACCCTCCAGTAAAGGATCATCTGAAAAAGACTGAATGCCAATTACTTGTCCGGCACTCACGCCTTTTGCTGTTTGAAACACAACATTTGTCGTATTAATTGGCACGGCTTTTTGCACAAAGTGCGGTGTATTTTCAAGCGGTTTTTCTGCTGAAATAGGCGCTTCTTGGCTCACAATCGCATGTGGAATTGTCGAAAGCACCTGTTGTTTTTGATAGCCTTCTAATCCATTCATGACAGAAAGCACAATAATCAACGCCATTACACCTAATACGATGCCAAAGCTTGCCAAATTAGCAACAAGTCGCCCAAAACGATCAGCGCTTTTAGCGCGCCAATATCGCAGAGCGACGTATAAAGAAATAGGTAAATTCATTATTTTTGATTTAATTGTTGAACGAAATCTTCGATATTTTGCGTCACTTTTTTCGTTAGCGTGGTTACCGCACTATCACTCGCCCAAGCAATATGAGGTGTGATAATTAAATTCGGCATCGTTTTCGCTAATTCAATCAGTGGATTGTTTTTCTCTGGTGGTTCTTTCACTAACACATCTAATGCAGCACCACCTAATTGTCCCGATTTTAATGCATCACAAACTGCTTGCTCATCAATCAATGGACCACGACCAGTATTGATTAAATACGCACCTTTCTTACAAAGTGACAAGGTTTCTTGATTGATTAAATTTTTAGTTGTTTCAGTCAATGCACAATGCAATGTCAGAATATCGGCTTGTTTTAGCACGTCTTCAAAAGGGGTGTAACCTTCACGGCACGTTGTGGCATTTCGATGTTCAGCATAAAGGACTTTCATGCCTAAAAGCTCAGCTAAAAGCCCTACTTCTGTACCTAAACAGCCTTTTCCAAACACACCTAACGTTGAACCTTTCACATCTGTAATGGGATAATCAAAGTAGCAGAACTGTTTACTCTCAGTCCATTTGCCGGTGATTTGATCGCGTTGCCAGCCAGCCAAGCTATGTTTTAACGCAAAAATCATGCCCAACACATGCTCAGGTACGGTCGTGGCAGAATAACCCGTCACATTTTTAACCGCCACGCCCAATTCTTTTGCCACGTCTAAATCCACGTTATTGGTGCCCGTTGCAGTGATAGCAATCAATTTTAATTTAGGTAATTGTTGCAACACCTCACGGCTTAAAATCACTTTACTAGTGATAATAATATCCGCGTCTTTTGCTCGCTCAATGGTTTGCTCTGCAGAAGTATATTCATACTCAACCCAGTTATGCGGAAAGCTTGGACGAGGAATAGGAATATGTTTCGGAATTGCCGTGCTGTCTAAAAATACGATATTCATTGTCATCTCCTTTTACAGAACAAAAGTGCGGTCAAAAACAACGCTGTTTTCAACCGCACTTCTCCATTAGATAGACGTATCTAATTCAGGGAAAGATTTCACTAAATCATCAATGGCTTTCATCTGTGAGACAAAACCTTCTAATGCTGAAAGTGGCAATGCGGAAGGGCCATCACATTTTGCTTGGTTTGGATTTGGGTGCGCTTCTAAGAATAAGCCTGCAATACCAATTGCTAAGCCAGAACGGGCTAATTCGGTCACTTGTTCACGACGACCACCTGAAGCGGCACCAAACGGATCACGGCATTGTAATGAATGGGTCACGTCAAAAATAACTGGGCTGCCTTTAGACACTTTTTTCATTACGCCGAAACCTAACATATCCACCACTAAATTATCGTAGCCAAAGTTTGAACCGCGATCACAAAGGATAATTTTATCGTTACCACATTCTTCAAACTTATCGACAATATTGCCCATTTGACCAGGGCTTAAGAATTGTGGTTTTTTCACGTTAATTACCGCACCCGTTTTTGCCATAGCTTCGACTAAATCAGTTTGACGAGCTAAAAATGCAGGTAACTGAATCACGTCCACCACATCAGCAACAGGCTGACATTGATAGATTTCGTGCACATCGGTAATCACTTTCACACCAAAGGTTTCTTTTATCTCTTGGAAAATTTTTAAACCTTCTTCCATACCTGGACCACGGTAAGAATGAATTGAAGAACGGTTAGCTTTATCGAAAGATGCCTTAAAAACATAAGGAACGCCCAACTTTTCAGTCACTTTCACGTAAGCTTCACAAACTTGCATTGCCATATCGCGACTTTCAAGCACGTTCATTCCGCCGAAAAGTACAAAAGGTTTGTCATTTGCGACATCAATATTGCCAATTTTTACAATTTTATTTTGCATAATATTTCCTTTTTAATGGATGGCATTGGCATCTTTCAATGCTTCGCCTTTCAGTTCTAAAAGTTGAGTTTTTAACAGAGAAGAAGTAGGATCATTCGGACATTGATCCACAAAATATTCCAAATCCTCAATGGCTGAAGGATAAGCGCCCATTTGCGCCAACACTAACCCACGATCGCGAATATCGTAAGGATCTTTTCTTCCCGCTAACAAGAATTGGATATAATTAAAAGCCAAATCGTTTTGTTCTTCACGAATTAAGGCATTTTTTGCGAGCTGACGGAAACGTGCGGTAAGCATCGGAATATCTGCTCGAGCTAAATCCTCAGGTTGAATTTGAGCCCCAAAACCAAAGGCGCCTTCATAGAGCTTTTTCAATTCATCCACAGAAATATATTTTCCGCTCCAAGGATCAATAAACGCTACTTCACCATCGACTTCTGCACGTAAAATCAGTTGGGTCGGGAAATTCACGGGATAAATCGGCAATTTTAAACTTGCTGCCAAATAAAGTATTAAGGCGCCAAGGCTCACTGGCATGCCTTCACGCTCTTCTAGAATATACGGAAGGTATAAATTTCGGGCATAGAAATAATTATCCGCATCGCAATGAAAGCTCCAATCGCCATAAAATAGCTGCAAGAGTTGATGAATTTTAGCTTTATCATCCCATTCTTCTGGAATAGCTTGGCGAGCTTTACGCACCAAGCTTCCAACAAGCCCTCTTATACGAGGCTCATCAAGTTGCTCTTTCTCACAAATGCTCAAATAAAAATGAGTCAGTTCAGCATACAAGGCTTTTTGATCGTATTTCATTACCGCTTCCAATATCCCAACGTTACGCGCTCATTGTCGCCATAATCCCGTATAGTTGCAACCCCTTGCCAATGATTTTGCCAGAAAATTGACCGCACTTCTTCACCCTGCTTCCAGCCGTGCTCTAACAATAAATAGCCGTTATCTTTTAAATGTCCTGGTGCATACTCAATAAGATGACGTAAATCAGCTAAACCGTTTTCGCCCGCCACCAACGCCGAACGAGGCTCGAAACGCACATCACCTTGGAAAAGATGCTCATCGGCTTCATCGATATAAGGTGGATTACTGACGATAATATCAAACTGCCCTTCAACATTTTCGAACCAACGACTCTGTAAAAATTGTACCTTGAGCTGATTTTTTTCTGCATTGGATTGCGCTAATTTGACGACTTCTGGCATTAAATCAACACCAATAACATCCAATTGAATATGCTTTTTTTGACAAATAGGAGAAAGCTCAGAAGCCAACGCCAACGCAATAGCGCCAGTGCCGGTACCTAGATCGAGAATACGAAAGTGCGGTGGATTTTCTTCCAGTTTTTCTAACGCAATGTGTAATGCTTTTTCTACGAGAATTTCAGTATCTGGACGAGGAATTAATGTTCCTTCAGATACATTTAAAGGCAATGACCAGAATTCTTTTTCACCGAGGATATAAGCGATAGGTTCGCCTTTTAAACGACGATCTAAAAGTGCGGTCAATTTTAACCGCACTTTTTCATCAATTTCAGTTTCATCGAAAGCTAAAATTTGCGTTCTTGATTTGCCTGTTGCGTGTTGCAATAGCACTAACGCATCCACTTTGCCATTCTCTGTTGGATTTACCTGATTTAAGGCTTGCGCAGCATCGGCAAGCCATTGTTGATAGGTCATTAATTATTCTCAGATAACGCTGCTAATTGATCTGCTTGATATTCAGTAATAATCGGTTGAATAAGCTCGTCAATTTTGCCGTTCATCACTTCATCTAAGCGATAGAGCGTTAAGTTGATACGGTGATCGGTTACGCGACCTTGTGGGTAGTTATAAGTACGAATTTTATCTGAACGATCGCCTGAACCTAATAAGTTACGGCGGGTATCCGCTTGCTCTGCCGCTTGACGTTCTTGCTCTGCTTGAACAATACGTGAAGCCAATACAGACATCGCTTTCGCTTTGTTTTTGTGTTGTGAACGCTCATCCTGACATTCCACCACAATACCCGTTGGAATGTGGGTAATACGTACCGCAGAGTCAGTCGTATTAACGTGCTGACCACCTGCACCAGATGAACGGTAGGTATCAATACGTAAATCAGCAGGATTGATTTCCGGCATTTCAGATTCAGGTAATTCTGGCATCACCGCAACAGTACAAGCAGAAGTATGAATACGACCTTGGCTTTCTGTTTTTGGTACACGTTGTACACGGTGACCACCGGATTCAAATTTTAACTGACCGTACACGCCATCACCGCTTACTTTAACTATCACTTCTTTATAACCGCCCTGCTCGCTTTCATTTGCGCTGAGCATTTCAACACGCCAGCGTTTACTTTCAGCATAACGGCTATACATACGGAATAAATCACCGGCAAAGATACCCGCTTCATCCCCACCTGTACCCGCACGAATTTCTAAATAGCAGTTATATTCATCATTTGGATCTTTCGGTAATAAAAGAATTTGAAGTTGTTGCTCGACTTCTTCAATTTCGGCTTTGGATTCTTCAATTTCCATTTCTGCCATTTCTTTCATTTCAGGATCATCTAACATCAATTCTGCATCAGCAATGTTAGAATTAAGCTGATTCCAACGATTAAAACATTTCACCACATCTTCAAGTTGTGAATATTCTTTAGAATACGCGCGGAATTTATCCTGATCCGAAATCACCGATGCATCGCCTAGCAATGCCTCTAATTCTTCATAACGTTCTTTTAAACTTTCAAGTTTTGCAATAATAGAATCTTTCATATTTTTATAAAGTTAAAGCCAAAAATAAAATCGGCCTATTTTAGCCGATTTTGAGGAAAATTGACAGACGCAAAATCTGCCTAAAAATGACCGCGCTTTAGATTCGAGTAACATCAAACTTCGCTAAATCAATTCGGTCTTCCGTACCATAAAATTGAGCCAACGCATGACGCAAGGTTTCGGCACGTTTTGGTAAGCCTTTTTCTGCATAGGTTTTCACTTGCTCATACACCGCTTGCTTAAATGGTTGCGTATCCCCTGGATTACCATTCAAATTATCGGCACTGGCAAAATAACGAAAACCTGCCGCTGTGGCTAAAATCCATTCTAACGCTTGAGGCTTCACTTCCACCTTTTCAAAATCACGCTGACGTTCTTCAGAACGACCATCCGGCTCATACCAATAGCCAAAATCTTCTAATTTACGGCGCTCTTTCCCCGCCACCAACCAATGGGCAATTTCATGTAATGCACTGCTGTAAAAGCCTCTCGCAAAGTAAATGGCGTTATAAGGCACCTCATCATTTGCAGGAATGTAAATCGGCTCATCCCCACCTTTAACCAATCGCGTATTATATTCTTCTTCAAAACATTGATTAAAAATCGCAATGATATCCTCAAGTTTGTGTTCCATGCTTTCTCCAAATATTTTTATAAATAACGCCTCTTAAAAGGTTTGAGAATTATCTCATTTTTAATGTTTTTCACAAAATCTTGAGTGAATAACCGTACTTCCTATTTCTATTAGACTACTCAATGACACAATGTGACATACTTTAGAGGGAATAAAAAAGGATAAAGCGGTCTATTGACCGCTTTATATCACTATTTGATAGCTCTTAACCATTGTTCTTCAGAAATAATTTTTACTTTATGTCCTTGTTTCTGATATTCTTTTGCTTTTTCTATTTTTCTGCCAAAACTTTGATAAATCCAATCTCTAGAATTAAGAGTACCAACAATCATATAATCCAAATCAGTACGACAATCTTTTATTATAGAACAACCAAATTCCTTTGCTTTCTTTTCGCATTTTTCACGCGAACCATAAACAAACTTCCCTGTAAAACAGAGCGTTTTCTGTGCTAAATCTATGTTTTCTATATTATCAAAAAGAGCACCGCCGATAGACATACCATCAACAATGCCATTTTCAGGATCCGCCCCCGTAAAATCAACAAGCATACTCTTTAGCTTGTTTCTTTCTTCTTGCGTAATGATGTTATCAGAAAGAATTTCGGTAATAAGTTTATATAACTCACTACCTGGATAATTATCTTTTAATAATCCATTTTGACTTAACCACCATTTTAAGTAATGGACCTCATCATCAGACAATTGATTATCAGAAATCACGCCTTTACATAAACCAGATAAAAGATGCATATCTGCTTCTTTTGAATAAAGGTCAATATTTGGCAAATCAAGAATATTTCGTTGGATAGATAACAACATGTTTTTTAATTCTTCCAATTCATCGATAGAAACTTCACCATCAAAACGAATATCAAGAATTTGATCTCTTATTTGCTGAAAGATAACATTGTTTTGCAATGATTTAGCTTCTAACAACCAAGTGTCAAGATATAACATCTCTTGTTCTGTAATTTTCCCATCACAAGTGATGCCATCAATAATACTGATTAGATTCGCAAATAATTTATTTCTATTTCTAATGTAATTATATCCATATTTTTCATCTTGCATTTTATAACTCCTTACCATTTCCATGATGGCATCATCTAAAGATTAATTCGCTATAACCATTTGGAATGGTTAATTCTTCAAAATTCATAAAACTAATATACTATTAAAATCAAAACTGACTAAAAGATCTATAAGTTTTGAAGAATATTAGAATTCAACATTACTTCTAAAATATTTCAGCATTATCTCACTTTTAATTATATTTCACAAAATCTTGATAAAATAAAAAAAGGTGAGCAAAAATGCTCACCTTCTAAACTAATATTTTGCAATTAACCGAACACTTTTTCTAAATGAGCTTGGTAGTCTGCTAAGTATTGTTCTACTTGTGGATTTTTAATCACATCGTTACATAAGAATGTCGGCAGACGGGTCAAGCCGATGAATTCGTTGAGTTTGTGGAAGTGCATGTATAACGCATCCACGCCTTTTCCTTCAAAGAAGTCGCCTTCACGAGTGAACGCTTCAATCGGGGCATTCCATGTAAGTGAAAGCATGTGTTTTTTGTCTTGCAACAAGCCACCTGTGCCGTAGCCTTCAGTCGGATTGACACGATGGCGACCATCACTGTGGTAAAGCTTGCCGTGTCCAGCGGTTAATACTTCGTCTATGTATTTTTTCACTGTCCAAGGTTCGTGCATCCACCAACCTGGCATCTGCCAAATCACGGCATCCATCCACAAGAATTTTTCGATTTCTGCTTCAACATCATAGCCGGCATCAATCACGGTTTCTTGTACATTGTGTCCAAGTACAGTCAAAACTTCTTTCGCTTTTTTGTGAAGTGTGTGATTTAACTCACCATGTGAATGTCCGAAATCTTTACCACCGTCTAATAATAAAATATTCATTTTTTCTCCTTTAGCTGATAATTTACCGATTACTAAGCACTTTACTAATGCAACAATTTGACCAATCCCAATCAATAAGCGCCAACTATTAAACGTACTACTCAAATTCGAGAGTTTGATAGAAGTTAAAAGCGCAATAAAAAAGCCTTGAAGTTATTATTTTCAAGGCTTTAAAGTCTTTCATAGGACTTGATAGGTTTATTTTGTGGTGGAGCTGGCGGGAGTTGAACCCGCGTCCGAAATTACTCTACCTTCAGTACTACACGTTTAGTCTCGTCTTTAATTTCACTTAAGCATGCGGACAGACACGCTAAACTTAAGCTAGTTTGATTCAATTTAGTGCTTCGATCCTCAAACGGTGGCTTCCACACGATCTCGTTTTGGTTTGACTCCGCTTTATCCCCGTCTTACGAGCGGAAGCTGGGGAGCGAAGGCTATGAGCAGGTTATTAAGCTGCTAAAGCGTATTGTTCGTCGTTTGCGACTATTTTTTTGCGGTTTATTTACGAGGCCTACCGCACCTCGACGTGCACCTTGGGCTTCGCTAATCCCGTCGAATCCAGAATCAGCCCCAAAATCGTTCGACAGTTTATCAAAAAATCTAAGAAAGCAAAAGAAGCTATTTATTAACCTGGGAAGTTAGGGTAAAATTTTCCCACTTTTTTATAAGGAATCGAATAATGAAAACATTAAAATCTCTGGCCGCACTTTCATTAGGTGCATTATGTTTAGCGTTTAACACGCAAGTTATTGCAAAAGAAGCAGCACCTGCAAAAACAGCACAAGCAACTCAACAAGTGGCAAAAGCGAGTGATAACATCGACAAATATCTAGCCATCAATATTGGTAATCGTGAAATGGTAGTTGATGAAAATGGCCAAGCATTAAGTGCATTCAAACATGAGATCACTAACATTGGTCAAAAACCAATCAAAAATATTCAATGGGTGGGCGTCTATGTGAATAACCGCAAAGTGATTTATAGCCAAGATATGCAAATCAATTTAGAAACCCCATTACAACCGGGCAAATCCATCAATATTAATTTACAAATTCCGTTTGTTCAATTAGCTGAAGATGCACGTAAAGTCTTTATGAACCAACAAGAAAAAATTGATGTTTATCCTATTGAACGCGTTATACTGTTTGGTGATAAAACCGTTCTTTCTGATCGTTAATTCTCTTATCTAGCCCACGTAATGTGGGCTTTTTAATAACTGTATACTTGAACAGTTATTTTCTTTTCGATATACTAAAAACACGCCTAATTTTGACCGCACTTACCGCATGAGTTCCACCCGAAAAATCATTCACATTGACATGGATTGCTTTTATGCCTCTGTTGAAATCCGTGAAAATCCAACGCTACAGGGCAAACCTGTTGCAGTGGGGGGAAGTTCTCGACAACGTGGTGTGCTTACCACCTGTAATTATGAAGCACGAAAATTTGGGCTACACAGTGCAATGCCGACAGCACAAGCTATCAAAAAATGCCCGAATCTGATTTTAGTGCCAGTTAATATGCCACTTTATAAACAGGTATCCGCACAAATTCATCAGATCTTTCAGCGCTACACTTCTATCATTGAGCCACTTTCCTTAGATGAGGCTTATTTAGATGTCACGGATTGTACACAATGTTCAGGATCCGCCACGTGGATCGCACAAGAAATTCGCCAAGCGATTTTTGATGAGTTAAAACTGACCGCCTCAGCTGGCGTGGCGCCGCTTAAATTTCTCGCCAAAATTGCTTCCGATATGAATAAACCGAATGGGCAATTTGTGATTCAACCTCATGAAGTGGAACAATTTGTAAAAACACTGCCATTGAAAAAAATTCCTGGTGTGGGCAAGGTCACCTCTGAACGTTTATTGAAAATGGGGTTAGAAACTTGTGAAGATGTGCAAAAACTCGATCAATCTATTCTGCTAAATATCTTCGGTAAAATGGGTAAGCGAATTTGGGATTTTAGCCATGGCATTGATGAGCGAGAAATCCAAGCTCATCGAGAACGAAAATCTATCGGCGTGGAACGCACTTTATCCGAAAATATTAGCCATATTGAACAAGGTATAGCGCTGCTAGATAATCTCTATGCCGAGCTTATTCGCCGTATTGAACGAAGTGCACCGAATATCCCTTTAACCGCTTTTCGCAAAATTGGGGTGAAATTAAAGTTTGAAGATTTTCAGGTGACAACCTTAGAAAAAACAGGCTTGCCTTTATCACTAAAAAGCTTTCAACAATTACTGGAACAAATTTGGCAACGTAGCCACGGAAAATCCATTCGTCTCGTGGGATTACACGTGACGTTACCGGAAGAAAGCCATTTAGAACAAATGAGCTTGTGGTAAAACACAAAAGATAATGACCGCACTTTTATTCATTCCATCCCGAGTAGGATAACGAAAAAACAAAAGTGCGGTCATTTTTGATGAATTTGTTGAGTTGGTCGATAAGCCGAGTTCTGTCGTGGACAATCATTCCTCTAGGCGACAAATTACTCTGCCGCTCAAGCAACCTACCCGAACTCTGGACGGGCCACCCATTGAGTTCCTATTTGGTCTTGCTACGAGTGGAGTTTACCTTGCTGCACGTTGTTACCAACGGCACGGTGTGCTCTTACCACACCCTTTCACCCTTACCGTTTTCACGGCGGTCTGCTCTCTGTTGCACTGGTCGTCGGCTCACGCCGCCCGGACGTTATCCGGCACTCTGCCCTTTGTAGCTCGGACTTTCCTCTCGTTTACTTGTCCCACTAGGTCGTGCGAACACGGTTAAGGGCTTCAATAAACCAGCGATTGTCTAACCAACTCGCGGCGTAGTATAGGGGGAATTCAAAAGGCGGTCAAATTTTCATTCTTATTTTTAATAACTTCCGTTAGAATAGCCCCATAAAATACGGTTATTTTCAACCGCACTTCTATCATAAGGATTTCCAATGAATTATTTACAAATCGCACGAGAAACCCTTTCTGTCGAAAGCCAGGCGCTCACACAACTAAGCCAACGCTTGGATGATGAATTTTCTCAAGTTGTGGATCTTATCCTTGCTTGCGAAGGTCGTTTAGTCATCGGAGGTATAGGTAAATCGGGGCTAATTGGCAAAAAAATGGTAGCGACTTTTGCCTCAACGGGAACCCCAAGTTTCTTCCTTCATCCGACCGAAGCCTTTCATGGCGATTTAGGTATGTTAAAACCCATCGACATCGTGATGCTGATTTCTTATAGCGGTGAAACCGATGATGTAAATAAACTCATTCCAAGTTTGAAAAACTTTGGCAATAAAATTATTGCCCTAACCAGCAATAAAAACTCAACGCTTGCTCGCCATGCTGATTATGTTTTGGATATTACTGTTGAACGCGAAGTGTGTCCAAATAACCTCGCCCCAACCACTTCTGCGTTAGTGACTTTAGCATTAGGTGATGCCCTTGCCGTTTCATTGATTACTGCTCGTCATTTCCAACCGGCTGATTTTGCGAAATTCCATCCAGGCGGTAGCCTTGGTCGTCGTTTGTTATGCAAAGTAAAAGATCAAATGCAAACTCGATTACCGATTACCACACCAGATACCTGCTTCACTGATTGCTTAACAATTATGAATGAAGGTCGTATGGGTGTGGCATTAGTGATGGAAAACCAACAACTTAAAGGCATTATTACCGATGGTGATGTGCGCCGAGCATTAACAGCTAATGGTGCTGATACCCTTAACAAGACCGCTAAAGAATTGATGACCTCTTCACCAAAAACCATTCATGAAAATGAATTCTTGGCGAAAGCGGAAGACTTGATGAAAGAGAAGAAAATTCACTCACTGGTTGTGGTCAATGACGAAAATAATGTTGTGGGCTTAGTGGAGTTCTCAAGCTAATGATTAACGAAAAATTAAAGAAAATTAAATTGCTCATCACCGATGTCGATGGTGTATTAACTGACGGACTACTCCATTACGATGCGAATGGTGAAGCCATTAAAAGTTTCCATGTACGCGATGGACTTGGTGTCAAAATGTTGATGGATGCAGGTATTCAAGTCGCCGTATTATCGGGCAGAGATTCTGCGATTCTACGTAAGCGAATTAGTGATCTCGGAATTAAATTGTTCTTTTTAGGCAAGCTTGAGAAAGAAAGTGCTTGTTTGGAACTCATGAAACAAGCAGGAGTTACCGCAGAACAAACTGCCTATATTGGTGATGACAGCGTCGATCTCCCTGCTTTTGCAACCTGTGGCCTTTCTTTTGCTGTGGCAGACTCTGCACCTTATGTGCAAAATGCCGTAGATTATGTGCTTGCACTTGGAGGCGGTAAAGGCGCTTTCCGAGAAATGTCCGATATGATTTTACATGCTCAGGGAAAAGATGAAGTCTATACTTCAGCCAAAGGCTTTTTAAAATCAGTCAAAAATATGGGACAATAACACCTATAACACTATTCAAAATACCTAAAAAATAACCGCACTTTGATGATTCAAAAGTGCGGTTATTTCTTTTTATGTTTTATTGATTTGCCGGTAAAGCACCAGAATTCCAAGTTGGTGCTTCAGCTGGTTTCTTCACTTGCAACATAAAGCGCTGATTTGCCGTTGCTTGCGGTTGAACGATCGTACCCGATGGAGTCGAGAACGAAATCCCCCCTTTCAACAATTGCTGTATACTACCGGTATTAAATTCAGCCCCTTTCCAACCAAGGTTGAAATCATAACCTGATGAAACCCAGAACTCTGAATTTTTACGTACTAAATGTTGATACTTCGGCGTAATCGCAATATGTACCAACACACGATCACCTAAAGAATTCAATTCAAACTTACGCACGGTTCCCACTTCAACGCCTCGATAAAGCACAGGTGATCCTTCTGTTAAATTCATCGCATCACTGGTTTCCAAAATAAATGGCACGCCATTGCTGTATTTATTTCGAGGTTGTGCGGTTTGCGCTAAATTAAACTGTGTTTTTGGTTGGCCTTTACCTAACTCAATATCAATGTAAGGCTGTAAAAGGCTATCTAAGTTTTCAATTCCACCTGCTGAGATTTGTGGGGAAATCACTTTAAATACCGTACCTTCTTTTGCAATCATCCCCATATAACTTGGGTTAATTAATGCTTTTGCTGTGATACGATTTGTTTTTTGATCAAGGGCAATCTGCTCGACTTCACCCACATTCATACCAAGATAACGCAAACTCATTCCTTTACTTAAAGCGGTTGCATCATCTGTTATTAACGTAATCACTTGCCCCGCTGATTTGGCTCGTAGTTCGCTTGGATAAAGTGTTTGATTTTTGCCTGAACCCGTATTATCAAAACTAATTGCGCCTTTTAATGATCGCGCAACCGGTGATGCCTGGATACTAATGCCTTTCGGCGTAATATCAATCTGTGCTGCACTTTCTACCCAGAATACACTTTTATCTGTCAGAAGATCTTGATAAGCCGGATAAATATACACATCAATATCAAAATTATTGGCTTTCGGTCTTACGTTAATAATTTTACCTACTTCAAACTGACGATAAAGCACCACAGAACCTTTGCTAATACTTGGCAAATTAGTGGAATGTAACACAATCGTTGGATTCACTAAATTGCCCGTAACGCCTGTTTCTGCACTGCTAATATCTTTATAAAGTGGATAGGTAGAATGCGGTGCACCACTTCCTTTTTTCGCTAATACACGCACGCCACCTTGCAACCATTTTGATGGAGTTGCAGATTCAAAACGTAAGCCATCAATACCCAAACTCACATCAAAATTAGAGGCAGCGACAAACTGGGTGTTTTCATGAATAAGATTGCGATATTCTGATGCAATCGCCACTTCAAATTTGACACCATCAACATTTAAGTGCTGTTTCACAATTTGCCCAATAGCAATATTGTTATAAAACACGGATTGCCCTTCCGCGATACCATAAGTCTCTGGTGCCGTTAAGGTTAAAACCAAAGTATTTAGTGCTTTGAGCAATAACTCATTTTCTCGAATGACTTCGAATTGCGTTTTGCTTTCTCCACTTCCTGGAATAATTTCGAAATAATCACCACGGAAGAATTTCTGTGGATTAGCAATATCGCCTAAATCTAACTTGCGACTTTTCAACACAATGTGCGTATTAGTTTTTAAGAGATTAGCCTGACTTGGCTCAATTAATAATGTCCCTTGTAAAATATCTTCATTGTTTTCAACTGTTCTTAAAGACGAAAGCAAACCGACTTGCTCATCACCATAATAAACTGAAGTTTGTCCAGCTTGTAAACCTGCAGAAACTGGCAGCGTCACCTCAACCTCAATCCCGCGTTTAGCCGCTTGTAAATTAGAATAAAGGATATAGTTGCTGTTAGTCACCGCTTGTGGGCTATCTGATGGCGAGTCGAATGATACGGCACCTTGCACCACTGCATTTAAACTTTCCACTGCCACATTCATACCGGATGAATTAATATTGGCGTTAATACCGCTAATATTCCAGAAACGTGAATCTTTCTTCACAAAATGCGCAAAGGCCTTATCAATTACCACATCAATTTCAACTTTATTCTCTTTATTGAAGCGGTAATCATAAATTTTCCCGACTGGCATTTTTTTGAAGTAAACAGAAGCCCCAATTGAAATCGAACCTAAATCATCCGAAATTAAATGAATTAATAAATCGCCAGGATTTACTTGTGCAATAGGCCCTTGTTCTTCCGCAATAAATTCATCTTCTGAATCACCATCACCTGGTTGAAGCGTAATATAATTTCCTGACACTAAAGAATCTAAACCTGAAATCCCCGCGAGCGATACGCTCGGTTGCACAAGCCAAAATTTAGTATTTTCCTTTAACACATCGGTGGCTTCAGAATGAATACTTGCCTCAACTTTCACTTTTTGCATATTGTCAGTAAAGTTAACCTTCTTCACAACGCCAATTTGCAAACCTTGATAGCGAATCGGTGTTTTATCTGCAACCAACCCTGCACCATTAGAAAATGTAATCGTAATCATCTTTCCTTGTTCTTTCACAATTTGGAAAAATAAAATGGCACCAATACATAATGCAATAAAAGGTAACAACCAAAACGGTGAGATGCGTTTATTCTTACGTAATAACGCTTCTACATTGTTAGATTGCTCATCAATAGATTGAGATTCTGGTTTATTGTTTTCTGTCATAAATTTTCCAAATTAATCGACTATCAAACTGAGAAGTTGAAATCATAGTTAAAAACACTGCTGCACCGAAATAAAATGCCGCAGGGCCTACGGTAAAATTAATAATCTGTCCACGTGTCACTAAAGACATCATTAAGGCGAGCACAAAAAGATCCAGCATTGACCAACGTCCTACAAAGTGAATGATATGTAATAGCCGCATTTGCCATTTAATTGAATGTCTCCATTTAAAATGCACGCTTGCCAGTAAATACAACATAATCAGGATTTTGCTTACGGGCACAAAAATACTGGCGAAGAATACCACGAAAGCAACAAAATAGCTGCCCATGCTTATAAATGACATTACACCCGACATCAAGGTATCTTGTGACAAATTTCCTGTTAAATAAACACCGGATATTGGGAGCAAGTTTGCAGGGAAAAGCATGATAATCCCCGCCACTAATGTCGCCCAAACACGTTGTAATTTTACACTCTCTGGTATTTCAATAAGCGATGCACAACGTGGACAAATTGCACGATGATGGTGATCGTATTCTTGATCTTCTTTAAAAAAAGTGTAATCGCAGGCTGTACAAAGTTCTAACGGTTTATCACTTTTAGTAACTGGTTTCTGCTCGGGATAAAAATCATGCCATAAGTCATCTAAATTAATTTTAATGAATAATAAAGTGGTTAAAAGTGCAGTAAAAACAAAAGCAATTAAATACACATCCACTTCTAAAGTGGCATATTCGCGCACTTTAAACATGGTAACACCGAGTGCAACTAAATATACGTCAAACATGACCCAAGGCTTAATATAACCCACAAATAATAAGACATTACGAGGCTTAATTTTGAGTAATTTAGAAAGCTGCAACATAATGACTAGAATCGCAAAAGATACAGGCATTAAAACAGCACAGATAAAAATCATAAATGCAGTATAGGAATATCCCTCTACTGCCATTTTCCAAATTCCTTTCCAAACAGAAGCATCAATTTTAGTACCTAGTAAATCTAAGCTCAATAAAGGATAGCCTAAAGCAAATGGCATTAAAATTAAGATAGAAAGAGCGATTAATGAACAACGTTTAAGTGACCAACGACTTCCTGATTGCAATTTATGATGGCAACGCGGACATTGCGCGTGTTCCCCTTCTTGCGGACGACGAACAGACACCGTTGCATCGCATCCTATGCAACGCACTAGTCTATAAGTGGCATGAGTAAAATCAGGTGTTTTTGTCATTATGTTTTCAGAAATTATAAAAGTGGACTATTTTAGCCTGAATTAAGGGAATTTGTGAAGTTATTCATTAGAATTAGAAACGGAATTATTCTGTCCAACCATTGTCAATCCTTATAAAAGTGCGGTAAACTGTGCAAGTTTTTATTTTTTATCCTAGGAAAACTCAGAAATGACAGATTCTCAAGTTGAAGCCCAAGTTGAAAATAATGCTGAAGGCGTTCAAAAATTAACTGATACAAAAGCGATCATTGCATATCTTGTGGAAAAATTCCCACTTTGCTTTATTGCAGAAGGTGAAGCTAAACCATTAAAAATTGGTCTTTTCCAAGATCTTGCTGAAGCATTAAAAGATGATGAACGTATCAGCAAAACTCAATTACGTCAGGCTTTACGTCAATACACTTCTAACTGGCGCTATTTACATGGTTGCCGTGAAGGTGCTGAGCGTGTGGATTTATACGGCAACCCTGCTGGTGTATTAGACGCAGAACACGTTTCTCATGCGGTTCAACAATTAGCAGAAGCAAAAGCTAAATTTGCAGAAAAACGCAAAGCAGAATTAGCAGCCAAAAAAGCACAACAAAAACGACCTGCTCGTAAGCCAAATTCAAATCAAGCAACTCGCAAACCAAAAGCCCCGCAAGTAAAACTAAGTGCGGTTGATTTCACTACACTTTCTGCAGGTAGCAAAGTAAAAGTGAAAGTAGCAGAACAAGCGAAAAATGCGACCGTATTAAATGTGGAAAAAGATGGCGCACGCGTAGAACTTGAAAATGGTTTAGTGATGACAATCACCGCAGATCGTTTATTTGCCTAATAATTTATTTCTTATCGGGAAAGGTTAAATGAAATTACATACAACCAAAAGTCTTATTGCGACAGCAATTTTAGGTGCGTTATTTCTTCATTCGTCTGACACTTTTGCTGTGCAGCCGAAATTAAAGCAAAGTGATATTACGATTCCTTCAGCAACTGATGCAAATCAGTTGGCAACAAAGCGTGCAACAACACGTTTAACCCAATCACATTATCGTAAATTCCAGCTTGATGACGCCTTTTCCGAAAAGATTTTTGATCGTTATATTAAAAGTTTAGATTACAGCCATAACACCTTTTTAAAATCAGATATTGATGATTTACGTGCTAAATATGGCTCAAAATTAGATGACCAACTTAATGAGGGCGATCTTTCTGCGGCATTTGCGATTTACGATCTGATGATGAAACGTCGTTATGAGCGTTATGCTTATGCTCTATCTCTATTAGATAAAGAACCAGATTTAAAAGGTAATGATCAAATTGAGATCGATCGTGAAAAAGCCGCTTTCCCAGCAACGGAAGAAGAAGCGAATAAACTTTGGGAAGAGCGCGTCAAAAATGATGTGATTAGCCTCAAGTTAAAAGATAAAAAATGGCCTGAAATTAAAGAAAAACTCACTAAACGTTACAATTTAGCGATTCGTCGATTAACTCAAACGAAAGCGGATGATATCGTTCAAATTTACATTAATGCTTTTGCTCGAGAAATTGACCCACATACAAGCTACCTTGCGCCACGTACTGCAAAAAGCTTTAATGAAAGCATGAACCTTTCTTTAGAAGGGATTGGCGCAACATTACAATCTGAAGATGACGAAACTAGCATCAAATCTTTAGTGCCAGGAGCACCGGCTGAACGCAGTAAAAAATTACAAGCGGGCGATAAAATCATTGGTGTGGGCCAAGAAAAAGGCGAAATCGAAGATGTTATCGGTTGGCGTTTAGAAGATATCGTTGACAAAATTAAAGGTAAAAAAGGAACAAAAGTTCGTCTTGAAATTGAACCTGCAAAAGGTGGAAAAAGCCGTATTGTTACCTTAGTTCGCGATAAAGTCCGTATTGAAGACCAAGCTGCAAAACTCACTGTTTCTAAAGTAGAGGGTGAAACCATTGGCGTCATTAAAATTCCAAGTTTCTATATTGGCTTAACTGATGATGTAAAAAAATTATTAGTAGATGCTGAGAAGAAAAAAATTGGCGCTTTAATTGTGGATCTTCGTGAAAATGGCGGTGGCGCATTAACAGAAGCCGTGGCATTAAGTGGTTTATTCATCACTGATGGTCCAGTGGTACAAGTACGAGATGCGTATCAACGTATTCGTGTACACGAAGATGATGATAATGCTCAGCAATATAAAGGACCATTGTTGGTAATGATTAATCGTTTCAGTGCATCAGCCTCTGAAATTTTTGCTGCGGCAATGCAAGATTACAATCGCGGTATCATCATTGGACAAAATACCTTTGGTAAAGGTACGGTACAACAAAGTCGTTCATTAAACTTTGTTTATGATTTAGACCAAACACCACTTGGTGTGTTGCAATATACTATCCAAAAATTCTATCGAATTAATGGTGGTTCAACCCAATTAAAAGGTGTCTCAGCAGATATTAATTTTCCTGAAATTATTGATGCCAAAGAAATTGGTGAAGAAAAAGAAGATAACGCATTACCTTGGGATAAAATTCCACCAGCGACTTATTCTGAAACCAATAAAGCACGTAAAGATGTTGAAGCATTAAATGAAAAACATCTTGAACGTATTGCAAAAGATCCTGAATTTATTGCTTTAAATGAAGATCTTAAGATTCGTGATGAACGTCGTGAGCGCAAATTCTTATCATTAAATTTCCAAGAACGCAAAGCGGAAAATGATAAGGATGATGCGAGACGTTTAAAAGATCTCAATGATCGTTTTAAACGTGAAGGTAAAAAAGCATTAAAAGACATTGATGATTTGCCAAAAGACTATGAAGCACCAGATTTCTTCTTAAAAGAAGCGGAAAAAATGGCTGCTGATTTAGTTAAACTTAATGCTAATCAACAAAAAGTGGATGCTGAAATAAAACAAGAAGCGGCAAAAGCAACAAAATAACGATTATTTTGACCGCACTTTAGCAGATAAAGAAACTGAGTGCGGTTATTTTTTATGAATATTTTTAAAGGTACAGCAATGTTAAAAGGAACAATGAAATTAAGCGCATTAGTCTTATCATTATCAATGATGACATCAGGTTGTGCGTTAGCTGAATGGGCAAAAACAGTTGGACAACCTCAACAAGCCGAAAATAAAGGTGTTGATATGTCTAAATTAAGCCCTGAAGAGCGAGCAAAACTTGAAGCAGAAATCAAAGAAGATCAAGCTCGTCTCGCAGCTGAAAAGCAAGCAATGCTAGAGATGTCATTAACTCATGAAATTGGCGAACAAAATCTACAGTTCAAACCAATTTTGGCCAAATTATATGCTGATAATAAATATGACTTAATGTGGAAAGACAAGGCGGCAGAGAAACAATTCCTACGTGAATATGCGGCTATGGTTGCATCAGGCATTTCTAAACGTTCTGCTCAATCATTAGTTAATTTACATAACGCTGAAAAAACGGGCGGGCTCACCTATGATGTATTGTTAAGTGATGCTTTCCTTGATTACTTGTATTACAGCAAAAATGTAAATCAACAAGCACAACGTTGGTTATACGCAACGAATGCTTATAAACCAGAATTACCAAATCAAGAAATTATTGACGAATGGCAAAGTGCGGTTAAAAACAATAATGTTTCGGGCTTTGTAAATGGATTATCTAACCATAATCGTTTATACCGTGAAACGGTACAATCGCTACCGTCAATGATTTCAGCTTCAGGTATTTCTGAAATGGGTAAAAAACTTGCCCTTAATGCACAACGTTTACGTGTTATTCCTGATTTTGAAAATGGAATTTTTGTTAATATTCCCAGCTATCAATTGAAATATTATCGTGATGGCAAAGCAATTTTAGAATCGCGCGTTATCGTGGGGAAAAATGAACGTCGTACACCGGTAATGTACAGCCGTTTGAGCAATGTGGTTGTTAATCCACCTTGGAATGCCCCAACACGTTTAATCAATGAAGATATTTTACCGAAATTAAAACGTGACCCAGGCTACGCAGCAGCACACAACTACTCTATTTTGGATAGCAAAGGTAACACTATCGATCCTTACTCTATTAATTGGAGTAGTATTGGTGATAGATTCCCGTACCGTATCCGCCAAGCAGCTGGTGATAGTGCATTAGGTAACTATAAATTTAATATGCCAAGCTCTGATGCAATTTATCTTCATGATACCCCAAATCATAACTTATTTAGTAAGAAAGACCGCGCATTAAGTTCTGGTTGCGTGCGTGTAGAAAAATCCGATCAACTTGCCTCTATCCTATTGCAAGAAGCTGGCTGGTCAGAAGATAGAAAACGTAATGTCCTAGCAAGCAAAAAAACTACTTCTGCGAACATTCGTACAAATGATCCTGTATTCTTATATTATGTGACTGCATGGGTTGAAAACGGTCAAACACAAGTTTTACCAGATATTTATAAATACGATGATGCAGCAAGTTTTAATGGTATCGACTGGGCTGTTGTGAAAAAATATCTTTAAAAAAATGTTCACACTAGAACTTTTTAAGGAAAAATGTGTCTAGAGTGAAGAATGAATAATAAAAGAGACTAAAAAATGGGTAACATTGACAAAAATCGTCGTAAATGGCTTTCATTAGGCGGCATCGTTTTGGGCGCAAGCATGATGCCGAGTACGGTGTTAGCGATGGTCTCTACCCCTAAACCTCGCATTCTTAGCTTCTATAATGTCAATACCAATGAACGATTAAGCGGTGAGTTCTCTGCAACGACTGGATTTAATCGTTCAATGCTTGGCAAGCTTGATTACTTTATGAGGGATCGCCGTACAGATCAAGTACATCGAATGGATCCTAGCCTTTTCATGAAATTTTATCAGTTACAAAGTGATTTAGGTTTACGCACTGCACAAATTGATGTGATTTGTGGCTATCGTAGTGCAGCAACAAATGCCATGCGCCGTAGACAAAGTCGTGATGTAGCAAGCAACAGTTATCATATTAAAGGCCAAGCGATTGATTTTAAAATCCCTGGTGTACCTTTAGCAAGATTACGCCAAGCGGCTGAAAATCTTGATAGCGGTGGTGTAGGATATTATCCGTATAGTAATTTTATTCACGTGGATACTGGCCCTGTAAGAACATGGCGTGGTGCATAAAAAACAGTTTTATTTTAGACCGCACTTTAGTGCGGTTTTTTGTTATCAACGATAAGGAAAAAAGATGAATATTGAAATTATTCCAGTTACAGCCTTTCAGCAAAATTGCTCACTTATTTGGGATGATGAAAAAAATGCGGCAATTATCGATCCTGGTGGTAATGCGGAAAAGCTTATTCAACGTATTGAGGAATTAGAATTAAACCTAAAAGCAGTCTTATTAACGCATGGTCATCTTGATCATGTAGGGGCAGCTGAAGTGATTCGCGATCATTTTAACATTGAAATCTGGGGCTCACAGGAAGAAGATCGTTTCCTATTTGAAAGTCTACCACAACAATCTCAGCAGTTTGGCTTACCTTATATTTCCGCGTTTACGCCCGATCGCTGGTTTAATCAAGAAGGGGAAAAAATTCAAATTGGCACATTTACCTTTGAAATTCTTCACCTTCCTGGTCATACACCTGGCCATGTTGGTTTTATTGAACACGAAAAAAATATCGCCTTTACCGGTGATGTCCTTTTCCAAAACAGTATTGGTCGTACAGACTTCCCTCGTGGGAATTTCGACACATTGATCTCATCAATAAAAAATAAATTATTTATATTAAATGATGATATGGTTGTCATTGCGGGACATGGCCCCTACACAACCATTGGACAAGAAAAACGAAGCAATCCGTTTTTGAAGTAAAAATCGGAATTTGGGGTAAAAAAAAGCTCCTAATTTCTTAGGAGCACCAAAAAGGAATTTATGAATAAAATCTCTAAAGTTTAGCTTTATCAAAGGAATCTCGATAAAACGTTAACGATTATATTGACATATTCTGACAAATGCAAGTTTTTTCCTTACACTAATTTACAAATCTTTACAGTTTGCTATTTTTATAACCACTTCGACGGCTTTTTCCATCCCTTCAAGGGTCACTAACTCATGTTTGCTATGGAAATTATAGCCACCAGTAAAGATATTTGGACAAGCTAATCCTTTTTCCGCTAAAAATGCCCCGTCGGTTCCGCCCCGTATTGGTTTGTGATTTGGTGTAATACCACAAGCTTTCATTGCTACATCAGCAAGTTTAATCGCCTGTGGAACATTTTTGACTGTGTCATACATATTTTTGTAACTGTCTTCAATGACACATTCCACGGGTTCCTTCAAACTTTTCTCTCTATTAAATTTTTCTACAAGTTGATAAATAAACGCTTTACGTTGCTCAAAATTAGCTTGGTCAAAATCTCGAATGAGATAATGTAGCTCAACTTTCTCAATATCCCCTTTAAAATCATCTAAATGGAAAAACCCCTCTTTTCCTGATGTTTTTTCGGGAACATCATCTTTTGGAAAGCCTTGTTGAAACTCACAAGCTAACGTAAGCGCATTCACTAGTTTGTTTTTCGCATAACCAGGGTGAATTCCCCGTCCTTTAAAGGTGATTTTTGCCGTTGCCGCATTAAAATTCTCATACTCGAGCTCACCCACTTCCCCACCATCAATGGTATATGCCCAATCACAAGGGAAATCGTCTAATGGAAAATAATGCATCCCTAAACCAATTTCTTCGTCAGGCGTAAATGCCACTCGAATATTGCAATGTGGGATATTTTCCTGTTGTAAGACAGAAAGTGCGGTCATGATTTCTGCGATTCCAGCTTTATTATCCGCACCAAGTAAAGTGGTTCCATCTGTCACAATTAAGGTTTTGCCAATAAGCTGGTGTAAAAATGGATAATACACAGGGCTAATAAATTCTTCCCCTAAACCTAATGCGATATCGCCCCCCCGATAGTTTTCAATCACTTCGGGTTGAACATTTTTACCGCTACATTGTGGTGAGGTATCAAGATGGGAAATAAAACCTATGGTTTGTGTTAAATTAGGATGATTTGAGGGTAAATAAGCCGTTACGACGGCATGCTTAGTCACATTGACATCTTGTAAACCAAGTTCAATTAATTCTTGCTGCAAATGCAAAGCTAATTTCATTTGTCCTGGCGAACTGGGTGAATGTTTTGCAGATGATTTAGATTGCGTATCAAATGCGACATAAGTTAAAAATCGCTGTAATAATTCATTGTTATTATGTTCTTCCATTTTAAAATTCTCCTTTATATCGGCACTAGTCTAATCCCAAAATTCGTTACAGTTCTTGATATATAACAATAAAGTAGAGAGTTATAAGATTTTCTGAAAAAAGTGCGGTCAAATTTTCGATAATTTTTTTCCTAAAAACACGATTAAATCCTTTTCATCATTAACAATTCGCTATATCATATCTGCTCAATTTTATATCGCCCCTGCATCATTTTTTGCAGGTTTATTTCTACTCAGTACCAATCAAATTGGTGAAATTAGGGAGAAAACCAAAGCTAGTGGAAAATCTGGTTCAAAACAAGCCTATTATTGAGCTTCGTTCTATCAAAAAATCCTATGGTTCCAACACAATCATTAATGATTTCAATCTAACCATTAATAACGGTGAATTCGTCACAATTCTTGGCCCTTCAGGCTGTGGTAAAACTACAGTTTTGCGTTTATTAGCGGGTTTAGAAGAATTAGATGAAGGTCATATTATTTTGGACGGTGAGGACATTACTAATGTTCCGGCGGAAAAACGCCACATTAACACCGTATTCCAAAGTTATGCATTATTCCCGCATATGACCATTTTTGATAACGTGGCTTTTGGTTTGCGTATGCAAAAAGTGGCAGAAAGCGAGATTAAACCTCGTGTTCTGGATGCATTGCGTATGGTGCAATTAGAAGAAATGGCCGACCGTAAACCAACTCAACTTTCTGGTGGTCAGCAACAACGTATCGCGATTGCTCGTGCTGTTGTGAATAAGCCAAAAGTGTTGCTACTGGATGAATCGTTATCTGCGCTGGATTATAAGTTACGTAAACAAATGCAAAACGAACTTAAACAATTACAGCGTCAACTTGGTATCACCTTTATTTTCGTTACTCATGACCAAGAAGAAGCGATCACCATGTCTGACCGCATCGTCTTATTACGTAAAGGTAAAATTGCACAAGATGGTTCACCACGTGAAATCTATGAAGATCCAGCCAACTTATTCGTCGCTCGCTTCATCGGTGAAATCAACGTATTTGATGCCACTGTGATTGAACGTAAATCTGACGATGAGCTACTTGCTAACGTAGAAGGTCGTGTATGTGATATTCACACCTGTATCTCTGCTGAAAAAGGTCAAAAACTACAAGTATTATTACGCCCAGAAGATATTGTGATTGAAGAGCTTGACGAAAATGAGCACTCAAATGCAATTATTGGTCGCATTGTAGATCGCACCTATAAAGGCATGACTCTTGAGTCTACAGTAGAATTTGATCACAATGGTAAACGCGTATTAGTGAGCGAATTCTTTAACGAAGATGACCCACATATGGATCACAGCATTGGTCAACGTGTAGGGATTACATGGCACGAAGGTTGGGAGGTTGTACTCAACGATGAAGATAATCAATAATAAATTCCAGAAAATTACTGTTGCAATTATCTTCAGTTGGTTAATCTTCTTTGTGCTAATTCCAAACTTATTGGTTTTAACCGTAAGTTTTTTAACCCGAGATGGTAGCGACTTTTATGCATTGCCATTTACTTTAGATAACTACGCGAACCTGTTTAACCCGCTTTATGCACAGGTTGTGTGGAATTCATTGTATATGTCTGGCATCGCGACGATTATTTGCTTACTCATTGGCTATCCATTTGCCTTTATGGTCAGCAAAATTAATCCAAAATATCGTCCATTTTTGTTATTCCTCGTGGTATTGCCATTCTGGACAAACTCACTTATTCGTATCTATGGGATGAAAGTCTTCCTTGGTGTGAAAGGTGTGTTAAATACCATGTTAATGGATATGGGCATTTTGAGTGAGCCTATTCGTATTTTAAATACCGAAGTAGCTGTAATCATTGGTTTAGTGTATCTCCTTTTACCATTTATGATTCTACCTCTCTACTCTGCTATTGAAAAATTAGATGGACGTTTATTAGAAGCAGCAAGAGATTTAGGCGCGAATGCGGTTCAACGTTTCTTCCGTGTAATTTTGCCATTAACCATGCCAGGTATCGTAGCGGGTTGTTTATTAGTATTACTACCTGCAATGGGTATGTTCTATGTAGCTGACTTACTGGGTGGTGCGAAAGTGTTATTAGTCGGTAACGTGATTAAGAGTGAATTCTTAATTTCCCGTAACTGGCCATTCGGTTCGGCAATCAGCATCGGTTTAACCATCTTAATGGCATTGTTGATTTTCGTTTACTATCGTGCAAATAAATTGTTGAATAAGAAAGTGGAGTTAGAATAATGAGTCGTTTACTACGTAATATTTTTATGTTTGTGGTATACGCTTATTTGTATATCCCAATTATTATCTTGGTGACTAACTCCTTCAACGAAGACCGTTATGGTTTAAGTTGGAAAGGCTTTAGTTGGAACTGGTATGAGCGTTTATTTAATAACGATACCCTAATCCAAGCTGCGTTCCACTCTGTCACGATTGCTTTCTTTGCAGCAACCTTAGCCACTATTGTGGGCGGTTTGACCGCAATTGCGCTTTATCGCTATCGTTTCCGTGGTAAACAAGCGGTAAGTGGTATGTTATTTATCGTCATGATGTCACCAGATATCGTAATGGCGGTTTCTCTACTTGCCTTATTCATGGTTGTAGGGATTTCGCTTGGTTTCTGGTCATTATTATTGGCACACGTAACATTCTGTTTACCTTATGTTACCGTGACGATTTTCTCGCGTTTAAATGGCTTTGATGCAAGAATGCTTGAAGCGGCGAAAGATTTAGGTGCAAGTGAGGTTACTATTTTGCGTAAAATTATCCTACCACTTGCCTTACCTGCAGTGGTATCAGGTTGGTTATTAAGCTTTACTATTTCATTAGATGATGTTGTTGTATCCTCTTTCGTGAGTGGTGTAAGCTATGAAATCCTACCGTTGCGTATCTTCTCTCTTGTTAAAACAGGGGTAACACCAGAAGTGAACGCATTAGCAACGATTATGATCGTGCTTTCATTAGGATTAGTAATTTTAAGTCAATTAGTTACACGCAAAAATAATCATTAAACATTGATATAAAAAGGTTTCACAAATCTTTTAAGATCAAATAAAATACGCCTTGACGCACAATCAAGGCGTATTTTTATACCTGCATGAATGCAGGTGGTTTTTTACCCCTCTTTTACGGAGAACAAAGAAAAATGAAAAAATTTGCAGGTTTGCTTACTGCCGGTTTAGTTGCCGCTACATTAACTGCTTGTAACGACAAAGAAGCCAAGTCTGATGCAACAAAAGCACAGGCTCCAGCAAATGATACTGTGTACTTATATACTTGGACTGAATATGTACCAGATGGTCTTTTAGATGACTTCACAAAAGAAACTGGTATCAAAGTTATCGTAGCAAGTCTTGAATCCAATGAGACCATGTATGCCAAAATGAAAACCCAAGGTGATGCAGGCGGTTATGATGTTATTGCGCCATCTAACTACTTCGTATCTAAAATGGCACGAGAAGGCATGCTACAAGAATTAGATCACAGTAAATTACCTGTTATCAAAGAATTAGACCCTGATTGGCTCAATAAACCTTATGACAAAGGCAATAAATACTCACTTCCTCAGTTGTTAGGTGCGCCAGGTATTGCATTTAATACCAATACCTATAAAGGTTCTGACTTCACTTCTTGGGGCGATTTCTGGAAACCTGAATATGCAAATAAAGTCCAATTATTGGATGATGCGCGTGAAGTATTCAACATTGCGTTATTAAAAATTGGTCAAGATCCAAACACCAAAGATCCAGCAATTATCAAGCAAGCTTATGAAGAGTTATTGAAATTACGTCCAAACGTACTTTCTTTCAATTCTGATAATCCTGCAAACTCTTTCATCTCTGGTGAAGTAGAATTAGGTCAGTTATGGAATGGTTCTGTACGTATCGCGAAAAAAGAACAAGCACCATTAAATATGGTGTTCCCAAAAGAAGGCCCTGTTCTTTGGGTTGATACTTTAGCGATTCCTAAAACCTCTAAAAACCCAGATGGTGCACACAAGTTAATTAACTACTTATTAGGTGCAAAAGCAGCGGAAAAATTGACTTTAGCGATCGGTTACCCAACCGCTAACCTAGAAGCGAAAAAAGTACTTCCAAAAGAAATCACTGAAGATCCATCTATCTATCCACCAGCAGAAATCCTTCAAAAAAGCTACTGGCAAGATGATGTAGGTGATGCGATTCAATATTATGAACAGTATTACCAAGAGTTAAAAGCAGCAAAATAATGCGCTTTTAAGTAATAACAAAAAGTGCGGTTAAATTTGGCCGCACTTTTTTATATTTACTGTTCTAGAAGAAACTATTTATAGCGTTTTTTTAACGAGTTTTTATCTTGCTCATGTAACCGCTCAAGTTTTTCTTTAATTTGAATTTCCATACCACGATTAGTTGGGAAATAATACTGGGTATCTTTCAGTTCCGGTGGGAAGTAATTTTCTCCAGCAGCATAAGCATTAGGTTCATCATGTGCATAACGATATTCAGCGCCATAACCTAATTCTTTCATTAAAGCCGTTGGCGCATTACGTAAATGAGGTGGCACATCAAAATCAGGAAACGCTTTCGCATGCTGTTTGGCAGCATTAAATGCGTTGTAAACCGCATTACTCTTTGGTGCTACCGCTAAATAAATAATGGCTTGCGCAATAGCTCGCTCTCCTTCATAAGCGCCAACTCTCGTAAAACAATCCCAAGCCGCTAGAGCCACTTGCATTGCTCGAGGATCCGCATTCCCCACATCTTCTGAAGCTATCGCTAATAAACGTCGTGCAACATAAAGCGGATCACCGCCTGCAGTGATAATTCGTGCATACCAATAAAGTGCAGCATCGGCTGCTGAGCCTCGAATGGATTTATGTAAAGCGGAAATCAAATCATAAAAACGATCGCCTTGTTTATCAAAACGCGCTTGTCGTTCACCTAATACTTCTTTCAACAAAGTGCGGTCTAATTTTTTACCGTTTTCTATTTCAGGAGCCATATCCACCATCAATTCAAGGCAGTTTAAAGCCAGGCGAGCATCACCATTCACATATTCGGCTAATACTTGTAGTAAATTCTCTTCTAAAACTAACCGCTCTTTACCTAATCCTCGCTCAGGTTCAGAAATCGCCTGTTTTAGAACTTGTTCGACTTCAGTAACTGTCAATGACTTGAGTAGATAAACTCTCGCACGAGAAAGTAAGGCATTATTTAATTCAAAGGAAGGATTTTCCGTTGTCGCACCAATAAAAATAATCGTCCCATCTTCAATATGGGGCAAAAACGCATCTTGTTGGCTTTTGTTAAAGCGATGCACTTCATCCACAAATAAAATCGTTTGGCGATCTGCAAGTCGATTTTGTTTCGCGCGCTCAATTGATTCTCGAATTTCTTTCACGCCGCTTGTTACCGCGGAAATTCGTTCAACTTCTGCATTGATACGATGAGCAATAATTTCCGCCAGTGTTGTTTTACCTGTACCCGGCGGTCCCCACAGAATCATAGAATGAACATGCCCAGCTTGAATTGCTTTACGAAGCGGCTTTCCTTCCCCAAGTAAGTGCGTCTGTCCATAATATTGCTCCAAATTAGTTGGTCGCATACGGGCAGCTAAAGGGCGAAAGTCATTTTCAGCAAAATCAAAATTAAGATTAGACATATTCTTTCCTTAATAAGCAAAAGGTGTGAAGATTATCATTCACACCTTATGGATTATTTTTTACCTTTACGTTGGTCATCCAATTCCACGCCTTTCGGTACGCTAAATTGGAATAAGCTATCAGCTAAGGTTTGATTTGTAATGTTACGCAATACGTAAAGATTGGTTTGACCATCTTTTTCTGTGGTACTGAAATTTTTTAACACACCATTTGCATCTACGCGAATATCAAATTGTTTAATATTGCTATTTTTCGCTTTTGGCTTTAACACAAAGGTATCCGCATTCTGCGTCACTGAATACTGATTCCAGTGACTTTTATCGTTACTGGTTAAAAGCACGAAGGGGGTATTATTTACCGCATCCTTCACCCATTGAGCCGTCACTTGTTGTACAAATGGATCGTAATACCAAAGGGTTTTACCATCTGCAATAATTTGTGTTTCTTGCGGTGATTTGGTATCCATACGGAAAAGATTTGGACGTTTAATTTGAAGTTTTCCACTTCCTTGTTGAACGTTTTTACCGCCAGCAGAAGTCACGGTTTGAGAGAAATCAGCACTTAATACCGTTACTTGATTTAAGCGATTTTGCAGCTCATCTGCAGCATCAGCAAAAGCAAAGTTACTTGCACTTAAAAGTGCTGTAAGTGCGGTCATTTTTAATAATGTTTTTTTCATTCTACTTTCCTTTTTGTAAAGTGAAACTTAAGAGAATTAATATTCGGAACGTCGAGCTAAAATTTCTCGTTTTCCATTTTTCATTGGGCCTAAAATACCTTGTTCTTCAAGCTGATCCATAATTCGAGCCGCTCGGTTAAACCCAACACTAAATTTACGTTGAACATAAGAAGTAGAGGTATTGCCTGTGCTTAATACAAACTCAACGACGTCATCAAATAATGCATCAAGATCGCCACTGCTTGCTGTTGATTTCTCACCAGAGTCTTCATCATCTGCGCCATCTAAAATGCCATCAATATAATTTGGTTTACCACGTGCACGCCAATCATCTGCTACACGGGCCACCTCATCATCACTCATAAAGGCACCGTGTACTCGAACAAGATCCGAAGAGCCTTGTCCTGAATATAACATATCACCACGGCCTAATAAGGCTTCTGCACCACCTTGATCCAGAATCGTTCTAGAGTCAATTTTACTTGCTACAGTAAAGGCGATACGGCTTGGAATATTTGCCTTAATCAACCCGGTAATCACATCTACTGATGGGCGTTGTGTGGCTAAAATCAGGTGAATACCAATTGCACGAGCCTTTTGTGCTAAACGCGCAATTAACTCTTCAATTTGTTTACCTGCAACCATCATTAAGTCCGCAAACTCATCAACGATCACGACAATATAACTCAATTTTTCTAACGGAGGCGGCATCTTATCCATTGTATCGCCAGGCTTCCAAATTGGGTTTGGAATTGGCATATTGAGTTTTTCATATTCTTCAATTTTTTCGTTATACCCTTCAATGTTACGCACACGTAAAGCTGACAATAATTGATAGCGACGTTCCATTTCTTCAACGCACCAACGAAGTGCATTTGCCGCTTTTTTCATATCCGTCACCACTGGAGTAAGCAAGTGTGGAATATCGTTATAAATAGAAAGCTCAACCACTTTCGGGTCAATCATAATAAATTTAACTTGATCTGGTGTTACGCGGAAAAGTAAACTTAAAATCATAGTATTCACACCAACAGACTTACCAGAGCCTGTTGAACCTGCCACAAGCAAGTGAGGCATTTTAGCCAAATCAACCACAACAGGTTTTCCGCTAATATCTTTACCTAAAGCCATTGAAAGCAACGATGTTGATGAACGGAATTCATTGCTATCGAGCACATCACGCAATGGCACTATTTGACGGCGAGCATTCGGTGTTTCAATACCAATATAAGGTTTGCCAGGAATCACTTCTGCTACACGGATCGCGCGGAACATTAACGCTCGAGCTAAATCGGTATCAATGCTTGTGACTTTTGATGCTTTTACACCTGGTTGTAATTCAAGCTCATAACGAGTGACCACTGGACCAACTAACACATCTTGTACTGTCGCTTTGACATTAAAATTTTTTAATTGTTGTTCTATGCGTGCAGATGTGTCTAAAATTTCTTCACGCGTAATGTCTTGAGCCTGTGTAGGACGATGCTCAAGTAGATCTAAACTTGGTAATGGTGTCGTTGGTTTTTCACGTTTATTCGTTGGTTGTTGGAATGCTGGATGAATAAGCGTATCAGAATACGGCTTATAGGTTGTTTCAGTTGCATTCTCAATATGAATTTCACGCTCTTTAGGTGCTGAAACTGCCGCCGGTTCATTTAAGATCACTTTTAATGCATCTTCAGCATTTGCAGCTTTTGCTCGCACTTCCATTTCTTGCAAACGCGCTTGCTCTTGTGCGGCAAACTGACGTGCTAATTCATCTTCTAAACCATCATTTTCTGATTCTAAAGGTTCATCATAAGTTGGATAAAGTGCGGTCGTATTTTCAGGTGTTTTAAGTGACACTTTTGGCATCACATTTTCTTCAAAAATGTCGTCTGACTCATCCACACTTTGATGATTCACTTGCGGATTTTTCCATGTGGCTGAAAAATCTTCTTTTGTCGGTAATTCAACAGAAGAAGCCGCAGAAATAGATACATTCGGTAAATTGTCTGATTCAACTGTGAAACCTTTAAACTTATCTTCTAATTTTTCAACATCTGCAGGCTCTGAAGCACTCGGTGAGGATAAACCACTGATATTAATTAGCTGCTCAGGCTTAACAAAGGTATTTTCAGACTCATCCTCTTTTTTATCTTCTGCTGATTCTGTTTCCAATTGAGAATCAGAAAAAGTGAGTTGTTGAGGTGCCTCAATCACAATTTGTTCAAGATCATCTACAGAAGTATGTTCTGTTTGCTCTTCTTCTGCAGGCTGATTTTTCATGGTTAGCCAATGATAGAATTTCACAATTAAACGAATTAATGATGCACCAGAACAGAAAATAAAGCCTACAACTGCACAGATAAAGCCCACTAAAATACAGCCAAACTTACCGAATGTAGGATATAAATTTACCACTAAGCTGCCACCAAACACGCCGCCAGCTAAATAGTAGTTCGTATTTGAAAGCAACAATGTGGCCATCATGGTTAAGCCCACGATGAGAGCAATAAAGCCAAAGGAACGTAATGCAATACGGGTTGCAGAGAGAGAATGAACCGCTTTGGTTTTCAGTAAATAAATCGGTACGATGAAAATGACAAACGGAATGAGGTGACCTACATAGCCGAGAAAAACAAAAAACGCATCAATTAACCAAGCACCAAAAGCACCGGCTTTATTAATGGTTTCAGTTTGAAAACTTGCTGTAGACCAAGAGTTATCTAATGGCGTATAGCTTGACCATGCCACGATTAAATATAAACCTAAAAGTGCGGTCAATCCGAGTAATAATTCTGCTAAATATTGTTTCGGTGTAAATCGTTTTGTAATTCGTTTAATCATTTTTATTTTAGTACGAGATAATTAGTTTGTTTCACTTCTTCCATGACGACATAAGTTCGGGTGTCATTCACACCGGGTAAACGTAATAAGGTGGTACCCAATAATTTTCGATATGCGGCCATATCTGCTACACGCGTTTTGAGTAAATAATCGAAATCGCCTGATACCAAATGACATTCGAGAATTTCATCAAGCGCTTGAATCGCGGCATTAAACTCTTCGAAAACATCCGGTTTACCACGAATAAGCGTGATTTCAACGATCACCAATAAAGGGGCATCCAGTAATTCAGGATTTAATAATGCACGATAGCCCATAATCACACCTTGTTTTTCTAGGCGTTTTACCCTTTCTAAACAAGGCGTTGGCGATAACCCCACTTTCTTTGATAAATCGATATTAGAGATTTTACCGTTGCGTTGTAATTCATTTAAGATTTTGATATCAATGCTATCCAACGCTTTATTTAATTTCTTTTCCATAACCTTTCCTTATGTACGGCGCATATTCTATCTAATTTATCAAAAACTTTCAGTAATCAGACAACAATAGGACAACGTTTTTTTAGAAATTATCCAAAATGGCAAGTGCATCAGAGAGTTTTTTCACCGTAAAAACTTCCATATTTTCGACCGCACTTTTTGGTTTATTGGCGAAAGGCACAATCGCACGTTTAAAGCCATGTTTTGCCGCTTCACTAATACGTTCTTGACCACTGGTCACCGGGCGAATTTCACCCGCTAACCCTACTTCACCAAAGACAACTAAATCTTGTGGTAATGGGCGATTACGGAAACTGGAAATTAATGCGAGCAATAACGCAAGATCCGCGCCTGTTTCCCCGACTTTTACCCCACCAACGACATTCACAAAAACATCTTGATCCGACATTTGTAATCCACCATGACGATGTAATACCGCGAGCAATAAGGCTAAACGATTTTGCTCTAACCCCACCGCCACACGACGCGGATTTGCAAGCATGGAATGATCCACTAACGCTTGAATTTCAACTAAAAGAGGACGCGTACCTTCCCACAGTACCATCACGGAACTACCCGGTGTTTGTTCATCGCCTCGACTTAAGAAAATTGCTGATGGATTTTTCACCTCACGTAAGCCTTGTTCTGTCATACCAAATACCCCTAGCTCATTCACCGCACCAAACCGGTTTTTATGGCTACGTAGCGTACGGAAACGGGAATCTGCCTCCCCTTCCAGTAATAACGAACAGTCAATGGCATGTTCCAATACTTTCGGACCGGCAAGAGTGCCATCTTTCGTGACGTGTCCTACCATAATGATAGCGACCTGTCGAGTTTTCGCATAACGAGTCAGGAAAGAGGCACATTCACGCACTTGTGCCACACTTCCTGGAGAAGATTGAATATCCGAAAGATGCATAACCTGGATCGAGTCTACTACGATAATTTGAGGTTTCAGCTGATCCGCTAGATTACAAATTTGCTCGACAGAGGTTTCAGATAACATATTTAATTTATCTGTTGGTAGATTTAAGCGATTAGCTCGCATCGCCACTTGTTGAAGTGACTCTTCCCCCGTCACATAAAGTGCGGTCATATTTTTTGCTAATCCGCACATCACTTGAAGTAACAAGGTACTTTTACCTGCACCAGGATGCCCACCAATTAAAATGGCACTTCCTGGTACGATCCCGCCGCCTAATACGCGATCTAATTCTTTAAATCCACTGGTGAAACGCGGTGTTTCTTGTAAACTAATTTCAGAAAGCGTTTGGATTTTTGCGCGAGTTTCTCCTGCATAACCACTAAAACGATCATTTTTTGTGGAATTTGAGGCTGAAATTAACCGCACTTCACTAATAGTATTCCACGCTTTACAGGCAGAACATTGGCCTTGCCAGCGCGAAAATTCCGCGCCACAATCATTACATACATAAGCGGTTTTAGGAGCTTTTGCCATTTTTACTATCCTTTAGAGAACTCGTTTTACGCCATCAATATCATTAAACCAAGCATTCTTTCAAAATACGCTCGACTCTTTAGTAATGCTTTTAACTTTTCAATAGTTTGAAAATTATCCTTTGTTTCACTATGAAAGGTAATCAAGCCTTTTATTTCATTAAGGAAAAATTGATTACTTGCTAATAACTCAGCTGATCGATTTTCTTCTAGCTTTTCAAACAAGGCTTTGTTGTCATCATAATAATGATAAAGGTTAAAAAATGCTCCCACACGCTCAATAGTTTTCATAAAATCGAAAGCAAACACATCAGTTGGAAATGAAAGGGTTTCTTCAATCAATTGCTGTTCCATTTTCATGACAGCACTTAATTGTTCGCGAGAATCAACCGCACTTCCCTCACGTTCCTCTTTTAAGAAATCACGCCATTTATTTAACCAATCAATCAGAAGTGGTTTGCTACCTAATTGATATCCGCGTTTTGCTTTGCTTGCTGAACTAAAATAAATATCCTGTTCAAAAGGTAAAAGTGAGACAAAATAGAAAAGATCTGAAACGAGCCCTTCTTTTAATTCAAATTCAATTTCACAGATAGGCTGTGTTTTCTCCCCAGACAGAATCTTCCCTTGATCAAAAGCCACTTCAATTTTTGATGCACCAAACGCAATCAACCAAAAAGTGCGGTTAAAATCTGTTGAGAAAATCGGTTGTAATGTAGCGGAAGGTAAGTTTTCAAATGAACACAATGAGGTTAATTGTTCCGTCGTGGGTACGGAATTATTAGGTATAGATAAATTGTATTCTGGACGGCTATGCAATCCGCCAACCACTTTTCCGTCTGTTTTTAAAGTGAGTGTGAAATCATTATTTTTCTGACGGACACGCAATCCCATTTTTTGTTTAGCCAAAAAATGGTCGGGATAATCGAAATAGGTATTTCCCAGAAAGACTGTATTTTGTTCTAAGATATTGAATTGATTGAGATGTGTTTTTAGGGTATCGAAAGCATCAGAGGTAACTGCAAGCTTTAATTCAACTTCATTACTCATTTTATTTTTCCTTATCACTTTTAACTGTTTAAATATACAGATAAATTTATACAAATCAAGATCTTTTTCGTGTATTTCCTTATAAAATCAGGTAATATGCAACCGAAATTTTAACCCTTGTTATGGAGTAAAACACCTATGGCAATGAATAGTATTCTAGGATTATTTGCCCAGTCTCCTTTAAAACCACTGCAGAAACATTCTGACAAAGTGACTGAATGTTGTGATTTATTAATTCCATTCTTCCAACATACCTTTGTAAAACAATGGGATGATGCAGAAAAAACACGTCTAGATATCTCTCAATGTGAACGTGAGGCAGATAGTTTAAAACGAGAAATTCGTTTGAAATTGCCTCGCGGTTTATTTTTACCCATTGATCGTACCGATTTACTCGAATTAGTCACACAACAAGATAAATTAGCTAACTATGCAAAAGACATTGCGGGTCGTATGATTGGTCGCCAATTTGGAATTCCTGAAGAAATGCAGGAAGAATTTTTGCATTATGTACAACGTAGTTTGGATTCTATTCATCAAGCTCATTTAGTGATCGAAGAAATGGATAAACTACTTGAAACCGGTTTCAAAGGCCGTGAACTGAAATTAGTGAATACCATGATCCAAGAATTAGATTCTATCGAAGATGATACGGATCAAATGCAAATTAAATTACGCAAAATGCTATACACAATTGAAAGCCGTTATAACCCTATTGATGTGATGTTCTTATATAAAATCATCGAATGGGTAGGCGTATTAGCCGATCAAGCTCAACGTGTTGGATCTCGCATTGAATTAATGCTAGCCCGTTCCTAATTTTGACGACATTAACTACAACATAGGAAATCACTATGGAAATTATTAATGCATACGGCACGTGGTTAGTCTTAATTACCGCGGCATTCGGTTTTTTTATGGCATTTGGTATTGGTGCCAACGACGTATCAAACTCAATGGGCACCTCAGTTGGTTCGGGAACGATTACCGCCAAACAAGCAATCATTATTGCTCTCATCTTTGAATCTGCCGGGGCTTATTTGGCCGGCGGAGAAGTAACTGAAACCATCAAAAGTGGTGTGATCGATCCCTCTCAATTTGTCGAGATGCCAGATGTATTGGCATTAGGGATGCTTTCTGCTCTCTTTGCATCAGGTGCTTGGTTATTTATCGCCACAAAAATGGGGTGGCCTGTTTCTGGTACTCACACCATTATCGGAGCTTTAATTGGTTTTGCTTGTATTACGATTGGTCCGAGTTCTGTTGACTGGTCTACTATCGGTGGAATTGTGGGAAGCTGGTTTATCACCCCCGTGATCGCAGGACTTTTAGCTTATATCATCTTTGCAAGTATCCAGAAACTCATTTTCGATACCGAAGAACCGCTGAAAAACGCACAAAAATACGGTCCTTACTACATGGCAATTACCGTATTCGTACTTTGTATCGTTACCATGGCAAAAGGTTTAAAGCACGTTGGTTTAAATCTTTCCAACAATGAAACGCTCGTTATTTCATTGCTCATCAGTATTGTTGGTATGATTTTCTGTCATTTCTACTTCCGTAGTAAAACCTTTACCTCAAAAGCAAGAAAAGGCTCATTCGGATCAGTAGAAAAGATTTTTAGTATCTTAATGCTTCTTACTGCTTGTGCTATGGCGTTCGCACATGGTTCTAATGACGTTGCTAATGCAATTGGTCCGCTTTCTTCCGTGGTATCAATCGTGCAAAATGGTGGGAAAATCATTAGCGGTGGAGATTTAGCTTGGTGGATTCTACCTTTAGGTGCATTAGGTATCGCTATTGGCCTTATCGCAATGGGGCAAAAAGTGATGGCAACCGTTGGATCAGGTATCACAGATTTAACCCCAAGTCGTGGTTTTGCTGCGCAATTTGCAACAGCGATGACCGTAGTAGTAGCATCTGGTACCGGTCTACCTATCTCCACGACACAAACTTTAGTGGGTGCAATCTTAGGTATCGGTTTCGCGCGTGGTATTGCAGCGCTTAACTTAACAGTTATCCGTAACATCATTAGTTCATGGGTTGTGACATTGCCAGCGGGTGCATTCTTCGCAATTATAATTTTCTACATTCTTCGCGCGATTTTCCACTAGTATAATTATTAAAAGTGCGGTTATTTTTCATTCATTTTCCGACCGCACTTTCTTCATGAATCTAGGAAGTATTATGTCAAAAGTGAGCAAACTTTTATTTTCTTGTGTTTTACTGGTCTCAACCATTGGGACAGTTCAAGCTGAAACGCAATATGTGACAGAAAATCTGAACACATATTTACGCCGTGGTGCAGGTGATCAGTTTAAGATCGCGGGTGCAATCCAGTCTGGCGAAGCCGTAACAGTCTTAGAACAACAAGGAAAATATACCCTGATTCGTGATAATAAAAATCGCGAGGCGTGGATTTTAACCTCTGAACTAAGTTCTACCCCTAGTAGCCGTGAAGAAAATCCAAGATTAAAAGCACAGGTTCAAGAATTAACGTTAAAGCTAAATCGTGTCGATTCAGATTGGCAACAACGCATAAACGAAATTCAACGCCGTAGCAAACAAGCTGAACAACAAAGCAGTGAATTGCTTGAGCAAAATTCACAACTTAAACGTGAATTAGAAATGACAAAAAATAAAAATCGTGATTTAGAAGCCATGCTTGATGCCAATAAACGTGAAATTGCGATTCAATGGTTTATTTATGGCGGTTCTGTGTTGGGCGTAGGTTTGTTAATCGGTCTTGTATTACCTCACATTTTACCTAGACGTAAACGCCGTGATAGCTGGTAATGATTCATCGTAGAGGTAGGCATTTGCCTACCTTTTCTTTATATTTTGACGGGAGAGCAAAATGGAAATTTATCTTGTCGGCGGTGCTGTACGTGATCAACTTTTAGGTTTACCGATTAAAGATCGTGACTGGGTTGTCGTGGGTGCTACACCAGAAATGTTGTTAGCCCAAGGTTATCAACAAGTCGGCAAAGACTTCCCTGTTTTTCTGAATCCTGCCAATCATGAAGAATATGCGCTTGCTCGTACAGAACGAAAATCAGGTAAAGGTTACACCGGATTTATTTGTGATTTTTCAGATGAGATTACACTTGAACAAGATTTAATTCGCCGAGATCTTACTATTAATGCTATTGCACAAGACAAAGATGGCAAGCTGCACGATCCTTATCATGGTGTAGAGGATATTCATCAACGTATTTTACGTCATATTTCACCTGCTTTTGCTGAAGATCCACTTCGTGTATTACGTGTTGCACGCTTTGCGGCTCGCTTCCATCATTTAGGTTTTTCTATTGCCGAAGAAACCCTTAAATTAATGACAGAACTCTCTGAACAAGGTGAACTCGCCCACCTAACGGCTGAGCGAGTTTGGATGGAAACAGAAAAAGCATTAAACGAACCGCATCCTGAAATTTATTTTGAAACGCTACATCAAGTCGGTGCACTCAAAGTGCTCTTTCCTGAGATTGCCGCCTTAGACGGTGTACCGAACCCAGCCAAATACCACCCTGAAATTGACAGTTTCATTCATACCATGCTCGTATTGCAACAAGCGGTTAAACTCACAGAAAATACCAATTTGAATAAAAGTGCGGTCCGTTTTGCCGCAATTTGTCACGATCTGGGTAAAGCCCTTACCCCCAAAGAGAATTGGCCAAGTCATCATGGTCACGAAAAAGCGGGGATTAAACCGACTCGTTTATTATGTAAACGCCTTAGAGTGCCTAATTATATTCAAGAATTAGCTGAATTAACTTGTGAATATCACACGCATGTGCATAAAGCCTTAGAGCTCCGTCCTGAAACAGTGGTAAAACTCTTTAATACGTTTGACGTTTGGCGCAAGCCTCAGCGCTTTGAAGAATTCTTATTGGTATGTTTATCTGATACTCGCGGGCGAACGGGATTTGAAAATAAAGAATATCCACAAATTGATTATCTCAAAGCGCTCTACCAAGCTGCTCTTGCTGTTGATGTAAAGCAAGTCATTGCTGATGGTTTTGAAAAACAAGGTATTCGAGATGAATTAACGCGTCGAAGAATTGCCGCGGTGAAAGCGGAGAAAACTCGCTTAAACGCTTAAACGCTTAATCAAGCTTTACTAAAAGTAAACTAACCCTTACAATATGTGCAATTTTTTAGTAAATATTTTGTTATGAAATTATTAAAATCTCTTCTCGCACCTGTATTTGCAAGTGTGATCTTATCCGCTTGTACCCTTGATGCAGAGCGCCCAACAGATGTTCAACATATCGATAAAAACGATATTACGTGGCAACAGCACCTCAAAAAAATCAAACAAATTCAATCTTATAGTACCAAAGGACAAATTGGTTACATCAGTCCACAAGAGCGTTTTTCGAGCCGCTTTGAGTGGCAATATCAAAATCCGAAAGCCTATAAGTTAAAACTTTATTCTCTGATCAGCAAAACAACGCTAACTATGGAAATGCATCCAAACGGTATGACGATTTCAGATAATAAAGGCAATCAGCAATCAGATAAAAATGCCAAATTATTGTTACGTGAAATCATCGGAATGGATGTGCCATTAGAGCATTTATCTTATTGGTTAAAAGGTCAGCCAGCTGATAATGCAGATTACCAAGTTGGAACAAATCATCTTTTATCCGAATTTAGCTACCCACTTGATGGATCGATGTGGACAGCCGATTACTTAAGTTATCATGCAGATAATTCGATGCCTGAAAATATTCTGTTAAAGAACAAAAGTACATCGCAAACCCTAAAAATTCGTGTGGATGAATGGGCGTTCTAATGAAAACACATCACTTTTCAACCGCACTTTCAACTTCTCTTGGAAAGCCTAACCGCTTTCCAAGCCCCGCAAAACTCAATTTATTTCTCTACATAAACGGTAAACTGCCAAACGGTTACCACGAATTACAAACGCTTTTCCAATTTCTTGATTTCGGAGATTGGCTCACCATTGATATTCGCCAAGATAAACAAATCCACATCACACCAGAAATTCCTGGCTTACCTCTAGAGCAAAATTTAATCTATCGTGCAGCGACACTACTACAAGAAAAAACAGGCTGTACGCTCGGTGCAACAATTCATTTAGATAAAATTCTGCCAATGGGCGGTGGTATTGGTGGCGGTTCATCCAATGCGGCGACGACTCTCCTTGCTTTAAACTATTTATGGCAAACTAATTTATCTATTGATGAACTTGCCGAGATTGGGCTAAAACTCGGGGCTGATGTGCCTATCTTCGTTCATGGCCAAGCCGCTTTTGCAGAAGGTGTAGGTGAAAAAATTCAATACTGCGAACCACAAGAAAAATATTATGTGGTACTAAAACCTGAAACGGCGATTTCTACTGCAGTGGTCTTTAGTGATCCAGATTTGCCTCGCAATACAGAAAAAAGATCCCTTGCCGAACTTTTGAATCAACCGTTTGCAAACGATTGCGAAAAAGTCGTGCGAACTCAATATCCTGAAGTTGAAAAAGCCCTACTATGGTTGCTACAATATGCACCAGCCAGATTAACCGGAACCGGGGCTTGTGTTTTTGCTGAATTTGATGATGAAAAATCAGCACAAGCTGTTTTCCAACAAAAACCGAAGGAATTTTTCGGCTTTGTTGCTAAAGGATTAAACGTTTCACCATTACATGCGATGTTGAAACAACTCTCGACCAACCAATCTATCTACACTCAACCTGAGGTTATATAAAATGCCAGACATTAAACTCTTTGCTGGAAATGCTACGCCTGAGCTAGCGAAAAAGATTTCTGAACGTCTTTACATTTCATTAGGCGATGCCACTGTTGGACGCTTTAGCGATGGTGAAATCCAAGTGCAAATTAATGAAAATGTGCGTGGTGCAGACGTGTTTATTATTCAATCTACTTGTGCACCAACGAATGACAACCTGATGGAATTGATTGTAATGGTTGATGCTTTACGTCGTGCATCTGCCGGCCGTATTACTGCCGTTGTTCCTTATTTTGGTTATGCTCGTCAAGATCGTCGTGTGCGTTCTGCTCGTGTACCAATCACCGCAAAAGTAGTGGCTGATTTACTCTCAACTGTCGGAATTGACCGATTATTAACCTGTGACTTACACGCAGAACAAATCCAAGGTTTCTTTGATGTGCCAGTTGATAACGTATTCGGTTCACCTGTTTTACTTGATGATATCTTGAAGAAAACGGATCTTGTCAATCCTATCGTTGTTTCTCCGGATATCGGTGGTGTTGTTCGTGCTCGTGCAGTCGCGAAATTATTAAATGATACAGAGATGGCGATTATCGATAAACGTCGTCCACGTGCAAACGTATCACAAGTTATGCATATTATCGGGGATGTTGCAGATCGTGATTGTATCCTTGTGGATGATATGATTGATACAGGTGGTACATTATGTAAAGCGGCTGAAGCATTAAAAGAACGCGGTGCAAAACGCGTGTTTGCTTACGCAACCCACGCCGTATTCTCTGGTGCAGCAGCGCAGCATTTAGCAAGCGATGCGATTGATGAAATCGTGGTAACGGATACTGTTCCACTTTCACCTGAAATGAAAGCACTTGGTAAAGTACGCGTGCTGACTCTTTCAACTATGCTTGCTGAAGCAATTCGTCGTATCAGCAATGAAGAATCTATTTCAGCAATGTTTGAATAATTCTTTCGCTTAGTATTTATTTAAAAGTGCGGTCAGAAAATCCAGTGTTTTTTGACCGAACTTTTTTTATGCTGCGACTAAAAATAAGCAAAAAAAAGTGCCCCACTGGGGCACTACTCGGAAAGCAAAATAGATGTCGGCTATTTAAAAATAGCACTTGTTTTTAGTGATTTAAGGATACGGCAAAGTCCTTTATATTGCAAATAGCAATGTTCAAATTTGTGAGCTAAATCACGCTTTTTCTTCACTTTTTTATGTTTAATCGTTTTCGTATAAAAAAAGAGGAGCATACAGCTCCTCTTCTCTAGAAATAGAATTAAATTAACCGTTAATAAATTTTTCGCCTAATTCAATATCTGCACGCAATGTTGGTAACATTGCTTCTAAAGCGTCTTGTTCAAATTTGCTTAAGGTACCGATTGGTAAAATTTCTTCTACACCTTCTTTACCTAAACGTACTGGTTGAGCGAAGAAACGTGCATATTTACCGTCACCTTCCACATAAGTACATTCAACCACAGTTTCGCCACTTAAGCCTTTCACTAATGAACGCGCAAAACGTGCTGCAGCTTGAGCCATAGAAAGTGTCGCAGAACCGCCACCTGCTTTTGCTTCAACCACTTCAGTACCTGCATTTTGGATACGTTTTGTTAATGGTGCAATTTCCTCTTCTTTCCACTCAGCATATTGAACTTGTGAAAGTAATGGAAGAATAGTTACACCTGAGTGTCCACCAATAACTGGTACGCTTGTACGAGAAACATTTAAGCCTTTTAATTCAGATACGAATGTTTCAGAACGTAACACGTCTAAAGTGGTGACACCGAATAATTTACGTTTGTCGTAAACACCCGCTTTTTTCAATACTTCTGCAGCAATCGCAACAGTCGTATTCACAGGGTTGGTGATAATACCTACACAAGCTTTTGGACAAGTTTTTGCAACATGTTCAATTAAGTTGCGCACGATACCCGCATTAATGTTGAAAAGATCTGAACGATCCATACCTGGTTTACGTGCTACCCCTGCAGAAATTAAAACGACATCAGCACCTTTAAGTGCAGGTGTTGGATCTTCTCCCGCAAAACCTTCCACTTTCACCGCTGTTGGAATATGACTCACATCTTTAGCCACACCTGGTGTCACTGGTGCAATATCATAAAGTGCTAATTCACTTTCAGCGGGTAATTGTAATTTAAGTAATAAGGCTAATGCTTGACCAATACCGCCTGCTGCGCCTAATACTGCAACTTTCATAAAATACTCCTCATGTATTAATTAATCCTAACTAGGTAGAATTTTAAAGTCTTAGTCATTAAATTACAAACAAAGAAATTCAATTATGCGATCTAGCTCAAACTTTTCAAACGATAAGTTTATTTTAATTGCATAAAATGAATTTTTATGCAATTCTTATGCAAATACGCCTATATGAGAATAACTATGTCTGATCAATTAACAAAAGCATTTAAAGAACTTCTTAATCAAGAACGATTTGCGTCTCAAAGCGAAATTGTTGATGCCTTAAAAAACCAAGGATTTCAAACCATCAACCAATCTAAAGTTTCACGCATGCTAAGTAAATTTGGCGCGGTTCGTGCGAGAAACACAAAAATGGAAATGGTCTATTGCTTACCAAGCGAATTGAGTGTGCCTGCTACCAGCAGTCCATTAAAAAATCTGGTTTTAGATATCGATCACAATGATTTTGTTATCGTCATTAAAACCTCTCCAGGTGCCGCGCAGTTGATTGCCCGCTTATTGGATTCCATAGGTAAACCTGAAGGCATTTTAGGCACGATTGCAGGAGATGACACCATTTTTGTGACACCAACAAAAGGCGCTACAATTAAATTGCTTTTAGAACAAATTCAAACGCTCTTTGAAAGCAATCTATAATGAATATCTTAGTAACCGGTGGAACTGGATTTGTTGGTAAACCCTTAGTTGAGGCGCTACTGTCACGTGGCGATAGTGTTACAGTGCTGACTCGCTCCATTGAAAAAGCTCAAGCGATTTTTCCTGAAAAAACACTGCAATTTTTGACCGCACTTTCAACACTCAAAGACTTAAATACCTTTGATACGGTTATTAATCTTGCCGGTGAACCAATCTTTGATAAAAAATGGACAGTTCAACAAAAAGAGAAACTTCGTCACAGTCGCATTGATTTAACACAACAGATTGTTCAACTTATTAATCAAAGTGAGCATCCGCCTTTCTTGATTTCAGGTTCTGCAACAGGAATTTATGGAGACGGTGGCGAAGACGTGATCACCGAAGACACAAATCCAAGTACTCAATTTACTGCACAGCTTTGTATTGATTGGGAAAATGCAGCAAAACAAGCTAACACAAGAGTCTGTTTAGTCAGAACGGGATTAGTGCTTTCTCCAAAAGGCGGAGCTTTTGCAAAAATCCTTCCGCTCTATCGCTTCGGATTAGGCGGCAAATTAGGAAATGGCGAGCAATATTGGAGCTGGATTGCGTTAGAGGATATGGTAAAAGGATTGATTTTTTTACTTGATCATAGCAATTGCGAAGGGGCATTTAATTTTACTGCGCCACATCCTGTTAAAAATAAGACTTTTAACCAATTATTAGGTCAAGCACTACATCGACCTTGTTTTGCCCAAGTACCTCAATTTTTGCTCACCTCTCTTCTCGGTGAACGCGCTTGCATTCTATTAGACAGTCAGAATGCCTATCCAAAACATTTGTTAGATTGTGGGTTTACATTCCAATACTCTGAATTAAGGGATTACTTTCACAAAATACTTTAAAAATAATAAAGGCTGGTCAAAACCAGCCTTTATTATTTTTCATTATGCTAAATATTCCAAAAACTCTCCCACTGTGTGGAAAGATCCAAATACCAGCACAATGTCATTTTTATCGGCATTTTTAACCGCACTTTGCACACCTTCAGCTACAGAATCTTCAGAAACACTTTTTGCTGATGGGCAAACGGTTGTTAATTTTGCATTTAGGTCATCGCCAGATTGACCACGGTAACCGCCTAATGGTACACAATGCCATTGGTCAATAACGGAAGTCAGTTGGGAAAACACCGACTCCGCATCTTTATCTTTTAACATACCGCAAACCGCAATGATGCGCCCTGAAATTTGTGTTTTAAGTGCGATCAATTTTTCAGCTAAATATTTTGCTGCATGAGGATTATGCCCCACATCAATGATCACTTTTGGCAACTGTGAATAAGGTACATTCAAGCGATCTGCCAATTTTTCTAGCAGATAACCTTTCAATTGTTGGAAACGACCTACTAATTCTACTTCAATTAATGAACGTTTAATGGTGTCTACAGAAATATCAAAAGGCCATTGCTCAACGGCCGCCAAAGCGGTTGCTGCATTAGCTAATGGAATTTGGCAAAACGGTAGATTTTCTAACCGCACTTTGTTGCTCTGCCACATCCAAGTTTGCTCATTGGCTTTAAACGACCAATTAACATCTCGGCGTGAAACATGGCAATGTAATTTCTCCGCTTGTTCTAACATAGGTCGAGGGACATTTGGTTCGCCAATCACAACCGGTTTATTTGCACGGAAAATGCCTGCTTTTTCAAAGCTAATTTCTTCACGTGTTGAACCCAGAAAATCTGTATGATCAATATCAATACTGGTGATAACCGCCAGATCATTATCCACAATATTGGTTGCATCCAAACGCCCACCAAGTCCCACTTCTAAAATCACGACATCAAGTTTCGCTTGTTTAAATAAATGCAAAGCCGACAACGTGCTAAATTCAAAATAAGTGAGAGATTTCGTTTTATGCTTTTCGATGAAATCAAAAGAAGCGGTATGCATTTCATCCGGCAAGTCTTGATTTTGAATACGAACCCGCTCGTTATAACGCAATAAATGCGGTGAAGAATACACGCCAACACGCAAACCTTGATTTAACAAAATGGTTTCTAACAAACGGCAAGTCGTGCCTTTACCATTTGTTCCCCCTACCGTGATCACATAAGGTGCGGGATTCAAAAGGTCCAATTCTTCTGCTACTGACTTAATACGCTCTAGCCCTAAATCAATCGCTTTGAAGTGACTGTTTTCCAAATAAGAAAGCCACTCAGCGAGTGGCGAAGTGGCTTTTAAATTCATTGTATTAGGCATTTTCAACAACTTCTACTTCAACAAAAGGTGAAGGTTGATTGGTGAGTTTGCTTAAAAGGTTTCCAAGGGTTGAACGCATTTCTGAACGTTTCACGATCATATCAATCGCCCCTTTCTCAAGTAAGAATTCACTACGTTGGAAGCCTTCTGGTAATTTCTCACGTACAGTTTGTTCGATAACGCGTGGGCCTGCGAAACCAATTAACGCTTTTGGCTCAGCGATGTTCACATCACCTAGCATCGCAAAACTTGCAGATACCCCACCTAGTGTTGGGTCGGTTAATACCGAAATAAACGGCACACCTTTTTCACGCATTTTTGCTAACACCGCACTGGTTTTCGCCATTTGCATTAAGGAGAAAAGCGCTTCTTGCATACGTGCACCGCCACTTGCAGAGAAACACACAAACGGACAATTTAATTCCATTGCTTTTTCTGCCGCTTTTACAAATTTTGCCCCTACTACCGAGCCCATTGAACCGCCCATGAAGCTAAAGTTTGAAGCCGCAACAACAATCGGCATATTGTAAAGTGTACCGGTCATTGTGATTAATGCATCTTTTTCACCGGTTTCTTTTTGTGCAGCAGTAATACGATCTTTATATTTTTTTAAATCTTTAAATTTAAGAATATCTTTTGGCTCTAAATCAGCCGATAATTCTTGGCTTGAACCTTCATCTAACAAGGCTAAAAGGCGCTCACGAGCATCAATACGCATATGATGACCGCATTTTGGACAAACATATAAATTACGTTTTACTTCTTCACCGTAAAGCACTTGTTCACAAGAGGTACATTTTGTCCAAACCCCTTCTGGTACGTTAGCTTTACGTGATGCAGAGGAAGAGGTTCCTTTGCTAAAAATTCTATCAATCCAGCTCATTTTTTACCTTTTTTATTAACTAGAAAAGTTTGCGTATTTAATCATAATTTAGCGAAATTTGCTAGTCAGATGAGATTATCTTCTAAAAACAATGGCCCTAAATTTTTCTGTGGAATCGCAAATTTTTCAGGATAAATCACATTGACTAAATACAGGCCTTCAGGTTTCGCTGTTGGCGCGGCTAATTTACGATCTTTTTGCTCTAACAACCATTTCATCCACTCAACGGGTTGATTACCTGCGCCAACTTCAATCAAGCTTCCAACAATGTTACGCACCATATGATGCACAAAAGCATTAGCTTGAATATCCACAATAACGAACTGCCCTTTTCGTACCACATTTAAATGATGCACATTCCGCCAAGGCGTATTAGATTGACATTGTGCCGCGCGGAAAGAGGAAAAATCATTTTCCCCCAATAAGAACTGCCCCGCTTGGTGCATTTTCTTTTCGTCTAAATCTAAATGGCAATGAGTAATCCCTTCCGGCAAAATGGCTGAACGTAATTTATTGCAATACAAGATATAACGATAACGACGCGCGGTTGCCGAAAAACGAGCGTGAAATTCATCATCCACCACTTTTGCCCAACTCACCGAAATATCATCAGGCAAATTCGCATTGGTCCCAAATGCCCATGCTTTTTCAGGGCGAACAGCGGTAGTTTCAAAATGCACGACTTGCCCTGTGCCATGTACACCAGAGTCTGTTCTGCCCGCACAAAATACTTCAATTTTTTCATTTGCCACGAAAGATAACGCTTTTTCTAATTCTTCTTGTACACTGCGCACTTTCTCTTGTCGCTGCCAACCACAATACTGTTTTCCGTTATATTCAATGCCTAAGGCTATCTTCATTGGAAAATACTCCTAAAACGATTTCAAATTTGACCGTACTTTTTAGTGTTACCCTATTATTCTGTTACTCTTTTACTTTTTCACTAGCTAACATATACGGATTAACATAGTCAATGTATCTTTCTAGAGTGAAGCCTTTAGGTTGAACCTTAACTAGTTCACCTAAAGTACATTCATAAGGGATTTTTATTGACACTCACCACCCAATCATTTAGGATAATCTTACTTTCAACAGAAAATTGATTAGTGACAGTAATCATTCGTTCTTTATTATAACAGTTTAAATAGCTTACAAAAGAACCTTTGAGTAAGCTTTTTTATTTATAAAAATAAAGGAAATATGATGAAAAATACAATTTTAACCCCAATCAAAAAGCGTTATCTTTCTCCAAAAGATTATTTAAAAGATCTGCAATTAAATAATATACACAACAATATCGAACGAGTTCAGTTTGTACCACCAGAGATTGGTAAGCCTGGATTTGGAAAGTTCCTTGTTGAGTATAAAACACCAGTGTTGGTATCTCAATGAACAATGAAAATCTTCCACAACCAATCGAAAATAAAGACGAATTCATCAAAGAGTTCTTTGCTATCCAACAGCAAGAAGTTGCAGTTAAGCGTGATGAATTAGCAATCCGAAAAGAAGAAACAAAACTCAATCAAGAAGTGGCGTTAGCATCGATTACGTCTCAAGAAAAAGTAGAGTTAAAACGAGGAGATGTATTCCTAAAAACTCAAATCGCAAAATATTGGCTTTGGGGGGTTTTAGGCTTATTATTTGCTTTCATTATTGGCATTGCTATGTATCTTGATAAATCGGATATTGCAATTCGCGTTATTGAAATTGGAGGATCTGTGCTTTTAGGTTACTTTGCTGGTGTTAACCGTGGAAAGGCACAGATTTTAGAACAGCAAAATAGAACAAAAGATGAATAATCATAAGCTCTCAATGGAGGGCTTTTTATTGACAACCATAAATTCTTATATTACTCTCCGCAATCTGTCGAAACCTCAATATATTCAAGACGAATAGTTCAACCGATTACCTCTAGCAATTTTTTATATCCGTAATTCTAACTATGTCAAAATGGTAACCAACACAATACAGGAATGAATCCCTTCCTTACCTTAGGGCTGATTTCTGATCTAACGATCACCACTATCGAAAGTGATAAATTCAGAAAACAACTTGTACACTCTTCTTCACTAACAACTCAACATTACATTAGAAAAGAAAAACCACTCAATCCAACCAAATAAAAAAGGCTCTTCAAATGAAGGGCCTTTTTTTGTCACAAATCACGTTCCGAAACGTTTTTGAAACTCATTGAGTTTATTAATCTTTAAAACCTAAAAACAAGAAAAGGTTTCAGAATTAAATTTGACTTTAGATAGCGTAAATACTGGATTATGCTCTTTTGAAGTCAATGTGAACCAATTTTGGTTTGAATGGGTGACGTTGCATTGCTTGAACTTTCACTGCAACTTCTTTACCTTCAACCACTAAAGTGATTACATCGCTATAGAAAGAATCGTGAGCTTGTGCGTTGTTTAATTCATCGTGGTTTAAGATGATTGAAACAGGTGCTTCGCTGCCACCATAAATGATTGCAGGGATTTGACCGTTGTGACGCAGGCGGCGGCTCGCACCCTTACCTTGCGCTTGACGAACTTCAGCGTTAAATTTAAATGCCATTTTAATGTTCTCTTGATTAAAAGTTTAAAATAAAAAATTGCAGGCGACCCAGCAATTTTCCTAAATTTGCTCAAAGACAAACCTTGAGAGCGACGGATTATAAAATATTCAGCCTCACAATGCAAATTTACACAGCAAATTTTTTCTAGGCTTTTCAAGGCAAAGCGATTAAAATAAGCCCCAATTTTTAATTAATTTTAACTAACTGATTGTAAGTGGGTTTCAAATGGAATTTCTTATCAGCTTTTTTACCGATTACGGTTATTGGGCGGTGCTATTTGTTCTGATTATTTGTGGCTTTGGTGTACCCATTCCAGAAGATATCACGCTTGTTTCCGGCGGTGTGATTGCTGGCCTCTATCCTGAAAGTGTCAATTCCCACTTAATGTTAGTCGTGAGTATGATTGGCGTACTTGCCGGTGATTCAACCATGTACTGGCTTGGCCGCATTTACGGTACGCGTATTTTGCGTTTTCGTCCAATGCGTAAACTAGTCACCTTAGAACGCCTCAAAATGGTTCGTGAAAAGTTTGACCAATACGGCAACCGTGTTCTATTTGTGGCTCGTTTCTTACCTGGTTTACGCGCACCAATTTATATGGTATCTGGCATTACCCGCCGCGTCAGCTACACCCGCTTTGTATTAATTGATTTCTGTGCTGCGATTATTTCCGTACCAATTTGGGTTTATCTTGGCGAATTTGGTGCAAGAAATTTAGACTGGCTCCATGAGCAAATCCAAAAAGGTCAGCTTGTGATTTATATCCTTGTTGGTGCATTAGCGGTTTTCTTATTCTGGAAATGGAAAAAAGCAAAGAAGTCCAAAGCTAACTAATCTCATACAATAAAAAGTGTGGTAAAAAACAACATCGTTTTCTACCGCACTTTTTTCATTCCAACTAAGCTTTAGCGGCTAAATACCGTTCCACCGTATCCACAATCGCTTGTATTTGCGGATCGATTTCGATATTCACTAAATCGCCAATTTGGCGTTTGCCGATCAGTGTTCGGTGTAAAGTTTCAGGGATTAAATTCACGCAGAATTCATCGTCTTTGACTTCACCGATAGTAAGACTGATGCCGTCAATCGCGATAAATCCTTTCGTAAGGATATATTTCATCACGTCTTTATTGGGTAATTTAAACCAAACCTGACGATTGTTTTCGCTTTCGATAATTTGTGAAACGCTCGCAGTGCAATAAACGTGGCCCGATAAAATATGTCCGCCAATTTCAGCCCCCATTTGCATTGCGCGTTCGATATTCACAAAATCCCCTGCTTTTAAGCTGCCGAGATTGGTGATACGCAAGGTTTCCTGCATTAGGTCAAAGCTCACAAGATCGTCATGAATTTCAGTTACTGTTAAGCACACACCGTTATTCGCCACGGATGCACCGATTTCTAAGCCTTTTCGCATTTCAGCTGGTAATTTTACGATCTGTGTTCTAAAATTATCACTGTCTTTAATTGCATAAATTTGGGCGATGCCCTGTACAATACCTGTAAACATTATTATTCCTTCATTAAAAATTTTTCCAATATTATAGCAAATTTATGAATTCTCGTCTTTTTTCTCAATACCGTATTGATATTCAAAAACTTATCCGAATTGCGACACCTATCGGGCTTGCTCAATTAGCTCAAACAGGCATGGGCACCGTAGATGTGATTATGGCGGGGCGTGTGAGCTCTGCAGATGTAGGCGGTGTCGGTATTGGTGCCTCTATTTGGTTACCTTTGGTACTTTTCGGGCAAGGATTATTACTCGCCTTACCACCAACAATTTCCTATTTAAACGGTTCTGGACAACGTCATCGCATTGCTCACCAAGTGAGACAAGGCCTTTGGATTTCATTTTTAGTAATGATTCCCCTAGCACTCATCATCTATCATAATGATTTCATATTACAGTTTATGAATATGGATGCCCACATGGCTGATGTGACGATGAACTATTTGCGTGCGATGGTGTGGGGCTTGCCTGCCTATTTATTGCTGATTAATTTCCGCTGTTTGAATGATGGCATTGCCAAAACAAAACCCGCCATGGTAATAACCTTCATGGGGTTAATGCTGAACATTCCGCTGAATTATATGTTTATTTACGGCAAATTTGGTGCGCCTGCATTGGGCGGTGTCGGTTGTGGTGTGGCAACAGCTATTGTCAACTGGGCAATGGCAATCTTAATGATTACCTACTCTGCCAAAAACTATAATGAACGTAGTTTGAAAGTCTTTGAAAAGATTATTGAAAAACCAGACATCAAAACTCTGAAAAAATTGACCGCACTTGGCTTGCCGATCGCGATTGCGCTGTGCAGTGAAGTCTCACTATTTGCGTTAAGTAGTTTATTACTTTCCCCATTAGGTGCAGATGTGGTCGCCAGCCACCAAATTGCCTTAAACACTAGTGCTGTAGCCTTTATGTTCCCAATGTCTATTGCCATGGCTGCCACCATTTTAGTGGCGCAAGAGCTCGGTAATCACGCGCCACAAAAAGCCAAAATCATGGCTCATGCCGCTATTATTCTTGGCTTGATTGCGGCAAGTATATTGGCGTTGGTGATTTGGGTATTTAGTGCAGAGATTGCCGCATTAATTGTCGGCGATAATGCCACTGTTATTGCCCTTTCAGGAAGCTTATTAGCGATGGCAGCGATTTATCAATTTTCAGATTCGGTGCAAGTCGTCGTGAGCGGTATTTTGCGTGGCTATAAAGACACTAAAATTATCCTTTATATCACGTTACTTGCCTATTGGGGCGTAGGTATCCCCGTTGGTTATATTCTTTCCCGTACGGATTGGATCGTACCAAGCATCGGTGCAAAAGGCTTCTGGGTCGCGTTTATCATTGCATTAACCATTGCTGCTGCTTTACTCTTTATACGTATGCGAAAAATCCAATCACAACCTGATGAAGCCATTATTCAACAGTTAGAAAGATTGAAATAGTTAAAGTAAAAAGTGCGGTCAAATTTAACCGCACTTTTGTCTTTTACATCACTACCACATCAAATTGTTCTTGGTTGTAGTACTGCTCTGTTTTGACTTGAACCTGTTTGCTGATGAACATTTCGATCTCTGGCAATAAACCGTGCGATTCTTCTTTGATTAAGTAATCTGCCACGGCTGGAGAGGCATAAACCACAAATTGTTCACTCGAGAATAAGTGGTTGACGCGAATGATCTCACGCATAATTTCATAACATACCGTTTCAACGGTTTTCACGCGTCCACGACCTTGGCAAGTTGGGCATTCATCACACAAAACGTGCTCTAAACTTTCACGTGTACGTTTACGGGTCATTTCCACTAAACCAAGTTGAGTAAAACCATTCACATTCGTTTTTACGCGATCTTTTGATAGCGCTTCTTCCAAGGATTCAATAACGCGGTTGCGGTGCTCATCGGTTTGCATATCAATAAAATCAATTATTATAATACCGCCTAAATTACGCAGTTGTAGCTGCTGTGCAATGGCTTTAGTGGCTTCTATATTGGTGTTAAAAATCGTTTCATCTAAATTTCGATGACCGACGAAAGCGCCCGTATTGATATCAATGGTCGTCATAGCTTCGGTTTGTTCAATAATGAGATAGCCGCCCGATTTTAAATTCACGCGTTTTTCAAGCGCATTTTGAATACCGCGTTCTACGCCATAAATATCAAAAATCGGCTGACTGCCCGTATAAAGCATCAATTTTTCACTTAATTCCGGCATAAATTCATTGGTAAATTCTTTCACTTCGTTAAAACAAAGTTTGGAATCGATATGAATTTTCTCTAAATTAGCACCGATAAAATCACGCAAAATACGCTGTGGCAATGCCGGTTCACCATAAATTTTAGAACGTGTTGGATATTTTCCTTTACGCTCAAGCACCTTACGCCATAAACGTTTTAAAAATTCCGCATCTTGGCGCAACTCTTCTTCTGTTGCGCCTTCGGTAGCTGTACGGACAATAAAGCCGCCTAACTCATCACAAAAAGGCTCAACCAATGCTTTTAATCTGGCGCGCTCTTCTTCGCTTTCAATACGTTGTGACACACCAACATGGCTATTTTCCGGCATAAAGACGAGATAACGAGAAGGTAATGTAATATCCGTGGTTAATCTTGCGCCTTTTGTGCCCAAGGGATCTTTCACCACTTGTACCACGATATCCTGCCCCTCGCGTACGAGTTCAGAAATGCTTTTTGCACGGAATTGTTTTTGTTCGTTCAAATCCACGCATTCGGTATGTGAAACAATATCGGAAGCATGCAAAAATGCTGCTTTTTCTAAACCGATATCTACAAAAGCGGACTGCATCCCTGGCAAAACACGGGTTACTCGTCCTTTATAAATATTCCCCACGATGCCACGTTTGGCTTGACGTTCAATATGAACTTCTTTTAAAACACCCGTTTCCACCAACGCAACGCGGGTTTCATTGGGCGTAACATTCATTAATAATTCAACAGAATCCATTTTTTCGACCTTAGTTTTAGTCATATTAGTCTATCGAAAAGGAAAATAGAATAATAGTCCTAAATGAGGTAAAATGTGACCTTTCTCAAATTTTCACGACTTATTTTGGGGTATTTAATGTTTGGTTTAGACCCAACACTTATTACTTTTAGTATTTATATTTTCGGCATGATTTTAATCGGAGTCCTTGCCTATTATTATACAAACAACTTATCCGATTATATTTTAGGCGGCCGTAAACTCGGAAGTTTTGTGACAGCTATGTCTGCTGGTGCATCTGATATGTCAGGCTGGTTATTAATGGGTCTGCCGGGTGCGGTGTATGTATCTGGTCTGGTAGAAGGTTGGATCGCTATTGGTTTAATCCTCGGGGCTTATTTTAACTGGTTGCTTGTAGCTGGTCGTTTACGGATCTATACCGAATTTAACAACAATGCACTCACATTACCGGAATATTTCCACCATCGCTTTGGCACATCACATAATCTCTTAAAAATTGTGTCTGCAACAATCATCCTAGTATTCTTCACCATTTATTGTGGTTCTGGTGTGGTTGCAGGGGCGAAATTATTCCAAAACCTATTCTCAGTCGACTACTCCACAGCTATTTGGTACGGCGCATTAGCGACTATCGTCTATACCTTTATCGGTGGATTTTTAGCCGTAAGCTGGACGGATACCATTCAAGCCACATTGATGATTTTTGCACTAATTTTAACGCCTCTCTTTATCTTTTTAAGTTTGGGTGATGCATCACAATTTACTGGAGTGCTACATCAAGCAGAAATCGCAGCAAATAAAGACTTTACTGATTTATTTAGTTCTACTACACCATTAGGTTTATTAAGTTTAGCGGCCTGGGGCTTAGGTTATTTTGGTCAACCGCATATCCTTGCGCGTTTTATGGCGGCTTACTCGGTGAAATCTCTTATTAAAGCACGCCGTATCAGTATGACATGGATGGTGATTTGCCTCGCGGGTGCGATTGGTATTGGCTTCTTCGGTATTCCTTATTTCTTTGTTAACCCCAATGTGGCTGGCGTGGTAAATAATGAACCAGAACAAGTATTTATTGAACTGGCTAAATTGCTCTTTAATCCATGGATTGCCGGTATTCTACTCTCTGCAATTTTAGCGGCAGTCATGAGTACACTTTCCGCACAATTATTAATTTCTTCTAGTTCTATTACTGAAGATTTTTATAAAGGGTTTATCCGTCCAAAAGCTTCTGAAAAAGAATTAGTTTGGCTAGGTCGTGCGATGGTTTTAGTTATTGCGGGCATTGCAATTTGGATTGCACAGGATGAAAACAGCAAAGTATTAAAACTCGTTGAATTTGCCTGGGCGGGCTTTGGTTCTGCATTTGGCCCTGTTGTGCTTTTCTCCTTATTCTGGAAACGCATGACTTCATCAGCGGCGATGGCAGGAATGGTTATCGGCGCAGTAGTTGTCTTTGCTTGGAAATCGGTGATTCCTGAAACCAGTGAATGGTTTAATGTCTATGAAATGATCCCAGGATTCATTCTTGCTAGCCTGGCGATTATTGTGGTTTCTCTCCTTTCTGCAGAACCAGAAAATGAAGTCAAAGAAACCTTTGAGAAAGCCGAAAAAGCTTATAAGGAAGCAAAATAATGATTGATTTTCGTCCTTTTTATCAGCAAATTGCCACCACCAATTTATCTGCTTGGCTAGAAACATTACCTTTGCAGCTAAAAGAATGGGAAAAACAAACCCATGGTGATTATGCTAAATGGTCAAAAATCGTGGACTTTCTTCCTGATTTGCAGGCAGATACCATCGATTTAAAAAATGCCGTGAAATCTGACCGCACTTCCCCACTTTCAGAGGGCGAAAAACAACGCATTATCCATCATTTGAAGCAATTGATGCCGTGGCGAAAAGGACCTTATCATTTATTTGATATTCACGTGGATTGCGAATGGCGTTCTGATTTCAAATGGGATCGAGTTTTACCTCATCTTGCTCCATTAAAAGATCGTACCATTTTAGATGTGGGCTGCGGTAGCGGCTACCATATGTGGCGAATGGTTGGCGAAGGCGCAAAAATGGTAGTCGGTATTGATCCAACCGAACTTTTCCTTTACCAATTTGAAGCTGTTCGAAAATTACTAAATAACGATCGTCGAGCAAACTTAATCCCGTTAGGTATTGAAGAAATGCAGCCACTTGCTGCATTTGATACGGTGTTTTCAATGGGCGTGCTTTATCACCGTAAATCACCGCTTGATCACCTGACTCAGCTAAAAAACCAATTAGTAAAAGGTGGCGAATTAGTATTAGAAACCTTAGTGATTGATGGTGATGCCAATACAGTCTTAGTGCCTTCAGATCGCTATGCCAAAATGAAGAATGTGTATTTTATTCCTTCCGTTGCAGCGCTCATCAATTGGTTGGAAAAGGTCGGCTTTACTAATGTGCGTTGTGTGGATGTTGCCACCACGACATTAGAAGAACAGCGTAAAACGGATTGGTTAGAAAATGAAAGTTTGATTGATTTCTTAGATCCAAACGATCACAGTAAAACCATCGAAGGCTATCAAGCCCCTACTCGTGCAGTGATTTTAGCCAATAAATAATGGTTTAAAAAAGCGCGGTCAAAAAACATGAAGTTTTTTGACCGCACTTTGCTTTTTTATTTTAAGGCAATATGTACCGTAATCTCTTCACGATCGTGATACAAATGCTTCGCTTGAATATCAAATTCCAATTCTTTTTCTGCCAACATCACCGCAAGATTTTCTAAGCACAACATCACTTCTTGATAGCGCTTTTTCATTGGTAATTTCAAGTTGAAAATGGTTTCTCGACACCAGCCGTTAATCAACCATTTTCCAATTAAATTCGCAATTCGACTTGGTTGCTCCACCATATCACACACAAGCCAATCAATATGCTTACGTTTTGGTGGTTGGAATTTAAACCCATCTTCCGGACAGTGCTCAATTCTGCCGGTATCATGCAAACTTGCCGCCATTTTGCCATGATCAACCGCATACACAAATAAACCACGTTTCACTAACTGATAAGTCCAGCCACCGGGACAAGCACCGAGATCGACGCCAACCATATTTTCATTCAAGCGTTTACTTTCTTCATTTCGAGGAATAAAAGTTAAAATCGCTTCTTCCAATTTTAAAGTTGAGCGACTTGGTGCATCCGCTGGGAATTTTAAACGTGGGATTCCCATAAAGTGGGTGGAGTTATTACCAAAATAGGAATACCCCACATAGCAGCAATTCGGCTGCGTGAAAAAACAATGTAAAATCTGACCGCGCTTTGCATTCGGTTTGCCTTGTAACCAACCTTTCTTTTTCAACGCTTGGCGCAACGGCACAGTAAATTTTCGGCAAAATGTCGAAAGCTCTTTGGCTTCATTAGTATCTGCAGTTTCAACAAATAGCTCTACCGCTTGCTTAAGATTAATGTCTTCTGCAATGCGTTCATATTGAGCCCGAATTGGCGAAATACGATCTTGAGGATCCAGATTTTCTAAGAGATCTGACACAACGATCATTTGACGTGCAAAAATCAAACGATTAAATGGGATTTCTCTCGCTAAACGATCTGCATCACCTGGTTGATAGCATTCAAAAATGACATAGCCGCTGTTTTCTACTACGCGAGCAAAACCAAATACGCCACGCTCAGAAGCTCGGTCGGTAATTTCTGCGGCCACTTCTTTTTCAAAGCCAATTCGACAATATAAGGCTAATTTATTCATATTTTCCCTAATTTTATTGAATCTTTAATCCATGTTCTAAAGGCTTGAATCTGTTCATCATCTAAACGATCTAAATGATTAACCACATAGAATGATTTCGGATCCCGTAATTCAGTTGGTAACACAATTTGCAAATGGCCATTTTCAATTTCTTGCTGAGCCAAAATGCGATTAGCGAGCGCAATACCCTGACCATGAACCGCCGCTTGCAATGCCATAAAGGTATGGCTAAATAATGGACCTTGCTGAATATTCAAATCCTCTAATTTGAGATAATCGGCCATCGCTTGCCAGTTATCTCGAGTATGTGTGTGAATCAGCGTGTGCTTTTTCAAATCATCAGGACGGCGAACGGGAATTTTCTCAAGCAATGAAGGTGCCGCCAAAATCACTAAGTTTTCTTCACCTAACCGATCGACTTGTAAATTTTCCCAATCACCTTTGCCATAATAAATGGCAATATCAATTTCTTTATTTAATAAACCTTCATCTTGATCCACGCCCTTCAAGCGTACTTCAATTTCAGGGTGTTGCTTATTAAAATCACTCAAATGTGGCACAAGCCATTGAATACCAAAGGTTTGTGGCACACTAATTGCCAAATGTGGCTCTTCTTTAAGTGTTAATAAACGTTCAGTCGCTTCATTTAATTTTCGCAAAACTTTGTTAATATCAACAAAATAGGCTTTCCCAAATTCAGTCAATTCGAGTGAACGATTTTTACGTATAAAAAGCTCGACACCTAAAAAATCTTCTAATAATTTTATTTGATGGCTCACTGCGGCTTGTGTCACAAAAAGTTCATCCGCAGCTTTTGTGAAGCTTAAATGTCGAGCAGCTGATTCGAAAGACTTCAATGAATTCAGGGGAGGCAAACGTTTATACATAATTCTTCCCAACGGCTAAATTTTAGTTTATAATGAAAAAGATTCAATTCGGATTAGTTTTTTTTATGCATCAAATAAAAAAACATCATTTGTCCTTCCATTACCTTCTACCTACAATACACACATACTTAATGATTGGTAATTCCTTACAAGTTAATGAGTTTCAGACTTAAGTATGATGTTGTGTTTGCATATAGTTCGGTTCTCCGAACTGGAGTAACAATTAAGTTACTCATTTACTTCCTGTATATATTAAACCATTCTGGTTAAGCGCTGCTCGTTTCGAGCGGCGTTTTTTTATTTCAGCCATTCTAACATAAGCAAAATTTTATTTCCTGACCTACTTCACAAATTTGAAAATCCAATAAAAATTTTGAGAAATCACAATATTTTTGTGTTTAAAGGTTTTCATAGCTGCCGTTATGGTGTAGATTAACTGCATTTCCATTCATAAAATTATTTATACAAATTAAGGAAGCAAAATGAAAGACTTAGACTGGAACAATCTTGGATTTAGTTATATCAAAACAGATTACCGCTTCATCGCACATTGGAAAGATGGTAAATGGGATGAAGGAAAACTTACCACTGATAATATGCTACATATCCACGAAGGTTCAACGGCAATTCACTACGGTCAACAATGCTTTGAAGGCTTAAAAGCCTATCGTTGTAAAGATGGTTCAATAAACTTATTCCGTCCTGATCAAAATGCAAAACGTATGCAACACACCGCAGATCGTTTATTGATGCCTCAAGTGCCAACAGAATTATTTATCCGTGCTTGTAAAGAAGTGGTGAAAGCAAACCAAGAATGGTTAGGCCCTTACGGTTCTGGCGCGACATTATATTTACGTCCATTCCTCTTTGGTACGGGGGCGAATATCGGCGTGAAAACCGCACCTGAATTTATTTTCTCTGTATTCTGCTGTCCAGTAGGCGCATATTTCAAAGGTGGTTTAGCACCATCTAACTTCATTACGACTGATTACGACCGTGCTGCTCCGATGGGAACCGGTGGCGTAAAAGTGGGGGGGAACTATGCGGCAAGTTTGCTTCCTCATGAACTAGCCTCAGAACAAGGTACACCAGAACGTAAATTTGCAGACGCGATTTACCTTGATCCTAAAACTCACACTAAAATTGAAGAAGTGGGTGCGGCAAACTTCTTTGGTATCACCAAAGATAATAAATTTATCACGCCAGCATCTGAATCCATTTTACCAAGTATCACGAAATACTCATTACTTCACATTGCAAAAGAACGTTTAGGTATGGAAGCCATTGAAGGTGACGTGTATATTGATCAACTTGATCAATTCACCGAAGCGGGGGCTTGTGGTACTGCTGCAGTAATTACACCAGTAGGTGGTATTCAACACAAAGGTAAATTCCACGTGTTCTATTCAGAAACGGAAGTTGGCCCTATTACACGCAAACTTTATAACGAGTTAACCGGTATCCAATTCGGTGATGTTGAAGCCCCTGAAGGCTGGATTGTAAAAGTAGAATAATTTATTTATCTATCAACAAAAAGAGCGGTCAAATTGACCGCTCTTTTATTTATTACGATGTTCTTTACTTAACCAAACTCATCGCCAGATTCTTCGCGCCTTTAAAATCCACTTTACCACTTCCGAGCATTGGAATTTCATCCACTAAGAAGATTTGGCTTGGTAGCATAATTGGTGGAACATTTAATCCTTTAATGCGTTCATTGATTTCATCTAAAGAAAGTGCAGACTTAATTAAAAGCACAATGCTCTCGCCTTTTTTATCATCGCTTACAGCCACCGCAACGAATTGATTTTCTTCATCAAATACTTGTGAAAGTTTCTCTTCCACGCTACCTAGACTGATCATTTCACCGCCGACTTTAGCAAATCGAGAATAACGATCCACAATGGTAATAAAGCCGTTATGATCGATATGGCCTTTATCGCCGGTTTTGTAATAACGCACACCATCAATTTCAACAATCACTTCTGCTGTTTTTTCTGGTGCGTTCAAATAACCTTTCATCACTTGCCCACCACCAATCAAGATCAAGCCGTCTTCGCCGACTGGTAGTTCCTGCAAGCTTTCTAGATCCACAATTTTGATAATGGTGCCCGGTAATGGCATACCTACCGAACCAGCTTGATTGAAGGTAAATTCCTGTAAGGTTTCCGGATCCAGTAAATTAGGCATATTGACACTGGCTACTGGTGCTGTTTCAGTCGCACCATAACCTTCGTAAATTTCCAAGCCAAATTTAAGTTTGAAGGCTTCTTTCACATCTGCTTTCAATTTTTCGGCACCAGCAATAACCATACGCACATTTTGTAGCATTAACGGATGGAATTTCTTATTGCGTACATACAATCTAAAGAAAGTTGAAGTACCAAATAAAATACTCACACGATGTCGAGCACACATTTTTCCGACTGTCGCTCCATCTGTCGGATCCGCGACACTCACCATTTTAATGCCTTCACACAATGGCAATAAGGTTGTCACGGTTAATCCGAATGAGTGGAAAATTGGTAAGGAATTTAAAATGACATCATCTTTGTGGAAATTTAATAATTCACCAATCTGTTTAATGTTCGTCAGTAAATTTTTATGGCTTAATTCAATGCCTTTCGGATCACCTTCACTACCACTACTGAATAGGATGGTGGCATTATCTTCCAAGCTTACCTCTGCAAAGTAACGTAATTTAATCCACCATTGTGGCGCCAAAAACGCGGTTAAAAATGACCGCACTTTATTCGCTTTAGTGATCGATTTTCCTAATTTTTCCATAAAGAGGGCTTTATCAGCCACCACTTGGCTAAAGTCAAAACCTTTTGCGTTCAACTTATCCAAGAATTTTTCAGAGGTAATGACTTGTGAAATGTTGGCTTTTTTCAATGCTTTTTCCATCACTTCTGGGCTTAGCGTGTAGTTTAAATTTACCGGTACTTTGCCCATCACCATTAGGGCCATATTAATAATTGCCCCGATTGATGAACTTGGTAATAACACACCAACATTTTTTTCATTTCTTAAAGCCGCTTTTAAGATTTTTACAAACATCAACACGGCAGCAATAAATTTCAGGTTATTGAGTTTAGTGCCTTGCGCATCCACCACGGCTTCTTTGAATAAATTCGATTTTGCCGAATTCAACCAATGATGCATCAGCGGTTTACGTTTACTCATGACTTTTTCCCATACGGAGAAAGAAAGTTCGAGCACTTTTTGCTTCATCGCTGTCGCATCAATAAAGCCATGAATTGGTTTACCAAATGCTACTAAAATTTCACGCTTACCTTGGCGTTTAGTTAAATTCTTATAGAAAGAATCCGCACGGGAGAAGCTGCTGCCCCACAATCCACGTAAATAGAAAGGAACCGTTGTGACATTCTCTAAATCTTTTAATACGTGCTCAAAGCCTTTTTGGAACTCATTAATTTGGCCGTTATAGCTGATATGACCTTCTGGGAATAACGCCACCACTTCACCACGCGCTAAATATTCACGAATGGTTTCAATAGATTCACGGCTTGCCCCCCCACCAATTGGGATGACTTTGAAAATACGGAAGAACCAAGTGAGATACCATTTGTTGTAAATTGGACGATACATCACAAATTTAATCGCACGCGGGCTAGCCGCTTGTAACACTAACCAGTCAATCCAGCTAATATGGTTACCTAATAACAACACGCCACCACTTTGTGGAAGGTTTTTTAACCCATCCACATGAAAACGGTAATTCGCTTTTAACGCAAAGAGTAGGAATAAACGCGTAAATAAATGGGGTACTTTCGACATGGTATATAGACTCGCAGCAAAACATGCAGCAGAAGTCACTAAGAATAAACCTTGAGTCGAAACATTAAGTTGTACAAAAACAATACTTAATAGCAAAAAGACCACCATGAACACGTTTTGCACAAAATTGTTACCCGCCATGATTTTGCCGCTGATTTTCTCAGGTGCGAAATACTGAATAGTTGCATTCAATGGCACAATCAATAAACCGCCAGAGAAACCAAAGACAAAAGAACAAAGTGCCAATACCACACCACTTTGGGCTAGAGTTAAGAAGAATAACGATGCACAAATACCCAACGCACCAAGCGGCACAATACCTAACTCAATATGCAAACGAGAAGCACGTCCAGCAAGATATGAACCAAGCACTAGTCCTACGCCACTCACCGCTAGAATTGCTTGAATGACAACAGCATTATCTTCATTGAACATTGCTTTATAATGTGCAGGAAATGCCGCCACAATAATTTGTGACACGCCCCAAAACAGGCTTAGTCCAATGACACTCAACCAAATATTTTGATCAGCTTTTAATGTACGAACATTATCTTTTAAATACCCTAGAGAAAGGTATTTTCTCATATCAAACTGACCTTCTGTATTTTCAGCTTCTTGTTTAAAGAATGGAATTTTAAAAGCAAAATAGGCTTCTAGTGCACTCAGTAATACTAATGCTACACCTATCACCCAAACACTTTGTAATACTTCATTCGGGTCATCTGATGCCACATAATGCGCTTCAAAGAAGAAAGAAAATGCAAAAGAACTAAATAGAATGGCCACAATGGTGAGCGCTTGAATCACACCGTTTGCCATACCGATATTTTCAGTGCCCACAATCGATTTAATAATGCTATATTTGGCGGGAGAATAGACCGCACTTTGCGCTGCTAAAATCAATGTGAGTACAAAGGAAAGAGCAAACATGCCCGTCATATAACTCAATAAAATCCCCGCACTGATCACCACCGCCGCTAAACTGCTATAACGAATCACATTGGTGCGAGAAAATTTATCGTTGATAAATGCCGAAGGGGAAAACAAGAAAATAAACGGTAATAAAATCATCGCATTAATTAATGCCGTTAAAACCACCAAACTCTCCCCTGAAAAGCTTTTCAATAATACATTTTGAATGGTAATTTTATGTGCCAAATCCACACTGGCATTAATAAAGGCAATGGCTAAATAAGGCACAAAGCCAGCATATTTTAAGAGTTTCATTTCGCACTCTCCGCTTGATAAAGATTGAAGGTTTTCATATTTAAGAGATAAGGTTTTAACACCAACAACAAATCAAATAAATGTTTTAATTTTTCATCTTTTTGTTCGCTATTAGCTAATGCCGCTAAAGTCACATTTACCTCTTTTTCCGCTAACATTTTTGCTGCAGCCAAATAAGCTTTCACTACATCCATTTCGGCTTCATCACAACGAGCCAAGATCGCCAAAATATCGCGTTCTTTTGCCGTAAAAATGCCTTCACGAGGATTCAATAAGCCTTCCGCTACCATGTCTTCGATTTGTTTAGCGGAAAGATGAAATTCTTCACATAATTGCTCAATAGTGAATACCTCATTTTCTGCCCCCATGATGATATCCAATAATCCAATAAGGCTTTCATAAGGATTATTCCAATCAAAATGAGGATGTGCAAAAAGTGCTTTAATTTGTGAAATCGTCGCATTGAAATTACTTTGTAGATATTTAATAAAGCTGAGTAACTTCACACAATGTTCATCATAGAGATGAAAATTCGGTTTATCTTTCACCGGCTCTGGCAACAAACCTTCTTTCACATAGTACAGCACCGTGGATTTTGGTGTCTGACTAAGCTTAACCAAATCATTCATTTTTAACATAAGGATTTCCCTCTAGGTTGATTTGTTGTGTATTGTATCGCATAAAAATAAAAAGTAAATAGTGTTACTCTACGCTTTTCATAAAATTTAATAAAAAAGTTGTTCACCAAATCATGAACAACTTTCTTAATCAGCTTTAGCTTTCAACTTTTCGCCATAGATCCTTACTGTAAATGACGCCCACTGGATTTTTCTTCGCCCCCATAATAGTTGGAGAAAGATAAACTGGCGTGGTGTATTGGAAAAGCGGTAAAGCAAGGTTTTCCTGTTGGATCTTCTCACTTAATTTTAAGTAAATTTCTGACCGCTCTTTTTCATTTAAGCTTTTCAATGCTTGCTCAAAAAGTTGGTCATATTCCGCATTGGCATAGCCATTTTTATTATCGGGACTTTTAGAATAGAACAAACCCAAGAATGCCATAGGATGATTAAAGTCTGCGCACCAGCCAGAACGAATGACTTGGAAATCCCCTTTTTGGCGCTTAGTCTGTAATGTTTGCCAATTGACTGGTTGAGCATCCACGCGCAACATATCGGACTGCGTCAATTGCCCCACTAAACGTTGCGCAATATTCAAATGCAAGGGGGCATCATCATAGAGCACATTTAAATGTAGCGGATGTTTTTCATCAATTTTATTTTGAGCCAATAACTGCTCGGCAACAACAGGCTCCCATCTTGAATCTTGTCCATTTAACATGGCTTTCGGTAAAAAATACGAACTCGGAATTGCCGCTGGAATCTCATTATTCACAATATTCGTAACCGAAACCAACGAAGCAATCGCCTTACGCACATCTGCCTTAGCAACTTTAGGATCTTTCAGATTAAATTCATAAAAATATCCACAAAGCTGCGGAAAATGTTGAAGGTCCGCGTTCACTTCTGGTACATCAACTACCACATCAAAGTCAGATAATTTAGTGGCGATAAAAGGCAAATATTCTACACGCTCAAAAGCCACATTATTTTTCTGCCAATAATAGGGATTTTTAGTTAAGTGTATGCTTTTCACACTTTCACTTTCGATCATATAAGCCCCGTTTGTCACTGGATAATCAGGATCGCTATATTGTGGCACGAGGCTAATATGCGCCAACATTTCCGGTAAATATGGTGTTGGTTTATCAAGCTCAATACGTAAAGTGCGGTCATTTTCTGCATAAATGCCTAAGCTCTTAAAAGGTTTATTTTTTTCTAAAACGCCTTTCGCATTTTTTAGATTAAGATAAGCCAAATAAGATCTTAATGGACTATTTGATTGAGACAATGCTTGCCAAGAAAGCATGACATCCTGAGCAACTAAAGGATCGCCATTTGACCAACGAAGCCCTTCTCGCAAGGTAAAGATCCAGGTTTTGTTATCTTTCGTTTGCCAACTTTCTGCGATACCCGGCACGATTCGCCCTTCCGAATCATAAGCGGTTAAACCTTCATATAAATCACGCAATAAGTTTTCTTGTTCCGGATAACGCACAAACCAAGGCTCAAAAGAAGGAGTATGAGTAAACGCGCGAGTCAGTAAAGTCCTACTCGGTTTTGATGTATTTTCTTGTTCGATAGACTGACTTTGTGTTGGTTGCTCTTCTGCTGCCGTGTTTGTAGATTTAGGACTGTTTAATTTATCACAACCACTCAATCCAAAAACAATACCGAAAATGACCGCACTTTTAAGCCAAGTAAGGAAAGCATTATCCATTTTCAACGTCTTCTGTTTTAATCCAAAAGAAAAAGAACCAATATTTTACCGCAATTAAAATGGCAATGATCGTTCGCCCCACTACACTTGGGGTAAAGTAAAAGCCAATTAAAAGCATTGTAGTTGAAAAGGTCAGAATAGAAATTTTTGCTTTTTTTGTTAATGCACGACGTTCATTAAAAGACTTCAGATACTTTTGATAAAGCTTTGTCTCTAAAAACCAACGTTCTAAGCGAGATGAACCTTGCGCAAAAGAATAAAGTGTTAGCAACAAAAAAGGTGTTGTCGGAAGAATGGGTAGAAAAATACCAATCACGCCTAAAACCAAAGAAATACAACCAAGTACAATATAAATAGCTTTAATTAAAGGATTTTTGGGGAAGAATTTAAGTGCAACAAAACCGACTATAACCGAAAACGTGATTAAGCCAGAAAACAATAACGCGTCGTTCATCATCATTCCTAAATAAAAGTGATACGCAATTATTACTGATTTTTTAGATTTTTCAACCTTGATATTATAGAATTTGTCGCAATTTACTAAAGAAACAGTTAGCAAAAGGAATATTTATGTCTAATCCATTACTTCATATTGAAGGCTTACCTCCGTTTTCTCAAATCAAACCAGAACATATTCAACCGGCAATCCAAGAACTCATCGAAGAAAATCGTCAAGCCATTGAACAAGTTTTAAAACAACCGCACTTTACTTGGGAAAATTTTATTGAACCGCTTTCTGAAGCTGGCGAACGCCTAAGCCGTGCTTGGTCACCAATCTCTCATTTAAATTCAGTTAAAAACAGCCCTGAATTACGTGATGCGTACCAAGCCTGCTTACCACTACTCTCTGAATACAGCACTTGGGTGGGTCAACACAAAGGCTTATACAATGCTTATTTAGCCTTAAAAAATAGTCCTGAATTTGCCACTTATTCAGTGGCGCAAAAGAAAGCGATTGAAAACGCACTGCGTGATTTTGAGCTTTCAGGTATCGGTTTATCTGAAGAAAAACAAAAACGTTATGGCGAGATTGTGACTCGTTTATCAGAATTAAGTGCACAATTTAGCAATAATGTGCTCGATGCCACCATGGGTTGGGAAAAAGTCATTGAAGATGAAAGCCAATTAGCGGGGCTTCCTGAATCTGCATTACTTGCAGCAAAACAATCTGCTGAAAGTAAAGGCTTAAAAGGCTATCGTTTTACGTTAGAAATTCCAAGTTATTTACCTATTATGACCTATTGTGAAAATGCAGCATTACGCGAAGAAATGTATCGTGCTTATGCGACTCGCGCTTCTGATCAAGGTCCGAATGCAGGCAAATGGGATAACACGGCGATCATTGAAGAAATCATGACGTTACGCGTGGAACTAGCGAAATTGCTAGGTTTCAATACCTATACTGAACGCTCACTTGCGACCAAAATGGCAGAAAATCCACAACAAGTGTTAGATTTCTTAAATAACCTTGCAGATCGTTCAAAAGCGCAAGGTGAGAAAGAATTAGCAGAACTTAAAGCTTATTGTGAAAAAGAATTTGGCGTAACGGAACTTGCCCCTTGGGATATCAGTTTCTACTCTGAAAAACAAAAACAACATTTATATGCGATCAATGATGAAGAACTTCGTCCTTATTTCCCTGAAGATCGCGTTATTTCGGGCTTATTTGAATTAATTAAACGTATTTTTAATATTCGTGCAGTTGAACGTTTTGGCGTAGATACTTGGCATAAAGATGTGCGTTTCTTTGATTTAATTGATGAAACCGATGAAGTACGTGGCAGTTTCTATCTCGATCTTTATGCACGTGAAAATAAACGTGGCGGCGCATGGATGGATGATTGTATCGGTAGAAAACGTAATGCTGACGGTTCAATTCAAAAACCAGTTGCTTATTTAACGTGTAACTTCAACGCGCCTATTGGTGATAAACCTGCACTATTCACCCATGATGAAGTCACAACTCTCTTCCATGAGTTTGGTCACGGCATTCACCATATGCTCACCAAAGTTGATGTGCCGGATGTTGCGGGTATCAATGGTGTACCTTGGGATGCAGTAGAACTTCCAAGTCAATTTATGGAAAACTGGTGTTGGGAAAAAGAAGCGCTTGATTTTATTTCTGGTCATTTTGAAACGCACGAACCATTGCCAGAAGAAAAATTAAATCAACTTCTCAAAGCAAAAAACTACCAAGCAGCGATGTTTGTGTTACGCCAGCTTGAATTTGGCTTGTTTGATTTTACCCTTCATCATACTTTTGAAGTGGGTAAAGCTGATCAAGTCCTTGATACCTTAAAAGCGGTGAAAGATAAAGTTGCCGTGATTAAAGGTGTTGAATGGGCAAGAACACCACATAGCTTTAGCCATATCTTTGCAGGCGGTTATGCGGCCGGTTATTACAGCTATTTATGGGCTGAAGTGCTATCTGCAGATGCGTTCTCTCGCTTTGAAGAAGAAGGGATTTTTAATCCAATTACGGGTAAATCTTTCTTGGATGAAATTCTCACTCGTGGTGGCTCTGAAGAACCAATGGTCTTATTCAAACGCTTCCGTGGACGTGAACCTCAATTAGACGCATTGCTTCGTCATAAAGGCATTGCGAACTAATAACTAAAAAAGAGCGGTCAAATTTTTGACCGTTTTTTTATCTTCCAATATGCAGAAAATAAAAAAGCCCTCGGTAATCCGAAGGCTTTTATTTTTACTATCGTAATAAAAATTAGCGACGTAAACCTAAACGAGCGATAGTGCTTTGGTATAAAGCAAGATCAGTACGTTTTAAGTAGTCTAAAAGTTTACGACGACGAGAAACCATACGTAATAAACCACGACGACCATGGTGGTCTTTTTTGTGCTCAGCGAAGTGAGCTTGTAAGTGGTTGATTTGTGCAGTTAATAATGCGATTTGAACTTCAGAAGAACCAGTATCTTTCGCATCGCGACCAAATTCAGCAACGATTGCTGCTTTTTTTTCAGTACTTAGAGACATTTTTTACTCCTAAAAGGTAGTGTTATTAATACATCATTCGCCGATCTCTAACTCAGCGATGACAAGGAGCCTGAATTTTAACGATTGAAGCCAATAAAAGCAAGGAATTATTACGCTGTTCCTCTTAAATGTTTAATCATTTTTAAATCCATTCTTACGAATAATGTCTTGCGCATGCTCGCTCAATAAAAATTGATAAAATCGTTGCGTCAATGCGGCATCATTCAGCATAGCAAGGACATACTCTGCGCAAATATCATATTCAGATGGCAATGCATGACAAAGCATCCCCAAATTTTCTAATCTTGTCTGATAATGCGCATAGCCCAACATCATATCCGCATAATCGTTTTTCAAGAGATAATGTGAAGCCATTTCACCTGGAGGTATGACAACTTGATTTTCTGTTCCTCCGACCAATTTCAATGCCTTCGATTTTAACCTTTTACCTTGTTCAGGATAATCTTTTTCAATAAGGTCAAAAAGCTGCCAAGCATAATCACCGCAAGGATCACAAACTGGCGTTGACGTGGCTAATCGATATTGATCATCAAAAAGTAGCTCAAGGGTATCTCGCTGAAATTCTGGCTTATTCTTTGTTGTCAGCATAAGTTGATTATAAGTTAACACCTGCTGCTGAAAAACTCGACGCCCTAGTGCCGATACATTTTCTGAATTCGCACTAATAAAAAGATCAGCTAACGCTCCTTGTATTATGCGCGTTTTCAACAACCCAGCGGGCCCCAATATGCATTCAATTTCCACTTCATGACATTGCTTAAATGCACGAGTAAGCTCCAATAAGGCATATCGGAAGCTTCCCGCACTATAAATAGTGAGTTTATTCATCTCTCTTTCCTTCTAACAAAACCTCATAAACCGGCACAAAATGGCTAAACGGTTGCTGTTGATATTGCGATTGTTCAACGATCATCGGTAAATGAAAAAGTGCGGTCAGATTTTCAGAAGTTAATATCTCATCCGTTTGTCCAAAGCGAATAAAATTCCGATTGATCAAAAGCGTTTTATTCGCAATCGCTTGTGCATGATTAGGTTGATGCGTGGTGAAAATAATTCCCAGGCCGTGCTTTTTCGCTAATTGTCTTAAAAGTGATAACACCGCATCTTGGTTGGCTAAATCAAGCGCTGAAGTGGGTTCATCCAACAGCATTAAACGGCATTCAGATGCAATGGCACGTGCAATCAAGATCAACTGACGTTGTCCACCTGAAAGTGAAGCAAAATCTTGCTCGGCTAAATGCTGCAACTGTAAATCAGCTAACGCTTGTAACGCCACTTCAATATCTTGTGGTTTAGGCTTACTAAAGGTGGCAATATGGTTTGAACGCCCCATTAACACAATATCCAATACCGAATAGGCAAAAGGTGCACTGAAAAATTGCGGGACAAAACCTATCGAGTCATTCAGCTGAATATTGCCTTGTAAGGGGCGATGGATGCCAAGTAACAGATCTAACAAGGTACTTTTGCCACAACCATTTTGTCCTAAAATCGCGAGAATCTCTCCTGCCTGTAAAGCAAAATTGAGATGTTGAAAAAGCAGGTTGTTTTTTTCATAAGCAAATGCAAGATCATTTACTTTAATCAAATCAGTCACGCATCGCTCCATTTCGTTTTAAACGATAAACCAATATGCCAAATAAAGGTGCGCCAATAAGCGCAGTTAAAATGCTGATCGGAATTTCATTGTCGGTCAACGCGCGAGCCGCATTGTCCACCCACAGCATATAAATAGCCCCCACTAGCATCGTACAAGGCAATAAACGTTGGTGATTAGCACCGACCAACATGCGACTAATATGTGGAATGATCAAGCCAACCCAGCCGATACTGCCGCTAATAGCCACCTGGCAAGCGACTAATGTTCCGCTAAGGGCAATCACCAACCAGCGTAATCGCCCAACTTTTACCCCTAATGCTTTCGCTTCTTTATCCTCTAAAGAAAGCAAATTTAAACGCCAGCTCAGTTTCAGCAACAATGTCGAACAACACACAAAAGGCACGAAGAAAAACAGCCATTTTTCCGTATTAGCCGTGGCGAAGCTGCCCATCAACCAAAACACAATACTTGGTAATTTTTCTTCGGTATCAGAAACGTACTGCAACAGGCTCACTAATGCAGAAAACAGCCCGCTCAAAATCATCCCGATTAAAATCAGCATCAGCAAACTTCTTCGGCCAAACTTTACGCTAAATAAAAAAACGAGCACTAGCGTACTTAAACCGAAAAAAATCGTACTGGCAAATAAGCCATACAGACTCAAACTAAAAAAGATGGCTAGTGTGCCACCAAATGCAGAACCAGAGGTCACGCCAATAATATGCGGATCCACCAACGGATTACGAAAAATACCCTGCAATGCCGCGCCACTTAAGGCTAATCCAGCCCCCACACAAAGAGCAGATAAAATACGCGGTAAACGAACTTGGAAAATAACCTGCTGATGGATTGGGTCAATAGGAAGTGCGGTCAATTTTGCCGTTAAAATTTGCAAAATCTGCTCTAAGGATAAAGCATAACGCCCGATTCCTAACGAAATCAGGGCGCTCGCAACCAAGACAATGAGCAATACGCCCATCAATTTGGAATGTTTATTTACCATTGTTATACGGTTGACGATAGAATTTTAAATAGTAGTCGTTCACCATTTTATCTAAATCGATATCTTGGAATTTTTGCGGATATAGCGATTTTGCTAACCAAACTTCGCCTAATGCTAAGGCTTCCGGCATCGGATAACCCCAAGCTTTCGCATATTCCGGCATTAAAAACACTTGGTTATTTTTCACTGCATCAATATTAGCCCAAGCCACATCTTCTTTAATTTGTGATACCACTTTAGGATAACGATCCTGCACCAAAATCACTGCTGGATTCCACTCAAGCACATTTTCCATGGAAACCTGTTTAAAACCTTTCACCGTTGCCGCTGCGACATTATACGCACCAGCATGTTCCAACATTAAACCAGTATATTTACCCGAACCATAGGTATTTAAATCTGGGTTAGCCATATAGGTGCGCACTCGTTTCTCCGCAGGAATGTCTCCCAAACGTTCCGCCAACATTTTACGATTCGCAAATGCGGCTTTAACTAATTCTTTGCCTTGTTGTTCTTTTTCAAACACTTGAGCAATCAACTCAATACCTTGAGTTAAGCCTTCGTTATAAGCTTTATCTTCATCAGCCAAAGTTGGATTAAGTTTATCTTTATCACTGCCAGTTCGTAGCGAAATAGCAATCACTGGAATACCGGTATCCGCAATTTGTTTAATCATTTCCGGTGGTGCATAGTTGGTAACAAATACCACATCCGGTTTTAATTCCAACAAGCTTTCAATATTGACTGAATTTAAATCGCCCGGCATGGCCATTTTTTCTAATTCTGGCGCTAAACGCACATAATTTTGCCCCAGTTGTTTTTTCCAATTTGATAATACCCCAACAATTTGTTTGGTGGCATCTAATTGCACGGCGATATTGAGAGTTTGATGCTGTAATACCACAGCACGCTGAATATAATCGGGAATGGTCACTTGACGATCTAATTGGTCAGTTACAACACGATCAGCCAACGCCGATGTAGAGAAAATGCCGAACAAAGCAGCAACAAACAAGCGGTTAAATTTCATAAGTTATCCTTAAAATGAAAATGGAGTTAAATTATACAATAAAATATATAGCGAGATATACAAAACAATTGATGATCTAAACTAAACAACTATGCTTTGCTAATCACCACTTTAATATCTTCTGGTGCCGCATAATAAGGTGCAGAGGTAATAAATAAATTAATGCCTAACTTGGCATAATTTGCCACATTATTTTTATTCACCCCACCTGCGACGGAAAGCGTAATATTTCTGCCTTGTGCTTTGATGAGATCTAAAGCCGCTTTCACATCTTCAACTGACCATTTATCTAGCTGAATAATATCAGGAGAGGCACTAATCATTTGTTCAAATTGTGCAAAATTGTCTGCTTCAAGGGTGACCTTATTTTCTGGTGCTTCACGCTTTAAAGTTTCCACGATATGCGTCCAGTTATTCGGTTCAGCCAATAAATTACGATGATTAGTGAAGACCAGTAAGGTTTCACTCAGGCCTTGACGATGAATATGTCCGCCAGCTGCCAGCACTGCATTGGTCGCCAGTTTACGGGTATTTGGAATGCTTTTACGGGTACAAGCCACCGCCGCATGCGGATTAATGGCTTTGGCATTAGCAATCATCTCCGCCGTGTATTGCGCCACGCCACAAGACCATTCCAATACAAGCTGCACCACTTTCCATGCCTGCTGTAATTTATCCGCAGAATCGACCGCACTTAGCAATAAAGCACCGGCTTCAACGGCTTCCCCTTCATTCACATAAACCTGAGGCGTAATGCCTAATTTTTTCAGTAATCGTTCTGCTACTGAAATCCCCGCCACCACGCCGGCATTTTTACGTTTGAATTCAATTTTTGCAGGGACTTTTTCTAGCCCTAATGCGTGCGTGGTTAAGTCGCCGCGATAAATATCTTCCAATAAAAAATCATCGAGTTCTTTGTCTGAGAAATAAATCATAGTTTGTCCTTAAATTAATCGCCCTAAATGTAAATGAATTTGTCTATCCGCTAGAAAATCTGCTTCTTTAGGCTCGTGGGTCACCAATAATGTGGTGAGATTGAAGGCTTTGAGCAAGCTTTTTACGTTTTGCCAAATCTGTTGACGGGTTTGCCAATCCAATGATGAAAATGGCTCATCTAATAGCATCACATCCGGTGGATTGATTAGCGCCCGTGCCAATGCTGCGCGCTGTTGCTCGCCGCCCGATAATTGATGCGGATAACGATCGATCAACGCATCAATGTTCAACTGTGCCAATAAATCAAGTTGCTCCTGTCTTGTGCTTTTCGGTTTCGCTAAACTTAAGTTTCCACTTACGGTTTTATGGGGAAAAAGGTACAAACGTTGATTTAAATAGCGACAACGTCTTTCCCAAGAGGCAAGGTTATCCCAAGGACATTGGTTAAATGCAATACTCCCCTGATAATCCGAATAACCGGCAATGGCATTGAGAAGCGTGGTTTTTCCGCTTCCCGATTGTCCAACAATCGCCACCGATTCACCATTTGCAACCGTTAGGCTAATATCCTTTAAAATACCAACCTGTAAATGTTGAATTTGTAACATCCTAAAGTTCCCGATTAAGCACGCGTAATAAAAAAAGCAAACAGGCTGAAATCATTAAAAGCCATAAGGCTGCCCCAATCGCAATTTCAAAATCACCGCTGGAAATATTGAGATATACAGCCACCGGCAGCGTCTCTGTTTTAAAACGGGTGGCGCCGGCTAGCATTAAGGTCGCACCAAATTCACCGATGGCGCGCGCCCAAGCCAAAATTGCCCCACACAGCAAAGGTTTCCAACACATAGGGAGCTCAACTTTAAGCAAGCTTTGCCAAGGTGTTAAACCTAAGTTATAGGCGGCAAGCCGATAACCATCATCAAAATGACTGAAAACCCCGCGAGCATTACGCAACATAATTGAGGTGGCAATATAACTTTGCGCCACCACAATACCAATCGGGCTAAAAATCCAACGACTAATCTCTGGAATCAGCGAACTCAGCCAACCTTCTGAACCGAACAACAAAAGTAGACTTAAACCCGTGACTAAGGGTGGCAAAACCATCGGTAAGTCCAGCACAGTATCAATTAGCTTTTGTAGAGGTAGGCGAATTTGACTCATCACCCAAGCGGCAGGTAATGCAATTAACAATGCAACAACTAGCGAAAAGAGCGAAGTCCCTAAAGAAAGCATTAAGGCAAAGTGCAGTTCATGATCAAACAACACCTGTTTGAAAAAATGCCAATTTAATTGCCCAATTAAAGCAAGCACCGTTCCCAACACCGTTAAAAATAACAACATTAAGGGGAGCAGTGCTAACTTTAAACTGAGGCTTTTATTTAACCGGTAAGAAGCCTTCATCGGTAAAATATTTCACGCCTTCTGTATGGAAAAAATCAAATAGCTGTTTAGCTTCCGTTGGATGTACCGAAGATGAAAGTAACGCTAAGGTCACTTTTTCTTGCGGTGTGCCTTGTGGGTTTGGCAAGATTTCCACTTTATCGCGCACTTTCCACGCGCCAGAACGTCCGACAACTGCCGCATCCACATCACCATTCAATAGATACATCATCAACTGTTTTACGGTAGCGGCTTTCACAACCACTTTTTCATTCAACGCCTGTTGATAACCCGATAGCTCAAAGATTTTCTCTGCCCCTTTACCTAATGCCATCGCCTTGGCATCACCAATTCCCAAACGTAAGTTACTTTCGGCAAGATCTTTAAAAGAATGAATATTTGCACTTTTATCTTTGCGTACCGCCATTACTGGAATATGTAAAACCAACGGTTCAACAGCTTTAACTTGATTATCTTGAGCTAATTTCTCGACATAATCTGCCGAACCAGATAAAAATAAGTCGCCGGTTTTCACTTGGTTGTAACGTGCCAAAATTTGACCTGAACCGCCGTATTCCACGGTGACCTTATTGCCCGTATTTTGCTCAAATTGTTTTACAATTTTCTCTACTGGCTCTTTTAAACCCGCGCCAGCATAAAGATAAAGATCAGCAGCTTGGCTGGAGAGTGTCATTGCCATTAAGGCGGCTAAAGTGGCTAACTTTTTCATTTAAACTCCTTATTTAAATTGAATGGAACATAGCATAATCTTTATATAAATTAAATTATAGCGGATTTATTGCAAACCAATTTATCCTTTTATAAATTGAGATGTTTTTGCAATTCCTGAACTGAAGTGCGGTAAATTTTGGCGAGGTTTTCAAAGGTCATCAGTTCACTTTTTTCACTTTGCTGAAAACCAAATTCTTGATCGAGCATTGCAATATTTTCGGCTAAATAGACCGCTTGTTGTGGATTGTGAGTGGTAATTAGTAAGGCAATATTTTGATGCTGTAATTGCTTAATTTTTTCCAACACCCGAATTTGGTTACCGAAATCAAGACTGGCTGTTGGTTCGTCCATAATCAACAATTTCGCCTGTTGTGCAATGGCTCGGGCGATGAGCACGAGTTGTTTTTCGCCCCCACTGAGTTCATGGTAATAACGTTTAGCAAGATGGGTTATTTGCAATTCCGCTAAAGCCGCAAGGGCAAGATCTTTATCTTCAGCTCTTGGGGTTTGATACCATTTTAGATAAGCAGATCGCCCCATTAACACCATATCTTGTACCAGAAAAGGAAAAAGCTGTGCATGAGCTTGCGGCACATAAGCAATTTCGCGAGCTAATTCAGTGGCAGAATATGTGGCAAGCGGTCGGTTTTGAAAGAGAATTTGCCCATTGAGTGCAGGTTGCAAACCTAGTAAGGTTTTTAAGAAAGTACTTTTCCCCGCCCCATTGGCGCCAAGTAAACAGCAAATTTGCTGAGGTTTCAGTGCAAAATTGATCTTATCTAACAAAGGCTTATTGCCATAACCAATCGTCAATTGTTGAGTTTCAATTAAATTCATTTTCGCCCTCTCAACAATAAATAGAGGAAAAACGGTGCACCACAAGCAGAGGTTAAAATTCCTATTGGGAGTTCAATACTTGCAACAGTACGGGCGAGTGTATCTGTGAGAAGTAAAAAACTCGCACCAAGTAACAACGATGTTGGCAGCAATAAAATGAAATTGGCACCTACTAATAATCGCGCGATATGGGGCACAAGCAAACCAACCCAGCCAATAATCCCCGTAATAGAGACCGCACTTGCTGTGCAAAGTGTGGTGAAAATGATCAAAATATAGCGTGTGCGTTGGATAGGAATACCGAGGCTTTTCGCTTCATCTTCTTCTAAAGCGAGCAGATTTAAGCGCCAACGCAATAAGAAAAGCGGCAGAATACCGAGTATTAAAATAGGGGTAAGTTGACTTAATTCTTTTACGCCAACAGCCGTAAAACTGCCTAATAACCAAAAGGTAATCGAAGGTAATTGGGTGAAAGGATCGGCTAAAATTTTTAACAATGAAATGCCCGCGCCAAGTAATGAACCGATAGCAATCCCCGAAAGCACTAAGACCAAAATGGGATCTTGATTACGGCTTCTTGATGCAACCATCGAAACACATAACACTGCCAAGATACCGCCACTAAAGGCAAAAAGCTGCACGTAAAACATCGGTAAATTGTAGAAAATCGCCAATGACGCACCAAGCCCCGCACCGCTTGAAACCCCTAAGATATCAGGAGAAACCAACGGATTTTTAAACATCCCTTGATAAGTCGCACCTGCGGCGGCTAATGCGGCACCCACTAAACAGGCGACAAAAATACGCGGGGTACGAATATGCCAAAGTACTGTTTCAACAGAAGAAGGCGTTTGGCATTCCGTTTCAAATACACAGCGAATCGCTTGTCCCAGTTGAAGGGGAGAAATCGGAAATCGCCCCACATTCAACGAAAACAAAATGGTGCCGCCTAATAAAATCACTAACGAAGTGAAAAAGAGTTTGGGATTACGTTGAATAAAATACGGCATAACTATTTCACATCATGTAGCAATTGAGTCGCTTGTTCTAGGGTTAATTCAATCTGATAGAACACGTAATAAAACGTTTTCACTTCTTTTGTAAATTCAGTCATAGGTTTACCGCTAACTAAATGCGAGACCCAACGCACCCCAAGCAAACGGTTCACACTAGGTGGCGAATCTAACCAACCAAATGGATTATTCGGGATTAAAAAAACTTGTCCATTTTTGACCGCACTTAACTGTTGCCATTGCGGATTCTCTTTTAAGGTTTGCAAAAACTCTGGGTATTGGCTGAAAATCACATCCGGATTCCATAATAAAAGTTGCTCCATCGAAACCTGTGTAAGCCCTTTATGAGCGCCTTCCACCACATTTTTTAAACCCACGATTTCAATGGCTTCTGTATGAATTGAGCCTTTTTGCCCTGTTTGTAGGCCATCTGCACTACGAGCTAAATAGAAGGTTTTGGTCAATTTAGAGGCATTTTCGACCGCTTGTTTAAGGGTTTCTTCAGCATACCTCGCTTGAGGTTCTGTAAGATTTTCTACGCCTAACACTTTCCCTAAATAACGCAAAGTAGTGGGTGTTTCACTGAGTTTGCCGTCTAGCAGCAAATAAGGTACACCTGTTTGGTCAAAAGTCCGTTTGGCTTGATCGATATAGTTTGGGGTAACATTGCCTACATCAATAATTAAATTCGGTTGCAATGCCACAATTTTCTCTGGCGAGAGCGTGCTGCCTTTTCCGGCAATTTTCCCTAAGGTTGGTAAAGATTGTTGTGCTGAAGGAAACAATTTTCCACGTTTTTCCATATTAAATCCCGCCAATCCCTGTAATTTATTGGGCGCGCTTGAAAGGAGCAACACATCAGCTGGGTTACCCGCACTTAATACTTTTTCAATTTTAGCTGACGGAGGTAATTCCCCCGCCAAATAAGCGATTTCTTCTGTTGCAAATGCACTGGTTGATACACAAAGCACAAGTGCAATACCTATCCATTTTTTCATATTCTTTCCTCTTTTAGCGATTTAAAATGAGATGACTTTATTTTAACGCTATATATTTTTTAACATAGTAAATAAATTTTGGTAGAATGTCATCGTTATGTTTTTTATTATATAACATTTATTATTCATAGCTAAAGGTGAAAAAATGAAATGGGATGTGATTTATAAGTTTTGCTTGCTTTCTATGCTCATTGCAGGATTGGTAGGCATCTTGTTCAGCGGCTTAGGGATCTACTTTCAGTGGCCCATTCAAGGCATCTTTCAGTTGCATTTAGGTTCGGCGTTACTGCTTATTTTGGGCGTGGTTTTACACTTCTTTAATCGAAAAAATAAAGCGGTCAAAATTGTGCAACAATTTACCGATTTAGTGACACATAATCGCTATCCTACCTATTGTAATTTAGATCGTTTGATCATGACGTTTGAGCACTTTTCAATTCTGCAAATTGCAGAGCAACTTCAGCTCAACCCTTCGATTTTATTCTCCGAATTAGCTAACGGAAAAATAAACTTCAGCGATGCTAACCGCACTTTGCGAGAAAATTTCCCTCATAATGATGAAAAAATTTTCGCCGCGATCACCATTGCATTGAAGTTACGCTTCAACCCTAACCTAAAAGGAAGTTCCAATGGAAAAGAAACTGCTTTGCATCGCCATTAGTTTGGCTTGCTTGCCTGCTTATGCCGAAAATGTATTTACCCTTGGTCAAATTGAAATCATCGGTGAAAAATCGAGTGATCTCAGCACCGCTCGTATTGACCAGGCTGAATTACAAAAAAATAACCAAGATCGGGTGTCTGATGTAGCAAAAAGCACATCGGGAGTGTTTGTCGAACATGGCGGCGCACGCAACGAATACAATTTATTAGTACGTGGTTTTAATGCTCGCCGCGTACCAGTATTTATGGATGGTATTCCGGTTTATGTCCCTTATGATGGCGAAATGGACTTAGGTCGTTTTACCACCTTTGATTTATCTCGTATTGATATTTCTAAAGGCGCAAGCTCTGTGCTTTATGGCGCAAATACGATGGGTGGTGCCGTGAATTTAATTTCTAAAAAACCAACTCAACCTTTCGAAGGTTCTATTGGCTATGGCTTTTCACATGGTAAAAGTGGTGGTACAGCAACCAATAAAACAGATTTTGATTTAGGCACTAAACAAGAACTATTTTATGCGCAAGTAAGTGGTTCTTTTATTGAAAAACAAGGCTTACAACTTTCTCATCATTATCAACAAATCAATCCCAAAGGCGATGATGGTGGTCGAGCAGAAAATTCTAAACAACGTGATAAAAGATTAAGTTTGAAAGTCGCTTATACGCCAAATGAGCATGATGAATACGCACTGGCGTTCTCTACACAAAAAGGCACCAAAGAATCACCGTTTTATTCTGGCGCTGATAGTTTTGAACGCTATTGGCGCTGGCCGATGTGGGACAAAGACAGTATCTATTTCCTTTCCCATACTGAATTTGGCGCCCATCATCTCACATTAAACACGAAGGCATTTTATGACACCTTTAAAAATGACCTACGTGCTTTTGATGATGCAACATTCAGCACTCAAAAGAAAAAATCAAGCTTTAATAGCTATTACCGTGATTATTCCTACGGTGCAGGCTTTGATTTAGGTGGCGATTTAACCTCCAAAGACCACTTAAAATTCTCTACCCTCATTAAATATGACGTGCATCGCGAACATAATGATAATGAACCGACCGCAGTAGATAAAGATCGTACCTACAGCTTTGGTTTAGAAAATACTCATCGTTTTAATGAGCAAACCTCTCTGATTACAGGCATCAGCTACGACAAACGTGATTCACACCGTGCAGAGAAATTTGAAAAACAATGTGCATCAACTCACCAAAAAAATGCGATTTGTCCGTTTGATATCGGTAATAAACACGCCTTTAATTATCAAATCAAATTTGCCCATCATTTCTCTGAACATGATGAATTTGCGCTAAGTTTTGCGAAGAAAACACGTTTTGCCACAATGAAAGAACGTTATTCTCGCCGATTTGGTCGTACTGAGCAGAATCCATTCTTAAGCCCAGAAACCGCTTACCATTACGAAGCTAGTTATATGCATACCTTTGGCGATTGGTTAAGAGTGGATAGCGCACTTTTCTATTCTGAAGTAAAAGATGCCATTGAAGAAGTCGCGATTAGCAAAAAACTCAATCAATATCAAAATGTAGGCAAAGAAGCCTTTAAAGGTGCTGAATTAGCCGTGAATCTTTTTGCAACAGATAATTTAACGTTAGGGGCAAACTACACCTATACGCATGCAAAAAATAAAACCCAAGATACCATTGTGAAGAATGTGCCAAAACATAAATTCTTTGCATTTGTTGATTGGAAAATATTACCAAACCTTTCACTTTATGTGAGCCAAGAAGCGGAACATGGCCGTTATTATTTAGATGGCGGTGAAACCGTGAAGCTCTCTGGTTTTGGAAACAGCAATGCGAAATTAATCTATGAACCGGTTTCAGGATTAAGTTTAGAAGCGGGTGTATCGAACCTCTTTGATAAAAACTACTACTATCAAGCAGGTTACCCAGAAGAAGGACGCGTTTATTTCGGCAATATCCGATATAAATTCTAAAATAAAAAACGGGCAACTTGTGAAACAGGTTGCCCGTTGTTTTTATAAAGTTATTAGTCCTTCAGCGCTTTGATTTTCTCAATCACGTTTGTGGTTGAACAGCCATTTTCGAAATTCAATACACGAACATCACCGCCATTTGCCCACACTTCTTTACTGCCAGCAATCTCTTCAGGTTTATAATCACCGCCTTTCACCAATAAATCCGGTAAAATCTCACCAATTAAACGTTGTGGCGTGTCTTCATCAAAAGAAACGACCCAATCTACTGACGCTAAACCTGCCAATACTGCCATACGTGCATTCAGATTGTTAATTGGACGACTTTCACCTTTTAAGCGTTTAACTGAGCCATCTGTATTCACGGCAACAATTAAACGATCACCAAGTTTACGAGCATTTTCTAAATAAGATACATGACCAGGGTGAAGAATGTCGAAACAACCGTTTGTCATCACGATTTTCTCACCGCGCGCTTTAGCATGATCGACCGCCATTTTTAATTGGCTTTCTGACATAATACCGAAGCCGGTTTCAGAACGACCATGGATCGCATTCTCTAACTCCACAGTAGAAACCGTTGATGTACCCAATTTACCGACCACAATACCTGCCGCCACATTAGCTAAATAGCAAGATTCTTCAAAAGAACGTCCATCTGCAAGTGCGGTTGCTAGAACACTGATTACCGTATCGCCCGCACCTGTTACATCGAATACTTCTTTGGCAACGGTTGGTAAGTGGAATGGCTCTTGATTTGGACGAAGTAGTGTCATGCCTTTTTCAGAACGGGTCACTAAAAGTGCGGTCAATTCAATGTCTGAAATTAATTTTAAACCTTTCTCAATGATTTCTTCTTCAGAATCACACTTACCTACCACCGCTTCAAATTCTGACATATTTGGTGTAAGTAAAGTGGCGCCTCGATAACGCTCAAAATCTGTGCCTTTTGGATCGATCAACACCGGTACATTCGCTTTGCGTGCAATTTGGATCATTTTTTGCACATCTTTTAACGTGCCTTTACCATAATCTGAAAGCACTAACGCACCAAAGTTTTTCACTTCCGCGTCTAATTTCGCAAGCAACTCATGACATTCCACATTTTGGAAATCTTCTTCAAAATCCAAACGAAGTAATTGTTGATGACGAGACAAAATACGTAATTTCGTAATAGTTGGGTGAGTATTCAATGCTACAAAATTACAGTCAATTTTTTGATGTTGTAATAAATTGGTTAAGGCTGTGCCTGTTTCATCTTGACCAATTAAACCTAAAATTTGCACAGGGACATTAAGAGAAGCAATATTCATTGCCACGTTTGCTGCACCACCTGCACGCTCTTCATTATCTTGCACACGAACCACAGGAACCGGTGCTTCCGGTGAAATACGATTAGTTGCACCAAACCAGTAACGGTCAAGCATAACATCGCCTAACACTAATACTTTTGCTTGATTAAAATTGGCAGAATATTGAGCCATTTTGAAATCTCTCTGTTGGAATAATAAAATTTGGCGCAATTTTACCACAACTCAAATTTGCGATAAACTACACGCCGAACTAACCAGAAAAGAATTATGAAAAACGAAAAACTCCCTCAATTTCAACCGCACTTTCTAGCCCCTAAATACTGGGGATTTTGGCTTGGTGTGGCGATTTGGCGAAGCCTTGTGTTACTTCCCTATCCAATTCTACGTCATATTGGCAATGGCTTAGGCTGGCTTTTCTCAAAATTAAAAGTGGGAAAACGTCGTGCCACTATTGCTCGCCGAAACCTTGAACTCTGCTTCCCAGAAATGCCTGAGCAAGAACGTGAAGCCATTTTGCAAGAGAACTTACGTGCTGTTGGAATGGCAATTATTGAAACCGGTATGGCATGGTTTTGGTCTGATGCTCGCATCAAAAAATGGTCAAAAATTGAAGGGTTAAATTATTTAAAAGAAAACGCCCAAGACGGCATTATCTTTGTGGGTGTCCATTTTCTTACCCTTGAATTAGGCGCGCGTATTGTGGGCTTACATCATCCTGGCGTAGGCGTTTATCGTCCCAATGACAATCCTGTACTGGATTGGTTACAAATTAAAGGTCGCTTACGTTCAAACAAAGACATGCTGAATCGAAAAGATCTGCGAGGCATGCTCAAAGCCTTACGTAAAGGTGAAACCATTTGGTATGCGCCCGATCACGATTACGGCAGAAAAAATGCGGTATTTGTGCCTTTCTTTGCTGTACAAGAAGCGGCTACCACAACAGGTAGTTATTATCTGCTTAAATCAGCACCAAATTGTAAAGTCGTCCCTTTTGCCCCATTGCGTAACAAAGACGGCTCAGGCTATACAGTCAGTATTTCACCACCCGTGGATTTTTCCGATCTTTCGGATGAAACGGCAATCGCTGCAAGAATGAATAAAGTTGTGGAAAAAGAAATCTTAAAAGGTGTGGAACAATACATGTGGCTACACCGCCGATTTAAAACGCGCCCAACCGAAGATGAGCCAAGTTTGTATTCATAAGTGCGGTTGGTTTTTCATCTATTTTCGAACACAAAAACGACATATCGAAAAATAAGGAAAATTTTCCTTATTTTTTTCTTGATCTTTATATAATTAAATATATAATGAATCTCGTTTTAGATAGTAAACTTGTTTTATTACAAACACACTACTGGCTAGTGCATTCCCCCCCCACTCCTTTTGCACTAGCCATTTTTTTTTAAATCCCTTACCATATCTCACCTTTTTCTTTTCTCTCAAAAATGATGAACAATCTAGAACTTGAACGTTTACTAAACGAAAAACTTAGCACAGACAGAATAAATGATTACGCCCCTAACGGTTTGCAAGTAGAAGGCAAATCAGAGATCAAAAAGATCATCACGGGTGTCACCGCAAGCCAAGATTTGATTGATTATGCCGTTGCACAACAAGCTGATGCGATTCTTGTCCACCACGGCTATTTTTGGAAAAGTGAAAATCCTTGTATTCGCGGCATGAAAGGAAAACGTATCAAAACCTTGCTTGTGAATGACATTAATTTATACGGCTACCACTTGCCTTTGGATGTTCATCCAGAATTAGGCAACAACGCAAAACTTGCTCAGTTATTAGGGATTGGCGATCTTCAACCTTTAGAAAATAGCTCAACCAGCATTCCTGTTTGGGGAACGTTAAAAGATCCCGTTACTTCTGAAGAATTTGCGCAACGTATTGAACAAGTGCTTCATCGTAAACCGTTAATTTGCACGGAAAACGGACCGCACTTAATCCGTAAAGTAGGCATTTGTACCGGTGGCGGACAAGGCTATATTGATTTAGCGGCAGCACAAGGTTGTGATGCCTTTATTACGGGCGAAGTTTCGGAGCAAACAATTCACTCAGCTCGTGAGCAAGGTATTCATTTCTTTGCGGCTGGTCACCATGCAACAGAACGCTACGGCATTAAGGCATTAGGTGAATGGCTAGAGGCTGAATATGGCTTGGATGTAGAATTTAAAGATATTGATAATCCGGCCTAACTGGTACAACGTGTGATTGATTGCCGAAAGCACACAAAACAAGTATAATCTCGTCGATTTTTTTAACTCAAACATAGGAAAAAATATGGGTTTCTTAACTGGTAAACGTATTTTAGTAACAGGTCTTGCAAGCAACCGTTCTATTGCTTACGGAATTGCAAAAGCAATGAAAGAGCAAGGCGCTGAACTTGCTTTCACTTATTTAAACGATAAATTACAACCACGCGTAGAAGAATTTGCAAAAGAATTTGGTTCTGACATCGTCCTTCCTTTAGACGTAGCGACCGATGAAAGCATCCAAAACTGCTTTGCAGAATTAAGCAAACGTTGGGAAAAATTTGATGGTTTCGTACACGCTATCGCATTCGCTCCAGGCGACCAATTAGATGGTGATTACGTAAACGCAGCAACTCGTGAAGGCTACCGTATCGCTCACGACATCAGTGCATTCAGCTTTGTTGCAATGGCACAAGCGGCACGTCCTTACTTAAATCCAAATGCAGCGTTATTAACCCTTTCTTACTTAGGTGCAGAGCGCGCAATTCCTAACTACAACGTGATGTGTTTAGCAAAAGCCTCTCTTGAAGCGGCAACTCGCGTAATGGCAGCGGATTTAGGTAAAGAAGGTATTCGTGTGAATGCGATCTCTGCTGGTCCTATCCGTACCTTAGCAGCATCAGGTATTAAAAACTTCAAGAAAATGTTTTCTGCATTTGAGAAAACCGCAGCATTACGCCGCACTGTTACTATCGAAGATGTGGGTAACTCAGCAGCATTCTTATGCTCTGATTTAGCATCGGGTATCACTGGTGAAATCGTTCACGTAGATGCAGGTTTCAGCATCACTGCAATGGGTGAATTAGGCGAAGAATAATTTTTCGTACAATCTATTTTTTAGGCAGGCTTTTCAGTCTGCCTTTTCTCTTTTTTAAATATAACTATGTTCCAAGATAATCCACTACTCGCACAACTTAAGCAACAAATCCACGATAGCAAAGAACACGTTGAAGGCGTGGTAAAAAGTACTGATAAAGCTTATGGTTTTTTAGAGTGCGATAAAAAAAGCTACTTTATTGCCCCTCCTGCAATGAAAAAAGTGATGCATGGTGACAAAATCAAAGCCACCATTGAAAAGCAAGGCGATAAAGAGCAAGCTGAACCTGAAGAATTAATTGAGCCAATGCTCACGCGCTTTATTGCCAAAGTGCGGTTCAATAAAGACAAGAAATTGCAAGTTTTGGTTGATCATCCAAGTATCAACCAACCCATTGGTGCGCAACAAGCTAAATCCGTCAAAGAAGAATTACAAGAAGGCGACTGGGTCGTCGCAAATTTGAAAACGCACCCATTACGTGATGATCGCTTTTTCTATGCTACTATCAATCAATTTATCTGCCGTGCTGACGATGAATTAGCCCCTTGGTGGGTCACGCTGGCACGTCATGAACAATCTCGTCATCCTGTGCAAGGTGCAGAAAGTTATGAGATGTTAGATCAACAAACACGTGAAGATCTGACCGCACTTCATTTTGTCACCATTGACTCTGAAAGCACTCAGGATATGGATGATGCCCTTTATATCGAACCTATCGAGCAAAATGGTACACAAAGCGGCTGGCGATTAGTCGTTGCCATTGCTGATCCAACAGCTTACATTGCATTAGATTCACAAATTGAAAAAGACGCTAAACAGCGTTGTTTCACCAATTATTTGCCTGGCTTCAACATTCCTATGTTGCCTCGTGAATTATCTGATGAATTATGTTCATTAATGGCAAATGAAACTCGTCCTGCATTAGTGTGTTACATTGAAACAGATCTTGCGGGTAATATCACGGCGAAACCACGTTTTGTGTCCGCTTATGTACAATCTAAAGCAAAATTAGCCTATAACAAGATTTCAGATTATTTAGAACAAGTACCGGATGCATGGCAACCGGAAACATCTGAAATTGCCCAGCAAATTGATTGGTTACATCAATTTACTCAAGCACGTATTCAATGGCGTAAAACCCATTCCTTGTTATTTAAAGAGAAACCAGACTACTCTTTTATTCTCGCTGAAAATGGCAAAGTGAAAGAAATTAAAGCGGAATATCGCCGTATTGCAAATCAAATCGTGGAAGAATCCATGATCATTGCCAACATTTGTGCCGCCCAATTCTTAGCGGAGCATGCTAAAACCGGTATTTTCAATACACACACTGGTTTTGATAAAAAATTCTTAGAAAATGCACATAATTTCTTAATGGCAAATTTAGCCAATGAAGAAAATCAAGCTGAACTTGCTGAACGTTATTCGGTAGAAAATTTAGCAACCTTAAAAGGTTATTGCCAAATGCGTCATGATATTGAACCGATTGAAGGTGACTATTTAGAATTCCGTTTACGTCGTTATTTAACCTTTGCGGAGTTTAAATCCGAACTTGCTCCACATTTTGGGCTTGGATTAGAAGGTTATGCGACCTGGACATCGCCTATCCGTAAATATTCCGATATGGTAAACCATCGTTTAATCAAAGCTGTGCTCACACAGCAAGCTTGTGAAAAGCCACAAGATGAAGTGCTTGCACGCTTACAAGAAGCCCGTCGTCAAAATCGCTTGGTTGAACGTGATATCGCAGACTGGTTATATTGTCGCTATCTTGCTGACAAAGTCGCTGAAAATGCTGAATTTGATGCAGAAGTGCAAGATGTGATGCGTGGCGGTTTACGTGTTCAATTATTAGAAAATGGTGCATCCATGTTCGTACCAGCTTCCACGTTGCATCCAAATAAAGATGAAATGCAAGTGAATGCTGATGAATTAGCGATGTATATTCAAGGAGAACGCCGTTACAAAATCGGTGATTTGGTGAAAGTGAAACTCACCGAAGTTCGAGAAGAAACTCGTAGTATTATCGGCCAATTAATCATTTAATAACCACTTCCCTTCTAACACTAGAAATACCGCTCGTTACATAACGGACGGTATTTTTTTATAGCGCTAAAATTGTGGAAATTTTTTCTACGTTGATAGTATCAAATAAAAAGATTTTTAGGGTAGATTGAAGATGAGCAATATAGAAATGAGTTATTGAGATAATATCCCCGCCTTGAAGGCGGGGATAAAATAGATATTTAGGTAGAATTACATTTTAGGAATTTCTACGCCCGATGAAAGCACATCTTGAATATCGGATTTTAAGACATCTGCTTTTGGTCCATAAATCGCTTGGATACCAGAGCCTTTCACAATAAAGCCCATTGCACCTGCTTGTTTCCAACTTGCTTCATCACCCACTAACTCAGGATTATGTACAGTGATACGTAAACGTGTCATACAAGCATCAACATCTGCAATATTATTACGTCCACCAAGTAAGTTGATGATTTGGATAACTTGTGCGCTAGCATCCGCAACTTTTGTCTCATTGCTAGAAGCTTCATCTGAACCTTTCGTATCATAGTTACCATTACGACCTGCTGTCGCAAGGTTAAATTTCTTAATCATAAAGTTCGCGATAAAGAACATGGCTACTGCAAAAAGGATAGATACCCAAATAAAGTTGATCACATCCATACCAATGCCGGCTTTAATCGCCATTGGTGTACGTGTTAAGAACTCAATGTTACCGAATGAATGCACACGTAAGTCCACAATATCTGCCATGGCGAAAGCACAACCTTGTACTAACGCATAAACAATATAAAGCGGTAAAGCGACAAACATAAACATGTATTCGATTGGTTCAGTCACACCAGTTAAGAACACCGCAAGTGCAGAAGAAAGGAAAATACCTTTATAGAGTTTTTTCTTGTCTTCATCCACATTGATATACATTGCGAGAGTCAAGCCCATTAAGATACCGGTTGAACCAATCATTTGTCCTACTTTAAAGCGAGCAGGTGTCACAGTTGAAAGAAGTTCGTTATATTGCGTTAAATTACCTGCATCTTTAAGGTTGATTAAGTCAGTCACCCAGGCAAGCCAAAGTGGATCTTGACCAAATACTTGTTTACCTTGTTGTGCACCGGTTAAGAACTCATAAGTACCGCCTAATGAAGTGTAGTTCATTGGGATGGTCAACATGTGGTGTAAACCAAATGGAAGCAATAGACGCTCTAAGGTACCGTAAATAAATGGTGCTAAAATTGGCGCTGAGTTTTGTGAGTTAGCAATCCATTGACCGAAATGATTAATTCCTGTCTGAACTAAAGGCCAGAATAATGATAGGAAGATCGCCACTAATACAGAACGATAAATAACAACGAAAGGAACGAAGCGTTTACCATTAAAGAACGTCAGTACTTCAGGTAATTTACGGAAATTGTAATAACGGTTAAAAGTTGTTGCCCCCACAAAACCGGCGATAATACCAACGAATACACCCATATTTAACGCAGGTTGTCCAAGCACATTCACAAAGTAATTCGCCACAGGAATTTCACCGGCCAATACTGTACTTACATGTGCATTTGGATCCGCTAGCATTTCAAGTTTCACACCGAAAAAGTTACCGGTAATTAAGTTAATTAAAATGAAAGCCAGGCCTGCTGCAAATGCCCCACCCGCACGCTCATTTGCCCAGCTACCACCAATTGCTAAAGCAAATAATAAATGAAGGTTACCAATAATCCCCCAACCAATTTGGGCGATAATGTTTCCGACAAGCGCTAGCCATTCCGCATCGCTAATCAAAGGCAGTGAGTTACCAATACTCACCATTAAACCCGCGGCTGGCATCACGGCAATCACAACCATTAGGCACTTACCGAATTTTTGCCAAAATTCAAAACTGAGCATTTTTTTCATATTGATTCTCCTACAAGATGAGAGCTACTTCTACGCCAAAATGGTCGGAAACAATCGGTTTATTTTTACCATTAAAAATAACCTGACTGGATAAAACCCTTTTTGCTTGGTTTAAAAAAATATAATCTAATCGCTTTTCTTCACTATGGCCTTTCCAACCGTCAATCGCTTTCTCCACAGTGATACCGCTATCCTTCTGCTCTGCCATTTCAAATGTATCGAATAAGCCTAAGGATTTAATCTGCTGGTAAGCTTGCTGATCGCTTATTGCATCAGTATTGAAATCCCCCATCAGGATTTTAAGATTCGCACTTTGACTTCGCTCTACAATATAACGAACATTATCAAGTTGCTTTTCACCATCACAATTTGGCAAATTGATGTGGCAAGAATAACATTCAATTAACTGGCCTTGATATTCTACCGTCAAGCCAATGATTTTACGCGAGAGAATCGAGTCAAGACGTTGATGTTGGCTACAATAAAACGCATCAACATCATAAACAGGCAAGCGCGTTAAAAACGCAATGCCCTCATCATATTTATCGTAACCAATATGCGAATTACTCCAAAAAAGCGAATATTTCTGTGCAACGCGTTGATTGATTTTATTTAACAGAATGACACCATAGTTATCTTGCTTTAACGTTGGCGAAATAGCAGGAGACGACATCAATTGATTAACCTCTTGTAAGGCAATGATGTCATAACCCTTTTCCACAATAGTCTCAGCAAGAATCTCTATTTTTTCCGCTTGGTTAGCTTCTAACCAAGCGTGTACATTCAGGGTAAGTAGTTTCATTGCTTCCCCTTAGCCCTCACAATGCCAAATGTCTGCATTATATTGAGCGATCGTGCGGTCAGATGAGAAGAAGCCCGCTTTTGCGATATTATGAACGACCTTCTCATGCCAACTATCTTGATCTTCATAATCGGCTAAGATTTGTTCTTTCGCTTCAACATAAGCATTAAAGTCAATTAACGTCATAAACCAGTCTTTATTCAATAATTCATTATAAAGACGTTCTAAACGTGTTTTATTGCCTAATTTCACTACTGCAGGATTCAGAATAAAATCAACCGCTCTTTTAATATCTTTGTCGTTTTCATAATACTCTTTTGAAACATAACCCGCTGTTTCGTAAAGTTTAATAATGCTTTCTGAATCTTTACCGAATGTATAGATATTTTCAGCACCTGCTAATTCTGCAATTTCAACATTAGCCCCATCCATTGTGCCTAAGGTTAACGCGCCATTAAGCATAAATTTCATATTACCTGTACCAGAAGCTTCTTTAGAGGCAAGTGAAATTTGTTCTGAAATATCCGTTGCTGGAATCAGTTTTTCAGCCACGCTCACATTATAGTTTTCCACCAAATGTACGTTTAAATACTTATTCACTTCTGGATCATTATTGATTAACTCAGATAAACAAAGAATTAAGTGAATAATATCCTGTGCAATAATATAAGCTGGCGCTGCTTTTCCGCCAAAAATCACGGTAATCTTACGTTTTGGTAATTTGCCTGCTTTAATTTCTAAGTATTTATGAATCACATAAAGCGCATTCATTTGTTGGCGTTTATATTCATGGAAACGCTTAATTTGCGTATCAATGATTGAGTTTTCATCTAACTCAATACCTTTATTTTCTTTAAGGTACGCTTTTAGTGCTAATTTGTTTTCAAACTTAATTTTCGCTAATTGTTGATGAACCTTTTTGTCATCTTTAAAGGCTAACAATTTCTCTAATCTCGTTGCATCATGCAAATACTCATCACCAATTAATTCTTTAATGTAAGCCGCTAATGCTTGGTTAGAAAACTCTAACCAACGACGGAAGGTAATGCCGTTTGTCTTATTATTGAATTTTTCAGGATACAACGCATAGAACGCTTTAAGTTCTGAATTTTTCAAAATCTCCGTATGTAATGCAGCCACACCATTTACAGAATTTGAAAAGTGGATGTCCATGTGCGCCATATGCACACGTTTTTGTTTATCAATAATTTGTACTGCAGGATCTTTATATTCTGCGCGCACTAATTTATCTAATTTTTTAATGATCACTACTAAATGAGGCACGACTTCATCTAGATAATCGAGTGGCCATTTTTCTAGCGCTTCAGCCAAAATCGTATGGTTGGTATAGCCCACCATATTACGTACGATTTCAACCGCTTCTGCAAATTTAATCTGATGTTTTTCCGTTAATAAGCGAATTAATTCAGGAATCACCATTGAAGGGTGAGTATCGTTGATCTGTACATACGCATAATCCGCTAAATCATGTAAATTACTGCCACGCGCAATTGCTTCATCAATTAATAATTGTGCAGCATTTGATACCATGAAGTATTGTTGATAAATACGCAGCAATTCCCCATTTTTATCTGAATCATCAGGGTAAAGGAATAAAGTCAGATTTTCTTCAATCGCAGTTTTATCAAACTCAATACCTTTCTTAATCAGTTTAGGATTCACTGATTTAATATCAAATAAATTGAGATAGTTTTTCGTTTCTTTCTTATAACCTAAAATATCAATGCGATCTAGTTTAGAGGTTAACGTAAATTTCTTAAATGGCACCTCATAGCTAATATCTGTTGGAATTAACCAAGAGTTATCTTCAATCCAATCATTAGGCTCCGCATGTTGTTCATTCTTTTTAAAGACTTGTTTGAACAAACCATAATGATAATTTAAACCTACCCCTTCAGCATTTAAGCCAAGTGTAGACATTGAATCAATAAAACAAGAAGCCAAACGACCTAACCCACCATTTCCTAAAGACGGTTCTGGTTCAATATCTTCAATATGACTTAATGATTTACCCGCACTTTCTAATTCTGTTTTGATGTCTTGATAGACACCAAGGTTAATCAGGTTATTAGAAAGTAATTTACCAATTAAAAACTCAGCTGAGATATAGTAAACCTTACGTTTACCTGTATTTTTAGGTTTATCTGCTGAGAGTGTTTTTACGTAATTTAATAATTGAATATAAGTTTCTTTATCGCTTAATTGTTCAAGCGATTTATTGGTTTCGTTTTTTACAAAGGTACTAAATTTCATCATTATTTTCCCTGATTCGCACGTTGATATAACGTGGTCATCTTTTCTAAAAAGTCTTTTTTATCTTGCGTTAAATCTGATTGCTGCATTCTCCATTGCCAGTTTCCACCAATTGTTGAAGGCACGTTCATTCTTGAACTGGCTGGCAAATCTAAAACATCTTGCATTGTTGCAATCGCGGTATTGCTAACGGTTGCAAAAAGCTGACGAATCATCGCTTGACAAATCGATTCATCCTCATGGCGATGCGTATAATCATTGATATATTGCTGCTGTTGTTCAGTCAGGCTGTTATACCAACCATTGGTCACATCGTTATCATGTGTGCCGGTATAAACAATGGAATGCGGGATGCAATAATGCGGGCTATCTAAGCTTTCTCCGCTAACATCTTCAAAGCCAAATTGCAGAATCTTCATGCCAGGATAGTTACAGTCTGTAAGCAATTTTCTGGCTTTGTCATCAATATTACCTAAATCTTCGGCAATAATCGGTAAATCGCCCAATTGCTCTTTAACGGCTTTAAATAAGTCATAACCTGGGCCTGGCTGCCAGCTACCATCTTTAGCAACCTCTGCTTTTCCGTCTACTTGCCAATAATCAGAGAAACCTTTGAAATGGTCGATACGTAGTACATCATAAATTTTGAAGCTTTCTTCAATGCGGTGAATCCACCAAGCGTAGCCTTGTTTTTTATGTTCTTCCCAAGCGTAAAGCGGGTTGCCCCAAAGTTGTCCTGTTGCACTGAATTGATCGGCTGGGACCCCCGCGACAAAAAGCGGATTGCGTTCTTCATCTAATTGGAAGAGTTCTGGTTTTGTCCAAACCTCTACGCTATCTGCAGCCACGTAAATCGGCATATCACCGATGATCTGAATGCCTTTTTGATTTGCGTAATTTTTTAATTCAGTCCATTGTTTGAAGAAGAAATATTGCGTCACTTTAAAGTACTGAATTTGCTCCGCTAACAGGATGCGATATTTTTCCAATGCACTTGGATCTCGAGCCACAGCTTTTTTATCATCCCATTTTTGCAATGCTTGATTACCAAAATGCTCTTTAATTGCCATAAACTCAGCAAAATCGTCCAACCATAATCGATTGTTTTTCTCGAAGTGATTGAAATCAGCTTGGAGTGATTGATTCGCTAAAAAATTTTTTACGGCTGTTTCTAAAATCGGACGGCGCGCGTAGAAGATACGTTCATAATCCACGCTAGTTGGATCATCACCAAAATTGACCGAAGCATAATCCGATTCTTTCAACAAGCCCATTTGAGTTAATAAATCAAAATCAATAAGATGAGTATTACCTGCAACCGCAGAGAAAGATTGATAAGGAGAATCACCATAACTGGTGGTAGTAAGTGGAAGAATTTGCCAATAAGTTTGTTTGGTTTCAACTAAAAAATCGACAAAATCATAAGCGGATTGCCCAAAACTACCAATCCCAAATGCATTTGGTAGTGAGGTAATGTGCATAAGAACACCACTTGAACGAGTAAGCATAATATCTCCTTTAGGACGTCATCATTTTTCGCTTATTCTAACCTAAACATATTTTAATGCAACAACATATACGTAAAAGTTTAAAACATTTTCGTAAAAGATTGGTTTTCATTAAAATTTATACGTATAACATTAAGGATTTTATGATATGCTATTAACACATTTATGGAGCGGCTGATAAAAGGATAAGAAATGAGCAAGTACAAGCAGGTCTATAACGAGATAAAAAGCCAAATTAACAATGGTAATTTAGCGCCATTGCAAGAACTCCCGAGTGAAAATGAACTCATGCAAAGCTATGGTTTTTCCAAAGATACTATTCGAAAAGCGCTTTCTTTACTTGAAATCGATGGTTATATTCAAAAGCAACAAGGCAGAAATTCGATTGTTTTAAAACATGATTTATCTAAACCACAAATGCTTTCCGAAATTAAAACCGTCAGCGAATTAAATAGTGCCTCAACACATCAAGTAAAAACCACATTAACCAGCTTGTATATTGTGCAAGGTGAAGAAGAGCTGATGCATATTTTTAATGTCGACGATCAGATCGATTTCTACCGTATTGCTCGCCTCCGTGAAATTGATGGCGAAGCCGTTGAATATGAGGTTTCTTATTTTGATCGCCGCATCGTGCCTTTTATTAGCCGAGAAATCGCTGAGCACTCTATTTATCACTATTTAGAAAACGAATTAAAATTAAAAATTAGTCACTCACAACGAAAAATTGTCTTTCGCTATGCGAATGAAGAAGAAAAAAATGCGATCGATCTTGGTGAGTATGACATGGTTGTGAATGTGACGAGTACCACTTATTTGGCTGATGGTCGACCGTTTCAATATGGGAGTATTAGTTATCGACCAGATAAAATTGCATTTACATCAACAGCAAAACGACATGTCTAATTTTTTGTCAATGATAAGCTGTGATTTAAAAATTCATAAAAAAAAGTGCGGTCATTTTTAACCGCACTTTTTGTTTACACTACTTTAACCAAAATTGTCCTTTTAAGAGCTTTACTAGCGTCATCAGTACTAAGCCACTAATCATCAAGTTAGCAAAGATAAACGCACCGTTTGCCAACCCGCTCAGTACGTTATAATGAACAAAAGAAACTGCCCCGTTTGCTAAAGAAGCTAATCCGAATGAAAAAGACCAAAAACCAATATTCAGCCCTTTTTCACTAATCCAAGGGAAAAGGCGAATTAAAAAGAACATTTGTAAAAAGCCGTATCCCCATAAGAGCTTAACGAAAAGATCAATCTCTCCTCCATTAAGCGACAAGTAAGCCGACGAGCCCACAAATGCTGGCGCTAAAATGATCCCCATAGTTGGACGAAATTGAGGTTCAATCTGCAACACACGTAAGCGCTGTAATAATGCCGGTTCATAAATAATCCACGCAATCATCCCAGCCCCTAAAAACAAATAGCCTAAATCTTGATAGCCTAGCAAGCCCAATGAAGCCGCACTGGTAAAGTTAGTGGCTACAGAGGGTAAATAAAATGGTGGTAGTGTCGATTTCTGCTCAAATGTGCCATCTTTCCATAATGCACTAATACGCACAGAAGCAAACAACAATTGCCCAATTGTACCAATCCAAATTAATCCCTCACCAATGAGAGGATACCAACGATATAGAACATCCCCGCTTAACATGGTTGTAATCGGTATTAAGGCGAGAAAAGAAAAACGTATCGGACAACAATATTCATCTCGTACTTCATGAGAGAAATAAATCATTTTATAAATATAGAGCAAGACGAAAAGTGCCCATACTGAAACAGAAATTAATCCAATAATATCACTCACATTTCGAGAAAAAGAGAGCGTATTGCCCATATGCAGCCAGGCTAAAGACAAGGCACCCAAGCCTAATGGGATCGCGAAATACCCAGTTGGCAAAGGAAAAGGTCGTTTATCAGTCATTATTATTCTCCTAAAATTGATACCTTATAAGATTACCTATAAAAGCACGAATATTGATGTGAATTTATCTCAAAGACTAGAATAAAAATCTCATTGCTCTAAATGAAAGAAAGGGCTAATAAAAATTAGCCCTAAATTGAATTAATATATTATTAATTATTTGCAGATCACTTCTAATCCGCCCATGTAAGGACGTAATACTTCTGGCACAGTAATCGAGCCGTCTGCATTTTGATAGTTCTCAAGCACGGCCACTAATGTACGACCTACCGCTAGACCAGAACCGTTTAATGTATGCACTAAGCGAGTTTTCTTATCACCTTTCGCTTTGCAACGTGCTTGCATACGACGCGCTTGGAAATCCCACATGTTTGAACAAGAAGAAATTTCACGGTAAGTATCTTGTGCAGGCACCCACACTTCTAAGTCGTAAGTTTTGCAAGAACCAAAGCCCATATCACCGGTGCAAAGTAAGACTTTACGATATGGTAGATTTAAAAGTTGTAATACTTTTTCTGCATGGCCGGTTAATTCTTCAAGCGCTTCCATAGATTTATCTGGATCGACGATTTGTACCATTTCCACTTTATCGAATTGGTGCATGCGAATTAAACCACGGGTATCACGACCATAAGATCCTGCTTCAGAACGGAAACATGGTGTATGTGCAGTCATTTTGATTGGCAAATCTGCTTCATCAACAATCACATCACGTACAAGGTTAGTAACCGGCACTTCCGCTGTTGGAATTAATGCATAAGGTTGTTCGCCTTCTAGCGCTAAAGTATGAAATAAATCTTCACCGAATTTTGGTAATTGACCTGTACCATAAAGGGTCGCATGGTTAACTAAATAAGGTACATAAGTTTCTAAATAACCATGTTGTTCGGTATGAAGATCTAACATAAATTGCGCTAATGCACGGTGCATTTTGGCAATTTGACCTTTCATCACCGCAAAGCGCGCACCTACTAATTTAGCCCCTGCGGCAAAATCTAAGCCATTGGCATCTTCACCTAATGAGACGTGATCTTTGATCTCAAAATCAAATGTACGTGGTGTACCCCAACGTAAAATTTCTTTATTTTCAGTGTCATCTTTACCTAATGGCACTTCATCCGCGGGGATGTTTGGAATACTTAACGCGATTTGATTGATTTCTGCTAACACGGCATCAAGTTGAGTTTTCGCTTCGTTAAGCTGTTCGCCCATGTTATCTACTTCAGCCAATAATGGTGCAATGTCTTCACCACGTGCTTTTGCTGCACCAATGGCTTTGGAACGCGCGTTACGCTCTGCTTGTAATGTTTCAGTTTTTACTTGTAAATCTTTGCGTTGTTCTTCTAATGCGGTAAGTTTTTCCGTATCAAGAATAAAGTTACGTTTTACTTTTAATTTTTCTGCTACTTCAGCCAGATTATTACGGAGTAAATTTGGATCGATCATTGGAATTCCCTATTTTTCATTATGAAACAGATACCTTTATTCTAGCGTGCTTTGAGCAAATAAACCAGTTAAAACCCTGATTTTTCTTCTATTAATCTCGTCAAAAACATCCCATTTTATGACCGCACTTAGCCATGATTTAATTTTGTGATCTCTGTCAAATTCTGAGAATGAGACACTAGAAACAGCAAAAAAAAGTTCTATAATGAAAATGAACGTTAACCAAGAGGAGTAACCAATGTTTCCTGAATTTCGCGATTTAATTACTAATCTCAAAAATAAAGATGCTTATTTCGATCGCTTGTTTGAAAAACACAATGTGTTAGACCAAGAGATCAAAAATAAGATTGATAACATAGAACTCGCTACTCATACGGAAATTGAGAACTTGAAAAAAGAAAAATTACGGATTAAAGACGAGCTCTATCAATACTTGAAAAAGAAAGCAGCTGAGTAATTTGGTTTAATGTGAAGACAAAGTGCGGTGAAATTTACCGCACTTTTTTGTTTTAAGTGGTTTTGTTTTTTTGAGAGCCCAGATAAATCGCCACTAATGTCAGCACTGCCCCCGCCCATTGCCAATGATTGATGGGCTTATCTAATCCAAAATAATCAATTACGAGCGCAACCACCGGTTCAGAAAGAAGCAACAAACCGGTTAAACCTAACGATAAATAAGGAATGGTATAAGCAATCATGCCCCAGGCGACACATTGCATCACAGCACCATAAATGAAGACTAATCCCCAATCGGTGAAAGTGGTAGGATAGAGGTTATCGGAATTAAAAATTAGCGAAGGAATAATTAAGACGAAAGCACCACTCAAACTCAAAATAAACATTAACGAAAATAAAGCGGTGGGTTCTTCTTCGTGCACCTTTTTAATCATAACCATTGAGGCTGCAAGCATGCCTGCAGAAATGAGCCCAATGATAATGCCGTACATCCCTTCAAAATTATATTGTAGTTCTTCCCCTGTGATTAAGACAACTCCCACAACCGCTAAAAATAGACTTAACATTTGTAGTTTGCTTTGACATTCGCCAAAGAATAAATACCCAATTGCCGCCAAGAAGAAAATCTGCAAGCTATTCAACAAGGTTGAAATGCCTGGCCCCACCGCATATACACTTTCATGCCAAAAAGATAAATCAAAGGCTAAAAAGATACCGGATAATACGGCATACATGATCGCTTTACGGCTTTTCGGGAAACGCTGTCTTTTTAATTTCATTAAGAACCAGAAAATAAAAGAGGCAATAAGTAAACGCCAAAATGCAATGGCATAACCACCCACTGGCACAAACTTAACAATCAGGCTTCCTAAACCGAATAGTACGCAGCCCACCACTAACATCGGGGCGGCATAAGATTTTATTTTATCCATTAAATAAACATCGCCCAAACAGCTAAACTCGCCGCCATAAAGAACAAAATGAGTAAGCTGTTATAACTGAGTTTCCATTTATTGACACTGTGTAAAAGCAATACCCCAGCTATTATTAAATGAAGAACAAAATAAATACCATATGCGAAAACACCATCAAAACTGACCGCACTTACATCTTGATAAATAATAAAGATCAGTACTGCCAAAGCATTTAGCGCAAGCAATAAAATCATCAATAACGGCAGTAATGCAATAAAACCTTGTAAACGATTACGAGAAACAGACAAGCATAAATTCGCCAATAATACCCCCATCACCGCTTGTGACAATGGATTATATTGCACGAAATTTGGTGTTGGATTGCCAAAGAAAATCATCAAATACGCAATCACACCCAATCCACTCACCAACGATGCCATTAAGAGAAAACCACGGCGAGCGACCTCATCCTTAGGTTGTTTCCATACTGCATATACAGCAGATAATCCACATAAACTGACAATATCAGTCATCACGTAATGATGCGGTGAGGCTAAACTCATTCCAAGCCAAACTAACCAATAAAGTGCAAAACAGACATTTGCTTTGATTAAACGTCCGCGTTGTCCTGGACAAATTTCGCCTTTAATAAAGGCTACCAAACAAAGTAACTGAGCAATCAGCACACCAAAGGCTAAATGAGGAATCAATTTTTCAGCAGATTGCAAAGACTCTGCAAAAAATTCAATAATTAATAGCAACCCAATTGGCAAGAGAGCAAGAAATACGACTAAGGGTTTGGATTGTTCTTCTGACATAAGATTCTCGATTAGAAAAAGAAGGCGTCATTATGCCAAAATTTACAGCTTTTTTTAATGGCTTTCGTGCATTTTGACTCATTCCCTTTTAAAATAAGAAAAATTATAACCGCACTTTAGGAACCACAAAAAAATGCTATTAAGCGTACTTTATATTATTGGAATAACAGCCGAAGGAATTACCGGTGCATTAGCCGCTGGACGAGAAAAAATGGATATTTTCGGGGTAATTATTATTGCCTGTGTGACGGCGATTGGTGGCGGTTCGGTACGCGATGTCTTACTTGGACACTACCCGCTTGGCTGGGTTAAACATCCTGAATATTTCATTATGGTGGCTGGTGCAGCTGTATTAACGGTTTTTATCGCACCTTTCATCAAACATTTCATGCGCTACTTCCGCACGATTTTCTTGGTGTTAGATGCCTTAGGATTAATCGTGTATTCCATTATCGGTGCGCAGATTGCCATTGATATGGGTTATGGCTTTACCGTGACATCCATTGCTGCAACCGTGACAGGTGCATTTGGTGGTGTATTACGTGATTTACTTTGTAACCGCATTCCCCTTGTGTTCCAAAAAGAACTTTATGCCAGCGTGTCATTCTTCTCCGCGGCTATGTATATGGCATTACAACACATTCAAGTAGAACACACACTTTCAATTTTACTCACGTTATTCAGTGGTTTTGCATTACGTTTACTTGCTGTTCGATTTGGTTGGGGATTACCCGTTTTCGATTTCCAAGAGCAAGAAGAGGAAACAAATGATAAGTTACCGAAGAAAACGAAATAACATCATGTCAAAATATGTGACACATTAGGAAGTCAGCTTGGATATTTATCTGCTCTACCGTACTAGGACGATATATCTAAGATTTCCTTTTCTTTAATTTCTTCATTTCTTTTAATTTTTTACCCTTTTCAATCTTTTTTAAAGATTCTTCATCATAAATTTTTTGATAGTAAGAAGCCCCTAAAAGAACAAAAATAAAAAATGGCCCCCATATTAATAAATTATAAAAGAAATGATTAAAGCTCGGTGTTATATCGTTTCTCAATACTAAGGTAAAGTAAATAAAACTAACAGAAAAAATAGAGGCTATTACTATCCTAACAAATTTATTTAGTCTCATTTTCAATCACCTTATTTAAAATCTAGCTTTACTGCAAGTAATTGGTTAGCCCACTGGAGACTATTTTCAAAATAGGCCGAGCTTACAAAACACCAATACAAAATCTATCAAATGATAAATCATCACACCTAATTCACAAAATCCTTAATTTTAATCATTTCACCTTACTCATTTTTACGATAAGCTACACCATATTTTGTTGCAATAACAAGGGATTCGATATGTTAGAACAAATGGGCAAACAGGCCAAAGATGCAGCCTTTATTTTAGCGCAGTTAAACACCACTGAAAAAAATCATGCGCTCAGTATTATTGCAGAGCAATTAGAGCAACAAGCGGATCGTATTCTAGCCGCAAACCAAAAAGATATTGAAATCGCGAAACAAAATGGTTTATCCGAAGCATTAATTGATCGTCTTTTATTAACAGAAGATCGCCTAAAAGGCATTGCGAATGATGTGCGTCATGTGATTTCGCTCGCCGATCCTGTGGGAAAAATTATTGATGGGGGCACCTTAGATAGCGGATTAAAGATCGAACGAGTTCGTACTCCGCTTGGTGTGATTGGAACCATTTACGAAGCACGTCCCAATGTCACCATTGATGTGGCGAGCCTTTGCTTAAAAACCGGTAATGCCGTGATTTTACGTGGAGGAAAAGAAACGCAACATTCCAACCAAATTTTAGTAGAAGTGGTACAAAATGCCCTTGAACAAGCGGGATTACCACGCCATGCAGTCCAAGCTATTACGGATCCGAATCGTGAACTTGTAATGCAATTGCTTAAATTGGATCGCTACGTGGATATGATTATTCCTCGCGGGGGCGCCGGTTTACATGAGCTTTGTAAACAACATTCTACCATTCCAGTGATTGTCGGTGGTGTGGGTGTTTGCCATCTTTTTGTAGAAGAAAGTGCTGACCAAGAAAAAGCCCTAGCGGTGATTGCGAATGCAAAATGCCAACGTCCAAGCACATGTAATACGTTGGAAACGCTTTTAGTTCAACGTTCAATTGCAGAAACCTTCCTACCAAAACTCGCTAAATATTTAGCTGAGAAAAAAGTGAAATTCCATGCAAAATCGACCGCACTTTCTATTCTTCAAGCTGCAAATGTCAATGTGCAAGAAGTGACTGAACAAGCGCTACGCCAAGAATGGGGCTCACTCGATCTCAATGTCGTGGTGGTTGAAGATATGGATGCGGCAATTGCTCACATTCGTGAATATGGTACACAACATTCAGAAAGTATCTTGACGGAAAACCAACGATTAGCCACACAATTTATCAATCAAGTAGATGCGGCAGCCGTGTATGTTAATGCAAGTACTCGATTCACCGATGGCGGACAATTTGGTTTAGGTGCAGAAGTGGCGGTAAGTACCCAAAAACTTCACGCACGTGGCCCAATGGGATTAGAAGCCTTAACCAGTTATAAATGGGTCTGTGTCGGCGATTACACTTCTCGTAAATAATCTATTTCGCCCATAAAAAAACCGCACCTTGAAACAATCAAAGTGCGGTTATTTTTTATCTCGTTTTTAGTGTTTGCCAAATAATTTCATCGCGGGTAATACAATCGCACAAGCAATCGCGCCTACGATCACACCCACGACTAACGTCGCTACATTACCTAATAAGCCATCAGCTAATTGATAATCAGCGAGCAAATGATGAATGAAATCCACATTATGCACAAAAATACCGCCACCGACTAAGAACATCGCAAGCGTACCGATAAAACTAAGTGAACGCATAAATTTTGGCATAATCACTAAAATTGCATTCCCGATTGACTTCGCCACACCACCTTTTTTGATAAGATATAAACCGAAATCATCCGCTCTAACAATCAATGCGACCAAGCCATAAACAAAAATAGTAATTCCGATACCCACTATCGAAAGAGAAATGATGCGAGTCAGCAAGCTCGCTTCGGTTAATTCGCCCAATGCAATAATGATAATTTCAGCGGAAAGAATAAAATCGGTACGAATTGCCCCTTTAATTTTAGCGGCTTCATTAAAGGTTGTTTTTTCTTCGTGCTCTTCATGAGCAATAAATTTATGTAGAATTTTCTCTACACCTTCAAAACATAAATATGCCCCACCAATCATCAGAAGTGGCACGATCAACCAAGGTAAAAATGCAGAAAGCAGTAAAGCAATTGGAATTAAAATGACTTTATTGACTAACGATCCTTTGGTTACTGCCCAAACAATGGGTAATTCACGATCGGAAGATGCCCCTGTTACCTGATTAGCATTTAAGGCTAAGTCATCACCTACTACACCAACGGTTTTCTTGGCTGCTATTTTGGTCATCAAGGCGACATCATCAAGAATCGATGCAATGTCATCAATAAGAGTAAAAAGAGAGCTAAACGCCATATTTTTTCCTTTATAAAGTTAAAATTTAGAGAAACGAGTTTTAAACTGGTCGAATGCTTTCAACATCCAACTTCGCATCAAACTCTTTTTGTAATAAAAGTAGTTTTTTATCTTGCTGTAAATCCGTACGCGCCTGTTCACGCAACTCCTGATAAACTTTTTTACGGTAATCCATTGGTGTTAAAACATCGGAATCTTCAACAAAAATCGACAATTTGACTGGTTTTTCATATAAACGTTCAAGATGTTCCACTAAATTTTTAATATTTCGATCTTGTTTTAAATGGGCTTTTTCAGAATGAAGCCCGAGTTGAATTTCATCTTCTGTTTGCGACTTAATAAAGCAATTTAATGCCAACTCTTTTGAAAAGCCAACCACGCCAGAGCGTTCAACAATATCCGTCCAAGGATCTTGTTTTTGCGTAATTTGAATAATTTTCTCACGCAATTCTGGTGTCACATCTTTCAACATCGCCTGTTTAATATCAGAAGGACGCACACCACTATCTACTTTGGCTAAATCCGGATTACTCCACTCCCAACGGTAGGTTTCCGCATCGAGAATTTCTTGCTCTTCCGCATCCATTTCAGCATTGTCATCAATGGTATTTTCAACCGTCTCAATACCTTGCTTTAACTCGTCAGCTTGTTGAGTCATTGGATTTGGTACCGCGGCTTTCGTTTGCGCAGCTTTCGGTGGTGTCATCTCTCGCACAGGAAGTGCGGTCATTTTTGGCGAATTTTTTTGCTCATCTAACTCTTGGAGGTGATGCAAGGTTTCTTCCACTGCGGCTTGCTGTTCATCATGATGATGCTGGCGCTCTGATTGCTCAATTTTCGTTAATTGATTCAATGCCTCTAGCGCAGCAAGGCTGGCTAAATTCAATGAAGATGTGGTTTGCGTGGAAACAGGTTGAGAAGGTGAAGAATGCGCAACTGCTGATTGGGCCATCGGCTTTTGCGCTTGTGCAGAATAATTTGCTTTGATGTTTTGCGACAGCACTGGCATATCCACATAACCAGAAACAGGCTGATTTTCAACCGCACTTTTCTGTGTATTTTGTTCAGGGGATAGCCCACCTTGTTTAGGCGTTTGTGCTGCCGTAAGGAACTTTGGGTGGAATGCCAATGCCCTCAATAATGTCATTTCTGCACCAATTCGACGATTAGGTGCGGAGGCTAATTCTTTTCGACCCGATACAATCACTTGATAGAAAAATTGTACGTCTTCCGGTGAAATATGTTTAGCCAGAAAACCGAGATGATCGTTTTCGTCCGTAGCATTTTTAGCGAGTAACTGCATTAATGCAATTTGATGTAATTTCTCTGCCGTTTCTGCCAGTAATTCATCCCAATCGCCCGCTTTTTCTGCCACCGTTTGGATGGTTTTCATTAAACGCTCACCGTTACCTTGATGTAAAGCGTAAATGATTTCAATCGGCTGATCTTCGTCTAACAGCCCAAGCATGGTATTCACCACATCGGTGGAGACTTTACCGTTGCCCATGGCAATGGCTTGATCCGTTAAACTTAAGCTATCACGAATACTGCCCTGTGCAGCTTTGGCTAATTTATCTAATGCTGGTGCATCAAAAGGAATATTTTCGGCAGTAAGGACGCGATTAAGATGTGCTGAAATTTGCGGTTCATCTAATGCTTTAAGATGAAATTGCATACAACGGGATAAAATCGTAATCGGCAATTTTTGTGGATCCGTTGTAGCGAGTAGAAATTTCACATATTCAGGGGGTTCTTCCAAGGTTTTTAACAACGCATTGAAAGAATGGCGGGAAAGCATATGCACTTCATCGATGAGGTAGACTTTATAACGCCCTACTACCGGCTTATATTGCACGTTGTCTAATAGCTCACGGGTATCTTCTACTTTTGTACGAGAAGCCGCATCGATTTCAATTAAATCAATAAAGTTACCAGCTTCGATCGCTTTACAGTTTTCACATTCACCGCAAGGATCAGCAGTAATACCGTTTACACAATTCAAGCCTTTCGCAAATAAACGAGCAATGGAGGTTTTACCCACGCCACGGGTGCCGGAAAATAAATAAGCATGATGTAAACGGTTTTCTTTTAAACCGTTTTCTAAAGCAGTGAGCACATGGCTTTGTCCCACTACTTCAGAAAAGTTTTTTGGTCGCCATTTTCTGGCTAAAACTTGGTAGCTCATCGCATCCCTTTAAAAATTAATGGCCTTCAAAATTCACTAAGGTGTAACAATCAATGCCTAAATCACGTAAGCGTTTTTCGCCCCCTAATTCTGGCAAATTAATCACAAAGGCAGCATGTTTCACATCACCACCTAAACGTTGAACTAATTTCACGGTAGCTTCAACTGTACCACCGGTCGCTAACAAGTCATCAATGATTAACACATTATCACCTTGTGAAATCGCATCTGTATGCAATTCAAGGGTGTCTTGACCGTATTCTAATTGATAAGACTGTGCAATCACTTCACGCGGTAATTTGCCCGGTTTACGAACAGGTATAAATGGCAAGCCTAATGCTAATGCAACTGGCGCACCAAAAATGAATCCACGAGACTCGGTACCAATCACTTTTGTGAGACCTTGATCTTTATACTTTTCAACGATCAAATCGATTGTGGCTTTGAAAGCTGCAGGGACTTCAAGCAAGCTCGTGATATCACGGAAAATGATGCCTTCTTTTGGATGATTTGGGATAGATTTGATAGAAGATTTGATTAATTCAAGTTGTTTGTTCATAAATAATTGCTCAAAAAAGAGTAAGAAAAAATCCTGTTTTTAGGCTCGCATTCTAGCATATAAAAATGCAAAAGTGCGGTGAATTTTGACCGCACTTTTGTAAATAAAATGAATTAATCTGGGTAAATATCTTCCCCGTCTTTTCGGGTACGAAGAAGCTGTAAAATCCAGACATATTGTTCAGGTGTTGGCGTAACGAAATATTCAATTTCCTCGTTCATCGCACGGGCTGATTGCTCAGGATCTTCGCTTAATTGCATCGGTGGGCGAATTTCCATTTCATACTTGCCACTCTTAGCGTTATAGCGTGGGAACATTGGAATAACCACCGCTTTTGCTAATTTCGCCATTTTGTTTAACCCAGGAAGCGTGGCTTTATAAGTGGCAAAGAAATCTACAAAGACACTCTGCTCGGCACCAAAATCTTCATCAGGAAGATAATACCCCATTTGACCTTGTTTGATGTGTGCTAAAAACGGCTTAATCCCATTTTGGCGAGCATGCATTTTTCCACCAAAACGTTGACGCGCTAAAGTCCACAACCAGTCCACCAACGGATTTCGGTGTGGATTATACATTGAGGTCATCGGCATGCCATGTGTATGCAAAATAATGCCAGAGGCATCAATCGCCCAACCATGTGGCACCATCAAAATGATGTTATGCCCTTCGGCTTTGGCTTGTTTGATATGCTCAAGGCCAATAAACTCGCTACGTTTTTGTAAATGTTTTTTAGAACGAATGGCAATTTCGCCAATACCAAGCATCACTTGCGCGACGGTGACAAACATCTCTTCAATCACTTTGTTACGTTGCTCATCCGTCCAATCTGGAAAACAGAGTTTCAAATTAATCTCGGCACGAATACGTGGTTTACCGATTTTTTTCGTCAGCCCACAAGCCAGTTTCTCGGCCATTTTATCGCGTAAACGAAATGGCACAAAAGCGAGTAACAAAAGCACAAAAATACCAAGCCAAATGCCCCAATTTTTCGGATGCAAATATGACCATGAAAAATGTGGTTCATAGCCTGTTCGTGCCGTAATACGTAATTTTTTTTGAGAATCTGTCATAATCAATCGTTAAAAATGAAACCAACCTTGATCATACGCCATTTTTATCGTCATGATAAATGACATAATCACCACCATCGGTCTGATCAGTTGTTTGCCTTTTGCCATCACCATTTTAGCACCTAAATTTGCACCTATAAGGCTTCCTGCCATCATAACTAAACCGACAGTCCAAATCACATGACCACCAATAAAGAAGAAAATTAATGAAGCAAAATTAGAGGTTAAATTCATCACTTTCGCATGAGCAGTCGCTTTGGTTAGGTTAAATCCAAGTAGTGTCACACAAGCCAGATTCATTAATGAACCCGTCCCTGGTCCGAAAAAGCCGTCATAAAAACCCAGTAATGAACCAAAACATAACGCAAAAACAGCGTAAGAAATTCGTTGTTTACGATCACTTTCACCCAATTTAGGCGTAAATAAAAAGTATAAGCCGATCGCTAAAATGAGAAATGGAAGCCCTTTTTTAATTAATGATGCATCTAAATTTTGTATGAGTAACGTACCAATCACCGAGCCGATAAAAATTACCAGTAAGATAAAAGAAAACTCCGATAAATTGACCGCTCTTTTACGCAAAAAGTAAATACTTGCCGACAACGCGCCACCAAACGCTTGTAATTTATTTGTACCTAACGCCATCGCCGGTGGCATACCTGTCATTAATAAGGCAGGGATTGTAATTAAGCCTCCGCCACCCGCTATCGCATCAATAAATGCGGCGATAAAGGCAGCAGCAAAAAGCATGGCTAATATATCAATCCCCAACTCCATGATTTCACTCCTACTCTAACCATTCGCTACTATTTGGCGAACTCAACACCTGTTGGCATAAAAACGGCTCTGGTGGTGTCACTTTTGGTTTAGAAGAGCCTGAACCTGGTTTTGCAGGTTCAAGCCAAGAATAAAGTTCATCGCCACAACCATCGCCTGCTGGTACCGGTGCTTGATCTTCACAATAAGCAGCATCTTTCGGGCAAGCAATGCGAACGTGGAAGTGTGAATCATGCCCAAACCATGGACGAATTTTGTGTAACCAAGCACGATCATCACCCGCAGTCTGACAAAGTTTTAATTTAATCGCTGGGTTCACAAAAATACGGGTCACTTTGGGATCTTGCGCAGCCAATTTAATTAACGTTGCATGATTGTTATTCCATACATTTTCATCAACACGTTGTGTTTGACGGTTCACCACAAGCAAGCCTTTTCCGTCAGAATTTAACGCTTCACTGTCTGTCATGGTCCCCATGCGCAACCAAATATCCGCGTCTAATCCCATTTGATGGCTTGCATGCCCCGTTAAAAAGCGACCACCACCTGGCATAGCAATATCCCCAACTAACATCGTTGGTAAGCCTGCTGACTTCGCTTTTTGTCCAAGACGCTGTAAATAGGCAATCATATCCGGATGACCATAATAGCGATTTTTATTCATACGAATCACTTGGTAGCCCTCACCTTTATAAGGCAATGGCTCTGCCCCGATAATACAACCATTCGAATAGCTGCCGATTGGATTTGCTTTACCATCTGTTGCAGGAATTGGACGTTTAATCCGTTGCCAGTCTTGTGGCGAGGCTGTTGTTTGCAACGAGAAAAAAACACACCCTAAAGCAACCGCACTTGAAAGTAATTTTGCTAAAGATTTATTCATAAGATTTCCTAAAATAAGTTGATTTCTCTTCAATAAAAGAGCACAAGAAGCTTAATTTAAAAGAGTTATTTGCATTGTGCCTTAAAACGCAATAAATGGTCGAGTAAAACAATTGCAACCATTGCCTCCGCAATGGGTACTGCACGAATCCCCACACAAGGATCATGACGGCCTTTTGTCACCACTTCCACAGACTCTCCCGCTAAATTAATGGAACGGCCTGGAATCGTGATACTGGATGTCGGTTTCAATGCAATCGTTGCAATAATTGGCTGTCCTGAGCTAATGCCCCCTAAAATACCGCCAGCATGGTTACTTTCAAAACCATTGGGTGTCATTTCATCACGATGTTGACTGCCACGCTGTTCAACCACTGCAAAGCCGTCGCCAATCTCTACGCCTTTAACGGCATTAATCCCCATTAAAGCATGGGCTAAATCTGCATCAAGTCGATCAAAAACGGGCTCACCTAAACCAACAGGAACATTCTCTGCAATCACAGTTAGCTTTGCCCCAATCGAATCGCCTTCTTTTTTCAATTCACGGATTAATTCATCAAATTTTTCAACCGCACTTTCATCTGGACAGAAAAATGGATTGCTATTCACTTTATCCCAATCAATTTTATCGATAGTCCGTGGTGCGATCTTTACCTCGCCAATCTGGCTTAAAAAACCTCGCACTTCAATGCCAAACTGCTCACGTAAATATTTCTTCGCAATCGCTCCCGCAGCAACACGCATAGCGGTTTCACGTGCAGAAGAACGACCACCACCGCGATAATCACGAATACCGTATTTTTGTTGATAGGTAAAATCCGCATGTCCAGGACGGAAACGATCTTTGATATCACCATAATCTTGTGAACGCTGATCACCATTTTTAATGATCATTCCAATACTGGTACCCGTTGTTTTACCTTCAAACACCCCAGATAAAATCTGTACCTCATCGTCTTCGCGACGTGGTGTGGTATAACGTGATGTACCCGGTTTACGACGATCTAAATCAGGTTGAATATCGGCTTCCGATAATTCAAGATTCGGTGGTACGCCATCTACGATACAGCCTAATGCAATACCATGTGACTCCCCAAAGGTCGTCACACGAAAAAGTTGTCCGATAGTATTCCCTGCCATATTTTCTCTCTTTAATTAATGATTTTGGGCTAATTTTGCCACATCAATAAATGGAATCTCTTCACCTGTATCTTTGTTTTTGATAAAGATATCTAATTGGTTGAATGCAATATCAATATTATTTTCTGCAAATAATTCATTCACTCGACGATTGAGTGCATCCAACGTATCATTACGCTCAGATACTTGCCCTACATAAACACGTAATTCGTGATCTAATGTACTTGCCCCAAAGGTCAAGAATAATGCTCTTGGTTCTGGATCTTTTAAGACACTTGGTTGCTCATGCGCGGCTTGCAATAATAAGCGTTTCACTAAGTCTAAATCTGAACCATACGCCACACCAACGGAAACCACTAAACGAGTAACGGTATTAGATAATGCCCAGTTGATCACTTGACCTGTTACAAAGGACTTATTTGGCACAATCACTTCTTTTCGATCAGGATCAATCATGGTAATCGCACGAATACGGATTTTCGCCACCGTACCTGTCACGCCATTAATTGTCACGGTATCGCCCACACGAATTGGACGTTCAAATAATAAAATGATACCCGAAACAAAGTTTGCAAAAATTTCTTGCATACCAAAACCGAGACCAACGGAAAGGGCTGCAAACAACCATTGTAATTTCGACCAAGACATCCCGAGTGTTGAGAATGCCCATGCTCCACCAACTGCAACAAAGATGTAGGTTAATAAGGTGGTAATGGTATAAGGTGTACCTTGTGAAAGTTTCACTCGAGAGAAGATTAATACTTCTAAAATACCCTGAATGTTACGCACCAAAATATAGGTAATCACGACAATGATTAATGCAACAATCAAGTTAAAGAGTGAAATCGTTTCTGTCACCACGCCCGCTTCAGTTGTTGAAGTTTGTTGCCACAAGGTAATATCACGCAAATAACTTACAACGGTCACTAAATCTGACCATACATAATAGAAGATGGCAAAAAGTGCGGTCCAAATAAAGAGATCGGCAAAGCGTAGTAACTGGCTACGCACTTCATTTAAGGCTAATCCCTCTTCTTGTTCGGTAATCACGACCACATCATCAGAGGCTGAAGTATCACTTGAATCTTGTTGTTTTTGCTGACGTTTTTCTTGTAAACGTCGATAAGCTAAACGTCTTGATGCAACCGTAATACCACGATAAATAGTATGACGCACCAACGACCACACCACCCATGCAATGTAGGTATTAATAATATGCGTAATTAAATTTAAGGCGGTGTAATAATAGCCTAAAGCAACTAGTGCAATTAAAATAACAGGGACCAATTGCAATAAAACGCGCATAATTTTTAAAAGCGTTCTATCACGCTGATCCGTTACGCTTGAATTCAACGATTTTTCTGTGCGAACAAAACGTGGCGCAATAATCACAATACAGAAAAGCAAGGCAACAATCGTATTAATTTCGCCGAGGACGTCATTGGCTAAACCTGTATCCATGACATTACTGAAAATTGACGTATTCAGTAATAACACAACGGAAACAATGATACGTTTTGTGACGTCTTGCAAAGCAGCCGCGCTCTCTTTAGCAAAACCGAAATGGCGGACTAAAATACCATTCGGACGAAGAATAGCTAAGATAAAACTAAAGAACCACCAATAGCCCGCCATACTGAGCGACCACTCCCAAAACTCTTGTGGATTTTTCACAAAGAAAAAGCCTAAAAGTTGGCAAGCGGCTAAGAACCAGAGTGTGCCCGATAACGATAAAAATGCCGTATAAAATAACGCAAGCGGCGTATGCCATTGGCTATCAGAACGAAGCGTATTAATTTCGCCATTAATCACGCTCAAACGTTGTTTAATTGATTCTTTAAATTTGAAAATCAATCCACCAATCACAAACAAAATAAAGACATAAGTGAGTAAATACGGCAAATTATCAAAATTTGTCGGGAAGCCGATTTTCTTTCCAATGCCATCAAATTGTGCCTTGAGTGACATTGGCAGCTTTTTGAACCAATCAAGATTAATTGGGTTATTACTTTTTACCCAGAAACTTTGTTGATCGAGTTTAGACTGAATTTGATCACTGATTTGAGTAATCTGCTGTTGGGTTAACTCTAAGGAAATCGCTAAGTTCAATTGATTATTCAATGATTTAATCAAATCAGAGGCAACTTTACGACGTTCAGTGAGCAAATTGGTTAATTGTGTTTTTTCTGCAGGTGTAAACGATTTGTTTTCATTCTGCTCTATTTTACTGATGTAAGCATCAATATCATAAAGTTCATTACGTTTTTGTGTAATATCAAAGATTTGTACACGTAAATCCGCAATTTGTTTTGAAAGCCCTTGAATATTTAAATTAGTCGGTAATTTTTGTTTTTGTTGCTGAATAATGCGAGAAAGCACCAACGTGCCTTGTAACGCACTGATTTGCTCATCAATGGTACGCTGTGTCTGCGTCAAGTTATCCAATACATTTCGCATGCGCAATTCATCTTGCGTTAATGTATTGGTTTTCTCAGTTTGCTCAAGTAAATATTGGCTAAGCTGTGCATTCAAATTCAATTCTTTCTGAATCAACGGATTTTGCTCAACATTTTGGCTTTGTTGTTGTGCTTGCTCAACTTGGTTTTGTGTTTTAGCCAAATTCTTTTGATTAATCACGTCTTGAATGGCGGCAATTTGTTTCTGTAGCGCTTGAACACGTGTATTCAATAAGTCATAACGGCTCTGGTAAAGAACCGTAAATTGATCGCTATTTTTTAATAAAATTTGATTGTACGCATTTTTTAGCTCAATCAATTGCAACTCAAGTTGAATTTGCTGTTTTAATAGCGAACTGGTTGTTGGATCAGCCAATTTCTGATTCAATTCTTGCGTACGTTTAACATTATCTGTTAAGGCTGTTTGGGCGCGTTCGGATACAGCGCTTTGCCCTGCAAGTTGTGTATTCACGGCACTTAATGCAGATTGAGCATCTTGTTGTTGATTGGTCAGTTTCTCAAGCTGTGCCTGCAAAGTCGCTAAACTTTGAGAAGCATAATCGGTGTTATTTGGCGTGCTTAGCTGTTTTTTAAGATTTTGAAGATCGGCATTATTCTTCTGAATTTCAGAATCTGCATCAATAAGCGTATCTTGCAAATCGTTATTATTTTTTTGCTGTGTTTGAATTTGTTGCAAGAAATCAAGCGAAGCCTGGATTGTCGTGACGTTATTTGTTTTTTCATCACCATCTGGTAATTTTTGTGCCTCGGCTAATTCACTTTTTAGTGTTTTTTCCGTCGGTAAATCAGCATTATTATTCTCTGCCCAAACAGGCTGAGAAAGCGCCAGCGTAAAAACAAATGAAAGACCAAGTGCGGTCAAAACTCGAGAGATATTTTTCATTAAACTAACTTTCCTATTGTTGCAACAGCCAATCGGCGAGTGCTTTGCGAGAAATCTTTATTGCCCCTTGGATTAAATCCTGCGGGAGTTCATAGTAGGCAACGGGTTGCTTAAATCGTTCCAATCGTCCTTGTAAAAAAACGTTGAGAGATTCAACCGCACTTTCATTAAATGAGGTATGAAATTCAACAATCGCGACAGGACGATGGCCAAATTCCTCATCATGTTTAGGTAAAACAAAGACTTGTTTCACCAAATCTGATTGTGCAATCACTTTTTCAATTTCTTCCGGCTGAATATTTTCACCACCGGAAATAAACATATTATCTAATCGGCCTTGAATGACTAATTCGTTATCGAGCCATTGACCTTTATCTTTGCTTTGGAACCAACCTTCAGCATTAGTAAGCGGGTCAACACACCCATCTCGCCAATATCCCATAGCAAGTCCGGCACCTTTTAGCCAAACTTCTTCATTCACTAACTTGAACTCTCGGCCAAGCAAAGGCTGTCCCACACCGATTTTTCCATCCGATTGTTTAGCGAATGCGGTAGAAGCCATTTCGGTCATACCATAACCTGAATAACTGCGAATCCCTAATTCACTTAACGCTTGGGTTAATTTTACGGGGATTTGTGTTCCACCCAATAATACCGCTTTAGTTTGGATAGATTGTGGATGTTCGGCCAAATAATCAAACCAACGCTGCAATTGCGTTGGCACGAGAGAAACATGGGAAACCTCACCAATAGATTGATAAAAATCTTCTTTCGGTAAAACTAAGGTTGCCCCTGCGTAAAGCCAGCGCCACACAATGCCTTGTCCGGAAACATGATAAAGCGGCAAAGAAAGTAGCCATGATTGATCTTTGCCAAAATTCATTAAGGCACAAACGCCTTCTGCATTAGCTAAATGAGCAGACACATTATGCACCACCGCTTTAGGCAAACCAGTCGAGCCCGATGTTAATGTCATCGTTGCCGCTTTTGTAAAGTCAGCGTTATGTTCGGGTAATGCTTTAGTAGCTAAATAATGAATATCTTCGGCTTGATAACAAAAATCCACCCCATACACTTGGCACAATTCTTCTCTTTTTTCTTGAGGAAATGCAGGGTTGATACCTAAAATTTTTGCGCCTAGCTGAATAACGGCTAAATAAAGAAATAAGATCTGTTCTGAATTTTTACCACAAAAAGCAACCGCACTTTGCGCTGTCACACCTTGTTGTAAAAGAAAGGCTTCCACCTGATTAATTTTCTCAGCAAGTTCTGCCCAAGTAAAAGGATCGCCCTGCGAATTTCGCAACGCGACCTGATTTGCATACGCTGAATTTTGGGCAAATGCTTGCCAAGGGAATTTTTGCATTGACTTAGTTGCTAACGAAATAAGGGCGAACTTCGTCGATTAAATATTCCGGCAAATGCATAGACTGCATCGCCCCTTCTAACATCAACATTTTACGGCCACTATTGGTATTGGTAATCACCCAATATGGTGTATCTGGAATTTGTTTTGGTTTAGTATGATTACCCGCCACAAGCAACGTTCCTTCATCACGAGCAAAATACACACGAGTACGGCCTTGCAAGCTTTCGGTTGCCTGTGCAAAGCTTTCTGGATTGGTACGATAAAGCGTACGTAATATACTTAAAAAACGCACAACGGCTTTTGGCTCTTCTTTAAATTCAGCAGAATTCAAGAGTGCACGCACTTTATCAACAATGTGATTTATTGCTTCATCCGACTGTTTTTTCACTGCTTTTGGCGGTTCGACCGGTTCAACTTTTGGTTGAGATGCTTCGGTTGTTTTTTCCGCTAAAACAGGCTCAGAATGCACCGCACTTTTTGACGTTTCAGCTGACGCGACTGATTCAAAGGTATCAACCGAGCTTGTTGCGTGAATAGGTAAATTCAACAAACGGCGAAGAATATCAGACGCACTTTCTCCAATAGATTGAGTTTGTGCCGCAATGTATTGATATAATTCTTCATCGACTTCAATTATCTTCATTTTTTTCTCTCCGTTTGCTAAAATTTTCGTCCATTATAACGATTTCTAACCAAATTCTCACGCAAAATATATGTCATCTTCCCAATTATTAAACCATCAATTTCACCAAGCAAAACAATCAATTAATTCACCTACTTTAGTTTTCATTCACGGCTTGTTTGGGGATATGAATAATCTTGGTGTCATCGCGCGTGCATTTAGCGATAACTATAATATTTTGCGCGTAGATTTACGTAATCATGGGCATAGTTTTCATTCAGAAACAATGAATTACGATGTCATGGCTGATGATGTATGGCAACTTATCGATCATCTTCAATTAGATAAAGTAATTTTAATTGGTCATTCAATGGGCGGAAAAACAGCAATGAAAATGACCGCACTTCAACCGCAGCGTGTGGAAAAATTGATTGTTATTGATATTGCTCCAGTGGCTAATAGTAGTGCAGGACACGATGATGTGTTTCGTGGTTTATTTGCCGTTAAAAAAGCGCAGCCACAAACTCGTCAACAAGCTAAGCCTATTTTAGAAACTGAAATTGCCGATCCAAGTGTGGTGCAATTTATGTTGAAATCTTTTGAACCTACTTCAAGTGAATATTTTCGTTTCAATTTGACCGCACTTTTTGAACATTATGCAGAGCTAATGGATTGGCAAGAGATCTTTGCTAATACGCCTACTCTCTTCATCAAAGGCGGGCTTTCATCTTATATTAAACCTGAATATACAGAAACTATTCTTAAACAATTCCCGAATGCGACATCCTTTACCATTAATGGTTGTGGACACTGGGTTCACGCAGAAAAACCTGATTTTGTGATACGTGCGATTGATAGGTTTCTAAATAAGAATTAATCGTTTTAAATGAGAATTATTCTATTCAAATGAGAATTCATTTATGATATAGTTCGCACAAATTGTAGGGTTTTAGTCTCTCATCTTTATTTATTAACTAATTATATTTCAAAAGGAAAGAACGATGGCAGTTGTCGGTTTATTTTATGGTAGTGACACGGGTAATACAGAAAATATTGCAAAAATGATTCAAAAACAATTAGGCAATGAATTAGTTGATATTCGTGACATAGCAAAAAGCACGAAAGAAGATATCGAAGGTTATGATTTTTTACTTTTCGGTATTCCGACTTGGTACTACGGTGAAGCACAAGCAGATTGGGATGATTTCTTCCCAACCCTAGAAGAAATTGATTTTACTGACAAATTAGTGGGTATTTTTGGCTGTGGTGATCAGGAAGACTACGCTGATTATTTCTGCGATGCGATCGGTACAGTTCGTGATATCGTTGAACCACACGGTGCAATTATTGTCGGAAACTGGCCAACAGATGGTTATACCTTTGAATCATCAAAGGCACTATTAGATGATGGAAACTTTATCGGTTTATGTATTGATGAAGATCGTCAACCCGAACTCACTGCAGAACGTGTCGAGAAATGGACAAAACAGATCTATGATGAAATGTGTTTAGCAGAGTTAGCTTAACCATCTCTAATTTAACAAATTTAAGGGAATATTATGTCTGAAGAAAACATCAAATTACTCAAAAAAGCAGGGTTAAAAATTACTGAACCTCGACTCACTATCCTTGCATTGATGCAAGAGCACAAACATGAACATTTCTCAGCTGAAGAAGTGTATAAAATCTTGTTAGAACAAGGCAGTGATATTGGCCTTGCAACCGTATATCGAGTACTTAACCAATTTGATGAAGCGCATATCTTAATTCGTCATAATTTTGAAGGTAACAAGTCTGTTTTTGAACTTGCTCCAACAGAACACCACGATCACATTATCTGTGAAGATTGCGGTAAAGTATTTGAGTTTACTGATAATATTATCGAACAACGTCAAAAAGAAATCAGTGAACAACATGGCATCAAATTAAAAGCACACAGTTTATATCTCTACGGCAAATGTAGCGATATCAGCAAATGTGACGAGAAAAAATAATTCTTACTAAAAAACAAAAACCTTAGGCTAAAACCTAAGGTTTTTTATTCTCTCAACTAAAAGTACGGTCAAAATTAACCGCACTTTTGCGCATTAAGCCGCTGATTTAATAATCACTTTTGAGTCATCCCAGAAATCAACCGGTGCATTTACTACTGGTTTGATAATACCCGCACGAATGGTAAAATCACCAAAGCCTTCGTTTGCATGACGCTCATTTGCCCAGCGGCCAATCAGAGTATCAAGTTCAGTGATAATTTCCGGAATCGTGATATTTTCTTTATAAAGACGTGGAATACGCACACCTTCACGATCCCCACCAATATGCAGATTGTAACGACCAATTGCTTTGCCCACTAAACCGATTTCCGCCAACATTGCGCGACCACAACCATTTGGACAACCGGTAATTCGCGTAACAATATAATCATCAGCCACATGATATTTCGCCATCACTTTATCCAGTTCATCAATAAAGCTTGGAAGAATTCGCTCTGATTCTGCCATCGCTAATGGACAGGTTGGGAAAGAAACGCAAGACATTGAGTTTTCACGTAATTTACTCACATCATCACGAATTAAACCGTAATCACGCGCAATTTGTTCAATTTGTGCTTTATCCTCTTCCGCTACATTTGCCACGATCAGATTTTGGTTGGCGGTGATACGAAAATCGCCCTTATGAATTTTGGCAATTTCCAATACCCCACTCAGTAATTTTTTCTCATCGTTATCCACCAAGCGGCCGCTTTCGATAAACAGGGTCAAATGCCAGTTGTTATCGATGCCTTTTACCCAACCAATACGATCGCCGCGTTCAGTAAATTTAAACGGACGAATCGGTTCAAATGGAATCCCCATACGACGTTCGACTTCGGCGCGGAAATTATCTAATCCCATGTTTTGAATGGTATAACGACTACGTGCATTTTTACGATCACTACGGTTACCAAAATCCCGTTGGGTTGTCACCACGGCTTCCGCTGCTTTTAAAGTGTATTCCAACGGCACATAACCCAGTTCAAGGGAAATATGCGGATAGGTTTTGGTATTGCCATGTTCAAGGGATAAACCACCGCCCACCAATACATTAAAACCAACCAAATTGCCGTTCTCGTCAGCAATCGCTACAAAATCTAAGTCATTTCCGTAACAATCCACATCATTGAGTGGTGGAATCACCACAGCTGTTTTAAATTTACGTGGCAAATAAGTTTTACCGAGAATCGGTTCTTCCTGTAAAAAATCATCGCTACTTTGGACTTTCTTACCATCAATCCATACATCTAAATATCCTCGTGTACGTGGTAACAGATGTTCTGAAATTTTCTTGGCATATTCATACGCCTGTTGGTGTAATGCCGATTCAATTGGATTGGAAGTACATAACACGTTACGGTTCATATCTGAAGCCGTAGCAATTGAGTCTAATCCCAGACTATGCAATAAACGATGCATGGTTTGTAATTGGCTTTTCGGCACACCGTGATATTGGAAAGTTTGACGATTGGTCAAACGAATCGAACGATAATAACTGTGTTCACGGGCGAATTTATCCAATTCAATCCATTGGAATGGTTTGATGATTCCCCCCGGTAAACGGCAACGTAACAGCATAAATTTCAACGGTTCGAGTTTTTCCTCTGCACGTTCGGCACGAATATCACGATCGTCTTGTTCATACATACCGTGGAAACGGATTAATTGAAAGTTATCCCCACGGAAACCACCGGTTAAGGAATCTTCTAAATCATCTAAAATGGTACCGCGTAAAAAGTTACTGTCGGTTTTTAAGCGTTCATTGTCAGAAAGCGGTTTCTCTTGCCATTCCAAGCCTTTTTGTTTGTTTTGCTCTGTCATTTTTTCACCCCACAAATCTAGTACACATCGCGTTGATAACGTTTTACTTCACGCAGTTCATTTAAATAATCTTCTGCTTCATCCGAACTTAAATTACCTTCTTTAGCAATGACGTCGAGTAATGTTTGTTCCACATCTTTTGCCATTTTTGATGCATCTCCACAGACATAAAAATAAGCGCCCTCTTGTAACCATTGCCAAAGTGCAGTCGAATTTTCACGAATTTTATCTTGCACATAGATTTTCTTCTCTTGATCACGTGACCAAGCAAAATCGTATTTATGCAAGAAGCCTTCTTTGGCAAATTGTTGCCATTCGGTTTGATAAAGGAAATCGCTGGCAAAATGCGGATTACCAAAAATCAGCCAGTTTTTACCACTCGCCTCATCGGCTACGCGTTGCTGCATGAAAGCACGGAATGGTGCTACGCCGGTACTGGAACCCACCATAATAATTGGCTTAGTCGTATCATTTGGCAGACGAAAATTATCGTTATGTTCTACAAATACACGCACAGCACCATCTTCTTCTACGCGATCCGCTAAAAAGCTTGAGGCTGCGCCACTACGTGCTCTACCTTCATATTCAAAACGTACCACGCCAACGGTTAGATGGACTTCTTCCCCAACCTCTGCTGGAGAAGATGAAATGGAATACAAACGAGGCGTTAAAGGACGCAATAATGAAACCAGTTGTTCAGCAGTTAATTTTGCAGGAAATTGATGTAATACATCCACAATCGGTGTACGTTGAACCAATTCTTGCAATGCTTGATTATCCGCAACCAAATCGTTTAACTGTTCGTTATTCGCCAAAGCTGCATAGCCTTTCACAAAAGCTGGCGTGTTTTGAGTCAGCTCTAAATGCGATAAAAGTGCGGTCGAAATAGTTTGCGCTTTTCCCTCAATTGTCACTTCTGTAGTAGGATCAATCTGTGCGAGCGATAAAATTTCATCGACTAACTTAGGATTATTGTCAAACCATACGCCGAGTGCATCCCCCGCTTGGTAATGAAGATCTGAGCCGGCTAAATCAAACTCTAAATGACGAACATCTTTATCAGACTGACGACCAGTAATTTTCTGGTTAGTGATTAACGTTGCAGAAAATGGATTGGCTTTATTGTATTGGCTTTCCTTGGCTACCGGTGCGGTTGTAGCAGTACCAATACTTTGCACAGCCGGTGAAGCCTGCGCAGCCTTTTCTTTTACGATAGCCACAATATCTCTGATCCATTGTTCCGCGGTTGCACTGTAATCTAAATCTGCATCCACTCGCTTAAATAAACGCGTCGCGCCTAATTCGGCAAAACGCTGATCAAAATCCTTGCCTGCTTGGCAGAAATTTGGATAAGAACTATCCCCTAATCCCAACACAGCAAATTGCAATTCGGTGAGTTTTGGTGCTTTTTTACCGTTTAATAACTTATGCAATACCACACCTTCTTCCGGTGGCTCGCCTTCACCTTGCGTAGAAGTCACTAAGAGCAGGTATTTTTCATCAGCAATGGTTTTCGCTTTATAATCTTTTAAAGCGACACGTTTCACGGCAATACCGGCTTCTGTAAGCTCTGCGGCAACTTTATCTGCCACCGATTTAGCATTGCCGGTTTGGGAGCCTGAAAGCACAGTAATTGAAAAAGGTTCTGCCGAAAGTGCGGTCAAATTTGCTGCCAAATGTTGCCCTGCGACCTGTTGTTCTACACCGGAAGCTTGCGACCATGCATAACCGGAAAGCCATGCCAATTGAAGAGGAGTTAGCGTTGGTAAGAGATTCAGTATTTCTGTTGGTAATGGATTGTTGTGTTGCATAAGTTTCCCCACAAAAAAATGAGTAATATCAGTAAATTCACATATTAAAGAAAGCGCGACTTAGAGAATCATACCAGCTGCTACTGTGTTATAAGTTGCTTCATCAACTAAAATAAAAGCGCCACCAGCAATATTTTCTTCGTAAGTTGTGGCAACAATCGGTTTCTGTAAACTTAAACGCACTCTAGCAATATCATTCATCTTTAAGGCTGTAGCACCACTTTCTTGTTCTAGTGTATGAACGTTTAACACACTTTCAATTTCACTGATTTTGGCAAATACGGTTTGCGTACCATGTTTAAGTAAATATTTACGGGCGGTATTTAATGGGCGTTCATCAAACCAACAAATTGTGACTTCAAGTTGTTTTTTTGGTGTAAGTGGTGAACTTTCATCCACAAATAAATCACCACGGGAAATATCAATATCGCGATCTAAACGTAAGGTAATCACTTCCCCGGCCACCGCCTGTGTCACCTCACCTTTTGGCGTAATAATCTCAGTCACTTTAGCGGTTAATCCATTCGGTTCAATTCGAATAGTCTGCCCCTGTTGCACGGAACCGCGCTCAATTCGACCTTGATAACCGCGGAAATCATCAGCTTTATCCGCATCCTGACGTACGACTAATTGCACAGGAAAATAGAAATCAGCATTAGAATGGCTCACTTCATCTACACTTGGTAAATTTTCTAAAATGGTGAGTAAAGGTTCGCCTTGATACCAAGGGGTGCTTTCACTTGCATATACTAGGTTATCGCCAAGCAATGCAGATACCGGCACAAAATGCACATCTTTTAAACCTAGCTGTAGCGCCAATTGACAATACGCCTCCACAATAGCATTGAATTTTTCTTCGCTGTAATCCAATAAATCCATTTTGTTCACCGCCACTAAAATGTGCGGGCAATTTAATTGACGCAAAATCGCTGAATGACGTTTAGTTTGTGGTAAGAGTTGTAACGGTTTTTCATCAAAATTCAGCTGAGAAGCATCAATTAAGACGATTGCAGCAGATGCTGTACTCGCTCCTGTCACCATGTTACGTGTGTATTGCTCATGTCCTGGGGTGTCGGCAATGATGAATTTACGTTTTGCCGTAGAGAAATAGCGATACGCCACATCAATGGTGATGCCCTGTTCACGTTCTGCTTCCAAACCATCTGTCAAAATAGAAAAATCAATGGCTTCTTTATTACCTTTTTCTTTTCCTGCGTTAAGGGTTTTAATTTGGTCGGTTAATAAAGCTTTACTATCGTAAAGTAAGCGGCCGATTAAGGTACTTTTCCCGTCATCTACACTACCGGCAGTAATAAAACGAAGTGGAGTTGAATGTTGTGTCATATTTCTTCCTTATATTCTGTTAATTATTCTTTTGTATTTCATCATCTTTGAATCATGCTCCATATAAATCGCCTGAACGAGTCTCAATTTTTAGAAAAATTTGTACTGTTTGAGCGTAGCGAGTTTATAAATTTTTCGTTAAGAAAATTGAAACAAAGTGAAGAGGAGCGATTTAATTGGGGTGTGTTCTTTGCTACTTTCTTGCACAAGCAAGAAAGTAGAAATACTAAAAATACCCTTCTTTTTTCCGTTTCTCCATGGCGGCTTCGCTGGCTTGGTCGTCTAGACGAGTCGCGCTGCGTTCAGAAATGTCGGCAATAGCGGTTTCTTCAATAATTTCTAATGGTGTTGATGCAGTGCTCGCTACCGGACAGGTACAGCTAATATCACCCACAGTACGGAAACGAACATCTAATACTTCGCTGACTTCATTTGGCAATTTAGGGGTTAATGGTGTCACTGGTACTAACAAACCTTTACGACGTACAACTTCTCGTTTATGGCTGTAATAAATCGGAGGCAATTCCAAATTCTCACGAGCGATATATTGCCAAATGTCTAATTCCGTCCAGTTGGAAATCGGAAACACTCGCATATTTTCACCTTTATGCAATTTAGCATTGTACAGAGACCATAATTCCGGACGTTGTGCCTTAGGATCCCATTGGCCGAACTCATCACGGAACGAGAAAATTCGTTCTTTAGCACGAGCTTTTTCCTCATCACGACGTGCACCGCCCATCAAGGCATCAAATCCATTCTCTGCAATGGTTTCTAATAAAGTGACCGCCTGTGCCGCATTACGCGAATCCGTTTCTTTGCGTAATACCACCGTGCCTTTGGCAATGGAATCTTCCACATGCCCAACGACTAAGCGAGCGTTAAGTTTTGCCACTTGTTCATCTCGAAATTGGATCACTTCTGGATAGTTATGGCCGGTATCAATATGCACCAATGGAAACGGTAAATGTACCGGACGATCACCTAACTGAAATGCTTTACGGGCTAATGCCAGCAATACCACCGAATCCTTCCCACCGGAAAAAAGCAACGCTGGGTTTTCACATTCCGCGACGACTTCACGAATAATATGAATCGACTCCGCCTCGAGCCAGTCTAGATGTTGGTTGTTGAGTTCAGTTTTTGTCATGTTTTGCTTCCTATATTTTTCTACTTATGTAATCCACATTCCTTACTATCTTTACTCTCCCACCACCAGCGGCCGGCGCGAATATCTTCGCCCTGTTTAACTTGGCGGGTACAAGGTTCACAGCCAATGCTTGGGAAACCTTGATGGTAAAGGTCGTTATAAGGTACATTGTTCGCTAAGATATAAGCCCACACATCTTTTTCTGACCAATCAAAAATAGGATTGTATTTATCAATACCACGAGACTGATCTTGCTCAGCAAAAGGGAGCGCAGTACGTGTAGCCGATTGTTCTCGACGCTGTCCGGTAAGCCATGCATCTGCACCTTGAATCGCGCGATTTAAGGGTTCGATTTTACGGATATGGCAACACTCGCGACGTAATTCCACGCTTTCATAAAAAGCAAATTTCCCTTTTTCTTCCTCGTAGCGAGTCACTTCATCAGCAATCGGCTGAAAGCGTTCTATTTGAAGATGTGGATAGACTTTCTCAAGGTTGTCTAATAAATTTAACGTATCTTGATGGAGTAAACCGGTATCTAAAGTAAAAATACCAATATCTAAGTTTTCACTCGCAATGACATCGGTAATGACCATATCTTCTACGGCTAAACTGCTGGCAAAACGTGCATCATGATGGTTATCAGCTATTTGATGTAAACGTTGCTTCAATGTGGCTGTTTTTTCTGCCAAGTGATCTTGTACATCAAGGCTAACAAGTGGAATTTGCCAAAAAGTCGGTTTAAATAAACTCATCATCCACTCCTTACGCCACTTGACCGATAGTTAAACTTTTTAAGGTAAAGTGCGGTTGTTTTTGACGTTGTTTCTCTTCGCCAAACCACGCTAATTGTTCGTGTAATGTCACCACTTCTCCCACCACAATTAAGGCTGGTGTCTCTGCTTTTTCAGCTAATTCAGCTAAATTTGCAAGTGTGCCAATCGCTGTTTTTTGAGTAAGTTGAGTACCTTGGCTGATAATCGCAACTGGCGTATTCGCAGCTCGACCATATTGTTGTAAACGTTCAGCAATGACTTGAGCTTTTAACGTCCCCATATAAATAACTAAGGTTTGATTACTTCTTGCTAAGGTTTGCCATTCCATATCAGACGCATCGGCTTTACGATGACCTGTCACAAAAATGGCACTTTGTGCATAATCACGGTGAGTTAATGGAATGCCAGCATAGGCTGTTGCACCAATACCTGCTGTAATACCGGGTACAACCGAAAATGGAATTTGATGTTGAGCTAATACTTCTAATTCTTCGCCACCGCGTCCAAAAACGAAAGGATCGCCGCCTTTTAAACGCACTACTCGCTTGCCTTGTTGGGCAAGGGTTAATAACAATTGGTTGGTTTCTTCTTGTGCGACAGAACGACCATTGGCACGTTTCCCCACAAAAATACGTTCTGCATCACGACGAATCAAAGAAAGAATCTCACCAGAAACCAATGCATCGTAAAGCACCACATCAGCTTGTTGAATTTCCTGTAAACCGTTAAGAGTTAATAACCCAGCATCGCCAGGACCGGCACCAACTAAAGAGACAAAACCACCTTGATAGTTATTTTCTAGTTGCTCAGCCAATTCCTCCTCAGCTTGTGCCTCTTGTTGATTCTTAACGAGACTTGCAAAACGTCCGCTAAACATTTTTTCCCAAAAACGGCGACGTTCGGTGACCGATGCCAATTTTGCTTTTACTTGATCACGCCACTTACCAGAAATCTCAGCGATTTTGCCTAAATGTTGTGGCAATAATGCTTCCAGTTTCTCACGTAATAAACGGGCTAATACTGGCGCCTTTCCACCACTCGAAATCGCGATTTGGATCGGATTACGATCAATAATAGAAGGGAAGATAAAGCTACAATGAGGTTGATCATCCACCACATTGACTAATTTATGTTGGCTTTCGGCTAAATGGAAAATACGGTGATTTAATACCTCATCATTTGTTGCCGTGATCACTAACATCACCGTTCTCATTTGTTCGGCATTAAATTCTTTCGCAATCCATAGTACTTTATTTTGACGTTCAAGCTCGCTTAACTCTTCATTTAATTGGCGAGCAACAATACGGACTTGAGCATTTGCTTTGAGCAACAACCCAACTTTACGAGCAGCCACTGAACCACCGCCGACAACAAGTACCGGGCGACCAGTTAAATCAGCAAAAAGTGGAAAATAATTCATGGGTATCACTCCTATTTATTCACTTTATCAGCACGTTGTGCACTGACATATAAACGATCAAATAAGCCGTTATCGACAAAATGTTTGGTATTAATCGTATCCCACGAACCCAAACGTTGGTTCACATCAAATTGATTCACTTCGGGAAAAAGTGCGGTCGTTTTAGCAATAATTTTTTTATCTGTCGGACGGAAATAATTTTGGGCAGCCAGTTCCTGTGCTTGGGGTGACCATAAATAGCTCAAATAATCATGGGAAAGTTGATGCAAACCATCTGCTTGCGTATTTTTATTCACTTCCGCCACATAAATTGGGGTATAGGCCGTTATACTTGGGTACACCACTTCAAAGCTGTTTTCGCCCAGTGTTTTAGCGGCTAACGCCGCTTCATTTTCCGGGGCAATTAAAACATCACCGATATTACGTTGCGTAAAAGAAATACTGGCACTGCGCGCCCCCGCCTCTAAAACCGGCACATTTCTTAGCAGGCGTAACATAAAATCTTGTGGTTTATCACTATGCTGTTCGGCATAAGCTAAAGCCGATAAATAAGCAAAGCGCCCGTTCGCAGAGGTTTTAGGATTAGCAAACACCACTTTGACATCATCACGTACCAAATCCGACCAGTCTTGAATGTGTTTTGGATTTCCTTTTCTCACCAAAAGCACCATCACCGAACCAAAAGGAACGGCACCATTCGGTAATACTTGCTGCCAATCTGCATCCACTAAGCCTTTTTTAACTAAAGCGTCGATATCATTACTTTGTGTCAACGTCACCACATCTGCAGGCAAGCCATTTAACACGCCGAGCACCTGTTTACTCGCGCCTCCATGCGATTGTGAAATCATCACATCTGAGGGAAATTCACGTTGAAACGCGATGTTATATTCCTTATAGAAATCACGAATCACGTCATAGGACACATTCAGTAGTACTGTTTTTTGTTCCGTACTGGTATGCCATAAACAAGCTGCCAAGCCGAAAGAAAGCACTGAAAATAAAGCGATTTTTTTCATTTTTACTCTCCTCCGTTATTACCCTCAATTTCGTATGGCTAAATTTATATCGCAAAATGTTAAGTACAAAAAATAACGAAAAAGCATTTTATAGAACAAAATGAAATATAAAATGGAAAACCAAACGTTTTCTTATTTCACTTTGGAATATTAAATAAATTTCTGTTCTTTGCCATTATGGAAAAGAGCGGTTATTTTTTTGAACATTTCAAAACGCTTATAAAGCTTAGGTATTTATCTGTTGTGAAGGTGGGATAATGAAAACCGTATTACCAGGATTTAAACGAAGTATATTGATTACATTAGCCTGGCTCGGCTCAATGGTATTATTGCCATTAACATTACTTGTGCTCACTGCCTGGCAGTTAAAATGGGCTGATATCGTTCAAATCATCACGAGTGAACGAGTGATCTCATCCTTAACGCTATCCTTTGAAATGGCGGCAATCGCGACGTTAATTAATATCGTTTTTGGCTTTTTATTAGCATGGATTTTAGTGCGTTATAACTTTCCAGGTAAGAATCTCGTCAATGCGTTAGTAGATTTACCTTTTGCTTTACCCACTGCCGTTGCTGGTATCGCACTTGCCTCTCTTTATGCTCCGACTGGAGTGATTGGGCAATGGTTAAGCCATTTAGGGATTCAACTCGCTTATACTCCAAGTGGTATTGCGATTGCGCTGATTTTTGTCAGCTTGCCTTTTACCGTTAGAGCGATTCAACCCGTATTAGCAAATCTCGATCCTAGCTATGAAGAAGCGGCTCAAATTTTAGGTGCATCTAGATTAACAACGTTGCGAAAAGTCATCATCCCGGTGATATTGCCTGCATTAATAGGTGGCGCAGGTATGGGATTTGCGCGATCGCTTGGTGAATACGGCTCGGTAATTTTTATTGCAGGTAATGTGCCACTTGTATCCGAAATTGCACCATTGATTATTATGTCAAAACTTGATTTATATGACGTGCAAGGTGCATCTGTGGTTGCATTATTAATGCTTGCCATTTCATTTCTGTTGATTTTATTCATTAACTTAGCGCAGTGGTCTGTTGCCAAACGCATTAGTCCAATTCGATAAGAGGTATTTATGAAAACTCAATCGTGGCAAAAATGGATCTTAATTCTGACCGCACTCAGTTTTTTTACGATCATATTATTGCTCCCATTATTTACCGTATTCTATTCAGCCCTTGAACAAGGAATTGGTCTATTTTTCGCTGCATTAAAAGAACCTGAAGCCTTAGCGGCTATTTGGCTTACGATTAAAGTCTCTTTAATTGTATTACCTATTAACATTTTTATCGGTGTGGTTATGGCTTGGGCTATTGCTTACTTTGACTTTAAAGGGAAAAGCTTATTAACCGCACTACTCGACCTCCCCTTTTCCATTTCACCAGTGGTTGTAGGATTAATGTTCTTACTGCTGTTTGGGTTAGATGGACTTTGGGGCGCATGGCTTGCTGAACACCATATTCGTTTTATGTTTGCTACGCCAAGCATTGTTATCGTGACTTTATTCGTTACCTTTCCACTTATTGCAAAATCATTAATTCCAACCATGTCAGCACAAGGCACAAGTGAGGAACAAGCTGCGTTAATCTTAGGTGCATCCACTTGGCAACTTTTCTGGCACGTAACGCTACCAAAAATAAAATGGGCATTAATTTATGGTGTGATTTTAAGTAACGCTCGTGCAATGGGTGAATTCGGTGCCGTGAGTGTTGTATCTGGGCATATTCGCGGTTTGACTAATACCATCCCACTTTATGTAGAAATCAGTTACAACGAATATCAATTTGTTGCCGCATTTGCTTGCGCCAGTTTATTGGCATTAATCGCAGTAGGTACACTGGGATTACAAAACATAGTGAGATATGTGGAAAAGAAAAAAATCCAAGAATAACAACAGGAACACAATACATGACAATCAAAATCCAGCAACTAAACAAACACTTTGGACAGTTTCATGCGTTGAAAGACATCAATCTCAACTTTCCGGAAAATCGGCTAACCGCCTTGCTTGGACCAAGTGGTTGTGGAAAAACAACGCTATTACGGATCATTGCTGGATTAGAATTTGCTGATAATGGACACATTTGGTTTGGTGAAAAAGAGGTGACTCAACTTTCGGCTGCTGAACGCGGTGTTGGCTTTGTATTTCAGCATTATGCACTGTTTCAAAATATGACCGTCTTTGACAATGTCGCTTTTGGCTTAACGGTGAAACCTCGTAGAGAACGTCCCTCTGCAGAAGAAACTCGCGAAAAAGTCACCGCACTTTTAAAGCTAGTAAAACTTGAATGGCTAGCCGATCGCTATCCTAATCAACTTTCTGGTGGACAAAAACAACGGATAGCCTTAGCTCGGTCCCTTGCTGTTCAACCGAAAGTCTTACTACTTGATGAACCCTTTGGTGCATTGGATGCTCAAGTTCGTAAAGAATTACGTCGTTGGCTACGGGAATTGCAACATGAACTCAATGTGACCAGTATTTTCGTTACCCATGATCAAGATGAAGCATTAGATATGTCTGATCGCATTGTGGTGATGAATAAAGGTCAAGTGGAGCAAATTGATGAGCCTAGCCAAATCTATCATGCACCACAAACCCCTTTCGTCACACAATTTGTGGGAGATGTTAATGTGTTCCACGGACACATTGATCAAGGCAATTTAGTCATTGGTGAATTTGCTCATAATTTACAAACACATAGCAATGCGACTCATGCAGTCAATAACCAATCTGCAACGGCTTATATTCGCCCTTACGAACTGACGCTTTCACGCGAATCTCATAATGCCTTAGCGAGTGGTACGATTCATCATATTAATGCTATTGGTTTTATCGTGAGAATTGAAGTGGAAAGCTCGCAAACAGAACAACCGATTGAGGTGATTCTTACCAAAGAAAACTATCTCAATGCGCAGTATAAAATAGGTGATCATGTTTATCTCGTGCCGGATAAATTAAATCTATTTCAAGAAATGAATATTTAGAAAAGCAAAAGTGCGGTCAAAATCAACCGCACTTTTTTACATTTAAAGGAGAGAATTATTTTTTACCTAATTGTGGTAAAACGGAATCTTTCCCTGTAGTTAAGAGGCCTACTTGAGAATAGATACTTAATTTTCCGCGCGTATCTGCTACGTCTAAATTACGCATAGTTAATTGACCAATACGATCGATTGGATCAAATGGTGCATTTTCCACTTTTTCCATACTTAAACGTTCAGCCGCATAAGTTAAGTTTGGTGATTCAGTATTTAAGATGGAATAGTCATTACCACGACGAAGTTCTAATGTCACTTCACCAGTCACCGCACGAGCGACCCAACGTTGTGCTGTTTCACGTAACATTAACGCTTGTGGATCAAACCAACGACCTTGGTATAACAAACGGCCTAAACGTAAACCGTTGATACGATATTGTTCAATAGTATCTTCATTGTGAATACCGGTGACTAAACGTTCATAAGCAATGTGGAATAATGCCATTCCCGGTGCTTCATAAATACCGCGTGATTTGGCTTCGATAATACGGTTTTCAATTTGGTCTGACATGCCTAAACCATGACGACCACCAATGCGATTTGCTTCTAAGAAAAGATCCACCACGTTACCAAATGTTTTACCATTTAATTCAACCGGCACACCTTCTTCAAAGCGAACAGTTACCACTTCTGGTTTCACTTGAACATTTTCATCCCAAAATGCCACGCCCATAATTGGTTTCACAATTTTAATACCAGTGCTTAATTCTTCTAAGTCTTTCGCTTCGTGTGTCGCACCTAACATATTAGAGTCAGTTGAATACGCTTTTTCTACTGACATTTTGTAGTCAAAACCATTTGCGATTAAGAATTGTGACATTTCAAAACGACCGCCCAACTCATCGATGAATTGTTGATCTAGCCATGGTTTGTAAATTTTTAAATTTGGGTTGGTTAATAAGCCATAACGGTAAAAACGCTCAATATCGTTACCTTTGAAAGTTGAACCATCACCCCAGATATTCACATCATCTTCTTTCATTGCTGCAACAAGCATCGTACCGGTTACCGCACGACCAAGTGGTGTAGTGTTGAAATAGGTTGCTCCACCAGTCGAAATATGGAATGCACCACATTGAATAGCCGCAATCCCTTCATGGGCTAACTGCGCACGACAATCCACTAAACGCGCATTTTCCGCACCATATTCCATTGCTTTTTTGGGAATTGCATTGTAATCATCTTCATCTGGCTGGCCTAGATTTGCAGTATAAGCATAAGGTACTGCACCTTTTTGGCGCATCCAAAGTAATGCTGCACTGGTATCTAGCCCGCCAGAAAAGGCAATGCCTACTTTTTGGCCTTTAGGTAAATGTTGCAGAATCGTATTTGACATATTTTATTTCCTTCATTGTGGTTATGGTGAGTAAGTCTTTTAAAAGTGCGGTCAAAAATCACTGCGCTTTTCTAACATATCATCGGGATTTAGATAACGATAAGCGAAGCCTAAATCTCGGCAAATTTTATCTGCCATAATGATTCGTTTAGGATCCGAATCACTACATTCAAATTGTGGTGTGAATAAATCATAACATGCAGCTGCTTTTGTGTAATATTCTTCTCGAGTAGGATGAATTGGGGCGCAAAGATGGTAAGTTCGCAATCCATTTGGATTCATAAGTAAGGCAGTAATAGCTTGAATGCAATCTTCAAGATGCACCAAATTAACAGGTGAATTGCCCTGTTTTAAATTGCGTTTTCCTGCTAAAAATTTAACCGGATGGCGTTGTTTACCAATTAATCCTGCAAGTCGAAGAATATCGCAATGAGATATTTCTGATTGGAACAAGCACTGCTCGGCTTTTATCAGTGTTTTACCCATTCCTGTTTCAGCTGAAAGTTGAGAACTTTCATCAAATTGCCCCGAAATATCAGGAAAAACAGAAGTTGAACTGGTAAAAACCAAGTGCTGTACACCTTGTTTCTTTGCTTGATTAGCTAAAAAAGCAAGATGTTCACAATACTGTTGAGAAGAAAAATGGCTAGGTGGTAAGGTGATAATGAGAGCATCTACATTAAAAAGAGTGCAAATATGGTCTGGTAAATGCTTCATTTCATCAGAAAGAGAAAAAGGATAAGTTTCAATACCTAGCTGATGCAATTTTTGAGCATCCTCAGGGGATTGTTTTGATCCTTTTACACACCAACCAAGCTCTTTTAAGTGCAGCGCCAGCGGCAAGCCTAACCAACCTAAACCAACTATTGCAACAGATTTCATACTCTTTTATTCACAATATTTTATCCATAAAAATCCCTGCCATTCTAAAGCATAGCAGGGAGATTGTTAATGTTATTTTGTTAATAAATCCAACGCCTCTTGATATTTAGCAACTGTTTTTTCAATCACTTCTTTTGGTACTTTAGGCGCTGGCGGTTGTTTATTCCAACCACTTTGCTCTAACCAATCTCGTACAAATTGCTTATCAAATGAGGGCGGATTTGTTCCTTCTTTATAAGTATCAACTGACCAAAAACGGCTAGAATCTGGTGTTAATACCTCATCCATTAAAGTGAGCGTACCATTTTCATCTAAACCAAATTCAAATTTAGTATCACAAATAATAATGCCTTTAGTCAGCGCATATTTGGCAGCCTCAGTATAAAGTGCAATCGCTTTTTCTCTGACTTGTGCCGCTAACTCTGCGCCAATTGCTTTTTCACATTCTTCATAGCTAATATTGATATCGTGATTGCCCACTTCTTCTTTGCTTGATGGTGTGAAAATCGGCTCTGGTAATTTACTTGCCTCAACTAATCCTTCAGGTAATTTCAAACCACAAATGGTGCCCGTTTGCTTATAATCTTTTAGCCCGCTACCTGTTAAATAACCACGTACGATGGATTCAATTTTTATTGGTTTCAAACGCTTACATACCACTGCTCGATCTTTCACTAAATCAGCTTCTTCTTTTACTAACACATCATAAACTGAATCGCCAGTAAAATGATTCGGCATAATATGGGCTAACTTATTGAACCAGAAATTGGAAATTTGAGTCAGAATCTCACCTTTGCGTGGGATAGGATCATCTAAAATCACATCAAATGCAGACAAACGGTCACTGGCTACCATTAACATCCGTTTATCATCGATCTCATAAAGATCACGCACTTTTCCCGAATAGATTTTTTTTAGACTAAGTTGTGTCATTGCTTGCACCTTTTATTATAAGAATAAAAAATCGGCACGTATTATATCTCATTTTTTGCGCAAACGTTTGCTTTTTTTATCAAAAATTTTTAAAGAAAAGAAATGACAGAGTCATACACCTAAATAAGCTATAGATAACAAAAGAAAAACAATTTAATTTGAGCTCAATCTGAAAATCAGCGACAATACAGCATTATTTAAAACAGAAGAAACAAGACAAATGAGTTATCCATTAGAAGAAGTGAATAAACGTCGCACATTTGCGATTATTTCCCACCCTGACGCGGGTAAAACCACCATTACCGAAAAAGTATTGCTATACGGCAATGCCATTCAAAAAGCGGGGTCAGTAAAAGGTAAAGGCTCAGCACAGCATGCAAAATCTGACTGGATGGAAATGGAAAAACAACGTGGTATTTCTATCACGACTTCCGTGATGCAATTCCCTTACAATGAATGCTTAGTGAATTTATTAGATACGCCGGGGCATGAGGATTTCTCGGAAGATACTTACCGTACTTTAACGGCCGTGGATAGCTGCTTGATGGTTATTGACTCAGCAAAAGGGGTTGAAGAACGAACCATTAAATTAATGGAAGTGACCCGTTTACGCGATACACCAATTATCACTTTCATGAATAAACTTGACCGTGATATTCGCGATCCGATGGAATTATTAGATGAAGTGGAAAGCGTATTAAAAATCCATTGTGCCCCGATTACTTGGCCGATTGGTTGCGGTAAATTGTTTAAAGGGGTTTATCATTTATATAAAGATGAAACCTATCTTTATCAAAGTGGCCAAGGCTCGACTATTCAAGAAGTACGTATTGTGAAAGGCTTAAATAGCCCTGAATTAGACGCAGCCGTAGGTGATGACTTAGCCCAACAATTGCGTGATGAATTAGAATTAGTAAAAGGTGCAAGCAATGAATTTGATTTGGATTTATTCCTAAGTGGTGAATTAACACCTGTTTTTTTCGGTACAGCATTAGGTAACTTCGGTGTCGATCATTTCTTGGATGGTTTAACCGAATGGGCGCCTGCACCACAAGCTCGCCAAGCAGATACTCGTAAAGTTTCAGCAGAAGAAGAAAAATTCAGCGGTTTCGTGTTTAAAATCCAAGCCAATATGGATCCAAAACACCGCGACCGCGTGGCTTTCCTTCGTGTAGTTTCTGGCAAATATGAAAAAGGCATGAAACTTAAACACGTACGTATTGGTAAAGAAGTGGTTATTTCTGATGCGCTCACCTTTATGGCGGGTGACCGTACCCATGCCGATGAGGCCTATGCTGGTGATATTATCGGCTTGCACAATCACGGTACAATTCAAATTGGTGATACCTTCACACAAGGTGAAGATCTGAAATTTACCGGTATTCCAAACTTTGCCCCTGAATTATTCCGTCGTATTCGTTTGAAAGATCCGCTTAAACAAAAACAATTGTTAAAAGGCTTAGTACAACTTTCTGAAGAAGGTGCTGTGCAAGTATTCCGTCCATTAAGCAATAATGATTTAATTGTTGGCGCAGTCGGTGTGTTACAGTTTGATGTGGTCGTTTCTCGTTTGAAATCAGAATATAACGTTGAAGCCATTTACGAAACTGTCAACGTCGCAACGGCTCGTTGGGTGGAATGTGCAGATAACAAAAAATTTGAAGAGTTCAAACGTAAAAATGAGCAAAACCTTGCATTAGATGGAGGGGATAATCTCACTTATATCGCACCGACTATGGTAAACCTAAACCTTGCACAAGAACGTTATCCTGATGTGACCTTCTTTAAAACAAGGGAACATTAATTCACTATTTTCTATCATTAACAAAAGGAAAAATCATGAAAAAATTGATGCTTATCAGTACAGCAGCATTACTACTTTCAGGCTGTGTAAACACCGAGCTATCAAATGCAGGAAAAGCTTATAATCCACAAACTGATGCACGTATCCGTCTATATGGACAAAATGGTCGCTATACCGAGATGGAAGTAAAACAGGATGGAAAAACAGAAAAAGTAAATGTAGGTGGTGGATTGGGGCAATCCTTCGGCTCAATGCTTTACCTTAAAGGTAATGAATCACTAGGGATGCCAGATAGCGAAGCAAGTAAAAAACCAAGTCAATTCAATAACATTGGTTCAAGTACCTTCTTTAAAGAGTTTGTTATCCCTGCGGGTGCTGAAATCACTCTAAAAAGTGAAATAGTAACCCCAGATAATACTTATACCGATTATGTAAAAGGTATTAAATATACACAACTAGGTTACAGCTGTTCTGGTAAAAAACTCACATTCACGCCTCAGGCAGGAAAAGATTATGAAGCATTACCTGCGGCATCAACAGCTCAATGTAATTTAACTTTAGTAGAATTAAAATAAATCAATATGAAAGGCCACCACAAGGTGGCTTTTCTTTTATATAAAAAATATAACAAAGTGCGGTTAAATTTAATCGCATTTTTTATACAAAAGAAATTGAAAAATAAGATGGCTGGGGTACTAGGATTCGAACCTAGGGATGCCGAGATCAAAACCCGGTGCCTTACCGCTTGGCGATACCCCAACTGAAATTCTTTGATTGGAAATAAAGAAGATTTTATTTAGATAGTATGGCTGGGGTACTAGGATTCGAACCTAGGGATGCCGAGATCAAAACCCGGTGCCTTACCGCTTGGCGATACCCCAA